>JACCEA011809221.1_pt1 | contig 483574 bp, 504 predicted proteins | sample 7449851 | NCBI WGS metagenome assembly JACCEA01 (sample SAMN15323453, study PRJNA562643) | freshwater metagenome | isolation source: river surface water | place: USA:Blue River Watershed | collected 2017-08-18
ACTCCTCCTGAGCATCCTCTTGAGCATCCTCTTGTGACTCCTCCTGAGCATCCTCTTGAGCATCCTCTTGTGACTCCTCCTGAGCATCCTCTTGAGCATCTTCCATTTCTTCATCACTTACCTCCGTAGTCTCATCAATTGATAATTCCTGTGGCTTTGGTACAGAAGGATCATCATCGTATTCAAAGAATACTTCAGCAATCACGTTATTGCTCCTCCGAAACCCAAGAATAACTACCGCAAGAATACTCAGAAGGTGGGGAGGCTGGTTCAGAATATAACTCGTCGCCAGAGAGAAGAGCGTAGAGGTCGCAAGGATGTGTGCATTAGTAATCTGAACCATCATCTTCGTGCTGAGTAGAATGCGAGGTTGGATTCCAATTTTTTTGGCGGAACCACAATTCATTCCTATTAAAGAAACCCACACCACTAAAGAATATGCCTCGTCTTGCTCTCATTCTTCGTGGATTAGGATTTCGTCAGGGTGGCTATGGGAGCCGAACACATGGCTCAACTGATTCCTATCAAGAACAGATAGCAGCGTGTAAATCTCATGTAGAACTATGTCAAAAAATAGAACAGCAAGGCTACAGGGTTGATATTTTTCTTGACACGTATTCGACAAAATATAATACTGAACTACTTGAATTATATAAGCCCTACATTACTCAATATAGGTTTCATCAAACCCCAATGCCACATCAACAGCATATGATACATGATTGCGTGTCATTGTTTAACAACTCACACGCATTGTATGATCGGTTTCTTTTACTTCGATTTGATGTACTAGTAAAACCTGAATTCATTCAAGCATATGATCCGTCAATGGATAAAGTTGTATTCCTTTGTATTTGTTGGTGGAAGGATAGAAAAACGGAAAGTGGGAAGCCTCGCATAAATGACACAATTCATCATATTCCACAACGCTTATTTCCAATACTCTCAATATTTGGTAGTGTATTTTGTGAGCATCATTTTTTACATCATATACCTCTTGAATATGGTAAAGACTATGACCTACTAACAAAAGCGTATTATGATTCGAATACTGAACACGATAAGAATCCGTATTGTCGAATTGTTGGAAGACCAGAGTCTGAAATATGGCATAGCCCTCAAAAACAATTTCCAGAAGACTTTGACTAAGAATATTCTGATGAAAAAATTGAACAATTATTAACCATACTATACATTACCCCCTCCCACATACAGCCATTTGTCAAGATGCAGACTGTGATGGCTCAACCCTACACTGAACTTGCCCCCATGCACTTCCCTATGGCACGCCCTATTCTCCCTGAGTCTGAGCGGTGGCGTTTGGATGCGCACATGGTTGTCTATATGACTCTTGAGCATGGTGATACGGCAATCTGGTATCCCTATATGACATCACTTCATACAAAGGATATTCTCTTCACGTGGTTCAAGAAGCCTGCGATTAAGGATGCAGTGATGCATTCTAGGCTAAATGGACAAGGCGATGTTCACAACTTCCACCCTGATGGTAGTGTGACTGCACGCTGGTTTGGTGCAACCTACCACTGGCCAGCTGGAGAGCCAGAGTCATATATCGTTCAGGGCACCATTACTGAGCCGACACACTTTCACAATGGCGTTGCATGCTATTCTAACTGCTCACCACATTATCATAACATGGCTACGGAGCCCTGTTATGACTACTGTGAGGATGAATGTAGTCACTCTGATGGTGGAAACACTGCAGTAGCCGAAGAGCTTCTAAGTGACGACGAATAAGGTGTAGAGATAGAAAAATTGAATCAATATAATGCGCAATTTTTCAGTATACTACTCTATCTTACTATGGAAACTGCACAGATTGAAACCTTTCCCATGTATACTTGCCATCATTCTCCTATGGCACGTCCTGTTCTTCCTGAATCCGAGAGGTGGCGTATTGAGGCACATACATTTGTTCGGATGAAAACTACAGATGGGTGTACTCTTTTATGGCTACCTGGTATGACCACACTTGAAACCGATAGTATGTACATTACATGGCACAAAAAACCTACCCTTAAAGATGCTGTAGAATCAAGCTTCCCAACATGGGCCAATGATGGCAATCTGTATACCTTTCACTCTGATGGCAGTGTTACAACACGCAAGTCTAATGAACACTGGTATTGGCCACCAGGTGAATCAGAATCCTATATTGTACATGGCACAATTCTAGAACCAACGCACTTCCACGATGGTATGGCGTGTTATGGTATATGCCTTTAACATTAGGCTAAACCATTGTGCTCTATAAGCTATGTCCTACGCATCACAGAAATTTTTCCCTTTGAAAAAAATTGAACCAAACAGCCCAACAGGAATTAGTACCCTCTCAGAATGCCTATCTCTTACATCTTTCCTGTTGAGCAGAAGGAGTTCTGGGGCACCGAGTCGATGAATCGCAATGGTGCTATTGTTGCCCCTGTCGCCTACGAGCGTATCAAGACCTACACTAAGACACAGAAGCTTCTTGGGGAGCAAGAGTTTCGCCTTGATGAAACCCTCAAGAAGATTCTCCGCACTCCTCGTGACTTTATGCTTCTCTCAGAGCTTCCCAAGTATCTTGAGTCATACATGACCTCTCTTGACTCCACTGTCCACTTCTATTCTAGTTCTAGTCCTCATGTCTGGACAGATTGTTCATAGTGTAATTACATATGATACCACTATGCTCTTCGCCCCCCGTTGAAAAAATTGAACGCATTTTTTCGTAGCGAAAGATACACCTCCTCAACGCAGAAAATAGTGGAGCAAAATGAACATCTGTGGAAAGACCCTTCACCCTCACCAGCGCTCTGCGGTGGAGTGGATGGCCGAGCGCGAAAACGACCCTGTCGTGCGCGGCGGATTCCTCTGCGACGAGATGGGGCTCGGCAAGACCATCACAACTGCTGCGCTCCTCGTCACCAAGCCCGTAGCCAAGACACTCCTTCTGATGCCTCTCGCCGTCGTCGCGCAGTGGGCTGACCTGATGCTCCAAACGGGCCTCTCTGTCTACACGATGGTCAACAACAAGTGGGTTTTGCGCGGTGGAACAAAGCCTCAGAGCGTCTATATCACAAACTACAACAAGCTCACTACAAATGGCTTCTACGCCCTAGACAAGTCGTGGCAACGACTGGTCTTGGACGAGGCTCACACAATGCGCAACTACAGGTCAAAGGCCTACACACAACTCAAGAAGATCTCTGCGAGGAGCAAGTGGTTTCTCACGGGCACGCCTATCGTCAACCGTGTGGCCGACCTGTCAGCCCTTATGCACCTCCTCAACCGCAACATTCTCCCTAACACCTATAACGAAGACCTCGCGCACACCTGGATGACCAACTATGCGCTTCACCGCACAACCGAGCAGATTCGTGAGCTACTTCCTGGTGTCCTCCCAAAGGTGGGCAAGACACACTACCACCGCCTTGACTTTATCAGCACAGAGGAAGAGGACTTTTACAAGCGCACGCAGACTGATGCCCAGTTGGAGCTCCAGCACATTCTCGCACAACACCACGTCAATATGCTTGAGTTTCTATCCGTCCTCTTACGCCTCCGCCAGATTAGTACCCACCCACAGGTCTACATTGAGGCACGTCGCAAGGCACTTGGCCCCATCTACACACGCCCTAATTGGGTCGGCGACTCCTCCAAGACGGCTGCCATTGTGGACATTCTGCGCTCAGAAAAGGAGAGTCACGGCTATGTCATCTTCTGCCACTTTGATGCCGAGATTGCTCTGCTCAAGAAGCGACTAGAGAAGGAGACCAGTGTGAGTAAGGTGCTTGTCTACAACGGCTCCATGACCGCTGACCAGCGTGAGGCCGTCATTGCCGAGTCCAAGAAGCTCATGAAGGTCACTGGCAACGGCGAGAAGATTGACAAGATCATTCAAGAGGTGTGGCCTAACCTCCCCCTGCTTCCAATGGACGTGATTAACTATGTTATGGAACCAATGCTCGGTCGTCACGTTGTCCTGCTCGCCCAGATTCAAAGTGCGGGCACGGGCATCAATCTCCAGCATATGGACCGCGCAATCTTCACCACGCCCTGGTGGACTGCCGCACTTATGGACCAAGCTGTTGGCCGCATCGTGCGACTCGGCCAAGAGAAATCCGTAGAGGTTCACCACTTGGCCCACAATGAAGAAGAGGAACTCTCCGAAACCATCAACATTGATGACTACATCAATGTTCGTGTTGAAGCAAAGCGTGACCTCTGTGAGCGCCTTCTTCTGAGCGCATCTCACGCAGTGTAAAAAAAGAACCTACAAACAGAGAAATGGATTTTGCGATGAATCAAGCATCTGCCACAGGGGACTCATCAACGCTGATGTTTGTACTCATTGGTGTAGCACTCGCAGCCGTAATTGGAGGGTTTATTTATTTGATTATGGGTCGTGCTGAGACTCGTCCGATCAAGCAAGGGTTTCGTGGAAAGGAGGGATTTTTTGGTGGCGCCGTTACCGGTACATCCGCACTTCCTTGCGGTCGTGCGAGCAGTGAGGCAGAGGCTCTGTATGGAATGCTCGTCAACAAGTGTACAGGAGCTGGGGCAGATCTGAAGGATGAACTCCGTAACCTCCGTAATCTGCTGAGTAAGTTGTGCTGCTTCAAGGTGGATTTGATGGCTCCCCAGAAGCTAATTAGTGCCTCAAAGGAACTAGGTTTTTCCACACATCAAGATATTCAGCCTCTTGGAGACTTGACCGGTCGTTGTTTCTCAAAGACAGTTCCCGAGCGCGACATTGATATTCAGTTTTCCAAGTGGCGCTCTGCTGGATTGGACTCTCTCCACCGTCTCTGCGGTGCTCTCAACCTGTCTGAGGCAGAGGTTGTCCAAGCTGAGAACCTCTTTATGACTGTATGGAAGGATGTGATGGATGTTGCTCGCACCAATTGCTTGACAAAGGTTGGTGAGATGGCCTCTGCTGGAAGACACGAGGCGCAACCCCATACTCCTGAGGCTACGATGGATTTGCGCCAGTATGATGGCTATTATTAGGCTTATTCTACAGTTCATTCATTGAATGACAAATAGAATTACGATGTTACAGCTGGGGGACTAGGCGGTGGTGAAGGCATTGTAGGATCACCGAAAATATTCTCTTTGCCTAAACAAATCCGCTTATCAAATCCATATAGGAATTTACATTTCCAACTCTCACAATCACGGTCGCGCTGGCACGCCTCGCCCATTGCGTTGCGATATCCTTCAATGCGATTCAAGAGGGGAATTGAATCGCTAAAGCGCAAGAGCAAGAAAAATAGGGTTGCGTGGACTAGAATAGCCATCACAGAGGTCTTACGGCTCATCCAGACGCGACCAATCGGAGGTAGCGTCTGGAGAAATCCTGGTGATAACAGGATGAATAAGAGAGTAGCGCGGAGTAACATTCTCTATTTACGGGCGTACAAGATTGATAAATAACATCAGACCGACTACACTCCAGAAACTACGAATCGGTTTTGCAATTGTTATCATATCAACAACAACATTATTCCACAGAAGCTTTCCCACAAAGGCTAGAATGATGAACGCAGCGACAAAGGCAAGTAGAGTCGCAACAGAGTCAGCGTAGATTTCACGCTTGGCATTTTGGTTGTTGTCACTGAAGCCTTCCACTGAGGCTCTGCACGCAGACTTTAGAACTGACATTCTACTCGGGTGGAGATTTTTATAGTTTCTCATACGACAGTCCCTCTTTGGTAGTCGCCTCACGATGCTCATTGATGTACTTTAGTGCCTCTGCTGCAGCAGACTCATCCTTCATGTGCTCCGTCAGTAGCTTCTGAATGGTCTTGGCATTCAGACCCGCCTTGCGCTCCTTCTTCTCGTAGAGAATGCGGCCACCACTGCTCTTCAAGTCAAGAGCGCCCAGATTCTGTTGCTTCATAATGTTCAGGATAATGGACTCGAGTACCTGAACACGCTTGCGCTTCTCTGAAATCTGTTGGCGAGCAGAAGAAATTTCATCGTGCATCTTACGCCACTCGGTCACAATCGTGGCCAGGTTCTGTGTGTCAACGGGCTGGTTAGGCTGGCTTGACTGGTTAGACTGGACAACGGTATTCTGCGACATCCTCTTAATTAGACAACGGTTAAAGAGTTTAAGTCAATTTTATCCAATGCAGTCCATTGACCTGTCTACAGAACTTACAGCGGTCTGCGAGCAACTCTTACTTCACGGTCTTGTTGTAGAAACTCTTCCAGGAACTTATGTACGCTCTGCTACATATCCTAATGCCGACCACTTTGGTTTAGTCCGAAGCCCTACAACACAAGCTGTATGGTCGTATCTAGAACACTCAAAGGGTAAACAGGGTCTACGCCCTCTTTCACTCGGTAACTTCGCTCCACGCTCAATGAGCACTTGTTATAACGAAGTCCTCATTCACTTGCTATCCCAATAAAAATTGATGGCGATTTAGTATAGATTGCCACCAAGCAATGAATGTGGCGTCTGTCGTTGACACAGAACGCTTTCTGGAAGGCCTATGGTTTCGTTATGGCCAGACAGTGGTTGGCGCAATCTGTCGCGCGTATGCCCTCGACGAAGCACAAGCCGACGCTCTTTCGGATGTTCTTCTTCAGCCAAACGCTTGGCGCCTTGTCGTCCAGCCCTCCCTCACAGGAAAACGACTTGGGGAATAGAATGATTCCTGGAGCACCTCCTGATCCTTCCCCATTGAGCATTAAGATTCCTGTGCTCAATACACCCCCACGCCGTCACCATACAAATCTTCCGAATATTCCCAATTCTCCTGGTAAATTAAAATACTTTCCGAAAACATATACGAGTATGCTTGAGCGAGAGATGTTCTTTATCCGAGAAAAGTTAAAGGAGTGTGAAACTCCTACCTATCGTCAGTATTCAGGATTTACACGAGAGCAAATTCAAGCACAGATTAAAGCCTATACTGAACACTTTCGGACCCTTCTGAAGGAGAAACAGACTGTCCCTCCAGCTCCTTCCCCCAAATGGGAGACAGTTCAGCTTGATCCGCTGTATTTCTAGTAGTCTAAACATTCTAGAATACTCTAGACCAGATGCAAAGGAGGGCAATAGAAGCACGATTTCCACATTTTTTAGAGGTATTTAAGTATGATCACTCAGGTTCAATCTGTGATGTAAATACAGCATTTACATGGACTGCAAATGGTATTAGTTATGATTATATTTCGGTTGTAGAATATATTCGTGATCTAATATTACTATATGAAGGAGGGCGCATAGCAAAATATACAGATGTAAAACTCTTAACCTGGAATATAGGTACTCTGTTGACTAAACATAAATACAAATAATTCTAGGAAAAGAAAATCTTGATTCGTGTGGACATTACAGACCGACATACAAAACAGGTTGTTGTCTGTTTTTGACTACATCCAGTACACAAGGTATGACCACAAGGGACACATGCTACTGACACAGCATCCTTGAAGCAGATTGGACAAAGGGGCTCTGTACTCGCATTGACCATTTGCCGAATGGACCCAAGCGCATCGCTCAGAATGGTGATTTTTTTGAGTGCTGTAATACACTCTTGGTAGGTAGACTCTATTTCGTGCTCTTCAAACAAGTGCTTCACATAGCCCTCTGTTGCTGTGGCGAGTTGTTCATATCCCTCTGTCTGTGGAAGCTGAAGAAGCAAAGTGGCCTTCTTATGGACCTCGTCAAAAATACTCATTTCTTGCTTTAGCTTTTGCTCAGCCGTGCTATATTCTTGGCACGCTTGACGCCATTGTTCTAAAATCGCCCTCGTCTGTCTCACCCAATTACTAAACGGAAGCTTCTCAGGAGATGTAATGGCTGTTATAGCATCCTGAATTTGTGTCATTACTTCATTACAGCTACAATCCAGCACAAGGTCCCTGTATTTATTCTTGTTCCCTGTATATTCCCCTTTACCGAACCGCTTGAGGAGCTGCTGACTTTGTGTCAGAGTCTGCGTGGGGAGAAGAGGACGGTCAAGGAACTCAAAAATATGGGCCGACTCACGCAAATAGAATTCCCTGAATGCCTTTTTTGCTGAATGTTGTCCCACCTTTGGCAAAGTATCCGTCGCCTCTCGGATTTCTTGTCCGTGCCTTGTGAGTAGATTTTTCAGTGCTGTGGCCGCAGAAGGAAGTCCCTGTTCCTGTGGCTCCTCTTGTGGTGGCTGGTCAAGAGAAAAATGTTGTTGTTGAAGAATGGCTTGGATGGCGGGATGCGATAAGAGGAGTGGACTGTTTGCTGGGGAACGACTAGATTGCATCGATGTCGAGTTCATCTCCTTCTACCTGAGTTTGCTTGGCATTTCGTGCCGTAGCAATCTTCCGCTCTGACTCCTTCTTGGCGGCAACACGCTCCTTCTCTTCAGAGGTTTCCTCTTCATCTGACTCGCCGTCAAAGTCATAGGCATCCTCCCCCTCGCGCTGATTGTCGGTGGAGATATCCCTTGCGATGAAGAGCGCAGCGTTGATGCCACGCTCCTTCTTGAGCTTGCTGTAATGCTCCTGGTCAAACTTGGCGAGGATGTCGGTCTTCTCCATCTCGCCAGGTTTCGTCAGAGCACCCACGCCCTCTGTGCGATTGCTGTACAGGACAATATCACCCGTGAAGATACGGCACTTTTTCTTGATGCCGCTGCGGATGTGGCCTAGTCGCTCCTTGCCGTCATTACATAGAAGGAGCATATTACAGTTGCCAAGAGCCTTGATCACACGGGCAATATCCTGCCCCTCTGACCGGTCAATCTCGTGCATCTCAGCCTTGTCATTAGCGTGCTTGCTAGACTTGTACTTCTTACCACCCTTGAGATTCGGCATCTTGTCTGTGTAGTTGGAGGGTAGGAAATAATTCTGTCAATTTTTTTCAAGGAGCTAGTGACTAGAACTCAAGGAGATTACTGCCACGCCTCAACTTGCTCGTCCATCTGCTCTTTGGACATCACCGTTGGCGGGGTAGTCATATCGTCCTCCATACTGCGACGCACAACAACCGCACTCGGAGGAATCTGATAGGTAAAGTTACCACCTTTTTGCTTGTGAAACGTTTCAAAAAAATGGAGTTTGCGTGAGTGGCGTCCGTGTCTGCGAGATCGCTTGAGTCTATGACGACGGGACTTTGAGAGTCTGCGCTTATTGCGCGTGCTGGCGTGCTTCATCTTACTTGGGGGGAACATTTGTCTTGGGCTTCGTCTTCAAGAGTTGCTTGGGTTTGGGCTTAGGCTTAGGAAACAGGGATGAAGGCTCAATAGGGTTCTCCAGAAGATACCCACGCCCTGCGAGGTGGTCCTCAACCAGTTCACGGGCTGTATCCAAATCAGTAGACACCTCAAGGCCAAAGGCACGGAGATACTCCACATAGGCTGAAACAGTATTTCCCATCACATACGGATTCTCCGTGCGAGCTGGCATAGGAACAGACCGAACAAGCTTCTGGCTCTCAGGGGACTGGAAGACCTTGAGCGATACCTTCAGAGGGCAAGCATCCTGAAAGTGGGTGCCCTTGCCACAGAGGGAGCAATGCATTGCCTTGCGGAGCTTACACTCAGCCTCATTGTGAGGCTTGGGAGTAAGCTTTGACGCCTTATAGATAGGATCACAGATGCGGCACATTTTCGTAGGTAATTTATTCTGACTTGGTCGACGGTTCAATTTTTTTTGACACAATGGTGTACTATAAAGTTCCAAAGATTGTAACTTTATACTAGCGCATTATGCCTAATTAGGCATAATACTGTACCCACGCACGTGTGTTTTGGCAAAACACTCGGTGGACACATGACCCTTTCGCCCACACCGATAGCATTTAATTTGTTTCTGCTTTGGAGGGGTATAGGGCTCATCTGGAAGAGAGCATCTCAAGGGAAACCGTGTCTGGGAAATCACAAAGGTACATTTATCGGCATAATGCCCAGTTCCACCGCATTTAATACAACGGTCTTTTGCCGCCCTAAATTCTAACTTGAGTGCTTCAACTTGCCCTTTAGTTAGAGTATCTAAGACATAGGCTCCGCCTCGCACATTGTCTACGCCATATTTCAGCATATACTCCTTTGTGGTTTTATCTTCGTCAAATGGACTGGTTTCAGGGAAGGTTGCTTCAAGAGCAACTGGTGGATGGCGCTTTGTGAATGCAGCACCTTGTCCAGCAAGATGCTCTTGGTATCGCTGAATAACATCCGATGTTTTTCCGATATAATATTTACCACCTTCTAATCGAAGGACATAAATATTCAGGGACATTGTTGATATACAGCTCTTTGTATTTAGACCAACAGATACTTAATTGCCTAGTGGTCCAGACCACTATACCATCAAACTAGTAGGATTATCTTGTGGAGCCGATGGAGCTGGAGGAGTATACCATCGCGGTTGCTGGGACTGCTGAGGATAGACTTGATATCCGTATCCATAGGGAACTTGTTGTTGGGGAGGAGGAACAACAATTGTCGGTGAAATACGATTATTTTCTAAGGTTGCTACACGCGCTTCTAGAGCATTTAGCCGATGACGGGAACGACACCACAGCCCCAAACTCGTGAAGGATACAATATAATTTACTGCAATCATCGGTAAAAATCCTAGAATGAAATCGCTCATTCCTATCTAGTACAAATAAAAATTGCTTAGACGGATTCTATGTATATTAGATAGAAATGGGTGCTTCTCAGTCTACTCATTTAGATTCTCCTAAGTTTCCTGATGCTCAACAGTATCGTCTTGCACCTCTAGAGAAACCGTATATGACGATTGACCGAATCATCGCAGGGAATTGTGATTTCTTGAGTAGCCATAAAGAAAACACAATCCGTGTTGGAGTAATGTCTCCATTGCCCAATCAACCTTTCTCTGGACAAGTGCTTTGTGTTGGAGATGGACCGCCCAAACGACTCACAAAGGTTCTCGAGAAAGGGGAAAAAGTATCGTACCAATTTGAGGATACTCGCTTTAATGTCTTTCCGTGTAAGGAAAATATTTGCTATAGCTTGAATGTACCTGGAATGATTAATGTTGTTCGTGAAATTCATCCGACAGTGCAACGTCTGTATCGGCCGATATCGTTTGACTCTCCTGATCTTGACCATATTGAGACTATCTTTCGCCGTCTAAACCGCTAGACTTCTAATAAAATAATGGACCTTAGTAAATATCTCGTTAATGGCCGACTTTGCTGGACACTGACGAGCAATGGCTACAAGTTTTTGACCTGGAATTTTGCGCTTCACTGGCAAGAGGTGATGAAGGTTCCCCTCTTGATTGTATGCGCCGACCGTGATGTCCACACCTTTTTTCAGCGAGAGGGTGTGCGCTCTGTACTTGCTGAAAAAGTGCTGGAACATTATTCAGGAACCAATTATGGACCACAAATTGTTCCATTCGGCAGCAGACAATTCAGTCAGCTCAATCGTCTAAAACTCAGGTTACTTGCTGAATTTTCTCAGCGTCCTGAAATTCAGGAATGCATATATTTGGACGGTGACATTATTGTCTATAAGAATTTCTTGGAGGATATTCAGCAATATTATGGGGAAACAAACCTCTTGCTTCAGTGCGATGAACAGCAAAAAGAATGTTCTGGACCGCATGAGTGTCCAAACGGATGTACTGGATTTGTCTGCTTCAAGCACGGTGTCCCTTCTTCTGTATTCAAGATTCATGACGAAGCACAGTGGCAGAGGAAACCAGAGGACCAAGTGTGGGTCAACTTTCAGCTTGTATCACAGGGGATTCAATGGGTTGCTCTCCCTCGTGAGAAGTACCCCAATGGAGCTCGCGTAGTCTTGACGCATACAAATTCTGACCTCAAGGAAAAAGCGTTTTTGCTTCATTACAATTATCGTGTGGGCAATGCAAAGGTGGCTGACATTAAGCGATTTGGGGATTGGAGATTACCTTATTAATCATCAATATCACACTCACAGTTCCCACAATCACAATCTCCACAATCACAATTTCCAACTTCACATGACCACGCAGATCTAGGTTCAGAAAGCCATGTACAATACAAATACCAAAAAAGGACATCCCATACACCACAACATGAAGGTTGTGATTGAGCTTGTGATTGAGGTTTAGAAGGAGGAGTTCTATCTTTCGCAATTCCTGTAGTTGCTCCTTGTAGATTCTGTTTGGCTTGTTCCATCTTATACTACGAAAGCCAGTTTACTTTAGGTTTACTTATAACTGTGAAGACTCTACCGTTGGATTACTCCACAGAACACCACCGTGAATTGACTTGGCAGGATTGGTTACAAGTCTGATTCCAAACTGATGTTTCAGTGTATAGACAATCGTAATCATCATATAGGGGTCCTGTCCTTGATACACAAACATCGTTGTAATAATTGCCCCAGTGTAGCGAGCCCGTAGCACCTGGCGAAACTCTTCTAGAGATGGAATCACCGAACTCTGAAGAAAGTCTTTCAAGATACCAAGAGTGGCGTTTGACCGATTGCCCGTATAAATAACTGCCTCTCGTGCTTGGGGATAAGCAATATGCTCAGGTTGCCAGTAAAGCTTATAGTCCTGAATAGACTCGTCTAGAATCTCGCTCATTGAAAGCTTAATCGCGCCAGTTGCTTGAAAGCTATTGAAAGACTCCTTCGCTGAGGCACGGATCTGCGCATCAATTACATCAAGATTCTCCAGATATGGCCGAATCTCCTTACGGAGGAACTTGTCAAAGATACGCATCGTGCGCTCATTTTCCTTCTCAACGATGGTGTCACGCTCGGCGTTCATCTGAGTTAGAAGAGGATCCATTTGTGTACTTTGGTGGACAAAAAATAGTTAGTTCAATTTTTTTACTGTATAAAAAAATAGTCCACCGAAAGGTACATATTTGCTATTTCTAGATTCATACTGATCCAGCAACAATAAAGATCATTGCAGTGACCCAAATCGTCAGAAGTGTCGACACCGTCATAATGGCACATCCCTTGACTGCGTTTCGGCTAAAGATACGCTCGTTGATTTCATCGTCCATAATGTCGCTGAAATCAGACCAGCTACGAGAGCGCTCAGGACGCATATCCTCCTCTGACTCACCGGACTCAAGGTCTACTTCAGTACCATTAAAGGTGTTCTGCAGTATACTGACACGATGTGTCAGATCCTGTGGGGCGACATCTGACCACCGCGTGTAGACCTTTACAATGCCCTCGCGAGGATAGACCAGGTGATTCTGGAACTCTAGCACGTGAATCGCTGGTGCATTATTCCACTCTGATGTCGTGTAGGTAGTACGCCCCTTGTGGATTCGGTAATTGGACCAAACGAGCTGGTATCCCGTATAAGCATAGGTATAGTCCTGGTCGTGAATCTTTGCCGTCTGAAGGGTGTAATCACAGGGCTCACGAATGACAAACCACACCTGACCATTCATCCAGGACATCAGGGCAAACCGTGTTGCCTCATCAGCTTGCTGCCAGGTCTGAAAGTCAGGACGAGCCCACTGCTTCAGACGTGAAATGGAATTGTCATCGCTATACTCTGGTTGGAGCAGAGTGAAGGTCTCAGTGGCCTTATTATAGACGGCAAAGACTGGAGGAAGTGCCATTGTGTTCGTACTTGTTGGTGATGCTGTTTGGTGACCAATTTTTTTCAGTAGATATATTTATTCTTGGGTTTTCTTCCACATTCTCCAGCGATTGTTATACTCTTGAATACTTTCATTTTCTTCACGCTGAAGAATAAGTGGTGTATTATCACAGTGTAAGTATGTTAGACTAGAAGGAAGTTCTGGAAGGCTTGTGAGAGGTGTATTATTACAATATAAGTATTCAAGACTAGAAGGAAGCTCTGGGAGGCTTGTGAGTGGTGTAGAATTACAGGATAACCTCCTAAGGCTAGAGGGAAGTTCTGGAAAGCTTGTGAGTTGTGTATGACGACAACATAGCTCTACAAGTCCAGAAGGAAGATTTGGAAGGCTTGTGAGTTGTGTAGAATCACAGTATAAGTAGTGAAGTTCAGAGGGAAGTTCTGGAAGGCTTGTGAGAGGTGTATTATTACAATATAACCCCCTAAGGCTAGAAGGAAGTTCTGGAAGACTTGTAAGTAATGTATTTTCGCAATCCAAGTGAAGAATGCCAGACGGAAGTTCTGGAAGGCTTGTAATTTGTAGCCCTTTTATGACTAACCAACCATCTTGAATAATCTCAATAGCCCGCAAAAGTTTTAGTGAATCTGGCCCATATTTGGTAATTAGAGATAGATTTAATTGGGCCATTAATACTCGTACTTGTTGGTGATGATTTAGGTGGCCAATATAATTGAGACGGTGGATGTGCGGCATTATACTTTATTTAAGCACAATGCACTAGTGATAAGTTCAAAAATTTGGAACTTAATATCATAGAATTTAGATAGATAGTTTTACATTGAATATCCTTATAACATCTCTAGCTCCACTCCAGCATCTAGCCATCGTTCAACACGTATGGGATGCCAAGCAGCCGCCATTAAGTCCTCTTTCACCGCACCACACCGCTCTTGAGACCTTTTCTTGGAGGCTTCCACTTCCCTCCACACTCTCCACCGAAGATTGTAGTCTTGAATACTTTCGTTTTCTTCAAGCTGAAGAATAAGTGGTGTATCATTACAATATAGCACTTGAAGCCCAGAAGGAAGTTCTGGAAGGGATGTAAGTTGTGTACCAGAACAATATAGTATTTTAAGTTCGGACGGAAGCTCTGGAAGACTTGTAAGTGGTGTATTAGAACATTTTAAATCATGAAGTTCAGAAGGAAGTTCTGGAAGAGTTGTGAGTTGTGTATTATAACAATATAAGTATACAATGCTAGAAGGAAGGTCTGGGAGGCTTCTGAGTTGTGTACCAGAACAATACAATTCTTGAAGCCCAGAAGGAAGGTCTGGGAGGCTTCTGAGTTGTGTATTAGAACAACACAAATCTTGAAGCTCCGAAGGAAGAACTGGAAGGCTTGTAAGTTGTGTACCAGAACAATACAATACTTGAAGCTCAGAAGGAAGTTCTGGAAGGACTGTGAGGTGTGTATCATCACAATGCAAGTATTTAAGTTCAGAAGGAAGTTCTGGAAGGCTTGTAAGTTGTGTACCAGAACAATACAATTCTTGAAGCCCAGAAGGAAGTTCTGGAAGGCTTGTAATATTCAGTCCTGATACATTCAAATGACCATGTTGAATTCTCTCAATTCTCCGCAAGAGTTCTTCTGTATCTGGCCCGTACGCCATTGTAGTATTCCTCCTAATATTATCAATACATCATCAATTTTTTGATAAACCGCATAATACCATTTCTTCCATACTATACATTTCGCAACTTTCCGAACTCTAACAGAAATGAGTGTTTGTGGTGATGGAAGTAGCCCACTCTGCACTTGCTTCAACAATGTTCCTGGAATTAAATTTATGTATTATGGCCAGTACCAAGACCTCGCAACAGCTTGGGAGACATTTCGTCGCATAGAACTCTACAATAGTAATGTGAGCACACTTCGTGGTGACGGATATAGTGATGTAAACTATTATCAATTTGTCACAAATCAAGAACAGACATTCTATCGGCAAGGTGGTACATTATTTTTTACTTATCTCAATTACTCTACGATTGTGGAAAAAAACTAGGTCCACTGTAGATGAGCGAAAATACCCGCATTTGCCAGACCTGTTGTACACCCCCGCAAGTTGCCCTAACTGAATACCAGTACAACACGAATATCCGCAATCAGACTGAATATATTTATGCTAGTACGATAACCTCTATACAAGGCAAGCCCATTCAATACAAGAGCCAAACAGAGCGCATTCAAGCTTTACAAGGAAAAATTTCTTTAAGACAATGTGGCTCTTAGACTCAATGGAGCATTTTACGAATGCTTGCTTGAGTATTCCCTAGAACCTGTCGCCACTGGTCAAAGTCCTCACTGCTCATCGCCAGAGTTCTCACTGGCATCTCCCTCGCCTTTGCTAGAATGTCCTCTGCGTTTGGAAGCCTTTTTCTCGGCGGGCTTACGGGGTCGTGCTGACTGGTTTGCTCTCCAAGCGATAAGGCGGTCGTTAAGGCTGGAGAGGAGGTTGGGCTGGAAGGTGACGGATTTGGTTTTGGGGTTGACGGTTCCAACGTGGGTTGGAGTTGCGGCCTCAGTGTCCCAGAGGTAGACCTTGTTGAACTTGTCGGTAAAGTATGGGACTCCATCCAGAATCTGTCGTTGCATCTCGTGCTTGGATTGCTGAAGTTTCGTGGTTCAATTTTTATAGAGTTCCTTTATAAAAATTGATGGTGTCTGGAGGATTGTGGTAGATATACAATGTACGGGCCAGATACAGATAAACTCTTACAAAAGATGGAAGATATTCTACTTGGAGAATTGAATGTATCAAACTTGAATATTACAAGTCTTCCAGAACTTCCTTCTAGGATTGTACATTTATTCTGTGGAAATACTAATATCACAAGACTTCCAGAACTTCCTTCTGAACTTTTATCTTTATCTTGTAGCCATACTAATATCACAAGTCTTCCAGAACTTCCTTCTGATCTTAGAGTATTGGATTGTAGTAATACTTCCATTACAAGTCTTCCAGAACTTCCTTCTAGGCTTGTACAGTTATTCTGTGGAAATACTAATATCACAAGTCTTCCAGAACTTCCTTCTACACTTGAAGGATTATACTGCGATATTACTCATCTCACAAGTCTTCCAGAACTTCCTTCTAGTCTTATAGGATTATATTGTAATAATTGTGATCTTATATTGAAGCGTGAAGAAAATGAATCTATTCAAGACTATATTCAACGCTTGAGAGTATGGGTGGAAGATATTATATCTAAGAAGAGAATCCAAGAGCGGTGCGAAGTAGTCAAAGAAGGCTTGATGGCAGCTGCTTGGCATCCCACTCGTGTTGAACAATGGCTGTCTGCTGGAGTTGAACTTGAAACGCTGTAGTGGGGTATAAAAATTGATGTTTGTATTGATGAATATGCTAATCATACAAATGGGCAATTGCTTTACAAATATAGATTATGGGCCAGATACAGAAGAACTTCGTAGACGCATTAAAACTATAGGGAATGGAATATTAAGTGTTACTAATTTAAATGTTACAAGCCTTCCAGATCTTCCTCTTATAGTAGAACATTTATGGTGCTATCGTGTACCCCTCACAAGTCTTCCTAAGCTTCCTTCTACTCTTATTCGCTTAGATTGTAGTAGTACTAGTATAACAAGTCTTCCTGAGCTTCCCTCTAGTCTTATGCATTTATCTTGTAGTGGTACTAATATATCAAGACTCCCAAATCTTCCTTCTAGACTTTGTACAATAGGATGTAACTATACCAATCTAACGAGTCTTCCTGAGCTTCCTCCTAGACTTGTAGAATTATGGTGTGTTAATACACCACTTACAAATCTTCCAAAACTCCCTTCTAGACTTCAAGCATTGTATTGTAGTCATACACAGATTACAGAACTTCCTGAGCTTCCTCATAATCTTAAAGTATTAAATTGTAGTAATACACGACTCACAGAGCTTCCAGAACTTCCTTCTGATCTTGAAATATTAAATTGTAATTATACACAGATTACAAAACTTCCAGAAATTCCTCCTAGTCTTATAGTATTAAATTGTAGTAATACGCAACTCACAGAACTTCCAGAACTTCCTCCTGGACTTCTGGACTTAGAGTACAAAAATACACCACTTATTCTTCAACGCAAAGAAAAAGAAAGTATTCAAGACTATAATCTTCGTTGGAGAGCGTGGAGGGAAGTGAAAGTGGAGGCTTCCAAGAAACGGTCCCAAGAGCGGTGTCTTGTAGTAAAGGAGGAATTAATTGCGGCTGCGTGGCATCCCAAGCGTGTTGAGCAATGGCTATCTGCTGGAGTTGAACTAGAGGCACTGTAAAAAAGGGGCAGTTACTTAGTCCGCCTTTTTGATTGCCATCTGCTCAAGCATCTCCTCAACTCCCTCCAGGTCAACAACCCAATGCCACTGATGCTCCCAGTAGCCCCCAGTAAACTCATTTGCTGTCAGTTGCTCACGAAAGTCAAACTCGTCATAGAGTCGTGCTCCATCAATGAATCCTGTATTCTTACCTGCTGCCTCAACCTCTGAATCCGAGAAGAATTCTTCATTCGGCTCGTCTGTGTGGTCCTTTGGATCATACTTGAGCACCATAATCTTTCCATCATTGTAGGCGTCAAAGACCATTCGCTCCCTGTTGATATACTTGCGAAGACCTTTTGGGATTGTAAATCCCTCAAGAAGCTCGTTGTAATAGTCCTTATAGGACTTTACAAAGCGCTTGATATCCTTTGGCTTTACCTCATCATACATAAACGGAAACGTGCTGCCGAAATCAATCCTCAGATACGACAGTACATTCCTGTATAGCTTATCCATTACGACGCACTAGTTGGTTGGGTAACTGAGTTTGTTCTGCCTCGTCAATCAATTTTTTTAATGGATCCCTTCCATCCTGTGGATCAATTTGAATTACTGTATTTATTTCTCTGGGGAGTGAGGGTGTATGTGGGCGCGACTCACCGCCAAGAAATGAATTAACATTTCGAATAGGTTTTGCAACAAAACTAGTTATACCATTTGTTAGTCGTTGTAATGGTGTTCCTTCATCTTCGTGGGCAATTTCTTCTAACTGCTTTTTGTGTCTGCGACTTGCTGAATTAATTTCAGTTTCATCCAAATCTCCAGCGATTTCAGGTTTCTCAATCTGTTTATCCGCAAATTGTACATTAAATTTCAGGATGACTTGGGGTAAAATGCTGGGACTGGTATTTTCCAGCCGATCTTGTTCTGAACGCACCATTTTCAGAAAATCTAGCGCATGCATACGTTGATCACGAGACAGGGCTAACTCGTTTATAATGAGTCGGTGTAGCTTTCCATAACTCAGCGCAGCAGACCGATGTGCTTCCATCATTTGCTGAGATTTCATATATTGATTCATGGTTATAAGCACACCTGAAAAAATACTGATAAGACCAATAATTGTTGTAGCAACTTTCTGGTCTGTAGGGTCCGGAAATAACGAGGTAAGAGACATTGTAAACCCCCCGTTAAGGGTAGAAATCACAACATTGGGAATGGTAAAATAGAAATTCAAATGTTCAAAATGTAAATTACATTGGTTATGGAGCCAGCGCATACAATTCGCTCGCTCTGAAATTCCCTTGAGGAGTTTTTCTTGGGCATCATTCCATGTGGATGAAATATTTGATAGTAGACTATTTTTATCCTCATCTTCCTGTAGTCCAGATGCGCTCATTCCTAGTATTGTCTTGGATTTACGCACTAGGCCTTGCGAGTCTTTCTACGATTTGACCTGCGCTTTCGTGTATTCCGCTTTGTTCCACTGCGCTGAGTTCCGCTGCGCTGAGGCAATGAGCACTCCACTGGAGCTCCTTCAGGATTCAAGAATGGCATACGGTTGATATTATTTTCTGGGATAGCACCGCCTTTCTGCTGTAAGAGCATATGCTTATTGAACGCAATACGATAACGCTCAAGTAAATCGTCTGGAATCTTTCCTGCGAGTTCCTGTGGCCATAGCTTATATTGACAAGGCTCTGACCAACACTTGCCAAATGTAGATGCAGTGACTGGAATAGTGCCTAATTTATTTTTAATTGCGTCTTCTAAACATTGTTCACAAATAGGTTCGTGAATTGCTCCTGCACCTCCAACAACAGGGTGCCCAAAGGTCCATAGTGGGGCCTTATCCTCTAGACATACAGGGCACTCACCAGCACCTCGCACAGGTTGGCGTGTGGCATTTCCTGCGTTAGGCCATGCGAGGTTCTTCTGTGCCTCAGCATTGAATCTAGCATTGGCAGCTTGTTGTGCTGCCAGTGCGGCACGATTTACTGCGGTTATTGTGTTATTTGCCAAGAATTTGGATGTCGGCACTTGTCCTGTTTCTGTCCAAATGGCATCCAGTGCTGCGACTTCCTCTGGAGTCAATTCAAAGTCACCACCAGCTCCAGCACGAGCTTGTGCGGCCTTCAATATATCTGCGCCGACGGTTTGCGCCCTGTTGAGTACCTTCTTCGCAGCAGGTTGACGAGCAACAAAGGAATTCCACATTTCTTCCACAAGCTGTGTTCTTGCTTCCCAATCCGAAATAGTTCCAACCTCACCTTGAAGTTCAAACGCATATTCACGGAACCGACGCATACGAACAAACTTTTCGAGCACACCGCCACCACCCTGCGTGAGGCAGTTGCGGTCAAAGTAGAATTCAGTTTGACCAGGAGGGATTGCGGCGTAACCTGGCTTTGGTTGGCTGGTGAGAGCGAGTTGATAATGCTTGTGTCCTAATCCACCTACAACAGGAAAACTATTGGCAATGCGTGAGCACATCGTACACCACGTGATTTTTCCCTCTGCGTCCTTGTATTTTTCATAGAGGTCTTCGTGGTAGAATCCACTAGCTCGGCAATCGTGTTTCATATACAAACATCCCTCTGTGCGCTTGAGTGCGGTTAAACAAATGGGACAAATGCTAAAGTCTGTGGGGAAGAGGAGTAACTCATCTAAGAGTCTGAGTTCTGCTTGGCGGTATCCAGTGTATGGCTTCTTGGCACGAACTTTCTGTTCCAAGGTTTGCTTCATTGTTCGAAACTGCTGGTTGTATAATAATCCAGGAATACTGGTGATGTACTGAAGTACTTCTTCAGGTTCCGCACCGTTGTCTGTGAGATAGTTAAGAAGTGTATTTGTCGCAATAAGAAGAGCATCCTTTGCGGATGGCATTCCATTAGTTGTGATAAAGGTGCGAATCAAGTCAAGTTCCTTTCTTGCATCATAGGATGGAATGGTAAGAAGTTCTTGGAGTAGCGTAGATCCACCATATGGGGCAAATACAGAGGTAGGGTATCCTCGTGAGTCTGGTTGCTGTAAATCTACACCCTTTTGCGCAAGAAGATAGAGGAGTTGAAGACGAGAAAGTTCTTTAAAGAGACTAATATCCGAACGGATGAGCTGAAAAGGAACACTTTGCCCTTTATATTTCTGATTCCATTGTTTAATAGAATAAGCTGGAAGCAAGGTTGATACAAGTTCAGATTCAGTGATTTTGAACAAAATATCAACAATAAAGCAATATGGTGCCGTTGAATTCCAACCCGTTACAAATGGATTTAATCCTTGATGAGGTAAATGGGCAAGAACATCGGTTAACCCATATCGTACAGAAAATACTAATACGGCTTGAGCAAGTTGACTATGAACTCCAATTTGCGAGAAATCTAATACTTGAAGTATAGGTGTAAATCCATCCGTGTAGGGAATTTTCTTTATACGAAAGACTATTTGTAAGTGTTGGATATCCTGTTTTGAAAAAGTCTTCATTCCTCCACGCTGTAGGACTTGTATAATTATAGGGATATTTCCTTCAGCAACTGCAATGTTAAGGACTTGTCTTGCGGTAGGTTCTTCAAGTTCGCCAAGAGTTTCTAGAATAGACCTCGCATATGTTCCAGAATCAGTAGGGTCTTTCTGAAGAGTCTTTTGGAGAAAGGAAAGTGATATCGTTTCTCCTGGAACAAAAAGAGGGACTAACGCTTCTCGTGCTAGAGATGGATTTAGTTTTAGTGTTCTACGAAATCCCTCAATATTACTACGTCCACCGTATCCAGCAAGATTTTGTAGAGTGGGAGCTGGTGTGGATTCTGCTTTTGCAGCGTTTGTAGGTTTAGGCACATTAGATTTAACGAGTATTTTTGGCTTAGGTTTGGGTGCTACTCCTGTACCTGCGGCACCAGCACCAGCCCCTGCTCTTTCTGTCATTATTTCCGTATACCGCCGATGCGCGGCTTCAGGAAAGGGAAGACGTTTAGGAAAACGAAATAGAGGTGAACCCGAAACTGTAATTCTACTCAATGACTCCTGTAAATAATATCTAATAAGTGGTGCGAGTTCAGATATTGTTGAATCAATATGTTTGCCTTCGGTTACCTCGCGAATATACCGTAACATAGTATTTACTTCCTTCTTCTCAGTCTCAGTGTATGTTGATGTATTGAGTGTAGATGCCCTTGTTTCAAGCGTATTAAGAAAATATACAAGGGATGGATCTGGTAGAAGTAATACCTTTGATAGTATCCGTATATTTACACCAAGTAATACATCGTTAATGAGTTCATCTAATTTAGTTGTATTTAGTTCATCTTCATCTTCAAGATATGCATCAAACTTTGTTTCTAAGACCTTTGTACGCTTTTGAATAGGTTCAACTTCTGCCATCATTTTCGCCATATCTCTGCTCCTCTCTGCTCGTTCCGCATTTTCTCTTGCTTTCTGCTCAGCGGCTACATTTGCAGCTGCCGCATTTCTGGCAGCTCGTTCTGCTTCGTGGGCTGCTACAACACCTCTTGCTCTTGCATTGTTGGCCACGCGGTTAATTGCGGCGTATTGGTCCGCGAGAATTTCCTTGAAGACCTTTTGGATTTGTTTAGATTTTTGTTCTATCTTTTCCACAAGGCGCTCTCCAGAAGGATAGGCGAATTGAATGTTAATGCGCTTCTTGTGATCATTCAAAAATTGCCGTATATCTTTCAGACTTTCACGGCGAAGGAGTTCATCCAGTTCCTCGTATATTGAGCCTCCTGCAGCCATTCTACTCTATCCAAAGAAAGCGTAGTTCTCGGGATAGAGTATTGTTATATTTTTTAGAAATCCGCATCCATTGTAAACCGCTTCTCTTCGGGCTTTCCCTGAGTATTTGCTTTTGCATAAGTAGTACTTCTCTTTTCAAAGAAATTGTCCTTGCTCTCAAGAGAAATCCGCTCCATAAAGTCAAATGGATTCTTGGCGTGGTAGAGCTTGGGGTAGCCGAGCTGGATGCTGAGGCGGTCAGCCACAAACTCAATATACTCAGCCATCAGTTTGCTATTCATTCCAATCAGCTCACACGGCAGGGCCTTTGTGATGAACTGCTTCTCAATCTTTACAGCCTCACGAATGATCTTATGGGCATCCTGTTTGCTCAACTTGTTGACTAGCTTGCTGTAGAGGAGGCACGCAAACTCCGTGTGGAGACCTTCATCACGAGAGATGAGTTCATTGCTTACCGTTAGACCTGGCATCAGACCACGTTGCTTGAGCCAGAAGATGGAGCAGAAGGCACCAGAGAAGAAGATGCCCTCAACAACAGCAAAGGCCAGAAGACGAGTGGCAAAGGAAGCATCCTTGTTCTCTACCCACTGTAGTGCCCACTCAGCCTTCTTCTGAACAACAGGAATCGTGGAAATTGCCCGCAGAATATCAAGCTTCTCTTGCTTGTTGTCAAGATAGGTATCAATCAGAAGCGAGTAGGTCTCAGAGTGAACTGTCTCCATCAGATTCTGGCACGCATAGAAGAAGCGTGCCTCTGGGACCTGAATCTCACGCATGAAGCGTGAAGCGAGATTTTCCATGACAATTCCGTCGCTGCCCGCGAAGAATCCTAGAATGTACTTAATAAAGTGACGCTCACCATCCGTCAGTTTGTTGTTCCAGTGCTCGGGGTCCTTGCTCAAGTCAATCTCCTCAGGAATCCAGAAGACACTCATGTGACCCTTGTACTTTGCCCAAAGGTCGCCAAACTCGATAGGGAAGATGACGTGACGATTAGGATTCTCTTTCAATAAAGGCTCTTCAACTACCACAGGAGTATCTAGCTCCATCGGTGGAGGGACATTAGCCTCTTCAGACACAGATTCCTTGCGCGCCTTATGCACAGGACTCTTGGCAGTAGATAGCTTGGGGCTGTTGAAGGGAGCAGAAGGCGAGAGCATCTTGACAGGGTCGGGCATTTTATATTCTGAGTAAACGTACTCTGAAACTGCGGTCAATTTTTTATGGATTCCCCTCTTGAATTATGATGGTGCCATTGAAAAAATTGATTTCAGTGTTAGATGAATGAATAAGCACGCAGGATGACGGAAGTCCAAAACTTTATTGGATCTCGTATTGCGATTCTACGACCTAGTACTGGAACCTACTATCTTCTTGATTGGCAGACAAGTGGTGTATGGCACCATCTATGGAATGCTGTGACTGAAGATATCCCAGAAGCGGAACTTCAGCACGGACAACATGTAATGCTTGATCATAAGAATGTTCACCTCAATGTGCGTCTGATGCGAGGAGCGCGTCACAAAGAACTGCGAGGCCGTGTATCAGGGCGCTTTGTCAAGCGGACTCAGCCAAATGGGGGCATTCAGCATTATGCAGTTGTAAAGCTAAACAGTCATAATCTTCTTCCTTCATCATGTACTCATAAAGAGTATAGAACAAGCAATCACTACGAGTCGCCGATTATTGAAGAGGTTCAACTCTATACGGTTCGTGCGCTAAATACGCAGCCAGTACAACCCAAAAAGGAGACACCCAAGTCAGCTGCGATTCCGAAACGGATTGCTCGTCTAGTCGCCATTGACTATATCAATAATGGTGAGGAGTGTCCCATTACAATGATGCCTCTTGATGTGGATACGACGGCAGTCACGAGTTGCTACCACGTCTTTGAAAAAAGTGCTCTTGAGGAATGGATGAAGACCAACACCTCTTGCCCAGTTTGTAAGACAGAGTGCGCGGTGACAGTGTGCGTGTAGAGTTTACTTCTGTGCTTTAGCCATCGCCTTAATAAGGGGAAATGTAAGCTGTATATACTTATTGTATTCAAGATTAACTGTAGCAATCGGTTTCGCGTCAATATCAGAAGAATTATAGAAGAGAAGGATAACTAAATAGGGAATTTCATCATCTTTATAAAACTTCTCAATTCCGATTTTCTTGATTTGATTTATGGGAATAATATAGTTATCCATCACAAGCACTGATTGATGAACAATATTAAGATTATTCATTTCTGAATAAAATAGATGTGGTATATAAAGTCAATTTTTTTATGATCATAATAAATGTTTAAAACGTACAACTTTATTGTTCTCAAACTCCAATAGAAGTTTACATTTTCCATTCTTATAAATCTTAATCATCATAATATTTCCATTTTGTTCCCATACTTGGGCAAGACCATCAAAGTTCCCATCCACATAATAGGTATCTGTATATTTTTGTCCATTATCATACCATGCTTGATATAGACCATGTCGTTTCCCATCTACATACATACATTCTGTATGTTTATTTCCATTCTTATGGTAAGTAGTTACAATACCATTTTCAACATCATTGACAGAGCTCATTTTGATAGACTTACTTCTACTTTTATATTTTCCGTTTTCAGGTTGTCAATTTTTTACGCAAGAGACTCGTAGAACGAGTGCCTCATCTCTAAAGGGCTTCGTAGAACGACAGCACCTTTGGGTGTGTCTTGAAGGCCAATGGGTCCAAATCATAGAGGTATAGGGAATCCAGTGACTTAACACGACTCAGTGCCACATACGCTTGACCTCGTTCAAAGGTAGACCTACCAATATCAATCAATGCTGAGTCTAGTGTAGCACCCTGTGCGCGATGAATTGTGAGTGCATAAGCAAGAACAAGAGGAATCTGTTGCCGTTTCACTCCATCAAGTTCATCACTTGCCCACGACTGATGCCCAATAGGAATTGGCGCTGAAGAATTCTTAAAGGTAACAAGAGGAAGTGCTGGAGTTGTCGCCGTAAATCCTTCAATCACTCCACGACTGCCATTCACAAGTCCTGCCTCTTGGTCCAGATTGTAAATCAACATCACTTGTGCGCCCACTTTCAGTTCAAGATGTGGCTTATATGGGGCATCTCGGTCTAGCTTCTGTGCTGCGCGTTGAACTTCTTGACTAGCAGTTGTGAGTCCCTTTTCTGCCGTTGCGTCAAAGATAGTCTGTACATCATAGGTAAAGGTTGGCCCTGTAAGTGCCTTGAGATTGCTCTCATTAATCATCTCCACCTCAGCACGACGTGAGAAGAGTAGCGTCGGCTTGATTTTGAGGGATTTCCAATCGGCACCCAGTCGTTGTTGAAGAACACGAAAGGAGGCATCCGTTAGTTTCCCAGACCTTGCCTCCATCAGAATCTTTTGGAAATACGGATCGGCTTGACGCACAATTTCTGTGAGCTGGACGGAGTGGAGATTGAGGTCTGACCAGGTCTGTGCTTCAAAGGCAAACTCCTTCTCTGGAGGAGCATCTGAGTCCTCACGCTTATACACTGGAGGTAACTGGTGAAAGTCCCCTACAAGAATCACTTGAAGGCCACCAAAGGGGCCACCGATAGCCCTTACGGAGCTCGCTACTGCGCTGAGTTTATCCAAGAGCTCTGGAGTGAGCATACTGACTTCATCAATAATTAGAGTATGGGTCATCATCCACCGACGACGAGCGCGAGGATTGTAGCGCTTAATATTGGATGCTAGAACAGTCGCCGAGTCTTTGCCAAGACCAATCCCAGCCCAGCTGTGAATGGTCTTTGCTTTATCTCCTAGAAGGAGCGCAGCACACCCTGTAAGGGCCGTCACAGCGACCCTCTTGCCTCGTGCCGTGAGTTCCTGTGTGATGCGATGAATCAAGAAGGACTTGCCCACCCCTCCTGCCCCTGTCAGAAATATATTATGGCCCTGTAGGACCGTGTCGAGTGCCTCTTGCTGGAGTTGATTCAGTGCCATCGGTGTGCCAAGAAAAAAGTGGTGTAATGGAGCCAATTTTTTCAGCAAAACATATTCGGAAGCGCTAGCAAAAGGAGCGCGTACGGAACCTTTTTGAGGCCAATAGGCTTATGAAATGCAGCCGCCACAATCGGCGAGAGATGAATCTGAAGATCATTCAAGTCTACAAGTTCCTGATGAATCAAATACTTGTTTAATGTCCGTAGAAAGATCTCTAGCGTAAGACTCTCTTCCTCAAGATTCATTGCCTTGAGCAGGTCGCGCACCTTTTGTGCCGTGCGTTTAGGGGCAACACGAAGAGGAATCTCTGTAAAGATTGGCTCCTGATCTAGAAGGTGTTCAATTGTGTCCACGCGATGCTGGAGCAAATCTGCTGAGTCTTTAAGTTGAGTTAACTGGTCATATAAGGCGAGTAGTGGCGTTGAAGCACTTGTGGTTGAGGTGTCTGAATCTGAATCCATTAAGATACTCTATTCATAGAGATTAAAATCCCTCAATTTTTTCATTAAATCTATTTCTTGCTCTTGTGATTTAATAATCTGCGTTGGAAGCTGCGCAACAACATTCATTCCATATTTCTCTTGTAATCGTTTAGACATAAGCACAGCCATTGAATGATGTGGAATCATACCACGCACAAATTGGTAGGGAGTAATAAAGAGTTGAGTACGAATCGCTATAAAGGAATAAAGAATGACTATTACACCAATTATGATAAATAATCTGGTCTTCATATAAAGACCTTCAAGCAAAAACATCCACCCAGTCATCAGCGTTGCCATATAAATATCATTAAGACTCAGACGAATATCATCTAACTTATCTGCCCATACACTCATACTTGATAAGAGAGCTGATAGGATAGAAATTATTGCCATTGGTAAAATTGACATCATTCTAGCTGTTCTATACAATAGAGAAGAATCAGAATGATTCCTGGTGTTCCGTGTATGGTTTGCGGGGGTCACCATCGTGTGAGCAAGTGTACCTCCTTGTATGTTCCACCTCCTGAAGGCATTCCCAATTCAGATGGTGGTGGAAAGAGGGCTGGAAATCCTGAACCTGATGATAGCCTCTCCCTCAAGCATAAAATCGCCTCTGAGCAAGAGCACTCACAGGGTGATGAAAGTCAACCCATACTGCTAGAGGTGGCTCCTTAGAAGGGTCTTTTGGTTCCCAACAGACTTTCCAGTGAGGCGGAATGAGAAGTGCTGAACCGGGACGAACAATGACATCAACAAACTGAATGTGTGGCAAGAGTGGAGCATCATCCTTCGTGAGTTTGCTGAGTCTTTTTGCCAGCCACATCTTTGGGAGATAGGGGTCTGCGGATTCATTGACTAGACTGACCTGAAGTTCTCCTTCTGTGGCAAACAGCAAGGTAACATAGCCAAAGGTTGGTCTGAGGCCCTGTGCGCCGATGCTGACTTTTGTCTCAGCCCAGAGTAAGGGTCCCCACCACTGACTTTGCTGAATTGTAGGAAGGAGCGTTTCATTCACCCAGACCGGTAGACCAACTTCCTGAGCAAGTTCACGGGCATCCTTCGGTGGAATCCAACTGGTTTCCTGAATCAAGAGGGGGGCGATACGCTGATGTAGAGCAGGACGCTGTTTTAATTCCTTGCGAGTCCACAAGTCAATTGGTGTCGGTGCTGGAAGAAGAACTATTGGTGAGCGCTCGTGGAGCAGACCAAGTGCCTTGTCGAGAGAATCTGTTTGAAGAATACGGAATTCCTTGATGGCTTGGCGATAGAAAAAGACGAGAATCACTGCTATAACTCCAAGAACTAGAAGTGATTCAATCAACATTTGTGTGCGGAGACACAATCCTACTTGTTGCGTCTCTGACGCTTGGTGTTGTTCAGACGCGGGGCTATAGTGTTAAATAGGTTAGGAATAAACTTGCCCTGTTGGATGCTCGCAATTTCCTTCTTTGTGAGAGGCTTGGAGGTTGTTTTCCCATTTGTGGTTATACTCTTGGTTCCCTTGCCATTTCGGATGGTCACTTTGTTTTTGCGTGTGGAGCTCTTCCCATTCACTTGAACAGTATGAACTTGATTGGACTGATAGGTAATCATTCGTCTTCTCTTTACTCGGAGGATTTTGTGATGACTAGGATCGGTCTATGGCGTGTATGAACCTTACGCCGTTTCAAGGGTGTAACTCCCCTTCGTTGATGGGGTCTGATGGTCTTGTTGGCTCGCTTGTAGCCAGAGTTATCTACTCGTTGAATTGGCTGAAATGCGATGGCTTCATAGAGGCGATCCCATTGTTTTTCAGTTAGATGGTCTCCATTGGACAATGTGCTGAAAATATTCAGGTCAACTGGAATTAGTCCACGAAATAAATCATCTAGCTGAAGTAAGAGTTGGTCTAACTCTTCTAAACTCAGCGACTGAGTTATAAATTCAGCATAGTCAGAATCTAGCCAACTTGTGGGCCACGATGAAAATTCAGCATCTGAATGAGCCAAGAGCATATCAATTGATAGAGACTCATGGGGTTTACCCTCCTCTGCGCAAGTCATTGCCCAACTAATCGCTCCATACCAAAAGGCTTGAATTTCCAGCTGAATCCAATGCGGGCCCTGAAAACAGTGCTGTTTAATTCGTTCTAAGATTGTATCCATCTATAAGTGAGTCTTAGTAAGGGTTTAGGATGGCAGGGTATGTAAATCCAGTTAGTACTTATAGTTAGGATGACGAGTCATGTTCTAGACTTTCCGTTTGGCTCCGTAACGCTCAATGACGAGCAGTACCGAGTTGTCACAGCAGACCCCTATGAAACACAGCGTATTTTGGCCTCTGCTGGCTCTGGAAAAACAACAACCATCACCGCACGAATTGCTTGGCTCTTGACCAATACTGCCACAACAGCTGACCAGATTGTTCTGCTCACCTTTAGTCGTAACGCCGCGAGAGAGATGTTGACCCGTGTGAGGAAACTTGTTGGCCCTGTGAGCCTTTGGGCAGGGACCTTTCACGCCCTTGCCAATACGATTCTGAAACAAATGGGAGGGGCTGGAGCAACCTCTCAACTGTTTTTCATTGATGAATTGCCCGTGCGTTGGATGCAGTGGCTCCGCTCAGACAAGGGACGAAAGTGGGTCGGCAAGTTGCGGTATATTGTTGTTGATGAAGTTCAAGATATTAATGCTATTCAATGGCGTCTGTTGGAATGTATGCGCCACTCGCTTGCCAAAACAATCTTGGTCGGCGATGATGCCCAAAACATTTATACCTGGCGTGGCAGCAGTGCTGGGTTCCTGCTGGATTTTCATCGCGTCGTTCCAACGGTGAAGGACTACCAGCTTCGTCAAAACTATAGATCCACAGAGGCAATTGTGACTGTCGCCAATAAAGTGATGCGGGGTATTCCTACGCTGCCGTGGAAGGAGCATATGGTTGCTCATACGAAAGGTGGTCAGAAACCTGATGTACTCTTCTTTTGGCGGATTGACGACGAATATGCGTGGATTGCCAAGACAATTCGTGAGTATCGTGTGAAACACCCTGAGTGGACGGTAGCTGTGTTGGCACGCAACAACAAGGAATTATACAAGGCGGAGGAGATGTTTGTCCACGATGGACTCAAAACGAGATACCTTGCCCAAGAGCGCACAGAGGATACTACACTCGTACACGGACAAGTTGGAACAGTTGACCTGGCAACCTTTCACGGGGCGAAAGGGCTAGAATGGGATGTGTGTTTCCTTGTGTCGTTGAGTGATGACTCCTTGCCATCTCGTAAAACGCCGTATGAGATTATTGGAGAACGTCGGCTCTTTTATGTTGCCGTCACACGCCCTCGTCGCCGTATGGTGATGACCTATCACGGCAATGAGCGCCTCCTGTCTCGCTTTGTGCGTGAGATTGGCTACAAGGCCCTAACCTTTCACGGACTGGCCAAGTATGCCCTCAGTGAATATGAGGTCGGCACAGGGTCACCGAGCCTTCAAAGTCTCTTAGACTGCCTTGATGGAGATGAGTGGCAACATGTACGCCAAATCGGTTGTTTGCCGTGGAATGAATTGACTGAGCGAGTTCCATTGCGCGAAGACCGCATCTTTCCCACAGGAGAGAGCTGGAAGATTCCTGCGTGGGCCGATGTAAGGGATTTTGAGGCCTTTGTGCGCCTTTGGAGTAAACGGTGTCTCTTGGCTCTACGAGGGTGGCAAGAGGAATACAAGGATCCTGTGCGTGAGCGGATGATTTTCACCATTCGTGTCTTCCAAGAAGATAAGCCATTTTGGGAGCAGTGGCGAGAGGAATTTGATTTGATGATTCGGCATTTCTTCAGCAATACAGAACGAATGCAACCGGTGGATTATGGCGATATGAGTCAGTGGGCCGAGTCGCGTGGTCTAGGATGGGGTCAAAAAGAGTTGATTGAGGCGACTGCTCTGCTCGCCAAGTTGCGTGGTCAGATGCGGTGCTTGCGCTTTGAGCAATATAGCTTGGATGAATTCAAGATTGGGCCAACGACATGTGTGGTTCCCACCGAGTATAGGCTGGATGCGTATCGGTCCTGGAAGCGCTTTGTCAATCCTACTATTTCCTGGAAAGATTGTTTAGTGGATACATGGCGCTTGGCGTGCCTTGAACAGGTCGCAGAGGGCCGTTACGCAGGGCTCTTTAGGGCTGGAGCAATGACTGACTATTTACAGGGATGTATTCCCTTCTTGGAAAGCCTAGAGTGTGCCTTGTTGTCTGTGTTTGGCACAGAGGAAGAGGTGATGCTGAATCCTGAGGTTACAGTAGAAGAGATTAGCCCTGTAGCGATGGATATGATTTGTGGAAAAACACTCGTGAGAATTTGTGGTGAAAAACGGCCAGATTATTATCAATGGGTGGAGAGTTGGCTCACGAGCTATTTATGTTTGGCGGTGATGTCTCAGCGGATTGATACGATTCGTATGCTCCATCCATTTCACGGAGTGATCTGGGAATTTAAGATTCCTGATTTGTCAAAGGCAAAGTGTCTGTATGAAACCTTACTGAAGATTTGGGCTGCGAAGCAGGGGTCTGTGGTGTAGCGCGCAAAGGATTCTCAGAGGTGAAGTTTCCCTTTGTGTCTTCTTGAATAGAGGGTGTTGTGATGGAAGGGGCTTTCGCAGACGCAGAAGGAGAAAGCGTGGGCATCCGTGTCGGCTGTTCTATGGGTGGTACTATGGATTTATGAGGCGGACAACAACCGAGAAGAGTGAGAGCAAGGAAGAAGACAACAATAAGTCCTAGAATGGCAATATAGATAACCATATCTGTCTGTGTAGGGTCAAGGATGATGGACTTGACAGGGAAGTAGAGCATAACTGCTCCTGCGAGAAGAAACACTCCTAGAATAAGCTTTCCTAGAATAGATTCATGAATTAATTCGTGAATCTCCTGTCGTAGACGAAGCATTGTGGCTTGGAAAAATTGGCAATTGTATTGCCAATTTTTCCCCCAGAAGATGTGGTTCGGTCTCCCTCTATCTCCGCAGGAAGTCTGTCGTTTGATTGGAATTCAAGGGCCACTAGAAGAGGACTTTGATTACGCTCCTCTTCATATCTGGCTAGAGAAGTATAGTAAGTTTAGATATTATTGGTTAGACAAGAACATCGCTGTGCTTGGATTCAAGCTCAATCAATGTAATCTCCATAATTCGTATACGAGTGCTCTTGACTTCATCCCAGTGATTGTTGAAAACTTCAAGGCATTCAAGTTGGAAGTGGAGCAGCTCAAGCTTGATTTGTCGTGGGTGACGCTAGAGGTGATTGAGGATAAACCGATTCAGGTCGCGTATCCTGACCCTGTGCTTATTCAGTGGTCTTGAAATACGCCTCTAAGGATGCAGAGGCATCTTCATCAGAGGTTGGATTGAGTTTCGCTGAAAATTCCATTGGCACTAACCCATCAAATGTCAATGGACTCACAAAGCCTTGAAAGAAAGCATCGTTTGCGTTCATCATTGAATTGAGTAAGGCAGTAGAATCACTTGTAGAGACTGAATCCTCACGGAAGCTCCCTTTCATCGCCTCCAACCATTTTTCTCTTGCTAACTGTTGCTCTATTGATGGTTTTTCTGCTTCAAGAGTAATGCCTCCTGAAAAATAATCAGGACCATCATATTCTTCAGCCCTTAATTCCATATATTCTTTCTTGAAGTGGTCAGCCATTACGCGGTTAATATCGGATTCCGAATAATGATGAGAGTAACCTGGAGCGGCATTCATTCCCACAGCCTTGAGAAATGTCTTCAAGTCTTCCTTATAGGTGAGAAAATTACGCACAGGATGCTTGAGGTCCTTCTCTTGAAGGGTCTTGGACAGAGTCGTCATATACTCCTTATAGCGAGTAAGAGCATTACGCATTGTTTCATCCATAGACGTAGAGGCGAGTTTTTGTTCTGTTGCTGAGTATTCATAGTTTAATAATGAAGTCACCTTACGTAGTGCCTCTTTGGCAGCTACAAATTGTACTTCTGTATAACTATCTGGAGTGTAGGGAGTTGCGAGTTCAAATAGGGTTAGTTCTGCGGATGGTTTTACCTTAGTTAGTGTACTGCTTGAAAGTTGTGAAATTTCCATTGGGTCGCGTCGCGTAAACGCTGTCGCAGCTGTGGAAGGCATCTTAGAATTCACTGGGTGTACTTCACGCCATTCCTTCGTTGCGGTGTAGAATCCCTTAACTATGCTCCACATAGACGAGTGTTTAATGGGGCTCTGACTATCCTTCCATACAGCTATAGAAGACCGCACATTCTTCAGATACTCACGATGCGGAGCCTTGATAGTCTCAAGAACATTACATTCCTTATCTAGCCATTCCAGCTCTTTATCAGCATCAGCATAGAGTTTCTCAAGCGTCTCTTCTGGAACTGGTTCTTCAGTCAATATCTCTCTGATGTCTCCCTTTACAACAACAGAGGATTTGACTGGTTCAACGAGCATAAGTGATAGGTCTTGATTAGAGGTCTCAGTGATAGACTTGGGCAATTCATCAAGTACACGAGGCGGTTCAGGAATTACATCTTGAATATCCAGAAGTGCTGTCAAGTCAGTTCCTTCCATAGGCGCCACCGGTTCTGTACCCTTCTTGAGTTGACTGAACTTGAAGAGCTTACACGGGTCTTCCTTGACAAGATCATCAATGGCCAACTCAATATTGTTCACACGACGGAACAGAATCTGACTGACTTCCGCTGGGGTCCACTTGTATTGGAGCGAAGGAGTATTGAGACGTTTCCATTGCTTCTCTGTTAGTTTCGCATCATAATGACGTTCCAAGTGGAGCTTGAGTACTTGTATACTATGCTTCTCAAACTCCAGCATCATATCAAACCGACCAGGACGCAAGAGAGCCTCATCCAAACGCTCAGGATAATTCGTCGACAGAATAATAATGCGACCAGGAGTCTCACGTACACCATCCAGGACGTTTAGAAGAGTCGCCAGATCCAGCTTGTCCTCCTCCTTCTCTTCCTTGCCCTGTACCATACGCTGCGCCATATCCTTGCCCTGTGTTTGCTTGAGCCACTCAATCTCAGCGTCCATCTTTATCTTGCGCTCATCCTCCTTTTTCTTATCTTCAGCAGAGCGCTTCACGACAACAGACTCCATTGCGTCAATATCTTCAATGACATAGATGCGCTGCTTGATGGGAATATTCAGCAGTTCCATCTTGCCATCTTGAAGGATATTCACATTGTCATTATAAAAAAGGTCTTTGATGGCCTCCTTTGTCTTAATGGCACCCAGAGAAATATTGAAAATGTGGCGCTTGGTTTCATTGGCAATCGCCTTGATAGTGGAGGTTTTTCCACAGCCAGGATGGCCATACATCACAATGCCCAGCGTATGAGGAATGCCTTTCGCATCGTACCAGTCACGGCGACGCATAAAGAAGAATACGCGCTCTGCGAGTTCATCAATCTGGCGCAGATACACATTATTTAACATACGATTACTCTGGAATTTACTCTTGGTAAAGGTACACGTTGAGGTCGAGAGGGGATTACGATACGGACCAGAGACTGCAGTGATGTGGTCAAAGTAGTAACTCTCACTGCCGAGTTTGTTCTTCTTCTCTTGCTCAAAGCGATCCATTGCTTGTTCAACAAACTTATGGAGCCAAGTAATATCGTGATCATATGTTGACAGCCTATAGAGAATAGGCTCTTGCTTCGGCCCCTGAGTTCCTTGCGTAGACGAAGACACAATCGGATTCAGCTGGGGATTCAGAATCTCAAACCATATGTCACTATCAATCATAATCATATCTTTAAAGTTGGGAATCATCTCCACGCCATTGTACCGAAGGCTCCTTACTTCAGGGAGTGTACAGACGTGGTGCATTACCGCCTCAATACGTGGGTCAACGGCCTTTGTATCAACTGTGCGCTCAAACTGAATACATGCTTGGACTGTTTTTTGGGGCGGAGGGGACTGTATAGAAGGCATAAGAGGCAAGTCCTTTAGAGTTGCCTTTTGGTCAGGGAAATAGGTACGCTGGACATACGCAGAGGCGAGGGCAAACCATGCGGGTGCTGACTTGGCAAATTGGTCCCAGAGCATTAGGACGAGCATCATCCAAAGCCCAGAGAGAGGGCTTTGACGACTACCATCTCCATTCATCATCTTCATCAGGAATTGCATCTTGAAGAGCTCAAGAAACTGGTTCATTCCAGTTCCTTGAGGTACACCAGGAACAGCTTGCATCTGGATTTATACCACGATAGCCTTTAGATTTACAATGATGTGTGGCCAGATTCTGTACAATACAAAAGGAAAGGACCTGATTTGGTGAGTTTCTTTGCATCGGTAAACCAGTTCAAGCGCTCAATACTTACATCTAAAGAGTTCCACGCCAGCCCTTCCCCTTTGCGACTAAAATCACGAGTCATAGAGAGGAAACTCATTCCATTAAAATGAAGAAAACAAGGAGAATGAGATTCATCAAGAGTGATTACTCCTTCTGTAATAGAAAGACGTCTCCATTCAACCCCAAACATATTTACCACAAGTGCCGCGCGTGAGTCTATCTTGATTCCATTGGTGTAGTTGTCTTTGTAATACAGATGGCAATAGAGTTGGTCATTAGGATACGTCTCAATCGGCCCACTCAACATCTCTTTTAGAGCTGAGACAACTCCAATATATACACCACTATTTAAGAACCGAAACTCGCTTGAGATGTGGGGGTATGCTGTAAGTTTCTCGTGGGGTGGATCTAGTTGTCGTTCTGCGCCAAATAGAATCTTGGCTCCAGAGGCCAAGAAAACATGTTCAGCAGTCTCAAGAGGCTGATTCACAATAACATCATAGGCGTCAACAAAACAGACCAGGTCATCGGCACGAAGTGGTTCAAGAAAGGTACGCATTGCGCATAACTTGTCCTTGAGCCCAGTCCATTTGGTTGTTGTACACAAGTTTCGGATTGTGACTCCGTGAAGTTCAGCAGAAGCGAATAAGGGAGCAGCCTTCTTCGTGTCTGTTGCGTAAGTACACACTATGAGTGTCATTCTACAGGGTTTAGAAATCACCAACCTGTGGAGGAGGCGCACGAGGCAGATTCTCTGCTGATGGGTCTTGTCCATTGGCCGTTTGCCAGAGCATAGAGCCACACACATTGTCCTTTTGATTATACTTGCTGAGGCGTGTCGGATTCAAGAAGAAACGGGGGCTGCCGCGCAAGTCGCAGACCATCGCCTCCTCAGAGCACTTATACTGACCACTGCGCTCCAGCACTCTCGGGTCAGCCAGCTCCCTCGCCATCTTGGATCTCGGCTGAGTCTGTGGGGGCAACAGAGAGTATTGCTGGAGAGCATCAGAGTTGGCGGGCATCACATACTGCTCAGGGAAGCAAGACTTGGGGCCAGGAAGCAAGTCCTCATTGAGAGGGCGGTCAAGAGCACGGAGTCGCGACTCATTGTCAATTGCCGCCGAGTACCGGTTGGGAGGGTAGAACTCGCCAGCACCAGTCACCACCCATGTCGGCGGAACATTCGGTGCGGGCTCAGCGGGGCCAGAGTTCTTGTATTCCAAGCAGACTTTTGTCCAGGGACGAGGATCCATCGGGAGCGGAGCAGTCATTCCATCAGGAACAGAATAGCGATAAATCATTGTTGGATCCCAGTGCTTTGGTGCGCAATAATGCGACAACTTGGGGTCTAATGTCTTATCATTTCCAAGAGGGATTTTCGCAGGGATAGAACCCTTTGACATTCTAACTTATAGACTATTTTTTGGTGCGATTAATTGGCGGCAGTGGTGCTTGACTTACAGTATTGATTTGCTTGCTCTCCGTAATATTCAGCGATGCACTCCAATCACAGTTGATATTGTCAATTTGAGTTCCTGTAAAGTCCACCCACTGGAAATACATCTGATCCAAGCGACCAATAGGAGGATTGAGTTTAACTGGATTACTGACAAAGGAACGGCTATACGTGTTGAAATTACCCAAGAGAAGTTTTCCGTGAAAGGTATTGACATAGCCAGTAGAATCGCGTGTAATCTTGAAGTTTTCTTTTGCCGTCGTGTCAAGTGTATTGAGAGGATACTCTGGGTTCATACGGAGATAGATGTAGTCTTCAAGAATCTTATAAAAACTCTCTGCCTCGTGATAGGTACTGTAATTCGTGTCCACCTTTGCAAATCCCAAGTTGTATCCAAGACCCCAGTCTTCCAAGAGGTCCTTGTATTGAGGCAAGAGGGAACTGTACCAAAGGATGCTGAACGGAATAGGAGCTGTAAAATCCAGACGATCTAGTACTTGTGGAGGCAAAATATATTGCATTTGTGTGCTAATAAAATACAGCATATTACTCTGGACATAGCTGTTAATTCCATTAATAACTGCTACATTTGACAAGTATCCTGAATAAATCGTGCTGAGATTTGAGGCGAATCCCTGAAAATTTGAGGTGTCCACATTACTGCCTATAAAATCTGGAATCAAATCTTGACCGAAATAACTATTGGATTGCTGGAATTGTATATTGAAATTTGATAGAACATACGAATACCCTGTGGTGTATTGTAGGGACGAATTGCTCAGCGTAGAAATTTCCCCAATCAGCTGTAAAGAAGTCACATAACCAAAATCGTACTTATTTGGTAGAATAAAGCGTACAAGTGTCTCTGATTGTTCCGTTGGCGTATATCCACGAATGGCAATACATTGTGTGCTCGTATTACTGGATGGTACAAGAGGACATACCGTAATGAAGCTGTTGAAATAGTATCCAGTCATGTCTGGGTCAGAGGTCACAAACCGAATACTGCTCTCGAGACCCCACTTGGTTCCAATATCACTAGTGAGCTGAGCTTGATTGCTATAATAGAAACTAGCCGTGTGAGGGTACTCTGGATAATTGATAAAGTTCGTATCAAAAATAGGATTATATTGATTGGACAATTGGTGCATCACAATCCGCTGGAAGGGATAGAAGATTTGCCACGCAGACCCAATGAGACCTTCCACATCCGTGTCTGAATTGCGTGTAGCCCAGATATTGGATTGCCCTGTAGCCGTGAGCCAAAGGCTTGCATAGTTCCCTCCAGTCATAGAGCCAATTTGATAGGGGCCGCCAGTGGATGTGGTGAGTTGGTTGGAGACCTGAGCAAAACTAATTTGATTTGGTCCAGTTGTCCAGAGTTGACTGACATAGAGATTGGAGGAATTTGCTCCTGAGTCAACAGTGAGAAAAATTCTGTCATTGGCTTGTGCCACAAAGAACTTATTATTTACTGCGATTTGAGTAAAGCTGGTGAGAGGACCAGTTGGTGTGTATAATGTTCCTGGAAATGTGTTGCTAGCATTCAGAGACCATTGACGAATTGTTGTTGCTGTATTTGTTGCTGAGTCTAGAGGAAGCCAGTAGACAGTCGATGTAGTAGGGTCCATCGTATGGGTTGCATTACTCCCCCCTGTTACAATACTGCTAATCATTGATGTTGAAGGTAAAAGATTGTAATAGAAGCGCGTATCTGTAGGAAGCTGATAGCAAATGGCAAGTTGTTCAATGTCGTTAATAGTAAATGACTTGACGGTTCCTCCAAAAGGAATGTGAAAGCTTGTATCCAAATCATAGAGTTCTAGATTTCCAATTGCAGGGTCAAATCTGCGAAGGGCAATACTAAAATTACTTGTCTCTGCTTTCAACCCTAAGAAATAGAAATACTGGGAATTTCCTGAAATAGACACAAGAGACGTTTCTGAATACGAAGGGTAGACATCATCTGCAGAAAGAATATACGTGGGGTCAGCGAGGTTGCGGTCAGTATCCAGAGGGTCCCTGTAATAAATATTAAACTGGGTATCCTGGAGGAGAAAATAGTTTGAGACTGTTCCAACAACACGTGTTGGCGTGAGAGTCGTTGTCCACGTCTGAAGGAAATTTGTGTCTGTTACTGTGGACAATCCAATCTTGTACGGCACGACAGAAGTTCCAATAGGGTAGGATAGAGTATACTGAGATTGTGTCTTATCAAACCCTTGAGGAGGAGCATAGAGAGAAGATACATTGCTTGCCCATGCCCAATTACTTTGACCAACGGCACCAGGAACAAGAACACCCTGTGAACTAATATAGGGTTTTGTTCCGTCCAGATAGCAGGTACTCACATTGACTTGATTATAGAGGGGATAGGGGATTGTGGAACCACTGAGTGCCTTGATGGTTATCGCTGTATTATATTTGGAGAAGGCAATAGCGACATACATGGATTCTGGCTGGTCTGACATTGTTCCAGGTGTTTGGTCATAGCCCAAGATGAGTTGGTTACAATAGGATGCAAAACTGGAATCACGCTCAAATTCATAATAGGTTCCGCCATTCGTGTCAAACCCGTATGTATCCTGTGTAAAGTTAGAGGTATAAGTGACACGCGAAGAATTTGATAAGACAACAAGGGCTGTGCTGAGTGTGAGCTGGGAAGTCTTCAATGAGAGAATATCGCCATAGGTATAAACCCCCAAGTAGGCAATATTTGAATTAGGGTCGTTGCTATAGTCATTAATCGCCGAGCGAAACATAATACGACGAACATCCCAGACACCTTGAGCAGGAATGAAGGAGAACCCCATAACACCCTTATTGAGTTGAATATTACAGTTAGTGCCATACGTGTATCCTGGAATTGGTGTCGACTGGGTTGTAGAAACAGTATAGGGTTGTTGAGCATCTGTATTTGTGACCTGTGTGAGTTGAACATTGGAATCAGACTCTGGAATATAATTCAGCGAATAATAATGGACAATTGCCTTTTGACGGAAATCAACTGCTGACGGAGTATAGGTGTCCACAAGGCCAGGTGTAAAGAGATAGTTTTCAGCATCAGGATACAGGAACTCTTGAAGCGTACTATCATAAGGTGAGTTGGATTGGAAGAGGTACTGAGTAATAGGGTCAATACCTAGATTGTAAGAGGGGACAAAAGTGCCTTCATTACAGTTCTGAACGAATGGAACATAGACAGTATAATCTGTACTAACCCCATTGGCATCATAGCCAATAGGATACTGGAAAATACTCAAATCATAGGCTGTAGTTAGAACTTGAGGGTCAGGGGGCCATAGATTACTATCAATCGGCAACTTGATAAAGTTGGAATCATAGACTTGCGCATAATTGAAATTGGAGGTGACCAAATTGTTAAATGTGCTCGTGAAAATGTCGGTCGCAGGGTTGATTCCAACAATAGACTTGCTTTGTGTTGTTACAGCGGTAGAAATATACGGAGTGACACGCAAATACATCGTATTAAAGTTGAGGCTATTTGGGCGAAGAATGACATAATAGTGCTGATTTTCATATGTAGTAAAGGAAAATACATTTGAGGTTGTCCCAGTAGGAATCGTCTGGGTGTACTTGTAAAACTTGGGATTTTCGTTGCGATTACATAGAGCATCGGCCTCAAATGCGCCACGATCATGATACACAAAGAGCTGTATATCTGCTTGGGTCGAACCTAGCGTAGTTCCTGTTCCAGTATAAAATGTGGTCGCGAGATTAATGGTGTAGGTATAACTGGAGTTGGACGACCGATTTGTAATTTGCGGCGTCGACACAAGAGGGGAAAAGAACTGGAAGTACAGGGTACGATTGTATTCAGTTACGTCTAGGCGTGTACTATTAGTGTACTTGGACGTTGCCGTCGCATAACTCATATTCCACGAATAGTTGGTATTCGTTGAGCTAACATTGCTTGCTGCCCAGCCAGGAATTTGAATGAGATTGGATGTAGGAAGATTGTCAAACGAGCATGTGTAGATTGTTGATTGCGCGGTTGAATACGGAGGAAGAGAGAAAGAATAACTGAGGTCAAAATACTGATTAATCGTTGAGCCAAAATTGCTTTGATTGTACTTGATGAGTCTATAGGGAGGGGGGCGAACAGTAGTTTCCAGTTGGAGAGTCTGACGCACAGGGCTATTGAATTTAAATACAGTGTATTGACCTGGTGAAATGGGGCATATAGCATTCGCCGACCCACTGAGATATTCGGTGTAAAAATATCCAGTTGTTGGGTCAATGAGCTGTTGATTGAGAAGCACATTACTCTGGGAAAGGCTATAGGGGTGATTAAAATCATAGGTAGAGGTACTTAGATTCGTTACAGCAATTGTACTTTGCTGTAAATTGCTGAGTTTTGGCCAATAGACTGGCGCACTTGTATTAAATAAATCAAATACATTGTTGCTTGCTGGAACAATTCCAGCATCAATAGATTCAGCGTCATTTGTCGGCAGTCCAGACCCGTTGACACCGTTTCTTAGATACAGAGGCCAATCAAGAGTAGCATAGTAAGGCATCGTATATTGACCCCAAGGCACAGCAAACCATGTCAGGAACTGCTGTTGTTCGTAGGCATACATTCCATTCAGTACGGCAAGAGAGCGGTCCACATTGGATTGAATTGCATTAAATTGCGCGAGTGTCAAATTACACAGGGTCAGTGCACGATTGAAGAACTTGGCTTGCTGAAGGTTGAGTAGAGTTACAAGAGACGTATTGAGACTCGGTGTTGTGAAATACACAATTTGGCTCTGGGAGTTAAGTCCAGGAATATACTTGTTAATTAAATAATACCGAAATGTATGAAGAAGACGATATTGATCAAGTTTAGCGCGATTTGCCTTAATGACCGCAAGAACAACTGGGTCGTTAAGTCCCAAGAAGTTATACAAAATGCGTTGACGAACTTCTTCTGTTGTTGATATGGTTGAAACGATACCAATTCCAGATTGAAGATTGATATACTCAGGATAGTCTTCGTCTGTTAGAACTTCCTTTAAAACAGGATAATAATAGGCAATAAGAAGCTGATTTGCTGAATAAGAAGTTTGTTTCGCATATCGTGATGGCCAGAAACTCAGCGTAATTTGCAGCTTTGTTGGATTTACTACAAACTGATTTGTTGTATTGTTGTACCAATAGTCGCCAGGTTCATTGAAATTAATACTGTAATCGCCATTGGTGCGGAAAATATTTACGAAATCATTGAATCCATTCACAAAATCATAAAAGAGTGGAACATAATTCAGCTGAATTTTCAGTTCATTGAGGAGACCATTAATATCATACGATCCAGTACGGATAATTGACTTGACAATGGTCGGCTTGAGAACTCCATTATAGAGACTGGACCTACCCTGTTCTAGAATCGACATATCCGTGTTGCCCTTTGAATTGCGAAAAAAGTAGAAGGAGGTCAAGAGCTTCATTTCCACGAGCTGGATTTGAGTAATGTTCTTATAGACTCGCGGGAGTCGTAGGGTACACAGAGTAGGCTGGGGATAGACTTGACGGTCACGAAAGCGGCTATCAATCATTGTTAAGGTTGTATTTGTTCCGAGCGCATTGTCAAATTTTCCCGCTTGAGGGTCGGAATTCTCTGCGAGAGGAATTGGGATGAATTCAGAATAGTCTGTCTTTTTTCCAAGAAGGTCTTGGCCGTAGGCGAGGTCTTGCTGAATTGATGAAATCGGCGGGCCAGCTGCTTTTTGAAGTTGAAGCTGAGAGGCAAATTGCTGGAAATTCGGTACGCCATCAGGGCCAGTTGGCGGTGGCAGACTTTGGTCTTCGGTTCCAGAGGAATACCAACTGCTGGTTGTCAGGTCTGAATCTGACTCATCACCAGAATCATAGGGTCTATAATATTTGGGTTGTTGCCCAGCCATCCTATAGCTGTTTCCTAATTAAGGCACTGGTCGTTCTTTAATTAGGATTTTCTAGTGTTCTTGGGTATTTAGGATGTTAGATTTAACGTAGAATAGAGCGCTTGTAGCATTTGCTCTTGCTTGTTGAGTTGGGATTGTAGGCCTTGATTGGTGCTCTGGAGGGATTGGAATGCGGTTATATACATTGGGTGGAAGGCATTATAATTCATATAGAGTGTTGAGTTATGTTCCTCCACTAGAGCTGGAAGAAGCGGCTGAACCTCTTGGGCGATAAATCCAATGTGACGGATAGAACTGACATCCTCTTTAAATCTAAATTCAACAGGGCGAAGGTTGAGTAAGGCCTCAAAGTAGTTTGATGTTGCCTTGATATTTTCCTTGAGATTTGAGTCTGAAGGTGTCCCATAGGTGATTTCTCCAGAGAATGAGTCATAATTCATTTGGGTTCCAAAACCAGTTGCATTGCGAACTGGCTTTACATAGAATGACTTATCTGACGTTGAATTTAGAGCAATTTCAGACGCATTTAAAATAATTGTATTTGAATGTTGAAAACTTTGTCCTGCAAATGCACCAATAGCAACAGCATAATTACTTTGATTATTTCCTCCCGCACCATTCCCTAATGCAACACAAAAATTTCCTTGAAGATAATTTCCTGCACTTAATCCTATTGCAATAGAATTAGAACCCTGTAAAAAGGCTGACCCTTTTCCAATTGCAATAGAATCATTTCCTTGTGTATATCCAGCTTGCTTTCCTATAGCAATCGCACCACCTCCTTGATTTGCAAAACCTGCTTGATTTCCAATGGCAATAGATTCAGAACCCTGTGAAGTTTTTCCAGATTGAAACCCAATAGCAACTGATAACTCATCCTGTGATGAATAAGCACAACCATTACCTATTGCAACGGAGTTTTGCTTTTGATTTGTACGCCCACAAGTATTTCCAATAGCAATAGAAAAATTACTTTGATTTGTATTTCCTGATTCAAATCCAATTGCTATTGCATTACTTAGTTGATTTGTTTTTCCTGCATATGTACCAATCGCAATAGAATTTGATAATTGGGTTCCACCAGCATTATCTCCAATTGCAATGGCAGATGCTGCTTGATTATCTCCCGCACTTGTTCCAATTGCAATTGAATTAATCGCTTGTGAAGTATATCCAGCACTATTTCCTAATGCAATTGCATTGCCATCCTGTGAAGTATATGCAGCACTTGCTCCAATCGCAATTGCTGCATTTGCTTGACTTCCACCAGCACCATTTCCAAAAGCTAGAGCATTTGTTGCGGAACGGATTCTTCCTGAAGCAAGTGTAATTGTTGATGTTACAAATGATGAAGTAAATAGGGTTGAGAATTGGTTGGTTACACTGCCTTCACCCTGAGGAGCAGCCCCATAACTGAGTTGCCCAGTGCCAGTATTGTAATATGCGACATTTGACGTGACATTGGAAGAGAGAGATGCGGTAACAGTTGTAGTACAAAGTGTATTGACATAGACAATTCCTGTAGACAGTGTGTTTATATTCACGGTATTCAAATTGGTTATTCCCTGTACTGTTAAAGTACTAGGTCCAAATACGGTTATGGAATTTACACTAATGTAATCTGCGTAAATACTACCGGTTGAAATAGAATTTGTGCTAATTGATGTAGTGGTAAATGTGCCAGATGCTACACCATAACTCACTTCACCAGATGTTGCATCATAGAATACTGTATTGGCAGTCGTATTTGAACGCATGGGTTGGACATAGAATGCATTAGTTAATGTGCCATTTACTACTCCACCAGTTGCATTAAGAACTATTGTATTATTATTAATTGTAGTGTATCCAGCTCGATATCCAATGGCAATAGCATTAGATCCTGCACTAGTTCCTGCCTCAAATCCAATTGCTACAGACCGCTGCCTCTGGGAGGAAAATCCTGCTAAACCACCTATTGCAATTGCTTGTGTATCTTGTGCGGATTGGCCAGCTGATTGTCCAATTGCAATAGAACCTGATGCTTGGCCAGTATATCCTGCAAAAAATCCCATAGCTACAGCATATTGTTTTTGGGAAACTGTTCCTGCATTTTGTCCAATAGCAACAGATGCAGACTCTTGATCCGAGTTTCCAGCATTTATACCAATTGCTACAGCATTTGGACCCTGTGAAAACCGTCCAGCAAAAGTACCTATTGCAACACTGTCTCCTGATTGTGATGCTTGTCCAGCAGTATATCCAATTGCTACTGCTTGTGGTCCTTGTGTTGCGTTTCCTGCAAAAGGTCCAAGTGCAACTGCCAATTGACCTTGATTTGTCTCTGCAGCTTGAAGCCCCGCACCAAGAGCAAATGCTCCTTGAGATACTCTACCAGCATTTGAACCGATTGCAATTGACCGTTCTAACTGATTCGAATTACCAGCATTTTGTCCAATTGCAACAGTCCCTGTTGCTTGATTCGTTTGACCAGCAAAATTTCCAATCGCAATCGCATTTGGTTGTTGGTTGGAAAATCCTGCACTTGTTCCAATCGCAATCGCATCTTGAGATTGGGTTAGACGACCTGCGTTTGTTCCAAGTGAAACAGATGTATTCGTTGTTCCAGCAATATCAATCTTGGTAAATCGCATAGAGCAAATATTTGTAATGAGTCCATTATTCATATTAATCGTATTTGCAGTTACAGTGCCAGCAGAAATAAACACTTTTCCAATCACATTTGATGTTATTCTGATACCATTTGTCAATCCACGAATTGTACTGACACCAACATCAGGAACAGCAGAAGGTATCCAATTACTTCCATTTGCGCTTCTCAATATCGCCGCTGTTCCCGTTGTAGACACTCCAGAAACAAACCAATTGCTGTCGCTATAGGTTACACTTGTTCCACCAACAAGACCAGCACCAGCCAAAAACCCTCCAGTACGTGCAGTATTCCAGGTGATACCATCTTGGCTATATAGGATTGTACTTTGAACTCCAAACGGACCAGAGGCATTTGAATCAAATCCTCCAGTAGCAACAAATTGTTGGAGATAGGGATTATATTCCACAGAATACAAGTCAGTAAATTGTTGTGAAGAAGCAGCGACCCAATTGGAACCAGTATCACTGTATAAAATACCATTTGTATTTGGAACAGACGAAGGGCGACCAACTGCTACCCAACGTCCTGATGTTGGTAGATTTCCTGAGCCAAATCCATATGTTACACCACGTCCAAGAAGACTACTAAATCCACCACTTGTCGCATTATTCCATGTACCACCGTTATCTATGCTCCACATAATTGTATTGGCTTGATTTGATCCACGACCAACACCAACCCACATAAATTGTCCTAGAGCGTTCGTTCCTGACGCAATTGAAAATCCAATTGAACTAAATTTATCGTTTGTACCTACACCAGACCAATTTGACCCATCTACACTGCGTAAAATTGTTTGTGATGTCAGATCATTACACCCTGTAGCAACCCAATATCCATTTGCATATTTAATATCAATACCCTCGCACAGTGTACTCGCATTAAATGAAAATCCACCAGTGGCCGCAGGATTCCAATTCTTACCAGTTGCACTCCATTGGATTGAATTGAGCGCATTACTTGGACTACCTACAGCATTTGAGCTACTGCCTACAGCTACCCACAAGCTATTTCCATTGTATGCAACATTATTTGCACCATTGTTAAATCCACCAGAAATAGCAGGAGTGTAGGTGAGCCCATTATCATCGGACCAAAAGAGGCTCCGTGTAATCGTTGAAGATTGAACGCACGCAACAAGAAAATTTGTTGTTGTTATTTCAGCATCCGTACCAAGTGTAATGGCATTGGCTGAAATATTGTTGGCATTGACGTTACATGCTGAAAAATTGCTCGTGGCAAAGTTAATTGAGATTCCTTGCATAGAACTCAGCAGCTGTAAATTCAAATTGCTTTGGGAAAAGACGGAATAAAAGGATCTGGCATATCCTCCATTCTCAAATCCACCACCATTAGAATACTGAAACCATTGATTACTTCCATTGACACTATAATATAAACTTTGGGCAGTTGTATTAGTACTTACAGACGCCCACCAGAGTTCTCCATCATAATACGGACGAAATGGATATCCTGAAGGGAAGTCCTGAATATCCAGCCAGGTAAACCCACTATCTACACTGAACCGGTGGTAGTTCGGCGTGACAACCATCCATTGATCACGAGTTCCAAAGACATATCCTGGTTCATTTCCAAGATTTCCATTGGTGATTCCAGCAACACTCCAGGAAGTTCCATTGACACTTGTCGCTATATTTACATTGTTTAAGGTATTTTTGACAAGAGCTACAAAGCGAATTCCATTGTAGAATACATCATATGCCGCAGGAGGTGTCGCTGACCAATTTGTTATAGAGGCAGACCAGTTACTTCCATCTGTACTATTCAGTAATGTTCTTCCAGTTGTATTTTCTGTTACTCCTGATGTGACCCAACGTCCAGCACCGAAGGCAATACTTGTCGCAAAGTTGGATGCGCTGGAACCCTCAAATGGTGTTCCCTGTGAAGGTACCCAATTCTTTCCATCTGGACTGAGAAGGATAGTATAGGCTCCACCATAGGGGGCTACACCAAAATCATTGTATCCAACTGCGTGATAGAGATTATTTGCCCAATAGACACGATTGCGCAGACGACTTGTGTTTAGATTTGGCGAGACGCTATTTACCCAAAATTTTCCATCGAGTGAATATTGAAGATACCCTGTATTACAAGAATTTGTTCCTGCGCTATTATTACCACACGCAACCCAAAGGCCTCCTCCATTATACACATCAATACCACCATTGCTAAATCCAGCAGTACCACCGTCTGAAAGATCCCAAGGAGTATCATTGTCACTGTAAATAATAGACCCAGTAGGATTGGCAATATTACTAATGGTATTGCTTGTTGAACCAACAGCCACAAGTCTGCGTACATTGATAAACAGTAAATTCGAGGCAAAATCTTCTACAGCAATAGTTGTACTCGTAAGCTGTTCTGGTGTTACTGTACCTGTAGGAACATTATTGAAACATAGCTGACCATTTGATGCTGTAATGAAATTTGTAGAAGGGAGGACAAGATCACGCATTGCAATCTGATTTGTAATGTACATCGTCGAAGCAGTAACATTGCTGACATACGCCGCCGTTGATCCTTCAGGAAAGGCAAAGGTATTGACAATACTATAGTAATTGGGGCTTGTAGCATTGAGGGTTAGAAATCCATAGGGCTGGGTAATCGAGAGTGTTGAAAGGCCATTACCGAAGGTCACACCATTACAGCCTTGAAGATAAATATAATTTCCAGTTGAGACAAATCCATCTGAATCTCTGATGGTGACAAGACGTCCAACAGTAGAAATTGCTGGAAAATAAATCGTTGGAATTGGCTGGTTGGAGGAATTGACCAGGACAACAGAGGTACTGGCAGTAACCACGATAGGAGGCATTCCTCAGCTCTAGTTGAGAGATGAGAAATGCTTAGCGTCGGGTTTGACGCTTAAGGTTTAAGAGGGGGGGAATTATAGAGAGAACAGAATGTCTTACTTGTCTAGCAACCCATATGTACTGAATATTGTACCACTGTTTAATGTCGCTGATTCTGCTGGGGGGGCTGCGACAGATGCGACTGCGGCTGCGGTGACGAGTCTACAGACGATGGTGGATACTACCACGAATACCATATATGCCAATACGTTTCAGCCGTTTACCAATGAACAGACGGTTGCAATGAATGGGGCATTTGAAGTCACGGGAGATTTGTTTGTCAATGGATTTAGTGTCGGTGAGACAGCATCTGGGGTGAATACGGTCACTGGTTCTGGAGGTGTGGTGATTTCCACAAGCAATTCTACGATGGAGTTTCTGTCTAGTGGCGTGGTGTATGGTGGATTACCTGGAACTGGGTTTTACATCAGTACAAGTGTATTGCTGGCGGATAGGGCTGCTATTGGAAAAGGAACAGTAAGTGGCTTGAGTACATTGTTTGACGTATGGGGCGGAGATGCGTACTTTGACAAGAGCGTATTTGTCAATAGCAATGTCTATTGTCAGACACTGTATCAAGTCTCTGATGAACGGGTGAAGATGGATAAGGTGCCCATCACAGGGGCTCTTAGTACATTGATGGAGCTACAGGGGATGCGCTACACGCTTGGCGGAGAGCCGAAGCTGGGATTTTTGGCTCAGGATGTGGCGCGTGTTGTTCCTGAGGCTGTTGTTGAAGTTGGTGGGCAGTACAAGGTAGATTACAGTTGTTTGTTGCCTCTTGTTGTGGAGGGGATTAAGGAGCTATTAATCAAGAAAACTTAACGACCAATTGCAATCCAAGCAATTTCATTTGCCGATGCGACAAAAGTAGTACCATCCCATTCTTGTTGGTATATTCCAACTTGTGATGTAGTAAGATTTGAGGTAGTGACAAGTACATTATAGCCACTACTTGCTGTTGTAATAACATATGGGGGTGAAGAAAATGACGTAGGGAATGTTAACATTGCAAACCCAGAAGTAAATTCACCTGGTTGAACTGAACCAAACTGAATATTATTAACTGGATTGCCAAATGTAACCTCCTTCGTGTAAGGATTATAGGTCAGTGTGGATAGATTTGCTGTGGCATCAGGGCGAATTGGGGCGACGTAGAAAGAATCTGTTTGTGCACCAACACCATTAATGTCAGACCCTGTAGCATTTAAAATGATAGTATTTTGGGCTTGATTATCCATTCCTGCTTGGTAACCGATTGCAATAGAATACTCTTTTTGACTTTCTAGACCTGCTTGGTAACCGATTGCAATAGAATAATCTTTTTGTGATGCACCTCCAGCACTATATCCAATAGCAATCGCATCTACTCCCTGTGAAGTACTTCCAGCATTAGTTCCAATAGCGACTGCATTAAGTCCCTGTAAAGTATTTCCAGCAGAATTACCAATAGCAATACCGTCGCTTCCTGCTCCTAAAGTATTATAGTTTAATTGTCCATCTGTAGGATTGTAATATACCACAGTATTGATACCAGCTGAAGTGGTTAATCCAGTAATTTTAGCCTTATTAGGATCAGAGCCATCAAACGGTCCTACAATACCTGCTCCAGCGTAGACGGCCATTGTGCTCACATAGTCGCTGGTGAGGCTGGAGACGAATTGATTTTGTGAGAAGATTGCTGGAATTTGTTGAGTATATGTAATTGTAATAAAGCCAGCCCCCGCTGGTGATACTGAATTTGTTCCTCCCAATCCAACATTATTTGCCCAATTTGGTTCAGAAACAAATGCTGGAGTTGTCCCTGCAGGAACTCCGCCAATTTCTGTTAGAACTGTGACTGAAACATCTGTATAGGATGAACCACCTCCACCGCCACCAGTGCTTGGACCACCATCCAACCCACCTCCTCCTCCACCATACCATCCAGCACCTCCTCCTCCTCCACTATCATTATATCCAGATGACCCACCAGATGCTATAGTTGGGTCAGCTACAGTTATTGGCCCGCCCTCTTGTCCAGGTAGATCACCAGTACCACCAACCCCTCCCTGAATTATTGATCCTCCTTCACCTCCATTGCCAGTCCCACCACCACCATTTAATCCTGATGAGCTTCCAACACCTGCGCTTCCTCCATTAAATCCGTCCAATGAACCACTACCACCAGCACCAGCTAATAGTAAGACTGTTCCGCCCCGTTTAATCCAACTGGCACCTCCACCTCCATTTAGACCTCCACCACCGTATGCTCCTCTACCAGCTGCTCCATTTTGACCAACAATAATATCAAGCGTTTCTTCAGGAGTTACTGAAAAAGATCCACGTATGTACGCGCCATTGCCACCACCATCTGTAGCATTAAATTGTGCACCTCCAGCACCCCAAACTTGTGCGGTGACTGATGTTACACCTTTAGGAACAACAAAGCTTTTAATTGTATTTGTAGTATAGCCAAATGTTTCTACAATAGTTTGTTCCATAATCGTACTCGTAAACATCGTCTGATTGGCCTTTGTTGCTGGGTCTTGGAGCGTTAGACTCTGTAGTGTCAAGTCCGTCGCAAAGGGTGCGGTGCCGACCGTTGAGATTTGACCTGTCATAATAATTGTGCTCATTATGGTATTTCCCTGTACAGTGAGTGTATTGGAGCCAAAGACTGTCATAGAATACGTACTGATGTATTGCGCAAAGATAGCATTGGTCGAGATGAAATCAGTAAAGGTAGATGTTGTGGAAAGTGTGTCCATTACACGGAGATTGCTGAAGGCGTAATTGGAGTCAATAGAGCCTCCACTCGGCGGTCCATAGGTGATTTCCTTCGTGTAAGGATTATAACTTAGTGTCGACAAATTGGGGGTGGCATCAGAGCGAATGGGGGCGACATAGAAGGAACTAGGGCCAATAGTAGAGAGATAATCTCCAGTAGCATTCAAGACAATTGTAGAATCGTGCTGAGATTCACTATTCGGACCATTTCCAGCATTTGTACCAATAGCAATAGAATTTATACCTTGTCCCTGAAATCCTGCTTGAAATCCAATTGCAATTGCTCCTGTACTTTGATTTAATCTACCAGCTTGATTTCCAATAGCGACTGTATTATTCTGTTGATAACCTGCACCTGAATAATAACCTAGAGCGATTGAACCTGACTCTTGATTTGCGTAACCAGCAAATCGTCCAATAGCTACTGAATTGGTTTGTTGGTTAGAATATCCAGCATTGCATCCAATAGCGACAGCAGACAGTCCCTGATTGCTCCACCCTGCCTTAAATCCAAGAGCGACTGTATTAGAGGTTTGGTACCATCTTCCAGCCTCAGTTCCAATAGCAATGGCATTCGTACTTTGATATAGGGCACCAGCATTGTCTCCAATCGCAATTGCGAACTCACCTTGACGAGTTACTGCCGCATAATTTCCAACCGCAACTGAATTTTGTCCTTGTAAACTATTTCCTGCTGAGACACCAATCGCAACTGATGCATTACCCTGTGTATCATTTCCAGCATTGTAACCGATAGAAATTGAATAATCAGATTGTGCATTACTTCCAGCGCCCATTCCAATCGCAACTGAACCAATATTTTGTGAAAGACCAGCGCCATATCCAATCATAATACTTGGTTGCCCAGAACCACTCACGTTTGCGGTTTGAATCCGTATTTCATCATTAAATGTAATACTGCTGGTTAAGAGCTGTGATGCCGATAAAAAGTCAGTGAAGGTGGATGTCGTGGAAAGTGTATCTAGAATCTGGACATTACTGAAGCCAATGTTGGAGTCTACAGAGCCACCACCTCCTGTATTATATGTAATTTCACCCGAGCTAGCTTCATAAAATAAAACGGTTGCTGCGGGTGCATTACGAATAGGTTTGACGTAAAATCCTTTAGGTGCTGATGTCATAAAATAGTCTCCAGTAGCATTCAGAACAATGGTTGAATCGTGTTGGGAGACATTATCATTCTTATCACTTCCAGCGAATGCACCAATAGCAATAGAATAGTCTCCTTGATTGCTATGCCCTGTCTGACGTCCAATTGCAATAGTATTACTTTGTTGATTGATGTATCCCGCCTCGTATCCTATAGCAACAGAATAATTTTGTTGGGAATTATTTCCTGCGCCGTTTCCAATCGTAACAGTATTACCTCCAGAGTGAAGATTCACATCAAAAGTAAATGAAATTGTACTTGTCAAAATCTGAGGGGCAGACAAGAATTCAGTAAAGGTAGATATAGATGAAATTGTATCAGCAACGCTAAGATTACTCAGTGTCAAATTAGATCCACTACCAATCGGACCACCATTTAGAAACAACTGGCCGCCCTGTGCATACAATAGGGAATTAGATGTATTGTCTTTTAATAGAATCGTAGAAGCGGTCAACTGAGTTGTGCTGATAGTACTAAATGAAACTTCGGGTACAATGTCTGCCAATGGCACGAAATACGATCCACCAATCCCATCTGTGACAGCAATGGCATTAATCGGCGGGGGCTGTGATGGATATAGAGTCACTGTACTGAGCACTGACCCGTAGATGCTCTGAAGTGCGGGGGGCGGGAACAAGGACATTCTATACAGAGTCCAGAATTCAATGGACTTAGTTTACGCTAAAGTTGTGGTATAACAATACTCTTTATTAAGACTATTGTGATACGTATAGCATAGTTAATCCTTAGTTATAGTTAACTACCGATTGCGATACCATAGACAGTTCTATCAGTTGCCTTTGATAAGTCTACATTAAAGGTTGAGAATTGGACATATGACGGGCTACGTTCAGTAACTGAGACAAGAATTGGTGTGCCATCTGGTTTTACGTTTGTTGTGAGCGTTGCAGAATACGAATCAACTGAGCCAAATGCTAGAGGAAAGTCCCATTGGGCACCTCCTTCAGAAGGATCTGTTTGAAGGGTAGAGAAATACATACGGGGGTACGGCGCTCCATTGATTGTGCTGACTTCTACCTTTGCTGTACTGATCAGTCCATCAGAAAGACGTCCTTGAATTTGTTGTCCCCACGTGAACATAAATCTAGGATCAGTTGCTTGTATGGATAGTGGCTGAAGATTATTTACCTCAAGTAGATTAGTAACTATCTTATCTGAACGAAGCGCTTGACTCGCCACATCAACATTGAGCGTTACCCTATAATTACTTCCAACAAACTCTCCCGTAGGTGCCGAGTTCCAGTTTATCCGGTCAGTACTGTACAAAATAGTTGAGGTCTGTCCACCGACTTCAGTAGAACCAACGGCGACCCACGTGCCGTTTGATGAACTGTATGCAATAGAACGACCTACATCGCCAATGGGAAAGCCACCTATATGTGCAGACTCCCACGTTGATCCAGAAAATGAATAAATACCAATACTACTTATGGAAGTTGTAAAATCACCTGTTTCGCCCACAGCAACAAGATGTGTTCCATCTGAAGCTAATCCATATACTCCATTAAGTGGAATATCCGCACCATCTATGCCAGTACCGATTCCTGTCCAGGTTACACCATCTGCTGATGTCAATACTTTGTTATTAGCGCTTCCATTATGTGATTTTCCACACGCATACCAGGTCGTACCGATACTCAGAATATCTTCTCCTCCCTCAGATACATCAAATCCTAGATCGGCAGATGTCCAGGTTGCGCCTCCATCAGTCGTGTATTGAAGTGTACTTGTGAATTCCCCATTTTCTATTGTAGGACCAACCGCATAGGTTAGACTTGGTGTAACCGTCATATCTGTTGCGATGCCTTTTACAGAAGCAAATTGTGTTGTACTGATTGCGTTCCACGATGTGCCCAAGTCATCGGAAAAATACAGTGGAAATCCTTCAAATGCAGGTACACCACCAACATAAATACGGCCAGGAAGGTCTGTATTGGATTGACCGAAACATAAGACTTGTTGTAATCCTGACAATGAGGCTACCCCAGTAAAATCAACTGGTTGTATTAATGGATTTGATGATGAGCTCTGGATATACGGGTTATCATTAAATGGTCCACCTGCAAAAACAATATTTGATGTTGGTGTACTGAGAGCAAAGAGTGCGGTTGCTTCGTGAACTGTGTAGTAGGCTCCTGTATACATTGAATTTGAGTCAAATCCACCCGCATTCAATGATAACCAATTCTGTCCGTCCTGACCATACAAAATTGTACTAATTCCACTAGGTGCAAGACCTCCAACATAGAATGTACCGGTTGAAGGTTCATAGGTTACCTTGTTTCCACGATACGCGGGAGTAGCATTACTTAAACTCACGAGGCCACCAGGTTGATTTATCGCTGGACCATTCATATAGATATTCGTCGTGGAAAGTGTATCAGCCACAAGGAGATTGCTGAAGGCATAGTTTGAGGATACACCACCAAGAGGGGCATTGTTGTAAAACAACTGATTTCCTTGACTATAGAGATTGTACTCTTGATTGGCATCATCAAAAAGGATTGTTGAGACCTTCAGCTGTCCAGTAGAGATTTCATTCGTAAAGGTAGAAACAGTAGAAAGTGTGTCAATTATATTCAGATTGCTAAAGCCAAAGTTCGACCCAATAGTTGTTGTTCCAAGTGTAAATCCATCGTACTTCAAACTACCTGCTTCAACATATAGTGATTTAAGTACTGCAGGGTCTGTTGTATCCACAAAATTTACAGTGCTTGTCTGAACATTTAGGGAACTAATTAACTCGGCACTGAGTGGTGCTGCAGATTCACCAGGAATCGTCGAAATTAACAGTTGTCCAGTGAGTGTCACTGAGCTTAAGAAGCTTTGGCCCAATACCGTCAATGTATTCGATCCAACCACCACAGCCGACTGTACAATAAGACTAGAAGCATAAATCTGTCCTGCCGAGAGATAGTCGGTAAATGTCGACGACGTCGAAAGAGTATCCGCTACACGCAGATTGCTGAAGGCATAATTTGAGTCAACAGAACCTCCACCACTCTGTGTGATAAACCGTATTCCACCAACACCGTCGGACGCTCCAACATATCCAGCCGTTGGAATCGTAAGAGGAGCGATAGTTGAAAACCCATTCAAGGTCACATTATACATCTCCTGCAACGTAGGAGGGTTATAGACTGGCATTCTAGTATATCTGAAGATTCTACTAAACATGAACACACGCTTGGTAGAATACACATAATAGACTTATGTAATAGGGAAAATTGGATTTAATGGCGGTGGAGCATTAGAATAATTACTTGAGGTTGGCCAGAAGGTTAACTGATAATTGTAATCACCGGGAATATAGACACTATAGCCAGGATTGAAATTAGACCCCCCAGTATTTTGTAGTACAATCTTCAATTGTAGTGTAGATGGATTATCAGGAATATTTAATGGATCATTTTGGAGGGAAGTACCACTCTGGTCTTGACTGTAAAACCAGAACCGATTAGTAATGGTTGTGTAATTACTATTTGTCCCAACACGGGTCGTAAGTGTGCGTCCTTGATTGATAAATTCATCATATTCATTAAATACACAAATTGTACTAATCCAATTGTAGGACGTATCTGGTTTATTCAGTACAATAGAATAATTTACATCCACTTGAACATTATAATTGAAACTATCCAAAAGCCTATATGCTTGAGGAAAGGCATTAGACAATTCAATGTGTGGGCCATTAATCACCACCGGATATTGCGTGGCTCCAGCAGATTGTTCCACTAACGCACTAGACACGGTTGAAAGACTATAACTAAAGGATTGATTGAGCTGGATAGCCGACGACACAAATCGTTGAAGACCCACTTCATTGCCATATACTGTTGACACAGAGGTACATACAAGGCGTGTGAGACTCACAGACAAGGTGCTTGTATCAGGAAATCCAAGAAGACCATAACTGTAATCATAAAAGCTATAGCCTTGTAAGAAGCTACTCGGTCCGACGGCAAACATCGTTCCAGTGCTGAATGCCGTATACTCATTGCTAAGAGGGAGCTGCCGCCGATAACTAAAGGTGTCTATGTTGAACGACCCGGAGGCCATCTGCTTCTACAAGAGTGGAGCTGGGGTTTCCTTGTGTAATTCGGCGCAGGTTACTGGCCGATGGCTGTCCAGAAGAAGTCAACTGACGCATAAGCAGCGCCATCTTTGTCAACTGAATTTACTGTAGCGGATGTTGTTGTCGTTGGTGTTATGACTCCTAAAATGGCTGCTTTTGTTGTACCACCCGCTTGTGAGAGTGTAACTACTGGAGGGGAATTAAATGGAGATGAAAAGGTAAGTGTTGTTGTTCCTGTACCATCGGTTGTTCCAGATCCGTATAGAATACGTGGAACTGGTATCGTATTCACTGTTAGGGTGGAAATAGAAACTGCTGAAGGAATGGTTAGAACTTGTGATGCAGCAGAATCAAAATAGGTGATACGAACAAGACCGTCGCCACCATCACTAAGTTCAGTAGGGCTGCCCACACCTGATTGCCAACCAGATTTAGCTTGAATCGCCGAACCAGTTGCAGTGTCTTGATTTGTTAAATTGCTGGTTAAACTAGAACCTCCACCTCCTCCTGATCCACTATTTACAAGATCCTCATTTGTTGCCCAGCCACCGCCACCACCACCAAAATATCCACCGCCACCGCCACCACCTGCAATTGAAGCATTGGTATAAAATCCAGCATTACCACCTTGATACTTTATTCCACTATCTCCAGCACCAATAGTTAAACCTTCACCAACACCATTACCTCCATCACCTCCACCAGTTTGTGTTCCTCCTTTACCGCCAATCACATTTATTGAATTTGCAGAATTAGCACCAGTAATAATTCCTCCATTTCCAGCAGGTCCCTCTGATTGTACATTTCCAGCTCCACCACCACCACCAGCTGTAACGAGGTCATCTGATCCACTTTGTTCACGAATTGCAGAACGACCTCCTCCACCGCCACCAGATGAACCTGTAAGATAGCCTGAGCCACCCCCATTTGTACCCCCTATAGGGTTAGTATCTCCACCACCACCTCCGCCAACTAAAATAGTATATGGTTGATTTGGAGTAACATTTAAAGTTCCAGCAACATAAGAGCCATATCCTCCATTAGTCTGAGAAGAACCACCAGCTGCCCCCCAGAGCTGAACCTGAATGGATGTTACCCCCGCAGGTGGTGTAAATGTTCCATCTGAAGTGTATGGTATCGTAACATTACCTCCAATAGAACTCACAAATGTTGAAACTGCAAATGTATTTTTACGATACACAAGAGCTTGATCAATTGTCGCATTACTCAATGTCAAATTGGAACCAACAGAGCCACCCCCACCTCCAACAGCAGACCCATTAAAATACAAGGAACCTGCTTGATTATAGAGAGGTAGAATAGATGCTGAATTTGTTGTATCTACAAAATTTAGTGTACTTGTCTGAATCTTTAATGAACTTATAACAGCAGCATCAAGGGGCTTTGCAGGTTGACCAGGAATCGTTGACATCTGTAGCTGGCCCGTGACATAGATATTGTTCAATACTGATGTACCACTTACTGATATACCTCCAGCAATCGTAAACGTACTCGTATTCAAATACGGAAATCCTTGATATGACATCTTCCCTTCTATAGGACTCTAAGACATTTATGACCCGGAATTGTTCTCTCAATAAATACTCCTGCGATTTCTACGCTCATTAAAGACTAAACTCAGGGTAGAGAGTTACCCAGATGACACAGGGTGGCGGATTATTACAGCTCGTTGCTTTGGGGAAACAGGATGTCTATCTAACAGGAAATCCCAGTGTAACGTGGTTCAAATTTGTCTATCGTCGCTATACCAACTTTGCTGTTGAATCTCAGCGAATGTACTTTGACGGCTCACCGAATTTTGGTCAGAAGTTAACTTGTCTTGTCCCGAGAAATGGAGACTTACTTGGCCCTATGTTTCTCAAAGTTACTCTACCTCAGCTGTATTTGTCGCCCAGTAGTTTCAATCCTCCCAGAGCTGCCCCAGTCAAAGTTGGCTATGTTAATAGTCCTGGCCATTGGCTCATCCAAGAAATCTCAGTTCAAATCGGTGAGCAACAAATAGATACTCAAACCGGTCAGTACCTGGAAATTTACAGCGCTCTGACTGTCGACGCAAGTCAGCAAGCTGGATTTCAGCAAATGATTGGACAAAAGTCAGGATATCCTCGTATTGACTACCAAAATAATGCTTTCGACTTGAGCGGCGGGAATACTACAAAGCCCAAGTCACAATTTAGCAGAGAAAATGGAACAGTCCCTATTGACATTAGTGGAGTTAATGTAACCATTGCTGGAAATGTCTTTGTCCAACCCACAACAATCTTCCCTCGCCAATACGATGAGCCGATTATGGGTCCTCAGACACTTTACATTCCTCTTCGCTTCTGGTTTAACAAGAATCCCGGTTTGTACTTGCCACTCTTGGCAATGCAATACCACCCCATTCGTATTAATGTGACTCTCGCACCCCTCCAAAGTATGTTTTACACCAAAGACCTCTATAATAATGAAACTGCCGCAGGAAATCCAGCATGTAACCCACAACTGACTGTAGAACCTGCTGCGCCGACGATTGAACTCTGGGGAGATTATGTCTACCTGGATGTTCCTGAGCGTCGTCGCTTTGTCAGCTCTCCTCTTGAGTATCTCATTGAGCAAGTTCAATACACACCACCTCTTGCCATTCCAGCAAATTCTCGTAATGCCACCTTGACCATGAATTTCAATCATCCCATCAAGGAGTTTATCTTTGTCTTTCAGCGAAATATTATGGTGTCACGTCACGAATACTTTAATTTCAGCAGTCTAGGATTTTATGAGATTGAAAAGCGGGCCGAGTTGGGACTGCCCCAACCTCCAAATCGTACTGATCTATTTGTCCGTGCGCGCCTACAGCTTGATGGTCAAGACCGATTTGAGGCACGCGATCCCCTCTATTTCCGCCTTGTACAGCCCTATCAATATCACACCTCAATTCCCTCCGATAGATACATTAATGTCTACAGCATAGCCCTCCGCCCCGAAGACCAACAACCTTCTGGAACACTCAATGCAAGTCGTATTGACACTATGGTCTGGCAAGTGGATATGGCTGAATCGGCGGCAGACTATTGTACAAGCACACTCTTTGGAGACATGTCAGCCTATGTCTACGCACGAAACTATAATGTGCTCAAGGTGATTGACGGCTATGCGGGTCTAGCCTTTAGTGTTTAATTGACGGAGATAAACAGGAGAGCACTTCTAATGGGTGCGGGTGCGACATTTGATTACACACAACGAGCATTTTGGGGCGGTCCTTGGTACCCCTATTGGTCACTAATGCTCGTGACTATCTTTGGCGGCTTCTTTGGTCTAGACCACTTGTACCTGCGAAGCCCCGTAACCTTTATGCTAAAGCTCTTGGTCAATATTTTAGGACTTGGTCTCTGGTGGTTTTACGATATGCTCCAAATCATTGGGGAAAAAGATACGGTGATGGAGTTCGGTCTCTCAGCTCCCATCGTTGGACCGCTCGGCATCGGCGCTGGAATGTTTACCGACAATCAGCCGACCGCAGCAACGAGCAAATCGCCCCTCCGATGGCTCGGTTATATGGCACTCGTATGTATGCCCTTTGGATTTGATTTCTTACTCGCTGGCGACAAGATGGGCGCCTTTGCTCGGTTCTTGAGCAGCTTTATTATTTTCTTGTGGCCCATTGGCTTTATTTGGGGTCTGGTGATGATGTTCCGTGCATTCTGTATGCCTCGTGAGTTCTTCACTACAGGAATGTATCGTATGTTTCCCTTTACAATGATACTTGACAAGTACGGAGCCAATGTACTTGGACCAAAGGATATTGGAACTCCTGAAGCCGATGCGGAGGCTGCTGAGACTTGTGGTCAGCCGAGTGGCATTATGGGCTGGATTAGTGCTGGATTCCAAAGCCTAGTGAATCTATTGCTACCTGGCCTCATTCCTGCCAGCCAAGCGGTAGGTGCCGCAGTTTCAGCCAGTGCTGGCGTAGCACAACAAGCCGCTGAGTCTGCAACAGAAGTGCTCAAGGCAGCTACTGAGCCTGCTAAAATGGCCGTGTCTACTGCCTCATCTGTTGTCCAACAAGCACCAAAAGCAGCACAAGCCATTCCAGCCATTGCCTCTGGAGTCAAGGCCGCACTTCAACCGAAAATAGATGGCGCAATCCAAGCAGCAGCACAAAAGGGTGGTGGGTTAGGAGGTATTGAAGGCTCCTCAATCGCCCTGTTTATTGTCCTGTCAGTTGTGCTAGGTGGCGGCGCATTGATAGCACTTCAACGCCTCTTTGACTTAAACCCAAAACAACTACTCAAGAAGAATGGACAAGAACGGAATGATTCCCCTCCCGAGCCACGAGGCGTTCGAGGCAATGCTTCGGCCTCGCCGCGCGACTGAAGAGGGATTTGATGCCAAGTATGATCCCTATGTTGTCGTATGCTTCTCTGCTGTATGGTGTGGCCCCTGTAAGCGTCTGGACAAGAAGACCATTGTGGAGCGGTCCCCTTTGGTGAAGTGGTATGCGTGCGATGTGGATGAGAATCAGGTCACGCTCGGCTACTGCGGTCTACAGAGCATTCCTAGCTTTTGTCTCCTGAAGGATGGTCTCTTCAAAGACCGCAAGTCTGGTGCTGCAAGTGCTGAGGAAGTGCTTGACTGGCTTGCGCAAAACGGTGTTCCTGTAAAGTAAGTAATGGTTAGGAATCCTTCAATGGGTATACACGCCTCCTATGATTGTATTATAGTAGGCGCGGGAATCAGTGGATTATACAGCGCTCGTGAATTAGCCAAGAGACATCCCACTTGGCGGATTGCTATAGCAGAGCGCTATAAAGGTCTTGGTGGTCGCACATATTCCTACTCACCTCCTGAGGTGGAAGGGGTGAACTGGGAAATGGGCGCTGGCCGTGTTCGTAATGACCATGTGCTTGTCTTGGATTTACTGAAGGAATATGGTCTAACATGGGAGCCTATTTCTGATGCGGTTGCCTTCAAGCGGTCTGGCGTGGCGGCACTTGAGGCAAATATCTTCGAGTCTGTATTTATTCCAACACTATTTCAACCTCTCGCGTGGCTGAAGCCAGAGACGCTCGCTACGCATACGATTGAGGAACTTTTAGTGAAGATTTATGGCAAAGCGAGAGCGCAGGAAGCCCTGAGTGAATTTCCCTACAGGGCTGAGGTGAATACTCTGAGGGCAGATTTGGCCCTACGAGCCTTCTTGGATGGTGAAATGTCCTCGCATCGTGGGTACGGAGTTGTCAAAGAGGGATTTTCTGAACTGGTGAAACGGGTGCGTGAAGATGTGGAGGCGCGAGGGGTTGTTGTGCTCAATCGCCATCGTCTTATAGGGCTTGAATCAAAAGGTGAGGCAACAGATCTGATGTTTGAGTTTGGATACAAGGATGATGATAAACCTCATGGAAAGATTACATTACGCGCTGAGAAGTGTGTTGTTTTAGCACTTCATCGTGATGCTGTTGCTGAGCTTCCTGAATTTGATGAGTGGCCTGTTCTAGATATGCTGAAAACTCAGCCATTGCTCCGTACCTATGCTGTATTTCCTACGAAAGGTGGTGCATGGTTTGCTGATTTACCCCGTGTCGTTACTCCTGAACGACCACGCTACATTCTACCAATGGATGCCTCATGTGGAACCATTATGATTAGTTATACTGATGGTGATGATACGACTGAATATATGGACATTCAGCGCAAGGGCGGTGACAAGGCCTTAGAGAGGGTAATTCTAAAGGATGTGCGAGCCCTCTTTCCTGACCGCAAGATTCCTGACCCCATTGTCTTCAAGTCACACGGCTGGGAAACAGGGTGCACCTACTGGCTTCCAGGACTGTATGACCCTGTATCGGTTGCTCGCAAGGCCCTTCATCCCTTGCCTCGCGAGTTCCCTACCGTATGGTTGTGCGGTGAAAGTTGGTGCTTGAAACAAGCGTGGGTAGAAGGCGCTTTAGAGTGCACTGAAGAAATGCTGAGTGTGATGGAGAAAAAGGGATACTGAATAGGATAGATGTTTTCTGACGCATTACCGTACACGATGTGGGACAGTATGGAACTGGAACCTGGTGTGGCGCGGACCAGTGGCCAACCCTCTGCTCCCACTGGATTCCAACAGCGCGATGCTGTTGCGCAAAAGGAGCGTGATGACTTGATGAAGCTGAAGGCGTCCATAGGCGGAGGTGAGGGGCCTATGCCGATGCAACCTGGTCCATCTCTACAGCCTATGGCCAGAGCTCCTCTTGGTCAGCCTACGGCTAGACCCCCTCAAACAATGGATGTTGATGTCACAGATGTTGATGTTGATGTCTCCCGAAATCTGCCTTCCAAGACTGCCGACATTGGCGATTACCGCAATACAAGTGATTTAACATACATTTTAATTGCCGTCTTAATTATTGATGTTCTTGTGATTTTCATGGTGCGCTACTTGCCAGAGATTTTTGGCGCTCCCATTAATCGTTGGTACGATTTGTTTGGCTTGAATGCTGTAATTGCTGATGTGATGATTATTGTCATTGGATTTATGGTCGCTCGTCACATTTGGGTGCTATGGTTCAAGGACAAGTATTCTGCTGGAAAGTGGTCGGCGCTGAAATTTACTGGATTGACGGTAGTTGTCCAACTGGTCCACGATTTACTGTTTTATTTCGGTGTCATTCTACAAGTTCCTAGAGGAAAAAATTTAATGATGGATGTATTTAAAGATTACGCAGCATCCGGTGGATGGAAGATTCTGGGAGCTGATGCCGCAATGATGGTAGGAAGTGCTGGAATCGCAATGTTGCTGAAGAGCCTCCCCTCTTACCACGTTGCAGCGGTAGCAGCATTTACAGTGTATAGCTTACCGTATATCTTGTATACCAAAAATCAGTTTAGTGTATTGAAATAAACAACCCAATATGCCTTCTTTACTACCACCACGTTACAGTAGTGGTAGTAAAAATTGACAACATAATCTTGATACTTTGCTGTAGAAGCATTCATGGACTATTCACGTAAGACAATCTCTGAATTAAAGGAAATGTGCAAAACTAAGCATATTAAAGGAATCACAGGAAAAAAGAAGTCAGAATTGATTGCGCTACTTGAATCTTCTGAACTACCTACACCTATCCCCCCTCTTACAAATGAAGTAGTACATACTACTTCTCACGCAGATTCATCACAACAGTCCCCTACGTTTATTGAGGTTTGTGCAGGGTGTGGAGGATTGAGCACAGGATTTATCAACGCAGGATTCACTCCTCTTCTCATTAATGAACTTGAAAAAACCTTTTGTGAAACACTGAAGAAAAATCATCCAGGTGTTGCGATTAAACAGGGCTCAATGAATGACCTTGACCTCAAACCGTATAAGGGTAAAGTGGATATTCTACAGGGCGGTGTTCCTTGCCAAGCGTTCTCACACGCTGGGGAACGTCGTGGTCTTGAAGATCCACGTGGTAAACTCATTGTTCAATTTAATAAACTTATTAATGACTGTGAACCGAAAATGTTCCTCATTGAAAATGTTAAAGGCTTAACAACACACAATAATGGTGAGACTCTTGGTTCTGTAATTAAACTATTTGAAAATAATGGACTGTATAAGGTATATCACAAGGTGCTTAATGCGAAAGACTATGAAGTGCCTCAAAAACGCGAGCGTATCTTTATTATAGGTGTTCATAACACAATTCAAAAGGGGTTTACATATCCTGAAAAATCAGCCAAAAATGTTCTATTAAAGGATGTTTTAACAAATGTCCCTTCTAGTATTGGTGCAAAATATCCAGAGGCAAAACGCGTTGTAATGGATCTAGTTCCACAAGGGGGATGTTGGGTTGATTTGCCAGAGGATATCCAAAAGGCCTACATGGGTGAAAAGGGCATGTCGGCTGGTGGTGGTAAACGTGGTGTAGCTCGTCGTCTTGCGATGAATGAACACTCGTTGACCCTAACAACATCCCCTTGTCAAAAACAAACTGAACGGTGTCACCCTCTTGAAACTCGGCCACTTAATGTGCGTGAATATGCGAGAATTCAGACATTTCCTGATACATATAGCTTTGCAGGAAGTATGGCAAATCAGTATAAACAAATTGGGAATGCCGTGCCAGTTAATCTTGCCTTTGCGATGGCAAAACATATTAAGCAGTTTCTAGGATTCGCTTGAGTTCATCATATGATTTATATGTTTTAAATACATGTGTAAGAGTTAATAGAAGGTCATTCCAAAATGTTTTACGTCCTGAGAAAAAATCATACGCATCTTTTCCATTCATAACTTTAACAGTATCTGGGGCTTTGAAACGATTAACCTTTCCGTTGGGACAAATCACTTCAACAAGAATTGCCGTCTTTCCATTATTTGCATGTTTTGTTAAATTGGCAATCACTGATTTTGCAGATGATGAATTCATTGTATTGTCACGATTTTTTACTTCAATTAAAATAGTACCATCAAGCGAACCAACATCGCACCCACTAGAGTGTCCAGTAGGATAAGTTATATATCCTGGAAATTTACCCATAAGTTCCTCGTGAAAATCTCCCATTTTCATTTCAAGCCCCTTTTGAGTAAGTCGAGGTGTCTCAAGTTCTTTCCACTTCTCATGTGTAATTTCATTATAATTTACAACAATGGCCTTTAAAAATATGTCTTCTACACTTTTACTTTCCTTTTCTTTCTTAATTGCTGAATATAATCGACTTACACAAAATAGAAAATCTTTTGGTTTAATTTCTGGAATTTTATACCAGCTTGGACTTACTGCTGAAAGTTCTTTTTTACGACGTGTTAATAGTTTAGGTTTGGCACGTACAATTGGTTTGGCGTTCATCGATACACCTTCAGGTATATCTACTTCAGGAATTGCTGGAAGTATTTCGGGAATAACTAATGATGTATTGTTTCGCTGTTTTAGTGTTGTTGTTCTTCGTATAATTTTTGGTTTTGATTTTACTGATAAACCAGGTGGATCTAGCACCGGTGATTCCATAGTCTACTTTAGTACGTAAAAATCAGTTTAGTGTGCTCAAGTAAAAATTGAACAAATTGTTCTCTTCTACATCCATTGCTAAATGGAACTAGAACAGGAAGTCGCAACTGCGTTAGAATTACTGGGATATACTATATTTTATAGAAATCTAAATATTATATATAATCGGTCAGAACTTTCAGAATTTGACATTGTATGCTCCAAATTTATTGTTGAAGTGAAATCTGGATTACCACATAAGATGAATGGATTTCGGTCAATGGTATCTCACCGAATCCTACCGAAAGAGTTCAAATACTTTATCTATTGTAAATCGTTACCGGATGATATGCTCAAGCATCTAACAGAAGAATATGACAAACCAAATATTCAGTTTATCAATACCCTACAGCCAATTGTAGAGCAATTTCCTCCTGAACCAAAAACGTGTTGGATTGAATCTCAGAGTCTATTTGACCGATTCCTCAATCTGCCGATGGAAACAATTACTCAATTCAAAACAATTTATCTGTCCAAAGAAACCTTTCTTATCACGTATGATTCTCTTCTTCGTTATCGTGACGCGTATTCTATATCTCAAGAAGGTGTCTGGTGGTCTGATAAAGCGCGTCAGCTATTCTTAACCAATATACTTCAGTTTAGCGAGTCGTGCCCAAACGGTGTTCTGTCATTGAAAAGTGGACTGAATTCAATCCGAAATCAAAAAATCAAGTTGCGTAAGCTAGAAATGTTTCACATTCCTATAGTTCATAATATTTCAGCATTAAAACGCCATTACGATATTAAACAGGTGTATATCAGTTCAACTCCACCCAATAAGGTGACAACTTCGTGCTAGTAATGATCTAGCCACTTGAATTCACGGCGAAAGGATGGTTCTAGCATACTGTCCGTTTTGTAGCTAATTTCCGTAAAAGGCTCACATTTGACTAGACTTTCGCGAAAGCTTACTCGTGAAACATCATACACTTGTTCCGGAGTATGATTACTCATAAATCCTGCCACTCGTTGGGGAGAGCTGATGAAGCGTGGTACAGTAAGATTAACCTTCAACCACCCTTGTTTCTCCAAACAGTCAAGACCAGTATGCCTCATCTCTAGAACTTTAATGGGACTGGCACACGAGACCACAATGTGCGTCCTAAGCTCTTCCGTATCCTGAACACTTAACTTGGGTTCAGGATACGGCTTTGGATTGCCCATCACATCGACGAGTTGCTTGAGAAGAGAAAGTCCGTCACATGCAATAGATGTCATTCTTGTGCTAGAACAATATGGCTTGTTGCGCGGTCAATTTTTTTCTTCTATTCGCTTGCCGAATGACCCGCGCTTAGACAATCGCCGATACAAGTCCATAAAGACAGCAACACACCATCGCTGGAAAGTACACATAATATGGGCTTTTACTATCAACCCAACATTCCATAAGAGGAACGTGCTCTACCGTTTCATCAAGCTCACGACGCGCTGCATCGCCAGGATGTTCTGAAATTTCAACAGTAATCACATACGCATTCTGTTCATCTTGGACAACAAGCGCTTCCCCTTCGTGAAAGTAGGAGCGAGTTGAGAGAGCTTCAGCCAGAGTCAGATGAGCAATCTTGATATCCAGTGTTGTATACTCACACTTCGTGGGATGATTGACACGATACCCCTGCAGGGTAGTAATGTGGCCATCCTGAACACGAGAGACAATTACCCACTCCATTTGTGTACTTGTTCTGGTGTTGTTGTATGATTCAATTTTTACGACTCCCGAATGAATCCCTTCTATCCATGAAGCATTTCTAGTCTGTAGGATAGAATCAATGGACGCACATGTACTCATTAATCTGTTTCATATTTTCCTCGTCGTCCCCTTCTTTGTCTATGTCGGCATCAGTCGTGGAACCTTGCCTCCCGCTATCTTCACCACGCTGATTGTACTAGGTATCGTGGTGACCCTCTATCATGCCTTCAAGGCCTATCGTCGCTGGACAACCAACAGTAATTTTGTTTGGGTCAATCTCATCCATGCCCTCTGGGTTGGCCCTCTGCTCTTTTACATCGGTATCCACAAGGAAAAAACACAGCGTCCTGCGTATGAGTTACTCCTTCTCACCGCCTTCGGTGCTCTCGGCTACCACCTGTATGAGCTCGCAGCATACTCAGATTTCCTCTAACGGACTCCTGCTAAGCCTAAGCTTAGCGGACTAGAGACCACAGGGGTGCCATAGGGTGGCAAGGGGCAAGGCTGAGACACGATGAGGCGTGATAGTAATAATGGGTCATACTCTTGAATTCCTTGCTACAATTCTTACACGAACAAGTAGCCTCATCAGAAACAGGGGTCATCTTGAGCCGCTCAAGCAAGTCCCGCAGATGAATCCTCGCAAAGTGAATCGTTAGATTGGCCTTGCGTAGGTCCTTATAGCCACAACCATTACAAGGGCACTTGAAATACTCCTTATCCGTTGGCGTCGTGGTATGCTCAGGGTGCTTCGCCTTCATGTGAAGGTCAAGACGACTCTTCTGAACAAACTGGGCATTGCAATGGGAACACTGATGAGGCTTTGACTCTTCGTGCTTCTTCAGATGATAGTGCATCGTGCTTTGATAGTTGGCCGTGTAATCGCAATGGGGGCAAACAAAGGTACCATCATCGTTCTTGATGTAAGAGTAGACCATTCTGTGTTGGTAAAAAATTCGGTCACCGCTTGCATCAATTTTTTTTAGCCGACCTTCGAGCCCTTTGAGGGGGGTATAGATATTACTTTGGCATATGAATGATACTTACTCGCCATCTGTAATGGTCCACATCATAGTGGTATGAATACGGAAGACGCATGTGCTTTTCAAGTGCATCTTGAATCTCCGCCGCATAAGTATAACTAATATTTAGCCAAAATCCACCCCGTACAAATCGCTCCTCTTGGGCTTCATCTAACTGTCGCTTTACAATAGCACAAATCTCCTCACGACTGTAGCTAGAAAATACTTTCTTGATGATATCCATTGTACAACATCTGTTCAATAACATAATCGTCAATTTTTCAGTCTACTGATTGAATCCACCTTAGAAGTATAAAAATTATACATCCATTTTCAGACTATCTCGTCAAGTATATAGAAAATAGTTAATAAATGAATAGTTTACCAATACACATACAATATTGGTATACAAACGTTTTCATCCTATAAACATGTACAGGGATATTGTCCACTCCGATTTCACGATTTCGTGAAAATTCGTGAACATGTTTAAAGATTTTATGCATCTATAGTATAAACAAATGACGAAATATACATGCGAAAATTGTCAGAAGGTTTTTTCTCAGAAGGGCCATCTCGAAGATCATAACAATCGCAAACGACCCTGTAAAAAGGATAATACACTAGAAGCACTTGTACACAAGAAAGTCCAAGAAGCACTCACAAAAACGAATGGGGGAATGATAAAAATTGACTCAACAACTATGACTAGTATCCAGTCAAATCAAATGAACAACTACACAACAAAAACTCGTGAACAACTGATTGCCCTTTGTAAGGAGAAGAAAATAAAGGGTTATAGTAGTAAGAAGAAGGAAGAAATTATTAAACTACTAAGAGATTCACAACCAAAAAATGAAGTAATTAATACTCTTCCCACTTATTTACCCTCTAATACTCAACAAAATTATAAAGTCATCTCTTTATTCTCAGGTATGGGAGGGATGGATATTGGATTTGCAGAACAAGTTATAGTTCATAAGAAAAGTATTAAGGAAACATATGTAGAGAGCAATTATGAAATACCAGAGTTTGTAAAACTGAAACGACTACCCTTTGATATTGTATTTCAAAATGATATTCTTCCTGCAGCAAAGAAAATAGCAGAACTTAATAACTGGAATCATAACTATCATTTGAAAGATATTCGTGACATGTTAAAGGAAAACCATGCGTTTCCAAGTGCAGATGTTATTACAGGGGGATTCCCTTGTCAAGATTTTAGTCATGCAGGTAAAAGACAAGGATTTGATTCAACTCGTGGAACACTATATCAATCTTATGTTGAAGTTGTAAAACGTGTTAAACCTTATATCTTTGTTGCGGAAAATGTTAATGGATTATTAACAATGCCAGGAGAACCAATCAAAAAAATTATTGAGGACTTCTCTAAAGTTGGTTATGAAGTTAAATATCAACTTATAAAGTGTGAAGAATTTGGGATTCCTCAAACTAGGTGGCGAGTAATTATTATGGGTATTCGCTTAGATAAGCGTTCCAAATTGAAAGATAACTGGAATATAATTGATGAAAATAAGGTTAGATGCACAATTGGATGCTACTTCAAGCATCTTGAAGAACCTAATAGTACTAATGATCCTGCTCAAAAAGTATATTCAAAAGCAGCAAGACTTGAAAAGGGTCAGGGACAAAAAGAGGTCGGATTGGATGAATTTGCACCAACGATGAGGGCTGAACATCACGGAAATATTGAATTTCGTAGAATTACAAGTGGAAAAAATAAGGAGCCCACACTACCTGAACGCAGATTGTCTGTTCGTGAAGCAGCTCTTATTCAGACATTTCCGCCAAATTGTATTCTAACTGAACCTAATAAACTAAATAGTAAAGCATATAAGCCTATTGGGAATGCTGTTCCTCCTCTACTTGGCTATTTGATTGCAATTAAGGTTGAACGTATCCTATCGCAAATCAAGGATTAATTCCCATACTCTTCAACAGGGCAATTCTACGTTGAATTGGATTTAATCCCCCTTTCATATCTGCACCATCAATTTCAATCGTGAATACTCGATCCGCTAGAAGCTTTGCCATTGCCTTTTTTGAATACTCTATACCTCTAGAGTTCCCTTTTGGGACTGTAAAGGCATCTTCTTTCAACGCTTTAATAACGTTCATATTTGTTTTTGCTGACATACAAACGATGGTTATTCTATTTTTTTTGGTATCAAGATATGTAATAAGAAGATGTGGATAATATGAATCAGAAGCATTGATCATCAATTCAATCGTTTCTTTGACCGAATTATCTGCAGATGTCCATTTAGCTTTTACAGGTGAGCCAAACTTACTTCCAGAATGTTTTGATGAGATCTTTGCTTGTCCAATAATAAAGTCTTCAGGTAAAGTATTATCTATATCTAAATTAACACTGTCACCTAGAAAGAGCTTTAGAACTGCTCCCTGATCCTTTTCTCTAGACATACCAACTTCCATACCACATACGCCATTTCGAGTACATTCGGTTTGACTTTGTGAATATAGTGTAATAAGGCCCCTTTGTGCTTCGGGTTTTTCTAAAATGTTACGTAAGAGCTCCAAGTCTTTGTTTGCGGCGTCCATATCTACTCTTTTATGTATTTTAGGGGTTACATCAATTTTTACCTTAAGTTTTGGTTTAGGTTTTGAAGATGGAACTAGTACCACTGACATCTTACATGTGCGTTTATTATGTCCCTTTTGACTGCAGATAGAACATTTCATTTTGACAACTTTTCGTTTTTGATGATACGTTAAATTTTGTTTTATGAGGATTCAATTTTTTTTAAAGTGTTGGGTTAAAAAAATAAATAGCGTAATAAAACATAATAACCACACAAGCAACTAAAGACACGGCACAATAGTGTTCTAGAATGGTTCTTCCTGAAAAGCCACGTATTTGTGTTCTAACACTCGCCATCGGTGCAGACTATCGCAAGAACCTTGCCAAAGCACTCCAGTCCAAGCGTGACTATTGTGCCAAGCACGGTTACACGTATGTTGAACTCCACGATGAAGTCTGGAATCATGACCGTCCTATCGCATGGTCAAAGGTTCCTGTGTGGATTGAATACAGCAAGAAATCTGCCTTGTACGATTACATTTGGATTTCTGACGCAGATGTCTGGATTACCAACCCTGAACTACGTCTAGAAGACCATGTTCTACCTCTTCTACCAGATGACAAGGATCTTCTGATGACCTATGATAGTTGCCAGCACGTCAACTCAGGAAATATGATTATGAAGCCGACAAAGTGGGTCACGCAATACTTTGAGCAAGTCTGGAATCGCACTGATTGCCTCTATCACATTTGGTGGGAGAACAAGGCAATGTGCGACATTATGGCAGAGCAAGCAGCCGATTGCCAGAAGCACATTGAGATTACGATGAAGGCGTGGCATTTTAATGCCTACCTGCGCGGCTATCAGGGCACCCGTCTCTGGCAACCTGGCGATTTTCTCGTCCATTTTGCGGGCGTCTATGAGTCCAAGCAAATGGGAGATTTAATGGCTAGTATTGAGCGAGGAGAAATTCCCCGTCTTCCGATGTTCTAATTTTCTGCGGTTAAACTAGAAATGGCCAATACTCGTCGCAATCGCACTCGCAAGAACCGCACCAACAATGTCCAGGCTGGTGGCAAGGTCCCCGCTGTTGGCACAAAGGCTCAAGTCTGGCACGGAAGTGCCAAGCACACTTCCGGTGGCCTGACTCGTAAGGATCTAATGAAGACCAAGAAGGGCCGCATCGTCTCCCGTCGCAAGCACGCCGCTGGCCAAAAGGCCATCAAGAAGCTGCGCAAGCTCGGCTATATCGCCAAGAAGGGTAAGTTCTCACTCTTCACCAAGAAGGGTAAGGGCAAGCGCGGTGGCAGCAGCCCCTTTGCCAATATGCAGATGGGTGGCAGCGCCTCCTTTAAGGATGTTGCCTCCTTGTAAATAGCCAAGTAATAGCCTCTAGATAATCTAGCCTCATTACACCACTTGTTCTTAGACAAATGGTCTAATTTCTAGGAGTTCAATAGGAAATGCGTGACCGCATTGCGTCAATTCTGCTCTATTCACTGGGCCTACTGACAATTTCGCTCATTGTCTTGAACATGCACCGTGAGGCCTTTGAGGCATCCTCTCCACAAAATCCCAATCCTACACCAAATAAGGGCTCTATTCCTTGCCCTGTAGGAAGCTTTTGCCCCCCTGTAACTGACCGTTATTATCTCTGTCCAGGTGGTTACTATGGAGCAACACAGGGATTGAAGAATCCTGTCTGTAGTGGTGTGTGTGAGGCTGGACGTGTGTGCGATGTTGGCTCCACGACAGCACAAGGCCAAAAGGCTTGCCCCGCTGGATACTATTGTGTTCCTGGAACGGCCTCTTCTGGAGCAGTAACCCCTATTCTGTGCCCCGAAGGCCACTTTTGCCCCGAAGGTTCTAAAATACCACAACTCTGTCCTGATGGAGTCTATTGCCCGAAGGGAACCGCTCAGCTATAGAGGTGCTTTTAGTCCAAGATACAATTAGGATACGGCGATGAGTCGTGAAGTAGTATATTCTATACTCTTATTTTTTCTCGCCATTGGACTTGGCTTAGGATGGCTTGGACACACTGTAGAGCCTTTCGAGGCGAGTCCTGGACAAAATACAAATCCAACAAAAAAGTCTGTAACATGTCCGCTGGGTAGTTTCTGCCCTCCGAACTCTGATACCCACTTTCTCTGTCCTGGAGGCTCATATGGAGGTACACAAGGCTTGAAGACTCCTCAGTGCAGTGGCTTGTGCGATGCTGGTCGTATCTGTGATGTTGGCTCCACGACAGCACAAGGCCAAAAGGCTTGCCCCGCTGGATACTATTGTATTGCTGGAACAAGTTCTTCTGGTTCTGTGACACCCATTGTCTGTCCCGAAGGACATTTCTGCCCTGAAGGCTCCAAGACACCACAACTCTGTCCTGACGGCGTGTATTGTCCCAAAGGAACAGCGACTCTCTCCTAAGAATAGGATGTGGCCTTCGGCTACTGGACGAATAGGATTACTTCTAGCAATTCTCTTCGTAGTGCTTTGCCTTATTTATCTTCGTCACGTAAGAACCCAACAGAGAGACCCCTTTGTGATTAGTAATGATGCCCTTATTGAGCGCAATCAAAAAGGAGTAAAGTGTCCTAAAGGGTCCTTCTGTCCTCCTCTGTCTGGAAAGGCCTTCTTGTGTCCTGGTGGCACCTATGGTGATAAGGAGGGATTGATTACTGCGGCGTGTAGTGGACTCTGTGAACCTGGCTATATTTGCGATGCTGGCTCGGTGTCCAAGACGGCAAAACAGTGTCCAGGAGGATACTATTGCATTGCTGGAACGGCAAGTGTTGGACCTATAACCCCAACAATTTGCCCTGAAGGATATTTCTGTCCTGCTGGTTCACCAGCACCACAAAAGTGTGGGGAAATGGAGACGTGTCCAGAGGGAACTGGGGCGTGCCCTCCTGGAAATACAGCATGTGGAGCACCTGCATTACCAACTACTCAACCTCAATCTCAATCACGTGTATCTGCGCCATTACCAAGTGGTTCATACATATATTCCTGCTCAGATTGTAATTCGGATGAAATTACATTAACGTGTAGGTGTAGAACAACATGGAATGCATATATTAAAACTAGTATTAAATTATCTACAGAAAAAAATACTGAATATTGTAATAATAATGGAAGCCTACAATACGGTAAGTGTTGATAGTTGAACTACTCAATACTATAATATGCCACTACAAGTAAGATGAGACCACTCGGTCTCGTAGGAATCATCTGGTCCGCAACAGCAATCCTTTGTCTAGCATTGTTGTTACGCTATGTCCTTCTGACACAAGAGGGATTTGGAATCAATCCTCGTACAATTTACATTGAGCAAGATAAATGCCCGAAGGGAAGTTTTTGTCCTCCTGGTCTTGAGACAAAACAACAATTCTTATGCCCACCTGGTCGTTATGGGTCTGAAGAAGGAAATACGAATCCCGCATGTAATGGATTGTGTGATGCTGGATATACGTGTGAAGCTGGTGCGACTGATAAGCGTCAGAAGAAATGCCCAGATGGCTTCTATTGTTTACCTGGAACCTCTTTGCTTGGAGAGTTGAGACCGATTCCTTGTCCTGCTGGTTCCTTTTGTCCAGAAGGTTCTGAAAAACCTGTGCGATGTGCTGAAGGAATCTATTGTCCCCCACAGAGTGGATCTGGAACTTCTCAACCCACACTATCTGTACCAGCACCAGCACCAACATCTAAACCTGCACCTACACCTGAGACAACCTTTTCACCAGAAAATGCTGTTCAATTAAACTTATCAAATAGTTATCTCTGTAATGGTGATTCAGTAAAAACAAATTCTCCAGTTCTGGAAGAAAATATTGATAATAGTACTCCATTCTTTCGGTATAAATATGGCGGCAGAACACAACAATGGTCGGCATATACTGATCCCAAAAATCCAAAGGCTATTCGTATTATAAGCTATTGGAATCGTTGTATATCTCTTGCTAAAACGGAAACAGCAAATAATTCTGCTGTTCGATTAAATAATTGTAATCAGACAGACTTTAATACAACATGGTATTATGATGGACAAAAACGATTACACCCTGTAAATGCTCCAGAAAAATGTTTAACATATAAAAATGATAAGATTACAATACAAGAATGTACATCTGACTCCTCACAACAATGGTATAGTTGTGTCTAATTCGCCCTCTTAATCAGTGTATGAACTACTGTTTCCAAAAGACGGCGCTGTTGGGGCTGTTGTGCTTCAGACGCATAATACCAATACATTGACGGCGTAGACTCCTCGATAGAACTCGCCACAAGGGTCGCACCAGCAGAATGAAGGTCTCTAATAGCCTCTTTGAGATGAAAGGCTCTCAAGGTTTCTCCATTAATAAGACTTGACAGAATTGCTTGTGTCTGGTCTATAGCGTGTTCAATATCACGCACCGGTGGAAAAAAGACTGCGTCATAACCGAGTAACGGAGTATGTTCGGCCGTATGTAAATACGCTAAACATAATAGCGTCGGTGTCTTTGGTCCCAAGTGTGCTGCTTTCTGAAAAAAGGCAGGGGGTGGGTGAAGTTCAGGGGCAATGACCATAAGCGCTGGGGCGACATTGTTTTGCAAATAACTCAGCACAAGAGACCATTCAATTCCATTTTGCATCACAAATACAGCATCCCAGCGGTCGACGAGCTTCCACGCTTCCGAAGATGTGGGTGAAAGTAAGAGCACTTTGCGTTGAAACGGGGGTGCCTCGCTGAAGAGTTGCTCTTGGGCTCCGGGTGGATATGTTATGGGTGCGTCTTGACCGAGAAACCAGCGTATACGACGACCTTTTGTCGTTGCCTCAAATGCTTCAAGTTGCACGACAGCTGCCATTTCCTGAAGTATTATGGGCAACCAATAGAAGACGAGATGACCGCAGAGGGAAAATTCTGGAAGCGTCTGGTCATTTTGGCTGTCATGATATTCTTACTGGATTTGCCTTGGCTATCGATGATTGGTGGCCAGTATTCAGCGATTGTCAAGACCATTCAAGGAGGCGGTGAGGTGCGTATGCGCCCTCTTGCTGGTGTCGTGGTGTATCCTGCATTGGCATACTTGGCACTTGGAACCACAAGTCTCAAGGAAGCCTTCTTCACTGGATTGGCAGTCTATGCCGTCTATGACTTTACTGTTCTAGCTGCCTTTACCAAGTATCCAATCTATATGGCAGTGGGAGATACACTGTGGGGTGGACTCTTATTTGCTGCGGTCTTTTGGCTGCGTCAGCGCTTTGGACTTTGAGGTCTAAGGAGCGATAGCAATTGTGTATAGATGTCTATTGAAGACTTTTATACGCAAACAAAGAGTCTTGACGATAAATGGAAGACTGAACTGGGGCGAGTACAACAGGAATGTCCTCAAGATATAGTAAAGACTTGTGCTGCTCGCAATGATAACTTTCGTCTCACCCTAGAACCTCTTGTGTATCAGATTCTTGAGACGCGGTATGGTGAAAAACTAAATTCCTTCTGGAAGACCTACTCTCCCCCAAAGGTATCCAAATACTCCTTTGCCATCGTGGAACGCCGCAAACATCCGAATTTTTGGTGGATTCTACGGAACCTAGCGTGGGCTGGTCCTGATATGGCAGTGTATCTTTTTTGTTCCGATGAAAATGAAGCGTGGCTACGAGAAATGCTAGGAGACAAGGCAGAACTGTTTAATCTTCGTGTCGTCTTCAAGGGCAATCCTTCTCGTGAGCGAGGAAAGAAGGAAGTGGACAATCTCATGAGCGACTGGCGCACCTATGCGAGTATACCTACCAAGTACATTCTGACCCTTGAAGTGGATTGCTTTCTGCGTCGTAAGATTCCTAGCGGCCTTTTTCAAGGCGCATATTATGGATGTTCCTATGGTTGGGATCAAGGGCATCCTGGTGGTGGAGGGCTGACTGTGCGTCGTATTGATGCGATGGTTGAACTGTGTAAGGCAGAGCGTCATGACCTTGAGACTGACTTGGCTGGATCACAGGACTGCTGGTTAGGAACTAAGACATTAGAGCGTGAGCTTGACTTTCCTCCCTTGAATAAACGCATGGAGCTTCTGATGGAAAATATATATGTCCATCACCCAGTTGGAGTCCATCAATTCTGGACTTTTTTATATAATCAACCTCTTGACCAAAAAGAGACTATGATTCAGTATCTTTCGTCCCTCTTAACTCTTGAGAGCCTATAGGGGATTAGACGAATGGATTATACGCCCATTGAAGCAAAGCTTGTCGTTGTCTCGGGCGACAATTCAAATAACACGGTTATATAATAAATTAATATAAGATAATCTTAATTATACCCTGTAAGAATATTCCATACTTCATTGTATATTGATATCCAATTATCATAATACATATAAAATACTGATACTAATGCTATTGGTAATTTAATCCTATTCATTTTTATATTAATTAGTAAGTCTAATAATGTATTTAATCTTTTTTTATTTGGTTTCATTATTTTATTATCAAGTGTCCTATAATTATCAGGATTCCAACGTATAAAATAAACAGGGGTTCCACCAAACATTTGACCAATATTTTTCATTCGTGTTTGTTCACATTCAATTGAATATTGTTTATGTTGATGCTCATCACATTCAACAATTATGATTTTATCATTTAAATCAAACACTATATCTGGACGTTCTTTTCCACACTCACCATTGTTAATAGTTTTATCTACAGTTGTTCCAATAAATCCATTTAAACTTAAATATTTTACTAATTCATTTTGTTTATGCGTATAATACTTGTTAAATGATAAAGGAGTACAATACTCGCACTTATTTTCATTATCTAGTATCATTTGTAATCCACAAGAAATACACTTAGAATCTACATAGTTCTGTTCATCCTCAGTCTTGTGTGTTTCACAATGATATAATTTATTATTTTTACCATATATAGCAATATTCTTACATTCTAAACATTTTTTTGTTGGTTGTGTAATCATACCTGGTTCACGATGTGTATAACATTTAGTTACCTTTTTACCAGGTTTACCATATTTTGCTCGTATTGAACATATATCACATAACCTATTAACTATTGAAATCATACCATCTAATTTATGTATTTTGCAATATTTTCCAGACATATTTTTAAAATCAAAGGTAGCCCTAAAATTACAATTTTCAACTTCGCATAATTTATGTACAACATCAATCATATTATCTAATTTATGTGTTAAACAGTATTGTGGTAGCATATTTTTGTAATTAAAAATAGGAAATTTCTTACATAAAGGATGTATACACTTTTTGTTAAAATTAATTTCCATATCATTTGTCTTATGGTCATAACAATAATACTCTTTACTGCCAAAAGTTCCAAATGATGGGTATTTAATACACCCTATGAAAGAACATCTTCTACCATAGATATTTAACATATTTTCTTGTTTATGTTTATTACAATATTGAACTTTATCATATTCAAATCCAAAAAGTGCTCGTGAAAAACAATTATCAAATTCACAAAACTTGTGTGTTATATCAATCATTTCATCAGACTTATGTAATTTACAGTATTTTTGAGTACTATTTGGATTGCCAAGTATGCCTTTTAAATTACATTCTTTACACGTATTATTCATCTGTAATATATCAATATAAATATTTAAATAGATATTAAATAAAGGGATTGTATGCCCATTGTAAAAGGGCTTGTCTTTGTCTAGGCCTACATGTTAAATCACTATCCTTACAATTCTTTTCAATTGCACCTTGATGCCTCTTAAATGATTTCCATCTAGATATTTGTATATCATCATATATTGGGATTCTCCTACCCATCCAATATCTACAATAAAACTGGAACCACCCTCTTGGATCTGGATTAAAATTAATGTCTGATAATTCGGGATACCTTATTTTTTTATTATGTAGTTTCTTATTACTTGGCACCCAGCCATTCTTGCACCATTGACTGAGAGGAAGACGGCTCTTGATTTGAAATAGATTTACGGAAATATCAGCACCTTGAGGTCTCAGCTTATCTAGTGCAATCGCATCCAAAAACCATTCTGCTGGAAATTCAGCAATACAATCATTCAAATATTTTCCTTCAAACACTCCAAGTCTCAGCATTTGTCCTGGTGAGTAAACTGGCTGAAATTCAGCTGCAAAATTAGTTCCAGGAGATTCTTGAAGCGTATAGCTATATCCGTGCTGCATTTTGTCATTCACTTGAATTGTATCTCCCTTCTTGAAGGATGCGAGAGGGCGTCCCTTGTGTTCAATTTCCTTAATCATATCTTCGGGTGTCATTCTTACTGGAGTTGCTGAAAAATTGATGACAAACTTCAATAATAATATCGTAGACAACGAAATGGAACCCAAACAGATTCGACAGATGCTTCCCCCGCATCCACTCCCAGCCGATGCTCAACAGTATCTTGTGGACAGCTCGCCAGAGGAGAGAGCACTTGTAAAGCTGGCGATGGAACGTCTCCAGAGCAGCTATTTTATGGAGAAATCTCATGGGTATCGTGCGTGGAAGGCAAAGAAACAACTTTCAGCAAAGAAGTAGAACATGGAACAATCCCTTGTCGAATCCTCAAAATATAAACTATACTTACAGTCTCTTGATTCACGGTTTGCTGACCAACGGTCCTGTAATAATTCTGAATTTAAATTAAATCTGCCCCATCCATTGAAAAATATTATGCGCATCCGCATGGCAAGTATCGAACTTCCCCTCGTGGAATATCTTTTTTCAGAACAATATGGAAATTTAACAATGGCAGTTCGTATAGGAGCAAATCCAACCTTTATTAAAATTATTCCACTTTCAGAAGGAAATTATAGTGCTGCTGAATTGATGGATCAATTACAGTCTAGGTTACAAGCAATTCATTCGGGATTTACAGTTACCATTAATGGGTTTGATGGCAAATGTATGATTCGTAATAGTACGGTTGGGTTTGAACTCTATACTGGATCATTTAAAAAATCTATTGCGACTCGCCCGTCTCACTGGGGGCTTGGATATTATTTGGGATTTCGTGATGGCAGAGTTCTATCTAGCCCTGATAATACTGGAAATTATTCTGTTATGGGGGTAAGCCCTGTAAATGTACAACAAAGTCAATATTATTTGCTACAGTTATTTTGTCCCGAATCAGTTGATACAGTAACTCATCGACTATTTAATGATGGGTATGTGAGTGCATTTGCTAAAATTATATTAAAAGATGGGTATTTTACAGTTGCATTTGATGATAATTCAAATTTACTTCGTAAGGAATTTACATTTTTAGCCCCTGTAACAATTCCCTATTTTACTGTAAAATTACTTAATCCATTTGGAGAGCCCGTTGATATGCACAATGTGGATTGGTCTATTACAGTGGAATGCACAGAAGTGGTTAATTCTGTAACCTATACCGCATTGTCTCGAACATATCAACGTTGATAGATAAAAGAATATGGTAAAGTAATGAGTAAGTCAATATACTCATTACTCCAAGTCTACTAAAGAAGGGAAATAACTGTTAGTTTAACAAAGGTTCTATGCTGCTACAAGTGCTTCAACACTTCCTGTCCATCCTGCTTCGGCTAGTGCTGAAGACCAGGATTGAGTATCACCATCTGAAGGGCGTTTTGCTACAGCCGTATTAGATGTTCCAGTAAAGGACGTAGTTTCCATTGTTGGAGGATTGGTTGTTGAGAATATGAGTTCAGTCAATCCAGCTTGTAAAAAGGCATACATTCTAATTACTATCAGTGTACTAGGAAGTGTAATTGTTTCAAGTGCGGTTGTATTAGCAAATGTGTTACCCTCAATTATTTCTATTCCTTCAGGTAAATTGATTGTTGTAAGAGCGATACAATTCTCAAATGCAGATATACCAATTGAACTAATTGTAGATGGTAAAGTAACTGTTGTCAATCTAGAACAATCATAGCACATATATGGTGGAACAGTAGTAACACCTTCCAAAATTGTTAACTCTGTAATTCCTGATTGTCTGAATATGTATGCGCCAAGTGTGGTTACAGTACCTGGTATAGTAACATCTGTAAGATTTGTACACTCCATAAATACCTCGTCGCCAAGAGTGGTGAGATTATCAGGGAGTTCAATTGTCGTAAGAGCGCTACAATTCTTGAATACACTATTATCAATAATAGTTATTGTTTGAGGGAGTGTAATTGAAGTGAGAGCACTACATCCAAAGAATATATTAGCAGCCAGTGTTGTTATTCCACTAGGAATATTTATACTTGGTAGTGAACTACACCCAACAAAGACTGCACCCATCAGTGTTGTAACGGTGGGCGGTAGAGTAATTGTTGTCAGACTTGTACACTGTGCAAAGGCACTATCACCAATTTCAGTTATTCCTGGTAGGAGAGTTACAGTTGTGATACTTCTACAATCAGAACACATTCCACTAGGAATTACAGTTATTCCAGCTGGAATACTGAGAGATGTTAACCCTGAACATGCGTTAAATGCAGATGCACCTATGCTTGTAAGTGATAGTGGTAATGTAAGTCCTGTTATTCCTGAACATCCCATAAACGCACTTTCACCAATTGATGTAATTGTAGTTGGTAAATTAATTCCGGTCAGTGAATTAATCTTGATTAAATTCATACATTGCATAAATGCGAATGCCTCAATCACTGTTGTTTGTTGTGAAATTGTTACCGTTTGTAACTGTGTACAACCACTACAAATAGAAGAGGGGATTTCTGTTATTCCAGATGGTATTACAAGTTCTGTTATTTGTGAACATCCGCTAAACGCAGATGCGCCTATACTTGTAACTCCTGAAGGGATGGTGATAAGGGCTAGTGAAAAACATCCCATAAACGCAAATTCACCTATGCTTGTAACTCCTGGAAGGATGGGGATAGTGTTTAGTGCTGAACATCCACTAAACGCAGATGCGCCTATGCTTGTAACTCCTGAAGGGATCTCGATAGTGACATCCGTTAGTGCTGAACATCCACTAAATGTAAATCCATCAATTGATGTAATTGCACCTCGTATGGTGACGTTTGTTAGTGCTGAACATGTGTTAAACGCAGATGCGCCTATACTTGTAACTCCTGATGGGATTGTAATCGAAGTTAATCCTGTGTAGGCAAACACATTAGTATCAATACTTGTAAGACTATCTGGCAATGTAATTGTTGTTAAATTAGTACATTGGTAAAATGCTTGGGGGGAGATACTCTCTAATGTATTGGGTAATGTCACTGTGGTTAATGCTGTACATCCGAAAAATAAATTCCAAGGTATTGTAGTTATATTTGCATTGACTGTTGCACTTATGAGTGATATACAATTTGTAAATATATTCTGATCTAGTGAAGTTATTGTTGATGGGAGGGTAATTTCTGTTATCCCAGAACCATAGAATGCGTTACCTAGAATATTCTGTATACCAGTAGGTAAAGTAATTGAGGTTAATGAAGTACATAATTTGAATGCGTCTGTTCCAATTGAGAGTATACTTGTACCAATATCTATAGATGAGAGGGATGTACATCCTGTAAATGACCCATCAGGGATTTGTGGTAATGTTTGAGGAAGTTCAATTGATTCTAGCAGAGTACATCCATTAAACACTGAAGTTCCAAATACACCTAAATAGGGTGGCATAGTTACGCTAATTAATCCAGTACATCCTGAAAATGCGCTATTATCAATTCCTGTTACAGTTGGTGGCATATCTACGCTAGTTAATCCAGTGCATCCCATAAAGGAATTTGCTCCAAAAGCTGTTAGAGTTGAGTTTGCTGGGAAATTGAGAGATGTTAATCCAGTACATCCTGAAAATGCGCTATCACCAATTGAATTTAATGTTGTAGAAAATGTAACTGAAGTAATGCTGGTATTATTCATAAATACTTGATTGTTAATTCTTGTAACACCCTCAGGGATTACAATACTTGAAGGAAGGATTCCTGTATATCCAGTGATAACACCATTTGATACAATAAACTCAAAGAATGAAAGTGCGACAGAGCTAACAAGAATCTGTAGACGAATATTGAATGCTGCACCAGCAGGGATAATTACCTCTTCAGTAACCTTTTCTTGTACTCCAAATAAAGGGTGTTGATAATTTGTTACAACACGGCGAGAGACTTGTGCCAAAAATGTAAACTGTAGTTTGATTTCAATAGTATCATTATCCACCAAGTTCCAAGAACCAGCGAGTTCCTCACTATCTATATTTTGTTCAAAGAGGCCACTTATCTGTTGACCATTTGTGTCAAAAAACCGTAAAGGGTCATTCACAAGTAAATCACGAAACATTTGGTCAACTGCTTGTCCGCGTGCATTGTTTGCTTCTATAGAGAGACCAATTGCGGTTGTCACATCAGTATTTGATACCATATTCATTGCATCCATCGTATTATATACCTTATTTGCAGTATTATAGGAACTTTTTCCATATACTTTATACAGTACATATAACATAATCAAATCATTTACAGAGTATGACATATTCATTGCGTTTGCAAATGTTGATGATGACAAACTCAGTCCATCCGTAATACCGTCCAAATCACGAAATCCAGCCGACAGGGATTCAGCTAGTTTAGTTTTAAACTCAGAAATATTTGTGATGTATCCAACAGGTCTATCACTTCCACTAATGCGTGTCCATTTGAAATATTGATTAATGGTCTCAGAGCTCATCCGAATTTGTACACGGTGCCCTTCATTGAGAGCATCTGCAAAGTTAATTGCATTCTCTTCCAAGTCAAGAGAAACAAGTTCCCTGTACTTGATAAGCTGAGAAGTTGGTGGCATTCTATATCAACCGATAGTTTATTGTACTGCGTCTGCGATGGCATAGAGTTGGAGACGGATACGAAAGGTAAATTGAGCAGGTATCACAATCTCTTCATTATAAGGCATAAAGGGCAAACAAATGGGAGTAGTATCTCTTACACTTCGCCGTGAAACGGGGGCAAGAAATATAAATTCAAGCGTAAATTGGACTCGGTCCCCCTCTATAAACATCCAACTTCCTTCTCCTTCACTATCAACACTTTCTTCAAAAATACCCGGTATTTGTGTACCATCAGAGGTAAAAAAACGACCGGGTTCCAAATCAAGGAGGTCGCGAAACATTTGGTCGATTGCCCCACTTCTTGCATTATGATCATTGATTGATTGTACAATAGCAGTACTTACATCTGTATTGGAAACCATACCAAGTGCGTCAGCAACATTGAAGACTTGGTCTCTTGTATCAAATCGTGAATTTCCATATACTTTAAAGAGGACAAATGCCATAATGATGTCATTGATTGTATTGGTTCTATAGTCAGGATCTGTAATGGCTTGAGTACTACACTCTAATCCTGGAGATTGTCCATCCAAATCAAAGAACTCTGAGGCGAATACATATTCAAGTACACGTTGAAAGTCATAGGTATCATAAACATAGCCAACTGGTCTATCGCTCCCTATTTCCCGCTTCCAGCGAAAGTGATAGTTCAAGACTGATACTGGTATAGGAAGTTGAATTCGATGTCCTTGAACAAGACTATCTGCAAAATTTACGGAATTTGGTTCTAAATCAACCGCTACAATTTCACAATATTGTAGAGTTTGATTTGACATTATACACTATCTAGTATGAACTAGTTTATGTATTAGTGGGATTATGAAGCACAGAGGGTATTTATTCCGTACTAGTTTAGTACTAGTATACTACTTATACAGGGGGGGTAGTGGGAGTGGTTGCCTTCAGTTGGAGACGCACCTTTAGCTTGTGGCCAGCAGGGATGACAATCTCCTCCGTGATAGCCTCTTGAGTCGCGGGAGGAACAATGGTAGGATCATCCAAAGGTTGTTGCTGAGAGCGCACGCTGCGCTTAGACACTTGCTTGAGGAAAGCAAACTCCATCTTGATTTCGATAATATCACCTGCCGTGATGAGCCAACTACCATTCGTATCAGCTGCATCGGCATTCACCTCAAACAAACCAGTGATTTGCTTGCCATTATTATCAAAATAGCGAGCAGGGTCGGCAGCCAGCAGATCACGGAACATCTGGTCGACAGCACCATTGCGTGCATTATTTGCAGTTAAAGAGAAAGAGTCCGTGATGGCAGTAGCAACAGCTGTATTGGTTACCATACTAGCGGCATCAGATACGTTATATACCTTATTGGATACATCAAACGCAGATAGGCCATATACCTTGTACAGGACATACTGGAGAACCAAATCATTTACGGTACCTGTTTGATTTCCTGAAGGCGTCAGTCTGCCAGCACTGAAGTCTAGAGAAGTTGCGATACCATCCAGATCATCAAAATTAGTCAGAGCTGTTCCAAGCGCAGTAGTAAAAGCGGTGGCATCAGACACCTTGAATGAACCAACAGGGCGGTCAGAACCAGATGCGCGGTTCCACACCAAAGCAGCATTCAAGACCGAAGGGGCAATAGCAACCTGAACGCGGTGACCTTCATCCAGTGCATCAGCAAAGTTGACGGCTTGTTCGGTCAAGTTAAGAGCCACCAGAGGCGCATACTTCAGGGTAGTAGGAGTGGGAGTATTGACAGGGTTGCTAGCCATTCGTCTATACTCCTGACGAAGAAAATGATGGTCTAAAATGGCATAGTGGTGAGATGGGCAAAGGTCGGATGTCGGGCATGAGAGTAGCCGAAAAATCATAACCCCCAGCAGATATCGGAGTAAACTAATGAATAATTCATTAGTTTAATGTGATAATTAGCCTATTGGTCTATACCCTTTATTGATTCAACATGATGAATTTCTAAGAATAACATTCATTACATCATAAATTACAAATATCAGCATCACAGACATATACAATAGGTTAGAACGAAAAAACAAGGGGGACCTTATTTACTTCTACAGTAGCTTTGAGTCCAGATGCTACAAACCCTTTTTGTTGGAAAATAATTTTTACTTTATCAATAAATCCCATTGTATTCCCTATAATATTTGTCAGTTGACTTACAATTTCATTATATGTATTATCTATCTTAAACATTGATTTTTGAGATCTACAGGGCATCTATACCTCCTAATTAGGATGAAATCAATTTTTGGCGCTTCTCCAAACGAATATGATGCACTATTGGAACAACTTTTAAAGATAACTGAACTTACAAAGGGGATTACATCCGCAACCACTGTTGAAGAACTTTCACGATTAAGTCAACGCCTTGCACAATTAAATTCAGATGTAAAGAAACTCAATACTGGAAAATATATCACTTTCGTACAAGTAAAAGACCCTAATAAACGGACTTCATAGTCAAGACCACGTTTACCTAAACCCTTTTTTCACCAGTATGAATACAGGTTCGTCGCACTGAATAAACTACGGGGTCTATTGTCTTCTTCTACTGGTAAAGGTGCTTTCTACACGATGTCCTATGGGAGATTCGTCAATCAGTGGGGATTATGGTGTCAACAGCTTCCGAATGTGAAGCCATATTATGCCGTGAAATGTAATCCGGATTCGGTCTTATTAAAGTGGCTGAGTCAACGCGGAGCAGCCTTTGACTGTGCAAGCTCCCGTGAAATGATGATGGTTTCCGGTATTTCTGGTGTAGACACCAAGAAGGATATTTTGTTCGCAAACCCTTGTAAAACTCCTCAAGACATTGAGGTGGCTAAACTACACAATGTCAAACGTGTGACCGTCGATTCCATAGAGGAGTTGGTCAAGATGGATAAGGCCAACTATCGCCCTGAAGTTGTGCTGCGACTTGCTGTGGATGATGCTGGAAGCTCTTGTCCATTCAGTGCCAAGTTTGGATGTACAGAGGCTGATGCTGCTAGAATTGCATGTGCTGCCAAAGTGTTTGATATGCCAGTTGTTGGTCTCTCCTTTCACATTGGAAGTGGCAATGAACGCCCTATTGCGTTTCGCCACGCTGTTGAGCAATGTCAACAGGTTTGGTCTGAATGTGTGCGCAAGGAATTTGTAGGAGAGTTCAAGGTTCTTGATCTTGGTGGCGGATGGAGCCCTAACGAGAAGCTATTCAAGGAACAAGCCGCTGCGGCAAATCGTGGCATAGCGTATGGTCTTCGTGCGAAAGAGACAATTGCTGAACCTGGCCGCTTCTTTGCTGCCCCTGTATATGACCTATATGTCCGTGTGATTGGAAAAAAGCCACGCGCTGGTGGTGGGTGGCGTTATACGATTGACGAGAGCATTTATGGACAATTTTCCTGTATCCCCTTTGACCACGCAACCCCTCGTTGTGCCCGTGTTCGTGCGGAGCATGAAGGTGTCCGTGCAATGACCTCTGCGTCTGTATTCGGACGAACCTGTGATAGTCTAGACTGGATCGCTAATGGACAGCTAGAAGAGCTTGACGTTGGTGACTGGCTAGTCTTCCCCCGTATGGGAGCCTATACTGCTGCGACCAGCACAGAATTCAATGGTTTTCCCAAACCGGATTGTATTGAAACAAGTGAACAATTGGAGAGTGACATCCTCAGCTGGCAGACGATGCGATACCCTCTTGCTGAACAACTGAGCTTGAGTAAATTGGCAGAGCTAAAATAGGATGGCCTCTGGTCTTATTCAACCTAATGGATATACTGGGTGGGGAAAACCACAGCCAGGATATCCAAGGTATTCTGAAGTAATACCCGCTCCTACTCCTACTCCTACACCCACACTTGTAAAAATAGCTCTCATATGTCACGGTGAAAGCGACCATCACGCATTTAACACACCTTTTATAGTACCTACGCATATACGGGTTAACTTTTTTTATGATCCACGTTCTGAAGATTCAACACTGTGTTATGATACATCCGATTTACCAAGAATCTGCGGATTGACACCAAAACTAGTGTACCCACCTGGAACTCTCTGTCCAAATCTAAAACTATTACGCACAGATGATATTGGTTCACCAACAGGGTTTTATTCCTGTGAAAGTGGCATTGTAGTACCAGTTACCTCACTGGGTCCAGCTCAAGTATACTCGCCTCCTCTTGATACATACGTCTCTTATCTTGACAGGGTGATTAATGATTTAGAGAGTGAACAAGGTGCTTCTGGTGAGATTTATGATGTCTATGTTCTTGCGTGTGGTGTTACAACACGATACAAGCTCCATCCGTCACGAATGACAGCCATTCTTCTTCGAGATGGAACAACCATTCGTCAAAATCTCTTTGAACAAGCACACGCTGCGGCAGCAGCTCAACCTGGTCTAACCACTGCTCAAAAAGAGGAGTATCTGTGGAAGGAAATTCGTCGTTTACAACAAGGTGGCAAACGGCGCAAATCCAGACGCAACAGAAAAACTCGCAGAAGATAATTAAGCCAAAAATCCCTTATATATTAGTCGTTGAATAGACTAGTATACGAGGGGAACACCGAGACTCGAACTCGGAACCATTTGGATCTTCTAGGGAAGGTTCCTAAGCATAGCTTCGGACTTTCTAAGCATATCTCTCAAAGAAGTGGTCTCAGACCCAAACCAAATATGATAACCCTTACACCATGTTCCCACGAGTAGTCTTACACAGAACTGTTTAAGTCCTAATCACTGATACACACCTCTTTCGCTTCTTCATCAATATCAAGATTGTAAGATGGAGTTATTCCTCCAAATTCAACGTGATTGACCCCCCACTTGGCTGCTTCAGGATTCTTTTCCAGCAGCTTCTTCAATGCTTCAAACAGGATGCCGATAGTAAGTTGCTCCATTTGTGCTTATACTGAGTAATGGTAAAAGTTGAGCCAATTTTTTGCGCAAAAAATTGAGTTTGCCGAGTTAGAACCTGGTATCTCAGCAATGGACCGTCTAACCTTTTACAGCAAATCTGCCGACAAGCTTCCTGGAGCCGATCCTAATGAATGGGTGACTTCTCCTATGCCCTATATGGCACTCACTGAATTTGGCCATTGGCGACGCAAACTCTCCAACTTCTGGATTGCGCCATTCTTCTGGGATGAGAAGCGCTGGAATACAGTTGAACACGCCTTTCAAGCTTACAAATTCAAAAACCTGGACCCTCAATTCTACGATATGATGTCCCTTGACAGTGGATCTCTACTTTCCAAACAGGATGGACTTGTTGCTCGGCAACAACGGAAACATCTCATTCTGACGCATAGTCAGCTCAAGGATTGGTCTGAAATCAGTCCTGGCATTATGACACAACTCCTTGAAGCCAAGTTCAAGCAGTGTGAACAATGCCGTCAAGTGCTTCTGCTCACCGGTGAAACTGAGCTATGGCACTATGCAGGGCGTGGACTAGGCTACGAACGATGGACAAATCTTGAGCGTATCCGCACCCAGCTTCGTGCTGAGAGGGCTGTGTAAAAAAATTGATTCTAACATGAATCCATTTTTGTGTACTCCGCAGAATCCAATGGACGCCCACCTGCTCAGCCTAAAGCCTCTGAATGCCGAGACGACTGGCCCTCTTGAGTGCGCTATTCGTCTGAAGGCTCCTACCGATGTTGCTCGTCTCCCTGTACATATGATTCTGCTTCTGGATGTGAGTGAGTCAATGATGGATGGAAACAAGCTGAACAATGTGAAGGCCTGCGCCAATCTCATTGTAAATCTTCTGAACGCCGACGACCGCATTAGTCTCATCACCTTTGGCGAGTATGCCAAGCTTCATCTGAAGCGTGTATCCATCGATGATGCCCAGAAGACTGCCATTCGTGATACGATTAATAGTCTGGACTGTGACGGCTGTACGAACCTCTCCGCAGGTCTCGGCTATGTGCGCGAGGTCTGTGAGGGCGACACGCAAAAGGCTGGTCTGCTCCTTCTGACCGATGGCCACGCCAATCGTGGAGTCAGCCACGGTGATGCTCTTCGTCGTATTGTCAAGAGCCTCAGCACAAGCTTTCCTCACCTCAGTATCTGTGGCGTGGCGTATGGCAAGGACCATAACGAGGACCTGATGAAGGGCATCGCAGAGGACTCACAGGGCGCTTACAATGTTGTGAATACCATTGAGGACACTGCCTTTGCCTTTGGTGACACGCTGGGTGGTCTGATGAGCTGTGCCTTCCAGAATGTCAAGCTCAAGGTTCCTCGCTCTGCTACAGTACACGGTCTCTACAAGACTACGATGACTGTCGATGCTCTAGAGGTTCAGATTGGCGATGTCTATGCTGGAACTCAGCCGACGGTACTCTTCGATCTTCCTCGCAGTGAGATGGCAGCTGGCAACCCTACCATCACGCTTTCTGGAATGACTCTTCCCGACTATACGAACTGGTCAATGGCGCTTCCTCTTGAGCAGCTTGAGGGTCGTGACCGCGAGATTGAACTGACCAAGCTTCGCTACCGCTGCACCGATCTTCTCAAGCGTGTTCGTGAGTGGAGCAGCTCAACGCCTACTGAGCGGAGCCAACTGACGGCAGACATTGATGCCTTTGAGCGTGATATGGCCGATGAGTTCCTCGATGGTCACCCTATTACTACTACGCTGCGCAATGAAGTGGTGACCCTCCGCGACCTCATTCAGATGGCACAGCGTGGCCCCACCCGAGAGTTCAATGTGATGACGCAACAACATTCTGCCTACATCGGTCTAGGGCGTGGTTTCAGCACTCCTGCACGAGCTGCTCCTGCAACTCCTGCTCGCCATATGGGCCCTCGTCGTGCTACAACTCGTGGGGCACTTCTGACACCGATGGGTGATCCTGAGGAGGCAGACGAGCCGACTCCTGTCGCCTCTGCCTCCGCATCAGCCGTCCCTGAGGCTGCCTTCCAGAATCGCATCCAATACAACATCGCCAGTCTGATGACGAGCCTCTCACAGGGCGGCAATGTAGAGAATCCTCACGGACATTGAAGAGATAGAATAGGAAATGCCACTACAAGATATTCGTTCGTGCCCTACCTATGTGATTAATCTGGACAGACGCAAAGACAGATGGGACTCTTTTTCTGCGCAACCGACACTCAAAGAATTCCAAAAGCTAGAGCGATTTTCTGCTGTAGATGGGAGCAAGATTGATGTGTTGACCGATAAGCGCATCAGCCCCCACACACGAGTGAATATTATGATGAAGTATCGCCGAAGCGACTATGAAATCAATACACCTGGGGCCATTGGAGCGAGTTTGTCTCATATTGGCATCTGGAAAAAGCTCGTGGATTCTGATGCCGAATATGTTGTTGTCTTTGAGGACGATACCATTGTGGATGATAAGACGATGCTCTTGATTGATAAACTCATCAAGGATCTTCCTCAAGGGTGGGATATGTGGCTTCTGGGACACCACAAGTGGATGCTGAAGAGTGTTCCTCTTACCAGCGACAAGGAGGGGTGGCAAAAGGTATCCCAGTTTACAGGGGCTCATGGATATGTCCTGAGCCGTCGTGGCGCACAGATTCTGTTAGAGGAGCCGTTTCCTATTGAAACTCACATTGAATATTATGTCAGTTCATGTGCTCGCTTGAAGGGTCTTACGATTGTTAAGCATCCTCAACTACGGATGACCTATTTCCAAGAGCTTGATGACTCTGATGATTCTGACACCTTTGATAGCTTTTTGAGTTGCCCTGTCTGTATTATTCCTGACACATATCCGTACTCTGGATTGTATATCCCTAATGCGATTTTGGAAAGGGGGCTCGTAGCGATTGCTGCTCTTGGATTTGTTGGCGCTGGATTGTATTACTCTCGTCGGTAGACTTCCAACTGAGTTTACTATAGTTGGAACGCTGAAAAAATTGGTTTGGGTTGGTTAATTTAGTCTAGATAGAACGACAATGGACCCTCTCAGTGACTCTATCAGTAAGGTTGAGATTCTCCATGTGATGGGTGATGACCTCATGGTCGTCAATGCAGCACGTGTGAGTTTCGCTAAAGAGTCAAAGGAGTTCTCGCTCCAGGATGGAAAACTGGTACAATATCTTGCTCGAAATGGCCATATCTCTCCCTTCTTTCATCCTCAGGTGCAGTTCCGTCTGAAGATGCCTATCTTTGTCGCACGCGAGTGGTTTCGCCACACTGTAGGCTTTGCGCGAAATGAAGTGAGCCGTCGCTATGTGGACTCACCTCCTGAGATATATGTACCTAGCGAGCTACGAGAGCGTGACCCTAACCTGAAGCAGGGGTCAAAGGAGAGCATTGTAGGGAACAATGCTGACCTTGTAGAGCGTCTCTCTGAGGCGACAAAGTTGGCGCATGAGTGCTATACGACACTGCTTGACCAGAAGGTTGCTCCTGAAGTGGCCCGTATGATTCTACCGCAGAGTATGTATACTGAGTTTGTAGAGACTGGCTCCCTTTACGCCTATGCGCGCCTCTGTAAGCTACGCCTTGATCCTCACGCCCAGATTGAAATTCAGCTGTATGCTGAAGCGGTGTCAAAAGCCCTATGGGAAAAGTTTCCTGAATGCTGGGCTGCACTAATGGGCGACCAATCAGGGCGCTGATTGGTCGCCCAATCAGCCAAGTAGAGTGTCAAGAGCTTCTTGTAAAATTGTTTCAAACTCTTGTTTAACTGTCTTTTTGAATTGTAGTTGATTGGTGAGCTGAATTGCGATGCCGTGATACTTGAGGCAAGGAGAAATATGGTTTGATTCAGTTGGCAAAAGGAGCTGAATAGGCTTGCTGAGATGTGTCTTCAGATAGGCAACAATCGCATTAAATGTTGCTGAATATAGATATTGCTGACAATCCAAAATAAGAATATCATAGTGTTGTACTGAGTTTCTATACAGTGTGACTTGGACCATACTATGGTATCATGAAAAGTGTTTAGGATGAAAAAAATTGCTGGATTTGGGTGGAGCAAAGTCTGTACACTTGGAATGTCCTGCTTGGCTCGGTACACGACAGTCAAAGATAAACTCTACTTTGGAGATGGAAAACACAGGTTTTATCTGGAGCGATGCTGTGGTAATGAATGTGAGGGAACTATCTGTTCAAAATGTCAGGTAAAGAATCAGGTCAAAGTTCAGGATTGTCGTACGTTTGATCATGGTATCATTAGTGGTCCTTATCCAGCAAACTCTCAGCTATATGATAGTCCCTACTATCACGCAGCTGTGGCAAAATATGGGCTACCTAATGACGCAGACCTAGAACGAGCTAGAGAAGCGCAGCGTATGGCTCGTGGCGGCACGAAACCTGTGAGTGACCCAACACCTGTATCTAAAATCACTGTTGCTGAGACTTTTGTAGCTAAGGCCCCTAAAGTCAAGAAGGAGCCCTCTGAACCAAAACCAAAAGCCAAGCGACAACCGAAACAGGTTATAACACCTGTTCTTCAAGCCCCTGTTGAAGAGACCAAGCCAGTGGTAAAAATTCCTGACGCCCCAATGGAATCAATGGACGACCCATTGCCTGTAACAGGGGTCATTAAGGTAACTCTGAAGCCATTCAAGGTTGGAGCAGCGATCTACTGGCGTGATAGTGAGCGCGAGAAACTTTATAAGAAGGAAGGGACTAAGAGAGGGGCGTATGTGGGGCGATGGGACTATCAGAATCAGAGCATTGTGCGTGATGCACCTGATTCAGACGCAGACTAGTGCGTTCAAATCAGCCCCTTTTTCTATCCGACACCAAGTGGGGATAGCACGTGCGATGAATCTAGAGCAGTGAGAAAGTTAGGTTAGAAAATCCCCTTCTAAACCGCTCTCACAGAAAAAATGGTAATGTCCTATGCTCTAGGGGACTGTTGGGGTTGGGTTGGGGTTGGGTTGGGTTTGGGGTGTCCTTTGACACAGTGGTTCCTTAGCTCAGTCGGTAGAGCGCGAAGCTGTTAGGATGCTTATACTTATTCTATAAGACAGTGAACTTCGAAGTCGACGGTTCGAACCCGTCAGGAGCCGATACTTCTTTTGAATTTCTTCTAGCGATTCAACAGAATGCGTCCAGGCCCCTTTAGTCGCTATCTTGTTGCGCTCGGTGCTGGCCTAGTCTCAGGGGCAGTTCCCAATACACACTCCAATATTCACCCGCTTCTTCTAGGCATTCTCGTTGCAATACTCCTTGTAAAAATTCTCTTTGGGGATTTTGACGTTGGGTATCAATGGACTTTCTCAGACCTCTGGTTTGGGCTAAGTATTGGCGCTACAGGTGCTCTTGGAGCGTGGATTCTCCAAAAATCTCTTGTGTAAGAAGAATGAATTGGTTTGTGTGCGCTGCGTTATTTTTTCTCTTGTCACCTGGTGTTATTCTAACTATCCCCGCTGGCTCAAAGGGGTTTCTCTTTTCCGGACAAACTAGCGTAACAGCCGCAATTGTCCACGCACTTGTCTTTGTCCTTGTGATGTCCTTTTTGAAGAGCCGTTTCCCTATGGTTACAGAGGGCTTTGAGATGTGCGCCGAAGACGAGGTGCGCGTAAGTGGTGCTTGCCGCAAGACGTGCTTATTGGGTAACTATAACACGGGTGAAAAGGGATGTTATTAAATAGATATGGCTAGAAAACATAAAACAAGAAAACAAAACTATAAAAAGTTAAAGGGTGGTAATCATACATTAAAAAATAGTTATGGTGTAATGATTATTCCAAGTGGTTCTATTTTGTATCATGGAAGTGATGTAAAATTTAAAGAAACTCCCGATAAACCAATGTTATTTTTAACATTTCATCCATCAGATTGGTCAGGTGGTACATATATAACCCGAGTAAAATTTATTCAAGATGCGTATTTATTGTTTATGGTAAATCCAAAACGGCGACGATATCCAATTACTTTATTGCCATTATTAGGCAATTTAGTAAAATCAGGGCGTGATTTAAATAAACAATACGATAATAATTTGAAATGTTATGTAAAAGAATTAGAAAAAGAGGGTCTTAATGGCTGGTTTTCATCAATAGAAGGTAATGTTAATGTTGAAGTCGCAGTTATTAATAATAATGCGTTATTTGAAATACTAGGTACTGATATTTGTAATCGTAATGATGAGCCTGCTAGAAATGCCGAAAGCAATTACGAAAGTAATGATACTATAAACAATAATCGTAACAGTAATCATAATAACAATCATAATATAAATAATAACAGTAATTCAAATAATAATGCTGTACCTAAATATATTCCAGCAAACTGGGGGAAAAATTACCCTATTTCTACAATTAACTTCCCACTTACATTAATAATTAATAGTGTATATAAAGATATCATAGATAGTATTCATAAACATACTAGAGAAAGAGGAATAATTTCAGTAGTTGAAGTAATTTTTAATAATGCTACAATCCACTATTTTGATAAGGATATACCAAAACTTGCTTGGGATTGTTAATCAAGCGTTATAGGTACGATAAACAATTAGTGTAACACTAATAAATGTTCAACCTTCACTTTGTTAGCCTAAATAAGGTTTGGATTGATGAAATACTCACCTTATTTGATAAAGAACCAAATATTAACATAACCTTTGGACCAATTGAATCCATTGATTACGGGCCTACCCACGTTTTTGTCTCACCCTGTAATTCACTAGGTCAAATGAATGGAGGTATTGATGCGGTATACAGTGAACTATTTCCTGAGTGTGAGACACTTGTGCGAAACAGAATCGCAATACTGCCAACAAAAACAGCTCTAGGACGCTCGTATTTGGATATAGGGTCAGCAATCGTTGTCCCTCTTGAGGCTCAGCAAACAGCTTTAATTATCGCACCAACAATGTTTTATCCAGAAGATGTCAGCGATACAATGAATGCACTTACATCGTTTTTAGCAGCACTTCTTATGATGGAAAAATACACCAAGAACAAGCCAGACCTCTACACACTTGTTGTGACGAGTCATTGTTGTGGAGTTGGAGGAATGGTTCCTGAAACATCAGCACAACAGATGTATTTGGCTTGGCAAGAATTCACTCTTAGTGCCCGTGAGGCTTCCGAAACAAGAGAGTACACAGATATTGTGACTATTGAACAATAGGTCTAAATTAACACAACTATAGTAAAGTATAGAATGTTCTCTCTTATCAAGTCTGTAGGACTCATGTTTCTCGTGATCGCTGGAGCCAATGCTGATGTCGTGGATTGCGGGGCTGGAAAGTCCGTATTCGTGCCGACCAAGCTTGGCCTTGAACCCGCCAACCCTAAGGCTGGTGACGAGACATACATGACTGTAGTATTCAACAATCCTGGCCCCGAGATTACGGATGGAACTGTCACCACAAGTGTAACGTATAACTTTATCCCCTTTGCGCCTTCTACAGAAGCCCTGTGTTCCAACACACAATGCCCTCTTGTCACTGGAAGCAATGACCGCAGCACGAACAGTGTTTGGCCCGATGTATCCGGTCGTGTCGACACACACATTGAATGGACTGCTACTGATGGTACTCTACTCCTTTGTCTGGATGTCAAGGTCCAGACCGCTAAGGCCTCCACCAAAGGTCTTCGTGGTGCTCCGAACAACCTTACTGACCCCTTTCCTCTTTTACAGTTCTTTCATCACTGGGACTATGAGTCAATGGGAGAGGAAATGTGCTATGAAATGGATGAGTCAGAGGTTTGGCTAGACACTCCGACAGTTGCTGGCCCTCTTGTCCTTGCTGAAGACAATTCAAACAAACAGCTGTGGCTGATCCCGGACCAACTGAACGCACTGATTCTGAACACTTCTAGCTTTCCCGAAACGGCGTAGCCATTTTTGTAATTGTGCGTTTAAAGACCAACTACATTAATCAATCATAAGGGTATAAGAGAAATGGCCACCAATGTTGTTGTAGTTGAGTCTAACGATGTAAGTCTAGTTGAGCAGATCAGTAAGCTGGAGGAGGCCCTAAAGGTGCTGAAGCGCACTGCCCGCCAGGAGCTGAAGGCCCGTCGCCGCCGTCGCGGTGTCAAGGCCGCCAATGGCGAGAAGGCCGCTAAGGGTGAGACCCCTGAGCAGCTGAAGGCCTGGCACGAGGAGGTGCGCAAGGTCTGGGACGAGATGAAGAAGTCCGATGCCAAGACCCCCTACAAGCGGGCTGTGGCTGAGGCCTCTGCTCGTCGCAAGGGCACCCCCGTTGCCGTTACTGCCCCTGCCCCCGTTGTGGAGAAGAAGGTGAAGAAGGCCGCAAAGGCTGAGGAGGCTGCTGCCCCTGCCCCCGTTGAGGCCCCCAAGAAGCGCGCGGTCAAGAAGGCTACTGCTTAACTTTGTTAAGCCCTCAGCCCAAGTCGTAAACGACGAAGGCTACTGCTTAAGCAATTGGTCCAACCCAGTTAGTCAAAAGTGACTAAACAAAAGAAAAAGAACCCAACCCCACAAAACAAAAGAAAAACATTGGCGGTTAAAAACCATATATAAAGCCCTCCGCCACGAGTAGAAGTATAGTATGCTTGAACTCGTGACGAACAATCTCCATCTGGCAGGTCTTATCCTCGCAGGTCTTGTTGCTGTTCTACTTGGATTTTTCGTGTATCGCAAATTTTCTTCTAAGGGAACTCCTCTTGCTGAGCTAGACCAGGTTCAAGAGCCTATGCCTCAAGCTCCTCCTCAGCCAGAAAAATCCACTCCATCGCAAGATAACTCAGAGCAAGAAGAGCAGACAGAATAAGATAACAGATAATAAGCTGTTCTATAGAAACTGTAGTTGTTGCATAAAGTACAAGCGGTAGAACAAGGACTGACACATCTAGCCAAACATAATTTGGCTCTTGCTTTCGCTTAGGTTGAAGCTTATGAGCATTCTCCGTTGCGAGACGACGGATAGCTGACCTCGTAAGAACCATTCTTCGTGTTTCTTATGAGTTTATTATTATGCGCCAATTTTTTCTATGACTATTGGTCAGTCTAAAAGGCTGGTACACGCACATGAACTCCACGCTTCTCCCACGCAAGTTGTAAGGGATATACTCCAAGTTGGGTCATCTTATGGAGATAGTATTGTAGTGTCACCGCAAGTTGGTCACGTGGAGACACAGAACGTAGCTGCTTGTAAATTGCCTCACTGACTTGTTGTACTGCCGCCATACGGTGAAACCGAATAACAATATTTGTATCAAATAGTCCCTTATGTCGTGGCATATTTGCCGATGCTAAGAGCTGTTTCACTCGAGTGACATGTTCTGGTGTATCACGCTTTCCTTTAATCACTGCGTCACATTCGTCGTAAATACAATCACGAACTTCATGCGTACGATGACCAATACCATACTTCTGAATAGTCATATCTGTAATCCATTGCTGGAGCATAGATTCTTGTGCTGGATTTGGCGCCAAGTAAGCATCCATCCATACCACCACATCATAATCTAGTAGATACTTGTGAGATAACCACTTGTAGTCTTTTGCTGAAATTACAGGGGATTTATCTGGCATATCTACAACTTGAATCATCCACCCACGTTGTTCCAATGAAGGAATATTCGTAAAACAAACATAGTCCCAACCTTCCATTGGTACAATTGCTGGAAGTGTGTCTGCTGGCTGACCAGGTTTCGTAAAAATAGCAGTGTAGAAACACTTGGTCAGAGATTGATATACTGATACTCCTGTATGTTTTTTTCTTGTGTCTGATAGCGGTTGATGCTGAATAGTACGATATACTACTTCAGAAGGGCGTCGAAGTATCTGAGACTCTAATGTTTTGATATTCTGTTCTTGTTGAAGTAATGTTTGTGACATGCGTGCTAATTCTTGCTTCAAGGAATCTATATAGATAGTTTGGCGCGATAGAGTTTGTTCAATAGTTTTCTGATTTAGTATAGATTGTTGCAATTGATCTGCCTTATAAGATACAAACGAATGTTTAATATCTTCAATTAAGGTTAAATGATATGTTTGTTGCGTTTGAGTTAGATTTGATATAATTTCTTGGAATTGATGTTTATTACGGATATTCTGTTCTTCAGAGGTAGAAAGTAAGTCTTCTTTTACATGTGCTAGCTGTTCCATAAGTTTAGTATATTTATTAATATGTTCTTGGTAGGGTTCTTCTATAGATTTACGAGCAGTAATAAATTCATTCTTAGCATATTTTACTATAGTATCCTGATGTTCTTCACTATGTTTCCGTATAGTAGCAAGTTCATTTTTAGCATACTGTACTATAGCATCCTGATGTTTTTTAGAAGAGGCGAGTAAATCATCTTTTACTTGGGCTATTTGCCCCATAAATGTATTATATTTCTTGATATGTTGATGATATGATTCTTCAATACGGTGTCGAGCAGTAGAAACTTCATTCTTAGCATATTGTACTATAGTATCCTGTTGTTCTTTAGAAGAGGCGAGTAACTCATCTTTTACTTGTGTTGTTTGCTTTACAAGTATATTGTATTTTTTGAGGTATTGATGATAGGGCTCTTCAATCTGCTGATGAATTTTATTAATTTCTTTCTGAAGATATTGAGAATATAATTCTGTTAAATATTGATCAATATCTTGAACCTGTACTTTTGCTTGTTCAATCAAGGTCTTTTTTAGCTCATCTGCTTGAGCATCAAATTCCTTCTTACAGAGATTCACAAAATGGGCTTGGAGTCGTGAATCAAGCCGAGAATATTCCTCAGAGAGCTCTTGTTCTAGACGACTAGCAGCGACCTTAAATTGTTCAAGAAGATTTTTAGCATAGGATTCAATTTGTGTTGAACGAGAAAGAAGTGTGTAGGAACGAGTTTGTGCGTCCAAACTTGTCTCTTCGATCCGTTTGAGGTCATTCTTATATTGATGTAATTGGTCGGCAGATACCATTTTCTCAAGCGCATCCGTAAGTTCTTTCCGAAAATTTGCTATGGCTGCTGAAATAGTTGCTTCTGCGAGCTGTGTTGTATCTGTGCGTTTGATGGTCTTGAGTTCACCTTCCAAGAGGGTCACTTTTTGCTGAAGCTGATTGAGCGGAGTTCCAAAATCTCCTGGCTTGAAGGTTGTTTGATGAATACGACCGAGTTCCTTAACAAAAATATCCTTGACGTGTTGAAGTTCTTCGTGGAGTGGAGTGAGATCAGTGGCTGCAACAGGTTGTTCTGCGAGTTTAGCTTCCAGCAACGCAATACGTGGTTCAAGTTCGGTTGCGACTGACTGGACGGTTCCTTGAGGAAGACGTGCTATCCGTTTATCAAGTTCCTCTTCCATACGAAGAAGCGCGTTGGAAAAAATAGTGCTTAGCGCATTGGTTGTTTGTAGCACCTCTGCCCCACGACCACCGCGCGCTTTTGCCGCCTTGTCCACAAGTTCATTGACAATCTGTTCTATCCCTTTTAGAAGACGCTGTTGTTGTTCTTCATAATGATGTAATTTTCCTTGTACAGCAACAAGATGTTGCTCAACAAGAGCCAAGCGAGGCTCTGCCATCCTAGACTAGTATTGCGGGCTTGTCATTAGGCACTTGACGCATTGCCTCCTCTGCCTCCTCCGCGTCCACGACTCCTGAAGCCATTGCCTCCGCGCCCACGAGCCGCCTCTGGATTGGCCGACCTCCATTGAGAGGTTTGCTTTCCTCGTGTCGTTTGCTGAAGACCTGCTTGATATACTGTAATAAGTTCTTTTTCCGTGATTGTATCCAGATTTAGAGTCGCTGGAATCGTGACAAACTTGCGTGATGGACCGGTAAGGGCGTATTTGAACATATACCTGCCCTTTGCATTTTCACGAATCTCAAAGGCTCCAATCTGCTTTCGGAATTGTTGTTCTAGTTGCTCAAGCTTTGCGATGATTTCCTCTAGCGTATCTGTGGCTTGGCAACTGACATTTTTTCCATTCCAGTTCACATACCAGCCAAACTTTCCTGACTTTTTCATAATAGGGTGACCATTGTATTCTCCTAGAGGGGCATTGGCATCCTGTTTCGTTTGGATGAACTGAAGGACTTCTTCCTCTGTCAGATCCTGAAATCCAACACCTTCTGGCCATCCATAGAAGACTGTCTTTTCCTTGTCCCCATCAGGGCTCTCCTTCAGAATGAGTGGTCCCTTCTTACTCAAGACAGCCTTGAGACCATCCGAGAAGACCTTTTGTTTCTCGGACTGTTGAATATCTGGGGGCTTTGCTTTCAGAGTCCCATAGCGTTCTTTATAGGTACCCCAAGTGTCTCGGAGCACTTGCTTCCAGTGCTCTTTGCCTTCTGCGATAGCATCTAGACGTGCTTCCATAGAGGCCGTAAAGGGATATTGGAAGAGGTCTTCAAAGTGTTCCAAGAGGTAAGTGAGGACCTCCTGACCAAGCGGTGTAGGGGCAAGTCGGTCCTTTTCTCCGCCTACCTGCTTCATCTTGTGCTCTTCCTCAGGGGGCCACTGATTGGACTGTGTGAGATGATACAGAGTGACATCTACAGGGCGTGAAGGGAATGACTTGCCCTCTGCGTAGCCCCTGTCAAGAATAGTGCTGACAAGCGCGGCAAAGGTGGATGGACGACCGATGCCTCGTTGTTCTAGTTCTTTGATAAGGGTTGCCTCTGAATAATGCTGGGGAGCACGAGTCTCATGAGGTTCTGCTGTAAGACGGTTCCAACTGATAAGCTGATTCACCTTGAGTTTCTGGGCTTGTTCCCATGCGGCTTCTTCAGCGTCCGCTTGTTGGGGTTCATCTTCATCCTTTGGCTGGTAAATGTTACGCTCGGCAATACGCCATCCCTCAAAGGTTGTCTTGCGCCACGAGGCTCGCCAAGAGAAATCTGGGTCATAGTCGCTTCCAGCCGTTGTAAAGACAACAGAGCGCTGGTCTCCTCGCACAGGGGCCATTGTAGATTCCACCGCCTTTCGCCAGATGAGCGCATAGAGTTTGCGGTCTTGTGCCGACCAGTCTTCGTCGTCTGGTAGTGATACGGTCTCCACATGCGTTGGGCGAATGGCCTCGTGGGCCTCTTGTGCAATCGGCCCAGCGTTCTTCGAACTGTGGGCTTCTTGAGCCTTTGGAGCTTCTTGTACTGCCGTATCTTTTACCTTCTTCTTTTTCAGCTTAGGCTTTGGCTGTGTAGCGGTTCCAACATACTCTTGTCCATACATTTCAGTCACATAGATCTGAATGTTCTGAACAGCCTCTTCACTGAGGACAGCCTTGTCTGTGCGCATATAGGTGATATGACCTGCTTCATACAGACGCTGGGCAATTTGCATCGTCAGCTTCGGTTTTAGACGTAGGTAGGCATTAGCTTGTTGCTGAAGACTGCTCGTGATGAGCGGTAAAGGTGGTTGCTCAGACCACTGCGTCGTCTGCGCTGTTGTAAGTTTCGCCGCATTGACTTCTGCCGAATGATTTTCCAAGAAGGCCTTCGCATCATCCTCTTCATCAAGGTCTGTAGAGAGTTGCGCAGGAAAGAGGAATCCTTCAGCTGTTTTCCATGACCCATTAATTTTCCATGAACTCGTCGATTTGAAGGACTTGATTTCTTCTTCCTTTTCTACAACAAGGCGCAGTGCAGCCGTTTGACACCGTCCAGCAGAGAGCGCGGGGCCAACTGCCTTCCACAGAAGGGGGCTCATCGTAAAGCCAATCATCATATCCAGCATCGCACGGGCTTGGGCAGCATTCACTTTATTCATATCGAGTGTTTTGGGATTTTGCACAGCATGTTTAATAGCAGATTCTGTAATTTCTTGAAATGTGATACGGGGATTTGTAAGAGGATCCAACTTGAGCAGAAGGCATACACTATAGGCAATTAATTCACCCTCTCTATCTGGGTCTGCCGCAAGATAAATTACTTTCGCACTTTTTGCTAAGTCTTTAATCTGATTAATTGCTTTAGTTTTTTCTCTCATAAATTCAAAGGTCGGCTCAAAATCTTTTTCGATACCTACAGATGAAAGTTCCTCTTTTAAATGACGAATATGTCCAAATGAAGCAATGACCTTGTAATCTGAACCCAAGAAGCCTTGAATTTTACTACACTTTGCAGGTGATTCTACAATAACAAGTTTCATACTTATACTGTATTTATTCCTACAAGGTTAATCAATTTTAATCGTGATAAAAGTCGGGACATCAACAAAATTTAAATATCCCGACATACTAAAGTAATATGCCGTCACTTTGTACATTTGAAAATTGTAGACTTAGAGCATCATACGCATTACAATTTGAAAAACCAATATATTGTAAAAAACATGGAATACTTCAAAAAGCATATCCACAAACATCAATATGTGTATGTGGTTCCGCTAGTCCTATATTTGGTTTAGTTGATGATACTAGACCAAGCTGTTGTGTAAAATGTAAAAGTAATACAATGATTGATAAGAAAAATATAAAATGTATAGAAGAAAATTGTAATAAAAGACCTAATTATGGATTTTTACCAAATAAACCATTATATTGTACAAAACATAAAAAAGAAAATACAACTGACGTTGTTCACAAATTATGTATGGAAAAGAATTGTACCCATCGAGCAAACTTTGATATAAATGAGGGTAATGGTAGCTATTGTGTAGAACATAAAAAAGAAAATATGGTTGATATTTCTAATAAAAAATGCGTAGAAATTAATTGTAATAAACGTGCAAATTTTAATTATAATGGATTAAAAGCCGAATATTGCTCAATCCATAAAAAAGAAAATATGATTGATATAAATCATTCAAGGTGTAAATCAGCTAATTGTAATATACAACCTACATTTAATTTTAAAAATCTAAGTTCACCCCTGTATTGTAATAATCATAAATTAGATGGTATGATAAATATTTGTGCGTCAATGTGCCAACATATTAATTGTGATAAGAGAGCTACATTTGGTAATTTAGATGATGTAGCCATATATTGTTTAGCACATAAACAAAAGGATATGGTTGATGTTAAAAATAAAAGGTGTCCTGATTGCCCATTAAATCAAAGGGGTAATTATAAATATAATAATTATTGCGTTGAATGTTTTTCAAGGAAATTTCCTAAAGATCCTAGAACGTTTTTAATAAAAAAGAAAAGTTACGAGTTAACTATTAGAGACTTTTTACAAATAAATTTTCCAGAATTAAATTTAATTCATGATAAACCTATTTGGACACATAATTGCGAATGTAATAGTCGTAGACGAATTGATCTTCGTACTTTAATAGGTAATACATTACTTGCAATTGAGATTGATGAAAGACAACATAAAGATCGTAATAAAAATGATGAAAACATCCGTTATGATGATTTATTTATGAATTATTCTGGAAAATGGCTGTATATAAGATATAATCCAAATATTTATAAAGATAAACAAGGGAGAAGACAGAATCCACAACTTGATAAAAGACTGAATATTTTAAAAAATACAGTTGAATTTCATATTCAACGTATAAAAAATGAAGAGAATATAGAATTACTTGAAATTCATAAATTATTTTATGATGGATATGATATACAATGAAATAGTGAACATTTTATTTCTGCCTAAACTCTTTCCATTGCTCCAAAGAAGGAGATGGCCGCAGTCCGGTCAGAAACAAGCGGAGAAGGTTCTCTCTATGAACTCGTCGCACGAGGAGTCAAAGATAAGTACTTTTATCAGGATGATAAGGAAGCAATTCATCCCTTTGACTGGCGCTACAATCGGTGGCCAGGAAGTCTTCCTGAAGAGCGTTGGACGGTTCCAACCAATCCAGCACGATTTGGTCAACGCTGTGAGTTTGAATTTGAACTTCCTGGCGATGTGCTCACAGAAGCGGCTCTTGTGATTGAATTGCCGTCGTGGCTCCCACCCGAAATGGTTGGGCCAAATCCTATGAGTGACACACATGCTGTTGGAGACCCTGATGAAGTCTATGGCTATGTCAATGGTATCGGGTTTTTCCTCTTTGAACGCATCCAGATTTTTCAGGATAAAATTCTGTTACAAGAAGTCAGCGGAGACGCACTCTACGCAGCCCAACTTACCCGCTCATCCTGGAATCAAGGATTTCTCACTCAGCAACTTGCTGGAATTCACGATGGCTCAAAACTCAGTATTCAGCGAAATGCGACTCCTGGTCGGCTGGAAATTCGTCTGCCGATGATTGGATGCTCTTGGCCAGGAGACAAGGGATTGCCCCTCTGTGGTCTCCGTCAACAGCCCTTTCGGTTGCGCCTTCATTTACGCCCTTTGGATAGACTAGTGGAGAGCTACCTACAGACAATTAATCCAGCGCCTTGGACACGGACATTTCAGCAAACAACTCAGCAACTGATTAATGGTGTGTTGACCCCTGTAACTATTTCTGGTCTTGCGGTACCGTTTGCTGAAATCAAACAGCCAACGCTGTATTTACGCACAAAACAGCTGTATTTGTTGAATGAAGCACGGGCACAGCTAGAAAAAGAGACAATAGAAGTTCCATACATTCGGTATTATGAAAATTTTTTCAGCGTAAATAATTTGGACTATGCACCATTGGAGAAATTTACTGCTGGAGATTTAAATCGGTCTGCTGTATTGGTCAAGTTTTTAGATTCTCAGTATACGGTGGAAGAAATTATCACGTGGTTTAGAAATACAACTGTCATTGCCCAAAATAGATTATATGATTTTACAAATTCAAGAGCTGGAACAGATGGACAATTCTATAACAGTATCAAGTTGACGATTGCTGGACAGCTTCGTGAAGGGGCGTGGGAACCTGAAATCTGGCAAGATGTTATACCCTTTTTCAAGGAAGAGCGTGATTCCTCTCGGACCATTTGTATCATGAATTGGGGATTGGGATGGCGTGTAGAAGATACTCCTCCTGCTGGACGAGAGCCGACTGGTGGAATCAATTTCACCACAGCCGATAGACCAATGTTGTCCATTGATTTGCGTGATATTGATATCAATCCTGTACTGGGGTACAAACAAGTCGATATGCGGAGCTTGTGTGTCTCGTGGGCGTTGTATAGGATTCGTAATGGGCGTGGGGGTCTTGAGTACGCTAACTAACGGAGTTAGTTAGCCTAGCGCTTTAGTATACTAAAGCTGTACGCCAATTAGTCTAGCGCTTTAGTGTATCTACAACTACTAGGATGCCCCAAGCATCGCAGCCATACCTTGTTATTGGCAAGTACCGTATTCAGCCTCTCCCTATACAACCGCCACCCCCGCCACATAAGCCAAACTTCAAAGGCTTTGAACATGTCAAATCCCGCTATTTAGAGCCAAAGAAATAGGATAGGACTAGATGCAACTCAATAGCGCAAGACCTCTTGGTGATTCCACCACTGTCATCGACCTCGCCGATCGCGACGAGATGGATGACGATATGTTTCCCCTCTCCGCCCAAAAATCCTGGTTTACACGAACCCAAAGTCGCCGCACACTTCCATTTAGTCTAACCGCTCAAGAGTTTGTCCATAAAGGTTCCGCAGAGTATGGAGGACGACTCACCTTTGAGCTTGGGTCAGTAAAGGCTGGTGACCTCATTGGAACGATTGGCCTACAAGTCCGTCTCGGTCACTGGCTTCCTGAAGAAATTCTAAAGCAAATTGAAACAGGGTGTCTGACCTACGCCAATCCTGAAGATGCGTGGTTTTATGCCAATAGTCTTGGCACCTGTCTTTTTACCAAAGCTGAATTACTACTGGAAGACCAAGTGCTGGAATCGGTTGACGGAGAATTCAGCAATTGTTTCAGCTTGCTGTTTTCAGATATTAATACACAGTTCGGTGCTGGAATTGATGCGTATGGTCGTGTGAGCCTACAACAAATTGCAGCACAATCCGATCCAATCGCCCCTATACTTCCTCGTCTTCCCTTTCCAACTTCCAATGGATTTATTACTGTTGTTCTACCCTTTAGTTTCCAGCGGGTTCGTCTCCGTGAGCTGTTTCCCTTATTGTCTTGTAAAGAAGGAACTGTTCGTGTACAAATTCAGCTGAGACCATTTTCAGAAGTTGTGCGTTCTGCTCGTGGCTATCGTCTCACCTGTGATGAAACCCCTCTTGGAAAGACTTTTGTCTTTAATAAGGCTGGTGGAGGCACACTCAGTGTTACAGCATCCTCAAGTGTCCCGCAATTCACCGATGTGCGCCTTGTGACCTACGGTGTGATGACAGACGGCAAGTTGCGCACTGCCCTTCTCAAAGCCCCTTTTGAGCGCATCTATCGTGAAGTCCAGCCCTTCTTTTTCGGTGAACCCAAAAAGTATATGGTGAATACCCCTGCCAATGGAATTGTGCGTCTACAACTCCCTCTTGAAGTGAATGGACCGGTGGAAGAAATTATTTGGTATATTCGTCGCAAGGCAGTGAGTAACAATAACGAATGGGTCAATTACAGCAATACGTTGGAAGCAGAATATAATGAGCGCTATCGGCCATTTTCCAGTATGCTTGATAAGGCATCTATTTGGGTCAATGGAACCCCTTTTATTGAGGCTGAAGGAGATTTCTTCCGTCGCAATATTTCTCAGAATCATCGTGGGGGGATTGTGGGGTACAACAATTTCGTCTATGGCTACAGCTTTGCCGAGCATCCTGGACGGCATGATCCTACAGGATGGATGAATGCCAGTCGTTCCTCTGATGTGCGTCTCCGCATTGATGTTCGGCAACCTGGATTGTCGCCGAATCTTGCGGCGGATGAATTGGAGTTTGAAGTTGGTGTCTATTGCTTATGTATCAATTGGGTAAGATTCCAGAACGGTATTTGTAATCGTGTGTTCAGTTCGTAATATAAAAGGATGGCTTAAAATTAATATACTCTAGTATGTAAATGGAGGTAAAAGAGTTCCTAAAAAACCACTTTAGTATTGACGATAAACTCAATAAATTTAACAGTTCTGAAATTATTACGATGAACTATCGTTATACGCGTAAGAAATGTTATATTCCGCTATGTTTAGGCGAATCTGTTTTCTTTCCATACCAAGTATCCGATAAGGAAATTGCAGACGCACTAAAGAGTATAGTTAATGTCCCATTCGTTGTATCAGTTGGACGAGATAATAATAGGATATATAGTATTGTTGTATCACGTGTGTTTATTTCTTAAAAATTGACCTACTAGATTTAACCCAGACTAGTAGAAATGAAATTCGAAGACGCAAAAAAACGAATGGTCAAATACTTAACCTCTGAGGAATTCAAAACCCGTGAAGATGCTGAAAATACACAGGATAGTGTTCCGATTCTTATCAAGATTATTCAACACGGATTTATTACAGATAATTCACAAGAAGGAAGTATTTCTAATGGATATAATCTAGATACAAAGATGTACTATCACATTGAAGAACGAGCCTATGTTACAGGATTTATGAAACAAGATAAGGCAAGAGCCTTTGTAGAATGGATAAATAGCTATACAGATAAGGTTGCATTAATTATTCACTCTGAACCGAGTAAGGAGTTTGAGACACTATTTTATGAAGGAGATGTTAAGGCAATTCCCTCTATCCCTGTAACAATTCAAGGTTCATCAAAAACAAAGGGGGCAATTACGGCTCTTCATCCATTTTCTAAACTTAGCACAATTCTGCCCACGAAGATAGTTGACTTTGAGCGAAAACAAGTCCATATTAATAAATCTGAACGTGTGGAATATGTCCAAGTCTTTGACCCCAAGTATGGCCGCAAAGCGACAAGCAAACAGGGGCTCTATGCGGATATTCTAAAAGGTCTAGAGGCTAAATAGGAATGCGGTTGCCCTTCACCGATGGTTGGAATTCCTTCTGGCACGTCTTTTTCGGCGCAGTAGCGACACAAAGCTTTTTTGTTGGAATCGCATTTACGCTCTATCAATTCTGGGATATGTTTGAGAAGAATATGTTAATTGATATGAGTGAGTTTTTCTGTGGATATTTTGCGTGCGCCATTCCACAACTACGCGCTGGTATGTTGTATTGGTGACCCTTCTAAAGCCATAACGCTTTACAAGGAAGCTAAGTAGGATGGTGGCAGCACTCGTGCGATTGCTCCATAGTGGCCCACAAGATATGAGACTTCTCCCCAAAGATGGGCCTCGTGATGTGGGAGCCTATGTGCGTGTCTTGACTCGTGCTGGTCGCTTTACTACTCAGTGGCAACGACTAGATTTCCAGCAGCGGCCCCAGTTTGGAACTCAAGCAACCTGTCGTATTTTGCGCTTTGGAGAACTCTTGACGCGACTATTACTCGTGGTTACTCTGCCCGATATTTACACACAACAAGCGAGAGCGATTGCTGCGGCCGGTATTGGATTTCGTGGACCTCGTTTTGGCTGGACAAATAGTATTGGTCACGCACTCATTCAGCGACTCACCGTTGACATTGGTGGAACTCGTGTGGAGGAAATTGATACACGATTGCTGGAAATCTTGGACGAATACGACACTCCGCTGGAAAAAGTTGTCAGCAAAAATCTTATGATTGGTCGTCTCCAAAATGGATTTACAGAAACTTCGCTGGGAAATTCAGCAACTCCGCTGAAAGTGTATATCCCCTTACCTCTATGGTTTAGTCGTGGAGATTTGGGAGCAGCACTTCCTATTGATGCCATCCACGTCGATGAAATTCGTGTCAATATTCAGTTTCGTCCTCTCGGTGGAGTCTATTACACGGACTCACGAACCCCTGCTGCTGCGGTTGACGGGTCTCTTGAAGGGTCGGCATTGTGGCCTATATCAGGAAGCAGTTTCTATCAGACAGATGCTGGAGGGTCTGTTGTACCTGGTCTTGTCCTCAATAAGACCCCTGTGACCTCCCTTGTGAAACCGATTCCTGGAATTACTATGCCACTGAATTTTGACTTGGGCGATACCTATTTGCTCGGCGAGTACATCTATCTGGATAAACCTGAGGCCAATCGGTTTCGTCTTGCTGAAATTGAGTTGCCGATGATTCAGCATGTTACGATCCCCGTACGCGATACAAGGGGTTTTCCTACCTTTCAAGTCCCACTGGAGTTGGCAAATCCTACACGACACTTGTACTGGATGGCGCAGAATTGGTACGCCCCTGCCTACAATGCCTTCTTTTTGGGTACACGAGACCTGAGTGGGGTGGATACACCGTATGCGCCTTGGTGGCCAGATTGTAGTGGACTGAATACAGCCTATGTTGCCCCACTGGTCGCTGGATTTAGCACACGAGGCTCTGAGCCATTTAGTCTGATTGAATTGATCTATGAAGGCTCCTACGTCCGTACAAGCACAGAGAACTGCGCCTTGTATAGAAGTATCTTGCCGAGTTACGAAGAACGAAAGAGTCCTTGGCTGAATCGATATATGTATTGTTTACCGTTTGCGACACAGAGTGCCTACTATCCACCGAGTGTCTGCGTGGGGGAAGCCAATATGAATCGCATTATGAAAAAAGAGTTGCGTTTCGCTTTTGGGGCTCCAGTTAAACGACTCTGGTTATTCTGTTACGCACAGACGTATAATATTCTCAAGGTCTATGGCGGTCGTGCGACAATGTTGTTTGGGTATTAAAGAGTATAATATGGTGTTGATAAAAAAATTGATTACCACACTTGAGTATGGTTAAGTATAGTATCATATGACCAGTCCTGCCAACATCGATCGGTATACAGCCCCATTTAAGGCATATCCTGCTGATCTTTTACAACTTCAGAAGGAGAAAAGGGTCAAACTACCTGGACTCAATACTCTAAAAGGACAAGCGATTGCATTAATGTCACAACCTGAACTTCGTGGCAAGTTCTATATTAATAGGGAAAATGCGACTAAGTTCTTTACAACCATTAAGATGACTACTCGTGATTCCATTCAACCCTTTAATAAGGCAACAGGGTTAAAACGAATGGAACTTGGACGAGAGAAATATTGCTTTGAGTATCCATTCGTTTGTGATAGTACTGATATTCTCAAACGAATTGGTGCAACTATCTCCTCAGATATGAACGAGACAATCAACGCAATTAAGGACTATTGGAAAAAGAATCTCATCGATGTCCCTAACAAGGACTGGCAGATTGGTCACCTTGATCCAACCATTGCGGATGCATCTGAGAAAAATCTTGCATATCAGCCTCCCCTTCAGTCCAAGTTTCGTGATCGATTCAAGTTTGATGGCCTCTTTCAAAAAATGTGGCCAACCGCAAAGGAGCTAATTCCCAAATTTGATCAATATTACACTGAGGCTGAACAACGGAATATCTATGATGCGCTTAAGACGAAATTTGAGAAGTAATTTCTTGAACCCGTTTTTCAGTGATTGTAATATACTCTGTATTAATATCAAACCCAATATACTCTCGTTTAGATTGAAGACATGCAACTGCAGTTGTTCCACTACCCATAAAGGGGTCAAGCACAAGCGCATGTTCCTGTGTAAATAGTTTAATCAGATGGAAGATAAGACTCACTGGTTTTACAGATAGATGTGTATTATAGGAACCCTTTTCAGTTTTTGACGGTTTGCTTACAAGAAATACCTTATCCATTGTTTCTTCTACCTTATCAGTAGTAACAATATTAGAAGGGAAATATCCGTCTCCAGTCTTTGTCTCATCTGATGTATTCATTAATCCAGTTCCATAAGTCTGAAAGTTATCAATGTATCTGCCCTCAATCGGTTTCACAGCAAGACACATGGGCTCAATCGCAGGTTTCAGCTGTGGTGTTTTCCAATTTGCACATTTCGTCTTCAAGGCAGTTTTCTGTTCAATAGTTAACTTCTTGTCCTTGTCAATAATGTGATCTTGAGAGAATGCCTTGACTTGTGATTGCGTATACACCCATCCAAGCATATCACGAATTTCAAATCCTGCATCCTCAATCGCGATTGTCATGGAATGATACAAGCGAGGACTACTAAACGAGATAAACGCGCCACCAGGTTTTAGGATTCGAAATACCTCCTGTGATACCTTATTGTAGAATTCACGAAATTTCTTAGATTGGTTCCTATCAAATTTCATCCCTTTTGGTAGATTTCCAACAACAGAGGAACTGCCTTTAGTATCGATAGCCTCTTTATTCCAATCATCTCCCAGCCCATCTAGAAAGTAGGGTGGATCAGTACAAACCATATCAATCGTATTAGGGGGAATTTTCTTCATCCATTCGATACAATCACCTTGAGAGACCCTATTTTTGATTTCATCCAACTTGATATATGTTGAATTTGTTGTAGATACTACAGGATTAGAAGACACTGTCGTTGACTTTAACAATTCGACAAGTTCCTTCTTTGTTTTTCCAGTAATACCCTTGATCTTGTTCTCCTTGCACAGTTGTTTCAGCTCAGGTAGCGTCTTTGTTGCATACTTCATTTTACTTGGTACAACTTTTGGTATCGAAGACTCAATTTTTATGACTTCGTTCTTTGGTTTTGATAAAACCTCATGTACTTTTTGTTCCACAAGAATATCTATCGTAGTGTTCTTCTTGCATGGACGCTTCCGTTTTTTATGTGATTCCAGATGACCCTTTTGCGTAAATGACTTTTGACAAGTTTCACAAGTATAAATGACCATATCTATATTATACGCGTAAAGATTCTTTAAATAGAATCACTAATATTAACTAATTCGTGATTTCGGGAAATCAATTTTATTGTTCCTGAAAAATGTGGACTAGGAAATCACACTTGGCGATTGCGTTTGGCCGTGTGGGAAGGAGAACTACAGCCTTGCGGTTATAATTGTAGAAATTTACCGTTCCTTGCCAACTCGGTCCCATTTTTACCCAGTCGCTGAATTTTCCACTCAGTTCCTTGTAATCAGGATCATTAATCTTGACCCCAAGTAACTTTAGCTTAGTTAGAATTTCCATCGCCTCTTTCAGTCGTTCCGCTTGAGGCTTTACTGGTTTATCCATACTCTACCGAGTATAGCGCTTCTTATCCTTACGCCCTTTACGCTTAGTTCTACGGCCACCACGAGCAAGTTGCTTTAGAGTACCCTTTTGTTGTGTTGTAGACCCCTTTTGTCCAGATAAGAACCTGCCAATAAGATTAATAGGACCATTTCCTTGTGGTAGTTCTACTGTACGACCAGGTGCTACTTCAACTGTACCACGCTGGAACCGCTCTGCTTCAGCAAGTTCACGACCACGCCGTTTTAGATCTTCAACTTGAGCAAGTAGCCCATTTTTGAATGCAGCTGTAACTGCGGGTCTATCTTCAAATTCAGCTTGGCCCCTATCGGCGATAAATGTATCATATAGTGTGCGATATGGTTCTTCAAGAGGATTTTCTCCAAAACTAAAATCACCACTCTCTAAATTATGAAGAAGAGGAATAGAAGTCAATTGATTATTGTGCGCAAAGCACTTATGAAGTCCTTCAGGAAGAGCAGGAAGATGTTGTAGTTGATTATGATTCACAAGAAGAACACGAAGACTTGATGGAAGTTCAGGGATACGTGTTAGAGCATTGTGGCTTAATTCAAGATACACAAGGCTATTAGGAAGGGTACGAATCGCAGGACGATCCGCTGTATCTTGTAGTTGATCATTTGAAACTGCCAATGTTACAAGGCCTTCATGTAGCTCAGGTAGATAGGAAAGTTGATTGTTACGGCAAAATAACTTTCGTAGACTTCTCGGAAGAGGGCCTAGCTCAGTCAAGCGATTCCCATCCAACTTGAGTTCTTGTAAACCCTCTTGTAGTGTAGGAAATACCGAAATTTGACAACCTTGCATCGTTAGATGCTGTATATTCGCTGGAAATACAAGGGGTTCAGTAAGCTCAGAGAGGTTAATCTCTTTTACCACTAATTTTCTTAGTTGAGCAGCTTGAGGGCTACGCAACAAACATTGTAGTTGTTCCATTGACCCTACAATGCCATTTGCGTGTCTAGGGGTAACAGATACACTTGTCATTCTAACTGGAATCAGAGATTTCAAACCGCTGTTTAACGTGTTCAATCATATATTCTCCTGTTGGATGATTTCCAGGATCGTGCTTCGGAGAAAGAGCCAAATACACTTCACGAAATTTATTTGCGAGTTGAAGACGATTGTCCCAACCTTCAAAGAGTCGTATAGATAGATTTGTCAATTCAGGAAGAGACAAAGTGCGTGTATACGGTGGAACAAGTGCATACGCCTTCATATCATGTTGAGCCTTTGGAATCCCATCAAAGCGTATCACTTCTTGAGTCGCGAGGTCATCAAAAAATAGCAAATGTTTACAGCTCAGTGAATATTCAGGATACAGATCTAGCACTCGCTTGAATTGTTTGGCAAGACATCCATTAGTTCCAACAGGGGTTCCTTGTTCAGGTCGTGTAAGAATATGGTCAAAAACTACATCTTGGACAAGATACGACATCATATAGGAAATACACGCTGGAGGGCTAGTGAGTAATGGCGGATAGAGAGAATTACTATCCGTCACAGGTGGTGTGAAATCCTTTTGATTCGTATACATAATGATTCCATCTAGCTTATTCTCATTGCGCATCTTCACAATATACTTCAGAAAGTCAATAAGACCGGGTCGGAAACAGTTGTGGGCAGACATCCAAACAGCAAGACGCTCAAGAAGGGTGATTAGTTCAAAAATATATGGGGGTTTGGATAGGCTCTGAAGGGCGAATACAAGAGCAAAAACGACATAATAGCTCCCTGTTGTTTCATCATTATCAAGTATTACCGCCCGAAGGGGTTTCTTGGCGTTTGCCATCTACTCTTCTTTCTCAACCTTCTCTAGATGGCCGACGAGGACTTTGACCCCAAAGGGGTTGTTGAAGAAGTCCTGGAAACTCTAGAGGAGTGGAATGAAGCAATTGCTGCTGAAGAACAACCTCCCATTCACTATCGTGTTGTACAAGGCACGGACCCTGCCCCCTTGTCTCAGAATAATACAGAGGATGAAAAACAAATTCAGTTAATTGATGGGCTACAGATGTATCGTGTTGCGACACGCAATGACAATCCCACCTTATCCTGGTTTGACTGTTTTTTATTTCAGCTGAATGAACAGTACCGAACTCTACGCTTTGAAACTCAGCTAGAAATTCAACAAGCATTTCGTGAATACTGTAAAACGCGTGCTGAAGATATTCAGGATGCCTTTCCTGAAGAATGGGCAGAGATATTTGACCTTAATGTCTCTATGGCCAGCCTATATGAAGATGACTCGGTCATCACCCATAAGCTGGGATTTATTCTGGGATGGTTCTTTGGTGTCGTCACGATTATTTTAGAATTTGCCGATAGTACAGAGGCTTTCATCCCTGCTGTAGAAACCGTATATCAGTCAGCCGAGTGCCCTGTTGTTGTGATGATAGGATATGATGGAGAACACACAGGGACTTATGAACCCTTGTGTGAACTTACGAAAGAGACCACTGGTTACCGTGCCTTTTCTCTTGAACCGTATTTTACATGGGAAAATCCTGTTCTCTGTGAGCTCAAGGAACTTGCCAATCAAGTTCCTGAACTGTTTGAGGCGGACGATATTCCTGCGCATGTTGAGCAATGGACAGAACCCTCTTGCGAAAAGCCCTATCTACTACCTGTATTAATTCCTGAAGGAGACCCTTTGGACAACTGGGGTCAAATTGACGGTTGGATTCAGACCTATGTTGCTGAGCAGAAGATGAAGCTACTTGGCAAGGAAGTTACAACGCCAGAACAAAAGAGTAGTAGTTATTTTCTCGCTGAGCTCTCTGGTGAAGATGAGCTCTCTAAACGCCAACAAGCTGAACTTACTGCCCACAAGTGGCACACGATTGTCACTGTAGGAGATGGAACTTGTTTTCTCCACGCAGCCATTCAAGCAATTAGCCCAACCTATCGCAGACTTTCTCCTGCCGACCGCAGTAAAGTTGGAAAAGCATTCCGTATTTTAGAAGTGTTGAAACTATTTGATGACCTCGCAGATATTTCTCTTGTTGGAAATCCTTCCCTGTTTTTGGAAGAATCTCATATTCGTAGATTTTTGAGTCAATATAAGATAAATGCTCTTGTTGTGACTCGTGACGATGGTGGAACTCGTCTAACGCCACTGGTGTCAGAGGAGAAGGCATTGAATGGATTTCCTTGGATCTTCATGTTCAATTCTGACCAGAGCCACTATTCGTGTATTGCTGTGACGTATAAGAAAGCTGTACGCCTTATGCTCACAGAGCCACAATATTTTGAAGAGTATCCAGCTATAACGAAAAACTGGCTGAGAGATAGTCAGTATGTTCAACTTCGTGGAAATCTAATTCATAGCATAGAGGCATCTGGGGCAAATGCGGAACTCAAACAAGAAATTCGTTCAAATATTTTTAAACACGAATTGGATGCGAGAAAAGCAACTGAAAATGTTGGAACTTTACCTGGAAAATTAAATGGATATGAGGCTATGCTAGGACTCAAAAAAGGTAGCTTTACTCGGTTTAAGAAACCTTTTGCTGCACTGGCCGCACAAAAGGGTGGGCGTAAGACACGCAGAAAACACATACCTGAATGACTCGCCATAGTCTCGCCATTGCGGTATGTCAGAACATACCTGAATGACTCGCCATAGTCTCGCCATTGCGGTATGTCAGAACATACCTAAATCCACCAGTCAATGACCAATAAGATGTGTGGAATCTGGGCGTGTCTAGGCAAAGCTCTTGACGCCGATACGGCAAAAGCTTTGCTCAAACAACTAAAGGGGCGTGGTCCTGAGGGAGCGCGTCTAGCGCACAGCGATGGCTTTCAACTGGGATTTACTCGCCTTGCTATTAATGGTCTGAACAACGACGGAATGCAGCCGATGCGCTATGATAGTCGTTGGTCGTGGGTGTGTAATGGTGAACTCTATAATTGGAAGGACCTGGCCACGCGTCACGGCATTGAGACTAACTCTGGCTCTGATTGTGAGATTCTTGGCCCTCTCATCTCCAAGCTCGGTGCCGAGACGGATTGCCGCACGGTCTTCCAAAGCCTAGACGGTGTCTTTGCCACTGTCCTTGTAGACGAGGCAGCTGGAATGGCCTTTGTAGGTCGTGACCCCTATGGTGTGCGTCCCCTGTATCTTGGCTATGTCGTCGGCACTGAAGCCGATTACGAGGAACTAGGGTCTCGTCGTGCTACTCTCTTTGATGATCAGGGTCAGCCTCGCCCTGTCAAGTCCATTGTCTTTGCTAGTGAGCTAAAAGCTCTACCTCTCAAGGACTGTCTACGCGTTGAGGCATTTCCTCCTGGACACTATGCTGCCTATGACCTGAAGACGCTGAGCCGCATTGGATTTGAGCCGTATCACACGATTCCTATGCTCAAACATGCTAGCCTAGCTGATGAAGACGAAGCGGCTCGCGCACTTATGACCGCACTTGAGAGCGCCGTAGAAAAGCGGATGATGACCGAGCGCCCTGTTGCGGCTCTTCTCAGTGGTGGTCTAGACAGCAGTCTGATTGCCGCTCTTGTCCAACGCACTCTCAAGAAGGCTGGAGCTGCTCCTCTGAAGACCTTTAGTATTGGATTTGAGGGCTCAGAAGATCTGCGCAATGCTCGTCTGGTTGCCGACCATATTGGCTCTGACCACACCGAAATCGTGATGACTCCTGATGAGTTTTTTTCAGCAATTCCTGATGTTATTCGTGACATTGAGAGCTATGACATCACCACTGTACGCGCCTCTGTCGGCAACTGGCTAGTGAGCCGTGAAATTGCCAAGCGCACTGAGTGTAAAGTGGTCTTCAATGGCGATGGTTCTGATGAAGTCTTTGGTGGCTACAAATATTTCTATCTCGCACCTTCTGATGAGGCCTTTGAGGCTGAGACTGCTCGTCTCTTGACAGATATTCAGTACTTTGATGTGTTGCGCTCTGACCGCTCCATTTCGTCACACGGGCTAGAGGCTCGTACACCCTTCTTGGACAAGCAGTTTGTTGCGTGTGCTCGTGCCGTTGCGACTTCCCTGCGTCGTCCCAGCGCAGAAAAGATAGAAAAGAGTATTCTGCGGAGTGCGTTTGAGTCAACGAATTTGCTGCCTCGTGAAGTCCTGTGGCGCAAGAAGGAGGCCTTTAGTGATGGTGTAAGTGGCAAGGAAAAGTCGTGGTATGAGATTTGCCAAGAGAATGCCGCAATTGTGGTTGGTCTGGGCTGGGAAGAGAAGGCAGCCAAGTATACGCATCTCACGCCAAAGACGGTAGAGGCCTATTACTATCGTCACCAATATGAGCTGGAATACGGCAGTGTCGCAGAGGTCGCAAGTGTTCCCTATCACTGGATGCCTCGCTGGAGTCCTGGTGCCACTGACCCTAGTGCGCGGACACTTGCGGTATAAATATACTGGTCCAACGATAGTCGTCTAAACGTTAAGAGGTTCATCAAATCAGAAATGCAGGTATTTCGTGATTTGATGATGATTGGTCAGACATTGCTTCTTGTAGGAATTCATCTTCAGCTACGAGAGAAGCAATCCACACATTGGACAGAGAAAATGAAGTTTACACCACTTACTTACGGGAAGCCCTCGTCTTACGCGCCTTGCGGGCTTTCTTCGTCTTTCTAGAGCGTCTGCGACCTCCAGCTTGAAGAATAAATTGCTTGATGATGCCAATATTTTCCGCAGGGAGGTCACGCACATCAGGGGATGAAGCCGAAAGGCGTCCCTCAAGGAATGCCTTCATCTCCGCAGGATGTTCCTTCGCAAAGGCTGCTAGAACAGCGCGGTGGCGCTCGGACTCGCTGATTTGTTGGCGCTTCCACGCAGCGAGAAACTTGGCAAAGGCTTGCTGAATTTCTCTCGGAACAACTTCGGGATTGTTCGTCATAAACTGGTTGGAATTTGGTCGATTCGAACCAGTTGAGGAAAGGGGTTTCTTTGCACCAAACAAGCCAGACAGAAAGTCCATTCTAAATAGGCTACTCAAATCTATTGTTCCTAAATTAAGGAGTAAGTATATCAAAAAAATTGGTGGTTGTATACCAGAACTCAACTCACAAGATGAAGCAAGTAAGTAAATACATTCTACGCATTCAATATGCGAGTAATCTGAATGTTCACACTAAAACACTCAAAGAAGCAAAGGCTCTCTTGAAGCCTATCGCATCTGACCTCGCGCTTCTTGGCGACATCGGGCAAGCCAAGTGTACCAAAACTCTAGACTTTATCAAATGGTGTTCTGATACGTATGAACGCGTCTATTGGGCTCCTGGCTATACGGAGTTAGCTGGTGAGCGCACCTGGTTTCAGCAAAGTGACGCAATCCAAGAAGACCTTCATAAGGCAAACTTAACGAATGTCTGCTTTGGAAGTAAGCGAAATGTGTATCTCAGTTATCCATCTGTTCAGGTTCTGATGGGAACTCTATGGTCACTCAATAAACCTTTACACGGAATTCAAACGGTTGACAATAAAGGCAACAAGGTTCCTCTCACCCCTGAAGATGTCAAGACCTGTTGTGAAAGTGATATGGACTGGTATCTCATCAAGACATCCAAATCGCATGTTCCTGTGATTTGGATGTCCTATACAACCCCCTTTATGACACTCGGTGCACTAAATCACCCATCTGTTCTTGCACATCCTAAACTCCTCTGTAGTCTAATGGGAAGTCATTATCTCCCCATGTCCTACTCAGGAAAACTTCCACTCACGCCTTGGGTTGGATTGAATATGCACGGTTACTGGGGCTACCGTCCTGATGCCTTCTGGGAATACGATGAGCGGCGTGGACAATGGGGAGATGGTGTTGGTGTAGTAGCGCGTGAAATCCAAGAGAAAATTCGTGCGAGTCTAACACAGCCGACACAAGATCCTCTGCCAGCACTACTGCGGCAGAGGTAGTCTAGGATACTGCTCATACAGGTTCCCATCCATAATCATTTTTGACAAGGAACGTTCAAAGCCCTTGATAGATCTATAAAAGTTGGCCTGATAGTAGAAAGCAATTGGCCTTTTTGTTTTCATATACGCAATCGCTTCATCCGTTGTACAGCGATATTTGGCAATCAAAAACATAGCAACAACAGCAGCCGACCGTTGCATTCCAGCGGCACAATGAACTAGAATCGTATTTCCTTCATTGTATTCCTTCATTACCTTGAAAACAATTTCCCACGACCATAATTCCAGATTTCTTAACTCTTCATCTTGTAAATTGTCATCTACAGGGACACGATACATATGGGCAGTTCCAAGAGCAAAGGGAATATCTTTTGTACAATTAAAGACTGCTGTAACATTCTGTGAGCGCAACCAGCCAACATCTTGACTTGCTGTACGATTACCAAGCCAAACACGAGGAATAATTTCATTGGCAGGGTCTCCTTGCATCCAACAGAAAAGCTTCTGGACGAGAGGACTAAAAAAATCAATGAGCCATTTTCGCAAAGACATTCTTACACATCCCTAATGAGTCTAACTAAACGATTGTACCGCCTCGATGAAGTCCGTGCTGCATTAATATACTGTATTAAACAACGACGAGTGTATGAAGCGTGTTTCTGGTTGACCGAACTTGAAGAGTCCAACTTTGCGCTTGAAGGGCGTCGTCTACTCCTTGTGGCGTGGACTATGGTGATTGGGCTAAGTCGTGTATCAGGACTACTCAGTTGGGCAGAGAATGGAGAGACACGAGAAGGACGTCTCAAGATATGTTGGCAACTTGCGCGCTGTTCGGAACGAGATACAAGCCTCTGGTGGCTGGCGTGGTGCGGTGTCCAAAAGACTTATCCAGGAAATAATCGTATGCTAGACCAATGGCAAAGAACCTGTCATCAAGACGAGGAGACCTTCTGGACAGATGTTGTCAACAAAGCGGATAATCGTTTAGAGCTTGTTATGGAAGCTCTTCAAACTGATCTTGGTCGCTATAGTATACTTGGACGATGCTGCGCAAGTGCTCTTGTATGTCAACAGGGACGGCTATCAGAGAATTCGTGGCTAGAACTTTCCCAAGAAGAACCAGTTGATCTTATTGCGCTCCAGCTTGAATGGTCTATGGCCCATACGATTCGAGAGGGTCGTGCTTATTCAATTCCAGCTGGATGTCTGTTTGGATTAACCTGGAGAGGAAGTGGAGGAGATACACTCAATGAGTTACGAGGAGTATCACTTACTCATTTCAGAAAGTCACCATACTGGAAACAAATTGTTCTACCGTTAAGTTCAGAGGCTGGCTGGAATTCAGATGAGGATAAGGAGAAATTTTATGATACCTACTTTCCCTATGCCAACTGTGATATCCCAGATGAGTGGTCAACAGCAGACCAACAGAAATCACATTCTGAGCGTCAATACTTTGGGTCAAATGGCATATACAAGTGGTGGAGGACTTGGATTCAAGACCAGCCACACTTGTACATTTGGGGAACGCCACTTGAGCGTTGTCTAGAATGGGTTAAAGAAGATACAAATCAGGGCGGAGAACTTGTTCTAGATAGACTCTTACGACTCTATGAAGAACGGGAGGCAACACCTGATTTGCCTCTTGTACAGAAAGAGTTTCTCCTAGCACTCTGAGCCACGCCCAAAAATAGCACATGCAATTCTTCCACCACTATGCCCTGTAGTTTTAGAATCATCATGTGGACCAAGACCTAAATCATCTTCATCAGCATGGACTATAGCTGAACGACCCCACAAATCTTGGACTGAAACACATTTAAGATAATATGTTTTTTGTAGTTTACCGCCTTCAAGAGAAATATTGCCTAAATCACCTGTGTGGCGTTGTTTGGTTTCACCTGGTGCACCTCCATGATTCGCTGTTGAGCCCTTATGAAAATGTGCACAAGCCCCTTTACAGCCTTCTCCGCGTAAATCTCCTGCCTTGTGAATATGAAATCCATGTTGACCTGGAGGTAACTCTGTAAAGGAAGCAAAAAGTTGTATACCTTTTGCGGAAGGCTTTACAATGACTTCCCCTTTTACTTTTGGTGTATCAAAGACTGCTACAGCAATCGGAACTTGCCTACGTTTCTTCGTCTGTGTCATGTACTACTAGATTGTTGATAAGATTTGTCAGCTCAATAAATTCAGAGACATTCTGAAGTTGTGAAGGAAGGACTAAGCCGCCACCAAGAACCGTCGGTACAAGAGCTGGAGGAGGCATCTCAATGAGAATCGTTTCCATGTTGAATGGAGGCGCAAGTCGTGCGCGCGTACGACGTGAGGTTCTAGGCACTAGAGAAGCCAAACGGCGCTCTCCAAACTCAGCGAGTTTCAGTGTATTGTCAAAGAGAAGCATTGACTTGACAAAGAATTTGTTCAGGACATCATTGGAATTGTCACGAAGGTTATACTGAATTTTTGTGATACTAAAGTCCTTCCAAAGCGTGAGCCATTCCTGCATATAGGGGTCATCCATCTCGTGTTCAACAGCCCACTGAAGAATCACTTTAATCGATGGCTTAACAATCTCATTTTCGTCGTACATATCCACAATAAACTCCTGTAGGAATTCGACAAGCTGTTCTGACTTGGGTTGCTTGACCAATTCTCTTACTGCGTGAATCCTAAGCGGTTGACCATAGTCTAACGTAAATCGCTTGAGATGAAAGGCTTTCGCTGTAAATCCTTCAAGCATCCATGAGCCAAATCCAGCACGACGAATGCCTTGAAGAACCCTCAGAAGCTGACCAGGATGGAATTCTAGATTTGTCAGAGGATTCTTGGGAATAGATGGTTCAGGATATAGCCAATCACTGAATCCTAGATTGAATTCTACTTGGCGCTTGAGGGAGGATGCCTCGAGTTGATACATTCCACGACGAGCCGCATCAAAGATATACACAGGGTTCTTACATGGCTCAAGGGTACAAGGGTCTTCCGTATTTAGCATTCGGGTCTTGTATTTCGCATACAGCCACTTGGCAAGAAGATAGCGTAGAGCAGTGCGAACCTTTTGTTCCTTTGCGAACCAGTGCTGAAGCCGTTTTGCTTGCTCTTCGGTGGCAAGAGTCTTGTCTGTTAGAACACCATGTTTATCATATTGTTGAATAGATGCCTTTAGTGTGTAAACATTTTTCCATAGATTTAGCATGTATTTCTGGCGGCCCAGTAATGTTGAATTACACACAGACATGGCAATTTGAACATCCAACGGAATATCCGAAAGAATTGATAGAAGGCTAGGAAACATTTCATGAAAGGGTTTGATTGCTCCAGTAAATCCTTTCAAGGCAGGATTAGGCGGGGGAGAAGAAACCTGTTGACGAGAACGTGCGTGCCGTACCTGCCTTGACTGTCTTGACAGCTGTGAAGGCCGTCCAATGGCAAAGGTTGCTTCAGGGAGATTTAGTGGAGGAAGATTCATTGTGTGTGTACTGATTCCGTTGAAAAAAAGTACAGCAATTTTTTTCTACCCCTCTAGTGTAAAGAGTGTAACGACTTCGTCAGAGTATTCTCCAACACACTCTCCAGAAGCATTCAAGACCTCTTTTGTTGCTTCATTCACCCAAAGGGGTTGGTCCATATCCTCTGCGTGTTGAAGACGGGTGAGTTGGAGTTGCCCATCTTCTTCAGGAATAGTAAGAATATGCTGATGCGCTAGACACCGTCCTGTTCCAAGAAGAGTTGACCGACGACAGCGTTCAACAATCTTGTCGCGCAATAAAAGTACTGGACACGAGGTTGGAAGATCATCTGTCTTGAACAGTTTCAGTGGAACTGCTGGAAGTTGATTCAACACCTTTTGTTTCAGCTCTTGTTCTGGGACGCCTAGCACCTTTGCTGCGTCACGACAAAGACGAGTTGCTTCTCCTTTCAAACACAGCTGAAGTGTTTTGTATAACTCAGCAGGAACTTCAAGAGTCATCGTGGTACTTGGAGCTGCGGATTTCAGCGAGTTCAATTTTCTCCGACGCTGAATAATGGTGAGCCTCTCTCGTGAATGGTGGGGGCCAAAATTCTGGTTGCTTTTACATACATTGGCTGAATGTGCTGGAAATCAGCAATCCCCTATTCTCAGCAATGATGAGGCTGATGCGTGGGAGGTGGTCTTAAAGGCACAAGCATTTGTTATGCCGTGTGCTCTGTGTAAGCAACACTTTCTCGAGTGGCGAGGATATAATCGTGTGCCCAATCTACGGAGCCTTCTTGGAGAGGAACGTCGTATGTGGCTGAGGCGCTGGCTGTGTGGATGCCACAATCGTGTCAATCGTATGACGGAGAAGGAAGAAGTTTCAGATGAGAAATGTGTTGAACTATACAAAAAAGAGAGGCTTAATGAGCCCTATATGAATCTGACTGAGATGTTTAGCGTTGCAATGCAACGGGGTCAATTAGAACTTGAAGATGTCAAACGATGGAAGACGGCTGTTGCACGCCTTCGTATGCTCTATGGCATTTAGGGGTGATCTAGCACGCTCAGGTCACGATGGGTCTCCTCGCCATCCGAGTCAAAGACCAGATGCTTAGGCATCGGCATCTCCCAGATCTTGCGGACTGCGGGCGGAGCCTCAGTTACACCGGTGGCAGGCTGCTTAGGTGTTACGGCAGCTAGCATCTTCGGCCAGTTACGGAGTAGAATATCTAGCATCTGCTCAACGTGCTCCATCACATCATCCAGTTCATCCAGGTCATAGATGACAGATGGCATCATAGGGATATCAAACTGAACATTCTGGAAGGGCTCTGTATCATTCTGAACTAGGCGGAGCATAGAACGGATGAAGGGACCAATATCAAAGCTCTGCATAATTGCGACAGAAGTACGAGGATTGAGCTGCTGCATCGTCTCACCTGCATAGCGAATCTTGACAACATACTCCTTGACCTGTACTTCATCCTGAGTCGCGCTCCAGCGAGGAATGATGGTCAGAACATCATCCGTATCCTTTTGGGTCTTGTTGGACTTGCGGACAAAGCGTACCGTTAGAGACTCAAAGTTGGCCATTCTCACTTCTGGGTAACTAACGCAGAAATGAGCATCCAATTTTTTTGGCGGGGTTCTTTGGGTTCTTATACAGGGGGAGGCAGGAGCACAAACAAGTGACGAAGGAACGAACTGTGTGTTACGCAGGAGCACACACCGTTGGGTTTGCGTCCTCACCGCTCATATACGGCAAGATACGATTGCTGATGCCAAATAAGTCATCTAGGCGCCCCAGTCCACACGCTCGTAAGAAGGAATACCAGTAGTTGCCGAGTAGTCCTCCGATAACCCAAGACAATAGAACGCCAATCGCTGTTTCGCAGCCGCTCATTCCATATCGCAGAACAGTGACAATTAAACCAAATAAGACAACAATTACCATAGCCATCATCGCTTGACTCTTACGAGCATCCACCGCAATCTTTGGCGCATTGGATTCCGCTTGCTTGTCATACAGCATCTTGGCATTGGCAAAGAGATACACTGTAAAGAAAGCCATCATTGTCAGCCAAAAGGATGGAACAGCAGTAACAATTGTCGGTGGAACAACACCTCTTGTTGGATAAATCGCACACGCAGCAGCATCTCCTCCAGGAACCTTCCACAAGACTTCTGGAACCGTCAACCACCAAGGAGTATTGCTAAATACGAGCTCCCACAGCAAATTTGTGCCTAGAGTAGCTGTTGGTGCCAAAATACACATTCCAACAAAAAAGAAGAGGAGATTAAAATTTCCTTGAGCGAGCCCTAGAACAAGTATAGCACTTCCAAGCATAACCGGAAGACTCCGAAATCCTTGAGCAAGTAAATTGCGTGTTGAGCAAACAAATGGGCTAATCACCGACATAGCCGCTTCCTAATTAAACCTTTTGTTTCGCACACACATACAAGGGTCTTCCTTGAGCTGCACGGTCAGTCAAGAGAGGCAGACCCAAAATATTTGTAGAGTCACGACCGAAGAGATAGATGTGAATCATATAGACAAGGTATCCAACACCAATACCAAATAATCCAGAGCCAAGTGCCGTCACAACAGAGTCACATTTCATCAAAACACGATACACAATGAATGCTACAATGAGAGCACAACTAAAGGTGGTTCCAAGAGGGATTCTCAGTTTCCATTCGGGCTCTGACTTGCCAAGTTGTTCCAGCTCTTCGCTGTAACTCCACACGCTGAATAATAAATAACTCAGCGCGGCAGTCACAAAAAATGTCGGTCCACTCGGAAAGGCTGTTGAGCTAAGAAGGTTTCCAACTGCTGAAATTTGATACAAGCTCGGCAGACCACTTGTACATTGGTCAGAAGATGGTGCTGCTGAATTTGGCTGCATTGAGCTGACAAGTCCACCGAGTACGACCAGAACAATTAAGAACTCCATCATTGCGAGAACAAATACTCCAAGAGGAAAGCTCTGGGTGATGAGAGCAAAGATAGAGGTTCCAAGAAAGAGAGAATCTGGAAGCGCTCGTAGAAACTCCTTTGGACCTGGATCTACAAGGCTATAGAGCTTATCGCCGATTTCTTGAATTGCGCCTAAACCAGTATTGACAATACTCATAGAGAGTCGTCTTCCTGTTTGAGAGATGGGTATTCCGTCGTACTATAAAGTCTTGTGTGACCGCATACCGGGTTTGCTGACAAAGCGAATTGCTCAACGGCCAACTCACTTATGGGTTGATTTTAATTGTATGATTTATCATTGTATTCGTCGTCCTGGAGCAGCCCCTTATACGGGAGAAGAGACGCGCATTCAATGGGAAAACCAGTTGATTGCTTCGGTTGTTTCCTATATGAAAAAGATTGCTAGCCTTGTAGCACCGACTCAAGGCGTGTTTATTGGCGTTGATGGAGTTGTCCCTATGGGCAAGCTGCGCCAACAGCGTCTGCGGCGGTTCAAAAGTCTTTGGACGGCAGCAGAAGAAGAACGGCTTGGAATTTGTCAGGGAGGCGACCGTTGGGATACGAATGCCATCACTCCTGGCACGGCATTTATGGACCGTCTAGGAGTGGCACTTGAAGGTCTGGCTAAAGTGGATCAGGAAGGTGTGCGGTGGACGGTAAGTACGGCAAATGAGCCTGGTGAAGGGGAACACAAGGCAATGGCTGAGCTACGGAAGATTGATGGTGGATCCCATGTTGTCTATGGTCTTGATGCAGATTTAATTGTGCTGTCGCTTCTTCAGAATCGCGAGGATATGTGGCTCTTCCGCGAGGCGATTGAGTGTGGCGAGGTAGTATATGGAGCATTCCAAGAAGAAGAGTATCGGTATTTTGCGATTGGCAAGTTGGCCGAGTATTTATTCAAAGGTCGTGATGCCGACTATAGGATGGATTATTGTATGGCGATGAGTCTACTCGGTAATGATTTTGTTCCTCACGGGCTCAGTTTTAAGCTCAAGGATGGTGGCCACGATGACCTGAAGAATTTACTGCGTGAAGTGCGCCAAGAGGTTGGTTCTCTTGTGGACAGGAGTACTGGCAAGTGGCGTATAGAGGCTCTGCGGGCGTGTTTTGCGTGGCTCGCGCGGCGTGAAGAGGATTGGGTTCAACAAGCGGCGACGGCAAAGCTCAAGCAACGGTTTCAGCGGACTCGTGGTAATACGTCCAAAGAGCACGCGGCAGATGAGTGGAATAAGACCCCTCTTCGCGCGTGTGAAGAAATGGCTCTAGTAAGTATCGGTGGTAAGCTACGCCCTGATTGGCGTCGTGTGTATTACGACCGCTGGCTCGGTGTGTCAACCGCTGGTGAGATTGATCGTGTATGTGAAGAGTATTGTCGTGGCCTTGTGTGGATTCTAGACTATTACAAGGGTGGGGCACCAGCAGTGGACAATACGTGGCATTTTGCGTGGTATATTCCTCCTCTGTGGGGCAGTCTCGCCTCATGGGCAGCACGGACCACTGAACTTCCTCGTGCTGGGCCTCTTGAAGGATATGGACCTCTTCGGCCTCAAGAGCAACTCGCTCTTGTATTACCACTTGCTAGTTATTGGCTCATTCGTGATAGGGGCCTCCGTCGTCTTCCATCGGCAGCTCCTGAGTTATGGCCAAAGAAGTTTGAGCTCTTTATGGCCGGTCGCAAACAGCTCTGGGAGTGTGAGGCACAAATTCCTTTGCTGACTCCCCAGCGTTTGCGTGCACTCTTATCTTAACTTGCGTCAATCTAATCGTGACTGCGTGTTCTTTTAGCTGATGGGAGTGTCGCACCAAATAGGAATGGGACAGGTTCAGTCTCAGCTTGATCCAAAGCACATTGGAATCTATACAAAACTACTTGCGATTAAAGACCCTCGTGTGAAACTTCAAATGATTGATACTCTACTCGGCGACCCGTCTATCGTTAATTCCGCCAAGTATGCTGGAATTTACGCAAATTTACTTCAAGTAGCGAGTGCTATCCGACACAGCCACCCAGTTCCACTACTACCTGGTGAGCAGCAAGGTAATCAACAACAACAGCAACCGCAACAGAGACCCATACAACTTCAGCACTCACAACCCGCTGTTGCCCGTTCTGCTCAAGTTCATCCGAACCAGTTTCAAGTTGCAAACACACAACCTCGCGAGTATGATGCCTATCAACGAGTGACAAAGCCCAAACAAAAGGAAAAGGCTCTTGGCTTCTTTGCGGCATGTTTGAAGGTTCTTGGAATTGAAGAAGAAGTTGCTCTTACAGAAGATACACTTAAGGCTGCTTACAAGAAGGCAGCACGCAAGGCACACCCAGATAAAGGTGGTTCAAAAGAGGCATTTGATGCTGTAACTCGAGCCTATGCCTATCTTGTTGACATTATTCGTCTTGTAAAAGGATCTTCTGGATCTGCTGGTCAAGGTGCCGTACCTGGTTTGGATAGTGTACAAGATCAACGGAAGTCTGCCTCAGAGGCTTGGCAAATGCCAGCACAGCCGGTTCGTCTTGACCCAAAGAATCTGGATATGAACAAATTCAATCAGATGTTTGAACAGACCCGTATTCCTGACCCTGACGAAGATGGATATGGGGATTGGCTGAAGGGTTCAGAGAATGAGAGCAGTCGCAAGAAGATTCGTGGCAAGAAATTTAGCGAGGATTTTAATCGTGAAGTCTTTAATCGTATGTTTGAAGAGGAACAAGAGGCGAATGGACGTGGTGAGACTACACTTACAAACTTTCAACATCCCCAAGAACTAGTCTTATCTCAGAGTGCTGGTGTTGAACTTGGTCGTGACCGTCCTTCCGATTATACTGCAGCATATGACTCTGGGCTTCAATTCACTGATTTACGGTCTGCCTATACGAAGGAAAACACAGTGTCAGAAAAGGTGGCCAATGTCAAGGTTGAACAGCGTGATTTCAATACCTATAAGGAACAACGTGAAAAGGCACCTGAACGATATTCCCAACAAGAGATGAATGCTCTCGACGCATTCCGTGCACAACAAGACCAACGCGAGCAACAGCGTCGTGTTCGTGCTGCGCAAGAGCAAGTTCAAGCACAAGATTATTTCTCACGGATGAAACAGCTTGTGATTACAAACAAGAGCTAGAGGTGAAAAGGAAAGAATAAACATCATTTGCCATACTAGATGGACGCCAAGACACTTGGTCTACCTTTAGGAATCCTGGTTATAGCTGTTCTAGCCGCTACAACTTGGCGTATGAAACAAGAGAGGGGAACCTTTGCTGATCCCCGTCTCTTGACGCGTGGAACTGAAACACCTGCCGTGTGGGTCTATGTGGACGATACAGATGTCAATAGTCGCTGGTGGGCGGATTTCGGAGCCCGCTCTAGCCGTGTCTACAACTTACCCTTTTTGAATCTGTGTTACCAGACTATTGTAGCTTCATGTGGCGACAGGTACCATGTGGAAGTCATCAGTGGATTGGCCGATGCTGAGCGCCGTCTAGGAGTTTTACCTGTTCCGATGCGCAACAAGCGGTTGCCATTGCGTGATGAGGAAATGACCTATTTGAAGGTGGCCTTTCTGGAAAAGTTCGGTGGTTTATGGATGGGACCCGCAACCATTTGCTTGAAGCCTCTTCCTGAGTTGCCAGAGGATAAGGTTGTTCTCTTTGGTTCTGACCCTCTGGAAACCTATGCTGGACCTCAAGGAACAACTCTACCAAATCAACACGCCATTTGGTCTCCCAAGCCCCATCATCCTTTCTTTGTCACTTGGCTTGAAATGGTAGGATCACGTATCAATCGTCAAGGCACTGGCAAGGAGGTGCGCAATGACAAGAACTGGGATGTCCTTTTTACTGGAACTGGACGCACAGATGTGATTGTCTCGCCAAATGCTGAGTTGACACGCAAAAAGGGTGGTCGCAAGATTGAACTTGAGGACCTATTGGCTGCTGGAACAGAGGGCGACTTACCCTTTGATGTTCCTGCTACGGCATTCTATGTTCCGTTTCCTTGGCCAGAGTTGTTGGAACGCCGTATGTTTGGCTGGTTCTTGCGGATGTCTGAGGAACAAGTCATGACCTCAGACTTGGCTGTCACACATTTGTTTGCGATGGCTGGCCTATGAAAAATCCACTGAAATAGCCTCTTTGAGTTGACCTTCTGCTCGCTTTATTGTGTAAAAGGTTGCCTTTTTGCGCATCCGAGTTGTTTCATATGAGGTAATGATATAGGCATGTGGCAAGAACATATGCTTTAGAATGGTAATCCAGCGATGGTCATCAGTATCATATAAGAACTGTTTTGCCTTACATGGAACATAATAGGGTTCGATAAGTGCTGCTGCATTGACAAATTCAGCAGCGCGCAGCTGTTCCCGCTGAAATGTTGCTGGAAATTCAGTTGGAACCCCTAGTACATGACAAATTTCCAGCACTAGGCTCATCGGTGGAATTTCACGAAACAGTGGGTGTTTGGTTGGCATTCTGCTGAATAGTGTCATTTGTCTTTAGTAATCCCACATCCATCGCACAACAGAGCAAATCTAGGAAACTACAACGGCTCTGTGCGTGATAGGACCACCCTGTCACAAGAAACATATAGAGACGCTCTTGACATTCTGATGGGAGTACGCAATAGAGTTCTGCTGTCTGTTCTACTGCATGTAGAATATCCTCAAAACTCATTCCATTTTGCCACAAGTTTCCCAGCATTGTATATAATTTATCTGGATTATGATATACAATCGCTTGTACCAAAGGTAGAACCTTATCGTAATCGTACGTAGAACAAATCTCTTTGGCATGTTTTACAGTTGGTTTATGTGGAGCAATCCACTGTAGTGTCTGTGCCATTGTCATAAATTCAGCAACACTGGAAAGACTTGCTGCGGCAAGCCAGTTCTTGACTCCTTCATCTTGAATGGGATACTTGAGGCGGTCAAGAAATATGTCAATATAATTCAGCACAGGAACAGGGACAAACCGTACAGGTTGGCAACGACTTTGAAGCGCATGAATGAGACGCTCTGAACTATCTGCCACAAACAAAAAACAGGTTAAATGAGCATATTGTTCCATTGGGCGACGAAGGGCTTGTTGACTCACATCAGGTAAGGTGTCTGCGTCATCGATAAATACCCAGCGAATTACACCCTCTTGTTTTGGTGCTCCGCGCGTAAAGTCAGCGAGTTTCTGTCTCACCGTATGAATTCCTCTGTCTTGGTCGGCAGTCAAGAGGAGAAAAAAGTCAGGGTCACGCGGAGTTAGCCCATGTTTCTTCGCATACGAATCCAAGAAATTAAAGGCAAGTGATGTTTTTCCTAATCCATGATACCCATAGAAGAATAAATGTGTTGGGCGTTCCAGTGCTTGTGTACATATTGCCACAGCCTCTTCTTGACCAACGAGACTCGTCTCCATTGTGCTGTCCTAGAAGAGTTGCTTTAGACTTAGGGTCTAGGTCTGAACCGCTGGTCTAAACGAAGAACACAACATAGCGCAGATGGCGTCCTTGTATAGCACTCTTGAACTTCAAAAGGGGGCGACCAATGTAGAAATCCGAAAGCAGTATTTGAATCTAAGTCGCGTGTATCATCCTGATAAGGCACCTCCTGAAAAGAAAGAGGAGTATGAACATAAATTCAAAGAAATTTCACGGGCATATGAAATTCTGAGTGATGAAGAAAAGCGGGCCTTTTATGACCAGACAGGGCAAGTTCCAGGTGAAGGAGGTGTTCCAGAGGGAGGCGGAGGAGGTATGCCATTTCCCTTTGGTATGGGTGCTATGGGTGGAGGGGGGCCAATGCATTTTGACATGGGCGATCTCTTTGGTATGTTTGGTCGTGGTGGGGTGAAACAGCGTGGCGGACGGCAACCTGGAAAGGCTCCTCCTCGTAAGACACAAATCCCTATGACGCTCAAGGATTTTTACTTTGGACGCACGCTGGAAATGCGCCTATCCTGCCAACGGTTTTGTGGAGACTGTAAGGGTGAAGGAACTATTAATACAAAGGCGTGTGGAGATTGTAATGGTCAAGGTATACGTCGCCAAATTGTCCAAATGGGACCGATGGTGATGGAAAATGTGGGTCCTTGTGGGTCGTGTCGCGGGTCTGGAAAGAGTCGTGGGGACTCGTGTAAAGGATGTATTGGAAGCAAGTTTGTCAAGCACGATAAAGTGCTGAACCTTGTTGTGACTCCTGGAATGAAACCTGGTGATATTGTCACCTTTCCTGGAGAGTCGAGCAATGTTGAGGAATTTACTGAAGCAGGGGATGTCCAGGTTGAACTTGTTGCTGCTGATGAGGAGCATTTGATTACACGTGAGTTCAATACGCTCAAGGACTTTATCGCAATTAGTCTTTCCCAGAGTCTATGTGGAACACGGGTGAAACTAGAGGGGCATCCTGCGCATCCTAATGGACTTGTTGTAGAACTATCTGCGGGCGTACAAAACAAAGAGGTTCTTGTGTTGGCAGGTCAAGGTATGCCAACAGATGCTTCTTCACAACGATTTGGAGATTTCCAACTCACCATCCTTGTGAAACCGACATCGGCTGAACTTGAGATTTTACGGTCTAATACGCCTTATTTTAAGGGACTCTTCATTGGGAGCGAAGAGACTTTTGAGGGACTTCCTGTTGTGAAACCTGCGCGGGTGCTTGCTTAATCACTTAGGAGCAAATGCCATTCCATTCTTCTCGATGATACCCCATTCAGGGTTCATCCCAGCTTGGGCTTGGAGGCTCGGCGGAATGAGCATCTTACCCTCGTTGGAGACATCCATAGGATGAGACATATCCTGCGCAGAGCCACCCATCATATTCTGGAAGGCAGACCGACGACCACCTCCCCAACGCACAAGGACACCACCGCGTTGTTTGCGAGAGCCCTTACGGCCCTTGCGTGAAGCTTTGCGACCCTTACGACTGGCCTTGCCCTTACGCCCCTTACGACGGCGAGCACCTCCCTTCAGGTCAGATTCGGGGCCGAACTGACGAATCTCAGCGAATGCGGCATCCAGAGGCAAGAGGCGAGCAGAAGCTGCCAAGTCCTTCGGTAGACCAGAATCTACAACAGCACTCGGGAACGGGGCTTGACCTCCGTGTTGGTTGGCGTGATATGCAGCAAATTGTTGGCCTTGTGCCAGATTGATTCCAGCGGGCCAAGGATTGGCGTAATTAACGGGCGCCTCACCTCCACGCTGGCGCGTGCGGCGGTGCGACTTGCGGTGTGCCTTACGATGTGACTTACGGTGACCCTTGCGAGACTTTGCCATTCTAGTTGAGTCCAATAAAAAAACCGCACTCTGTATAGAAACGATATGGAGCCTCAATGGACTAAGCAAATCCCGAGCCAAGCTGTATGTTCAACTTACTATGTCATCTTCTGGATCTATGCTGTCTTTGCCGTTCTGGCTGTTGTCGGAACGATTGGCATTCTGACGATGTTCAAGCTACCGAAGGGTCTATCTATAGGCATTGGCTTTCAGGGTATCCTGACTGCAGCCATTGCCGCAACCCTTGCCCTGTTCCAGTACCTCGTGTGCTCCCGCGCTCTGCTGGGCGAGCAGGTGGTGACGGTTCGCAAGGCTGAATAACCAGCTGTTCTAGCTCAAGACCCTTGTATTGTTGGGTGTCTGACGACACCCTTCCATTAGCGTCAAACACAGGTGTTTTCCTGTAGGGCACAGTAAATACGGTGTGTCCCTGAATTGCTAAACGTTCTGCGAGTTTCTCGTTAAACGTTGAGCGTTTGTTTAAGAAGATAAGGAAATGTGTAGCCTCTTTTTGGATGCGTAAATCCCGGAAAATCTTGGCGCGTTTTTGGTGACGTTGCCAGTCGGCATCGTAAATCTGTGTTGGAATATGTAGTTGTTCTGCCCAGTCCGAAATAAGAATGTTAGAAAGGCCTTCAACAGGAAGAATTACTTTATCTGGAGTTCGTCCAAGCTCTTGAAGCATTGGCGTTAGAATGTTCTCTTGTAAGGCTTGAGCGGAAACATCTGGTCTTGAGCCAAGAACTCCCAAGAACAGAGGTTGCGTTTGTTGTATCGGTCCTTCATCGGTGAAACAGTCTGCCATCGTGTACCAGATTACCACCAAACTAAATGCTCAATTTTATAGTATAAAAAAGGTTATGCCTCTTGGAGCAGGGCGCTTGCGGCAATCTTGCGCTTGGCGACCTTGCCACTTACAATGTAGATAGAGTTCTCCGTCAGTACAAGGTAATCCTCAGATACCTTATAAATCTTCTGAATAAGACTTGTGTACTCCTCATTGCTCTTAACGAGGAGCTTATCCTTCGTCTCAGGGTCCTCACCAATCACAGCCTTTTGGTTAAAGGTGTCGGCATAGTAATCCAGCTGAATGGGGCGGTCCAGCTGTTGGGCCAGCTTGGCGGCCTGAACAAGTACCTGCGCGGAGGGAAGAGGGGTCTCTAGGCTTTGAGCAGCTTGGGGAGCAGTAGGGGCAGCCATATGGATGTGTTCTACGGAACAATCGTATAAGTTTAGTTCGTCCCAGACGCGGGAGCATCAACCGGAAGTCGTAGGACTTCGTCCGCGTGATCCTGAAGAATCGTATTGAGGAATCGGTATGCCTCTTCCAGTTGATAGAGATAGCGGCCGCCCGTAATGATGATTTTTCCCGTTTGAAAGACACTCATCGTAATGCGTTTACACTCACCGGGACCACTGCCATTTCCTTGACCGCGACAACGGACCTTACATAAGCAAATACCAGGTCGGTCCGGGTCCGGATGCTTGTCATTGTAATAGTACTTTGTATTGACACCCTGATAGATGGTACTCTCAAAGGTGCTAAAGAGACCATAGGTGCGACTCAGAATACTGTGAAGTACAGTACGATTAATGGCATGCGCCACTTGATAGTCTGAATTGATGAGCTGAACCTTGAAGAGTTTTAGTTCAGGTGGAGTCGTAAAGACAGCTGCCTTGACTTTCTGAAGCTCATCAAGAAGCCATTGAAGTGTTTCTTTTGCAAAGTCTTCTGCGGGAATTCCAGTCATTTGAATCCCACCATTTCCAAAGAGCTTCACATTGACCTCTTTGAACTGGGTGTGTTCTGGATTTGTCGCCTTGCGCACAACAATCGTGGACTGATTGAAGAATGTCTTGTCACTCACTCCACGCTTACTAAAGGCATCACGGCTACTCTGGCCAATCACTGACTTTTCGTGTTCCATCTTCAATACTCCTTCACCAGGCCACCATAGGGGAATAAGAATTTGCTGAATATTCTCAAACAGAGTCTTGGCATTCATTGCCGTTCCCATATTGGCCGTAATGACCTTTGTACTGATGCGTAAAGGTGTTGGCTTAACGTGGTCTACCATCGCGTATTTAAACTCAGCCAAGACGCGGGTCCAATTTTTTCAGTATATCCGTTCGTATTTGCTGAATATGGGAAGAATACAGCGCAGGTGGCATAGTTTTCAGCACACCAGGTTGAGCAAGGGCCGTAATACGTTGAACAAGAGGCAAATCTAGAGTTCCAAAAATCATTCCAATCCAAAAGAGGTCTTCTAAGGTTGTTCGTGTAAGGGTTTCAGAAAGGTTAGGCTCGTGAAGCCATCCCCATACTTGTCGTGCGAGTTGTTGAGCCGCATTTGGTGCATGAAGAAAGATGCGAAGGTCACCACGAAGGCGCACTGCGTCCAAAGGGGTTGGCGATTCCTTGTCAGGGGCATACAGCTTTACGCGCTCTGCGAGACACTCACTCGGCAGAGGGTCAAACCGAATCCGCAAGAAGCGATGGTGAAGCGCCTTTTCAACTCCTGAAATGGTATTGACGAGGAAAAGAATACAGCAATGAGAAGAAGGATGTTGCTCGAGAACATGTCGCAGAGAGAGTTGAGCACTTGCCGTTAGAGTCTCAGCCTCATCAAAGACAAGAAAACGAGGTAGATGAGCGTGTTCTGGCAGAAGATTCTGGGAGTGAAGAAAAGGAAAGACACGCTCACGAATGGATTCTAGACCACGCTCGTCTGAGGCATTCAGAAAGAGTGTAGCACCAGGAGGGCAGTGGCCACCAGGATACCAACTTTCAATAAAGAGTTTTGCTGTTGATGTTTTTCCTGAACCTGGAGGACCATAGAATAAAAGGTGGCGAAGACGCTTAGGGTCTTGACGAATACATGTGAGAATTTTTCTAACGCGCGGATTTGGAATGAGTTCCATTCCGTGAAGACTATGTGGTCTTGTTACATTGTCCTTAGACTGCTAGAAATAGTGATTGACCTAAAGTAAGTTGAGCAATTGTAGCATAGAAGAAATGCCCCCTCGTAAGCAACCAGCAAAAGAAGAAGAGCCTCAAGAGAAGAAGCCTCGTGCTAAGCGCACGAAGGCATCGGCCAAGCATCAAGTGGTTGCTGTTGTAACTCCTGATGGAATTCAAGGAACCTTTCAACCTGAAGTCAAGCGCCCTCTAATTGTCCATCTTCCCATCCACAGCAATGATATTCAGTTTCACGATCAGCCTTTTGTGTATGATCCTCGCCCTCCTGGACAATTTGAGGCATTTAATGCTGGAGAAGTTGACCCATTTTCTTCTGAAGCAACCTATGAAGTCGTTCCTACCGAAGTAGCAGGAGATGTTAGGTCTGCTGTAAATGAGGTTGTACAAGAGCGTGTGTCTGTGGCTGAAGCAACAGAGCCGACAGCTGTTGCCCATCCTAAGCGTGAATATGGTCCTACGAAACTACTTGTTTCTTTTGCTTCAACGAAACAAACCAAAGAGTTGCCTTCTGAGTCTTCTGTAGCATGCTTTTGGTGTTGTGAACATTTCAGTGGCCGTCCTTGTATTATTCCTTCTCAGATTAATGAGCAAGTGTGGCAAGTGTATGGAAATTTCTGTACCCCTCAGTGTGCGATGGCCTATCTCCTCAGTGAACTATTGGATACCCATACACGATGGGAACGCATTGCTCTGCTGAATCGTCTGTATGCCTCAAGCTGTCATGGGCGCGTCTATCCTGCGCCGAGTCGTGAAAGTCTACAACGATTCGGTGGACCAGTTGCAGCGGAGGATTTTCGTGCTATTTGCGAGGAACAGCGTATTCGTGTAGATATCCATCTACCTCCTATGGTCAGTATTTTGGCTTCAATGGACACAAAGCCAATTGATTTCTATGAGACACCTCTACGCAATACCTTTGCTTCTCCCTATCAAATGCAAGTGACACGGCCTACAGATGAACCAAAGGGATTGAAGCTGAAACGCAGCAAGCCTCTCAAGGACAAAGAAAGTACTCTGGATGCCTGTCTGAATATTGTTGTAAAGGCATAGACAAAAAAATTGGTTGCGCGAGATGATTGACTGTTATGTACGAAGGAAAATGGCAGACCAACTTCACTTTGCTCTGAGCAAGTTTCGTAATACTATGCTCAGTGCTGTTGCTGAACTCGAGTTTGAACTGCGTGATCAGGTTCGTCCTACCACGAGTTATCCTACTCCGCTACATGTTTCCCATGAACCTCAGCTTGAAGAAATGGCGCGTAAGATTGAATTTCTTGAAGCGACGCTAAAACAGGTACTTGGTGCTAATGTTACACCTCGTGTTGAGGTTCAGCCTCGTGTTGAAGAACTTCTCACAGTTGAACCTGTAGCTAACTCGCGCAATGTGCTTATTAGTGTACGGAACACTCCTGCGCTGGCCGCTGCGGTTGCTGCTATGCCTCCTGAGCTTGACCTAGAAACGGAAGAAGAAGAGGATGCTGAGGAGGTGGTAGAAGAAGAGGAGGAAGAGGCGTCGGCAGATGAGGAAGAAGAAGTTGAAGTAGTTGAAGAAGAAGAGGCGTCGGCAGATGAGGAAGAAGAAGTTGAGGTGGTAGAGGAAGAGGCCGAAGAAGATGATGAAGAAGCCATTGAGGTAGAAGAGTTTGAGTACAAGGGTAAGACTTATCAGCGTGATGCTGAAGGGACTGTGTATCTAGATGGCGAAGAAATCGGTACGTGGAATGGAAAGAAGATTATTCTGACCTAAACAACCCCTTTTACTACAACAAAGAAATGCAGCTGATTGAATATATTCCTCCTGCGTGGTATCCTTTTTTACTTACTTGGGCAACCTATCTTCTTGACCTCTATCAACGGTGCTATGCTCAAAGTCTACGTATGCTAAATGCTGTACTTCAGACATTTTCTGATGAAGTTGTTGGATTTACAGATACTTCTCTACTTCCCTATGACTGCTCTCGTTCTACTCGCGGTGTTCAGTTCTATGACGCAGAAGTGTATTGTATATACAATATGACGAAAGACACGATAAAAGTAGTTGACCGCAATAGACCACACGTGTATCGGCAATGGCGTAGTCAATGGCTAGCTATTTCTGTACGTGCTGAAGATACTCCTCTTGGGGATGTATCAAGTTGGCTAGAGGGAATTAAGGTAGAACACAATCTAGATGCATGTATACCACTGAAATGGCTACTGCTGTGTTATGCCTATGCGACATCAACTGAACTCAAGTTCCTAGACCTTGATAAGTATACTTTTTCTGTCATTACTGAAGAGGCTGAAGAAGTTGAACTAAACTATAAGGGAGACCGTATTGAACAAGAGTCCGACACTCTAGTTGAAGATACTGCCTCAACAGAGGTTATTCACGCAGAAGCAGATGCTAGTCCCACTGCTAGATCCACTGAAGTGGAAGTAGAAGCGGACGCTGTGGCAAATGCCTAAACAAGTTTCATCCTAACTATACAGAATCCCTGTAGGATGTCAACAATTCAGTTGTCCGATCCTATTCCTACAGGGTCGTGGTGCTTGTACTACCACAATCCTGTAGATACCCGTTGGACTCCTGATTCATACCAGATGCTTGGAACAGTCAAGACCTGGAATGATGTCTTTGTAATGACCAATACTCTTGAGGACGTATGTCTTCAACAGGGCATGCTCTTTTGGATGCGCGAAGGAGTTCCTCCTTTGTATGAAAATCACGCCAACATCAAGGGTGGATGTTATAGCCTTCGTGTAAGTCGCCAGCGTTCTGTCCATTATTTTATGCTGTATACGATTGCCGCGATGATGGGTAGTGTTGTTCAGACGGCAGAAAATACGATTCAAGGAGTAAGTATTAGTCCCAAGCGAATTGTTGAAAAGAATCAATCCTTCAATGTCATTAAGATTTGGAACAAGGATTGTGTTCGTCATAAGCACCCTGATGAACTCGTGCGTCTTGATAATATTCAAACGACATGCGAGATTATTTATACACCGCACATCCAGAAGAAACTTTAGGGTGCTAAAGTTTCCAATGGTCGGTTGCGAGATGTCTCATCTCGCAACACATCCAGAAAAAGTTGTAGAACTATAACTTTTAGTGGTCCGGTTTCAAACTGTATCATTTTGGAATCCATCCAGAAAAAGTTGTAGGCAACTAAAATTTTATCAATCTTATATGCTTTACTCTAAGCAACTAAGATTAATACCAGTTGGGTCCGTTCAACACAGCCACACCATTATACAATGTAAAATACAAGGTTACACCAGGATTACTATTATCTACAGCACTGATAATAAGAGGGGTATCTAGTACCCAAAATGTATTATAGGGAAGTTGATATGCTGTAACTTGTAGTCCATTAAATTCAAAATCATTTGTAATTAATGGTGTCGGTACACTTGTTAGAGTTGGAACCCCATTCACCTCTGTATTGGTGAGTGTTTGAGCACCAAAATACGTTGTTCCATTTACCTTGACATACTGACTACCACCATAAATTTGGTATTGCTTTGCCCATCCAGATTGAACAACCGCAAAATTAACCAGAGTAATGGTTGCTGTTCCACCTAGCAATGTATATAACTCAGTAATATAATCATAAATTGATTGGTCAACCACATCTATCTTTGTGCGCTTGCCCAAATCACGGGCGGGAAGTGTGGGAATACACCAAGGCGCAGAGTAGAAGTTACATCCCTTATTGGCTGGCTTTGTGATGGAATTTTTTGTTACGGTAGGTGATGATGCTACACCGTTGAGATACACCCCATACAAATTAGGATCATCAGCACGAAGATATAATGTATTTGGTTGGCTCGGCAAAACAGCAAAAAAAGGCAAAGCAGCCGAGAGAGATCCTGGAAGCCAGTTCACAGGATGTACACTCATTTTTCCTTTGGCCATCGGAGAGACACTTGTCACGGACGACATTCTATACCTATCTACTATTCTATGGCGATTATTTCTGCTTTAATTCATCAAAATATAAATACACAACTTCAAGTAGTTCTTTATTTTGTTCTTGTGTAATTCTACATATTTGATGATTAATTTCCTCCTTTAGGGCTTCTAGTCGTGTTTCAAGAAATGGATTCTTCTTTTTTCCTTGAACATCGATATATGTGTCTGGATTGATTCGGATAAAGATAAATTTCCCACCATGTAGCATCATTAAATCATCGTATCGTAGTTGTTCATCCTCTTTATTTCTATATTTATGTTGTTCTTCATCAACTTCAATACATAATAGTGTATTTCCGTAGAGTGCTCTAAAATCAATTCTGCGACGGCATGAGCAATCTAACTGTCCAGTGTATAATGCTTTATTATGAATAAATGATGGTGTCGTAAATTCTTGAGCTAAGAAATCACGCACTTTATATTCAGGTGTTTTTGAGCGAATAGCATTACTTCTAAGGTCTTGAGGGAAATTCTGTTCAAAACACTTTGTACAATAATAATCGTATTTCTTTTTCCCACGAGCCTCAAATGGACATTTTAATCCTTGTTCTTGTAGTTCAAATGTTCCTTTACAGGAACGTGTTGGTGCTCTAATAGAGAGTATATCAATCATTCCATCTTTTTTACAACTACCGCAATGAAATGCTTTGGTATCACCTGGCATTCCAAAGAATGGCTGAGCTTTTCCACATACACACCGTTTTGCTTTAATATTTACCATTTCTACTGTCTTACACTCAGCACAACATGCAGCTTTTTTATCTGTAGATAGTCCATACACTGGCTGTGATTTTCCACACATACATTTAGAACTTCTAATATCAATCATTTCAGCTGTTTTACAGGATACACAACATGTTGCTGATTTGTCTGTAGATAAACCAAAGATAGGCTGTGATTTTCCACAGGTACATTTCTTTGCTGAAATATTTATCATTCCCTCTTGCTTACACATGGCACAATAACGCGGTGTTATATCACTGGGTTTGCCAAAGACTGGTACAGCCTTTCCACATGAACATTTTTTTGTGATAATATTTTCCATACCCTCTTTAGAGCATGTCTTACAGTAGGATGGAGTCTTATCTGTTTTAAACCCAAAGACTGCTGTTTTTCCACACGGACACAGTATACTTACAATATTTTTCATCCCCTCTTGTTTACAGGATACACAGCATGTTGGTTTGGCATCTGTTGGAAATCCAAAGGATGAAGATGCCTTTCCACATTTACATAGTTTAGATTTCATTTTTAGATTAATCATATCGTCTGTTTTACATTCAACACAATAGTCTGCACGCTTATCAGTTGGTTTACCATATGAAGGATAATGTTTTTCACACTTACACTTTCTATCAACAACATTAATCATGTCCTCTGTTTTACATTTTCCACAACAGGATACTCTCTCATCAGTTGGTAGTTTGAATCGTGGTGGTGCTGCCCCACATGTACAGATTTGATATTGTGTTTTTGCCTTATGAAGAAGTCCGTGTTCACGACAATATTCTGGCTGCGCAAATTTGAAACCATACGTTGCTTCAGATTTACAGTTGGATTCTTTACAGATTGGCATGTCGGAGGTATTCTAAATATTGGCGATATTAAACTCTAAACCAATTTTACCAAAAGTTGCGCTCACTTTGACTTGATAGGCGCCAAAACGAGCTTAATACTGCCCAAATTAGCAACAGTATATTGTATAATGAGCGGGTAATCATTCTTCAAGTAAATTTCAATCGCAGGACATAGATTGGTACATTTCGTGAAAAGTACCAAATGCTTTAGCTGAAAGATTCCCTGAACAATTTCAGTGTTCTTGGCCGTACGCACAACTTTCATCGTCGTATTTTCAGAAATCATCGTCTCCTGCTCAGCAAAATCACCCAGACACTTGAAAATCAGGTCACCACCAGATGATGTGATTTCTACCTTCTCACCGTCACCAAGACCATTCATATCGCGACAAATCTTCTGGAAATCCGCAGATGGCATATGAATAATGCTCGTGAAGCTGAGACTGGGAATCTGAATATCCTCCACATTCGTATCAAAAATCTTCAGGAAATAATTCGTCGTTGTTGCCTTGTCTGAGTTTTCCATCTTAATTCCCAGCTTATTGGGATTCTTTGCAGGAAGATACAGCGTCAGAGAGTCATTATTGCCCATCGTCTTGATGAGCTTGAACAGGTAAATCATATTAATGCCCAGAATGTGCTTCTGCGGGCAATAATACTCATTAAACCGGTCGGCATGGAGACGCAAGTGGACAAGCACAGTGTGCGTCTCATCCATTGCCATAATCTTGATGCCAGTGGAATCAAACTCCAGATTGGCCTCCGTAAGGATTTCCTTTAGCGCCTCAATAAGAGTGCGAAAAGCAGCCGCTTGAATTGTCTTTATCTCAAAGAGATTGCCATTGGCGTTCGGTGTGGCTCCTAGAGTTGACATACTACACGGCTTTGTTTGTTCTCTTTAGGCAAAATCAATTGTACCGGGTTTCCGCCATCTTTGATTGCGTTTATCTAAAGGGATTTTTCTTATCATTGTAGAGTCTTATGGAGTTTTATAATGATAAAGGTCAACTAATTGATAGTGATACTATTGAAAAACCTGAACAAGACCTAGCACAAATGTTTATTCAACCAGAGGATTGTGTATTGGAACTTAGTGCTCGATTTGGAACTGTGTCCTGCACAATTAATCGTCAATTGAAAATTAAAACAAATCAAGTTGTTGTAGAACCAGATGAGCGTGTTTGGAATGCTCTTGAAGAAAATAAAAAGAGAAATGGTTGTGAGTTTCATATTATCAAAGGATTCGTAAGTCGTCAGAAACTTGGGCTGACTAATTTAGATACTCATTTTGGAGGTTATGGTGCAAGAGCTATTCCTGATGCCTCAACTAATATTTCATCCTATAAGTTGGAAGATATAACTACAAAATATGGGCTAATATTCAATGTACTTGTTGCAGATTGTGAAGGATTCTTTGAGACATTTATACAAGAAAATCCATCTATTCTTTCTACTCTTCGGTTGATTGTATTCGAGGCAGATTATCCAGAACATTGTAATTATGATAATGTTCACCGTATTCTTCTAATTCATCAATTCTATCCGGTAGTTCGTGGACACCAAAATGTATATCTTCGAAGTGATCTTCCAGCACAATGGAGCGAAGTCTGCAAACTACCAGGTATCGTACTCGGTTTACAACGATATGCGTTTCGACGTGAATTTACTGCCGCTCGTTTAGCTCAATTGGGATTTACGTCATTGCAGTTTGTTGATGGTGTTGATGGATTTCACGAGGATACACAACAAGAGCTAAGACGTCTTGGCTATACAATGGATGCATCACTTGGTAAAGGACAACAAGCCTGTTGTATTTCATATCTTCGTGAATGGACTAAATTTGTAGAAAGTGGCGAAAACTATCGATTCTATTTTGAAGATGATGCTATGGGTCATCTAGACTTACCACATGGACTAGGTCAAGCGTTTTGGGATGAGACTCCTCGTGATTTTGATATTCTTTATCTAGGAAATATGATGGGAACACAAGACGCCCAACTAAAAAATCCTACTATGAAAGTTGTTCGTTTGCCTACATATACAACACATGCATTTATGCTGAGCCGTAAGGGAGCAATAAAACTTTTGGAATTAGCTAAAGCAACAAACGCTCAGGGTCTACCTATTCAAACCATTGATATTCAACTCTATCTATGGCAGATTCAAGGTCATCTAAAGTGGTATTGTTGGAATGGAACGTGGGTTCAAAAATCATATCCTACCTTTGATGAGGGTTTGCCTTGGCAAATGTTTAATGAAGTCATTCTACCTCAAAAGGATACTGGTCTTTTTTATCAAAATATGCGTTTGGGATCAACACTGTCACATCCTACACTTCAATTAAGTATTCCGCAATATTCATTGTAAACCGCTAGATAAGTCTAAAGAACTGATTGTATGCAGGATGAGATGAGCTCACCAAGCACAACTGTAGAAGAATATGCCTCAAAAAAGGAAATTGTAGAACAATTTTTAGAAGATTGTATGAAAATTATCACTTCAACTGCATCAGTGGAACAACTTGAGGGAAATGCATTTTATTATCATCTTTCGAACAACCGATTTTTTGAACTATTTTCTAAACAAGTTAATTTATATTGGTGTGGAAAGCAAGTCAAGAAACGTATTTGTGAAATTGGATTTAATGCTGGTCACTCTGCATTTCTTTTTCTACTCAATATGCCAGAGGGTGCTGAATTTACGATTTTTGATCTTGGAGAACACCCTTATACACGACCTTGTATTGACTATTTGAAGAATAAATTTTCTATGGTATCAATTTCCTACAATGAGGGTGATTCCACAAAGGTGCTTCCTGAATGGATTACAGAGCATCCTGAGGCAAGTGAAACCTATGATGTTGTCCATGTTGATGGTGGTCATAGTTATGAGTGTGCTCATTCAGATATCTTATACGGGGCAAATCTAGTTCGTCGTGGAGGATATTTAATCGTTGATGATACAAATGTACCCTACATTTCTGCAATGGTTGATGCATTACTCACGTCAGGTATGTTTACCGAAGTTGAAACGCTGCGTACGATTGGCTATGAACACCGTATTGTTCAGCGAAAGGAAGTGTAAAAAATTGAGCATCTAAATCCATTGGCTTCTAGGTACAGAAGACAATGGCCGAACAGTATAAGCAGTATTCCCACCGTGAGCACGTCCTGGAGCTCCCTGATACCTACATTGGTAGCGTAGAGACTGCCGATGAGCCTCGTTGGGTCTATGACGCTGTCTCTGGTAAGATTGTCCACAAGACTGTGCGCTTCAATCCTGGCCTCTATAAGACCTTTGATGAGCTCCTTGTCAATGCTCGTGATGCCCTCATCCGCTCTACAGAGGCTGGGCGTATCCCCATCAAGCGCATTGATGTCTCAGCATCTGTTGTAGACGGTGCCTTCACCATTGTCGTCAAGAACGACGGTGATGGAATTCCTATTGAGCAACACGCAACGGAAAAGTGCTACATTCCTGAACTTATCTTTGGTCGTCTACTCACTTCTAGCAATTACAACAAGGATGAAGAGAAAATTGTCGGTGGAAAGAATGGATATGGCGCCAAGTGTCTGGAACGTTTGACAAAGGTTCCCCTTTGGAATGGACAGATTAAAGAAGCAAAGGATATTTGTGTAGATGATATTCTCATCGGTGATGATGGAACTCCGCGCAATGTTCTTACAGTAACACAGGGTACTGGCCCTCTTTATTGGGTGCATCAAGCTCATGCAGATTCATACTGTGTAAATGACCAACATATTCTAACACTAATGATGCCAGACCATAAGGTAATCTTCTGGAATACCTACAAGAATGGATGGACTGTACTTTGGTGGGATAGTACAACATTATCAATTCGTGCAAAAACAGTTTGCGTATCTCATCATCAACAAAAGTGCCCAGAATGCAAGCAAGAACTTTCAGGAAATCTAAAACGTCACTATAAGCGTGTACATTCCAATGTGATTCCACCTGTGAATGAGCGTAAAACTCCTATTAAAACTCCTGAAATGACAGAAGAAGTTATTGCTGCTCGCAAAGAACTTGAGGATTTCTGTCTATCAATTGATGATACTAATATCTTTGATATCTCAATCCAGGATTACCTATCCCTTAATACAACAACTAAAAAACGCCTGACAGGTGTTCGTGGTAAGTCTGTAGAATGGAGTTATCAAGATATTGCTCTTGACCCATATCTATTAGGTCTATGGCTTGGAGATGGATTTCACAGTGGATATGGTTATGCATGCTACGGTGAAAAGGATTCTGAACTTATTACATATCTTGAGGAGTGGGCAGAAAAGAATAATGCATTCGTAACAAAGGGAGGTAAATATGTATATCGTATTTCCTCAAAAGATAACTTTAGAAAGAAAGGATCTGCCCCCTTAAAGAAACTTCTTGAGCAATATAATCTCATCCGAAATAAACATATTCCTAATGAATATCTAATTAATGATCGTCAAACACGTCTTGCAGTTCTTGCGGGTATTATTGATACAGATGGAAGTGTCTCGCGTGATGGAACACGTGTTACTATTACTCAGGGTATGAACCACAAGATCTTGGCCGAACAAATTGTATTCCTAGCTCGCTCATTAGGGTTCTGTGTTCATTCAACAATTAAGAATACATCTTGGAACCATAAAGGTGAGAAAAAAGAGGGTCAAGCATACAACATCAATATCTCTGGTTTAACACTCTCAGAAATTCCAACAAAGCTTCCTCGTAAAGTTTGCGCAAATACTATTATTCGTCAAACTTCAACTAATACAGGTTATATCACAGTTGAACCTGCTGATATTGGTGAGTATGTTGGTATTACTATCGATAGTAATGAACGCTTTGTTCTAAATGACTTTACGGTTACGCATAACTGTACAAACATCTTCAGCACCAAGTTCGTGGTGAGCACACGCGACACTCGCTCTGGCCAGCACTATACTCAGACCTGGACAAATAACATGTCCGTGTGTGGTAAGGCAAAAGTCAAGTCAGATAAGGGAAAAGTGGGCTTTGTGGAAATTGCCTATACGCCTGATCTGGCACGCTTCAAGGGCTCTGCTGGTGCAGATGGTGTCAACCTGAATGCTGATATGCTAGAGGTGCTTCATACTCGCGTTGTTGAGCTCGCCGCTCTTGCTGGCAAGACAGTCAAGGTCACCTGGAATGGTGAGGAGGTCAAGACGGATACCTTTGAAAAGTTTATCAAGCTCTTTCTCAAGGGCGACTCTGAAAAGTGTCTGGCATACGAGCGCTGTGGCGATCGATGGGAAGTTGCTGCTGTATTGACTCGTATGCTCTTCAGTGACGACGCTGGAACTCCTGAGGATCGCCATGTGAGCTTTGCCAATGGCATCAATACGCGCAAAGGTGGCAAGCATGTAGAGACCGTTCAGCGCCATGTACTCAGCGACATCTGCGAGGCGGCCAAGAAGAAGAAGATGGACCTCAAGCCAGGTCAAATCAAGGACTCTATCACTCTCTTTGTGAATGCCACGATTGTCAATCCCTCCTTTGACTCTCAGACGAAGGAGACCCTGACAACTCCTGCGGCCAAGTTTGGTAGCTCTGTGACGATTCCTCAGAGCTTCTGCGACAAGCTTGTTAAGCTCGGTATTCTAGAGGAAGCTCAAGCGATTCTAGAGGCCAAGTCTGCCAAAGATGCCAAGAAGACCGATGGTGCCAAGAAGCGCACCATCTATGGTATTCCTAAACTGGATGATGCACTCCTCGCTGGAACCGCACGGAGCAGCGAGTGCACGCTCATTCTGACAGAGGGAGATTCAGCCGCCACGTCTGCCATTGCTGGCCTCAAGGTAGTTGGCCGTGAGCGCTGGGGCGTCTTTCCTCTCAAGGGTAAGCTACTCAATGTTAAAGATATTGGTCGTGAAAAGTTTAACAGCAATGAAGAGCTGACCAATATCAAAAAGATTGTTGGTCTAGAGCAAGGCAAGGTCTACAAGGATGTCTCTTCCCTGCGCTATGGTCGTATTCTGATTATGAGCGATCAGGATGTAGATGGCTTCCACATTCGTGGCCTTCTGATGAATCTGTTTCACACCGAGTGGCCGAGCCTAATGAAGCTAGGATTTCTCTGCTCCCTGATGACTCCTCTAGTCAAACTCACACGTGGCTCTGAAGTTCTGTGCTTCTACTCTGAGGCCGAGCTAGAGGCATGGAAGGACCAAGTGGGTGAGGCAGCCTCTAGCCGATACAAGAGTAAGTACTATAAGGGTCTTGGTACGTCTACACCTGCGGAGGCACGCGAGTGGTTTGAGCAGCTCAATGACATTCGCTATGAGTGGGATGATGGAACGGACAAGGCGATGAATCTGGCATTTAACAAAAAAATGGCCGATGATCGTAAGAATTGGCTCTCTACCTACAATCCTAAGAAGTCTATTCAGTTTGAGGAGGATCCTGTGACAAAGAAGCGCCATGTAGGTTTCACGCGGTTCGTCAATGATGAGCTCATCCACTTTAGTAATGCCGACAATATCCGCTCTCTGCCAAGTGTTATGGATGGGCTGAAGCCTTCTCAGCGCAAGATTCTCTTTGGTTGCTTCAAGCGTGGTCTGCGACAGGAGGTCAAGGTCGCTCAGTTGGCTGGTTATGTCTCAGAGCACGCAGCCTACCATCACGGTGAGGCGAGTCTCAATCAGACCATTACCAATATGGCACAAGTCTTTGTAGGTAGCAACAATCTGAATCTTCTCGCCCCTGTTGGCCAGTTTGGCTCTCGTCTAATGGGTGGTAAGGATGCATCTTCTCCTCGATACATCTTCACCCATATGGAGCCAATTGTGGATGTCATCTTCCGCAAAGAGGATGCGCCTATTCTGAATCATCTTGAAGACGACGGTCAGACGGTTGAACCTGATACCTATCTTCCTACGATTCCCCTTCTTGCCATCAATGGTTCTGTAGGCATTGGAACTGGCTTCAGCACGGACATCCCTCCTCACAATCCCAAAGAGATTGTTGGTCTGCTCCAGGAGCGTGTGACTGGAGCGCGTGAGAATCTGGCTGGAGTTGAGCTGACGCCATATTGGGTCGGCTATCGTGGCATCGTGGAGAAGAAGGGTGATAAGCAGTGGATGGCACGCGGTGTCTACTCTTGGAATGATAGCAACAAGACAGTTCATATCACGGAACTCCCTGTTGGCACCTGGACGAAGGACTACAAGGCATTCCTAGACAGTCTCGTAGTTGGACAGGGCGATAAGAGCGAACTCAAGACCTTTGAGGATCTGTCCAATGACGTAGATGTGAACTTCACCCTCTATCTGGACTCGGCGTATTATACGATGGCAAAGAAGAATGTAGAAGACTTTGAGAAGAAGTTCCGTCTAGCGGCGAGCTGGAAGACGAGCAACATGTCCTGCTTTGACTGCGAGGGAAACATTGTCAAGTATAACACTGTCGGCGATATGCTAGAGGAGTTCTATATGAATCGTCTATTGAAGTATGAGACGCGTCGCCAGCACTGGATTCGTGCGCTCAAGGACCAGCTCGAGGAGCTGAATGCCAAGTGGGTCTTTGTGCGAGCGATTGTCGAGGGTCGACTAAAGATTGTCAATGAAGAGGATGATGTTGTGCTTGCTGGTCTGAAGGCTCTGGAACTACCTCCTCGCTCAGACCGTGAACATCCTGACACGCTTGAGGCATATGAGTATCTGCTTCGTATGCGTGTGGACCGCATCAAGAAGCGCGCAATCATTGAGGCAGAGGAGGCGGTGGCAAAGGCACAGGTTGAACTGGCTGCGCTTGAGGGTACTACCCCACGCGCAATGTGGAAGAAGGAACTAGAGGAGTTCCTGGATGTCTGGGCAAAGCATGAGGTGAAGATGATTGAGTTCCTCTCAGCAAGTACGGAGACTACCAAGCCCTCTAAGAAGAAGAATGTCGTTGTGCGCAAGACAACTCCTAAGCTCAAGAAGTAAAGTGATGAATAAGATACAGGGTTCCAAGAGCAAGTAGAACAACATACATATGAGATGATTTAGGTTCCTCTTTTTGTTTTAGTTTAACATCAAAATTATTGGTTGAATATCCATATTGAAACAACATAGTATCAGGAGGGAAGGTATAATTCTTATGATATTCAGGGTCTTCAATTCCAATCCAATGGATGGGGTAAAAATAATAATAAGGCACTATACGGCATTCAGTGGCGTATCGTGGCTGATATTTCTTATAGATATCTGTTAAAAAGGCTGGACCAGTTTGTTCCCACACCATTTTCTCTGGTCTTTCTTGGACATAGGCTGGTAGCTCATCTATCGCAAATTTCATAATGTAGTTATATTGGTTACATAGGATAACTCCATTGGCGATTAGAGTTGAATCCTTTTTCTCAACTCCAGCAACAAGACCACTACGATACTCTCTCAAGAACTGGTCCAACCGTTTTCCATTGACAACTACACTATCGGAATCCATATAACAGCCACCACGCTCATAGAGTATGACATAGCGTAAAATATCAGCACACGCAGCCCACTTGTGCTGATTTGTTGAATTCAGGTAATACTCATAGAGTTCATATATTCCAGGATAGCTCCGTAAATTCAGCGTTTGAACTTCATCATTGTCCCAGAGTTTATAGGTATGCTTATATTCCTGACAAAATTCCTGAATTGTATCCATCCATAGTTGTGGAGGCGGCTTTGTTCCTATCCAAATTTGATGGATAAGCATTTCTATTTGGTATGTCCATTCCAAATTGTAGAATCCTGAATATCTCCTTTGGGATGTACAGTGTGCTGGACAAGACAATATGCGTAGAATGTGGGGTAATTATTTTGATATACAATGTCAATTGGTTCTGTCATTGATTCACATTTGGATAATATGATTGGAATCATTGAATGTCGTACAACATATCCATATGCTCCCCAACCTTGTTCTAGGGTACCAAATCCGTATTGGACGTTAGAAAGGCGTAAATGTTCTCCACCAGCACCGAAGTAGAACATTCCCCAGTCGGCTGGTAAATAGGGAGCGATTTTTCTCCACGTATCAAGAGTATCTGCATCAATCGTAACATCATCTTCTAGAATTAAATGCCCAGCATCTGGGGATACAGGTAAGGTAGATAAATACCTCAACAGCTGAGTATGAGATAGCCAACAGCCAATCTCTCCTTTGCGGCGTTGCTTTAGTCCTTCTTCAACACTCGGGTGTGAAGGCAGCTCAGACGCGGGAATATTTAGCTCTTTCATTTGTGATTCAGATAGTTTATGGCCATCTGTTGCCTTCCAGCGATAAACAGGAATAGGTCTTAATTGTTTGAGCTGAAATTGTAGCGCATTCCACCGTTTTGTTGCTCGGTCAAGATTAATAACATGCGCATCAACAATAATTGGGACTGGTCGTGTTGACCTGTATCGGTCAAGAAGAACTAGCACAACACCCCAAACAAGTAAAATTACTAATGAAGTATATTGTACTTGTTTTGCCATTCCTTACTTCGTGTTTACATAAACTTGCGAAAGGGGAGTGACTTGGTTCCAGCCGATGACAAGGAGATTGGCTGGGGAAGAGGAACAGGAAGTGTTGAGATATCCTTCAAGTAATATTGATACATTCCTATTTCACTCATTACACGAGGCACACACCACTCAACAACAAGATCATTCAAGTCCTTGATTTGACCGGGTATATCGTATTCTAAATTTTTCGCGTATTGTAAGAAGATACTTCTCATAACAATTTGGAGTTCATCAGCACTCTGTTCATCAATGACCCATTGCTTATCACCAGACTTGTCATACACTGTTTTCCGAATAGCATTTTGAACTATCTTCATATTGGCAGGACCAAAGAAGTTCCGACTGAGCGTATTTTCTCCCCAGTTGCCGCGCATCAGATCTTGTGCGGGATTTTCATCTACGGCAGTGCGGTATCCAAATCCACCATCAGAAGGTTTCTCCAAAAATCCTCCAGCAGATGGACGGTCTGTTAAATTGACACGCCCATTTTGGCCATTCACGAATCCTCCGGTTGTATTGAATAGCTGAAATGGCGGTGGGGCCTGGCTTGTTGGGTCCATCGCTCCGGTCTCTCTGTTTTACCACAAACACTTTGTGAAATTTTTTTTCTCCGACAAAGGTATAGAAGGAAATGACGTCTCTGCAATCCGGACTGAAGCAAATCCCCCTCAACGCTGGTTACTACATCAACATTGGTGACTGCCGTGAATCGTTCTACGCGAACTACGGAACAGATGAGCTGCCTCGCATCTCCACAAACAACTACGCTCAGAGCTCTATTACCTCTACGCTGGTCGGCTCGCCTGGTCGTGGTATCTTCCGCGATATGGGTAAGACCCTGACCTCCGCTGCCCGCGTGTTCCGCAAGGTGCAGCTGATGACCTCCACCAACTCGGTGCTGCTCAGTGGCACGGACGGTGTTGGCGGTGTCGACACGGCCCCGTTCAACTACCTGACTGGCTACATCGAGCTGCCTGGTCAGGGCACGGGCTCCGGTGCTTCCCCGTTTAACGGCACAACTGGCATCACGCCCGTTGCCCGTCTGGGTTAAATATCGTTCTAGTGTGTGTTGTATAAGAGTAATTTCTTCTATATGTTAAAAATTTAACATATAGAAGAATAGAACCTAACTAGTATTGTACTATCATTCTTTGTTGCCTACTCCACTAGAGAGAACCATCCCGATGGACTTTGCTTTTATTGCCTATGTCTTCTTGGCGATTGTTGTAACAGCTGGAACTGGAATGCAGCTCTTCAAGTCCAGCCGCACTTGGACGGCGATTTTAGTTCTGATTCTATTCACCCTGATTTTCTACTTCTTTGGTATTCGTTGGTTTCGTGGAACCAGCCTACTTGGTGGATATCAAGGAACCTGGCCTCCCATTATAAACGCTTGCCCGGATTATCTTGTCTATTACCGTCGTGGAACCCAAGACACCTGCGTAGACTTGCTCGGTGTAAATCGTAGCGGTGGCGTTCTAGTGCCTTGGAATCAAGATGATTCCCCTCAAAATCCTCCTGCCGATGACCGCAAGTATTTCCCGTATGTGTTCAAACCTGGAATGAAGCCAGATGAACTCCAAAAACTGTGTAACTATACTCAACAAGCTGGTTTAACATGGGAAGGTATCAGTAATGGTGAGAGTTGTACCTTTACTGCACCATCAACAACAGCGTAGGCCTAAACTTGGACAACAGCTAGAAGTAGATTTAGATGTCAGAAGAAAATGACTTCTGTTTTCAGCCCGAAGCTGAAGCGAAGTTGTATGATTGGATGTTCAATCGTACATCTCCAGCATTTCTTCTTGTTGGTCCTCCTGGAATTGGAAAAACAACAGTTGTCCACCGAATGATGAAGCGGATTGGATACACCCTATGTGAGTTTAATGCGAGTCATACACGCAGTGGCATTGCGTTTCGCAAGACAATTCTACCCCTCCTGAAGCACGGCGGTGTCAAAGAGTGGCTTCGTGATGGAACAAACAATCGTATGGCCGTGCTACTGGATGAAATGGATGGACTCAGTGGCGGTGAAAATGGTGGCTTGAAGGAGCTGTTGAGTTTCTTGCGCGACTGGAAACAAGGGGATGGAAGTCACCCTCTTGTCCTCATTTGTAATACCCTTCACGGGCGTCCTATGGAACAGATTCGTCGTATTTGTACCACAATGGTTCTCGCACCGCCGAATCCTGACATTATTCTTGAAACACTGAAAAAGGGAAATCATACTCTCCCAAAGCAGGTTGCGGATTGTGGCGACCTTCGTGTGATTTTCCGTCATCTTGCTGGATTTCCCGCTCTTGACCAACAAGTCCATATTGAAGATAGTAATTGTACGAGCGCAAGTCTAGACTGGGCTTGGCACTGCCTATATGATGAGTATGATCCATACATGACAGTTGCTCTTGAAAACAATGAGGCTAACTTGGCTGGTCTTGTCCTACACGAAAATGCCCCTGCACGTGTGAAGGGATACGATGATGCTCTTGCTGTGTATATGCGCATTTTTAATATTCTATATGTGAGCGACTGGGCAGATTTCTGGGCCTTTTTCTATCAGTGTTGGCAAATTCTCCCCTTGACACAACAACTAAAGTTGAAGGTGACAAATCACATTTTTCATACAAAGGGTGCACCGAAACATGAGCCTCCTGAGCCCAAAGATTTGGTCTTTACTCGTGTGCTGAGTCGTCAATCTGCTCTGTTTAATGCGTGGCGTGAAATGTGCCGTATCCACGATACAACGGATATTCCTATTCGGTGTGTGGCAATGGTCGCTGGACAGTTCCCAGAAGCAAAAACAAAGCGTTTATCGCTCAATGAGGTGGAGTAATGACCTGACGAATACGCCTCGCAAAGGCTGGAGATAGGGTCACAGTAAAGGTGGCATCGACAAACCGATTGTCGTCATCTTCATCATAATTATTCTCATCAACTTCATAATTATGATGAACATAGGTGAATGTATTGTCATTGAACTGAACATGTTCAATAGGATATTCTAGAGTATAGACTCGTCCAAATATACGAACACCAGGTTGGTCTTCGTATACAAAGCTATGCCAGAGGCAAATAACATTTGCTGTTCCGTGTCGGTCTACAGAGAATCTATTTTTGCGTAGAGGAATCACAAGACCATTATAGGCAATAGAGGCTCCAAGAATATCTGGATTGACATATTCTTGCCACAGTCCACGCGTCTGATTGTAATGTTCAGGGCCCTTTCCCCAAGCTGCGTGAAAGGTTGAGTCAACCATTATGCTGAAGTGAAGTCCATTTTACTCACCAATTTTTAACTGATTGTCTCCCCCTCATGAAGTAACTTGATAATCTTAAGTTCCTCTTTGCGCCCTAGACGATAGGCACGACCAATCACCTGCTTCTCCTCTTCAGGAGTCATTGCGTGGAGTAGAACAACGTGTGTTGCCGAAACAAGATTCAGCCCAGCACCAGCACTCTGGGTAGGAAGGAATAACACGCGCTTTTCTCCCTTCTCAAAGGATTTCACTGTATTGGCAATCGCATCCTTATTTCCTCGTAGAGTGTGATATGAGATTCCAGCTTCCTGACAATCTTGTTCAAGAGAAACAAATGGGTTTTCATACCGACTAAAGACTAGAACTCGTGCTGTGGGATTTTCCTTCAGGAATTTCAGCAAACGCTTCGGCTTACTCATCAGTTTCGGTTCATCCTCCTTCTCTTTCTTCTTTTTCTTTGGCTTTTCAGCAACAAGCTGAATAAGTTGTTTTGGCTGAATTGTTGTGCGACAGAGAGGGCAGTCTGTACGACGAGCTAGACTACGCAAAATACACGACCCACAGAAAATCCGATGGCAACACGAGGTCAACATTGCTTGAGTGTCTTTGGGATTTTCATAGCAAATAGGGCAATCCTCTTGCGAGTTCTCTGAGAGGCGTTCCTTGAAATTCTTCAGCTGCTCCTCAACACTCGCAATCTTACCCTTCAGTTTATTTAGGGCCTCCTCCTTAAGTTGAGGAGAGGAATAGTCAAGTGTCTCCTTATAGGCAAGAGTATTTTTCAGTCGTGAAAGTTCCTTTTCACGCTCCTTTGTAACAGCATCAATGAGATTCATCGAAGTGTCTGTATTCACACCGAGCTTTTCCAGCGCACCCTCAATATTTCCAGCGTGGAGCATTTGCTGAAGTTCTCCACTGATGAGATTCATCACAGCTCTCTGTGTGGCAGGTTGAAGACACCAGAAAATTTCTTCCACTTGCGCGGGCATTTTTTGGGATTCCTTAAGAAATGCTTTAGAGCAGAAAATTGCTGCCATACCACGAAACACATGATCGCTGAAATATTCTTTTAGCCAATTGGTTGAACGACACTTCATCCAAGTGGTGTGTCCATAATAATTTGCTGGATTTACAGAATGAATTCCTAGCTCATTGCGTAGCCAGTCTCCAAGCGTTGAACAGTACTTTTGTTGATGATTCGTATAATGGTCAAGAAGGCTAGGGCGAATATAATGTCCATTCAGAAGTATATTTGGCCAGGTCGCAGTAATGAACCAGACAAAGGGGGCTTCTGGAGGGGGGCACCCACCTGTAAGATAAATAGAATCTGCCTCATCCACAAAAATACGGCTCCACTTGAGATTCAAGTCACGCGCAATCAATTGAAGAGTACTATAAAGAGTATTGCTCACAAGCACAATATCAGATTGCTTCAACATAGTCGCAAAGGTCTCTTTAATCGCTTCATGGCCAGAGACATCTGGTGTGGTATAATGAGGCAACAATTCCTTGTTGGATTTCGCAAAGAAGACCTTCATGGTCGTCTGTTGCTTACAATAGTCTTGCCACTGCCGATAAATCGTATGGGGAACAATAATTAGTGCAGGTCCATCAGATTGTACTGGTGAACTATACATCGTAAATAGATTATTACGACTAAAATGATAAAGCGCATTCTTTGTCAAATCAATTGGGGTTTGCTTTCGGTGGGCAAGAAATCCAAGAACTGCCAAGCTCTTTCCAGAGCCGACCTCGTCTCCCAAAATTCCATAATTCATAAAGGTTGTTGAATTATGGAACTGGATTCCTTTCATACTTTGTTTTTCGTGTTCCATCATGGCATGGATGACCGCGCGTTGATGTGATTTTAGAGGGACTTTAATTGCCTCTGGTTGCTGAACTTGTTGGCTCTGTGCTGTAAGGGCACCGCCAAACGCAATATGCATCACATTACAGATTGATTCAGAACTATAACTATACTGTGGTGTTAAAAATTGTAAGAGTTCTTGATGTTGTATGGGCGTGACCATTGATGGAGGTTCTAGAGGTAGGAGGCGCCAGTCTTTACGCTGTTGAGTAAAATGCGCGTAGGTCAGGATCCTGGATAAATTGCTGAATCGTCAGCTTAGTCATCTTCACAAAGGGGTTTGGATTCTTCCTGAGATCATTCTTTTCAAATGTATTGTCTGAATGACTCATCACGAGCATGACCTTCATTGGATTCAGTTGAATCATTGGATGCGTATACTCATCTAGGAAGCTACGCTCTTCCGCAAAGGTCACATCTTCATCATAGGTATGCGTCTTGGCATACTTGGACCGCACAGCAAGTGTTCCATTCGTTGCGTGGTGCTTGCCATACGGGCCCAACTTGTAGATTTGTTTGGTATCTGTGTAATACATATACAGTTCACTTGACCCTGCGAGGTCTACCTTTGGATTGGCTTGAAAGGATTTCACTACATGACTTACACGCTCAGGAGGATAGTAGTCGTCATCATCCATTGCCACAAGAATATCCCCTTTTGCCTCTTGATTTAGAATATTCCTCTTTGCTCCAATAGTGAGTTTTTCATCAAGGCGAATGTACCTGATATTAGGAAGTCCTTGTGTGTGTTCTTTCACAATAGTCTCAACAGAATCAAACCCGTCATCCAGAAGAATCCATTCCATTCGGTCGTGCGGATAGTCTTGTGCCTTGTAGCATTTCACAAGACTAGAGATAAATTTTGCCCGATTATAGGTGGGGGTGAGAACAGATACAAACGGCTTCATTACATTTGGTAAGTGCGATTTCCTTAGACTAAGCTTCCACAACTTTCGGCAAGCTCTCCTTAAAAGCGTGGAATGCCTCTATCGCATCCTTATCAGGAACCCAGTAAAAGGGCCACCATAAAGCCTTACCAAGTCGTGTTGTTGCCGCCTCAATACTGATGGGGAGCACTGCATAAATAGGAAGTGGTCCTTTAGCGATTCTGTGATAAATCGCATAGAACAGAACCAATGGTGCATAAATAGGCAATGAGCCATACACAAAATACAGCACACGATAAATCGGTGCGCGACTAATTGCTAAATTTGCTGCGACTGAACCAGCCGATAAACAGAGCGCAATGATAAGAAATCCAAAAAATACGGCTGACGCTGTCTTCATTGCCACATTTGCGCCGTGACTCAAATCCACTTGTTGGGCTTGCGCCTTGTCTTGAAGAGTCTTTTCTTTAGCAACCTGTGTCTGAAGGTCAGAAGTAGGTATTTCTGTGCTTGTTGTAATTGCTTTTGTCAATTCATCACGAGCTTGGTCTGGCATATTGATTTCCTTGAGGCGAGTCATCAAATTAAATTGTTCTTGTTCAAAATCAATGTCATTCGCTGTTGCCTTGTTCTTCTCGAACCATGTCTTCAAGGGCACTGCCGCATCATTAATCTTCTTCGCAACAGTCGTATCAATAGTCTTTTTTGTCACAAGGGCTTGTGTCTCCACAGGGAGTACAGCAAGAATATTGGTGATGCGCTGAATAGGCTTATCCACCTTCAAGAGTCGCTTGATTTCCTGTGTTGTCGTATCACGATTGGTTTGTACTTCCAACAGAGTGGCATTTGGGTTTTTGGAAAGCCAATCACTACCCTGTTTAATGGTATTCATTACTTTTGTTCCAGTCTCGGGAGAAAGGGCTTTCTTATCCACATCTTGTTTAATCTTATCTGGCAAAGAAGACAAGTAATCCAAGTATTGTTGACGAGTTTCACGGATAGTCTTCAGCTCCTGTTCTGTCATCTTTGGAGGCTCTTGTTTGGACATCAGGTTACCCATAGGAAACCTACTCTACCGAAGGTGCTGGAAAACCGACCTGAGCAAAACGCGACCTAAGCAAATTGTGTGATAGTTTACTAAGCGCATGGCAACCAGTGTTGGGAGTCATTTAACCCGCAAAAAACAGCATTTTCCGTATGAACTGGCTGTATTATGTTATGATTCACAAACCTCAGTTGGCAAAACAACACTTGCTCTGCTCCACGCGTATCGCATTCCTCCACAACGCATAACCCTCTTTGTTCAGTCAAAATCTGATGAACAGCATATTTTAACTAATGTCTCGCGTCATCGATATGGCCGTCTAATTGTTGGAGAAAGAGGTCCTCAAGCAATGGAAACCTTTCTTCATCAGCACTATGCGCCAGGAACATTCTTGGTTGTGTTGACCGACTCGTGTCTTGGATTTCTTGATAAAACTGCCAGCAATGGCATTGTAAAAAGTCTCTTGGGAGTTATACGGACTGGATTTGAAGTATGTAAATCATCAACCTCTGGATTTTGGGGAGTATATCCTATAGCAGAAGAAGCCTTCTTACGACCAACGATTTCCTCAAAACTTGCCTATACGAGTCCCGCATTGTGGGGGTGTATAACTATGCCTATTCAATATACGACACAACACTATACCCACTATGAACGAATCTTACAGTACTACATAACTTATTCAGCGATTATTCGGTTGAATCATATCGCAGTCCGATGTACTAGAGTGGTATGTTCATCACAAGAAGAGGCAACTATACTTCAAGGACACTATCCAACCTTAATATCTCTACATACAGAATCTTCTGGCGTTCATCTTCGTCTTCACGATATGATGCGTCAACTTAGAGACACATGAAAGTAGCAATTTGTTTCTGGGGACTCAACCGCTCTATTGAGTATACCATTGAAAGTCTTCAAACATATTTATTTCAGGTACTCAGAAATGCTGGGATTGAGTATCGTATTTTTCTTCATACATTAACTCTTTCAAAGGTATATAATAATCCACGAGCAAACGAACACAATGTATTTTTAAAACAAACCACGTGGAAACTTTTAATGCCGCACTATTGGAAGATTGAATCCCAAGATGCTGTAGATAAAGCGCTTCATCTGAAAGATTATCGTAAACATGGTGATGCGTGGCAACATGAATCTGTACCTGGATATATTCCCTTTTCTTGTTTGGATAATTGTATTAGATCTTTGTATAGTCTTGACCAAGTCGCAACACTTTGGGAAACAAGTGGAGAACATTTTGATGCTGTGATGTATTTACGCCCTGATGTACGTCTAATCACATCGTTTGATGTACGATGGCTCGAGTCACTTCAGCCTCGTAAAATCTACTGTCCAAATTTTCATCTCATTCATGGATGTAATGACCGATTTGCGCTTGGATTACCAAAAGAAATGAGTGTATATGGTCATAGATTTAGAGGGCTCCAGCCATATTCAGAACAACAAACTATTCATAGCGAGCGCTATTTAGCACACGTGATGAAGGAAAATAATATCTATATTGAACCACTTCCATTTCGGTTTTGGAGGATGCGCGCGGGTGGAAAAGTTCACGAAGAGGATACGAAAAGTTTATAGAGCGTACTTCCCTCGTAAATGAGGGTCAGTAATGCTCTGTTTACAGAGCATACTTCAGACCGCCGTATCCAGACTCGACAACAAAGAAATTAATATTTTCAGCATAAATGAACAAATCATACACATAGGTTGGATTGAGTGGTAGATTCCAAGGATTCACGTCCAACTGAAAAAGTCGAATACGACTGGCATTTACACTTCCACTCGGTTGGTCAAGAGGGCTTGTCAAACTGAAATTAACAATGGGAAGAAATTGCGACTCAAGCAGACTTGCCCCTGATTGTGTGCGATAGGGTTGAACCTTTGTAAAATATTCCACTGGCTTTTCCTCCATAATTTCATTGCCATCCAATAAAACACGCAAGCTCCGTATAATCTGTTGTTGCGTGTTTGGAATCAAGAGACCGCTACTAAAGGTTGTATTTTGAACAATTGATGCTCCTGGTGTTGGAAGCCATGGCGCTCGTGTTGGATTTACCCAATTGGTATAATTAATATTTTGATTTCTGTATGGGTAAGCATCAGACCGTCGTGGAACGAGAAGCAATCGTGTGATTGGATTGCTGATTTCCAAATCAATCAATGTTCGTGTGTATAAATTTTGGTATGGAATCAATGTATTTTGTACAACAACATAATTCAGTGGAGTGGTGGCAAAAATCTTTCTCTCTTGGTCGGTCAAATATACATAGGTTGCTGAAAGTTGTGGATTGTAAAACCACGTATTAAGCGCAGGAGGAGTATAGCCAATATCCGTTGCAAAGGCACGGAACTCACCAGACGGATCATAGTAACTCACATAGTTCGGTTGTCCAATTGCGATTGATGCGTCAGACGACAGGACACGGAATCCAGGACGAACACGGAATCCAGAGGGGTCCAAAATTGTATAGAGTTCTTGAATGGGTCTCAGTGTAAACTGAATTTCACACTCATGATATTGTAAACCGACAAGAGGCAGAGCCTTTGTGATACTTTCAGAAAACCAGAGGGGCAAAGGAACATAAATGGTTTGCCCATTAATACTCGGCTGATTAATTTGCTGGACAACTGCTGTATTTTTCACAACGGTGGGATATCCACGACGAATCTCACCACCAGCATAGAATCCTTGTGCTGGGCTGACAAGGTCAGTAACCTCTCCAACTTGATACTTCCACTTTTGAAAGGTATCTGTATCATAGTCGGCATGAGCACGGGCAATAATATAGTCACTATCAAATTCCTGAATCTTCTGACCTCCCACAAAGAAGGAGCAGTTCTGAATCAATTGTGCTCCCAAATGATTGACCCACTGAAATTCATATTGAGCATGACGCTGTGCTGTAAATTCCAGGAATTTGCTGAAAATGTCAGGAATCTGAAAACTAAATGTCATATCCGTGACTAAATCAGCAACTCGCTGAATTTTTGCTCTGAGTTTTACAGGTTGGTCATAAAACAGTTCATTTGGACCCTCTAGAGGCAAGGTAGCATTTTCCATAGAAAAATGGCTATAGCGCTTGAAAACCTTGTAGAAATAGGTAAATTCAGGATTTCCATTTAGAATAACATTTTGTGAACCATAACTAACAAGTGCTAGTAATCCGCCACCGGGCATAGGCGACTCTCCTGTTTAGCACTTGATAGTTGATTGTTGAAGCGTAACGCTCTAGAGGATCTACTTGGAATAATTAGACACCCACCAGCTGTCCTCAAGGTAGGGAGGGCCATCTTGCGCATTTGTCTCCGTGCGCTTACTGGGACCCTCATCCACCAAGCTCTGGATTTCCGTGTAAGACAGAGCATAACTGAAATAGATGAGATTGCTCATGCTTCCAGAATAAGTTCCGTGAATGACCAGATCCTTGCCATTCAAACTAGGAATCAAGGTAGGATTCAAGCGGCAAGGGCGTTGGTTGAAGAGATATAGATTGCCAAAGTTCTGGTACAGTACACCACCCTCCACATTCAGCTTCTTTGCCAGGTTACCGTTAATATACACTTCAATGTGATTATCACGGGCAACTACAACAACGTGTACCCACTTCTTCACCGGAAGATTCTCAACATCTACAAAGTTATTCCATGTCTTGGAAGAATTCATATAGACACGGAGTGTGTTTGTATTGGAATGTAAGAAGATGCCAGGTCCGAGTAGAGGATAGGGTGTAGGATGTCCCTTGTGTAGAATATGGAGCAGACCCTCCTCCTGCTTGAAGCTATTAGGATTGACCCACAGGAAGAAGGCATAAGAAAACTCTGCTCCGCTGCGCTCATTATCGGACAGGGGCAGCAGAAGTGCATTCCGTGCGGTGGGGTTCTGCTCAAACTCACGGGGCTTATCTTCGGCAGATACAGTCATCGGAAGGATAGCAACACGAACACCTGTTGTTTGCTTGAAGGACTTGTAAATTGCCTCCAGCGAGAGCATCAGAATATAAAGCACTGTAGCAAGGGCGATTGTTAATAAAAGCTGAGGAACAACACCCGTTCCCAACACATAGGACATCGGACCAGCCTGGTTTAAGGCATTTGTACCGCTGTTGCTGTTCATCGTATCTCTATCAGCTTTTTCTAAATAAAGTTTAGTCCAACCTTGATTTAGAATATACTAGCGTTTATTGGACGATATTTTGCTTAGGGAAATCCATTGCATTGGCCGACTTGGGGTCAAACATAGCCTTCACATATTCCGTAAAGGTGTATTGAGGGCCAGGACCAGTCATATAGAGGCGCCAAACTTGCTCGGGATTGAGGGCATAGTTATAGGCACTCGTATTGCTGACAAAACCTCCAAAGCCCTTGTAGTTACAGATGCTCAGCGCAAGATTGTTCTTGTCTACCTTGTAAAAGGCAGGGAGTACGCAACTACGAGCCAGCTTGCCATCAATGTACACATCACAAGTCTTATTGTTGAGTGTAACAGTGACCTGGATCCACTTTTGGAGATCCAAATTGGAGACATCGCATGGGCGACTGTCATCCGTAAGTGTAGACTCCATTTGGAGATTTCCAAAGAGATTGCTGAGATTTGCGACAGACAAATCGGCGCCAGAATCTGCGGGGGTGCTCGATGCCGAGCCAACCGTAGGACCTGAACCAACCTTAGTGTGTACACGCACGCTCAGTGTGCTCTTGAACGGGCCCAAGAAGATGGCCATTGTCAAGAAATTACTGCCACCAATGCTTAGAATGTGCTTGTTCATTCCGCGATTCACAGCGTAATCATTAATATAAATCCAAGCATTTACGGAATATTCACCGCCTTCGTATAATGCCGGAAGTTGGTCACCTGTAACAATAATCGGCTTATCCATTGATGCTGCCGTAACATTATTCAATACAATCTTACCCTCCAGACCATTTGCCCCAAACAAGAACTGATACAGATAGTATAGAGCAACTAGTGCAAGAATGACAAAGACAACTTTGCCAACCATACCGCCACCAGGTAGTGATGATGCTGCTTCCATAGGAATGCCTCTCTGAGAAGAAGAGAGATTCTAGATTGGTGAGTACATCCTGACTGGAGGAATCGTCTCACAGACTTATGCGTAAGGAGAAGACCATTGTTTCAATGGGTTTACTGCCTCTGCCGTACTTACACTTGCGCAAAAAATGCCTCCAGGACAGCCTAACGTTGGAAACATCGCAGACCAATCAATAGGCCTATACGGCTCATGACGAGTATCAGAGGTTTCTCCTAGCTCAGCACGAAGTTCATCTTCACGAACGGCTGTCGGAATAACTTTGGGGCCAATAAACTCTCCACGAAGCATTGAATTACTTCCAAAGGATAATTGAGAAGAATTAATTGTAGGATAATACTGGGTTCTAGAACTACCAACAACCTTGCCGTTATAATAGACTGTGTAACGACGACCTTCGCGTACAATAGCTAAATGTACCCACTTTTGCTGAGGGAATGATTCGAGAGGGATTTCTTCAATTATTGCTCCTTGAGGGCTTTGGGTTTGAATTGCCAAAACAGTCTTTGGCGGAGACTGTGAAGTTCCATCCACAAGTTGGAGTTGTAGCGTATTTCCTATACGAAAGGGAACAACACGGTTTGCTGCTTGAAGGCTTGGTGTGCGATTTTGTACTACGCAGTTCAAATACACCATAAAGGTTGCCCCAGCAGGAATCAAAAATCCATCACGTGTCTGTGTAGGATATCCTACAGTTGTAGGAACAGACAAGTCACCCAGTGAAGGCGAAAGGTCCATTAAGAGCTTTGGCCGTGTAAACTTCAATACAGCACTTGCGATTCCAGCAGCGAGTAGAAGCAGTGCTAATCCAGCAAGTAGTAAACTTGACAGCTCCATAAGGCGCTTTCCTATTATGCCGCACAAGAATCAGGAATATCCTTTAGGGCAAAGTCAGTTGCGGTTCCATAGGCTCGGAACTCGGCAGGGGCAAGAGGGCGAGGGAAGACTCGGAGGTTTCGTACACGCGCAGTCGTTGCCAGGATTTCTCCAAAGGGTGGTTGTAGAGGGCCTTCAATTGCCGCTAAAGGGTTCGGATGGGCCTTACTACGAACTAGCCAGCCATTAACGTACACTTCCAGTACCTTTGAGCCTACCATGACACCTAGCCGTATAGCCTTACGTACAGGAATATTCGGCACTACAATTGTTTCAATGGTAGATACTTGTTCGCCAGGTTGACGAGTTTGTACACTCACATTCAAATCATTGGTGAGTTTATCCAAATAGACAATAACATTAAATTGATTGGCTACTGTCATAATCGTATCGGCATCTGTAAATGTTCCTTGATACGGGAATGTCTTGGGTCCACGCACGAATAAAATACGAGGCTTTCCCGTATTTGATGTGGGATTATCCACTTGAATATCAAGGAGGAAACTCCAATTCTGAACTACTGCGCCAAGAGGTGTGGCTGTCTGTTGAATATCTTGAAGTGATTCTTCTGTTTTCCAGAAAAGTGTAGAATCGTCACTACCGGGAAGGAGTATAATCCCCTTTGAACCAGGTCGTGTTATAAATATCGGTGTAATTGTAAAATGAACAAGCACTAGAATAACAAGAAGTAAAATAAGCAATGTAATAAAATAATATACATATTGAAGTACTCCAGAGTTTACTCCATTTGTTGTCGTATAGGCTGGTTCAACCCCATACCCAGAGTTGAACAAACCACCGCCCCGTTGACCTGTAGGCATCCTAATCCTTTCTAGTGAAATAATAATAGAGACCGCCGAGCACAGTTGCACCAGCAATCGCGGCTCCAGCAAACTTGGCGGCGGAAGCAAGCTGATAGGCATCCATATCTTGAGGAGTCCATACAGGACTGCGACCGAGCTCTCCAAGTTTGTGATAGAAGGCAATAGCTTCAATCTCAGAGACTTGTGGTTTTCCCAAATCCTTATTTACAGCATTGTGAATATTGACTGTCCAACGAAAGAGGTCTTCTTTTGTGTCAAGACTAGGGGTTATGGGCATTTCCTTCAAATGGTCCGCATAGTGGATACGACATATTGGACATGGGACCAATTGCGTCAGACTCTCGTAGAATTCCTTTGCGGCCTTCTTTTCAGCATACGAGGGCTCTTTGGGATAACCGAGAGCTACAATATGCATCGTGTGCCAGAAAAATGGCCCCCATGTAGTCGGCGGAATACGACCGGGCATAAATCCTATTGAAGGTTGAGAACTTCTCTTGGTGTTCATAACGCGTAGATGTAAAGCAATACTCTAGTACTATATAGGAGGATGGCAACATCGCGGTATACAAAAACACAATGTTCAAATTGTGGGCTTATGGGTCATCATTTTCGGAGTTGTACAGCCCCCATTTATAGCTATGGGATTCTTGCATTTCGTGTGCCTAGTTCCCAATGGTCATCCACACTAGAACTTAATAAGGGAAATTCTCCATCCTTTCCTGTTGATTCTGCCGAAGTCCTAATGATTCAGCGTCGTGATAGTATTGGATTTATTGAACTGTTGCGAGCAAAATATAAAGTAACAGACATTCCATACATTTGTGCTCAACTTGAGGGAACAACTCCACACGAACGTGAACTGTTACGGACACAATCCTTTGATAATTTATGGACTGGCTTGTGGGGCACTTCACCATTTGAATCTAAGCAATATCGGCAGGAATTTGAACAAGCAAAAGTAAAATTTGAACTGCTTCGTGAAGGAGTTGAGGTTGAAGATAAAGTAATTACACTGAATAATCTTCTCGACCGTACACCAGTGCTATGGACAACTCCTGAATGGGGATTTCCTAAAGGGCGACGAAATACATTTGAAAGTGATTTAGATTGCGCCATTCGCGAATTTGAAGAGGAAACAACACTGACTCCTACACAATATACACTACTTGAATCAGTTCAACCAATTGAAGAAAATTTTTATGGAAATAATAACATTCATTATTGTCATATTTATTATTTAGCTATTGTCCCTTATGACACTGAACTAGGTAGCCCAAGTGAATATCCTGAACTGGCTCGTGAAATAAGTCAATTGGCTTGGGTACCGTGCTCTGAAGCAATACAAAAAATTCGCAATACAAATCCTGAAAAACGGGATGTGTTACGGCGAGCAAAAACGATTTTGTCGCAGCTCGTATTGGTTTCTTTGCCAAAGTAATTTGCGTGATTCAGCACTCTTCCTTCTTTAGGAATAGAGTAGGAAGATGGCTGAAGCTGAGGAAGAGTATAATTTTAATGAAGTTGTTGGCAATAGTCCAGGTAATAAACAACCCCGTCCTGTATCCGTTCCTGTAGCTTCTGTCGCAGAGGCTCCAGCTCCTACTCCAGCTTTAGCAGGAGCAGAAGAGGAGGAACTTGAAGAACTTGAAGAAATTGAACTCAACAATGAGGCTGCTCCTGAGGCAGAAGCAGAGGAGGAAGAGCTTGAAGAAGAGACCCCTGTCCCTGCCGCTGTACCTGCGGTAGCAAATGCTGTACCTGCGGTAGCAAATGCTGTACCTGCGGTAGCAAATGCTCTCATAACAGGTGTAGCGCCGAATACAACACCCCCAGTTGTACCCGTAAATACATCCCTTGTTGGCATTAATGACGAAGAGCTCATTCGTATGTGGAACGCAGAACTGAATACAACCTCGCGCGCTCGTATTGTGGCAGAGATGGAAAAACGCGATCTCTTTCCAAAGGACTATGTGGACAACATTACTACAGATGGGGGCTTGTATCCTGACTCTGAAGACCCTAACTTTATTCAACGCCTACTCTCCAAAGCGGAATTTGCAGATACCGCTAGCCAACCATTTGACATTTCCGAGAATCCTTGCCAAGCCGGTCCCGACTTTGAGGTAACTCCTGTTCAGCGTTTTGTTGCCAACTTTATGCATCCTAATACGCCATATATGAGTATGCTTCTCTATCACGGAGTGGGTGTAGGTAAGACTTGTGCAGCTATTCAAGCCGCCGAAGCATATCTTGATGTCTATCCTCGCAAAAAGGTGATTATCGTTGCTCCTCCCAACATTCAACCAGGATTTCATCGTACGATTTTTGACCCTGAGCGACTTGTTATTGGAACCGGTGATCAGCTTAACCGAATGAATGGTTGTACTGGTGATACGTATTTCCGCCTCACTGGAACCAGCTTGTCTCGTGACAAGGACGATATTTTGCGTCGTGTCCGAAATGCCATCAAGCGCCGCTATGAATTCTACGGATATCTCCAATTCCGCAATAAGATTCGTGAAGTCATCAAGTCGGTTTCCACTGTTGGAACTGAAGAGGAAATCCGTTTCCGTCAAATTGATTCCCTCAAAAAGGCCTTTAATTACCGAATGCTTATTGTGGACGAGGCGCACAATTTGCGTGATGTTGAGGGAACCGCAGTAAAGGGTATTCTAGGAACTGAGGGAGAAGAGAATGCAGAGGACGAGGAAGACACTGACACAGTTGGAACGGCAGAGGAGCAAGCTGAAGCAAAAGCTGGAAAACAACTGACTCCCTATTTGCGTCAGCTTGTGGAATCCACAGATGGAATGAAGCTACTCTGTATGACAGCTACGCCTATGTTTAACTCAGTGCTAGAAATCGTCTTCTTATTTAATCTCCTCTTGCTCAATGACAAGAAGGCTCCCATTTCAATGGATAAACTCCTAGATGCAAAAGGACAACTAGTAGAAGGCTCTGACATTATTCTGCGTCGTATTGCCAGTCAGTATGTGAGTTTTATGCGCGGTGAAAATCCGAATTCATTTCCTATTCGTCTCCTGCCTCAAGGTGAGCTGAGACTTACTGCTCAAGAATATCCTGACTATGCTCTTTCCTCAACGAAAAAGGAGACTATTTCTGAGGAGCAAAAGGTTGCCACATGTCGGCTCCCTCTTATTAAAAGTTCTGTGGATAAAACATCGTATGCTAGTGAAACGATGATGGCTCTAACAACTGAGTATGTAAAACGCTTTGGTACACGCTACAACGCAATTAACTATCTCCTTCAAGCTGGAAACTGTGTGTACCCAAGTGACAGCGAGGAGTATGCTCAACGCGTTGGTGTCAAGGGATTTCAAGGCGCCTTTACGAAAGAAGGCAAAGGGTACAGAGCAAATGAAACAGAATGGCTTGATGCTGAGAAGTTAACCGATTACTCACCAAAGGCGGCCACTATCCTCAAGGCAATCAAGGGTGCTGAAGGTGTCTGTTTTATCTATAGTCGGTTTGTGATTTCAGGTGCTCTCTTTCTCGCGCATTGCTTGGAGGCAAATGGATACACTCCATATGGTCGCAGTGAGCGCTACTTGGCCAATGGAATTGTCAGTCCAGGAGGTCGCCAATGCGCTCTCTGTCCCCTTCGTGAAGAGGAACACGCAGGGGCACCTCACGGGCCCTTTGTTCCTGCCAAGTTTGTACTACTGACAGGTGACAAGGAGCTTTCCCCAAAGAACAAGGAAGCAATTGACGCAGCGCGTGGAGAGAAGAATGTGGATGGAGGAATTGTAAAAGTTGTTATTGGCTCTCAGATTGCTGGCGAAGGTCTAGATTTGCGATTTATTCGTGAAAATCACATTTTTGATGCGTGGTTTCACTTGAACAAGACTGAACAAATTATTGGTCGTGCCATTCGTTTCTGTAGTCACTCGCTTATTGCCGACAAGGAGAAGCGCAATACAACTGTTTATTTACATGTTCTAACTCTTCCTGATACAGAAATGGAAACTGCTGATTTACAAGCCTATCGCACAGCACTGGCAAAAGCGGTCCTAGTTGGAAAAGTCAGTCGCAAAATGAAACTATTTGCTGTTGACTGTAATTTACGCAAAGAAGTGACAGTACTCTCTGGTCTACCCTGTAGAGTCCAAGTAGATGCTCAAGGAGTTAGACGCTCAGGAGCACAAGGAGACGCAGAATGTCAAGCAACAGGGCGTGGCGAAGGTATTCTTGTCGATGATATGCCATTTACAGCAATCTGCGACTGGATGGAATGTGAAACAGATATTGCCAAGCGCTGTATTCCTAATATTACTATTGACCTAGAATCAGCAGATGATTCAACCTATTCCACATTCAGCGCCCAATATAGAGAAACTCAGTTACAGCGATTTATTCGGTCTCTCTTTTCTCGCCAACCTTATTACAGCGCTGAAGAACTAGTTAGTCTCCTCCAGGAAACCGGTGTTCCTCAAGCAGCAATTGACTTTACCCTACAGCATATTATAAATAACCGTATGTTCCGTATTCGTTCTGGCTCTCGTGAAGGATATATTTTATACAAGAACCGGTATTTTATGTTTCAACCTGATGTATATTCTGATACTACAATTCCTCTTGCGCTGCGTATTGCTGATTTTCCCATTAAGCGTGATGTGTTTACTCCCAAGCCCATTCCTCGTGAAGCCCCTGTAATGAATGAAACAAAGAAGGCTGCGGATGAGGCACAACAGACAATTAAGCGAGAGGGACAATTAGAATTCTGGGGTCATCTTATGCGCTGGCTAGAAGCTGTTGTATCAGGTCGCCAAACATCTGTTGGAGTTGATATTGAACGAAAGCTGGAACTTGCTGTATCCAATAAATCCGTTCGTGATGTACTCATTGATAAATTAACTGGAATTGTAACTATGCGCAAAAAGTTGGCCGACGCAGATATGTTTCGTCAAATCGTACGCGAGTACTTTTGGGATGGATGGGTGGATGAACCAACCCAGTTATTTTTCCTCCAAAAGGACGAAGAGCAATTCCGCGATATTGCAGAAGAAAATATTCTAAGTTCAGGAAGTATCAAGGCATACCGATTTGTCAATGGTCAAACCAATATGCTGGATTATTTCTGTAATGGGCAGCAATGTAATCCTGCGGTACAAGAGGCTCTTGAGGAACTTGGGGCAGCAGAAGACCCTGTAAAGGCGCGTGATAATACAGTAACCACAACAGGAAATACCTATGGATTCATTGTGCCAAAGGCTGGTCCAATGGTGTTCAAGACACATCTTGCCCGTCTAGCAACAGATAAGTTCAAGGGGACAGAAGGAAAAGAGTGTGTAATTGTATCAGCATCCTCTGAATATTTCAAGAAGCTCATTGAAACTGGAAAAGACTTGGCAAAATACGGACAAGATACTATGGGCTTGGACAAGGACCATCTCTACGCACAAAGTGAAATTGTGAACAATAAGCGTGCGTGTACTGTTCTTGAGTTAACACTTCGGTATATGGATAAACTGAAACTCGGTGGCAAACGCTGGTTTTTCCGTCCTCTTGCTTCGTATTATAGCGGTCATCGCGGTAAGATAACTCAAGAGGCACGTAAGATTGTGGAAAGCTCAAAGGCGGAGCAGAAGAAGCGCGACCAGGAGCGCAGAAAGGCTGAGCGCACAGCTGCTGCGGCTGCAAAGAAGGTTGAAAAGGATGTTGCAAAGGAGCGTGAGAAGGCAGCAAAGGCTGCGGCAGCTGTGGAAGTGGCGGCTGGAAAAGAGGGTGTCGCTGAAGCACCTAAGCCATTAATGAAAACTAAACCAAAAGTTGGGTTTACACTCAAACTAAAAGGTGCTGTACCTAAGCCATAGGGATAGAATCTAAAATTGAATGATTTCTGTTTGAACGATTGTGGTAGGAAGCTATGGAACAGACTGTACTGATTGAACAAAAGATTGCTCTACCCCCCAAGCTGCTAAATAAAGTTCAAGATACACCTCTTGATGACCTAATTCTAGGGCTACTTCGCGAGAAGCTAGAGGGTAAATGTAATCAACATGGCTTTGTGATTCCCAATTCCATTGAGCTACTTTCCCGCAGCATGGGACAGCTGGATCACGGTCATTATACTGGCTCCATCAACTTCTATGTTCAAGCACAAGCCCGTGTGTACAATCCAGCCAATGGTACCCGAGTCACTGGCACAATCCTGAAGAAGAACAAGATGGGTCTGTATATGATTTACAATGATGCCATTCGCATTCTTATCCCTCGTGACCTTCATCTGGGCAATGATGCCTTTGAAACCCTTGAGCCTGGTCAAGATATCACTGTTGAAGTACGCAAGTCTCGCTTCCAGCTGAATGATACCTTTATTCTGAGTATTGGTGTTCTTGTTGGAACTTCAGGTCTCCCTGCTCCTACAGAGGCAGCAGCCGAAGTTCCAGAAGGCGAAGCCCCTTTACCTGCTCTTGATGAAGAGGGGTCAGAAGAGGCCATCACAGCGTAAATTTCTATAGGCAGTGAACCATCGCTAGAACAGAAATGACCACTCCGAACGAGTATGAGGAGCGGAAACAATGTCTAGAGGATACAAAGTCATTGACAAAGGAGCAAGCAGAAGGTCTGTTTCGTGTAATTTACTCCGAAGGAGTAAACTATTCTGAAAACAGCAACGGAATCTTTTTTGATCTCGTTTCAATGGACACAAAGCAATTTTCTGCTGTCAAGTCCTTTTTAACGTTGTGTAAAAGTCAGCAACAATCTGAGCAGGAGCGCACAAAGGAGCTTGAGGGATTCTTGGGTAACCTTCAAGAAGGGCAGTAATCCACCGGTCTAAACAAGTTTCGCACTAGACTAGTGAAGAGATGACTACCACCGAATGGCCGACTGTTCAACGCTGGCTAGACGCAAATCCTACAAAGGGTTTACGTCTACCACTTTACCAACACGCTGAAACGGTTACCCTAGATAAGGATATCGTGGATGCCGATGGATGGAAGAGTGTTCTAGTGAGCCCTACCACCCCGCTCTCTGCTGTTCTAATGGCACAAGACCAACTCTACGCCAGCAGTTCTGTTGGTGCTCGGCGTTCTCTCCTCCGCGATGAAACGACTGACCTTCAAGAAAAGGCCGTTCTTCATCTGAAGGGTGCTGGATGGCCTATGCGCAAGACAGCTGAGGGCATTGCTGGATGCGGTCTAGAGGAAGAGCGGCGTTCGATGTGGACTGAACACGGCTGGCGAGCCATCTGTGAACTTCGTGAGTGCCAACTTGTCCTTTTTGATGAGACGAAGCAAGAGGTACTCTTTTATCCTGAGGATGTGCGCACATGGTCTTCTGAGCGTGAAACGCTCTTTCTTGATGTGGGCGCACGCAGTCTATATACACCCCCTTCTGGGCAGACGCTGTCGAAGATTATTCTTCGTAAGGAGGCTGCATCGTGGGCAATCCATTGGCCTCAGCTGGACAAGAATCTGAAGGTTGAGGAAGTTAAGAGGGAAGCTGATAAGGCGTGTGTTCCTTCAGAGAAGGCAACAAAGGATGTTCTTCGCCGTAAAGTGGGGCGGGCTCAAACGCTAAGTCTTCTTTCCTCTTGGACCCCCTTCTAGATAAAATTGGACTACTAATCTACTAAAGCCAGAAACACTGACTTTAGTAGAGATAGCAGATGGAACTACACGCTGCTGAATTAGGGCACATCCGTGCTCTGGTATCGGATTGGAAGACCTCTCCCGAAATTGAACTAGAGGCCACATTTGGCTTCAAGGGAGTTGTTGATCTCCAGACCTTTCTGCGTGTTGTCTCTCGTCTCAAGGCGAAAGGATTTCGTGGGCTACCTCAAGATGAACGCATTACGATTGGTCTAGAAGACTCTCTTCGCTTTACCATTAGTGGTCAAGGCGAAGTGGCCAAGTACTGTCGTGATAATCGTATTGCTGGAAAACCCTTTGTCGCTATTATCAAAGACCGCTCCATCTCAAAGGAAAATGAAGACAAGGCCAATCTAGACTTGAAGGAATACAATGTCCGCATTAAGGCACGCCGTGAAAAGCCTCTCGCTGCCGACGATGTAATGGTCCGTGAGGCAATTGAACGCTGGGATTCAGTACGCAAGTACTTCCGCATCATTCGTCGCTGGACATTTAAGGATGAAAAGAAGGGCATCAAATTTGACCTGAGTATGGTACGCTCAACCCCGCGTGGAACTCAAGTACGGTTCCAAGACCAGAACATCCTCGCGGCGATTCCCACCTATGAAATTGAGGTTGAGCTTGACCGTGCTGTTATTCCTGAAGATGCGACTGTTGATGAAGTTCGTCTTCGTCTGCTTCAAGGCATTGGCGAGATTCTGCGTGGCATTCAAGGGACCCCGCTCTTGATTCGTAATTCGGTGAAAACCGCAGTGCTAGAAGAGTACCGCAAGGTCACTGGAACGGAGAAGTTTCGTGGTGTTGCCCCCGTGACGCTCCAACGCGACAATATGACGAAAGAAATAGACCCTGAGACGAATAATATCCGTAGTGGCTACAATGTAACCGACAAGGCCGATGGTCTTCGTGTCCACGCCTTTGTGACCGAGAGCGGTGAACTCTTTATGATTGATATGACGATGAATGTGTACAAGACTGGTCTCAAGAAACCCGCATGTAAACACAGTCTACTAGACGGCGAGTATGTCACAAATGACAAGGAAGGTAAAGGTATTCAAGACCTACTTCTCTTTGACATCTACTATGCGCGTAATGGCGACGATGTCTCTGGAAAGGGATTCAAGTCTGACCGCTATCCTGCGATGCAAGACTGGATTGCCGCGTGGGAAACGGATGGTGGGCCGACAAAGGAACTCAAGACGGCAAATCTAAATGTTGCGCTCAAGATGTTCCATTTGGCCAATGGAGATGATATCTTCTCCAAAGCGGCTGCTGTTCTTGACAATCATCGGATTCGTAACTACAAGACAGACGGCCTTATCTTCACTCCTAATGATTCCCCAATTCCTTCTGGAGCTGGTGTTGGTTGGGATGAACAGTTTAAGTGGAAGCCCTCAAAGGATAATACTATTGACTTTCTAGTTTCTATTGAGAAGGATATTGAATACACGACACAAGACAAGATTACAGTTGGTATTAATCCTCAGACTCAAGAGTCTATGCGCTATAAGACTGTACGCCTCTATGTAAGCAGCCGTGAAGACCCTGCCAAGACTGACCCTCGTGCGACGATTCTCAATCAACTCCCTGTTGGTCCTCAAGCAGGTGGTCTAGGACCTGCCAAACCAGTCCTCTTCAATCCTACCGATTATCCTGATACGATGGCGAATGTATGCTACTTGGAGACACTGATTGACCCTGACACGAGTGAGGAAATTGTAACAACAGAGACATCAGAGGAGCATGCTGGAGAACCCATCCGTGACAATAGCATTGTGGAAATGCGCTATGATGGAACTCGTTCTGCAGGTTGGCGTTGGATTCCGCTCCGTATTCGCTCAGATAAGACTGACCGTCTAGCCAAAGCAAAAGAAGAGGCAAAGAAGGCGCGTGTTCGTGGTGAGCGTGGCCCTCGTGAGGGAATCTATTACAAGACCATGAACTCTGCCCGCACAGCCAATGACAATTGGAACAGTATCCAAAACCCTGTAACGGAGCAAATGATTCGTCGCGGTCTTGAGGAGCCGACAACAGAGGAGCAAAAGGCGATGGGTGAGGCAATCCCTGTGGCTGTCCAGAAGAAGTACTTTGAGCGCAAGGCTGAGACGATTGACCTTCAAAAGGTACGTGGCCTTCGTGACTTTCACAACAAGTACATCAAAGACCAGCTACTCTATGGCGCCGTCTTTGCTCAAGGAGAAGGCAAGAAGCTTCTAGACTTGGCGGTTGGTAAGGCAGCAGATTTACAACGGTGGCGTCGTGGCCGTATTGGATTTGCTCTTGGTGTCGATGCGGCGGGTGAGAATATTCGTGACCCGAAGAATGGTGCCTATGCTCGTCTGCTGAGTAGCTACTTGATGAAGCAGAAGTTCAAGGATCGTCTCCCTCTACCACCAATGTTCTTCTGTATTGCCAACTCAGCACGCCCTCTTGTGGATGGAACTGCTGGAGAAACAGAGGAAGAGAAGAACATTCTGCGGAGCATCTTTGGTCGCGCGGAACTCACTGGACCAATTCCCAAAATGGTGGAGGAAGCTGGTGCTGGTCGTCTCCGCTCTGGTGCGGATGTGGTTGTCTGTATGTTTGCTCTCCACTACTTCTTTGAGACTGAAGCAATGTTTGATGGACTGCTTCAGAATATTGCCGATACACTCAAGATTGGAGGCTACTTTGCTGGAACAAACTTTGATGGCAAGGCAGTCTTTGACTTACTGCGTGACAAGAAGAAGGGAGAGAGTCGTGTTGGTATTGATGGAGAGAGTATTCTGTGGGAAATCACAAAGGATTATGAGGCAGATGAATTGCCGATTGACAGCTCAGCCTTTGGAATGCCAGTTGATGTCAACTTCATTACCATTGGAGCAAAACATCGTGAGTATCTAGTGCCTTGGGAGCTTTTGGTTGCCAAGATGGCCACGATTGGATGCGAATTGGTTCCTGCCGATGACTTGAAGACAATGGGGCTTCAAAAGTCAACGAATATGTTTGAAGTGAGCTATCAAATGGCCAAGAAGACAGAAAAGACCAAGTTCAATATGCCCAAAGCAGTGGAGCAATTCAGTTTCCTCAATCGCTGGTATATCTTCAAGCGCACAAGTCTCGGTGCTGGACGCGTGGGTGATATGGCAACTGCTGGTGTTGCTGCTGCTCGCTCGGCTGAAATGGCAATGGCGGCTGAAGGTCTATCTGAAGAGGCAAAGGCTGAACTGCTTGCCCTGAGCGCAGCCACCCAAGCTGCCATCCCTGAGGCTGGTGAGACTCTTGGTGCTGCATCGCTTGCCGCTGCTGCGTCGCTTGCTGCTCGTCGTCTACCTGTTGATGGTGCGCTAGCTGCTGTAGAGGCTGGAGAGCTCGCTGTTGGCGGTCCTGGAGCAGCTGGACCAGGAGCTCCTGTTGCACGCACAGTTCCTGTAGATGAGACAATTCGTTCCTTGCTGGACAAGAAGACCTTTACCAAAGCGGAGCTCTTTAGCTTCAAGGAAACCTCTGTGGAATTTGACAAGGCACTCAAACTGCCAGAGCGGTATGCCTCCTATGCTGCTCGCTGGATGGCACCCAATGCTCCATTCCGTATTGTGGACCCATCAGACGGCGAGGAATACCCCAGTGTTCTACACTTTATGCTTGGTATGAAGTTCAAGTATGCGTCTGCTGTTCCTGGACTTGCGACAACAGTCTTCTCGGTGAATGGTATTCATCAGAGCTATGTTGTACAGCGTCTAGAAGCCAGTAAGAAGGGGACACTTACCGCAGCACGCGACCGTGACTTGCTTGAGGAAGAGACCAAAGAGGTTGAGCGCAAGGCTGTCACAGAGCTTAAGAAGAAGACAACCAAGTTTGACGAGGGACTCTGGGCAACCAAAAAGCTTGGACTATTAGAAGAGGCTGTGCGCCAGCGTCTCCAGCGCGATAAGCGGTTCTGTATTATTGCTGACGCAGCAATGGTTCAAGACAAGTATCTCTTGTATGAGGACACCAAGACCAGTGAGCTTGGAGGTATCCGCACAATTACGGGCACAATCAGTGGTGAAAATATGTATGGTCGTATGATTATGCAGTTGGCCGCTTCAGATCCTGAGACACTTAAGGCATGTATGGCACTCCCAGATGTCTAAAGACCTAGCGAGTATATGTTGTGTATGAACGACCTTGAACAGGGTCTTGTTGCCCCAGATGTACCTCCTAAAATGAGAACATACAAAGGATGGTGTGGAATTATATTCAGTATTTTTTGTACACTACTTTGTATTGCCACAATTGGTTTTTCAATGTATATTATTTATACATTGCTCGCACGTTGAGCAACGCTCAACAGAAGTGCTATATACTTTAACATATGGCTCACTAACCGAACCTAAACCCAGCCACCTATAGAATTCTAACTAGATGCAAGCTCTTGGTCGTCTTGCGCTTTCCACGATGATTGCCTATACTGCCCATTATGGATCAACAAAGCTCTACAGTGAGATTTGTATTCCTGATGGCATATTTGGATTTGTACAAGGTCTTGTCGCAACAGGAAGTCCCATATGCCAAGCTGTATATGGAGTTATGACGCATAGTCAGGTAACCTATAGTAGTTTTATCCTATTTGGTCTTGGAAGTCTTATGATTGAAGCACTTCCTAGGTTTAAGAAAGGAGAGACACAAGAAACAACTGGAACAACATAAAGAATCTTTAGTATAGTCAATTAAGAAGCCTATGCCAAAGAATCCATTGAAGTGGCAAAGTCTTGCCATTAAGAATCGTGATGAGCGTGACTTACATATTGAATTTGATGAACCGACCCATCGTTACACTGTTGATGGAGAAAGCAATGGATGGGTAAGTAGCACTGGATTTTATCATCTCTTTTTTCCTCACTTTGACCCTGATAAGACCATAACCAAGATGATGAAATCAGCGAACTGGCAACAAAGCAAGTATTATGGAATGACACGCGAGCAAATCAAGGAGCAATGGAGTAGTTCTGGCAAAGAGGCATCAGAGGCTGGAACTGAAATGCACTTGGCCATTGAAATGTTTCACAATGGGGCAGAAGACCTCATTCCTGAGAAGCTCAAGGAAACTGCCGAGTGGCGATATTTTATGAATTTTTGGCGAGAGTGTGGCGATGATTTGGAGCCGTATCGTACTGAATGGGAGGTATGGTCAAAGGAGTACAAGCTGGCTGGTAGTATCGATATGATTTACCGCAAAAAGTCTGATGGGACTTTTGTGATTTACGATTGGAAGCGCAGCAAGGATATCAAAACGGAAAATCGGTTTGAGACTGGATATCCTCCTGTAGACCATTTACCCCACACAAATTACTGGCACTATTCCCTTCAACTGAATATCTACAAGTGGTTCTTGGAGACATATTATGGGCTTGTCATTTCAGACATGTATCTCATTATTCTTCACCCAGACAATAAAAACTACCGTCGTCTTCGTCTGAATGATCTACAGGATTGTATTCAAGATATGCTAGAATGTCGCAAACGGGCTTTGGATTGTGGGTCTAAGTCCTCTGTACTCATTCCACTGCCACAGGTGGCTCATGGGCAGTCAGTGGAGGTTGCGCCGCTCTTTGTTGAAGAATAGCCTTTTGCTTTTGTTCAAGCACACGAGGCTTTACGGTTGCGGGTCTAGCAGCTGCGGCATTTGGTTTCGGTTTTGCGGCGGCCGCAGGGCGTAATAGTTTTGGTTTTATTGCTTCATATATTGCTCCTTCAAGTAATTTAGGAAGAGTCCATTCTGTTGGAATGACAAACTGAGTTGTTTCTGTGTCAATGAGCATTCCAGGCCCCTCTGTCGCATCTGGAATGAGAATAACAACACCAGGTTTTGCTTCTGCATTAGTAGGCTTTCGTGCTAGTGCTGGAATATCTGGCTGCTTGATAAGTACTTGAACAACTGGAACTTTGACTTTATCTGCCAGCGTGCTCAGCGTCGCAGCCCCAAAGACATCTGTAGAGGTATCTACAGCTGCCCGTTTCAAGGCAAATTGTTCTAAGAGTTTATCCACACGAGCATCATCCTCTTTACCAACAATGCGCAGACCCAACTTGGATTTCCCTTCAGGAGTAATATATGCATCTAACTCGGCAGGAAGCTCTTGGACATCTATTACAGCAAGACGTGCCTTCTTCTCCTCTTCAGATTCTGTTTGACGACTAAACTCTTCATACCGTGTTGGCTTCTCCCACGCTTTATCCTTACTATCACGCAACAAGGTATACCACGCAGCAGAAGTTTCAGGAAGAATCCATTCTGTTCCAATGTGGACATTGCGCGATGGAACTTGTATTCTGCGTACACCCTTATTGAGCAGTTCTGCCCTCTTTGCTGGGAGTCTTAAGATTTCATCAAAGAGACGCAACATAAAATAGCGCACAGCTTCCACACGGCGCACAGAGCGATCCTTATTATATCCAATAGTAACCTTGTCAGGCGTATGAATCTTACACTCACCATCCTTGACTGCGCAATATCCATCACACTTATCTTCAGGTTGTGTTAAGCAATCTGCGCGAAAGACGATAGGTTCTACAGCGAATGTTTCTTGAGAGTCTGCGGCAAACCATTGTTGAATGGTAGGTCCAAGTTCAATCTCTAAACGGCGCATCTTTTCATAGATAGGAATTGTCTTTTCACGATACAAGAGACGGTCAACAAATTGGCGCACAGTAGACCGTTGTTCTGTCAGAGCAATCCAATTGCTGAAACTCAATCGCAAATGCTGATATATATTGTCTGCCAACTCACGTCCAAGCAAATAGGGCGTTTCCGTATAGGCTTCAACTGGCTTTGTTTCTCCTTCTCCTTTTGGAAAATCATCAAAACTAATGGCACGATTCAGCTCATATTCAAATTTGAACCAATCATTTTGTTCAAGAGGGACGAGTTCTGTCTTAAGATTGTCAGCTTCATAGGGGAAACAGGGAAGATTAATCATCTGTGTAACTCCTGGAACACCTAGACGGAATCCAACAACTTGGTCTGTGGTCAAAAATCCGTTGAGGGTGTAGAGTTTACTGAGAGGTTGTAGCTTAGGAGAAAGCAGTCTATATACCTCTTCCACATCTTCTGGAACAGCAAACTCAATACTCTGTAGTCCCAAGTGAAGTCTCACATCACTGACATTAATTAAAGGGTTTCCATCATCGGCTACAGGAATGAGAATTTCTTGTTCAATATTAGATACTATTGGACGAACTGTAATGGCAACTAAATGATTGGAAGAATCACGCACAATTCCCTCGATCTTTAGTGGTTTGACTAGAGTAATCATTTGAGTAAGAGGAATGAGTTCACGCGAATCAATTCCACGTTGTAGAGTAAAGGCTCCACGAAATGCTGCGCGGCATTGCGTACGGAATTCCTTATAGCGCTGAAGAACTATGCGAGGAAAATCGTCAGCTTGGAATTGCTCCTGTGATATGGAATAGAACGCCTCTTGATGAATTGGTGCAGTATCCTTTTCAATAATTTGGTCAATGTACATCAATGGCTCCCAAATTCCAGAAGGAGGGTGATAGGTGAGAAAGGCAACCTTATTTGTATTAAATCGGTCCATATCAAGGCCAAGTAAAGGACAAGAGACATCAACTTCCGTCGCAGGATCACGAGGATTTCCCTTATAGGTTATGGTAAGAATTGTTAGTCCAATCTCTGCTAAAAGGTGTGCAAAGTATTTGAGCTGTTTCTTTTGGGAAGGGTCGGTTATATATTTCTTGAAATTGCTGTAACTGCGCTTGAGGCGGTCAAGTTCCAATTCAGATCCTTCAAAATTGATTTGTGTACTAATGAGTTTGAATTCAGTTTCTTCGTCTGCAGTTACTTCATATTCAGGATCAAAGAAATCCAACAGAAGATTTCCAAAATTTAAGTGAAGAAATAGACGAAGATTGACCTTAATAAGATTTAAGAAGTATCCTTCAACCTCTGATATTGTATTCATCCCTAAACAAGGTGCAAGAGCAGCAAATAGACTCTGGTTATTCAGTGTTGTACGATTGAGCACACCAAGACGGAAAAATCCGTGTACATCAGGTTTAAATTCTTGACGCACAGCAGAACGAACCACCATTGAAGCAGAATCTTGTCCTAAATACGCGTCGAGAGCCAGATTTGGCATACCAATTTTACCAGGTTCTAGAGGGAATTTTTCAGGACCAACCACATACTCACGGTGAATGCGGTAACGGAGCTGGTCATAACTGACAAGTTGTTGTGTACGAATATACAATGAATTACGCACCGATGCCTTTTCCTCCTCTTCATGTTCTGCTTCAGCTTGGGCAACTGCTGCTGCACTTGTTTTTGGAGAAACATCACGGAGACGACGGAACCGTTCATCTGCCCATCCAATATCCTTTCGTGAAACAAAACAACAGGGCATATCAAATCCAAGAGGGTGTGCTGGATTTTTCAAGAAATTAATATACAAGTGCTTTTTAGAAGATTGTTGTTTGACTCGTCTGCGATGGACTGTTTGACCTGGTAAAGGATGCTTACGCTCATTTGGAGAATCTCCAAATAGTGTTCCACCACAAAAGGGGCACGAATTTGCAGGTTTAGGATCACCATTACGGTCTGTTGTACCCTTAAATTCTTCAGGAATTAAAGGGAGTAGATCACGTAAACAAAAATATTCTGTGCATAAGTAATAATTAGGAGCAGATGCATCAGAACCATAACGCAACACAGTAATTTGAAGATGTTTACCTTTTGCTTCTTGTATTGTTTCAGCAGTATTTGGAACACCATACACAATAAATCCAATCTTATCTTCGGCTTCATCGTCTGCATAAATGGAGCGCATATTCAAGTATTGTGACTGGGTTAAGATTGCAGGTTGACGATCGTCATTTGTTGCACATTGACTTGTCCAGTGTCGTGTTCCAGTTGTTACCTTATATTCAAAGAGGCGATTATCAAGTTTCTTAAGGCGCGTAATATACCACTCATACGGAATAATTGCTTGTTCACCTTCTTCCTTAACACGCAGTGCCTCCTTACCCTTCTTTACAGGTGCTGCCGCAGGTGCTACAGCCACAGGAACAGGAGCCTTTGGAATATTAGCCACAGCAGCAACTTGCTCTTCTTCATCTCCAAATCCTTCAAATTCATCAAAAAATATGTCTGCTTGTTGTGCCGCTAAAGGTATAGTTCCTTCACGTTCTTTCGCTTCTTCATGTAATGACTCTGCTGAAACCTCCTCCTCAGCTTTTGCCACCTTTGTTGGAGCAACTAACTTGTGAGTTTGGAGTACATCATCCCACTCCTCTTTTGTACCATAAAAGACTAGAGATAGGATAGTGCAAATTAACTGGATACTCTCAAAACTATCCACATTCAAGAGCTGAATATTAAATGTAGTTACATTTTCGGATGTAATAGCAATTTCAATTCCAGCATTTTCTACAGGAAGAAATTCTTTTGCATCTGGGTCTGCAATAGCCATCTCAGCACGCTTGGTCAAATAGGTCTTAATATATCCAATTGCCTCATCAACAGACAATTCAAATTCATCTGCCAAATGTTCAGCATAGAATTGCATCGCATCGTCTGTCGGCAGACCCTTTCTGCTGAAAAAGAAGGTTAAATAGGCCATAATCTTATCCTCTTGAATAAAGTTGCTCACACCCTTGAACCGAAACATAAACAGTGGCTTTTGCATTCCTTTGGGAACAGATGCTGGCTGAAATAGGGTTCCTAATTGTTCAAAGCGTTCTGCTGCTTGACGACGGATGTCTTTAGGGGGAACTTCTTCATATTCTAAATGTATGGTAAGTTGAGCACGATAGAGTTTTGCGTCTTGTAAATGAATAGGAAGGTCCAGTGAGGTATCATACAACAATTTTCCTAATTGTCCCAAATCGTGTTGAACATCGAGTTGACGAATCTCTTTTGGTGGCTGAAGAATAAAGTTTGCTGTTCCATCATCACTGATGATATATGTTCCATACAGAGGTGGAGTGCCTACTTGTTCTTTACGCACAAGAGCTTTGATATACAAGACTGACTTGTCGGCAAGTGGCGAGGTATCTTCACTCCATGTTTTAAGAAGGGCGACATCGTGGACTTGGGGAAGCCCAGTAGAATCTGGTTGATAGAGTTTTGTTATAGGGGTTGTATTTGGCGTCAAGAGGCGCATATAGGGTCTGTTCTCATCCACTGAGGCGGTATAGAATAAAATGTCAGCACCATCGAATGTGGAAGCGTCTGTCCAAAGTAAAGAGAGATATTTCGTTCCCACTGTTTTCAGCTCCCTCAAACTTACTAAACCTAATAACTCGCTAAGTAAAGCAACTTGACTGAGTTTTGCTGAGATATAGGTTTCCACAGATTCAGCAAATTTGGTGTCCTCTGCTGAAACCGAAAAGTCAGTTTGATATGCTAGTGCTGGAAAATAGGGATAAAATAGTCCATACCAGTCACGCGCTGGCATTGCTCCAACTGTTCCCTTGTATTGTCGTAACAAGTACTGTAAAGTATAGCAATGGAAGACTGGCAGCTCTTCTGCCGATACCAAAAATGCGTCTCCAAGCGTCACACGGCCACGTGCTGAAAATCGCATAGGCTTCTTATTTCCATCCGTATCCACAAATTGGTCTTGTAAAATACTCCCACGAATAGTCTGATTAGGTTCTGGAAGGATAAGTGGTTTATCCGTTGATTCTTCCATCCAGGTTCCGGTTGCATTCTGAACACCATCCTCATCCTCAAATGCTAGAAAGGTGTACTTGGGAAATAGGTCCTCTTGTTTTCCCTGTTGAACCCATAGGGCGCGTTGAAGGTCCTCAATCGTGTGAAACCGCGCGAGACCTTTGACACTGACTTCTTCTGGTGCCTCTGAGTTATGTAGTATTACGCGTATCTCTTCTGTTCCTTCTGTTAATGACTCAAGAGGCGAAGGCCGCATTAGCCTATTGAGTTTATCAAAGAGCGGGGTGCCCTCCATCCTAACTGGATTGATTCAAAAAGGGGTGACATCTAACCGAGTTTACCAATCGTAAAGTTGGTTCCTTCTTGGTCTCTTGCTGGGTCATATTTGGGTGAATCTGTAATATTCACACCACAATATGTTGTAGGATGGCTTTTGAAGTCTACAGGTTTGTATAGACCACGCTGCTCAGCTTCACGAATGAGCCAACCAAAATTGTTCCAGAACTCTGGTTCGTGACCGATACTTTGTGTGAGCATATGGGACATTTCGTGTAGGGCAACAAACATCATTACATTGATATTGACTAATTGCTCGGTTCCATCGCGTTGGCGGAGGCAAAAATGGACAGATTCCCCCTTATTCACGCTATAGGATGTATGTTCAGCATCAGGGGTTGATTCAAGAAAGCGCTGAGGATCAGCCCGAAAGTTCTGAATCAGTCGTTGAACTTGAGGCTTATTCGGATAGGCTTCCTGAAGGGCATCTGTGAGTTTTCCTAGATTCAGACGGAGTGTTGCGAGTAAATCAGCAGCACCTTGCTTATCCGGGAGGTCTCTTACCTTGTACTCTCTGCCATCAACAGTGCTTCTTTGTGATACTGTTGGGTAACGTGAATTATATCCTAAAGCATTCTGGACAAGGCCAGAAAGCTGTCCTAGTATAGATTCATTCATTCTCCTACTAGAGAGGCGAGATGGTCGGCAAGGATGTATACGAATTGATGGAAAGTTTCCAGTATGGTATGTTGTATATCTTTTTTGCGTTTGCTGCTGGTGTTGGACTGGATTACTTGTTTCCAGTATACGATGAAAAGAAGCCAATTAGTGATGTAAGCCGTGAAGTAATTGCTCAAGCACTGCTCTTGATTGCGACCGTATATTTTGTGCGCTATATTGTCAAGAGTGTACCAATTGTCTTCCCTTATCCTCGTGGAAGTTATATTCCATACAAGACTGCTGAATTTAATGGCGAAATGATGATGGGATTTGTGTTTCTGAGTTCCCAATTGAATATGCTGAATAAAATAGATTTGCTGAGTAAACAGATTTACAAACTGTTTTTTAACGAGGAGCGTAAGCTCCAGGACTCAGCAGAACGCGAGGTGACCTTGCTAGAAAATGGTGTTGCCAAAAAGGTTAAAATAGTGGAAAAGCGATTTGGTCTCTAATAAAAAGACAACGTTACAACCCAACTATTTCCTGTATACCCACTATTTAATCCTGTAGCAAATAGTTGAACCTGTAAATAATTTGGGATAGAAGGGTCAAATGTAGAACTGAAATTTTGTACGCGAAGACTTGATGGTGATGAAGTTAAGGTTTGCGTAGAATCAATTTGTGTTCCAGAACCGCCAATGGATGGTGTTGTTGTGTTAAATAATGTAATTTGAAATGACTCGCCTGTATTAAGAGGTTTTTGTGAATACAATAGGCATCCAAATAATATACACCGATTGGTAAATGGAATACTAATTACATTATCTGTTAATGATGCTGTTGGTATAAATCCTGGCACTAGATAATAAGTACCATTATTTATATTTCCAATTACTCCCAACTGTAGTTGTGATGATACAATATTAACACCGAATCCTCTTAGAGCAGCTTTAGCATTCACCAAATCAGTAGCAAATAAATAGATAACTGGTGGCTCGGTAGTTTCATTTAACACGGGCTGACGAATATCAAATGTTGTTCCTAAAATTGTAGATGTTTTCAATAAAATAAATGCACCGGTATTTGTTGCTTCTACACCAATCACATTTTCTGCCGAGCCAATTCCATTAGCAAACACCACTGTATCACGAACACTAAATTGTAGTGCACCGGTAAAATACCATCCTCTCACAATACCAGTTGTACTTGAGGTAACATTTGTTGTTGTTCGTTGTACTGCATTTAATGAATTTGGTATTCTTGGATTCGTAGTTGTTCCATCAGCAAATATACCATATACATTGGAGGCATCGGTGGCAGTTGAAGTAACATTAATTACACAAGAACGGATTTTAGCGGTTATAGTCGTTGTAGTTGGAAAATAGACACCAATTAGATTTACACCTGATGTTGAAGTTGAAACTGATACGGTTACATCTTCAAGACGTGTTTGAGTTCCCATTGTAATTGCTATATGAGAACCTGGTATTGTAGGAGTTAATTGTATGGTTACCGTTTGAATATTAATTCCGCGCAAACATGTATTTGAAGGCAATGTAATTCCACTAGTAAGAGTATAGGTACCAGGTAGGACATATACCGTATCTCCAGGAAGAAGTGCTGAAACAGCGATATTTACTGTCTTATAGGGGAGACCACCAGGAGATGCGGTTGTATCATTTCCATTAACTGAATCTACAAGAAGTACCTTACCAAGTCGTGGGGCTCCAAGAACATTTTTTATGAGAGAATATGCTGAACCTGTTAGACCACTTGGATATGCTACTGTATCATGTTGTTGAGCAATAAGGTCAAAGGAGGTTTGACCAGCAGTTCCTGTTGGATATATAACCCATCCACCATTTTGATACGATCCATATGAGCTAGCACCAGTGGGTCCAATTGTAAGTGTTGGTGCCATTAGCCCAGATGGTGTATATACCAGTTGTTCATTTATTGCGCCAATCGTCGCGGAGCCATTATTATTGGCGCTTTGAATCTGAATAGTTCCAGTAGACATGTATAAATTTTGCCAGCGAGTTGATGAACTTCCTAGACTCAACGCACCATTGGAAGATGGTAGGATATTCTGGGAAACAGTAAACGAATTGTTACTAGAACTGAGTTTTAGATCTCCAATATACAGTGAACCAGTGCCTACATAGACATCTTTCCATGCAGTTCCTGTTGCTCCAAGACTGTATGATAAATGGGAGGCTGGAAGAACATTTCCAGCAATTTGTACTGTTCCAATTCCACCAACATTCTGGGTAATTTTTAGCACATCACTGGATTTTAGGGTTGTGGTATTTAATGGGTCAACAACTGTTATCGAGCCAGTACCCTGAAGCCTTACTAGAATTCCTGGACCAGTAGCCCCAGTAGCCCCAGTAGCCCCAGTAGCCCCAGTAGCCCCAGTAGCCCCAGTATTTGATGAAACTCCAGGAGCTCCTGTTGGTCCTGTAACACCGGTAGGCCCAACAACAGGAATCTTCTCAGGTGGATCGCAACATCCAGCAATTATTTTGTATTGTCGAATTTCTGTTAATTCACTAGCATTCATATAGGATGCTTCTCTAGTTTGCGATAGTTTTTCTAGAGTGATACTTGAACCACTGTAGAAAGATTAATTGTTCCATGTAGGTTTAATTGCTTTATAGACTAAGCGAGACTTGATAATTAAATGTGGGGCATTTAATTGATCTCCAGAGGACGACGGTTCGTATCCGGAGCAATAGTGCTCTGGTTGAAGATTGAGACGGGAACTTGGGGATTGGGGGGCTCAGAGCGGAGCTGCCAATTGGCATTGCGCAAGCTCTGGCCAACAGTGTTGACACCGATCAAAGCACCAGCCGACAGGAAGTTCTTGCCCTTCAGCGAGCCAGGTCCCATCGGGTTCTGCTCAGCCCACACGGAGTTCTGGTCCTTAGGCAGCAGCTCCGTCGGGGTCAGCTGGTCACGAGGGTAGCATCCAGCGGGTTGTTGAGCCGAGCCAAACTCAGCAGGTCCCTCCATAGAGGCGAGGTCAGCAAAGCCCTGTGTGACGGGCTCAGGAAAGGCGCTCGTGCGAGTATTGCCAGACACAGCGTGCGGGTTATTCGTTGAGCTGGCCGTGTTGACAGCTCCAGGATTGCTCATTTGACCAGCACCTGCCTCGCCAGTGCTCGTGGAGTTTGCCATGTTGGCAAATCCAGATCTGAAGCCAGCTTCCTTCTTCATATCAGAAAAGCCTTGCTTGCCCTTCAGCAATCCAAAGAACGTAGGGTCTACCAGATATACCAGAACAGCTACAATAACGACTACAACTAACCCTGTCACCATGTTGTTTCCTGCCATCGGTGTTTCTGTAATAGAGCAAGTGTATAATTTTCATTGCTCACTGCGTTCACTCATCATTGTCCGTCTCCACCTCAGTCTGAGCTTCTTCACCATCCTCCTCAGGATAGAATCCATATCGCTCTTCAAATCGTAGTGCCATACGCTCAGCACGGTACCGCGCCAACTTTGCACGAATACGCGCCTCACGAACTTTACGTCTTAACTTTTCCTTGTGGACATCATTCTCGGGTTCAGTATCCAACCGGAGAGGGACATCGTCGGCATAAGGTACATGTAAATCGGCCAATTCTTGAATCCATTCATTAGGTCGGGACTGCGGGACAAAGGTATAGGTCTTTTCAGGGCTCTGTAGCTCAATTGGTTCCGTTTGCTGAGAAGCAACTTCCTCCAATTCAATCCGGGACTTGGCAGGAACTTTATAACAGGGTGCCCAATAGACTTGGAATACGGGAGTATTTACCTTAATTTTTGTTGGTAGCCATCGGAGAACCCAATCCTCATCTTCTTCTTCCGTTAAGATCATTGGAGGTTGAACACTGGAATCAACAATTATCTCCACCTTTGCCAAGCATTGCTCAAGTGTCGGAGGTTTTACAAAGGCACCACTACAATCCTTTAGCCATTGTGTAAAGACTAACTTGGAAATAGAAGGATTATGAATTTCTTCTGGAGTATTGAAGACTAGTGATTCATCAAGTGTATCACTCCCCTTGAACTCAAGACCATCCACGACAAATGGAAACGCATCAACTTCAGAATTGTATGAAGCAGAGTGTTCTGTTGTAAACCAATACTGATACTTTCCATCAGGGGTTAGCTGACGGCGAAATTTAGATGAAAAATATGACCCGTCTGACATCTCTGACTGCGTAGAGAGCAGCATTCCTTTAATCAAAACGCACGCTAGAATGTCGGTAGCAAAACCCGCACCTCCAAAACCACAGCGCAATGAATGGGTTCAATCCTTTATTCAGAAGCTTATCAAAAGCGTCCAAACAGACGATAATCGTAAAATGATTCAGGTATTTCTTGTTGATCCTGTGTTAAATTATATTCTAGAGCGCCTCTTTCCCTATGTTGCGGTCTTGTGTGTTTTGTTTGTGGTCTTGACAGTGATGATTTCAGCAACTCTAGTCATTGTCTTCACTCGTGTTGGAAATGCGGTGTCTCAATAGCTGCGTTTTTCAGCAAGTAGGCTAGAATGGGAACTCAGCAACCTAACGAGTTTGCCTCGTGGGTGCGCAACTATGTTCATTATGACAATCTCGCATCGCAATATAATAAACAAGCGACTGGTGCCCGAAAACTACGAGACGACTATGAAGGTAAAGTCATTCAGAATCTGCGCGCAAATAATATGCAAAATGCGGTGATTCAAATTGCTGGAGCTCGCCTTCAATACGCAGAGGAAAAGACGATTCCTTCCTTGTCAATTCCTCGTCTCGAGCAATACCTACACGGCTATTTTCAACAAAAGGGTAATGGTCTTGATGAAACAGAGGCCATCCTCCGGTATGTGAAACTCCAAAAGGCGTCTGATACTCAGTTGACGGCAAAACTAAAGAAGACACCTACTCCTGTAGCACTCCCTCCAGCTCCTGGCCAAATGGGACAGCTCAAGTAGTCTAAACGCACAATGACACTAGTAGTTAGAGTTGTTATAAACACCTATTGCAACTAGATGGAAACTGTTCTTCCTCCTGCGTTTCGCTTTCTTGCCAAGCAGCGTGCTTCGGCACGGAGTACTATGCGCCAACACTGGCTAGCAAGTTTACCTGATGGTGTAATTGAACGCTTTATTACTCGTCATCTGGAACCATTTATTGAGTCAAAAGGCTATTGTCTTGGATTATCACTGCGTGATAAAGTGCGATTTATTCGGTCATGGGCATTTTCCCATGTAGAGGCAACACATACACCATCCTTTCTTCACACTCCAGAAGTGACAATTCTGTATTGTAATCACTACGGTGGTGAAGAGGAATACGATTGGTATTGCCAAACGATTTCAACAGATGACTGGCAGACATTTTGTGAGCAATTCCATTGGCCAGAGCTGCTGGATGACTCGGATGCTGGCATTAAACAACGCGCGGACTTGTTTCGCCTTGTTTGGCACATGATTGACCTAGACAATAGTAAACAACATCTCTATTGGCTAGATAACGTATATGAAGAGGAAGAAGAAGAGGAACTCTATCAGGATGATAACTTAGCCTTCACTGGCAGTCGTCGCACCTTTTCTTAGTTGGACCACGCCTCAGTACTCCACGGTAAGATTGCAATGTTATTTGCCTCACCGCGATATTTAGCGACCTTCTTGTCCACCTCAAGAGCACCAGGACTCAAGGGAGCACCAACTCCAGATGTAACCGCAGTGGCATCATGGTCCTTTTGCTCAGGCTTTACACCATAGCAGTTGACACCGAATCGGAGCTCAGGATTATCAAAGAAGCCTCCATTCAGTCCAGGACGACCACAGCTATTGCGCTGGTCCTCAGGTCCAGATTGGAGTTTCTCCCAAGTGCCTTGTTGTGTAGGATAGACGGCCATTTGTCCCTTTGACCATCCATAGTTACACCAGTCGGCACCTTGAGCATAGGCTTGTTTGACTTGCTCGTATGTTGCAAGTTCAGCACCAAGAGCCTTACAGAGGGGCTCAGCATCATAATAGGTATATGAGTTCTTGCTCACATTAAAGACTTGTTGACGACCAGGTAGAACCTTTTCTACAAGCGATGCCTTGTGGACAGTATCATCCTGAGGCGCTTCGGGTTTCTCTGTTACATGAGGAGATGTCTCCTCCATCGGCGGAGGCTCTGAGCCAGCGCCAAAAAGGCTTCGTACCTTATCATAGGCTACACGAGCACCAGCGCTTACTTGACGCCAAAAAACGCCAAAAAGAATGACAATAACAACAACAGAAACAATCAATAAGATATGTACCGATGAAGGACCCTTGCTTGTGTTAATCCCAACATTTGCCGCTGTATTCTTTACTGAATTAAAGGCAGTATTTGCGGCAGTGTTTAGTGCACCAACAATACCCGTATTTTTACGAGTATTGCCAAAGTTGAAAAAGTTCACTCCAGGAGCCGGAGAGCGTATTGTGTTCATCACCTCTACTACTAACTAGAAGAGGTATTCTTTCTTAGCAGTTCAGGGAGACATTTATCCAGCTGTTCCTGAAAACTCAGCACACTGACATCTTCATATCGTTTTCCATTGATATAGGTGGCTCCAGGATAGGCTAATCCAAATCCATAAAGGTTTGGCTGAAGTTCAGCTGTTTGGTCATTGTATGCCGAACCCTCTGAACTCAGTAAGCGTCTCTGAAATCCAGTTGCATACACAACCTTTGTTGCTGAACAAAGTGCTTTATGAAGTTCAAGAGGTTCATTCCAACTAACAAAGGACAGATTTGGCGGAGGTGCCGTAAGAAATGTACGGGCTAGTTCTGCTGACTTTTCCTTGAGGCCAGAATATACACCTTCATCTGCAAATTCAGCAATTCGTGTACCCTTATATACACCAATTGCCTTTACTCCAAGTGTAACAAGAACATCAAGGACAAGAATGCCAGAATGTGATGTTCCAAAGACAACTACAGTATCCTTTGGAGTAATATGGTACTTGAGTTGGTTAGGGTCAAGAGCAATGGGTAAAGGAATAGCGGGAAGGTCAAGCGGAAGTGTCTTTGGAATCCCTCCTGTACAGAGAAATAGGGTCTTACATTGGACTGGGGAAGGTAAGGATATCTTCCATCCTTGCTCTGTGGCTGTAATGGAGGATACGGTTGCTCTGCGTTTTGTTACTGTGCTACCATAGGCGAGAGCGGTTGCTAGACACGCTTTTGCAATTACACGCACGGGAGTACATTGTTCTGGGGTATAGGTCTTAGCAACTTCTTCTAGAGTCTCTTTGGAATGAGGCAAATATCGCTCAAGTGCTTGTTTTGTCTTCCACCATTGTGTATTACTGAGTACAGAACCGTAGATTGTTGCAAGATCACCTCCTAAGAAGGTTTCATCAATGACCACTATTTCTGTTGGAAGAACTCCACGATGAAGGAGTTCACAGAGTGCCAATTGTCCGCTTATGCCAAAGCCGACAATACTGTAGGTGTAGTGTTGCATTATTCCTAACTATATTTAGGATAATTAAAATAGAGGCATTATGTAGAACTATGAATACCACTTATTATAAAGTATCTTCGGAAAATAAAGTATATTCTTGTAAAATTACAACCTATAAATTTCCGGGTCGTCCTGAAACAAGCACTATTTCATTTGGAGGAAAATCTACATATTGTATTGTTGGAGCATGGAAATCTATAGAACCTACTATAGTATATATTGACCGTATAGAATATGATAAAGGGTGTATTCTAGATGGTCAATTAGAACACGGAAAAGGAACTATATCAATGATTCAAGCGGCATTATATACGATTCGTCGTCTGTATCCAGATGTAACACAAATTACATTTACAGATGACAGTCATATTTATTGTGAACATGGTAGTAAAAAATATAAACTTAGTCTAGCACACGACTATATTCTTAAATATAATCAAACATGGTATGAACAGAAATTTCACGCCAAACTTCCACTGAATCTCTATCAATCATTTCAATCTTCACTGTCTGTGCTTGATGAACCTCTTTCACCATTTGAATTTCAAGTAACACTATCACCATATTTAGAACAATATAAACAACAATATATGTCGGCATCAACACCAAGAGATTTTTTTACAACGTTGCGTAATGACTTTGGAACTCGGTATTGTGTTGAAGTATGGCATTGGATTCGCCACTATTTGGAACAACAACTTCATATTAAAGTCTATAAGGACTCTTGGAGTATTGATACATCAACAATTCAACCACCACATGAATATCAGTTAGATAAAACTACTCAACAAGGAGGTAGTAGAAAAAGATATACACGAAAAATGCGCAAATACGAAGAAGAGTATATGGTGGAACAAGGTCTTGGATTATATGGTGATTGGTAAAATTGACCTAAACTTTATGGAAACTGCTGAATAGAGTATGGACAAATGTCAGTTATAACTACGGCAGCCAATTTTGTGGAAAAGGCGAAAGCTGTTCATGGGGATACATATGACTATTCAAAAACTATATATAGAACTGCTAAAATAAAAGTAACTATTATTTGTTCTACGCATGGTGAATTCTTACAACAATCCAATCATCATTTGAAAGGACAAGGTTGTCCCAAATGTGGAATCAAGAAATGTGCGAAAAATATCTCAGTTCCATTTGAAGAATTTGTAGAACGAGCAAGACAAAAACATGGTGATAAGTTTCAGTATGTTAAGGAATCATATGTTGATATAAAGTCAAAAATGACAATTCTATGCCCTGAACATGGTGAAATGAATATGACAGGACAATCACATTGTGTTTCATCACATGGATGTAGACGGTGTGGTGATAAGGAAAGAGCTATCAAAAAGACTATTTCTAAAGAAACATTTCTTGAAACATGTAAAAAAATTCATCAAAATAAGTACTCATATGAGCACGTTGAGTATAAAGTAACAAATGATAAAATCAAAATTATATGTCCAAAACATGGATTATTTACACAAGAGGCAAATAAACATTATCATGGTGCTGGTTGTAGAAAGTGTGCTGATGATGAAATTGGCAACCGTAATAGAAAAACAACAGAACAATTTCTAACTAATGCAAAGGTAATTTGGGGAGATACATATGATTATTCATTGGTAGATTATGTGGATAGTAATACAAAAGTAAAAATAATATGTTCTATACATGGTATATTTGAAAAAAATCCATCAGAACACATTCATAATCAACAAGGCTGTCAACTATGTGTGTCTAAACGGTTTTCAAAATTAGGTACATTATGGTTAAATTATATGTGTGTATCTTATACTGCTGATATTCAATTTAATGGAAATCTACTAAATGATGGTGAGCACCGTATCGCAAATAGTTTATATCATGCAGATGGATATTGTAAAGAAACAAATACAATCTTTGAATTTCATGGTTCCTATTGGCACGGAGACCCTACATTGTTTGCTCATGATAAAGTAAATAAACATAATGGTAAAACATTTGGAGAATTGTATCAAAATACTCTTAAAAAGATGGAGCATTGTAGAGAGAATGGGTATACTGTTGTGGAGTGTTGGGAAAGTGCTTGGTTAAAGGGAATTAAGGCTGTCAAAAAGCTACAGCGGGCATTTAGAAAGAGAAATAAATAATCAATATATTATAGGGTAATCAATAGTGTTTTTATAAAAGTACTATTGAATGAACTTAGGGGGTTTAACTAAATAAGATTAAAAACCGTCTTCTACAGTTCTGTTATTCCCCCTCTTGTTAATAAAATCCCTTTGAGAGCTCGTCGTGCAAACGCAACCGCCATCGCATGCATAACTAGCTCCGCAGCATTCTGGCTTGCACTGGTTGTCCTTGAACATAAACAAGTTATCGGGACCCACTTCAAAAGGGGGGTAGTTGCCCTCAACGGGCTCATTGGGGTGATTATAACGCCAAGAGCTGACACCATTGCCAGTCTCTAACTTTACATCATCATAGGGGCCCATCGGCTTTCCGTTCGTCGGAAAAGCATTCTCCAGGAAATAGCTAGCAAAGCCCTCACGCTGATTCAGCTTTCCCTGAAAGCCGTACAGAGCTAGAAGGTTGGCGACCAATAAGAGTAGGATTCCACTTATGAATACACCTGTGCGCATTTCTGATTAGGTTGTGCTTTTTTGTTGATGGCAACATCCAACCAGGAATAACTTTCCGCAATAGCCTCCACGCCAACCTCTGTAAAATCACGCACAACACTTATTCCAGTACTTTGTTGAATCAAAAAGGTTCCTTCTGCTGTGACAAGTTGCTTGCCGTGTAGAACTCTATGCTTGTCCTCATCTGTCTCACGCACGGCAGAACTTCGGGTTGTCCAGAAGCGATTATGTTGAACCCAAACACCATCGGTAATCCAATCGGGAGTATTAGGGAGGGTATCCACATAGAGTTGTCCTTCGTAGATTCCAGTCACCTTTGTAAATCCTCTTTGTCCCAAAACAGAGTCTCCTCGTTGAATAGCGTGAAGAGGAATCCAACCTCTGCGTTGGCAGCAGACTTGAACTGCATTTCCACACAAGGGGACAGATGTCGGATAGCGCACCGTGCGATGAGGAGATCCATTGAGTTTCAAATGGACCCAGTCAATCCATTGCCGTTGGCCTTCCACAGAATCAATTTCTTCCCAGTCGCCAACATATAGTATTGTTCCTTGTTGAGTGCGAACTGCGACTCCGTGATGACTTGTATTTAAGCAAATCAGAGTTGGTAAACGATGATTGGTTTGAACCGCTTCTGGATGTTGTTTCGCAAGTATCCATTGGCCCTTGTATAAGACACGATGACTTTGACTCATTAGCACGCCTTGAACAACAACAAGAGGTTCAGACTCGGCGTTTACAGAAAGAATACCAGTGACAATATTTTTCTCCTTGTGCCCTCGTAAGGGCTGTAGAGAATCACCAAGAGTTATATCCTTTAAAGGCTTGAGGCTTCCATCAGCCATAAATACAGATGCTTCAGGATCTACACAAAATGCTCCAATGAGTCCTCCATCCACATCTGGACTTAGCCAGCCATCTGTTTCAGACGATGCTGTCGCAAAGAGTGTAATCGTTGGAATAATAATGCCCAAAAATGGGAGAATACCAAACCAAAGAAATAGAATCATCGCAGCCATAATTCCTATGAAAATTAAGAGCATATTCATCATAAAGGTAAACGTATTGTTCATTGTGGTCAAGAGAGAAAAGGCTAAATAAATAAAACTTGTGACCATCGCTCCCACACGTCCCATTGCAAACCGAATATGGTGATAGGTTGCTGTTGCACGGACAATAAGTGCCTTGTATTGACGAAATTGTTGGTCCATCATATTGGCAAATTGCTTCCACCCATTTTGAATCATAATTCGGATGGAATTCATTGGTCCAGCGAGAGATTGTTGCGCACCCGCTTGTTGAGCGGCAATTCCAAATAGCGGAGCAAAGGCCGCTTTAATCACGTCATCGGCCAACTTTCGTGTACAGAAGGCAAAATTTTCAGAGGAGAATTGTGATGCTGAACCTGTGTAAAAGGATGGCTTGTATAAAAATGCTGACATCATAATCGGAATCTCACATCGGCGTGTAGCCCAATTTGCTTTAATTTGCTCTACATCTGAGCTTACAAGCGCAAACGAAAATACGACAAGTAATCCTATACTTAGGCCAATCAGTGACAGAATGTCTGTCATCCCTGTTGAGGGGGTAGGTCTTTCTCGGCGGAGGCCAGCGCGCGCTGAACAACAGCATCAGAGTCAGGAGAGAGTAGTTCTACCATATCACGAAGCACATCTCCATTATACAACTCTAGAATAGATGAACTTGATACAACAAGCGTAATCAGTTCAAAGGGTTTCTCACGGTGGCGAATCCCTGTCAAGTGACCAGCACGGACCCAGCGGGTATTGTTCCATACAAGCGTACTTGGTGTAACAATACTTCCACGTGCTGTAACAACAATATCATTGCTGAATCTGTCACCTAATCCTGCAACAGTACCATAGGATAGTTGGTCTCCCAACATCAATTCATCTGCTCGTTTGAATCCTCCAGACTTGAGTTGTATAAGCTCTGAGGGAGCAAAGGCAGGACGAAATGGCCAGCTATACGGCAATGGTTTACTAATAAACCCTCCATTGAGAAGTTGCTCATTCTGAAGCATATAGGACTCATCTACTGCCTCTGTCTCATCCCAATCTGAAAAGATGAGTTCATTGAGTGGAATGCGGTGTGTATTCGTATCGAGACAAATGAGTGGCCGTGTATTGCCTCCAGACCACACCTCCGTTGGAATAGCATCAGGATGGTCTTTTGCTGGAATCCAAGAGCCATTGTGCTGGACTAAATGATTGGTGCTCACATGGATGTTGTGGAGATAAACCATTGGCTGACCATCCGCAGCGAAACGATAGGTACTAATAACGGTTGAGCCATCCTCTAAGATGTCCCCTAAGACTACTGTGGAGATAGGGATTGTCCCTTTGCCTTGTACAACAATAGGGGTCTCAGGAGCAAAACAAAAGGTGTCGGCAAACTTGAAGATAATATTTTCAGTAAAATTATTGCCCACCTGAATGGCTGACATTCCAAGATAAATTACGCTGAAAAAGACTCCATAGACACGACGCATCAACATCTGAAGTTTCAGGAAGCCAAATTTGATTTGCCCAAACAGAACCTTAAATCGGTCTGTAAATTCCTGAAACATTTTTCCAATTCCAGCAACCATTGTTGTAATTTGAATGCGCATACTATTGATATTTTGTAGGAATGTCATAAGAGATTTCGTCATTGAAGTTAAGATTTCAGCAAATGGTCCAGTTGTCCCTCCAAGCTGTCCTTCAAAGATATTTTTCAGGCAATAGTTGAAATTTTCAGCAGTATCAAACCCATATAGTGAAGCAAATGGCATCACTTGTGGTGTACACCTGTATTTTGGCCAGTTGCGACTGACTTCTGCGACATCAAGAGCGGCAGATGCAAAGTAAAATAATCCAGCAAGAACAATTGATGTTACAACAAGAGCAAATGCGTTTGTTGGCGGGTCTTTCGCACCAGATTCCATCTAGAACCTCCTGCTAAAGTGAGTGTCTTTCTGTGCCCCTTAATGGCGCAACTATTTAGTTCTTTTGGAAAGAATAATTCTTCGTCACCCATTCACGGTCTGCCTTGAATACTTTGTGAGCATCGGGTGCGGTGCGCTGGGTGAGCTTGGTGATAGCATCCAGCTTGTGGAATACACCTAGAGGCCCATAGACATCAATTGCCTTCTTCAAGGCTGCGTGACGAGCCTCACGACCAAGTTGTGCCTTGTATCCATACTTGGCAAGCTCTCCCTTACGCAGAGGAGCAATTGTTTCACCAGCAACTCCCTTACCCGGAAGTCCCTTATCCTCAATACACTTGGCCTTGACAAGAACAGACTTGGCCTCAGGATAGACGCGGATAGTCTTATTTCCACGACGCACATTGAATCCTTCCTTACGCACAGTTGTGGAGTACCGACGCACATATGGAGCACGAAGCACTTGACCCTTAGGGCATTTTTGGGACAACCCGAGTTTTCCCTTTGTACCCTTTAACCGACGACGAGCACGAGCCGTCACATTTTGACGCAGATTCTCTGTGCCCTTTGGATAAATGCTCTGAGCCTTGATACAACGGGATTCAACATGCTTGCCCGTGCTACTCTTGTAGCCCTTACGATGACGATAGCCTTCGGGGCATCCCTTATTTGAGTTATATTCCAGTGATTCCACCATTCCTAGTTAGACTCTGTGTTTTCCTGTGGACCCAAGTCAAATGGATGTTGTGTGCTGAATTGAAAGAGAAGATTATACACGAGCGTATGAGCATCCGCACTTGATGTTGCTGTCTTATGGATAGCTAAAGATAAGGCCTCAAACTCCTTCTCTTGCTTCTTTGTGAAAAAGTTGGGCTTTGGAACAACAGAACTATCAAGAAGACCAATCCAGTATGCTACACCCTGTAAAAATAGGGAATGAAAGGTCATCATTGCCCCAAGACTAGAGGCATCGTGTTTTGTGTCCATTGAAACAATAGAATAGAAGAGTTGTTTCTTGAAGGCAAAAATACCCTCTTTTAGTTCAACAACTGCCTTGTAAATTTCTGAATCGACCTCCTCCACATCCGCAGGAGGTTCCGAAGCAACATCTTCATCAGGAAATTCTTGTACAAATGCGGGTTGCATGATTCCTGCTGAGAGTATCCGTTTCCTTTTGAGCCTTTTTTCAGGTTCCGCCCAATAGGATGTCAACAAGTCAGCGAGGAAGAGTGTACACTATGCTGTTTTATCTTGTGGAAACAGTACTTGTCAAACTCTTTTTCTGGGAATCAGAACCAGCAAGAATCGGGAAACTCATTCGGTTTCTTCATCATGGAGTCTTATACATTTTAGCAGCACTACTGGTCTTCAATCACATTATCTATCAGAATTATCTGTTGTTCTTGTTCCTGTATATCTTCTGCTGTATTATTTGGCTTCAGCATGTTGTAACATGGGATTGCCTTGTTAGTAGTCTTGAATCAAAACTGATTGGAGAATCTGCTGGATTTCTTGACCCGATTCTTGAAGCAATGCATATTCCTGTCACAAAAGAAACATCAACAGGTGTGATGATACTAGGAAGCACACTTGTTGTGACAATGCTGACTCTTGAACTGATTAGTCGTACAAGTCTAGCAATACAGGGTTACTTTCGGCGTTGAACAAGTTTACTAACAAATAAAAGAGTAAGAGCTACAGCCAATGAAACAAGGGTAGGTTCCGCACCACCACAAAAGCGTTCCAGCTTTGTGTCAAATGCTGAATCTGTGTTGGCTTGAAGCTGTATTTCCTTTGCTTGCCGAGCAAGTTGTGACTCTTTAGAGGTATTGTCCACACTTACCACTGGAGCGAGAGCTACTGACGCAATCGGCTTGTCTGTCATTCTAAGAGTCTAAACAACTTTGTGATGAGCAGATAGAGATGTCTCAGCCCCCCAACATCACTGGACTTGATAAAGACGGTGTTCTTGCTGCTTCTGTTGAAGCCGCAAAGGAACCAACCAAGTTTGATCCTAAACAACGCGCAACCTATATCAAGGAGCGTGTTGATGAAGTTCGTCGTCTGCGCCGTCTAGGCCAGAATGATATCCAAATCAAGACTGCAATGGGAGCATTTGTAGACCAGTATCCCACTCTGTTCCAAATGGCTACTAACCCTAATTTTGACACACGACAGCTGGATATGATGCTTGGTGTTATGGATAAGATGGGTGGCGGAATGAGTCAACACCAAGCCTCTGTCATTGTCGGTCAGAGCCTTGTCAATAAGTTTGTTATGCCTATGTTAAAGGAAGATAAGAAGTAAAGCTACATGGATGGAATCCGAAAGGCATTACACCACTCAATACACGCAGATCGTTGCTTCTGCCACATGGCTTCTTGTGATACAGAATCTTTCTGATGACAAAAGGCCAAGACCTCCTGTAGTGCAACCTTCTGTTTTGCAATGCGCTGAGCTTGAAGCTCCTTGAGTGTTTCATCAATAGGATTTGATACAACAAGACGCGTATATTGCGGTTGAGGGTCTTGGGTTAGTTGTTCTGAGAGCTGTTTGAGAAGCGCAATTGCGGGTTTACGCTGAAACACTGCTGACTTGCCCAAGAAATACCACTCGCTATTACATGGGCGACTTGTAACTGGTTTATAGAGAGTCCAGGTCTTGAAGCATGATGCGAGCAAATACACAACATCACGGGTTACAGGACTATTACAATCAAAGAGTTTTAGAATAATATCCCCCTCTGTTGCTACACAGTCCAAGAGAATTAAGGCACTACAGACAATAAGGCGTAACATGGATTTTTCCTGCGCGTGAAAATCATCACTGAAATCAAACCCTCCATCCGCAGTGACCAGATGAGCTCCAGTTCCAACTGTCTTGCGACACTCTGCTTGATTTTCAGACTCATAGATATTTCCAGTACGCGAAGGACCATAGAGGAGTTGAATCGTATTGTGTTTCTGAAGAAATTGTGTCGCACGACGCCAACCAGGAATCATTGTGTGAGTGCTTCGTAAAGTCATTGCGTGACTCACTTGAACGAGACGACGCTTATCTGCGGCCATCGCATAAAAGGCCTCAATAAATCCACCAGGACCTTCACAAATATGAAGACTGCGCAGCTTGACTGCCTTTTGACGATCAAAAAATTGGAGTTGTGTAAGTAGCTCAACCATCTTAAAATAACTGCGACTTAGTGGATAAATAGCACAAACACTCTTGGGGAGTGATAGACGACTACTATGGGTATTAATTAGTTCATAAGGATTTGTGATTCGTTTTGCTAAATCCCATAACTCAGTCTTGTCAAAGGGTTGGATACTTTCCTTGAGTGTCTCCACTTCTTCATTGCGATCTTCTACCCATTCTCCCTGAATAAGACAGCCAGAACTATCTTGTTCAGAAAACCATTTAGCTTGAGAAAACCAACGGATTTGCGTCCACGGCGGTTTTGTGGCGACCAAACTCATACTCTATCAAGTTCAGATTTCTTTAATCTCAATATCCTCCTCATCTTGGAGGTCTGTTGTTGCTACAGGAAGGGTCATATTCATCTGCGTCTGAACCTGTGCGCAAGGATCATTATCGACACCATAGAGCTCTTGGTCAATCATCTCCTGGTCAAGCTCGGCCTCTTCTTCCTCCTCTTCAGGGAGAGGTGCCATACCTTCCATCAGCTTCGGTAGGGCAGCTTCATCTAAGAGTACCTGTGTAAACCCAGTTCCTGCGCGGATAGGTTGACCTGTCATAATATTGGCCGATACACCAGTAATAGGGTCCATATCACCAAACAGGGCAGCATTGAGCAGAATCTTCTCCGTTTCTTCAAAGCACGCCTTTGCGAGAGGACCAATATCCATCTTATTGACACCATATCGGTCAGCTTGCATTAGACGACCAGTATGCGTCATAATGTCGCAGAGTAGACCCAGATGGCGGTAATTGATTTCTGCTTCACCGAAGAGGCTGTTCATTTCATTATAGAGTACCGCACGAGTTGCCTCAATACCTAGTTGCTCGTAAATGTCATGTACATTCGTCGAGTAGAGGCGGTCGCCATCTACCGTTGGATGATTCATCACTGCGACAAAGTTGGCACCATCTGTATCAAGCAAGTACTGTTCAAGAGGCTTATATTCTCCATCTACAAGCTCAACACGATTACTATCCTTGCGCCAAGTGACGGCACGAATTCCGTGAACACCACGAATGATGGTATTGTTCAGCAGTAGACTCTGGAACTTTTTGATAGAGGCAAGTTGGTCGCCATATACATTGTCCTGGCGCATAGGACGAATGCGCATGACAAGTTTCTGAGCATTATAGTCGCTATAGATGGTCTGTAGGTTATTATCCTGCTCACCAAAGAAGCCATATGCATTGTGAATAACAAAGTAGACATCATCCATTGTAATGTTCTTGTTAAACATCTTCTCACGGTCAAACTCCAGACGAATAATCCACTTGCTGTAGATGTCATCACCTGTTGCCGTGCCATCTAGACCATCGGGGCCACAAGAGCCAGATCCATTACGCAGCTCAAGTGCCTTGAAGAACTCAATGATAGGGCGGTCTTCAGGAAGAATGGTATCTTCGTCAGAGGGGTCATAGTACACAGCCGACTTGAGTACAATGTCTTTGAGTAGTGTAAGCTCCAGATCCTGAACCACTTCACGGACAGCATCCTTATCATTGCGGAACGGAGGGCGCAGAGAGATAGTCAGAGACGTTGCCTTCGGATTCTTCGTGACCTTGAGCAGTTCCTTCAGACGCGGTACACCTCGTGTCATCGCAGACTTGGCAGCTACACCAGCTTGGTGAAAGGTATTTAATGTGTTATGTACAAGAATATTATCATCTACCATAAAGGAATCATTGCCAGGTACCGTAAAGTCATATACATACTCTTTGGGGTCTTCTAGATACACAAGCTCAATAATTTCATCCCACAAAACTTGGCCATTTGCTGCAGACTCTAGTAGCTGAATATTTGCTGTAACGATGTCTACCACATTCTCATCCATATGAACTGCCATCATTTCCTTAAACTGTTCAATGTATTCCTGTAGGGTTCTGCGACCAATACTTTCCTTCTTTGTCCACCGACCATAGATTCGTGATTGTCCTGGCATACGAAGGAGTTTACCCGTTTGGGCAATAACAGCGCCAAGCTCAGGAATTTTATCAATCATTTCCTGTTGGCTATGAGCATCATCACGCTCATTATATTCAATGAGTTTATTCAATCCTTCAGCCTTCTCCTCAAGATGAAATCCAATTTTCTCTTTGAATAACTTAGCAAACTTTCTGGGAACAGTTAGCGTATACATTGTTGCGTCTGGAATACGCACACTCTCCTCAGAACCCAGAACACCAAATATTCCACAATATCCGAGTAGTTTATTCATATCACGAAGGAGTTTCTCGCTTCGTGATCCGACACGAATGAGCTGGCGTTCTACTGAGATATTTCCATCACCGTCAAAGTATCCACCCAGAATGCCTTGAATAAACTCTAGAGGGGCACCAAAGGCAAGACCGCCTACAGCCTTTGTATAGGAGCCTTCGCCAAATGTAGCCAAGAGGAAGTCTTTGAGGTCTTTGCTGTAAATATTATTATCCTTAGAGGGACCATATTGTCCTTGATAATGGTGTGTTGTAAATTCCCAGTTATACTCCTCTGAGATAGTTTGTAGATTTGTCTCTACGATTGGTGCAACCTTTGAAATTCGTACAGTATTTCCATTTAGACTACCATCTGCTAGATAGAGACCACATAGCCAGCCAAACGCCCTGTCTAATACAATGGTTGTTTTTCCCTGACGCACAGACCGTGTAGGAGTTGACACCTGGTCAATATGGGTCGCAATGGGAATGCGCATACCCACCTTGAGATCAGAACCCAGTACAGGAACAATACCCTCTCTAGAGCGCTTTAGGAAAGAGTGTGATAGGGTTGCTGTTGTCTTACGACCAGTGCGAGTGTGAACTTCTACCATACCACCATTAGCAGGGTGACGACTGACTTGTGAAATACGCCGCCAAGACGTCCTTTCATTTGTGCTGACACCCAAGATTTCAATAGGTGTAGTTGGATCCAAATCAAGCACAACACTATCCTGTCCAATCTCAACAACATTCTTAGAATTACTGTCGAGTAGGTTGTCAATGAATGAACCAATTTTACCCTTATATACCGATTTTCCACACACATTAACTACAATCTCTGTTGAACTTAAGGCCGACATCTGCGTCGCGGGCTCACCAATACTCTGTGCGGCTACGATACCTACAAGCTCACCAGGAGCAGCCCAGCTCTTCCAGTTCTTGATTGTGATAGTCTCCACAAGGGCGTTCCACGCATCAACAGTGAATCGCTCCTTGACAATCATCTTATGGGGTGCCAGATGGAAACGGAGATTGGCCGCCCAGATTTTGTTAAATGGTTGAGTGCGTTGAATAATCGTCTCAATGTCGGCAAGTACCTTGCGAGGGGTTAGATTGGTCGGCTTGCTTTGGACTAGAACGAACTTGGTACGGAAGTTGAGGATAATACGCTCAAGATTCAGAGGGGCAAACAGAGAACCAACACGGTTGCTTCCAAAGACATCCTCTACAATCATCTTGCGGTCGGCCAACACAGATGCTACAAACTCCTCTAGCTCACCAGCATCATCGCCACGCTCTACACCAGGCTCCAGCACTGCTGAAAGGTCTACACCCTCTAGGCCAAAGTCCTTACGAATCTTTTCATCCGTCAGTTTATCAATTGGTAGTGAGATGGACTCAAACTTGGTATTGTGAACTCCATCTTCACCATAGCGGAATTGAACAATCTTGCCAGTCACATCACGAACCGTTCCATCGTGATGAGTCATGAGATCTTCCATTGTCTTGATGAGTTGGCGCTGAGTATATCCAGTCTCTGCGGTCTTCACGGCAGTATCAATCAGACCCTCACGACCTGACATGGCGTGGAAGAAGAACTCTTGAGGGGTTAGACCGCGCACGAAAGAGCCTTCAACAAAGCCACGTGCCTCTGCTCCATCGTCAAACATCTTGTAATGGGGAAGGGTGCGGTCAGTGAAACCATAAGGGATACGGCGACCTTCAGGAGCCTGTTGTCCTACACACGCAATCATCTGAGCAACGTTGGTGCGGTCACCTTTGGAGCCAGAACGAACCATTGCCATCAGACGATTCTCCTTTGACAAGCTCTCTACACCGACATTACCTGACTCTTCCGTAGCCTTGTTCAGAATTGCAAAGGCCTTTGCCTCAAACTCTTCTTGGTTGGACTTGCCACTATTGTTGGTGAAGAGATCCATGTGAACTTGTAGAACTAGGTCATCAATCTCCTTCTTCTTGCTCTGAATCTTCTCTTCCATCTTGGCACGAGTATCTTCATCGGCAATCAAATCACTAATGCCTACACTGAAGCCCTTCATAATGAGATAGGTCTCAATCATACTCTGAAGACCATCCAGCAGGTCAACTGTCTCCTTAGGACCGTAATCATTATAGACTGTGTGGACAATACCCTTGCCAGACTTGTTGAAGATACCCTTGTCCAGAACACCCTGTAGGAACTCGCCTTCATGGATGATGACCTTATTGTAGTCTGAGGAGTCGGCTTCGTAGCTGGAGTTGGCCATCTGGATGTTGATAGGAGGGAAGAGCGTTCCAACAATCTGCTGGCCCGTGTAGCGACCACCAGGACCTTTGGGGTCAGGGACACTCTGGAAACGGCGATTCTTCATCATCATGTTCATGAATTCGCGGCGGGTAAAGTTATTTTCAGGACGAGTGGCTAGGTAGGCACCCGCTAGCGCATCCTGAACGACCGTAATCACAGGATTCGCATCACGAGGACGAATGATTTGCATCGGTACGGCAGCAATTTCCTGGAGTTCAGCAGTCGCCTCATAGCTCTGGGGGATATGTGCATTCATCTCATCACCGTCAAAGTCAGCATTGTATGGACGCACCACTTGTACATTGAGGCGGAAGGTGTTGTAGGGCAGAACACGGACACGGTGACCCATCATAGAGAGTCGGTGAAGCGTGGGCTGACGATTAAAGAGGATGATGTCGCCGTCCATCAGATGGCGATTGACCGTGTCGCCATTGTAGAGGACAATCTCCTTCGTGTTGACGTGCTTGAGACTAATCATACGGCCATCCTTACGGACAATACTCTTGGCGCCAGGAAAGACATCTGCTCCATTCTGGACATACTTGTAGAGGCGGTCGCGGTTAAACTCCGTGACCTTTTCAGGACGAGTCAGATTCATCGCAATCTTCATCGGCACACCCACCTCAGCGATAGAGATGTTGGGGTCGCCAGTAATTACAGAACGAGCCGACTGCTCCACACGCTTGCCTTGAATATTGTAGCGCACACGACCTTCCTTGCTGCCAATACGCTGCTGGAGCGACTTGAGTGGACGGCCACCGCGCTGGGCTGAAGGGGCAACACCAGGAATCTTGTTGTCTACAAGAGTGGCAATATGGTATTGAAGAAGAGCAGTGTGTTCATCAATCATATGGCGAGTTCCGTTCTTGTTAATTTGTTCTTGGAGCTTATTGTTAGACTTGATGATGTCAGAGAGCTTGTGCGTTAGGTCATCCTCTGAGCGCTGGTTGTTGTCTTGGACTACAGAGGGGCGTACTTGAGGAGGAGGAATAGGAAGTACAGTACAGACCATCCAGTCAGGACGGCACCAGTGGCGGCTGAGACCCATAAAGTCCACATCGTCGTCCGTGATTTGACGGAACAGACGAAGGACATACTCAACCTCCAGAGGCTGGCGCACCTTTTTGTTCTTCTGCTTCTTCTGGTCCGTAGCAGCCTCCTCTTCAGCCTCCTCACCAGCCTTCATCGGCACGGCGTCCCACTCGGCAATGATCTTGGCAATAGGCTCAACCACGAAAGAGGGCTTAAGTGTACCACAGCCATCCTCAGTCTCCTGGCCACAGCGCTTGATGCCAGAACATAGCTCGCGCACCGCATTCCAGCGAGACTCGCCGTGACGCTTCAGAAGATTCTTGTGTGCCTCCTTGTCAATCAGAAGCTTGCCACAGCGGATACAGACACACTTGAGAACACGAAGGATGTCATTCATGAACTGGATGAAGTAGACAGGGCGAGAAAGGCGAAAGTGTCCAAAATGTCCGGGACAGCCGTGATTGGTTTGACCACAAGAGCGACAAGACTTGCCATTGTCTAGTACTCCCATACGAGGGTCAAAGAGGCCTCCAATCTTTGGCTCATTGCCGTCGTAGGTTGCTGCCGTTGTGACCTCCACAACAGAGCGACGAACAATTTCCTCTGGACTAAAGATACCGAATTGAATCCCCACTACAGATTCGAGGTCTGAAGTCGGCTGATGAAACCCAGCTGGCATCTACTCTATTTAGAACCGTATCGTTAAGTAGGCACCAGAAAGCTTCCAATTTTTATTGATGAGAGTTTAGGTAGTTCATACAAACTCAACCTCTTCATCCTCTTTACCCTGTGATTGTTGAACAAGGTCTTCAAGGACAAGTGTCTTACCAGGATTATAGGTTTGAATTGAAGGCTCATCAGTGTGTCCACGAGCATTATACACACAGATTGCCTTACCAAGTCGTTGGTTGAGAGCCCCATGTGTGTGCCCACAAATCCAAAGAAGGGTTGCAGGGTGGGTTAGAAGAGAATCAGAATGCGAGGCAAAGAGATCATTTGCTATACAATCCTGATACTGCGGTAAAATTACCTTATACGAAGGAAGATGGTGTGTAATTACAATTGCCTTCTTGCCCTGTTGTTGACATTGGCGGAGTTGTTCTGTAAGCCATTGTTTTGCAGCCTTGTGTAGAGCAGTAACATTGTGTGGCTGTAAAGGTGTCTTTGATTCAAATCCAATATACCGAAAATCATTACTTACACGTGCGTCAATCTCAGAAAGATCTGACAAATCAGTCCAAAATGTTGTACCTAGAAAAATATAGTCTGGAAATCGAGGAAATACAAATGGGGTATTGTCCAAGATATGTAGACGGGGAATTTTTTTTCCAAGAATCTTAATACGTTGTTGAATAGATTCAACTGAATGAAATTTCCGGTGTTTCCATAGTGGTGGAGAACATATATTATAGTATTCGTGATTTCCCATCACCCAAAGTGTATGTGGCCAGTTTGCGCTACAATAGAGGAGAAATTGGGTCAAAATAAGAGAATGTGGGTGTCCAATATCTCCAGCAAGAATAAGCGCATCGACATCTAGCTGCGGAACAAGAAGTGTCTTGAAAAACTCTGGAGTTGAATTGAGTTGTTGATTGTAGTCTTCAAGATGTAGATCACTTGCGTATTGTAGCTTCATCTTACACGTATATTGCGATTTAGGTTTAGACCGCTGGTCTAAACCAATATAACACTAGAAATCAAGTATGGAAACTATCGTAGATTGCTCTGACCCTCTAAATCCTTTGACCTATACTGGTCCTTGTATTGCTGAACACAAGTCGCAGCTACAACGCTGGAAACTCTTACATACTGATGAGGGAGAGATGCTCTTTATTGATGACCAACTACAGAGCTGTTCAACCGATGAAGCAATGTATCACGAATGGCTAATTCATCCAGCAATAGCTGGAACAATGCGCAAAAAGCGTGTATTGATTTTAGGAGGAGCTGAAGGATGTGGATTACGTGAAGTATTGAAATGGGATGATGTTGAACATATTACACAGGTAGATTGGGATGCTTCCCTTGTGAACTATTTTAAAGGGCGTGCGGACTGGAATAAGAACGCATATGAAGAATATCGTGTGCGTGTTGTGATTGAGGATGTAATGAAATGGCTTCCTGAACATTACGAATTGTATGATTGTATTTTCATTGATTTACTTGACCCTCACGCTACACATCTTGATTGGTTTAGAGAATTACTGATTCACTCTAAGAATCACTTAACTGTTGGCGGAACACTAGTGATGAATGCTGGTGTTGTACGCAAACAGGAGCCTACACTTGCGTGTACACTGACAAGCATCTTTCATGAGATTTGGGATGAATCTGTGGCATTTACAGCATTTCATGTCCAAGTGCCTAGTTTTCAGGATGAATGGGGATTTTTTATGGTTAGCTCTAAGCAATGGAGTTCTGTTCTTGCGTCTAGTGTTCTTCCAGGTAGACTAAAGCATGTTTCAAAGGAGTCGATTATTGGCGCAGTACAATGGTCAGAGTATCCAGAGGAATTACAGGGATTTTGGAGGGGTGGAGTAAAAAAATTGGCTAGCTCGCCGATTCTAGAGCGTGTAGAGATTGGAGAACATTATGGCTGCTGAGTACACTCTTGAACTGTTTCCTACGGAGGGCAACTGGGACCAGTATGTTGCTTGGCTCGGTGGCACGGATATTCAGCGTAACAATGACAATGCTGGCGTAGACCTGTATTGTGTGCGTGACCAAGCTGTTTCCTCAGAGTGGAACGCTGAACTGCTTGATCTAGGTGTCAAGGCACGGATGACCAAGCGTTGGCTCAGTTGTAAGTACGGAAATCCTACGGAGCGTCAGGAAACGTGTCATTATTGGCTAGCTCCTCGCAGCAGTATCTGGAAGAGTGAGGTTCGTCAAGCCAATTCTCTAGGTGTTATTGACCGGTCATATCGTGGAGTGCTGATGGGTGCTGTTCTTCCCAACAATCCTAATCGTGATGTAACTGTTGTTAAGGCTGGAACTCGTCTATTCCAGGTCCTTGCTCCTGATATGGGCTATATCTCACGAGTTGTTCTGCGTCCTCTGAGTGAGCTGGATGAGACTTCTCGTGGTGAGGGTGGATTCGGTTCTACTGGCAAGTAGAACACAACGAGCAAAGCGAGTTCGGTTCTACTGGCAAGTAGAACACAACGAGCAAAGCGAGTTCGGTTCTACTGGCAAGTAGAACTTTACTGATCGTTAGGGTATAAAAAATTGATAGATCTATCTTTTTTTAGACAGGTACACAATGGGTTCCTCCCAAAGTATCCTTGATGAGATTCAGAGAGGGCTTGAAAAGGACTGCGCTGAGGATGTTCGTCTTGCCCTTACAAATCTTGAGGAACTTGTTCGTATAGTAAAAGCCTCAAAGAAGGAACCCAATAAATGGCAACTGATTTCCTATAACCTACACCAAGCGCAATTCAAGGAAGCATATAAACAGCTCCTACAGAAAAAGGCACACGATTCCCAAGCTGAAGCCTTTCTGACAGAATTTGCTAAACTACAGCATCAATGGAATCTTATCATTAATCCGAAATCCTACACCTATTCTACTTAGAGGCCTTCAGGTAACACTTGCGACATAGCGGAACATAGAGGTCAGCACCTCCAACCTGAACTTGCTGAGTCTTTTTCGCTGTACAGAAGCTAAAGAGGGCTTCCGTTCCATCAGAGCAATACTTACAGAAACTCTTGAGTTTGTAGACATCGTCTGCGAGAGGAATACACTCCAGAAGCTGTCCAAACGGTTTGCGGTCTGCGTCACCATCTAGACCAACCAGAATCACGTGCTTATTGGATATCTCCACCGCAAACTTTATAAACTCTAGAAGGTCAGGAAAGAATTGTGCCTCATCAATAATTACAATATTTGCTGAGGTGAGGACCTGGTCTAGCCGGTGCGAATTTAGGTCAGACCAACGTTCGCACGGAACTTTTAGCGCATCGTGATTCCATAAATACAGGTCATCATTGTAACGCGTGTCTCCAGCATAGGTGACCAGACACATCGTCTTGCCAATACTTTTGTAACGATTGACGAGACGAATAATCGTGCTGGATTTTCCAGCAAACATCGGGCCCATATAGATTTGGAGGCTCATGATGTTCTGTATTTAGGAATCATAACTATTTTGTCAATTTTACTTTACCACCCCACATTTACTACAAATTTTATATCTGATAGGCATCGACATAAAGGTTGCCTTGACGGGAGTAAAGATATGAGAGCAATAGAATTGTTTGATTGTCTCAGAGGTCTGATTTTCCTTTACATGTTCTTCCACCTGAGTTGCTTGAATCTTCATTCCACGCTCTTCCAGCAATTTTTGATATTGCTGTAACTGAGTTGTTTCCGCTGGCTTTTCTACTTTCTGAGCTTGAACTGGAAAAAATGGCTGAGTTTCTGGTGGTTTGACTGAATACTGATTTCTCAGTTCCTGAAACGATTTTTCTTGTGCTTCTCGATTTAGCGGGGGTTGGCGCGGCCGTTTGTTCAGTGGGTTGATCATTCCTTATAGATGGAGATACAAACTATCCTGCTGGAGAACACCGCGCACAAAGTCATTCTGAATGTCACGGAACTTGTCAAGAAGTTCAGTATCTTCCATCAGTTCCGCCATCGCATTCCACTCTTCCACCATATTGCTCACCCGCAGAATGGCTCGGACAAAGTTACCTTCAAAGAGACCATAGTCTGAGCAAATCTGGGCAGCATCATCACCCTGTAGCCAACGCCATACAGGTTCAACCCACGTCGTTGACAGAGTCCAGAAGTCCTCTCGGCTATAGACACGATACTTGGACTCCACCTTACAGAAGTCCTTTGTAATCGCATCCAGGTCAATCATCGCATCCCTGACCGCCGCTGGAACATTTAGTTGCTCTAGCGAAGGCGTATCATCCGTCTGTTTCTCGTCAATAAAGGATGCAAGGGCAGCAAAGAGTTCGTGAGGGGTCAGTTTCTTGTGGTAGCCACGCTGGTAGAACTCAGCAGCGAGAAGGGTATGACTTTCATTACACTCAGAGGCGAGTATGCCCTTTGGACGCAACTTGTTGTTGACATCAATGAAATCCAGGTCTCGTAGCACATTCAGCCAATCTTCTACATTACCCCTATCCGCTTGCATCTGACCAAGTACAACTTTAGCTTGTGCAGTATCCATAATCACCTTTTTCAGTTGTTTCCAGTTCTCCTGATAGGTGTGCCATTGCATTCCTACGTGTCTATCCTTCCATCGCTCCAGGAGTCGCTGTGCTTCCTTGCGTTTGGCATTCGTTTCAACCTTGACACGCAGTTCCAGTGTATCCTTTTCCTCCATTGCTGAGATGGCCTCTTCAGTCATAGGAAGGCTCTTTGCCTTTGCCTCAAGCTCCTCAATTTCACGCTGCTGTGCCTTGATGGCTGACCTGTGTTGCCGCATCCAATACGAATTGTCCTGAATATCCATCCAGCGTAGATTTTCACTCTGGAGCGTCTTAAGCAGAAAGTCATAGTGAAAGTCCATACGACTCTGAACCTGAGGCTTTCCACCCTTCATTAGCGCACGCATTTCAGCGGTTGTCGGTGGTTCGCGGTCAGGAAGATAGATGACCGTGCCTACAGGGTCCTTTCCACGACGACCAGCACGACCAGCCATCTGGATATACTCATCTGTCCGCAGAAGTCGCATACCACCAGTCGCATCATCATACTTCGTGAGCTGAGTAAAGATGGCCGTCTTAGTCGGCATATTCAGACCAACCGCAAAGGTCTCAGTACAGAAGAGAAGCTTGACATAACCCTTGCTAAACAGAATCTCAATGACCTCCTTGAGCAGAGGCAGAACACCGCTATGGTGGAAACTGACACCCTTTTGGAGAAGACGACGAAGGGTGTGATACTGAGGCATCTTTTCCAGATTTTCCTTGTGTTTGCGGAGGTGAAAGTCAAAGATGTTTAGGGCAGCAGATACATCGCTACTATCGAGAAGGTCCTGTTCAACACGAGATGCAAGTTGTTCACAGCCCTTACGACTCAACACGAAACAGAGCGCAGGGACTAGTGTCTTCTCGTGGAGGTAACGAATGAGTTCATTGAGCTGATGCTGGAAACTCTGAGGACGCGTCTTGCCAGAGACAGGTCCCTCGTGTCCCTGTCGTTTAGCCAGTACAACCTTCTTCTGATACGCCTCGTGGTCCTTGACTTCCTGTGTGCGACCACGCGCCCAATCCGCATAGACATCGTCGTGAAAGGTCTCCTTGCTATCCATAATGATACTGAGTTTTCCATTGTTCCAGACGTAATGGGTCAGAGGGACAATACGATACTGCGTCTGAATGAGATGGCAAGGAACTTGTTTGAGTTCACCCAGCCATCCAGCAAAGAGTTCAGGTTTGTCTAGAGTGGCCGAGAGAAGGATAAGCTGAACATCTTTAGGAAGGAGAATCATTGTCTCTTCCCAGACCTTTCCACGATCCCTGTCATTAATATAGTGGCACTCATCAAAGATGACCGCGCCAACATTCTGTAGCGTGAGGGATGCAGTGAGACCAACGTGTTCAGTCGCAGTGCCTTGCTTGTAGAGAAGATTACGAAGAAGCTCAGTGGTCATCACGACAATCTGGGCATCAGGATTTACCTTGATATCACCAGTCATAATGCCAACCTGATACTTTCCTGGCCACATCTGTCGCAGGTCGTGAAACTTTTGGTTTGAGAGGGACTTGATAGGAGTCGTGTAGAAGACTCGCTTTCCTTGCTTGAGACAATGGGCAATTGCGTACTCGGCCGTTGTTGACTTTCCAGAACCCGTCTTGGCACACACAAGAACATTATGACCCTTGTGAATTGCTACTGCTGAATACTTTTGAAAGGAATCAAGCTCATATGAATAATTATATGCCTTCTCAAGAGTATCAAACTCTGTACAAGGAATATTGTGGTCAATAAACTCTACAAAGGGCATATTCATTTCTGTACTAGTTATAGTGTGAGTTTACAACTCAATTTTTTCATACGGTGTTATATACATATAGATAAGAACTAAGATAATTATAATTAAGATTAAACTGTTCAGCAATATAATCAAAACATAGTTTCAATGTAGGAATGAAAGGGGGTGGCAAACAATATATAGGGGAATTGACGCCAGAAATCACAAACCCATCCCTATTAGATAAAAACAGTGATATTTTCTATGTATCTGCACACGGATCAACGAACTTGCAGAGCTGGATGATTGTTCCTGAAAACACATTCGTTATCTTTATTGGATTTTCAGGATTTACAACAGGGGTTACACATAATGCAGAATGGATGATTTCCAATACTTCTCGAGAACAGTACTTCAAGACACTATATGATACGTATATCTCAACAGGTGAAAACGCCAAGACACGAACCTATGGAAGCCAACATGTTTATATACCCGGTGATTTACTTCCAGATACATATTTGAGCTTCGATAGCGGTAATCAGAATTACTGGGCAAAAGGTGTATTTAAGTGTCCCGTGCGTGACCCTAAGATGTTTGATATTACTATACCTGAAAATAACTATGTATTTAAACTTGCTGAATTTGTAAAGGCAAATAATACTCCTGAGGTGCGCAATATCATTAAACAAGCATCTCCTTATGTTTCAGAGCATTGGAAATCATTTGTTGCTCTCTCAACGGAAAATAAGCTAGAATACTTAAAAATGGATCTTTTTGATAGAGAACCATATGCTTGGTTTAAGAAGCCAGAGTTTCTCTATACATTAACGAATAAAGAATTCAAGGAAGACCCTGATTCATTATTTAATGAAGATACATACTTATCTATACTTCTTAAGAAACCAAGTATTTCTCGGAAACCCTATCGTTTTATCATCATATCCTCTTGTAGACCCCCTATAAATTTTATTCAAGATCATTCGGTATTTAAATCGCTATATCATCAAATGAAACCAGTTCTTGGAGTTGCTGATCCGCGTAATTTAGTTTCAGTAAATAATGCTCGTCGCCGTCTAGCCCGTAGAGCATCATTTTCAGGGAAACCAACAGAAGAAGTTTGCGCAACACGAGATGACCCACCGATGAATTTTACAAGGGCGTTCGATGTTTATCGTTCTATTGATTTAACTATGATTAATGGTCAAAAAGAATTAAAGTTTCTGAACTTTATTAAGCATATATATACTACTAAGCAGGTTCATATTAACGATCTTGCAAATTATCTATTTAATCAATTATTTTATCCATTCCCTTTATTAATAACAGGAGATGAATCTAAACAAGATATACGCATAGAATTTACGAAACTTATTGAAACACTTCAAGCCTCATTTGGAGCATTTATGGTGGGTGTTCAGTTTGATAGCAAAGATGAGACAAGGAAAGCACATCATCTCGGACGACAGCTATTGGAACAAGCGGGATATTCTGATTCTGAGGTTCCTCTTGGCGAGAATGAAACCAGTATTTTAGCAAAACAAAAGACATTCATTGAGGATCCAAGATGGACAGCGTTGAGGACGGAAAGAACAAAAGAACAAATAGAGGCGCTTCGTCGAGTGGAATCAGAAGCAAATCTTAACATTAGTAGAGAACAAAAAGAAAAAGTTGAACAAGAGGAACGGAATCTTGGTTCATTAAAACGAGAATTGGTAAATGAGATAAGAAAAGGTAACGAGTTAATTTATTCTACTCAATTTAGTCCAATTTATCGCATAAAAGTAAATTTAGAAGGTAAGAGATATACAAAAAAAATAGAAGCTGAAAAACATTTACAAATAGTTCGTAACCTACGCGATAAGTTAGATACAATTGTTAAAAGGGTAAAAGAAATATTTGACATATTTCCATATCAATATACATTACAAAGGGAGAATCAATACGTAGTTAGCAAAATTGAAGGTATAAAAAAGAATTTACACATGTTAAATACTCTAGAGAAACGCCTTTTGGCTATAATAGGGGCACCAGACCCCACGCCAAAACCTACACCAAAACCTACACCAAAACCTGCGCCAGAACCTGCGCCAGAACCTGTATCAGAACCTACACCAAAGCCTACACCAACCCCTGCGCCAAAGCCTACACCAACCCCTGCGCCAAAGCCTACACTAAAGCCTACATCACCCCCTGTAACAAAGCCCACACCAACTCCTGTACTGGCACCAGAGCCTCCACGCAATAAGACACGAAACGCACGAAAGCCTGATTGGAATGAAAAGGAGCTGCTCAAGTGGCGTGTCGAGTGGCTAAGAGGGGAACGCAATCCTCGACGTGATGAGGTGCGACTGAGACAATGGGCCGCGTATCGCAGTGGTCTTACCGCCGCGCAGCGAAATGCACAAAATCGGAATCTTACGCGGAGACGGAATCGTGCTTAGACTAAACTTACTCTATAAAATCAACATATCATATTGAAAAATGTATACTCTTCAATATGATATTCTTAATACTATATTATTCTTATACAGGTTCGTATGCCGATGGGCGATTGCGGTTACGACGCGTGTTGTTAAATGCCGAGCCGATGGTGCGATTCACTTGACCTCTTTGTGATTGAGTTAGATGCCGCGACAAATTGGCACTCACACGCAACTCAGGAGGAAGCTCAAGACGTGAGCGACCAGTATGAATATTGTCCAGGAGACGACGAGAAGCATTGCGACGACGCGCAGCAATCGTATTTGCCTCTTGCTCAATACGCCCAGCGCGAGGAAGACGACGTGTTCCCCAGTTGGCAACCGCATTTGCTCCTCTTGGAATACGTAGCATAAAATAAGAACGAACTTGGTGATTTGCCAGAGGTTTCAAGAGATTGAGATACTTGTCAAGTGTCATTGGCTTTACCTTAAAGTCTCGCTGGATATCCATAAAGTAGCTATCAAGCTGTCCCTTTGTTTCTTCATCAAGGGTATAGGTATAATTCAACGCAGGATTGGGGAATTGTGTAAAGACTTCACGCACACGATCGAGAGAAAGTTCAGCATCCACCATCTGTACTGCAATGAAATACTGAAGTGCAACCATTCGTAGACGAAAGTCATTATTCATCGTCTTCCACCGATTTGACCGAAACATTAGTGTATAGAGCTCTGAAAAATTCTTCATTAAATCGAGTGCCAAGTGAGGAGTGATTAAAAGCACAGCGCCAGCAGCAATAGCATCATGAATGTATCGCTGATTGGCAAATTTTCCATATGTGACAGTTGTCATAGGTGTACTGTAAAGGTAATCTTTTGCTAGAGCAAGTAACCTGAGTTTTGGTGAAAAGCGTGTAAAATCATCTGTCCCAATCATAAATTCAGTTTGGTGTAGACCCACAAGATTGACAACTAAAATACAGTCTTTCACTTGTGTTGTACATGTTGACCCCTCTATATTAGATAAATCACGGAGTTTTTTTGGCGTCATCGTATACAGTTTTGGTAATAGGCGTGCCAAATAGTTAGCAACATTTCCTTGCGCAAATTGCTCAGCACGAGTTCCAGCATACAGCTTACAAATACTATCTGAATAACATAGACGAGCCCTCTCTTCAGCTGTTGCTGGTATTCCGCGTTCCCACTCATTTAGCTCCTTATCAAAGTTGTCTCCAAGCAATTCGGACTTCAGTTGGTTGTATTCAGCATCATTACCTTGTCTGAGAGCATCATACACAGGGTGTAGACGTTGTTTGAGGTCTTGAATCTGTGCCTCAGTTGGTTTCATTTCATTAGAACGATTCAAGGAAGGAAGTAATTGCGCGTGTGTGCGACCATCAAGGCGTTGGAGCAGATACCATAGAGTACGGTAATAGGCATCCTCTACAGACTCTTGTGCGCTGGCAAGATATGCTTCTCTGGTGATAGGGGGCACAGGTTCATTGGCAGGAGGCGGTGTTCCTGGAGGGGTGACCTGAGGTGGAGTGGGAGGGACAGATGGGCGTCTACGTGGTAGGCGGTTGCGTACTGTTTTGGTAAAGGTTGACCATCCAGATTTGAGACGATTTTTCCATGTTGGCTTAGGTACAGGGAGTTGAGGGCCAATTCCTTTCTCCTGTGATTGACGACGAATGTTTTCAACAATCGCATTATTTCTTGCTTGCTGTGCTTGAAGTTCTGCTTGTTGTTCTTCAGCTAAAAGTTGTTGTTGACGTAGCTCTTCCTCATCTGGTTCATTGAGATTTGCAAATGCTAGACGGCGAGCACGAATGGGTGCTGGAGCAGGAGCTGGGGCAGGGGCTTGTGCTTGACCACGTCCAAACCGAAACAACTGTTTTAGTCCATCAAACCACCCTCCACCTCTCAGTTTCCGTGTATGACGAAACGATGTTCGTCGCATCCTAAAGAGGCTACAGAAATCAAGTATATGTGGAAGGTCTATCTTCTTCAATGTACTACAACGCGCCAGACCTATGTTGGAGCTACTCTAGATGTTGATCGCCGTCTAGAACAACACAATGGAAAACAATCGGGAGGCGCAAAAGCAACTCACGGTCGTCAATGGACACGTGTATGTCACGTTACTGGATTTCCGCACCAGCGCGCAGCACTTCAATTTGAGTGGAAATGGAAGAATTTGTCCAAGCAAGAGTTGGGAAGTCCCTTACAGCGTAGGTGTAAGGCTCTTGTGAAACTGCTTGGGTCTGAACAGAGTACAAGTAAGGCAACTGACTATCAAGACTATGTTGGCAACTTGGAAGTTGTCTGGGAGTCTAATGATGTCTGCTCGGTGGATATGTTATATACATAAATTTCATTCTTTAGTTCAACAACTGGTTGTTTATCCAATTGTTGTCTACAATACACACTTTTTAAACAGACATCACGCCAACATTTTTTACCATTTGTACGCATTTCACACATATATCGAAAAATACAACCTTTCATCTTGCGTTTATTTTTCCTCCATTCTTTGGATGTATCGTTAAACCATTCCTTTGAAAACTCCTCCATCTAAAAAATTGTAGAAGATAAATCCACTTCATTTCCACAAGATGCCAGGTATTGAGGAATTTACTCCCAAGTTCTTTGATGAATGTTCCGCTGGGTGGATGGCAAATAAATTGCGTGTAGGAGCAATGATGGTGTATCGTTGTTCCTACGCACTAAGTTCGTCTCGTCAATGTCCAAAGGCTGCTGTAGATGGAACCCATTGTAAAGCTCATCGTACCCAACGCAGCTCACAGAAAGGAGGACAAATCTTCTTATAGTAGGTTGGTGTAAATTCCAACAAGGTAGCGCACATTGGTGTAACCTAGCTGTTGAGCTTGTTCTGCGGCCATTCTAGCGCGTGTTGAGGTGTTACAATAAAAGAGGATTTTTGATTGTTTATCAGGGATACGTTGCGGGAGCACATCCTTGACTTGCTTCAGAGGAATGTGAATAGCTAGAGGGTAGTGTCCTGAATTCCACTCAGCATCTGTGCGCACATCGACTACAGAATCAAATTGACCTTTGCGGAGACGTGTCTTTGCTTCCTCAGGATACATGGCGAGAGGGGAAGAGATATTGTAGAGAAGGAATGCGAGGAGAGTGATTGTAATGATGAGGAGAATGACAAAGCCAAATCGCTTCATTTCTACTATACTCCTACAAACTTCATATCAGGATTTGTTTTTAGCCATCCTAATATAGCCATATTGGAACAACGTCCCCACCATCCATCCAATGAATTATCACATTCATTTCCATTTCCAATTAAACTAAAAGGATCCCACGCATTCACATAGATGGTATTGTCCAAGTCTTGTGTAGGTTCATTTAGACAATCTGGAATAAAACCACCTGTAAATTCATGTGTATTGAAATCATATCCTAGAATTGTAATTCCTGCGTTTTGAAATTCAGGAAGAAGTGGTAAAAATGCAGGTTCAAAAATAGTCGCTGTAAACTCATCGCCATACTTTCCAGCAAAGGCTCCACCGCCAACATTATAAATCTGAAATTTTGTTTTCCCAAGATATTTTACAGCCTCCAGTGCTAAGTTCCACATATTTCTGTAAAATTCAATAATTGATTCTGTTGTTTTGTAAATCTGGAAATCGGGTTGGCGTGGCGAGTCCAGTGCACACCCAATTAAATTCAGCACATGAGTATTAAAGAATCCCTTCTTTTCTGTATGGACCGTCGCATTACAATAAATAGCAATATTTGGCATTGGGGTTTCAGGAGTAGAAAGGCCATATGCTCCATACTTCCATCCAAAGCCCTTCTGAAGTTCATCACCATCATATAGGCGTCGCATACCAATATTACAGGGCTCACGTTCTAGAGTGAGCCGTTTCACATCTTCAAGAGAATCCTGCTTGTGATAGAATGTAACTGTTTTATCAAATTGATGATAGTTCCAAAGTTTTGAATTAATGACCCATTCTGGAAAACCACAGTCTCCCCAATAGATTTGACGCAGTTGTATTGCGTCTTGTAGGCGATTGTCCATTATAATAGAAATGGGGTGAAGGGGCGTTATGTTTACGAGTATTCTTCTAGCAGTCTTTCACCTTCTAATATTTCACGAAGAATCTTATAAGGAATACGTTGATGATTAGTTGGAAAAAAGCATATTTGTAGTTCTTCTCTACTGACGACGTGTTGTATTCCGTATCGGTTTCATATTCTTTTGCTGAATGACTGTGATTTTAGGATAGAGGTCAAAGTGCCACATACGATCCCATAATTTAATTTTTGAGTATATAAATTGCTCCAACCATCCTTTAAAAAATTTACACTTTTCATTTCGTGGAATCGTCCGACTGAGTTTCTGAAAAAACTCTGGAAATGTTTCAGATGTTTCATACATATGGTTATATGATTCAAAATTATCATTTAACATATCATTTGCGTAAGGTTTTCGCACATATTTATGTAAAAAGAGTTCAAATGGTATGGAGTTCTTGTATTCTTTAGAAGCATAGTCTTCAATTTCCTTATGATATTGTGTATATCTTTCAGCAGGAACCATATAGGCATCAATGCGATCTTCATACCATGTTTTTTTATATAAAGCAATAGAATACGTTAATAAATCTAATGTATCTTCTGTAACACGATTACATGGTATATAACTTTTATCACTTAATTTTACAGTTTTAATTTGTGGAAACTGTGAATTCAGAAAAAAGACTATTGCATCTAACATTTCTTTGCCAAAACTATGTTTTGCCATATATTCAGATGTAATATCTTCAAGAGCACATTCTTCTAATGCATCTATTTTATCAAGAAATGCTTCGGGTTCTATAGCACTAAATCTATCATTAGCAGCTGTAGGATTAGGAAGAGTTATATTTCCTTCTAAACACGGCTTATTGGAATTTCCAACAATAAAATGATATCTTATAAGTGTATCCTCTTTTTTAGTTATATTCATCTGAAATGAATAATGAGCAGTTTGAAATTGAAGATAAGAAGTATGCGTTTTTGTCGGAACTCTTACCATTCTATTCTAAATAGAAATCTATAAAATTGATAGAATGGAGATTGGCATTTATTTTATATCATTTTGACTTATCAAATTTCTTTTTACGTTGTGCGATCAGAAATTTGGAAATGACTTCCTTTTTCTTTTCATCAGATATTTCACTATCTACAGCAGTAAGAAACGCATTCCATCGTTTCACCCATTTAGCATCGTCTGCCAAATCACCAGTGTACTCTTCAGTATATTTTTTGAATTTTGCGATTTCATCTGCCGACTTGCTTTTCAGTAGAATAAGAATACCATCCGCACGATAATGTTGACGGTCGTTTTTTTCCAGCGATTTCTTCGCATTTGTTCCAGTACAGAGTTCATTATGACGAATATTTCTCAACCAAAGTACAAAGGTTTTGATACACAATTCAGCTTCTTTACGTGAACGCTGTTTAACAGTTTGTACAAGTTCTGACCACTTTAATTCAAAGTCTGTGAGGGAATCCGTTGAATTATTTTCTTTCAGATAGTTCAAATATATAGTTTCATTTTCAGCAGAAATATATATATAGATATCGGCTACTTTCCATTGCTTTGGTGCTGAATTTTCAGGTTTCTTTACAAGGATGTGATGTTTGGCAGTAGGTATTGGAGACGATACTACTGATTTCTGATTTTGTGGAGTAGATGGTTGTGATAAATATACAACTGTATTTATAGGCTATTCTATTGTAGGAATTAGTAAAGGGCTGGATTTATAATATTTTGGCACACTCTTTTTTTCATTACGAGTTTTCTGCGCATTGCGTCGACTCTTTTCATCATACATAAACTTTTTACACGCCTTAATTCCATCATCCTTAGTAAGAGAAAGTAATGATTCTTTCAATTCTTTGAATCGCTTATCAAAGAGGGGAGTTTTTTCATATTGTGTTGTAAACCATTCCACGAAGTCATCTTCTTTCCCACTCGTCAGCCAAATATAGACTGTTCCACAATGCATATGCTGTTTCATTTCAGGAGCATTTTGTTGATTAGACTTACGTGCGCGTTCATTGTCAAGTTCGTGTCTTACTTGTACTACAATATCACCCTCAAGTTTACTAGCAATATGTGTAATAGCGCTTGTAAACTCCACAGATTTCTCCTTTTCTTCACACCATTCAAGAAAACGTGTCAAGTAACCATTTTTTAGAAATTGGGCAATATCTTCAGCAGTATAGTACTCATTTCTTAGTTTTTGGGCTTCAGGATTTATGACAGATATATCTGCAAATCGTGACCTATCACAATTATGTGCTTTAATCTGAATACATTTACGGATAAAATCGTCATAAAGATAGTCACGTTTCATTCTGTTACAATGACCACAGCAGGTTCTACAGTTATCCATAGTATAGTCGGCATTACTATCATATCTATCAATTCCATTTCTATGACCTTCCATAGGGTTAATTCCACAGAGATAACATTCACCTTTAATTAGTGTTTCATATTCTAATTGTGATATTAGAAACTGAATAGTTTTGGCTCTATCTTTAACATCTTGTTTATATTTACTGTATGACAGCCCTTTACCATATATTAGGTAAGATGACCATTTAACATCTGATTTCTCTCGGATAGATTTATGAGTTTGTCTATATGAACAGATTAGCGATACTTTATCAAGAAATGCATTTGGATGGTCTACGTGCTTTATCATATTACACATTTTACACGCAGATATACAATTACTTGAAATATACCCTTTATTATTATCAATTCTATCAATTCCAATAAATTTATGGTTTGAGTAAAAGCCACAGTAATAGCAGGGTTGAATAACTAGTTTTTCAAATTCCTCTTGAGTCAGTGTAAATAGAATTTTTCTCAGCATAGCATTGCGGTAAAGATTTCTCCATACCTCCTTAATTTCTGTAGCTGTTGACTCTTGTTTTTCAAAGAGTTCATCTTTTTCAGATCTTTCAGGAAGAATAATATTATGTGCTTTGCGTAATATAGCCATCTCATTAGCTGCTTTTTGTTTTTCCTTGTTTCTACAGTCTGTACATTTAATATCATCTGTGAGTATATTAAAACACCCTCTATTGATATCACAATACTGTACAATAATTTCTTTTTCATTGTCACGAAATAATTCTCTTTTATGTTTATTACAGTATTTATCTTCTTCTTTCAGAATTTTTGCAGAACAGCCTTTGGATTTACAGGGAAACAGTTTCCCTGATTTTTTTAGACGACAAGTAGTACAGAATTTACGAAACTGTTTTACATCTTCCTCAGATAGTTCTACATTACAACCACGAAAGAAACCACTACATACTTTCTTACCTTGAGCTATGAGAGTATCATATTCAAGATTACGTTGGTGATATACACAATATCCTGATTCAGGTCTTTCTTTTTGACATTGAAGTCCTGTTCGTGGTCCTTGATGAACAATTCCTTTGCATTTTATTTCATCAAGTTGTACTGATGCCATTTTACCCTTGCCTTGACTATAATTAGAGAACGCAATCAATTTTTAAGTAGCGTACGCAATCGGGATATTATTTTTAGGTATTCTAATATATTGGAAATATATTAGAATAATATATAGTGTAGCTATTTAACAACTATAAATAGTAAATACAAACAACCACAATGTACAACAATATTTCGTGTTTCCGCAATTAATTGGAGAACGCAAGCCCACCCATTCCACTCATAATTCTTAACACGTTATAGTTGGTGGCGTACACGCGCACGGTGGAGCTGGTGGTGGCACCAACGGCGTTGTTGGAGACCGTCAGGAGCAGCGTGGTGTTATCGATACGCGACAAGTTGCAGGTGCCACTGGGCTGGTGTTGCTCAGGCTGCAGGGCAAACGAGTACACGTTGATACCAACAGCGGGGATGTTGGTGTGGTGCTGGTAAGGCTGCACCTCGTTGAAGTAGCGACCCTCGCGCACAGTGAACCGGTCGTGGCCGTTCAGCTGGATCAGAGCCGTCACTACAGGGTTGCGACCAGCCATGCCCTCCACACGGGTGACGGAGTAGCCAGACTCCAGGACGCAGCGGTCCCACCAGTCAGAGTAGTTGAAGGGTTGCTGGCCCTTCCAGGGGTTGACGACGGCGTCATCGCAGGAGACGAACGAGTCACGTTGGACAACCCAGATGAGCTCCTTGCAAGGGTGGTTGAAGTTCAGCTTGATCTTGTTGGCTGTCGAGGTGATGGACTCACCGCCAGTGAACTGGAGGGTCTCGATCAGATACTCGTGGGCAACCTGAGCGAACTTGCGACGCTCGTCCGTGTCCAGATAGATGTAGTCCACGTACAGCGAGGCAGCGACCAGACCAGCGTTGGCGACACGGTCGCGGATAACGTGGGGGTTGGAGGTGTTCTGGGGGGCGATGTCCCAGCACAGGTTGCGCAGGTCCTGGAACTCCAGATTGATGCGCACCTCGTGGTACTGCAGAGCAATCAGAGGCAGAGCCAGACCAGGGTGGCGGTTGAACCAGAACTGCAGGGGGATGTACAGGGTGTACTCAGGGGCGCACTTCTGGACCTCGTCAGAAGTGTTGGGGGCGCCAGAGCCGCAATCGTTGTCGCAGTCCTCACCACCCTGCACCAGAGTGTTCACCAGCACGGGGACGTTACCAACCATCTTGGCGTAGCCAGCCTGCTTACCGGCCTCTTGGGTCAGCTCGTTCCAGATGTGCAGCCAGTCACCGTATTGCTTGTCAATGCGCTGGCCACCGATCTCAATCTCCACGTTCTTGATCAGACCGTGACCAGGCCAGTTGAGCCAGCGGAACTGGGCACCAGAGCCGTCAGAGGTCTGTAGGGTTACCTTAGGCAGCGTGGCTTGCAGGTACATACGGTAGATCAAGTCACCGTTGCGCTGGATCGTGCAGGTGACCTTCTTACCGAAGTTAGGGGCACCATTGAAAGGGTTCTCAATGGACTCCATAGCGAAGTTAGTATGGCGACGGTACACAACCTTGAAGACAAGGAAAGTACCCTTCCTTTCGGAATATTTCGTGCTAACTCATTGTCCGTCTTACAATGAGGTCTTTACACAGGGATTGGACTATAACTTAAGCCTCCGTACTTATACGCGGAAACCCATCACCATTTAGTCTCTGAACTGCATCCATATTGCTTGGTGTAAGCAACGTAGGACTTGGCTGCGGATTGTCCATTTAAGCCCATTGGCTCTCATCTTTGGCGTTTTTACTATCTTCAGGGTCTGATCCTGACCAGTGTTACCTTTCGGCACACCTTAGTATCCAAAGCTTTAGGAGGTTCCCGCAATTTGATGATGTCGCAATGCTTGGAAAGCATCACTAGCGGCTGTGGCATATATAACGGCGCCACTAACAGTCTTGTCGGGATGAGTATACCGTATTATCATCCCCTGACCGCTTTTCCACCCCCTTAGTTGGTTGAGGTGATCTGGGGGTTACCCGTCAGGTACACGTCCTGAGCTCCGTAAGCGACAAGTTGCATCAAGCCACCACCAGTCATCTCTGTCTATACCCCTTGTTTAGAAAAAAAATTTAGCAAACCGCAAACTGGATGAACGCGTCCGGGACTTGTTGTTTACACAACTGCGCTTAGGTCAGTGCCCATGTATAATGGGTACTGACCGCGACCATTAACCATTTTAATAGTTAAGGGTCTAAACCATCCTTGACCCTTGCCAAGAGGAACTAAGATGTCGGGAGGCTCAGATGGATTCTTTAAAATACGACAAACTAAACGAAGTAATCCAGAAGAGAGGACTACGCTTGATGTCATACACCAGCACCAATTACAAAAAATAGTTGATGACCAAGAGGAGGCCAAGAATCTTCGTGATGAATGTTCAGACCTTCAAATGCGTATTAACGACACCACAGATGACCTTATACGGGGTCAATTGGAAAATCGTTTGATTCGCCTCAAACAACAAATTACGACAAAACAGGATGACCAGCGTGTTTTTGATTATTTGCTCGATACAGGAGAAATCCTATTTCAGTATTATGATTTACAGGATAAAATTTCTCAAGGAGTTGGAACAGGACCATCCGCAAAACCAAAACGAAAACCTGGTGATGTGCTAAGTGCTTTACAATTTGCTGCAAATCTAGACACCCCTGAACAAGAACTTCTAAAGGCTGAACCTGTGACAAAGAAAAGAGGAGACAAAGACCCTCTCAATCGTGATATGCTTCTGGAACAATATTTGCTGAGATTAAATCCAGCATACACGAAAAAAACTAGTGAGTTGGATGATATGTCTGGAGAGTGTGCTGAGTGTGGAACAGATATGATGTTTAGCCAAAATGAGGCGATGCTGTATTGTCCTGAATGTGGAACGACTGAATTTTTGCTGATTGACAGCGACCGCCCTAGCTACAAGGATCCGCCTCGTGAAAGTAGTTATTACGCCTACAAGCGTATTAATCACTTTAATGAGTTGCTGGCACAATTCCAAGCCAAAGGGAGTGCTGAAATTCCTCAAGAGAGTTTGGATCAGATTATTGCGGAGCTGAAAAAACAGCGTATTACTGACTTCAAAACCATCAAATATTCTCAGATGCGCGCAATTCTACGAAAGCTGAAACTCAATCGCCAATATGACCATATCCCCTATATCATTAGTCGTCTGAATGGTGCGATTGGCCCTGTGATGGACCGTGAAACGGAGGAAAAGCTGCGTCATATGTTCAAGGAAATTCAGCCATCGTTCCAAAAGCATTGTCCAAAAAATCGTCGCAATTTCTTGTCGTATTCTTATGTGCTGTATAAATTCTGCGAGTTGCTTGGATTGGACCAATTCTTGTCTAGCTTTCCTCTGCTGAAAAATCGTGATAAGCTGTATCAACAAAGTAAAGTATGGGAAAGTATATGTAAAGAAATGAGTTGGCAGTTCATCCCTAATGGGTAAAAATTGACCCTTTATCCCGGTATAAAAATTAAAAGAACCTAAAACAGTAAATTCTTCTATATATAGAAAGATGCTCTACCCAGATGCTCAAATATACTGTTTATTGTGTATAGATGACTATTATTATATTGGTTCAACTACAAACACCTTATCATTTCGTCTAGAAGAACATCGTTCAGCAGCTGTAAAAGAGCCACAGAGAAAGGTTTTCAGACATATTAATTCTATTGGTTGGGAAAATGTAAGTATTATGTGTATTGAAAAGTTTCCCTGTAATACTCGGGATGAGCTGCGACAAAAAGAAAATGAATATATTAAAGATGCGATTAAGGATGAAAAATGTTTAAATAATAATTTGGCTTACAATACTATAGAAGATTTAAAAGAAAAACAAGCTCAATATAGAGAAAATAATCGTGAGAATCATAAGCAATACAAAAAAGAATATCGTCAATTATACCCAGATAAAATTAAAGCATATAATGACGAATATGTAAAACAGAATGATCTTCAAGTTAAAGAAAGAAGAAAAAAGTATAATACAGAGAATAAGGAAAAAATAGCTGAAAAATGTAAAGAATATGCTGAAGAACATAAAGAAGAAATTGCTAAATACAAAAAGAAATGGGTCGAAGAAAATAAAGAAAAACTTAAAGCACAATCAAAACAATATCGGAAAGAAAATAAGGAAAAAATAGCTGAAAAAGGAAAAGTATATTATGAAGAAAATAAAGAGGCATGTAAAGAGAAAATGCGCATTTATTCTAAAAATAATAGGGAAAAATTAAATAATTATAATAGATTAAGACGCGAAAAGATTAAAGAAAGTACAAATATATGTAATATTTGTGATGGACATTATCTCGCACATCACAAAAAGCGCCACGAAGAATCAAAAAAACATATAGCTGCGACTAATTTAATCTTACCCCTTGATAGTGAAACCCCATCATAAATTCAGCATATCCTCTATCACCCTTGTGTGGAATATACAAATCATCTGCGAGGCCTCGCACACCTTTTTTACCTAAAAAAGATTCAGGAGAAATTGTACCCCTCTCGCATAATCCAAAATCAATCATACAGGGCATTCCATTTGACCATATCCATTCTATGTCAATAGGAAGAATATGATGGTCTAAGAGTATTCGGTTGGCTTTTCCCATACTATATGCCAGCTGCCCAATTGTCATCTGTGACTCCTCTTGTGCCCAAATCCACTCTAAGGATTCAGGGCTCGCAAAAAATCCTCGTGTTGGATTTGTTGCTGATACTAACTGACTTTGTGTACGCCCCCAAGAAGTGTCAAGGTCGCCCCCGTCATATCCAAGAATAAGATGGACAGATTCTGTAAAATCAAGCGGCGGTGGTAGATATTCCATTCCAAGACCACAGAGATATGGGCTCTTTTTATACGCGATAGGCTGAGAAGTGAATTGAGTTATACGTGGAACTCTAACTTCAGGACAAGTGTGATGAAGAATTCTATAGATATCTTGTTGTATATTGGCTTCGTGAACTAATTGGGAACACGCCTCTGGGTCATAAAGTAGTTTTAGGATATCATTTGATTCTGGTCGATAAAGGGCAACACCGTATCCCCCTGCGCCAAATAGTGTAGCGTGGTCTAAGTTGAGCTGTGAATAGAGTTTTCCTGCTCGTCCACCCTTTTTCATTGCTACTTGTATATGGTATAGTTTGTTTATGCGATACTCTAAAAAATTGATAAATGCTCTAGGATATTTACAAGTATGCGCAAATGCCTACTCCAAAGCTATACTTGTACAAGGCACGTGATGCTCCTATCGTAGCGATTCTTCGTCGTGGACTCCAACGTGATGAGTGGGAACTTATCAAGTGGGACTTGGAGACAGATACATTTACAGAGGGTCAATGGCTGACGCATAAACAGATGAATGGGAAGTACTGTGCGATTAGTCCCAATGGAGAATACTTTGCGTATATTTACAATGAATACACGAAGAAAGTGTATTCAACCAAAGGTGTGATTAGCAAACTTCCAAACTTTACAGCTATTTATTACACGGATAGATTTCCTGGATACTGGGATACTGTAGGATTTAATACGGATAATTCTGTATGTGTTGCTGATGAACACTACTGGCAACGTAAGACTCAAGATTCCGAACTCAAGACAAGTTCATGTAAAGAGTATGTACAAAGCGGATATATTGATTCTGAAGTTTGGATTGACCCAAAAGGGAGAAGCATTACAACTGAAAAGGGTATGCTTTTAGTGAATAATGTATGTATTTATAATACAATGAAACACATGTTTATTCCAAAGGGGGCTATGTAGAATTATATAGGGTTTAATCCAAATAAATTTAAGAAAGGGGAGTGCTAGTTTTATTTCGAATACGAAATAAAACCACCAAAGTTGCTAGAAGAAATAAGTAAACATACCGAGCGAATTCTTAAGGAAGAAAATTTAGACCTAGTAGAAATTCATCACCTGTTTTTCAACAGTGACTAAATTTTCACAATTCCTTATAGGGATTAACGGCGGATAGGGAATCCACCAACTAGACTACTTCCGAGTGTGAATCCAGCGCCTTGACGAGCAGTTACACCGACAGAGGGGGCCAGCACGTCCAGCAGAGCAAAGACAGCGGCCGCCACCAGAGCCAGAGCGGCGATCTCGCCCAGAGGCAGAGACTTCTTGGGGATGTAGATGGCCGCTACAGCGACGGCCAGACCCTCCAGCAGATACTTGAGCGCACGATTGACAAAGTCACCGACACCGTCCATACTCTTCTATACTCTTGGTTGTGAAAAAAGTTATATTGGTCGGGAGGGTGCGTAAAGACTGTCGGAATACAAGGGATAGTACGAGAAGAGCAATGTCTGCACCAGTGAAGGAAGACTTTTTGGATGAAGATAAGGAAATCTCCGGGCAGCGTTTCTGCCTACTGAGTTTCTTGAGTCCTGAAAAGGTGCTCGCTCGGAAGGATCAGTTCTTTTTTGAGCAGTTCCTTAAGAATTACGAGATTCAGTGGAAGACCAAGAACCTGGAAAAGTTCCTAGCTAAGCAAGTGATGGACTTTAACGCAAAGCTGGATGCGGAGGCTGACCGTCTGATGACGTCTGATCTGAGTGGCGCTGCTGACATTTGCCGCGCAAGCCGTATCCGCATTGACGGTGTTCTAGATGCCTATCAGGGGTTCCTGAAGGAGAACGCAAAGGAGATTACTCAGACGACTATCAAGGAGTCCTTTGATGACTATATGTACAGCAACTCCAAGCGCCTCGAGGATGATTTCCACGCCAAGAATGACTTCCAGACGACGGTTCGTGGTCTGAAGATTCGTGGCAGCTACGGTTCACAGGAGGAGGCTACAGCTCGTGCCAAGAAGCTCCAGCGCCAGGACCCTATCCACAACATCTATGTCGCAGAGGTGGGCAAGTGGCTTGCGTGGGATCCCAACCCCAACGAGGTGTCTGAGGTTGAGTACGCTGAGGACCAGCTAAATGATCTGATGAAGGCCTACAAGCAGAACGAGGAGCAGCGCGAGGAGTTCTACGCCAAGAATCCTGCCGCAAAGGCCGCTCGTAACTCAAAGGGTGGTGCTCGTTCCGAGAAGGAGATTATGAACATTGTGGGTCCTTCGGAGGGCGGTGCTGAGGCGGCACCCAGCTCTGCGGGTCAACACAGCAGCCTCTTTGATGGCCCTGCTGACTTGGCCCTCCAGCGCAAGATGGAGCGCGAGGAGAAGAAGGATTAAGTGCGACGGTTACGACGCGTCTTACGCTTGCGACGACGCTCAGAGGGACTAGGTGATGGGGCACGAGGATCTGAGGCATTCGTCGATGAGCGATTGCGTCCATACAATCCCTCAAAGTTCAACCGATTGAGTTCAGTTAAATTGGCTGAAACATTTTGTCCAGTTTCCGCATTCAAGTTAAGAGCTGCCTTGAGCCTATCACGTTGAACACCTAAATTAATCAAAGTAGAAAGGTTTGCATTACGAGATCTATTGAGTGCATTGTACTTGGACTTCAGGTTCTTAATCATCTTACGGGTCTTTGCTGCCGAATTTACACGTAACAGATTCATCTGTTTCGGATTGACCGCAATAATGTCTACTTCTTCAGCAATCGCATTACCTGCTACTGGACCACGCAGGGGTCGGGCGCGACGGGTGAACATGTTTCTGAGCTTTTGCATATGTGTACTTCTTCTAGAACTACACATAATTCAGTTATGTCAGGTTAGACTATTTATTCCCCAGCGGGCTTGACGTCATTGACATTGTAGCGGGGCATAATCGGAACGCAAGTGCGTTGCTCGCAAAAGTATCCCTCAGGACAAGGCTTGAGGCCAGGTTCACAGCTCATGTCCTCAAATCCACTCACGTCAGGAAAGAACTTCTTGACATAAGGCAACACCAGCAAAACGGCAAAGAAGACAACAAACATACCAACAAGGCTTAGACCAACTTGACGCGCCATAGTTCTACCCTATACTCTAGAATTACGGAAGAACCGGGAGTCCAGTAGATTCAGGAACTTTAGGAGGAGTTGTATTCAAGCAATAGCCATTGGCACAGACAAGGCCAAACGGGCACGGAGGTTGATCAACACCACAACGCATAGCATCGGGGGAACCAATAAATCCTTCTTTGCCTTTAACAATGTAAGAGAGGTATAGGGCAATCACGAATAGTCCTAACGCGGCCCAAAAGCTAATCATTCTGCTAGGGCATTAGTAATCCTTACGCACAATAATGGGCGGGCCACGCAGACGGTTTCCTGAAGCAGGATCATAGGAATTGACATCCTCTTCCTCAGGAGTGCGATAGTGGTTGGCATTGTGCTTCCAGAACTCGGGTGCTCCAATACGGAAATCTCCTTGAATCTGCGCCTTGTACCAGAAAATCGCGTCCTCAAGACGATTGGACCGAGTATTATTGTTAATCACCAGACACTCAAAATTTTCCGTACACTGGTCCATGATTTGACAGAAGAACTCAAAGGAGGGAAAGGCAGAACCAAAGTTGTCAAAGATACGGCGACGATTGCTTATATATGGCTCACGCAAGATAAACACATAGTCCACATTCGTGCGCAGCACAGGAGGAATACCGAGAGGATATTGCATAGTAATCAAGAAGAATACTTTTTGGTGTCGTCCGTTCAAGAATAAATACCGAATATTCTTATCGTGAATCCAGGAGTCATCGTATAGACAATCGTCCAGAATCATAAATGCGCGAGGGTCAAGCTTAGACTTGGGGACCATTTGACCCGCAGATCGAGCATTTTCATCTTGCTGGATTTTGCTCGTAATCATCTTTTGACGTTTCACGAAATTGGCCAAAATGGCGGCATTGTACTCACCGTGAATGAAAATCGGGGGAACAATTTTGCCATAGAAGCTGTTTGATTCCTCCGTTCCTGAAATCACAGTACCCATAGGGATATTTTGGTGATGGAACAAAAGGTCCTTTACGAGGGTAGACTTACCTGTACGACGACGACCAATAAACACACACACAGCGTCCTGAGGAATCATTTTCATGTCAAATTTACGGAGGCGCACGCTCTGTGCGGCGAGGGCATTTACACCTGTAGGAGTTGCCATTGTCTTTGTCTTTTAAGGATTGCTGCGTAAGATTTTCATTGAATTTACGCAGTGCGTATCCTATAGTGTTTAAAAGCCGAATACCCGGAGAGAAACTCTATGGCAAGAGGTGCAAAGGCAGGTCGTGGACGTGGGTGTGGTGTACAGAGTGAACCGTCAGCAACATCTTCCATCAAAGTTGGTTTGGATGTTCGTGAGTCTGGACAAAGTTTGCTGCCTTTTTTTCAGCAATTTGACGATCTTCATCACTGTGAGGACGTGATTAGTCTCTTTCCTCAAGTCACGCCAACCAAACTTCGTGGAAAATCAGTAAATCTAGATGTTCCACTGACTCTTACAGGGTGGTCTTCAGAGGGAACATCTCCCTTTCGTGGTAAATTAACCTATCGTCAGGGACTTGCGGAACATATAGTCCCTGCGTACCAAAAGCGTATCCCTTTGCTTGACCCCTATCGCTGGATGAAATACAAGGAGCGTCCCAATAAACCCTTTTTCTGGCAGTTTCAGGGTAATGGGGTTCTAGAGCCTCAGAATCAAGCCTATGTGGATTGTATGTCCAGTTATCTCGTCGATAAACTTGGAAAACTAGTCAATTCCCCGCATTTCTGTACCTTTTATGGTGGATTTCGTGCGGTAGCAAAAATATTCCGCTATAATTTGGAGGATGATCTGGAAGATGTGCGATTCGCACGCTGGTTTTGGGAAGCGCTGGAAGCGAATGAGTTTTCACTCGCAGTCACGGAGACTGCCACTGGTCGGCGACTAACGCTAGAGGAATGCAAAGAGTTGATAAAACCAGACAAAGAATTTTTACACGATGATTCTGATTCTGATGCGGACTCGGATGAATCAGACGAGTCAAATAAGTCAGAGGAATCTGAATGTTCAGAGGTTTCAGCGGAGGAACTTCCACAGGAAGGTCTACCAACTCCCTACGCAGCGATAGAATTGGAGGAAGCATTTCTTCCAGACGATGTGTCGTCTGCGCCAATTCAGCTGAAACCTCGTCTATCCAATGCGGCTAGTACACCTAGCACCACAGACACAGAATCCAGTTTCATGGATGAATACAGTGTATTTGCTGAATTTACGGATATGCCCATCGTGGTCATGTTTGCGCGTGCTTGCGATGGAACGATGGATGAATTGCTGGAAAGCAAAGACTATGCACCGATTAATTCCGAGTTGCGTGCTAAACAGTGGTCTGCGTGGCTCCTCCAAGTTATCTTTGCCCTCATTCAGTTACAGGGCGCCTTGCGCCTTACACACAATGACCTTCACACGAATAATATCCTCTGGGTGCCCACAGATAAGGAATTTCTCTGGTACAAGGACTCCTCGGGGCGTGTATGGAAGGTACCAACCTATGGAAAACTGTTTACGATTATTGATTATGGTCGCGCGGTGCTGAATATGAACAGCTTTTGGATTATCAGCAGCGATTACGAGGATGGTCACGATGCATGCGGACAATATAACTTTGGACCGATTGAAGATCCTGACGAGCCAAAGGTATTGCCAAACAATAGTTTTGACCTGTGTCGCTTATCCTGTAGTATGCTACGCGGTCTATATCCCATCAATCCTCCTGGTCAGCTAAATGGAACGGCGTTATCTCAGGAAGGGATGTGGCGTGTAAATACTACAGACCAACCGCTGTTTAATTTACTGTGGTCGTGGCTTGTGGATGACGACGGGCAAAATATTCTCGAAAGCCGCTCTGGAGAGGAAAAATATCCTGGTTTTGATTTGTACATTATGATTGCCCAGAAGATTCACAAGGCAGTACCGAAGGAGCAACTGAAACATATGCTATTCCAGCCATTTATTGTAAAGGAATCTGTTCCTGCTGGTTGTGTGGCAAGTTATGTTTCATTGTGAATTTCTTATTGACTCGTATCACGAGTCTCTAAGAACTGTTTTTGTTTGCGAAGCAAAGCAAGTTGTGTAGTGGTGGTTGGAGTAAATCCAGGTGTACACAACGCATAAATATAATTTCGTGCTAACCTATACACAAGGTCATCGATAATAGGTTTGAATTTCTTATCAAGGCGCTCTACATATTCCTTTCTTACGCATTGAAGTAGCAGTAATTTATCATCATATAGAGCGGAAACATTAATTGCTTTACGAAGACGTTTTACTCTAATTGTAAATGCTGTAATAAACATTGTTAAACTGCGCCGATACGGTGGATTTGTTTCCGTAAGAATATCATCTAAATACTGACCAGCAGGTGTAAGTCCAATATTTCCTGCCATTTGTATACATAGTCTAAACGTGCGGGAATAGTCAATTTTTTAGTATAGAATTTCAAAAGCGAGGCGGGCCTACTTGTAGTTCAAACTCAGAAGCCTTTGACGCAGAACTTGTTGCCGTTGAGGCAACTGCTGCCACACTGCTGGTCACCTTATCTGAAAGAGTGGTCATAGACTCGGGGATAAGAGTCCACGCCATTGCCACAAAAATACCACCCAGAATACCATCACGCACAATTCCCTTTACATTTAGCTCCTCACCGCTATCTTCCGCATTTGCCTTGTGAAATCCAGTACTTACGGCACCTAGCACTATTCCACCAAGAAGGATGGTCAGCCAGAATTTTCCACTCGTCAGATCTAGCTCCATAGTTCTGATGAATGAATTGAACAGGATGTTATTTCTTGAACGCACCTATAGCTTCTCAAAGTCGCCTAAACCAAGAGGCTCATCGGGATAGTCTGTCAAGTCCTCCACATCAGACAGGGCACCATCAGACCCATCATCCAAGAATTCTAGTGCCTCTTCCTCGTGATTCACAGAGGGGACATAGTTGATTGAGGTTCCAGTGTTTGTCTCTTGAATCACCTGGTCAATGTTAGTGAATCGCACAGAAGGCTCTGTGTCGACGACAAAGGTTGGTGGTTGTGCTGAAGGTACTATAGGTTCTGGTGCCACAGGTTCAGGGGCAGGTACTACATGTTCAGGTGCCACAGGGGCTTCAACTACTGGCTCTGGTTCCGTAGGTACCAAAGGGGCAGGAGCAGGTGTCTCTAGAGGAACTAGCTCAGAGATAGTCTCCTCCTTTTCCACAGCAACCTCTGCCTCTGGCTTTTCTTCCTTCTCTTCCTTCTCCTCCTCCTCTTCCTCCTCCTTATCCTCCCTGTCCTCAGCCAAATAGTCCTTTAGGATGTTTTTCACAGGGAGTAAGCTACGAATCGCTTGCTGAATTCCATCATTCAGTAGACCCTCAATTTGACGATGATTCTTCTGGCGTTCAATCGCCGAAAGATCATTGTGAAAGAGATATGCACTAGACCACAGCAGACGACTACATTCACTCAGCGCACGATGGAGAAAATGATCCAACTTGGGAATCGTAATTTGGACCCGCTTGTTCTTGTTTCCAATCCGAATCGCCGTCAGAACCTTTGTGTGAGCGATAAATACTGCGGTCAGCAGTTCTTCCAGATAATCACACTGAATTTCGGATGTTAAGCGCTGAGTTTCACGCTGAACTTTATCCATATTCCATTCGGGAATCTGACTGAGAATTTCCTGGAATTTCCACAGCAGACGCTTTGTGTTTGGCTCCTCTATAGTAGCTTGTGTCAAACATCCCATAAAAAAGCGATGAAACACGGGGAGAATAAACAAAATTAATTGTTTTGTATATTCCCCCTTTGCTTCGGAATAGACCGAAGCCATCTCACCACCAGAGTCCATAGTTCTATCGCTTATCTGGTTTCCGTTTGTTGGGCATGAACGCGCTTTAAACACAGATAGGTCAGTAACACCCATGCATTTCCTCCATCACCGAATTTCTGATACAACTTCACCTGTGTCTCAGGGCTCTCTAGAGCAAGTTGTTTGTGAAGTAAGACATCGGGAAGCAATCCTTGTTGCTTGGCAGACTGAATACTTGTACACACATCTTTTACTGAAAATCCAGGATGCCACGTCTGCATTCTATGATCCATCGTTTGTCTGAGTTTTCGTAAATCAGCATATCCACGCTTTTCCAGTTGCTGAATTGCTTGCTGTTTCCGAAAACTGATATTTGGCATTAAGACACGCTGGCAACGACTCAGCAGAGGAGGATTCATCGTTGAATCGTCACGAACTTCCAGAGCAAATTCAACATTCGGCGCAGCAGTTTCCAAAATACGACGTAAAAATGCTTGGGCATCTGTCGTGAGTGTATCGGCACCTTCTAGCCAAATCAGTGTCGGTTCCTTGCTACGATGTTGACAAAACAGATATGCGCGTCCCTGACGAAGACTTCTGTCTGTGCGTACAGCGTGATGTAATAATCGCGCTCCACGCTGAGTTGCTCGCTGACGAATCCACGTGCTTTTTCCAGACCCACTGGGGCCACAGACTAAGTGTGCCAAGCGCATTATACAACTAAGCCTTATTCGCTTTAGGAGGTTCTGTCCATCGTCCAATAATTCCATATAAATACGAGCGATCGGTTCCATTGGCGTGTACCATCAATGGATGTGTTTGTGTCGGTAAAAACGTTACACGACGAATGGCAGATTCCCAAACAATATCCTTTTGGTCCGCGCCGTGTGTATTCAAAAATAGTCGTGCTCCGTGATCCAATTCAATCAGATCTCTCCGTTTCAGAAATTGTTTCGTCCAAAAATGTTGGTCTGATTCCTGATCTTGATACACATACCCTGTCATACATTGACGCAAGGCCCACACACGACCTATACCAAGTCCTGAGTTCAGATACGGAAACATGGTTCCTGACAAATTCATTCCATACTGCTCTGCCAGCTTAGGGTCAGGGTGGCAATTTGTTTCCGCACCAAATACAATCGGTTTCGTAAACAATGTTTGGTAGCGGCGTTTGATTTCTTGCTGACATCCAATCATCGCGACATCATACGCATCCGTAAACAACACAATATCGGATGGCTTCAGCTCAGGACGCTGTAAAAACTGATGGAGTTCACGAAGCTTGACACCAAAATTGCGCTTTCCAGACCGCCAACCAATATCACGATTTTCCTGGAGGCCAAGTACCTCAAGATTCTGGCCAAAGATGTTGACTTGGTCCTGTAGGCGGTCTAGTACAGGATGAGGCTTTGTCGCAAAAGTGACTTGATACAGATTTACCGTGCGACTGGCTACTCCGCCATAAGTTAAGAAAGCAATACTCACAAGAAGAATAAGTATTGCTTGCCACGATTGTTGTACTTGTGCTTTGAAGGGCATCTCCTGTTATAGAGCTACCGTTTAGTGAGCGGCTTGTGATTGGGCTTGCTTGGCGGCGATGGCAGCGATGCGGTGGAGACTCTGTTGGAGAGGATTGTCGTCCACAGCTTCCACAATATCGGGCGTGAGGCGCTCGGCAGACACATCCAAACGGAGAGGTACACGGTACTTGACTTGTCCAATATCTCCAGCACCAGGAGGCAAGCTGCTGAATCGGTTTCCAGCATTGACACGATCATTGATGTCGTCACTGACCAGACGCTTGGCAGATTGCTTTCCAGGATCACCCTCAAAAATGGCAATGTTACCATTTCCAGCAATCGGTCTGCGTCCTTTGGCAATTTGTTCCTTGTTGGGATTTGTACGCATATTATAGGCAAAATCCTCATTCATCACACCCCAGTTGGGATTGTTTCCAGAACCATAGTACTGGCGGTTGCTGAGCTGAGCCTTTTGTGTTGGCTTGGCAATGTCAGAGGGGTCATACACCTTGAGACGGTTAGGCGCAGAGCCAGAGGCGGCAATACCACGATAGTTCCAGTCCACCGTTGTCTCCTTGACTGTCGTACGAGCAACATCATTCGGGTCCCATACTGTGACTGAGGGAGCACCTCCAGCACCCAAATAGCTGGGGCCAAAGTCAGTCACTCCATCTTCCATCTCAGCGCGGCGGGTAGGGCGAGCATCATCCAGGTAGTGTACAGGGACTTGTCCAGTTTCTCCAGGTGCCAAATTGAGCCCCATTGTGCGCTCACTGGTTGCCGTACGCTCATTCGGACGATTTTCATAGCCACTGCGACCATAATCAGCCTCTTTACTGTCAATATCTGAGGTATACCACGCAGTAGAATCAGCATTACGATAGCCAGCACCACCATATTGTTGGGTCATGGGAGTACGGTAAGAGCCTGTGACGTAGCTTTGGTAGGTATCTTGGCCAGCAGCAGGACCAATGACCTCCGTAGAGGTATCCGTACGAGTCGTGTGAGGCAGCACTTGGATAGGACGAGATGTCTCCTTCCATGTTCCATCGGCAGGTCCAGCAATACCAGCGCGGCTGAGCGTCTCATCCACATAGAACTTGTCAGGGCGGTACTTGCGAACCTCACCAGGATTATCAGCAGGGTTGGCAACGAAACGCTGACCAGGAACAACGGGCTGATTGTAAGATAGCTTAGGATTATTCACCGTGCGCAACTCATCCGTTGTCTTGGGCCGCATAATTTCATTGATTTCCAGCTGTTGGAATCCACCCTTTCCAGTCATACTGTATCCCTCACCAACACCAGGACCAACCATTGTAGGCTCAAAGGGGCGCTCACCACCACGATTGCGAGGTGTATTGATACGACTCTCAATAAAGTCAGTGGAACTCTCCAGACCAAAGGGATTACCAAACGGGCGCTGGTAGTCGAACATATTTTCCACCTCCTTCTTCGTGATTTGTGTGTAGCCAGCACCAGTGTAGGAATCTAACAGGGAATTATTTGCCGATGCGCGCATATTTTGCTTCACACGGCCACCAAAAAAGGGAACCATATTATTGTGAGTGAACTCAGAGGCACGAATGCTATTTCCACTAATGCTTGTTACTGCATTACCAGCAACATATTTCGGATTTGCTTCAATTCCAGCAGGATTTAGCTGAACCTGTGGAGTGAAATCGTCAGGACTTACGGGAACAGGTCCAGAAACATCTGAAGGATTTGGTGGGGCAAGAGGAGGGCGTTGTGTGGCATATCCAACAGGCATTCCATAAGGGCCAGGTGAAGGCTCAGAGGCAAGAGTGCGACCATTGGGTGTGGCGTAGAATTGGTCTAGCTCAGGGGCAGGAGCAACCGCAGCGGCACCTTGAGGAGCTTGAGAAAGAGGAGAGTAAGGCGGTGCAGTGAGAGCAACCGTCTGACTTCCAGGTTTGAAGGTCATTTCATTTGGTGGTCTGGTCTTTGTAGCATCCACGAAGCCTTCAGGTTTCTTTTTTCCAGCTAGTCGGGAAACAACATATCCTAATCCAACTAATCCTGCGAGGGCAGCAGCCTCCATCTCTACAGTGCGGCTAAGCTTTTCCTCTTGCGAAAAATTGACGACACTGAATTTCCTTGTATAGTGTAGAAGAATGCCTCGCAGTTCCTCCTCCCGCTCCAGCTTTGGCTCAAGTCGCTCCTTCTCGTCATCCTCTCGTCAGATACGCCCCTTGCCTTCGGCACCACCTCCTGTTTCGCCTTCGCGCCCACCTGCTCGGCCTAATCCTCTGCCGTCTCTTCCAGCTCCCCTTCCTGTAGCAGTTCAGCCTCCTGGATTTCTTCAGACAATAAAGGAGGGATTTGGATTTGGATTCGGTGCTTCCGTTGCGCGAAATGTAGTGGACAATATGTTTGGGCGTATGGCTCCTGCTCCTGCTCCTGCTCCAGCACCTCCTCAAGTTCCAGCACCTCCTCAAGTTCCAGCTCTTGCTCCTCCTTCAGCCCCAGTTCCTCCTTCCATCTATAAACCAACAGAGTATCCAACTTCATCAAATCAAGAGTATGACCAATGTATGAAGGACTTTGGCTCTGAAGATGCGTGTAAGCAGTATCTGGAGTAGAAGGTCTACTGGCCTAAACTTTTAGACCTAATATATAGTAATGCCTCTTACCTTTGTATCTGCCCTCTTAGACCTTCGTGGCCCTCTAAAACGATAGGATCACAAGGATGAACTATTCACTAATTTTCAGCGCCTCGTCGCAATGGAACTTCCTATTCATCTTTTTCTCAGCAAAAGTTTTGAAGAAGAGTATTGGGCCCGTATAGGAGCCTAGTCGAATGTACGAGTAACGATGCTTGAATTTGAAGATCTGGAACTCGTTCAGTCTACACAAGATCTTATTCTATCACTTCCCATTCAGCGATGCCAAAAAAAGGATACTCGTGAATTTATGCTGTTGATGAACGCAAAGGCAGAACTACTCCATCGCAGTATTCAGCAAACCCCCTTTCAAACTCAGCATTATGCGTGGATTGATTTTGGCATCGGATATATATTCAAGGACTGGGAAGCAAATACGAAGCAACTTCAACGACTGGCAACCGTAGAGTACAAGGAAAACTGTCTCGTCTTTCCAGGATGTTGGCAAACAGGGCGCGACAAGGAAAATCTTTGGTTTCGCATCAATTGGAGATTTTGTGGAGGATTTTTTCTCGGTGATGCGGGCTCACTTGAACACTTTTATGGATTATACAAAGCACATTTCCGGGAGATTTTAGAGGAGTTCAAGCATATCACGTGGGAAGTGAATATTTGGCACTATTTTGAAGTCCACTATGGTTGGAAACCGATGTGGTATGCCGCCGATCATAATGATTCCATCCTTGTGGTAAATGAAGGATGCTTCAAGTAATCAAACATATCATCAACCGACAATTCAATCAGACATGCCTTGTCATCATTGACACCAAGAGAGACAAAAAGTCGCCCTTTGTGCCACATAAGACTCAGAGGAAATTCAATATAACTGTGGGGAAAAAAGACAAAGGGTTCTGAAAGAATGATGTTACCACCAGATGCAGCAATCCAAAGCCACCGATGGACAACACGGTCCTCGTTCTTATGGATGAGGGTTAGACTACCATTGCGACATTGAATCATATTTGTTGACCCGTGATATCCTTCCAAAAGTTTCGCAAGTTCAGGAGGGGTTTCAATATCATAAAAAAAGTCTTCTTCAACAATAGCTTTTATCCGCAGTGGTGAGCAACTATACAACACTGCGTCAAACATCGCACTAGGCATCCAGTTCTTTTCACATTGCGATGGCTCACACTTGTTGGTTACGCGAAGTGTAGAACCCTCAAGAGAACAGAGAAACATTGCAGGTTGGCCTCCAGGATTATATTGAGGAAAGGTTCCCAGCACCTGAGTTTCAGAAATAAACCGAATATCTTCAACACCATACCAATGTGTCGCTTGAAGCGGAAATGTGCTTTGAATGTCTAGTTCTGTACACGACGCATCGGCAAGAGAAAATGGCTGTGTCATATCCCACACACCACGATATACGAGATATTTTGACTCACAATAACGGTCATATAAGATAAAACTCTTGTCAGCAAACTTTCTGTAATTGACACGCCGAAGTAGAACAATATAGCTGCCATCATCATTTAGCCAAAAGGACGGATTCATTTCCAAGAAGGCATTTGGTGCTCCAAACTTATCCTTCAGCTTGAGTTGTGGTCCGAGTAGAAGCGTGGTATTCCGCACTGGAAAACACTTCATTACAAGAGTATTTCTCGTCTAGTTTAGATGGCTGGAAACGTATATACACCACCAACAAAAGATATCTTCTTCTTGTGTCATGGCTTTACCGCAGGAAAAGAGCGAGTTCCGATTCCAGATGGTCTTGAAGTCATAACCTTCGTGAAGCCTGGTCAAATTATGCATTACCCTCTTCAGGGATATCTCTTTGATTTGATTAGTCAGCAGCATACGGAATTGCTACAGAAATCACTCAAGTCTTTGGATACACATATGTTTTCAGTTGATATTGGGGAAGATCCAGATGTTCCACAGGTGGAAACAGTGTATGTTAGCGTTGGTCACGAAGGCGACCAATTTCGCAATCTTCCGTGTCAGCTTACTGGACCTGAATTTTGGCATCTTGGATTTTTTAATCCTGACAATGCAAGAACCGTGATTTCAGATTTCTTGGCTCCTGAACAATGGTTATCAGAGGGACAACTTGGTGATTTGACTGACAAATTTATCACTGAAATGCTTGGAGGAGATGCGCACAAACAATTTGCCTTGCTGGATGTCTGTACATTTTTGAAAAAGGAATTTCCTGAAAAAGTCAGACTCTATTTCTTTTCGTGTCAGGAACAGCGGAAAACAAATGCTCCAAGTACACCTGTTGCGGAAGAGGAGGTAATACTCACCTTGCGCAAGGCAATGAATCGACTCAAAGGAGGGACTAGAAGGCGCCGACAACGGAGCCAGCGACGGCACTAGGGCCGAACTTATTCTGGTCTGCCAGACCATTATAAGGAGGAACAGGGGGCTTATTCAAGATATGAGGGCGACTCTTACAGCGCTCCTTGTCCACATCACGACTGGGAATAAAGTAATCAAAGGGCTGCTCAAATGTCTTCTGAGGGTCGTGGAATAGGGGTTGCCAGCGATTCCAGCCCGTCGCACGAAGCGTACAAGGAGGATTATAGAGTCTGTTAAAATTCAATGGAAAGGTCTCATCTTGCGCATTCTGGAGCGGTGTATTGTTGTACTTGTTCGTATCGGGATTGTACAAGACTTCATCACATCGTACACGGCTTCCAAAGCGATTAATACCCTTCAAATCCGTCTCCACATCTGTGCGCCATTGTTGCTGGGGCCAAGAATTGCCTTGCTTCTGGATTCGTGTAGTAGGTTCTACAGGGTACACGGATGGGCAATTTGCTTCTGGAGGATTTATATAATATCTAAGAGCAAATGAAGTGATCCGCATATCATCCAAAAAATGGTACGGATCATTTCTCGGCCGTGTTAATGCTTGTTGGGGTGGAGAGCACTCGTCCGCCATTTCCTATCCTTGATACACCTTTTTCTTTTGCTTCAATAGAAAGATGAACAACGCTGGAGCAAACTCTCCCCGATCGGTTGCGTCTAATTCAACAGCCTCAACCACAGGAAGCAGTATGAATAACATGTATTCCCGATTTGAGGAGTTCAAGAAGACTGCGTTCGTCGGTGAAAATGCGACCAAGAAGGCTAATCGCCAAGCAAAGGGCAAGAATGCTTACTTGAAGAAGCGTAATGCCACTCGTAAGACTTGGCTCGCCAGTCACGGAATGCCCCGCAATGTCCCTGCTGCTGAGGGCGCACGTATCAACAGGGAGGCTCGCGAGTATGCGATGAAGCTGTATGGTCGCAATCTGGCCCTAGCTGGTGGAAAGCGCAAGGGCAAAGTCAGTCGTAAAGGGCGCAAGGCTGGTCGTCACACTCGCCGTCATTAGACTAGTTATTTACTCCTAGATTTCACAGTCAGGGTTCCTTCATCAAAATCTACCTCGTAAAGATTTATATCAATACACCGCGACAAACATTGTTTAAAACTCGTGTAGCCGTGTGCTTTGAAATTGTAGCCGTGATTGACAAAATAATCATTGATTCCACTGATTGGGACCACTGATTCTTTCGATTTGGAAAATAATTTGTGCAAAAGTTCCTGAATTTTTGTACGACTGTGCTTGTCGCGTTTTGGTTTCGTTGATTCACACACAATAATTTGGTCAGCCATATCCGTCATCGCTGTGCTGACATTTGCATTATTTTGAACGAGAAGCACAACCTCCTTGCCTTTTTCCTTGATTTCCTTCATCACAGGAATATAATCAGAATCAGCAGACGCGATGAAAAACATGTCAATGCTGGAATTTGTCAGGAGATCTCGCATCAATTCTACAGCGAGACGCATATCTGTAGAATTTTTTACCTTCGTCAACTTTGGGCACGGAATCAGACTATGACTTTGCTGTGCTTCCACAGGGAGCTGTTTTAGCTGGTCAAGGTCTCCAAAAGCCTTTCGCCCTAGAATCCTGAGTTCTTCGTCCTGATGCGTATTAAATTCTTCCAGCGCTTTTTCATACGGAGCCGTTGCTGGAAAATTATCCAAATCTAAATACAGCATACCTCGCATTTGCTGAGTCCTGAGTATTTTAGTATAGACTCTGTTTATGCTCCTCTGCAGTTCACTTTGGTCCAAAGCGCAAATGGTATTGCTCTTTGGAGCACGGCTTGTAAAACAAGCTTAAGACATTGTAAGAAATCTCTTAAGATGAAGTTAGACCGAATTCTAGACCACACTGTCGCAAATGTGCTGAGTGCTATCTTTATTGTTGGACTTTTAACTCAAGTTCGTCTGGAAATTAAGCGAGACTATCATTTGAACGGAAGCTGTACAACAACTTATCTGGTCAAAGTGTAGGATGGCGGACATTGATGTCATAGAGGCAATCGAAGATGAAGACTTGGGTAAAGTGAGAGGATATCTTGACACTGCGGTTGGACTGCGTAACATCAATAAAATTTATACCTCTCGTGGCGAAGAATATACATTGCTGAATCGCGCTCAAAAAGTTGCGTCAGAGTACCGTTCCACAAATACGTTCGCCCACAAGATTTTACGACTGCTTTTATCACGTGGCGCAAAAACAGTGAATCAATTACACGCTCCTGTAACTATTCGTACTGGATTACCACCCCGCCACCCAAATCTTCAGCGTCCAAAGAATGTCACAAGAGGAATCAAGTCTAGACGGAGAAAGACACGTAGACGCAAGTAGCCCTTATGATTATTGGTGAGATATGGTCAGGTTCAACAGAAGCTCTTGAATACGAATATTATCCTCATCACAAAAACATAGCCCAAACCGTATATTTTCCATATGGTCGCAGGGATGATAGTGTGGTGGCCATTTTCTAGCTACAAGCTCCTCTTGTTCAGTGGTAGCTTCACACGGATTTAATTTATAGTTCCGCAAGACTTCTACAATCCTATGATAATCGCGTTCAGATACTGTTGTAGAAAATGCTTCCTTAAGAATATCTAGAATAATACCAAACTTACTTACCATTAAGTACACTATTTAGTTGTTGTTTAGGCTAATGATATATGTCATATCATTAGCCTACTAAAGTAGAAGAAACTATAAAAATTGACTATACTTAGTTTATGACGATAGTTAAACAATGGCACACGGACCTGATACAGAAGAACTCTTGCGGCGGATTGCGAATAGCTCAAATGGAATGTTGAATGTTTCTGGATTAAATATTACATCTCTTCCAGAACTTCCACCAGACCTTAAAATCTTATGGTGTAATAATACTCATATTACAAGTTTTCCATCATTCCCTCCTGGTTTTGAAGCAGTGAATTGTTCCAACACACAAGTCACGACCATTCCACCACTACCTCCTAGTTTTGAAGGGTTATCTTGTTGTAATACACCAATTACAACACTTCCAGAACCTCTTCCACCCAATCTTGATGAACTATATATTGAGGGGACACAAATCTCAGTCCTTCCAGAACTACCTCCTAAACTTCAATATCTAAACATACAGGATACACCAATACAAATCCTTCCTGACCTTCCAGATAGTCTTAGGAGATTATTATGTTATAGGAATTCTCAACTTATTCTTAAAAAAGATGTAAATGAGAAACTAGCTCAGTACAAAGGGCGTTGGTCAGATTGGAGAGAAGAACAAGCTTCCAAAGTGCGTTGTCGTGAACGTTCTAGAATGATTAAAGAGGATTTAGTAGCGGCAGTATGGGCTCCACAACGTATTCAACAATGGTTAGAGAATGGCGGATTTGAATTGATTGATACATTATAGTATAGTATCATTAATTAGTTTCTTTGTAGTGGAATCGGCAGAAAAGGGCATATATGATTCGCAGGTTTACCACAGCGACTACAGGTTCCAAGACCACCCTTGTATACTAGTACCCCACCCAGTCCTATAGTGGGTTTTGGCACAGTTCTGCAAAATAATGATTGAACAAAAGCAAACATCTTACTGTATACTATAAACTCTCTAGTATCAATTTTACATTCTTAAACTTAATACTTCTCAGGGCGGCCACAGGTCTCCTTTTTCAACGGTTGAGGGCCAAAACTTTGGGGGTATGCCCAAAGTTGCATATCAGGAAGGTGAACCGTGCGCATATCAATTGCCAAGTGCGTCTTGCGATTGTTAATCACAAGCTTCTCTTGTCCCATACGCATAGGCTGATACTCACGCGAAGAACACTTGGTCAACGGCCGTGTAAGGTTGCGCAGATCAGATTCAATGTCCTGAGGATTTCCAGCCATACGACTGACTTCATTTCCACCAACAAGACCCAGAATGTGACGACGAGCAACAGGAGTTGCTAGCTTATTTTCAACGACGCTATAGTTCTGACGAACGAGGCGATCAGGAGTATTCAAGTCATAGACTGCAATATTGTCCTCACGAACCCACGCAGGGGTTAATGGATTTTCCTCTTGGAACTTATCCCATTGTTCAGCTGCATACTGGGCTGCGTAGAGCTGCGCCATCTTCTACTAGATAGACAACTATCTCGTAAAAGATTTTGTTCAAGGCGATGTCTAGCAATTGACATTGCGGATGTACTCGCGGGAGGGCAGACCACCACGAATCCAGCCATTGGCCGCCACTTCGGGAACCAGATTCTTCGGGTCCTGAATACTGGCGGCCAGTGTGGGAACCAGAGGCGTGTATTGCTGCTCAAAGAAGGTCTCCGTAACAGTATCGCATGCCTTGCCCATACGGCTGAACTCGCTATGTTGCAGCAGAGTCTCCACCTCAGCATTGCCACGACCGCCACCCATGTAAGGCACAGAGAGGAAGGGGCGGGCTTGCTGGCGAGTGGAACAGCGCTTACTTAAGAAACCAGGTTGGTTGCGCAGAATACTGTCGGCATTCACATTGTGGTTGTTCAGACCATATCCTTCACGAGGGTACATCATAAAGGACTCAACTGCCAAAGGGTTAACCTGGCGGGCATCAGGAACCAAGTAAGTTACGGCGTAGCTACCAGGACCAGAGCTCTGCTTGTAGTATTGCTTGACGGCACAAAGGTCATCGCGCACATTAGTCAACCGATTGATCTCCATCGGGTAGAATCTCTGAAAGGAGAATCAAAAGAAAAGTGGTCATAGTAGTAATGGCTCGTGGAAGCAGTACATCAAAGCTAGCCAAGACCTTTTGTCGCTGTATCAAGCGAGTGCGTAAAACAGTAAGAGCCCGGGGCTCGCGTCAAACTAAAGCAGCCAAAGAGTCAGCGGCTATTGGAATCTGTGTCAAGTCAGTCTTGGGAACTCGTGGTCGCACTTTGCGTAAGTTTACCTGTGACAGCTCATCCAAAGGACGAGCGCTCAGCACCAAAAGTGGTGATAAGAAACCTAAACTGTCCACACAAGACCCCAAATAGAATGTGTTGGTTCTGGTTGCTGTCGCAGAAAAAACCGGTAAATGTTACTGAACCTTTACCGGTTGAAGAGAAGGAAGCTGATCAGTTTTCTAAGATGTTTATTGGCGGAATTAGAGTAGAACAAGTGTCTAAACTACAGCGCCCTGAACCAATTCGTATTCCAAAGCAGACATATACTATGGGAACACTAGTCCAAGTATCTAACTAAAAAATTGATGTAATATCTTTAAAGAATATAAAATAAATGGAAAATACAAAACCTCTTATTCAACAACTGAGCGATTCTGGAGAGTTGACTCCAATCTATCAAAACAATCTAAGAACATATTATACATGTGTGAGATATAGTAATATTGAACTATTTACAAGCGCATATAGTGGTCCAATGGGAACACCCTTAACATATTATGGACCAGGTCAATGGTCATGTGTAAAAGGTTGGGTTGAGAATTATGATTATACTTTTAAAGGCAAGCGACTTGACTTTAAAGTTATGAACTATTGTAAGTTTAGAGATACAGTTGGTGCTCTTAAGAAAGAGCTTGGTGAAGAATTTGTAGTATTTACTCCAAAATAGTACGCTGAGCCACTAAAGCGCCATAGCTAGCCTAGTTAGGCACGCTCAGCCAAGGCACCACAGCACCATTTGTTCCAGGTACACATGCATCGCGACCACCTTCTTTACATGTTTTTCCAGGAATCAAATACAACCAGTTCTGGTATGATGCTTGGTCATTGGGAATACTTGTTGATGGTGTGGTGTAGAATTGACGCTGGCTTTGAGAGCGACCAAAGACGTCGGTGGGATCCGAATTCCACTGAACACGGAAAAAGTCGCTGAGAGTTGTCACATTGTTGGGGTCGCTGACATTTTCAGCAGGAGGACGAGTGGGATTGTATTTAATCTCATCCAAGAGCACATTCATAAATGGGTTACGTGCTGTTGGACGAGTGACAATTGTTGCTCCTGGACTAGTCATAATACGGGGAAACGCATCTGGTTCCACTGCACCAGGACGAATACTTGAGCCTTCAAAGCCCTCCCTCTTGGGAGCAACCTCTAGTATCCTCTGGCCAGGAAGCACCTTTCCAAATAGCCAGCGACTATACAGCATAATCAAAATCACCAATAGAATTCCAGCACCACCAATTCCAGTCAATGGAGTCACCAGAGCAGCCAATGCGACAGTCAGTAAGAAGGCACGAGTAAAGGCGTTTAGATTATTGCTCTCGCAAATGTCGGATACAAGTAAATTTGTCCCAAGCAAAGCGGTGGGATCTTGTATCCAAAGAGTTTCACACGGACAGGATCCTTCTGGCATTGGAATGCCTCTCTACTGAGCTTTTTACTTCTTATTTGCGGCAGCCTTCTTCGCTTCTAGCTTCTTGCGTAGGCGATCACGAACCATTCCTAGACGAGCCTTCTCAGGTTGTCCAGCAGCACGAGCAAGGTCAGGATCCTCCATTCCAAACATATCCTTAAAATTCTTCATTAAATCCTTAAAGGCGCCATTCTCAGTAAATTCCTTCAAGCATTCTTCAGCCTCTGCTGCAATTTGCTCGGGACGGAGTTCACCACGACGAACCTTTTCTTGGAGGCGCTTGGCAATCCGTTGAATGGCACCCTGTAGCACTTCGGGCTTCTTTGTGTAGATTTCAGTCAGAAGCTCAAAGGCCTTAGAAGGGTCCTTGTCACAGGCACGAAGCTCTTCCTCTGAGAGACCAAAGTCTTCGGGCTTGAACTCGCGAACAAGCTCCTCTGCGAGCTTTGCCAGTTGACCCTTCAGAAGGCGCTCAGGAAGCTTGGGCAACTTATCAGGGCTTAGACTGCCCAGAATACCAGACAGTTTCTTGGACATACTCTCAAAATCAATAGAACTGAGCTTCTCTTTCCATTGTCCCATAAAGGCTTCAGACCACTCCTTCAGTTTTGGCATCGCACCGGTTCCATCCTTTGCTGCCTCATACATACAGCAAAAAGCAAGGATACGAATATACTCTTGAATGGCCTTCTTGGACTTGTCACCTAGATTCTCCCAGAGCCCCTTTGTGATACTTACACCAGGTAGAACAGGAATAGGGAAAGTCTCCTCTTGGCTCGGGTCGCAATGAGGAAGCACATCACTCACAAACTTTGATAGGCGCTCTTCGGGAGTCAGCAAGACGGCAGCACGAATCTGCGCATCCAGCTCAGGAATGGCACCCTTCAGGTCAGAAGCAAACTCTTCATAGCGCTCCTGGAACATTGATGACAGCGGATTGGATTGTTCGGTCATAACTCTGTACTAGTCTTTGGAAGACGAGAACAGAATCTTTACGCCCCATTTTATAGCCTATAGCCAGTGTTATAGTCAGAGTCTATCGCTCAGACTATAGATGTTCATAAATATCTGGGTCAACAGCAATAACAACTGCTGCCAGTCCAAGTATACTAGCAAGCATATATCCCTTTTTAATCTTGTAGGTACGCTCAAGATACTCCATTCCTTGTTCCACTAATCCCCATACGGCAATCCATATAAAAATAGAGACTAGCAGTGCCTTTAGAATAATTACTTCACGCTTTGCTCCCATTCCTATCCCTGCTCTAGAAACGCTGGCTCAGTGCTTTTTCAGAGAGGGCAACAAGCACCTTCAGATAGTTCCAAATGGCCTTGCGGTTGGAATCGGCCAGTGTGTGCCAGTGCTTGTCAAAGATAGCAATCGCAGGAAGGATTTCATTGAACTGCGTGGAAATCACTTGGCGACCATAAGCAATAATGGCTTGTTCATCCTCTTTGGCAATAGGCTCCTTGAGGGTCTTCGTAACATGCTCATAGAACATATCCAGAATGAGACGAGGATTAATCTTCTTTGCACCCTGAATCGTCTCTAGGGCTACGCGAATATCCCTCTCTTCAGGAAAGGTCTCCTTGAGCTCCTCAAAGAAACGGACCAGCATATTACCAAAGGCAGTTAGAGGACTTGCTGACATTACTTCTTATTCTATAACTGCGCATCTCATTTAAATCAATTTTACTGACGCATTGGTGGCATCTTCATTCCCTGATCGCGAGCTTGGAGATATGACTCGTACTGCTTGTCAAAGAGTTCCTCTTTCCTGGATTTTTGTTGACCTCGTGCTCCCAGACCTCCGCCAGGAATATCGGAAGCTGTCTTTGTTGCAACTGCTTGTTGGCCATTGAGGAATTCAAAATTGCCCATTGGAGCATCATTGCTGTCATTGGCACCTAGAAAACTAAACCCCTTTGTTAATGCCCCACCCATTTCTCCACTCACCCATGGCTCGGGTTCTGCTGAGTCCTGTTGACCTCCCTCGCTTGTGGGACGACTCAAGAGCCTTCGTTCAGATAGCCAATTCATCACATTGCCATCTGTGCGAGGTTCATCTTCACCTTTAATAATCAAGGTCGGTGTCTTTTTCAAGAAAGAGTAACGCTGTGTCATTTCCTTCACTTTGCCGTCGACACAAATAAACTGGAACTCGGAGATGAACGGAGTATCCTTTAGTGCCTCTAGAAAGGCTTTGGACCACCGACAGCTGTTGCTATAAAAACATACATGTTGAGCTCTCCCGGCCCCACTCATGACGAGTCCTTCTTTTCACGCAAGAGAGAGGTTTCAACACAGAATAGCGCACGGGCCTACATAAAATTGAACCGCACAACCCACCAGTAGAAAGGCAGAATAATGGCTATGGTCTTTGGTCAGTATAGCAACCCTCGCGAGAACACGGCAGTCTTTCAGCTTGCCCCTACGCATGTTGCCTATGCCAATACGCTACGTCGTCTATGTTTGACTGGTGTGGAGATGGTTGGCTTTCGTGCTGACATTCGGGACGATGGAAGTACGGCAGATGTCAAGGTCCTTGCGAATTCCACACCAATGACCAATGAAATGTTGGCACACCGAATTGGTCTTCTGCCGATTCATGTCGCCAATCCCACCGAGTGGCAAGCCGATGACTACAAGTTTGTGCTTGATGTCAATAATACCACTGACAAGGTCATTGATGTATGCGCAGGAGATTTCCGTGTGCTTCAGAAGCGTGGAGACGATTGGGTCCCTGTGCCGACCTCTCAATTCTTCAAGGCGTGGAATGGTCAGACCTGTCTGATTGCGATGCTAAAGCCCCTCTTACCTGGTGGAAAGCCAGAGGAGATTCAGCTGGAAGCAAAGGCGACTGTAGGTATTGGTCGTGAAAATGCTCGCTTCATCCCTACGACGCGGTGCACCTATAGCTACACGCTGGATAAGGATGAGGCGCATATTAAAGAAGTCTTTGATGCGTGGCTACTGAAGGAAAAGATGCTCAAGGATGTTACTGAGCTTGACAAGGATGAGGCAAAAAAGGCGGCGCTACAGCGTGAGTTTAACACACTCCAGATTAATCGTTGCTACCTCAAAGATGAAACTGGTGAGCCCAATAGTTTCGACTTTACGATTGAAACGACTGGTATCCTAACTCCTGAGTATGTGGTTGCTCGTGCGCTAGAAAATGGAGCTAAGCTCTGCCAGCGATTTGCTGGCGAGAGTCTTCCTGAAGATGTGGTTGTTCAGCTTGCTGAGAGTCGCATTCGTGGACACGATTTCATCTTTCAGCGCCAGGACCACACGCTAGGACATCTGATTCAAGCGTGGATTGACCAGAATCTGATTGGTTCAGGAGAAGTTGTCTTTGCTGGCTATGATGTTCCTCATCCTCTACGCGATGAAATGGTGATTCGTATTGGAACGGTGGATGGACAGGAGCAAACGGCACGCAAGGCGCTCCGCACTGCGATGACAGCGTGTGCACAGATGTTTATCTCTTGGCGTGACCAGTGGGTTGCCACCACTCGTCCAGAAGGATTTGCCCCTTCTGCTGCTGCAAGTGCTCCTTCAGCAACAATTGCCAAGCGTCCGCGTGTCATCCGCCGTCCTGGCACATCTCTCCAGTAAAACTAATCATAAAGTTCTAGGACAACAAGAGCAAGGACTAGAATAAAAAGTCCATCTCGCCAAGCGTGTTCTTTTGTAATACGAAAGTTATGTTCCCGCATGTCTTCTAGTCCACCAATGGCAGTAAGAATTAAAGCAACGCCAATCAGTGCGGCTGCTACCAGTTTTCCTGTCTCCATTGTTCTATAGGATGGACACACAAATCATTCGGTTTGGCAAGCAACTTGCCGAAACGAATAATTTAGATGGATTGAAGGAGTATGTCGCCGAATTACAGGAACATGAAACACCTCTTGATTGGCCCTATTTGTTTCAAAAGGTGTATCTCCACGCGTGTTTAAAAGGTGCTGAATCCATCGCAGAATGGATGAAGGCAACTCTATATCCTATGCTTGACCCAATTCAACAAATTGCGCTACGGCAAGTCTTTCCCTATGGCCGTGTTTTACTTCAACGGGCTAAGAAGACTGTCTCTTAGATCAGTCAACTTCTTCAACCGTAGGGCCTTTTTCAACCTCTGCTTCAGCTCCAGCATCAGCACCTTTTACACCCTCATACAGCTTCATCATAATAGGGCGCAGGACACCCTCAGCAGTCTTCTGGCGTTCCTGATACTCCTCTGGCTCAGCGTTGCCGTGATCATTGAGCCATTGGAGACCATCCTCAACCTCCTTCTCAGCGGTTGACATATCCTCAGGGGCAAGTTTTTCCTTTACTTTCTCCTCGCGCAGAGAGTTGCGCATATTGTACAGATACGACTCTAGATTATTGCGCGCCTCCACACGAGCCATCTGAACCTTATCTTCCTCAGCATACTTCTCTGCCTCTGCCACGAGACGCTCCACCTCCTCCTTGCTCAGACGTGCCTTGTCATTCGTGATGGTAATCTTATTTGACTTGCCCGTGCTCTTCTCAGCAGCCGAAACATTTAGGATACCATTGGCATCAATGTCAAAGGTGACCTCAATCTGAGGCACACCACGAGGCATAGGAGGGATACCATCTAGCTGGAACTTGCCTAGTAGATTGTTGTCACGAGTAAACTGGCGCTCTCCCTCGTAGACCTGAATCGTTACAGCGGGCTGATTATCCGAATAGGTGCTAAAGGTCTGCGTGGCCTTCTTGGGGATGACAGAGTTGCGCTTGATGACAGGGGTCATTACACCACCAGCCGTCTCTAGACCTAGACTTAGAGGAGCAACGTCTAGGAGCACAAGGGAATCTACCTTCTCTGAGCCACCCGTCAGAATATGGGCTTGCACAGCAGCACCATAGGCAACGGCCTCATCAGGATTGACTGAGTCATTCAGCTTCTTTCCACCAAAGTAGTCACTGACTAGCTGACGGATACGAGGGATACGAGTGCTACCACCAACCATAACAATCTCGTGAATTTCATCCTTGCTCAGCTTGGCATCACGCAGCAGACCATCCAGAGGAGCAACCGTGAGACGGAAGGCAGCGTCGCACAGCTGCTCGAACTTGGCACGTGTCAGAGTCGTCATAAAATCATTGCCCTCAGCTAGTGAGTCAACTTCAATGTTTGTCTGAGTAGCGGAAGAAAGGGTGCGCTTAGCACGTTCACATGCCGTGCGCAGACGGCGCAGAGCACGAGCATTATCACGTAGAGAGACCTTCGTCTTACGCTCAAACTCAGCCGTGCAATAGTCAACTAGAGAATTATCAAAATCTTCACCCCCTAAATGTGTATTTCCCGCAGTGGCACGTACCTCAAATACGCCATCATCAATTGTCAAAACAGACAGATCGTGCGTTCCCAATTATGTTATCGTAAGGCTCTTTATCCTTACTTCTTACAGTTTCCTGTAAGTTCAGACTATATCTTACAAGGGTTTCAGAGAATGGACTTTTTAAAATCTTGTATCGTTTTTGGAAATACTACGTGAAATTTATAATTATTTTTTTCACACCATTCAACTGCGGCGTGTTCTTTTGCTGCAAACTTTCCAGTTTTTATCTGTTCAATGTGCCAACAATGATTATCCTTTATTTCAACAAGAACACATTTTTCGGGTAGTTCAAAATCAACCCGATATTTATGTACTTTATCTTGAAAATAATAATCAAGTGATGGCCCATTTTTGATATGAATATTATGTTCTTCACACCATTCAATAAATCGTTTTTCAGGTAAACTTTGCCATAAAATTGTCTCTCCCCGTTTTGTCTTCATAGTTCTGAGTTTAAAACTACGATTTGTTAGAGAACATTGTTGGCATAGCAGTTTATACTTATTTTTTACGATTTCTAAATCACGGTGTGTAAACATACATTCACAGTTATCACATCTAAATTTAATATATTGTGGTTTTTCTGTACATTGTTCTGTCTTATGAATTAACATTGGGGTAAATCTTGTTTGATTAAAAATACGATATGTAGGATAATAATACCAGTCGTTGAGCATTTGTAGCTTGTCATTTCCTACACTGACAATTTTGGGAAGAATACGAGTAAAATCAGCATTGTCAAGATGATGAAGAAAATATTGTTCCTTAAAATTTACATCTTCATTTTCCCAATCAATTTGAGATTTTTGAAGATGTTGTTCAAGAGTATTAAATTTAATTTTAGTTGTTTGTTTAATATATTCACCATTACGAATATTATTGATATTTTCTTTCATAAAATCACTCTGAGTTTTACATTTTTCTTCATCCTTATTTCTACAAATCTCACACCGAGTTATATTTTTATTAACCTTGCGCATAAATAAATTTAATGTTATTTCATTTTCTGTCTGACATGTTTGACACTTGTACATAACCACATAAGAATTATTTCTTGAGATAGGTTTATTATTTATAACCAATTTATAAATTGGGGTCTTCGTATTTGAATACATAGATGTTATTTTTTGAATTGAACATGATGTTATATCTGTTGCAGCATTAGTTAGTTTATCACGTATAGAAACGATCGTTTGAAAATAATTAGTCTCCATTATCCTATCATAGGTTCCTCCTAATTCTTTAGGCATTTTCCGGGATGAACCTTTGATTTCCTTGCCCGTGCACTCGTGGGCTTGACGCCTAGTCGTTGAACCTTTCCTTGCGGACTTGGCTGCTGATTGTCCAATCTTTCTATTTTTCAAACCTTCACGATTATAGCCTTATACAGGTTATTGCGTTGTGGTATAGAAAGCTCTAAGAAGTTTCCAGCAATTCACACGGCATATTTATGTGGAGGCAGATTACGCAGCACAAGCGTTAAGTTGTTTACCACCACAGTCAAAAATCAGAACATTGCGTGTCTTACCATCGCCAACCTTATCTAGACCATAGGCAATGGCAGCAGCAGTCGGCTCATTAATGATACGAAGCACATTCAGTCCAGCAATGGCGCCAGCATCCTTCGTGGCTTGACGCTGGGCATCATTAAAATACGCAGGAACCGTAATCACTGCAGATTTAACCTCTTGACCTAAATATGCCTCAGCAGTCTGCTTCATCTTGGTCAGAACCATCGCAGAGATTTCCTCAGGGAGGAACTGTTTCGTCTCACCTTTGTACTCCACTTGTAGTTTAGGCTTGCCACCCTCATCAATGACCTCAAAGGGCCAATGCTTACGGTCAGAGGTTACCGTAGGGTCAGTAAAGCGACGACCAATTAGACGCTTAGCGTCAAAAATCGTATTCTTCGGATTATTTGCGGCCATCTGCTTAGCGGCATCACCAATTAGACGTTCTTCAGCAGTAAAGCTGACATAGGAAGGAGTCGTACGGTTGCCTTGATCATTGGCAATAATCTCCACACGATCATTTTGCCATACTGCAATACAGCTAAATGTTGTTCCGAGGTCAATTCCCACTGCTACTCCAGTTGTCTTTGCCATCTCTTCTACACATACTAGTGTAGCTAAGATTTAAGTTGTCTCTTTTTCACTTTTTTCAACCTGTTCTGCGAGTGCTGTATCAAGAAGTGTATGCCCTTCTATATGTTGAAGCCAATACTGCATCGTGTAGACACTCATATCACCGACAATACATCCACGAGGAATTTTAATCTGTGTAAAATGCCAAAGTGACTGTAAGACATAGTGATTGAGATGAAGTTCTTCAGGATTAAGTATTTCGTCGCCCTTAAAATGAGTTCTTACATGATGAATATCAATTTCTTCTGGTTTAACCAAAAATGTTCTGAACATATATTTTGGACTTGTTTCAATCGGTTGCCGATATACCAGTTCTTTTCGTAGACTTTTGGGGTGTTCAGTTTCTTGTGATGGACCAAATATACGCCAATTCTTTGTAATATATTTTACTGTTGTAGGAACATTGTATAAAAATGTTGACAATGGCATAGTCTCACAATACCAAAATTCATCTAAATCAGCAATCAAAATCCATTCTGTGTGTTGTCTAGCAGATGTTTGAATAGAATGAACAGTTTCCTGATAGATTTCTCGTTGAATATGTCTTGGTGGGTTAAATTGCATAGTATGACGTTTATCAATCCAATATGTAACAAGTCCCTTATCTATATAGTCTTGTAAAATATCTAGAGGATTGTCAGTGCTTTCATTGTCACACATATAGAGGTGACTTGCGCCTTGCCACAAGTAATGGTCTACCCATTCCTTCAAATTTGTTCTTTCATTTTTGAATACTGTCACAATAACAAAGGACATGCTATACCTTACGCCATACCAAGTCTTTAGCTTGAAATTCTACCAACACAGGATTTGCGTCATTTTGTGATACAATCGCTACACACTTATCTCCCTGCTTATCAAATCCTAGACAATATTCAATCGCATTATTCACAAAGAAGAAGGGATTGCTGTACTCTACAATCTTATCTGTTGCTAGGTCAATCTTAATCATCATATGGTAGTACTTGCGAGGTTGTTTGTAAATTACACAATGGGTTATTCCCCACGCAAATCCGCCCTCATAGATAAGTGTGCTAGACCCACGCATATGACTGAGTAGTTTAGGGGTCTCTTGTACAATATCTAGGACAAGTTTATTATCCTTGTCGAGGTGACCAATACGGAAAGGATTGTAGCCATAAATGAATTGATTTTCCTTGTAGGGAATCCAATTCTTTTCACAATCCGTATCCATAGGAGGGCGTAGAGATACACTATCTTCAAATTGATGCGTAACCGTATTGTATTTTCCGTAATGTTGGCGGATTTTTCCATCATAGGAATAATTCATCGTGGTTGCTGTATACCAGAAGGAATCACCGCGCTGGAAAATTCGTACATCTTCTAGTCCACGAATATGCGTTTGACGAGGCGCAGGGTCTTTCATTTCCATTTTTGTCAGAGGGCTTATGATATTGTAGGTCGAATCCATCACACATGTATAATTTTCTGTGCGAACAGCGTGATCTCGGCTCATCACGCCATTTTCGCACATAATGTAGCTACCATCTGGCTGGATGACATAGTTAACATACCGCACATTTACCTGGTATAATCCATCCTTACGCTTAGCAAGACTGGTGCTTGTTGCTGTAAAATCTCCACATTGCTGAAACTGTAGAGGACGAACGATAGAAGGAATGCGTTGGACAAACCATTCTAGATTCATATAGGAAAAATGCTCACCCCACTTGTTGAAGTAGTCAATCGCATAGTTGAGGGAATCAGTCTTCTTTTCAGGAAAGATATAGTCATGTAAAATACTGCGCTCGTATTCAAACCCTTTTTCATAGCAGTCAGTTTCAATAAACAACAGGTCATCTGGCTTTCTGATTCCAGCACCCATCAAATAATACTGCCACGCCTTGAAATGCTGACGATTGTCACGGAAATAGCGACACAAGTACAGAATATTTTCAGTTCGCTTATTGTGAAATTCAAATGCCTTGAGTCCCCAGTATTCCATATCCGCGATTTGTTTTTTTTCGCAATACAGCTTCATCAGAATATACATGCTGTACCAGATTTCTTCATGCCACCCCCCAGCATCAATGCGTTTCTTGTAGTATTCAATGCTCTTGTCAATCTGCTTATTGTCCTTATAGCTCTGAGCAAGATAGAATAAATAACGAGGATTATTCGGTGAGTCAATCAATCCCTGTTCAAGGAGTCGTACATCACGCTCAAACTTGTCAGCTTTGCAACCACCATCACCAACATCCTGAATATAAATCAAGTCAGGAGTCAGCGTATCTGTATTTCCTCCATCCCAGTACTCGTGAGTGACGCCAACACATTTCCAGGAATGCGCGAGTTTCACAAATCGTGTATTATAGTATTCTAGATTTCCAGACCGCTGAATCATTTTATAGCCAATCGAAGTCAGCATAGATTTGGAAAATCCAGGAAGTGGCCGCAGTTCCATATCAGCATCTAGGAGCAGTCCGTATGTATCTTCAGCATCCCAACCAAGTTGTTTACAAAAATCCACACCGTCCTCAAAACTCAGCGACCGATTGTGGCCAAAATGCTTCCACTCGTGTTGATATGTCCTACAAGGAATGCTGAGTGTATTGTAGTATTCTTCAAGTATTTCAATGGTATTATCTGTTGAACCAGTATCACTAACACAGATTGCGTCAACCAAATTCAACACAGACCCCAGAAGACGTTTAATAATACGGCTTTCGTTCTTAATCATTGTAATTAACATAATCCGCTTGGTTGAATTGGGACGAGGGGCGTTGACCATTGAATCATTGTGATCGGCACTATACCAGAAAAATAAATCAGGATGCTCTTGCTCCATCACAGCCCATAGATTAACTTCCCACGTTAAATGATTTAGTGTTTTACATTTCTCTAGCTGTTCCTTGTGAGCACTGGCGAAACGATCTACACACCCCTTTGGCACTAGAACAAGGCCGCCACAGAACCGCCAAATAGGGGATTTGAACAATTGCTCAAAGTGAACTTGTTGTTTTCCAACACAACCAGGAATGAGTACCCTGTCAGGAACCAGAGATGCAGGAAGCTTTTCCAGCCGATTGATAAAATATTCAGGACGACGTGTGACGTGGAGCAAATCAGAATCTACCCAGATGTAGCAATCCGCCTTCTTATGTTTTGCGGCTTCCTGAATAAACTGTGGTTTGGCATTTACGAGCTGAAGATATCCAAGAGTATCCTTTGTCGTATTACGATGCTCAGGGAGTTGAATTGAGTTGGTAGTTGACCCACCTTTATACCAAAAGGAATCTAGCTCGTCTCGTGGGAGCGGAATAATCTTGATATTGTTGTGGGCTTGTAGAGCTTTGACTCCATCCGTCCAATCTGTGAACAGAACAAATTGCATTGATGTTTTCGCCAGTGGTGTAAAAAAATCCAGGTATTCTTCAACCTTGCGGTGTCCTGGAATAGGATATATTGCTGAGACATAGACTACAGATGCCAGTGTAGTCTGTGTGGATTGTGTTTGTGTTGATTTGGTCATCTTACACCACTACAGGGTCAGATGTTTAGGCTTGAGCAGCCTCTTCAGTCTTTACCTTGAGCTCTAGACGATGCGTCTTGAGCATATTGACTGTATCATCAACGTTGAGCCCATTGACATAACGAACCGTCTGGTCAAGGTCAATCTTCTTCTGCTCAGCACGTAGCTTGTCCTTGTATAGATTGTGCAGTACACTGACGTGGTGCTTGTACGGCCAAGGCAGCTCGTGGAATGCCGTCTTGCGGGCGCGGAAGACATCACCATAGAAGTGGAGCAATTGGCGAGTGTTCTTGCGCAGTAGACCTTCTAGCTCATAGAAGCGCTCACGGTCCTCAGGATAGAAGATCAGGTACTGGTCAACCGCGCGAGCCTTGCGCAGACGAGCATAGCGCTCATTGGCAGCTGACTCATTACCACGCAGCTTGCGAACTGTTTCATACACATCACTACGCTGACGCCAACGACGACCAGCACCATCCTTGAGTACTACACCCTGCCAGCCATAGCCACGCTCACCACTCTGAGTATTGACCCAGTCCTTGACAGACTTGGCAGCAGCGATGGAGGTTAGAGTATAGGGTTGAATCTCTAGGTCAATCTCATCACCAGTGACAGGGCCGTGAGTAAACTCGCCAGCATCTTCCTCGATAAAGACTAGGCCATCAGCCGTCACATGGCCCTGATGAACAACATAGACTGCAGGGGCAGTCACTGCCTTTACAATACGATTGTCAGGATGCTGTAGGACAACAGAGGTAAACTTTGCCAAAGCATCATTACGCAGAGGCAGAATAGAGCCAATCGTATTTAGCTGTTGAATGCGCAGAGCTTCCTCTAGCATCGTCTGAAAGGTAGGAGCACCCTCATAGAAGCGCGTGTTGCCACCAATACGACTACGAGTCGCAACCTGCTGGTCCTCGCCATACTGGAAGACATTGACCATCGTGCCATCCACAAACTCCTCCGCAACAGTGACCACATCCATCGTATCCTTCATCAGCTCCTCAGCCTTTGGCGGAGCAACAGACACAGGGAGACGCGATTCCTTGTGGACAACTACGCTACGGCACCACCGCACATGAGGCTGAGAGAAGTCACTCGTTGCCTTATTGTACCGCACGAGCGCATAGGGACTATCCTTCGGCTCTACGACACGCAGAGAACCCCCCTCTTTGCTTTGGAGATGAGCCTTCAGAGCCTCCCATGATGCCATGTTCACCCAATTCTGAAAGACATTTACCTGGTACACCATTCTACTCTTCCTTCTTGAACATCGTTTAAGTTTGGCGTGTATCCAATTTTTTTGTGAGCCCTTTTTTCCCTTGTAAGTTAGGATTGGATGAGTGCTGAACAAAGTCCGAATGACAATAGTATCCCTCCTGAGCCAAATAATGACAATAGTATTCCTCCTGAACCTAATGACAACAATGTTCCCCCTGAACCAAACAGCTCCTCAGAATCAAATGCTTCTTCTATTCCCTCTGAACCTCCTGAGGAAGAGAACTCAAATGCTGAACTAACTGCCAGCACAGAATCATTGGCGGAATCAACAAATACGCCAGCTAATGCTCTCGCATCTGGTGTAGAAATTGCAAAAGGTGCTGAGCAAGAGACTGAGACTGCTGCTGAAGAGGAGGAAGATGAGGAGGAATCCCCTTTTTACTTGGGTCGTCGTCTCCAAATTGTCTACACGACCAAGTCAGAAATCAGCCAAGTCACAAAAACGGTAATAGGTCGCATTTATCACATCAGTTCTGCGATGATTCGTATTATGCCAGATGGAGCCAGTGACCGTCTTTATGATTTTCCTCTGGTGGATGATGATTTTGACCCCGACTTGGGAGTAAAGAAGCTTCGCTTTTTTGGCGAGCCTCCTCGTCTACCTTTTGTAACCCTACAGGGATTTCGTAGTGGACAGATACTTGTTGCTCTAGATGAAAAGGGTGACCCCATTGATTCTCTTGTGATTGAGTCAATTCAGGAAGAAGACGATAAGTTTATTCTCAAGTCTGAGACATCTGGTGATACTATAACAATTAATTCAGATTTTCAGGGTATTCCACTTGATTTGCCATTTTCAGTTCTTCGTGTTAAACCCCAGATTGAAGAAAAGCAGGCTGAAGAAGCTGCTGTTGAAGGTGAGGCTGAAGGTGTAGAAGAGCTAGAGGAGGAGCTTATTGAATTTGAATTGCCACAAGTTGCTGAATATGTAGAACTCAGCAAATCTGAGCAAGTGTATCCTGAAATTACACAAAAATCCAGCTTTTTGGCTGATTTAACAAATCTGTTTGATGCTGTAAGTCAAAAAAATCCAGCAGTGATAAAACGTCTCAGAACCCACGTGGAAATGTTCAGTGCGCTGAAAAATAGTGTGATTCGTCGTAGTCCTGATGGCTCTGTGCTAGGAGAAGCACAAGTAAGTCTGCTCACCCTTCAAGATATTCTTCAAAATCGCACAGTCCCTCTCGTGAAGCCAGTGCTTGAATCTCAGCGCGTATTGGTTGGGGAGTCCCCAGATCAAACTGAAAGTGTAGTTGCTGAAGACCAAGTTTTAACCAAGCGACTAGACGATTTGGTAGAAGACAGCACAGAGTATCTGAAAAATCAGGGAGACACTGCTGCTGCTCAACCTGGAATTGGTCTTCCTCGCTGGTTCCAAGCATTACAGGGGTACTTTGACCATTACCCTATGGGCGATAAGTTTGCCCGTGAAGGATATGCCTTTGAGACAGACACGGAATTTTTCCGTCACGGATATCCTGGAGATGGAACCACAAAGGGTCTTGGATACGGAGATCCTATGAATGCCAAAAAGGGTGGATTTAATCTTGTAAAGAATAACGTAGAAGATTTTGTAGGCTCTGTAAAGTCATCCTATCGTCGTGGTCACGGCCCAACCTATCGCGCACTAGAAAAGGGTGGAATTGAACTCTCAATTCTCCCTGACAGAGCACCTGTAAAAGGGTATGTTATTTTCCCTTATCGCTCAGTCCTAACAGGTGCCATTGGCGCTATTCGTACAGGAAGTCTATGGGAAAATATTCAGCGCAGCATGTCTCGTGAATCCACAATGAAACTAGTGTTGGAACTCTTTGGAGGTGTCAGCCTAGACGATTTAGACGCACAAAAGATTATTTATTTGGATGCCTCTACTGCTACCGCTGTACAAATTCAGTTTACAGACTATCTCAGTCTCCTTGTGAAGACACTTGTCTTGCGTGGACCTGGTGATTTACACACTGTCAAGGCAGATTTGGGGATTCAAGAGTCTGAGCTCAATGTGGAGCAAGCAGACATTGTACAAGACCGTGTATCACAAGTCATTGATAGTATAAAAACGCTCATTCGTCAGCTTCGTACAGATGTAGCCCCTGTCACAGCAGAAGCAAAGCCCCTCTTGGACTCTGAGTTTATGACCTTCCTAGAGCAAAGTGTGACACAGCATCCCAAGCTGAATGAACTCCTCGATGAAATGCGTGAGCGCCTACCAGGATACAAGAATATTGATATGGCCGCGATGGGATTTTTGATGGTTTACGCACAGGATTATCTCCTCGCAGCCATCGGTGGCGACCCACGAGCCATCAAGCGCGAATTTGTTCGCTATCAGCGCGATTTCCTGCTCAAGCGCGATGCCGAGCTACAGATGGCGATTAATCTAAAGTTGGAGGCTGGCCACGCACCTGTTCGCAACCCCTGTGAGCACGTCAATGTTCTAACTCTATGTCGCAAGGCACCAACGGCCAATGAGCGTATTGCTCTACTTGCCAAGCTGCTTAAAAAGTTTTCAGGTGGTCGCGAGGAGAATTGGATTCAATGTATTGTGTGCGAGCAACACCTTGTCTGCCACCACGAGACACTCCAAATCAAGCAATTCCTCCACCCTCGTGAAAAGGATGCCATTCAAAAGGAGATTGTTCTGGGATATTCTGGTGGAGCCTTTGGTCGCCATCACATTTGTCGCAACTGTGGTCTCCCTATTGCCGATATGGAGTTTGACACGAGTATGGAATACGACGATGAAGGTCGCCCAATGAGTGGCCGTGAGGTGATGGTAGATTTGGATGCCATTGAAGATGAACAACTTGCCTATATGTTGGGTCCTCGTATTTCTGCTGTAACTGGAATCACATTTGAGACACCTGCCAAGCAACGCATTTATGGTATCGCTCGTGTTCTGGTTGACCGCGTGTATGTGAGCTTCTCAGAGCCAACCTATGTCAAGCTAGTCAATCGTGCTGAGGGATATTTAAAGCAACTTGTGCCAACTCCAGATGATTATAAGAAGCAAACTGCCGCAAAAGCCGATAAGAAACATTTGCCATATGCCAATTACAAGTCTGTTACAGAAATTAGTCTAATTGCGGCTCTGGTCTTCCTCGAACTTCAAACCAAATTTCCTGATTATTTGGTGGGTGCCATTGTGCTTGGATGTAAACCTGGTTTTGGTGGATATCCTTTAATTGCAGATGCTGATCCAAATTCAGTTGACCAGTCTGTTGGAATTCAGTATATGACTTGCGCAATGACGGACATTCATCGTGGAACAGATGAGCCTTGGGCATCAGGATTCCAGAAATGGACTGTTCAAAAAACACGCAAAGAAACCATTCAACGCCAACTAGTGGAACGACTCAGGTGGATTTTGGAGCACGATACATCAATTCAACAGGAACTCCAAGACAAGCGCGACTATTTGAATAAAGTGTATGGTGAAGGTGCTGGAGCTGGAAAAGCAGCTGAACGCCTCCCTAATGGGTTTTTGCCTCGTATGGAGACACCAGGTGAATCTGCTGAAAATGCAGCAAAGTCGCCTACGGAAGTTGGAGCAAAGGGTGCTCTAGGAGAAATCCAGCAAGCAGATACTTGGATTCGTGCGGCCAACAAGTTTGCCAAAGATACAGCAATTGTCATTCAAGGAAGTCCGTACGCTGAAACAAGCTGTTGTTCTTCACAACTCACCGCACCTGGTGGATTCTGGGCTGAGCACAAGATGCCTGAGCTACCACCCTTTTACACACTCAAGAAGTTCTACAAGCGCCAATCCATTCTCTATCCCTATTATATCACACGCCCTCTACAACAGTCTCTTGGTGAACCAAAGTTGGAAGAGGCCTATCAAGTCTATCTTCAAGTCTGTTGGAAGGGACCTCGTATGGGTCTGACACATGAGTTTGGATACGACCACAAATGCGACTGGTGTGAGCTTCAAATTCCTACAGAGTACCTATATCCTGACATTTTTGAGGACAATGCCTCATGGGGTAAGGCAAAGCGCAAGCAGGAGGTTGAAAAGCAACAGTTATATGAACAAAAACTTCATAGTGATCTAATCACCTCTCTCACTGCTCAAGGTGTTCCCATTGCTGATCCTCTAGCCTTTCAAGCGCTATTGGATGCCGCGCATCGACGTACAGAGTTTAGACAGTACCAAAGCCCTGATGTGATGCCAACTGCGGAACTTGTGGCAAAACTCACTGCAATTGAACCAGCACCTCTTCCCAACTGGAGCGAGCTCCTGGATAAAACACTGGAAAATCTCGGCGCTCTTGACCCTACAGCATCTGGACCTGAAATTGCGGCAGCAATGGCAATTCGGCAGGGACTCTCAGAAGGATTTGGAATTCTAAAGCGCGAACTAGGAAATGCTGATACTAATCGTCTTGCGGAAATGACCAAGTTACCCGCAGCAGAACTCATTGAAGTAATTCGGTCGTATTTCCTGATTCCTTTTGAGCGCGTGTTGACCACCAATCAATTTCAAGCTCTAACTCTCCCTTACCAATACAAGAAGGGCAAGAGGTCAGAACTCCACGAGCGTCACGTAGAAATGTTGGAGTCTATGCTCGCAGTTCATACGAGCTATGTGAAGATGTATAAAGAACGATTTGAAGGGTCTATTCTTGCAAATGTAAAGATGGCCTATGCGGCAGAGCAATTGCGCAATAGTCTAGCGTTTGCGGAAGAACTCCGTGTCTCTCGCCTACAGCTGTCAGAACGAATGCCTCTTCAACAAATCGATATGTTACTAAAGGAAATCCTGCGTGCTATTTTGCTTGGACCCCTTTCACAACTTTTGGATGAGACATTTACACCAGAGATTGAAGAAGAACTTGATTTATCTCATGATGAACCTGTATCAACCAAAGCTAATCTCCGTGATTTTCTCCAAAGTCTTTTGACCCTATATAATTCTGAAAAGATTGCGTATGATTCCGCAATTGTAAGAACAAAGATTGCAAAGGATAAGGAGGTTGAAAAACAGCGATTTATTCAGTATATGGACCGTATGACGGACGAGGAACGCCAAATGGAAGTGATTAAGAAAAAGCTGGGTATCGGACGCTGGGCTGTGGGTGGAAGCAAACTAACATTTCAGTATGATGCTGACTATTGGGAGCAACAGCGCCAAGAGCGTATGGACAATTACGGAGCAGCTGTTGGTGTAGAAGGATTGCCTCTTCCTCAAGGTGAAGGTGCTCGCGAGGATGTTGGAGAGGGCTATGATTTGGACTATAACATTGACGAATAATCTGCCCTTGAAACTTGTAGGATAAATTAGATATGCAACAATTGGTTGTTGCGGGATTAATTTATTTGCTAGGAATCGCAGTCGTGTTGGTTGTTAAACCATCACTTATGTTTACAAGTGACGGAACCTGGAAGGAATTTGGTATCGGTCGTAATCCTGCGACTCATACCATATTACCCTTTTGGCTCTTTGCCGTCCTCTGGGCATTGCTTTCGTACATCATCGTTACACTAATGTTTATTTTACTCAAGATTCGTGCTACACCGAGTGTGGCTGTGCCTTCAGTGCCTTCAGTGCCTTCAGCATCATCTGTACCTTCACTATCTTCTACACCTACACTGTCTGCACCAAGAGCCAATACGGCAGTGGTGGAACTTGATGAGGAAGTTATCCAAGTCATTCCCAAGCGGCGTAGAACACGCGCACCTTCTATTGACCTTGCCGATGGATACTATATCTTGAATACAAAGGCAACCGAAGAGGCTGGAGGTATTCCCAAGTATATTTACTTGGGCAAGGGGCTACCTGAGGCTTGAACTCCACAGCTTTGTGCGAGCCCACCAGCAAAGGCCTCTCCGAACATTCCAGCCCAGAACATATAAAATGCAACAGCAAACACACCAGCCCACTTTCCTTTATAGCTCAATGGTACAGCTTGTTCAACTGGATACCGAACAGAGCTCATTAAGGACAATAGCAAAAAGAACAGGATTGCACCAGGAACAACTAAACTTCCTAATGCGAGCTGTTTAGGATTAATGGAGCCGCACGATGCTGCTTGGACTCCCGCATTGAACCCGAATGTTATGCCATAGCCAACAACCGGAAGCAATACCCATTTGAGCATATTTCCACTAAACCCATAGGTATTTGATAAGTATCCAAAGAGGATTGTTGTGGTAAGAAGAGCAAACCCCACACCAACACTCATCATCATCGTTGAAGTTGAACCTGGCATTCTCTTCTCAATACAGAGAGAGTAATGGCTGAAGTAGTGGCGAAGTCAAAACCTAAGATTCGCTCAGCAGTAAAAGCTGCATCAGCTCCTGTACGTACAGGAGTTCGTACTGCAGCAGACTGGGCAAAGAAAAAGGCAGCTCAACCATTGGAGTATAGTGTAACTCCTGATGGAGACTTGACCACGCCTGATGGGGATGTGATTCCTATTCAACCGTATGTCAGGGCTTCCCCAGAAGTAATTAAAGAGCGATACAATGCGCGTAGAGCAGAAATTGCAGTAGCACAAGATGAATTTACAATAGCTCGTCGTCAATTGAATGCCATTCTTTCAGATTATGTACTTGGAAAGGCAACAGCAGCTGATGTTGTTATTGCCAACCAACGAGTTCACGATACGGACTGTGTAATCAGTCAGCGTGCCTCTGGACCCCAGTTCATTGAAATTCCTGGACGCCTTATGGGTCGTGACTTGAATTTTAATGTGTATGATACAGCTACTATTGTGGAACCAGTTGTTCAAGAGTGTTATACAACCTTTGCGTGGCAAATGCTTATGGAGGAAAAGAAGGTCGGTGAAGCAATAATCCCAGAAGAGGCACCAGAGGCTGAAGAGGAGATCCCAGCTGCGCCAAAGTCTTCATCGGCTAGAATTGGAGCCATTATTGCCGCAAATCGCGCAAAGAAGGCTGCGGGGTTCTAAATTACTCAAAATTATAGCTAACGAGAGACTCTTGAACTTTACCGCAGTCTACAATCTGAGCGTCAAACTTGTAGCAGAGTCCATTGCGGTCCCGATAGACTGTCTTGCCCGCATTTTCAGGATTCGGCCAACGGACTGTGCGGTCAATTGCCGTTTCGGGCTTGAAGACAAAGAAAATAACATAGCCAACGACAAGGCCACCCAGAAAGGGCAAAAGTTTGAAATGATTCCACATTCCTTCCTATTGTGAGCATCCCTTTTCTACAGGAAGACTAGGAGTGAATGTTGGTAGACATTCTCAAGGATAAGCGGTTTGATGTTGTGTTTAGTATATTAATGGGAGTATTCATTATTCTTCTTGCGCGTCCTATTTGTAAAGGTGAGACGTGTTTCAATTACAAGGCACCCCCTGTGAAGGATATAACAAGCCACGCCTATAAGATTGGCGATGTCTGTTATAAGTTTGCGCCAAAGGATATCAAGTGCCCTGCAACTGGAGTTATTGAGCCGTTTGAATGGCAGATTCCATCTAGCCACGCGTAAAGCCATACAACATTCTTTCGGCCCTAAGTCTAGCAATTACAAATGTCTGAAGCTGGAACATTACTTTCAGAGCTGGACAGCGCAAGACCGACCGATGGTGACCTAGTTGATAGTATTCTGTCAGATCTCAATTCATCAGGAGGAAATCCTATGGTAAGCCACGCTCCTCCCCCGCCCACTGGAAATCGTATGCCGATGCAGCGCGCTCCCCCCCCTCCGCAAATCTACCCGAATGGATCAGACCCTGCAGTTGCGACCGCACACATGATTGGTGGAGAAAGCCCGACGCCCGCTGATTTCCAACGAATGATGATGGCTGCGCAAGGACCCCTACCGTTTAATGCTATGATTCCTCAGATGCAGCAACCTATAATGCAAGGTCCTCCTGCCCAAGCCATCCCTCAGCCTCAAAAGAACTGGCAGGGTCAGTGGATTGATGAGTTGAAGCAACCTGTCTTTGTGGCAATTCTCTTTTTCCTTATTACCCTTCCCGCTGTTAATGTGCTCTTTAGCCATTACGCGCCAACACTCTTGGCACCCGGTGGTGGATTTACTACAATGGGAAATCTAGTTCGTGCTGGTGCTGCTGGTGGACTCTTTTGGGTGAGTCAGCGTATTTTAGCCCCACTCTTGACCGCATAAGAATGAACGAAATTCCCTATGCCACACTAGAGAGATGAAGGTTGGTCTTCGTGAAGGAGTTAGTTATGCCTTTTTGGCGCTGTATTCCCTATATGGCCTATTTGGCATTGGAATGACTGGTCTGCTCTTTAGCTTTGCTATTGGATTGCTGGTGTTGAGCACTGCTCAACCGGTAGAGGTTGTAGTTGCTGCGGTCATTCTATCAGGCGTAGCGTGGAAGCTCCTCTTGGACCGCAAGAAGGGCGCTGAAGGATTCCAAGTCCCAGTTGGCACTGGCTCAACGGGTCCTGCCATTGTAAAGAAGATTGAAGAGATTAAGCGTAAGAATGCCTTTGAGCCCTCTGGTGTGCTGAGCTCAACGTATGTAGAGGGCTTTGCTGCTTCTGAGGACACGGCTACGCCCCCCTCTGATACTGGTGCCGCTGGCTCTGAGAAGAAGGATACACCCCCTACAGCTGAATCCAAGCCCGCTGATGCCAATGCCCCTGCCGCAACAGCGAATCTGGTAAAGGATCTACCGAATCCTTCTGTAGCAGCGGTGCCTCCTCCTCAGACCTCTGGCTTTACAGACAAGGCTACGGATGGTATGTTCAAGCTTGGCTCAATCCCAGCCGACTCTGTTGGTGGCTCCCATATTGATGTTGGAACCACTCTAATGAATGCACTGAACTCGCTGAAGCCAGACCAGGTCAAGGCGATGACAGAGGATACGCGCAAGTTGATGGATACCCAAAAGAGTCTCATTGGAATGCTGAATCAAATGAAGCCGATGCTTCAGGATGGTAAGGAATTGATGAATACCTTCCAAGACATGTTTGGTAATGCCAAGTAACCCTGCGCACACGGTATAATTCCCACTGTAAGGTAGTAATGGTGAGACACGCACCAGTTTGTCCTCCAGGTGTGTGGTGTCTCACACCCTCACTTGGATATATTCTTTTTGCTCTTGCTCTCGCGGCACTTGCCTATTATGTCACAAATGGTCCAAAATTCTTTGTGATTTCTTCTGGGCAACAACAAGCACCAAGTCAACCAATGGTAATCAATCAAGGGGGTGATGATCGCTACACGCGCGCACCAGAGCCCCTTCAATACTGGCAAACGGGTCCTGATTTACGAGGGGCAATGATTCCACCCGGTGCTGTTCCCATTAATACGCCAATAAGAGGGCTTCCTCAAGCCTATCAACAGATGGGAATTATCAAATCAGGGGAACAAATTCTGCCCTTGTATGGTCGTCAAACAGCATATCGCACAGACCGCTACAATTACTATACACGGACGGATACATACAACCCTGTTCAGCTTCCAGTGCGGTATCAGAAGCGTGATTGTATGGATAGTATTGGATGTGAGGAATTATTTGGTGGAGAACCAGTGAAGATTGCTGGAAATGGCAAAGAAGGAAATGTAGAAATTTACAAGTTCGACGGACCAACCTATATTCCTGGTCTTGTGTAAAGTGGATAGAGTTTCGTTTCTATTGTGGCAAATAGGATGGCATCAACCTGTTTGCCAGGATTACAAGGATTTCCAATTCAAGTCACGCAATGGGTCAGTGAACCCAATAAATCCAAGTACATTACCCAAAATGATATTCTTCTTCAGTTTGCTCCAACTCGTGTTCCCTTGACAAATACAAATGGATCGTTTGCCCTTCAAGGAAATCATACCTTTTTTCTTGGCGGAACTCAATACAATGTTCGTGCTCTGCGTCTATCGAAAAAGAAGCAAGATGGTCTTTCATTTCGCTCTGATGATACCATCAAGGCTGAGCTACAGGTTTGGGGTGTTCCTAGTGTCCAGAGCAACCAACAAAATGGTCTCGGTGTACTCATTGTTCCAGTCTTTTTCACACCAATTTCCACAACCGCAGGAACCACCTTTATCCAACTCTTGAACAAGGAACCTGTTGCCCTTTCTGGACTCTTTCCACAGGGCAAGGATGCTCTTGGCCAACAAGCTGATGTTGTTCGCTATACAACCTGTATTGAGACAGATAAATCCTTCTCGCTGAATATCTCTGTTGCCTACTGGGTCTATGGTCTGGGAGTAGCACAAAATGCTTTACCAAAGACTGGGCTAGGAGCACTTGGGGAGGCTGGAATTCCTCAGTTTAGTGACTACAAGGTGCTATCGTCCTATACTCTTACAGGGCAAGGAAAGGGGAATCGCCGTTATGACGTAAATTCAGGAATTTTACAGCCATATGCTGGAAGTTTAGCGCTTCAAGCAGCACCTCCTGAAACTCAAAATGCATTTCGCTACATTGCTGACTTTTTGAATCCTACAACTGAAAAACAGCGTCAACTGGAAAATATGAAATGTATCAAGATTGACCGTTCACGAGACATTAAGAATGGTAAGCTAATTATTGACCCTGAAACTGGTGAGCGCTTGGAAGATGTAGTCAATGAGTCAGAACAAGATGACAAGCCAGACCAGACAATTTCTCCTCGCGATATTTTGACCGTTGTAGCAATTATTTGTGGTGTGATTCTTGGATGCTTTGTCTTGGGTCTAGTACTCTACGCAATCTATTATTTTATTTTAACGCGTAAGAGTTTAGGAGTTCCTCCAGAACCAGCAGATGTCAAGGCTCTCGTTTCTGCGATGAATGGTCAAGCGTAAAGTTAGAACACTGTATAGAGATGGGCGTTGGTCCGAGAGAAGTTCTCTTTGCTGGAGTTGCGGCAGTTGTTGTAGCAATGGCAATTGTCTATATGTTTCCTGTGCGTTGTAAGACCCCCCGCACTGAGGGATTTGAAGATGTACAGCTTGGAAAGTGCCCTAACGCAGCACAAGGAGCAAAGGCCTTTACAGATAAACAGGGCAACTTGAATTGTTGTATGGGTCAAGTCAATGGTGATAAGTGTGAAGGAACTGTATTTTGTACCTTTAGTGGAAATAATCCTGGTGTCACTCTGTGTAGTAAATTCGCTAGGAAATAAAAAAATTGACATAATATTAATATACACTATAGAATATCTCAATTATTCTTATGATGAACCATACACTGAATATTTCCCCCTTTATTGTGGTAAAGCAATATGAACTTATTGAGGATGTCCGTAAAAAATTACGGGTATTTGTACATATACACTGGAAAAATAATACTATTCTTCCAGTGTATTCATCAAATGATATGTTATTTGAATCTGTAACTAAATTACAAGAATATCATCAACACTATTATAAGATGCCATATGAAATAAAGATTATTAAAGTTGTAGAAAAAGTAAATAAAAATCCTCACATTAAACTATTGCCAAGAGAAATTAAGGTGACTGCGCCAAGTTAGGATTGACCCACTCGAACAGTTCCTGAATAGCAAAGCGAGAGCCATCCGCTGATTCTGTGGGCAGAGGGTGCTTCTCATCCTGTGAAGGGGCTACAGGGGCAAAAGAGTCATCGCCAGAGTCCTTTTGAGGAGAAAAGGGAACAGAGTCTACTTCAGGAATGTCAAAGGGGGGTTGAGGAGGCGCTGTAGCAGGGGTAGCAATGCCTTGAATGGCGGGAGAAGACTCGTCGCTCTGGCGCATTGCGCGTGAGAGTTGTTCCATTTTTACACGATTCCGCTGGATGAAGACAAAGGCAAAGGCTGCCAGAGCCAACACAGCCACCACAGGGCTCACATAGGCGACACTGACAAGCGCAATCAGCATCAAGATACGAACCACAAGGTGATCTGTGAGCATTAGAACCTCACGAGGCAGAAAGGGAATAATCAGGAACATTAACAGCACATAGCCCAACGCTGCGTTTTTGTTCATTCTGTTTGAAGCGGGTTAAAATTGATACGATAAACTCTAGTGAGACACCCACGATGGCATCTCTAAATGACCTAACACGGGTTCTTACCTCTCGTGGATATGCAGTGCGGAAAGACCGCCTTACTCCTCAAGAAACTCAGCGTATTCGTTCTGAATTAACTGTTCAACCAAAACAACAGGGCCGTGTAGCTATTGCTGGAAAACCATTTAGTGTTTATTATGAGAGTCCACAGCGATATTATCTCCCTCGTCACTGGGCAAGAGATGTGTTTGGACCAGAAGAAGCTGATGCGTTGCCGGAAGGAACTCCTCTTCCATCCACTCTTCAGTTTTCAGGAAAGCCATTTGATTATCAGGAGGCAATTATTCAGCAATTCTTGGATGCTGGCGGTAATGGTCTCATTTGTGTTCCTTGTGGAAAAGGAAAGACCTTTATGGCTCTCTGTATTGCCGCCCGTCTAGGAAAGCGATTCCTTGTTGCTGTTGATAAGGAATTTCTCTTGAATCAGTGGAAGGGAGAAATGGAAGCCTTCTTTCCTGGTCTGCGTATTGGTATTCTTCAAGGGCCGCGAACAGAAGTAGACCCTAATGAATATGACTGTACGATTTGTATGATTCAGAGTCTTGTCCAGAAGACGTATCCAGCAGATACGTTTAAGAGCTTTGGATTCACCATCTTTGATGAGTGTCACCATCTTGGTGCCTCGAACTTTAGTCAAGCACTGCTCAAAATTCAGACGAAATGGATGCTAGGACTCTCAGCAACTCCTACACGCGATGATGGACTTACGAAAGTGTTTGAATGGTATCTTGGTAAACCGGTGTATTGGGAAAAGCGCCGTGAGGCTGATACCACAGTAAGTGTTAAAGCACTTATGTTTGATTTGAATGACCCTTCGTATCGAGAAGTCCCTGTGGATTACAGGGGTGAACCAGTTCTAGCACGACTCTTGACAAAGATTGTAGAGTGTCAGCCACGCAATGAATGGATTGTCAGCCAACTTCAAGAGCAACTACAAGAGCAAGGCGGTGCGCGCCGTATTCTTGTTCTAGCTGAACGAATCGGTCAACTTGAAACTATTGAACAGCTTCTTCTCAAGGATGAGCCATCGCTTGATATTGGGTATTACATTGGCGGAATGAAGGAGGCTAAGCGAGAGCGTGATGGACGAGAGGCTCGTGTGCTTCTTGCCTCATACGCAATGGCTTCAGAGGCAATGAATATCAAAACACTTAATACGGTTCTCTTGGCCAGCCCTCGCAAAAAGGTAGAGCAATCTGTTGGTCGTATTCTGCGTGAGCGTCCATCTGAACGCAAAGTAATGCCACTCATTCTCGATATTGTAGATAGTCATGGAATGTATCAGGGGCAGTGGAGGAAGCGACGAGCCTTTTATAAGGCTTGTGGCTACAAGATTCAGGTTCAGACTTATGGGAGTTCAGATACATCAGAGGATACTGAAGAAGAAGAACCAAAGGCAAAGAGTCATGTCAATATGACACAGTACGCGTTTGTTGATGATTAACACTTACGACAATACACCCATCCACGTAAACCACTTTTATAATGAACAATATGTTCTACTTTTTGCTCCTTAACTAAACGCGTATAGGTTTGAACAACTGTTTGAGCATAAGGTTCATCACATACGTCATCAATACATATAATTCCTCCTTCTTTGAGAAGAGGTAACATATTCAAAACATCCCTATAAGGAACATCTCCTTGATGTCCCCCATCCACAAAGACAAAATCAAAGAGGGGCTCTGGATGAAGTGTATGAAGTTGTGGTACACTCTGACGTGAATCCCCAATGAGAAGTGTGTGTCGATTCGGCCAGAGCTGATCAATCAATGCCTTTTGTTTTCCAACATAAGACCACTCTCCAAGATCAAAACTAATTACACGTGTTGTTTCACGAACATTCAAAAATACGGAACTACTCATTCCCACATTAAATCCAATTTCTCCAATTGTTGTAATTTCAGGATGCGCAACAAGAAACTCCTCTAATTGGGCTGCTTGTTGTGGACTCGTAAACCCTTCAACAAAAGGTAATGATGTTTGAAGAGAAACTATCGATTGTACAAATGTATTCATTTATAATTAAATAAATACACTGGTTATTAGTTTAAATACTCTTACTTGCGTCCATTACGACGAGTCTTGCGCGACTTACGATCCTTACGACCTCTGCTACTCTTACGGGCAAGTCCACCTCCCGTCTTCAAGCATGCAGCGCTGATGTGGGGCTGTGCCGTATAGGGAACATTGACAAGAAAAGGGGTTTTTCCATCGGCCAATGTACCAGCATCACCACCAGCCGAATTGCTCGGTGTGTGTGTGTATCCAGATCGAGGAGCCTCATAGACCATCGAGTCAACACCGCCGACGCCACCAGACTGACGACGATTACGACGAGTCCAGCACTTACGATTACGACGGGACCGAGTCTTACGACCACCCTTTTGGAGAACATCGCCAGAGCCAGGAGAGGGAGTGGGGACCAGCGGGGGAGGTGCCGTAATGAGTGATGAGAGTTCGCCCTTGTTGAGGGGATTCTGCTGGGCAACAAGGCCATCACCACAGCCGCTGTAACTAGGCTCCATCAAGGCAATCTTTGATGCACCAACCACATTGAACTCATTTGTAAAGCGACCACCCTTTTGTCCAGCCATCGGAGTCTCAACCAGACGCAGCTCGGCGGCAGTAGGAGGAGCAGCGACGGTTTGGATAAATCCGCCAGATAGGGGGGCACCAATACCTTGCATTGCGACTTGAGTAGCGCCAGTGGTAAACGCACCACGACCACCGGTCATAGGCAGAGCAGTAGAGCGACGACCACCTAGCATATTTTGAAAGGCCGACCGACGGCGGGCACCACCAGCAAATCCGGGAAGACCACCCTTGATTTGTGCATCAGCCAAGTATCCAGGACGGACAGCCTCGTTACAGCTGGGAAAACGCAGAACCTCTGCTGCATTTCCTAGACTGGGGTTGGTAGGGTCAACAGAACCAGCAAAGCGGTAGGCCATTCCCTCGCCACCAGCTTGGTTTACGCGACGATTGCGGCGGCAACCCCTGCGCCGTGTTAGGCGACGATTACGCGACATATTATTCATCCTACTATAAGGTTCTAAACGAATATTTTCTATGTCCCTATAGGAGCGTGGAGCGAATGTCAGAGCATCAGTGCGTCATTTGTTTTGATGATCTTTCTCCATCACAAGTCACGCATTTAGAATGTTCCCACAAGTTTCATAAACAATGCTTGAATCAATGGCTACGCACGACTCGGACATGTCCATTATGCCGAATGCCAATAAGTCTTGAACGGCAAGCTAACTGGGTTTCCTTGTATGCCGCTGCGGTAGTTGTATCACAAGAAATGATTCTTGAGCGCCTCTTTTTTACATGCGCATTTCTACAACTCACTCTTGGAAACTTTAAAACAGCAGAAGTATGGGAAATGAGAAAACAGGGGATACTGTCTATGATTCATCGGTTTGAATGGGCAGGTGTGCGACTCCCTTGTTTGGATGTCTCTTCACGCTCTGCTGCGAAACAAGAACTCAAGCGGTGGAGACAACAAACAGAAGCCTTTACGCATCAACGCCTTTCTCATAGCATTAGGATGGAGTCTGCGAAGCAGGTTCTTCTTGGACAATTTGCCGAATTTCATACTTTTGAAATGCCTCACACCATACTAGGGTTACCTGTACCCGTTCTTGGCGCACAAGAGCATCACGCAGTTGCTTGGACAGCTCAAGACGGCGAATTGCTGGCAGACCTAGCTCTTCACCAGTCAGACTCTCAAGAGGCGATGCCTCAGGAAGTTTTGTACGAGGGCTCCGCTTCAACCAACCAACCGAGTGGCGCTCAGTAGACTGAGGAGGGGCAGGTTGGTTGACTGAAGGGGATTCAACATTCTCTTTCAGTTTTTCCTCCTTGTGTTTCGGCTTCTGTTCTGCTTGTTCAGCCTTGTCAGCAACCATCTTGCGTTCGTGATGGGACATAGGTTTAAAAGTATCAGCCTTCTTTGGTGGAATCCATAGAAAGCGACGCTGTCCTGCCTTTTCAGGTTGAAAGTCAACTGCGTGTCCCTCATCAGGAGTGATGGCAGCAATATCCTGTAGGCTTTCCCAGACAGGAAGATGAAGAGTCATTTCGGCCTTTGGATTTCCAGCATCAAAGACAACAGAGGCAATATGTTGAAGCAGTTTCCAGCGTTTTGAATACGGCTGAGACTCGTATTGATTCTCCTTTTCCCAGTAAATCACATCCCAAAGATATAGGCTCGTCTCCTGAAAGTCATAGGCTGCCTCGAGAACAATTGGCCCTGAATGCTGAACACGACGCAGATGTAGAGGAGCCTTGATACTTGACATACGAGTGGCATCACGAGGGTCGACAAGAACAGCAGGGCCAAGATCACTGAGAATCAACCATTGAGGGCGCAAGTGTTGAGGCCGTTTCCACGCATAGAAGGTATGCTTAGAAAGAATAGGCTGACTCGCATCCCTCACAAGTTGATAGGAAGGAAAAGGGAAGGAGAGAGGTTCCATAAGATTGGTGATAGTCTTATGGAACCCAGAATTAGGGGATTGTTTCTTGAGACCCGTAGGGTTGCGAACCTGTGGCTCACTTGACTGGACGGAGGTAAACTTGAGCATCTCTACCTATACTGTTGCTCGCCGTTTAGACCAATTTTTCGCGACGAGATTTGCGCGTTTTGCGAGCTGAAGGAATCAGTTTACGAGTTCCTGATTGACGACGAAGCTTATTGAGTTTTGTCTGACGGCTCTCTAGGTTCTGTACAAGTTGGTCCATCTCTTCCTTGAGTTCAGTAAATTGCCGAATCACTTTATTGGCGTGTGTGATAAAGGTAATGAGTTTAGGATACACTGCGGATTGATATGGGGCAAACAATGCTTCTAAATTAGGAACAAAACGCAAATAGATATCATTGAATAAATCGCGATTAAATCTGAGTTTTGGGATGAGTTCTCTCTCGCGTGTTCGGTTAGTATTTGATTCAAGTGTATTCATTGCTTGACGAAATAGTTTGCTGTACTTTTTTGTTTCATCACTGAGATAGTTAATTTGATTGTCAACTCCTTCATAGAGCATTTTAGTATATTCTGAACGCTCTTCTTCTTCCTTTGCATTTCGCTGGGGCACAGACATTGCTGTGCGTAAATTACGAAGCGCGGTTCGTTCCGTATTACGCTCTTCAGATGTTGTTTTACTGCGAATAGGAATTCCTGTTATGGAACGAAGTAGGTCTCCAATACTTACTGAGGCTGGAACAGTTGCCCCAAAAAACTCACGGAGCTGGACAATAAAGGGTCCAAATTGTTGACGGCCTATACGCAGACAATCTTCTACAAGTACTTTGAGTGGTAGGAAGCGTTCATCTGTAGTCTCAAGAACAGGATATGGATAGACAAGTAAGGATAAAAATGTTGCGAATGGACTCATTAAAAGCTTATAATTTAGTATATCGGCTCCATATCTCAAGCGAAAAAAATAGTTTATATTACGAAACAATTCAGATGGTAAATCATCACGAGTTTCAGATGTATACGTTGCTGTTAAAGATTTTAGTTTACGAATTCGCTCAAGAAGTGGGTGTAGAGGTAAAACAGAAAATGTTGGTTCATCTGGAGAAGCACATAACTCCTGTTTTGATGAAAAGGAGAATTGACGAGCAAGTCGGCGCAAAGGTTCAACTTCACGAGGTAAATTTCCAGCAACAGGTTGTGTGTATCGTGAAATAAGAATTTTCTTAAGCGCATTTTCGTATTCTGAGCGGACCCCTATAGGTCCACGACACGACCCAATAATGAGTAATTTATATGGTTTTGTTCCATACATGGAATAATCTTTTATATCATTAAATATTCTTGACAATTCAATATTCAGATCTTCAATTGGTATTTCATCCTCTATAAATTCTGGAGTATTCAATTGATTTGATGGATAATTAAATTGTTCTAGATTTACCTCTGGTTGAATTACATCAGGATGTGCAAACCATAAAAAGGTATACCATTTACTCCCATATGTTGTTTTTAAATACGCAATACGCTCTTCAGATGTTCCTAGTAAAACTAGTGCGTCAAAGTCTACCTTGCGTTCAGGAAGGACACCCGCTTTATCTAGTTCATCTTCTGTAATCTTTCCTCTATCTTTCATCTCCAATACACGAATAATGTAGGCATTTTCATCATATCCTGGTTCAAGGGCTTTTGCCATAGCAAAATCCACTGGCAGTGTGTACAACCCTTTTGCCCAAACTGTTGACGAATCAGATGCAAATGTAAAATTCATATTGGGAAGAATATCTCCAGGAACATAAATCATTGAATATTCATAAGGAACATACTCATCTGTGCGTCCTGTAATATAATTGTCATAAATTCTCTGGAAATATTCTTCATGTTGTGTTGTATTTCCTCCACCAGGCCGTGAACTACCCTTTGTGACATCAATATAATCAGGACACAGTAAAGGCGAAAAATTTGGAAATTCATGAATACCAATATACCGCATAAATCCAGAAATACCCATAAAGGCTACAAATGTATTTTCTGGAACAATTGTAATAGAATCAAATGTTGTCTCACCGTGTGCGCTCAAATACAAAATATCTACTTGTTTCTCAAAGGATTTTGCGTCTGGTATTCTATCTTCCAGGTGTCTGAGCACTGTTACTGCTCCACCCTTCATCCTACTGTTAGGTAAACGAACATTTTACATTGTTCGTTTTTCTATAGGTCAACTAATTACACCATTTTAAAAGGCAGAATAGTTGGGATTTTCATCCTCAAGAGCACTTACTGTTCCAAAGAATGTTCCGCCGTTCTGGACAAACTCGGGGCTAAACATCTGGAAGGCCTGAGAGGATTCGGCAGGGGAATTGGCAAGACCTGCTTGAACATTTGTATTGACTTGTTCAGCAATTACACCAGGCCCAAAGCTACGCTCAGGATGGCGGAGATTCTCTGGGGCGTGAGCAGACTCTGTTGTCACTTGGTAAGGGTCTGCTGCATCAGGCTCAGGAGCAATGGTAGGAGGCATATTAGTTGGGGCTGCCACATTCGGCGGGTTGGGTCCACCAGCACTCAGATTCATATCTCCGCGAGGAATCGGCTCACGGATACGAGGGGCAAAGGCAGGTGTCTCAGCACGAGGAGAGACAAAGTTCTCCGATGATGAAAAATAGCGAACAACAGCATAGGCCAATGCGGCCAAGAAGAGTCCAGTCAAGAGGCGTTGCCACATCTGTTAGTCAGCGTAAAAATTACAGGAGCATTTTTTCTTCAACAACTATAGAAGCTTAGGATGCCTCAGGATCAATCAGACATTGCTGAACTTGTTGATGCCGCTGTTGATGTGCTGGCCGATGGGAAGGTGACTTTCGGGGAGCTCGTTTATCTGGGAGGGAAGTTGGCGAGCAAAGTGAACCGACTTGAACACCTTTCGGGAAAGGAGAAGCAAGCTCTTGTGCTAGAGGCCGTTGAGTTTGGCTTGAAACAGGTGCTGGCTCAGAAGAAGGCTTCCTTGACACCCGATGAGTTTGTTCGTTTCTCCGAGAAGATTGAAACGGCACAGATGTTTGTCCATGAGACCCTCCCTGCCGTACTGGATGTTGCTGTTCAAGCGGCTCGTGGACAATTAGATCTGGGCAAGTCAGTTGCTGCTGGATGGTCCTTAACGCGTGTTCTATGTAGCTGCTTTGGACAGAAGCTACCTGTTGAACCCAAAGCGGCACCTTTGTTGAAAGCCTTAGAATCTGTTGCTCCAACTCCTGTGGCAGAGGCAGTAAAGAAGGTGGAAGATGTGGTTGTAGCTGTTGCAGAAGTTGTGGAGGAAGCAAAGCAATCTCCAGCCGACGAAGCTCCCCAGAAGCCAGCAGTTGAACCTGCCCCTCCTGTCGTAGAAGAGACCAAGCCCGCTGAGGCTCCTTCCACTGAGGCACCTCAGGAACCTGTTCAGCAAGAGGAAGTGAAAGCTCAAGAGTCAGCTCCCCAAGAGACTGACGCTCAATAACTTGCCAGGACTGGTCATTTTCCGTAATCCACCATCCCCCTGATTCAGTAGGAACTTCTGTAGACTCATGTGTATTGGCAGTTGATTTCCAATAGAGACGAAGCATCTCTTACATTATAGTCCAATAGGCATTTTTAAATGCCCATTGGACGGCGATAGCAAGAACCGCTATGCGGGCCGAAGCACTAAGGCGCTTAGCCCTTACCGATGGGTATTTGTAAACATTATTCAGGTATAAATAGCCATCGGTCTAAAATTGAATCGTATTTAAGCATAGACTACCGATACAGCAAGGATGCCTATCATGTATGGTCTATCTCTAACAGCAAAGGGTGAGGTAAAGAAGACCAAGCTACTTGATACAAAACAGTCTAGTACACTAACGGAAACTAATATTCAAGATATTCTGAAAAAGAAGACAAAGGCTACTCAGCTTGGTCAGTATCCCTTTGGAGAATTTACTCTAACACTCTTTGGCTACACCACTGGAAAGGCTGGAACGGAAAATAAACATGAGCTCCCTCCCCCTCTTGATTCTACGCTGTACTTTGGGGATATTCTTCTCATTGCTTCAATGAAGGGTGTCTCATGGATTTCTCCTGTCCAATTTACAACGGAACAATATGAAAAGTTCTACCAGCGAGCCTTTGGAGGGTTTGAAGACCTTGATGATGAGGATGAGGACGAGGATGAGGCGTCAGCAGATGAAGAAGAGGAAGAAGAGGTAGATGAAGAAGAGAAACCCTCTGAAAAGAAAAAGGTCGCCGAAGAGGACGGTGTACCTGAAGATGAGGCCGAAGAGGCGTCGGCAGATGAAGAAGAAGAGGAAGAGGACGATGAAGAGGTTGATGGTGAGGAAGAAGAGGCAGAAGCAGAGGTTGAAGAAGAACGCCCTACTCGCTCTCGGTCAAAGAAAAAGGCTGCTTCAACTCCATTTCTAGGTGTACAAAATATTGGTCTTGCGAAACAGCAGCTTCTACTTCAGCGTCCAGGATTCAAGGAAATTGGTCAAGTATACTCTGTAAAGCAAACCTCTGGTCTTGAAAAGGAACACCGTGCGCATATTCAGCAAGTCATCCAACAGCAACTTGGGTCTGTGCTAAAAAAGGCAGAACAAGAACAGCTAGAGCAGACAATTCTTCAGAGCGCAATTCAGGATGCTAAGTCAAAACATGTTCTCCAGCACTTTGATAATTCCCTCTTTCAGGTGTGCTATATGAGTGCCGCACGTCGTCTCCTCAGCAATCTCAACCCCAAAAATTATGTAGGAAATCAGCATCTCTTGCCTAAACTTCTCAATAAGAGTCTTGAAATTGCCACTCTTGGTTCAATGACAAATATGGACTATGCACCGAGTATCTATGCTCCTATGCGCGAGAGGATGAGCCTTCGTGAACAGCATCAGTTGGAGGGCAATAAGGCAATGGCTACAGAGCTCTTCAAGTGCGGTCGTTGCCACAAGCGTGAGTGTACCTATTACGAACTCCAGACGCGTTCGGCAGATGAGCCGATGACCAAGTTCATCACCTGTATTAATTGTGGCAACCATTGGCGTATGTAAATCTGGGCTAAAGACGATCCTCTCATATGGTCAGAATGGCATCTCTGAGGGATCAGTTTCACGTTGTTCGTGACCGCCCTCTACCGAAGGAGCCCCTGAATTTTTATCAATTCAAGCAGGGCAATCGTCTTTTTCTGACGGTATGTGAGACTCCTCAAGTCTGGCAGGATGATCTTGTGATTGGTGAGCGTCTCTTTGCCGATACAGTAGTCATTCCTGTTGGTGAGCTCTCCCCTCACGAAGAGGCTCTGACTCTGGTTAAGGATGTGCTGAAGCAGCGGATGAAGTATCCTGGCGCAAAGGAGGATCCTAAGCTGGAGCAGCTCGCAAAGACTTGGATTCTGCCGACAAAGCTCCATCTGGGCCCTAATGCATCTACCTTTCTGGGCTCCTCTGAGCACAGTGTACAAGAAGCTCTAGACTCCATTGTTCAGAGCGTAAATCTTGATGAGAGCAAGGTTCATTTTCTGAAGATTGAGGTGTCGAATGGTCTAGAGCGCCAACTGCTATACAAGATTCTAGATAATGGATTCCGTCCTGGTCTACTGATGGTCAAGTGGTCGTATGATATGGATGACCACACTGCTACAGCACATTGTGCTGGCCATCTGCTGAATTCTGGATTCTCTCTCGTTGCCCTAGAGAATGGGTATGCGCTTTATATGTTTACAGATCAGCCCCTCTATGACATCACCACGATGAAGCAGATTGGTCTGAGCAATCCTATGATGGACAGCATTCTTGTCACTGTTTCTGAGAATCTAGTCAAGAAGAATCCTGATCAGGATGTGACGAATGTCTCTGGAGCTTCTGGTGATTCTGCCACTTCCGCAACGGACTAGAAAGAGTACTTTGTATTTATTTCTTATAGTTATTCTAAATCACTATAAGAAATCTTCCCGGAGAAATATCTATTGCTTAGATAAGTAATCATCCCTGATGTCTGAAACTGGTTCGACCACATCGCTAGAGACTATTGCGTCTGAGGGATGTCCTGTGAGCGTTAGTTATTTATATAACCAGCGCGAGCTTGTAAGAGAGACGCTTAAGAGTCAAGGACGGCGAAATGCGATTACCGAATACAGAAAACAGAAACGCAACTCTATCGTAGGGAAGGCCAAATGCCTAAAACACGCAGAAAGCCCCGTTTACCATCACAGCCAGACATACCGCCGCCGAAACTCTCCGTCAAACCTGGAAATGACTTTTACATGTATGTAAATGGAAATTGGTTACGGCATGCCAATATGCCTCCATACTTGTCAAGTTATGGAGTAAGTGAGGAAATTGAACAACAAATTCAAGGGGAATTGATGATTCTTTTACAGCGTGCACGCTCAGAAGTTCGGTCCACTGCGGACGCTACAATTCCTCATATAACCTATTTATTGGGAACCTTAACTGAATCTATTTTGAATGCTCAAACACAGGACTTGAATGTGAAGTTGCTACGCCAGCTAGTTGCGACCTTTTACTGTATTCGTGATTTGGCAGATGTTGGAACAACCATTGGAGATTTGCTTATTCATCGTATCCCAACGATTTTAACAACCTTTGTCGCTCCGATGGAGACGGATTCTCAGACTTTGCGACTCATTGTTGCGCCAGGTTCCTTTGGGCTTCCAGATTCGTCATATTATATTCCAGGAAAATCTCCGCGTATTATTTCAGCATACAATAAATTGTTAAGTTATCTGGCTGAAGATTTTTCCCAGCCTACTCTACAACAACTTGTTGGATTAGAGCAAATGATTGCGGTGGCTTATGAGGAAAGTAAGGGCGAGGATGAAGTGCTTTATTCTATTCAAGAGTTGACAGAAGTATATTCCCACATTCCATGGAAGGATATCGCTCAATCCTACTTAGGAAAAAAATATTCAGCTTCGCTACGAGTTGTTGTCACATCCAAAATTTATTTGAAGCATTTGAATCATTTCTTCCGTGATTGGCCCATTGAGAGTTGGAAGACACTTTTTGCTGGACAGTTACTCTTGTATTGTCTTCCACTCTTACCACCACCTTATGATGATATGGATTTTGAACTCTTTGGTCATCGTATGCGTGGTCAAGCAGAGAAACTTCCTCAAAAAATGCTTGCGCTGAGAATGGCGCAACAATGGTTAAGAGGGAGTTTAGGAAAATTATTTGTTGAGCAATATGTTCCCCCTATTATTAAACAGCAGGGACTGACACTTGCAAAAGCGATTCGTTCTTCTGCTGCAAAACTCGCAGGGTCTACGGCTTGGTTGGATAAGCAAACACAGCGAAAAGCAGCTGAAAAGGTCAACTCAATTTATCTTGGCGTAGCATATCCATCTAAGATTCAGACAGACCGCAAAACTCAGCTTCATCCTGAAGAAATGTTGAAAAATATTTTGATTCTCAGCAAGCTGGATGTTGAAGATGAATTAGAAAAGATAAATACACCTCTTAAACGAGAAGAATGGGATGATGCTGTATTTGCGGTTAATGCGTATTATTACAATGAAGGAAACCGTCTGATTCTTCCTGCTGGAATTCTCAGATGGCCATTCTTTCATCCTTCAGCAAGTATGGGATGGAATTATGGTGGGCTTGGCGCAACAATCGGTCACGAAATCAGCCACGCCTTTGACGCAGATGGTAAGAACTATGATGAGCATGGAAATGTGAAGCCTTGGTGGGGGAAGAAAGAGCTAGAAGCATATAATGAAAAAGTCCAGGATATGATTGAATTGTACTCAAAAACAGAGTATGTTGGACAACATTTGAATGGTGTGTTGACTCTCAGTGAAAATATTGCGGATTTGGGTGGTCTAGCAATTGCTCTTGATGCGCTCAAGACACGTCTTACTACAACTAAGGCGTCTCAAGAGGAACGTAAAAAAGAGCTATGTGCTTTCTTTGTAAGTTATGCAGTCAGCTGGCGCACAAAAGAAAAGAAGGAAAAGGCAAAACAAGCCCTGTTGATGGATGTTCACGCACCTCCTCCAGCACGTGTCAATAACATTGTATCACAATTTGATGAATGGTACGAATGTTTTGATGTCAAGCCAGGTGATTTACTTTACAAGGACCCTAAGCAGCGTATTCGTATTTTCTAGAGGTAGGGTTATAGAACAAGCAGGTCTGCTAGTCGTACATATTCGTACGTTCCATCAGGAAATGGGCGTTTGAGAATAAAGGGCAGACGGCGCTGGTCTAGTTCAAGACGAGCAATGTCTAGAACATCAGTGATGTGTTCAGGGACTGGTACAAGGGGGCGTGCGCCCTGTGCGAGTTGATTGGCACGGAATCCAATCACCTTTGTTTTTTCAAAGAGCGTCAGATAGGGGACACTCTTGTGATTCTTATCCGTTCCATGATCAGGAGGGTACGCAGCAAGAGGAAGACGCTTCATTACATCTTCCACATAATCTAGACGACACTCTGGGTGATGCTGAGTCAGAAAGTTGAGAGCACGACTTTCTTTCACCATAGACCCATCAGGAATGACGTCAGCAGTTGCCTCTTCGGCCTCTCCTAAATTTTCCTCAATGCCAGCAACATCGGCAAAGTCGCCCGTATCTTCGTTATCATCTGCCATACTTTCTATTGTACAGAATGGCTTTTAGCGGAATCAATTTTATACGGCTGCAATAAAAATTGGTTTAAACATTCCACACAGACTTCATAGAGAGGATGTCAGCAAATAGCTCAAGTGGTTCAGCGGAGGTGGAGGTGTTTGATAAGTTCGAGGAGATGGGTCTCCCTGAACAGCTGCTACGCGGCGTGTATTCCAATGGATTTCAGGTTCCTTCCGCAATTCAGAAGCGAGGAATCGTGCCGATTAAGGAGGGTCGGGATGTGCTCGCACAGGCTCAGAGTGGTACTGGTAAGACTGGTACGTTTACCATTGGTTCTCTGTGCCGTGTAGACCCTAAGCTCAATGAGATTCAGGTACTTGTGCTTGTGCCGACTCATGAGCTAGCAAAGCAGATTTATGATGTAGCCAAGACGATCGGCAACTATATGGGGCTCAAAGTTCACTCTGCGGTAGGCAAGGTCCCTGTAAAGAATGATATCCAGGCCATTAAGAGTGGTTGCCAGTTCCTTGTGGGAACCCCTGGTCGTATTTATGACCTGTGCCATCGTGGAATTCTGACGCGTGAGCATGTTCGTGTACTAATTATGGATGAGGCTGACCAGATGCTTGAGGATCGCTTCCAGAAGCAGGTTGTGGAGATTCTGAAGATGGGATTCCCTGAGCAGACGCGCACTGCTCTCTTTAGTGCAACGATGCCTCCTGATATTGTCAAGTTTACAGATGGTATTCTAAATGACCCTGTGCGCATTCTGGTTGCCACTGAAGAGGTGACTCTGGACGGTATCAAACAGTACTATGTTGAGTTGCCGCAGGAGGAGTGGAAGTTTGATGTGTTGTGCGATATTTATGCTCAGCTGACCATCAATCAAGCAATCATCTATGTGCGTACTCGCCAACGTGCCGAGTGGCTAGCAATGAAGATGAAGGAGGCCAAGTTCACTCTAGAGTGTATTCATGGTGAGATGAAAGAAGAGGAGCGTTCAAAGAAGATGGATGACTTCCGCAGTGGAAATGTGCGTGTGCTCATTGCGACGGATCTTCTGGCTCGCGGTATTGACGTACAGCAAGTCAGTCTAGTGATTAACTTTGAGCTGCCGACGAATAAGGAGAATTACATCCATCGTATCGGTCGCTCTGGTCGCTTTGGCCGCAAGGGTACGGCAATCAATATCATTGCTGGTGATGAGGTTCGCCAGCTCAAGGAACTGGAGTCGTATTATTCAACTCATGTTGAGCCTCTGCCCCAGAACCTCAGCGCAATTGTTCTGTAAGGTCTGTAAGACCTTAAGATCCCTGTAAAGCCTCTTGAGGGTTTATGAGCCCTATAAAGACTCACGAATATCGTGACGGCAAACAGGACACTGAACATGTTGAGTTAGCCATTCGTCAATACACGCCTTATGAAAGTCGTGTGTGCAGTAGGTGATGCGTCGTAGCGCTTGACCCTCTGTGTATCGCTCTTGGCAAATAGAACATATATTTTCTTCATCTGCTCGCACTGCTTGACGCAGTTCTGTCCCTTGTTCAATCTGTCCCTGTGTAGGCCGTACAATCACCGATTCCATTGCTCCAGACCCATTCAACATACTTAGAATTGCCTCCGCCAAAAATCCAGTTTGTGGATTAGATAGCCCTGTTTGATTTTGGGTAGCATTGGCAGATGGATTCAAGTAATTTGTAAATAGCGGAGTAATATCAATAGTCTCTGTTGTTGTAGTGTAATCCATTCGGCCGCGACGATTGGATTGAGGAGGTCCTTGAGGGGTCATTCGTTGTTGTGTAGGAAGGACTACAGGAGGTGGTTGGGCCTGTTGGACAAAATTATATACCGCGTTTGTATACTCACGGCGGCCGCGACTAAACAGATTGAATTGACTATCCATTTGACGATTGACATATGCAAAAATATCCCCAAGTGTTAAGAAATGGTTTTGGTCATAGAGAAGTGCGGGGAAGTAGTTATGGATATCATCTAATACACCAACATTATAAACACGTTGATATCCGTTGGACATTCTGCCTTTCTAAACATCATATATTCTTAAACCTTATGCTGGACGCGTTCTGACCACTTCGTTGCGAGGAGCCTCCGTATCTGTATCATCTGCGTCTGAAGTTCCAACAGTATCCTTATCAGACTTTTTTACACGGCGCACACGACCAGTCTCAAACTTTTTATATTCACGACGGAAGGTGTCTGAAAGTTGAATGACCTGGCACTTGTATCGCTTGGAAATATCGAGAAGGCTATCATTAAAGATTGTCCGTAGATTCTGAAGTTGTGTAAGTCCTTCCGTGAGAGCTTGTTCAACAACTTTGGGGGCATTGTCTTTCAGTTGCTTCCATTCTCTTACTACCTGAGACACACTTAATGTCACTACACCCCGTTGAGTTAGAATGAGATTCATATCAGGAAGTGCGGTGAGAAACTTTTGCTGTTCATTGGCCACACGAACAATCTGTCCATAGATATCTACACACGCTGCGACAAAGGCCTCAAGACGTGTTCGTAGTTCATCGCGTTTCATACGGCGTTTCTCTCGCTGCTGTAGTAACTGCTTCCACCGATTTTGGTCAATCTCATTGACTAGATAGCGCACATTAATATCAGAATTGTCAAGATGTTCAGCATTGTTTTGTAGTGCGTGGACTTCAACATTGGCAATGTGCTGAATAGTATTGAGTGCTTGATAGAGTGTAGTATAGGTGGGAGATGCGTTAATGGTAAACTTGCGACCAATTTCACGCTCAAAGGTCCACGCACCAGGAAGATTGGCAAGACAGGGAATATCACCACCTGTGCGAGGCATAATTCCACCATTTGTCTTTCTAATATATTCAAAGTAGTGAGGATTATGAATAGCTCCTGAAGTAATCTTTTTACCTGTAGTCCAGCTAAACGGAGTATTACACGCCGTGCAAAACATGAGGTCGCAACCGTCAATCTTAAAGATACTCGCACCACATTCTGGGCAAGGACGTGTCTCCTTCTTCAGACGCTCAACAGTTGCCTTGACATCTTCATTACAGGTGTGAGGCGCATCACGCTCAGCACCTTTAATGTCACGGCAATCAGGGCAAACATAGACATCACATACGCCACACTTGTAGGCTTGAGAGAGGAATCCACGACATCCTGTCGCAGGGCAAGGCATAATAAAGACACGGCGCTCCTTATCCTCCTTCTTTTCTACAGTACCTTGTCCCTCTGCTTCACGACCACGACTGAGATTGTACATATTGCGGTCAATGATGTAAAAGTCCGCACGAAGAGATGAAAGCTGATTCTCGAGAGCCTTAATCTGTTCGGTAAGTTGTTCACGTAAAGGTTCAAGCTCCTTTGCCCGTTTATGACGCTCTAGAATGAGTTGGGCAGCAGGAAGACGACTGCGCTCACGGTCAAAGAGCACATCTTCACGATGCTTCTTGTAGTCTCCATTTAGCCAAGTGGTTAAACATACAGAGTCTAGTACTTCACGCGTCCATCCGCGACGGCACCCCATACAATGGGCATCTTCGTGTGTTCCTTCAAGATAGGTCTGTGTACAACGCACACAGACTGCAATGTCACAGTAAGGACACTTGGCGGCCTTGCGATGAGGCTGCTTGGTAAAGTCCTCAATACACACAGAGCACTGAATTGTCTCCGCCATTCGTGTACTAAAAAATTGATATGGACTCCACGCCAATTTTTTCGTACACCAGGAAATGACTGAAGATAAACGGATGCGTGGTGTTCTAGGGCTCGCCAATCTGGGCAACACGTGCTATATGAATGCTACCATTCAGGCCCTTCGTAATTGCCCTGAATGGACCCTGTATTGTACCCAGAATCGTGTTCAGGAACATATTACAGATTCGTCAAAGACATGCGCAGTGATGACACTTGCGTATCAGGATCTTCTGAAAAGTATTTGGGGTGGCACTGGTCCTGGATATGTCCGTCCTCTTGATTTCTACAGTAAACTCAGTGACTCTGTGCGCGGAACTATTTACGAGGACTTTATGCGCCGCACGCCACAGGATGCACATGAGTTCCTCGTGTGGCTTCTTGACCAGATGTATATGGGAACGCAAAAGGAAGTGAATATTGCCATTCGTAATGAGGCCTCACTCGCACCGATGACTCTACAAGCAGTCAAGGGCTGGAAGGCAGCCTTTGAGAAGCAGTATAGCCCTCTCACCGACCTTGTCTTTGGAATGTATAGAATTCAGTATGAGTGTAAGGGATGTGCGGCGGTTCACACGCGCTGGGAGACCTTTAATACACTCAAAGTCAGCCTTGCGCAAAAGGAAGATGGAACTCCTATGAGTCTTGAGGAGTCTATTCAGCACGAATTCCGTGATGAAGAGATTGAGGGTTACCATTGTGATGCGTGTAAGGAAAAGCCTACTGCGATTCGCCGTGTAACCATTTGGCGACTCCCGAAGATTCTTATTCTGACGCTGAAGCGTTTTACTCCGATGGGTACACGAGACAATCGTAATTTGCACTACGATGGTCATCCTATTACACTTGACCACGTGTTTGCTCCAGAATCACACGAACAGTCCAAGACGCATTCGTATAAGCTCTTCTCAACGGTTGACCATCACGGACATCATATGGGCGGACATTACACGGCTCAAGCCTTCAACCCTGTATGGAAAACCTGGCACCTTTATGATGATGAGACGGCACACCCTATTGAGACGCCTCGCTTTGGTCCTAGTACGTATATTATGATGTTTCGCTGATGCTACATAAATCCTTCAACGTGTTCATTGTGAAGATAGACTGTTTTTATACGACCGATAAATCCAGTAGGACCACAGGTGCGGAAATGGACATGTGACTTTAGGGTTCCCTTCCACGGTACACGATATGCTTGTGGCTCACGCACCTTTAGGATAGCAAATCCATTATGATCTGATGTTGTAACACCAGCATTCAAGTATTTTCCATATGCTACATTATACGGTTGGATAATCTGCTCATTTGCGCTAGGTTCAGAGGCCCAGTAAATCACCTTTGCATTCGGCTCAACACGCACTTGTACAGTTCGGGTAGCACCTGCGGGAATCTGGTCTTGTAAAATGCTACAAGGGAAGACAGACTCTCCCAAAAAGGGCAGATAGGTATCACGATTAAACGCGACCAGAAGTGCTGCAAGACCAACAAGCACATATACACCACGAGCAAGGCTCTTTCCAACCAGACGCTCTACAACATTGATACGATTTAACCCTAAAATACCCCAGTTGAGCGCACCAACAACCAGAAAGACAATAGCTAGTTTATGAACCATTTTTTGAATATACACAAGTCCAGCGTCTTCCATTCTAAAGCTGGGTCACAAATTCTAGTAGGATGAAGATCGTCTTACTTTCAGGATATAGTCGATCTGGAAAATCAACAGTTGCCAATCTTCTCACAGAACGATATGGCGCAATTCAATTTGCCTTTGCGGATGAATTAAAGGTTATTGTAGCTGAAGAATATAATATACCTCTTAGCTTAACACAAACTCAAGAAGGAAAACAACAAATGCTTCCTTGTGGTTTGCGAGTGCGTGATGTATTAATTAAGCGGGGGCAGGAAATCCGCGCTGAAAAACAAGATTTGGGATATTTTGCGCGGCTTGTTGCTGGCAGAATTAAACAGCTTCCGCAAGATGCGTTTGTTGTAATTTCCGACTGGCGCCTTCCTGTGGAACTAGAAACACTCAAGGAAGAACTTCCTTTGCCTCTAGGAGAAATTTATACAGTTCGAGTTCAGCGGACAGGGCAGATTAAAAGCCCAGTCAAGGATTCGCTTACAGAGCATAGTCTGGATAACTTTCCATTTGGATATCGTCTAACTAATTCAGGAACGAATATCCATCAATTGCAACAGGTAGTCAATACGCTTATGGTTTCAATTCAGTCTTACTCTCCAAAATAGAGATGTCAGGGTGTGCCATACGCCGTTTTGGAAGTGCCACTCCCTCTACCCGACCTATTGATACTGCCGCAGCCAAAGAGCTGAATGATAAATTGGCGCAAATGCGTTCAGAGCGCGCCAAGCAAGATTCGATGTGGCAGGATCCTGCGCCGCAGCAATCTGCTGCCCAGATCCAAACACAGATACAGCCTAGAACGCAACAACAAAATTATGCCTCATTCAAGTAGGATGGCGAATAATTTCGTAGAAGTTGAGAAAACTACAAAGCGGTTTGGTGGAAATAATGCTTCACTACCAAATGTAAATGTTCCTATGGCTAAGCCAAATAATAATGCACACAATCTTCCTGAGGCTAATTCTGAACACCCTCAACGGTATCTAAAAAATAATTCTTTGCCTAAGGGGTGGCGTAAGGTACAGCTGAAGAAGAATCCAAAGGTAATGTGGTATGAAAATGAAGAGACGCAGAATCGCAGTTGGGTTCCTCCTGGCCAAACCAACTCAAATTTACCGCTCAATTACGCGTCCAACTCATGGTTTCCTAAAGGGTGGCGTAAGGTGACACATAAGAATAATAATGCCAACACAAAGGCCGAGTGGTATGAGCATAATTCAGGAGAAACTGCTTGGGAACTTCCTGAGGCAACAAATAATAACGCAAATACAAACACAAATGCTCTCTCTATTGCTACCCCTGCACCGAATAATACATCTGATCCTGGTGCTGCATCTCCGTCTGCAGCAAATCTGAAAAAGGGCCTCAATGACCTATCACAGATTTTGAATACGATGGAAAATACGCTCAAGCAACAGGGTGGTCGCAAACGTAAGGGTAAAAAGACTCGCAAAGACCACAAGGCTCGCAAAGCGCGCAAGACTCGTGTGCGTAAGTAAGTTTCTAGAATTTAACAGTACATCCGTTGAGCCGAAACATCAATGCTCTGCGTCTTCTTCTTGAGGAAGAGGTCAACATGCTCCTTCTTTACAACAAAGGGCAGTGAGAAGTCCTTGATGTGGAATGGCAGCTCCTTTGAGTTGAACATGCGTAGCATATTCACCTTTTGGGCAATCTGTTCCATACAACGCTTCAGTTCACGAACACCTGACTCTTCCGTCGCATACTCCTTCAGAATGTGTTCAATGACATCCTTACCAACTCCAACCTTTTCAGAGAGACCAACCTCCTTGAGTGCAGCAGGAAGTAGATAGTTCTCTGCGATAGACACTTTCTCTTTGCTACTATAACCCTGTAGGTTGATGACAATCATTCGATCCATCAGAACACGGTCAATCTTGTTCAGGTCATTGGCTGAGAAGGTAAACATCACACGGCTGAGGTCAATAGGAACTCCTGAGAGATACTTGTCTTCAAACTCGCCGTTCTGAACAGGATCAGTTAGATGAACGAGGAGATTCTGTACCTCTTCACCTTTAGGAGTTGTACTAATCTTGTCTAGCTCATCAAACATCAGAACCATTGACATGCTCTTGGCAGTTGCGAGGGAATTTACAATCTTACCACAATGGCTTCCCTCGTAGACAAGTTGGTGACCCGTATAAGTACTTGCATCGCTATCACCACCAAGTGAGATAAACTGGAAAGGCCAATCAAGAGCCTTTGCAATACCATTCTTGATGAGACTCGTCTTACCAATGCCAGGAGGGCCAGAAAGCAAGAGGGATAGACCACGACCCTGAGGGTTGGCAATCTTGGCACCGATGAATTGGAGCACCTGTAGCTTCGCCTCATCCTGACCATAGATTGCCTCATCTAGGCAACGGCGAGCACGTTCCATAAAGGCTCCACATGTCTCAGAACCATCTGTCAGCTTCACAGGAAGTTCCTTGTAGATGCCTAGAGGTAGGCTGGTAAGCTTCTCTAGCCAATTGCGGTGCTTGAAGTACTCGGAGCTACCAGGATCTTGTGTCTGGAGTGAGTTATACTTACTCAGTACCATACCCTGAACTTCTGTCGGCAGATTCATCGTCAGAATCTTGAACATTAGACTCTGTTGGGAATCAGCAGTACCAGGTTTCTTGTTGCGTGATTCAAGAACATCAATGAGCTTTTTGCGCTTGTCTTCAGGGAGTGCCTTAAACTGGTCAATCTGAGCATCAATGGTATCTTCCTCAGAGGGCTTTGTGACGAGCTTGACGAACTTTTTCACTTCAGCAGACTCCTTTTTCATATTGTGGCGCTTGGGAATCATACGCTCAGCAGCTTCATCAAAACCACCAAAACTTAGGACAAATCCAGGAGCACCACTCTCACTTGACTTCTCATCGGATTCCTCCTCAGAGTCCTCCTCATCCTCATCTTCATCCTCGTCCTCTTCTTCGTCCTCCTCTTCTTCGTCCTCGTCTTCCTCTTCAGACTCAGTCTCTTCACGACGCTTCTTGCGCTGCTTGCGCTCATATTCACGCTCTAGACGCTCAAGCTCTTCATCCTCCTCTTGTTCATCTAGCTTCTTGAGGCGAGAGCGGAGATGATTCTTCTGAAGACGACGGAACTCTGGGTCCTGTTCTTCTTCTACACGCTTCATACGATTGAGAAGCTGTTTGCGTTGAGCTTGGATAGATGGTTCTTCCTCTTCAGACTCAGTCTCTTCACGGCGTGAAGGCTTCTTCTTACGAACGACAGAGTTGCGCGTGCGACGAGCAATAGGGCTTGACTTGCTAGAGGAAGAAACCTCTGTATCAGGGATAAAGGTCTCATCTTCAGAGGAATCATAGTCATAGTCAATCAGACCACGAATATTGCCCTTACTGTCAATGCTCTCATCATCAGGGTGATTTCCGCCTCCTGACTTCTTGCGAGGGACAAATCCCTTTTTCTTATCTCCTTTGACCATGCTAGTACTAGTATCACGCGGCATCTTTAAGGTCGTTTTGTCCGGACCCCCGTGCCCAATTTTTTTCTGCGGTGTTCTAGCAACACAGAAAAGAATACGTTGGTTTAACTAGCAACTACTGGGTGCTTAGCGGCGGTTGGCGCGGCGCTTGCGGCTGACCAGGTTACGCACAGCGGCGTTGGCGTGGCCAGTCACAGAGGTGCCAATGCGGTTGACTCCGCTCAGACCACGACGAGCAACATTGCGGGTCGTGTTGGTCACGGCAGAGACAGAGTTGCCAGTAGCCTTCAGCAGGTGGCTGACCGGGCTGTAGAGAGTGCGGAACAGACCGCCACCACGACGGGTGTTGCGGCGATTCTTGCGGGAACCCTTGCGAGTATTACGGCGGTTGCGACGATTGGCCATTTCTACACAGGAGGTACAAAAATAACGCATCTAGGCTTAGGCTCGGAAGATATCAAGACAATCTAGAAGAGCAAATGAGGCCATCTTTGAAATACCGGGATATTCAGAGGTCCGGTTTCCATAAAACTGTGCCATTTGAGTTTCGCAAATGGTTCGTAGGTTCATCCTTAGTTGAGTGACCTTCGGGGAATGAGTAGACTTGAATGCTTTAGTCATTCGGAGAAGACATTCGATGTATTCATCACATAGCTTTTGTTTAGCTTCTCCACCCTTTGAGTGAATAGCAAGTTGATTCATAATTGTTGTGTATAAGGCCTCTAGTTGCTTTGCTTCTAGAACACCAAGACGAGTCAACTCGGCAAGAAACTGACTATAGCCGAGACGATGCTGCTTTTCACGATTCCGTTGAACAAACATCTCATAATCTTTACATTGTTCTTCAGAAACTTCCTCAAAGATGGTCAAATACTTGGTATAAATACTCTCTAGTTCATCGCGAAGAGTTTGGTAGGATACTGAAAGTTCAGCAAGCATCTTCGCATAGAGAGGACAAAATACTTCTTCAGCTGCTGCCTTTTTAAACACAAGAATCATAAAATTCTGGAGAAATTCAGTTTCATTGCTATCCAAAATTTGCTGCAAAAATGATTTGATATCCTCATAATTTGCAGCGCTGAATTTATTCAGCTTGTTCAAAATCACCTGATTTAGGATTTTATCTTCCATTCCAGATTCTGTATTTTGAAACTGGCTGACATAGCGCGCAACATGAGGACGCTCAGGGCGCTCAGAGGGAGTTGTAGTGGTTCCTGTAGGGCGTGGCTGTCCGCGAAACCGATTCGGTTGACCACGTCCTGAAAGACCCGAAGGGCCGCGACGCCAATGAATCCCATAGCTGCCATCCTTTTCTTGCTTTTCCGCAGCTTGGCACTTTTCACGCACCTGATTCATCTTTCGTAGACTATCCTCAGAGACTACTCCTCGTGCCGCATCACGCTGATTATACATGTGGAACACCCGCTCTTCAATGGTAGCCATTCCACTCTACTAGTCTATGTGTTGCGTCTTTTAATCCCCCGTAGATTACACTCTCTCGCTAGATGATTGATTCACACGTCATAGAAGATTCAGAACTTCTTCGTCATATTCCAGCATTTAGACTTCCTTTGCTCTGCGCTGAAGAGGAAGCTGAATATCAACTACGAACAAAATTCAGCGCATCTGTTCCTACTCTTTGCCAACGCCAACAAGATGTTTTAACTTTGCGTGAACAGCCTACACTTGTTTCAGAAGGAATTCAGCTTCTTGAGGATTGCCAGCAGGATGAACAACTCTTACGAGCATTCAAGCCTAGCACAACCTCTAAAGCAGCAGAGGGTCAAGTCTTTTTTTCAGGAGAGTACACAAAACCGCTGAATTTTGTCCCCTATTTGGTTACTATTCTTGTCTTTCTCAAACTGTATATTTTTCCCATTTTAGGGCTCTTAACCCCCATTTTATTGTTCTGCATGCCGTATGTGATTTTGAAGACAATGTTTGACCAATCTATGCCTTGGGACATGTATGTGACCATGATGAAACAAATGATGTTTGGGTTGAAACCTGGTGAACCATTTACTCTCAAACAAGCTGGTCAAGCAGCTTGGACAATTGTCAGTCTTGGACAAGGAATGATTCAGCCTATCTTGACCGCATATCATACCAAAACACTAGATACAACGATTGTTGAGCGTGGAGAAGCACTCTTGAGACTTCATTCTGTAGCATCCCATCTCGTCGCACAAGTCAATCAACTTGATATTCATCAACATACATTATTGGCTATTCCAGACATTCCTTCTGAACCGCGTCTAGCCGCTGCGTGGATGGAGGCAGAGCCACTTGGATTGAAACTCTTGTGGAAAACTCTTGGTCGTTTATCGATTCTCTTCCGTCTTGCGGATGATACTGCTTGGCACAATGTACATTGGTCGCGCGAGTCAACCCTTAAGTTACATGGGTGTGCTGACTTGGCAATTGACCCGCAGCGCGCAGTCAAGAGTGAATTGCTCCTAGAAGGTCATGCGCTTCTAACAGGACCAAATCGTGGTGGAAAGTCTTCCAATCTAAGAGCAATTGTTCAACAACTACTTCTTGGTCAGACATTTGGATTTACCTATCATTGCGAGGGGTCTTGGATGCCATTTTCTACAATTTATACTCGTCTCAAGAGTCGCGATCATTCAGGAAAAGAGTCCCTCTTTGAAATGGAAGTGCGACACGCAGCAAGTATTTTACACTCTATAACAAAGTCTAGAAAGCATGCTCTAGTCCTTATTGATGAGTTATTTCACAGTACAAATCCTCCGGATGCTGAAACGAGCGCTATTATGTTCTTAGAACAGCTATGGGAACATTCACACGTGAAGAGTATTATTAGTACGCACATTTTTAGTCTCTGTGAGCAACTCCCGTCTCACGTGGAGGCACTCTGTTGTCCAGCTGAGGAGACGGACGCTGGAATTATCTATTCCTACACTCTACAACCTGGAATCTGCCGAGTCAGTAGTGTACAGGAAGTACTCGTTGAGCACGGATTACTGTAGGATGCGCTAATTTATGACCCAAAAAAGACGGTAGTCCAACAGCAAGTGAAATGATCAGTGATGCGATTGTGATTGGTGTTGTTCTTGGCCTTGTGTTTGCTGCGATTGCCTACTATCTGTATAGCCGCAATACTCAACTGGAGCGCAAGGTGGGTCTAATGGAGAATATTTTGCTGGACTTGAAGGTAACTACTGAACAAGCGCTCATTTCTGCGACAGAGGCTCCTGAAGGACCGACAACGATGTCGCAAAGACAGTGGAATTCAACTGGTCATAGTCATGCAGAGTTCACTCCTTCCTCTGAGGAGGGTACCAAGCAAGTAAATGTTGAGACTCCCCGAAGCTCTAAGCCTTCAGCTCAAACTGTTGTTGTTGAGCGCGAGTCTTCGCCGAACTATGAGGCAATGACCTATAAGCAACTGATGGCGGTAGCAAAGGAGAAGGGCGTGTCTGGAACCCGAAATGTGAGCAAGGCCCATCTCATTGACCTCATTCGTAATCACGACGCAGGTGGTGCTCCCCAACCTGACACTCTTGATGTTCACCTACAGCTCGGCGGTGATGAGGGGGCGTCTGGGGAGCTGACCTCTGCTCTTGATGGTGGAGAGATGGGTACTCTACTGGAGGAGACTGGTGTCACTGAAGTCACTGATGTAGACTCCAGTCTTGTTCAGTAATTCTAGTCAAGAAATCCAGTATACTACTAGGAGTCCAACATGGACAGCAAGGGATTTCGTGTACAAGGAAAACCCAATCTAAATGCACAACCAACAGCGTGGTTTGTTCAAAAGGAAACGACACGTGAAACAAATGCCACCAAGACAACACCCGCCCCTGACTCTCGGTACTGGGCCTATGCTGCTCAAATGGCAGATGGGCGCCTTGTAACAGATTATCGTCAAGCGTGCGTGACTCGTGCTCCTCCTGGCGCACAATTTGCGACCAAACAATGGACTGTTCATAATGCGGATGAAATTATGCGCATTAGTCGTGAACGCCAAATGCAAAATACAGGTCAAGCTCTAGGAACAGCGGATACAGAGATGCCCGCCGCACTGTATCAACGTTGCTCTCCATACGGATGCCAATTTACTGGTTCTGACAGTAACATCGGTGTTGGTATTGAGCGTCGTGATCCTGCTCCTCCACTCTTTGGAACATTTACAGTTCAACCTGATATGGAGACACTCAGAAATAACTCTGAGCACACTTCTCTAACAACTCATTTTGAGTATGGTCGTAACACGGATCGTCGTTGGGCACGTCTCTACCAGGAATAACCATCTAAACTAGCTGCCTATAGCATATCAAATGACAAGTTGTGTCTTGGCCTTTGATATTGGCATTAAAAACCTTGCGTGGTGCTGTCTTGAAAAGCAGGGAACAACAACACGCATTCTAGGATGGGATAATTACAACCTTCTTTCTGAATCCAGTAATGTTGCGCCTACAAAACAGACGTGTCTTAGCTGTAAGGCAAAAGGAGCCTATGAAACACAAGCAGGTCTAGTCTGTAGTCGCCATTGTCCTGCTGAAAAGCCAGCGCTGAGAGACTTGTCAGGAAATTTGCTGAAAAAGATTCCCAAGCTAGCACTCTGTAAAGAATTTCTTGCTGCGCGTGGAAGTAAAACTACTCTTACAAAGGCAAATGTTCGTCAAGAACTCAGCAAATGGATGTCTCTCCCACAAGAGCAAGCAAAAGTCAGCAAAGCACCAGATGTTGGACTTTCTGAAATTCACAACAGTATTCAGCGTCTCGTGAAAACTCAGACTGAATTATGGAAAACATGTACACTTATTTTGCTGGAAAATCAGCCAGCATTCAAAAATCCAACGATGAAATCAGTTCAAATGCTGCTTTTTGCGACTCTACGAGATTTACTTCCTTCTTGCCCTCAGCTGAAATTAGTCCACGCTGGAAAAAAGGTCAAAGGGGTAATTACTGGCGATGAGGGATACAAGGACCGCAAGGCAGGGTCAGAGGCTCGTGCTGAGACCTTTCTGAAAACTTCAGAGGAGAAGTGGAAGACCTACTATCAATCTGCCGCCAAGAAATCAGATTTGGCCGATGCGTTATGTATGTGTATTGATGCGGCATAGATGCTGTCTGTAATAATCCATAGCATTACGAATTGCTTGGTCCATATTAAAATATTTATAATTTGCTAAACGACCTACAAAATGGACTCCTTTCTCTTGTTCAGCAAGTCTAACATATTTTGTATAAAGTTCTTGATTTTCAGATGTAGGAACTGGATAATAGGGCTCACCAGAATCTGTTGTAGTTTCTTTTGCCAGAATTGTCCAATCACTTTTCTGATGAAGAAAATGCTTGTATTCCACACACCGCGTGTATGGAGTAGAGGATGAAGGATAATTTACAACACTATTTGGCTGCAAGTATCCTATACAGGGAATCCGCTCCCATGTAAATTCAATGGAACGATATTCAAGTTGAGGAAGACCTGAATCTTGAAAATAGGTATCAATAGGCCCTGTAAAGACAATTGATTTTGCCATCTGGTTTGTTCCTTGTTTAATGGTATCCCATGAGGTATTTAATTGAAGTGTTATGTTAGAATGGTTTAGCATCTGTTCAACAATTGATGTGTATCCATCAACAGGTAGACCTTGAAAGGCATCATGAAAATACCGACAATCAAAGGATGTACGGACTGGAATGCGCGCTAGCACAGATGGGTCTAATTCCTCAGGAGATTTATTCCATTGTTTTATGGTATATTCACGGAATAATAGATCATACAATTCAGGACCAACACGAGATACAGCAATATCTTTTGATGATACCGGTACATTACAGGGAATAGATACAGAAGATAACCATTGTTGCATTTCAACTTCTGTCGAAATTGATGTTCCACAGAGTTGATTTACCGTTATAGGATTTACGGGAATTGGAACATAGGTTCCTGAGACATCAGCAACAACAGTATGATCCCAGCGTTTCCATTTGCCAAACTGTTGAACAAATGACCATACTTCTTTGTCATTTGTATGAAATAAGTGAGCACCATATTGAGAAATTCGTATTCCTGTCTGTGGATCAATTCTATCATACACATTTCCTCCAAGATGATCTCGTTTATCAATACATAAGACTGTTTTACCATCTTGTGCTGCTAAATGGGCAATTGTTGCGCCAGATAGACCAGCACCAACAACAAGAAAATCATACATCTATTGGACATTGTGTACCGCTTTACACCAGAATCCGTGCGTAAAGAAACCATCTAAACTAGCATCGTTTCGAAGAAGAAAGAGACTCTATGTCTGTGACAATTGCGGATATGGAAACGATGGCCACGTCTCTCCCCGAAGTTACTCTGGGAAATGACTTGGGCAATACGATCGAAGTCAGTGATTTGGGAGATGACTTTGGAATGAGTTTGCTGGCCAATAAGAAATATACGAATTCTTCTAACCCTACTGTATCTGCCCCGTCTAGTGGACACACCTTTAACATTGATAGTCTGAGCGCAGGCCTACAGGAGGTTGAAGTCTCTCATTTGGAACCCCTTCAGTCAGTAGACATAAGCCTAAATGCGAGTGAACTACCTACTATTAGCGTGGCGAGAGAGACCTCGTCATTTCAACCCGTGAACACCTTTGGACCGAGCAGCTCCTACGCCAATACTCAAAGTTCCACTGCGCCGAATATTCAGCTTGCCCCTGCTGGCCCTCCCCGTGACATTACAAAGGAGACTGCAGAGAAGTCTGAGCTCATCAACAAGCTTCAGCGTCTGGAGGCAAAGGGATTTCCTGTATCCAAGCGTTTTACAATGGACAATACTCTTGAGGAAGTCAAGGCTGAGTATAACCGTCTAGTGGATGCTCGCCAGCTGGAGACAAGCATTCGGTTCCAGCGCAATATGTTGATGTCTGTGGTGACTGGAATGGAGTGGATGAACAACAAGTTTGACCCCTTTGACCTGAAGCTGGATGGATGGTCTGAGGGTCTCCACGAGAACATTGAGGACTATGATGAGATTTTTGAGGAGTTGTATGACAAGTACAAGGACCGCAGCAAGATGCCCCCTGAGGCACGACTGATGTTCCAGCTGGCTGGCAGTGGATTTATGTGCCACGTGACCAACAGCTTTTTCCGTAGCAAGATGCCGAGTGCCGATGACATCTTCAAGAAGAATCCTGAACTTGCTAAACAGTTTGCTGCTGCTGCGGCAAATCAAGCTAGTCCTGGATTCGGCAACTTTATGGGAATGGCAATGGGTGCTCCTCCTTCAGCACCGAGACAGCCTGAGGGTGTCAACGTCGATATGGCCTCTGGACCTGGAGCATTCTTCAATTCCCCCCAGATGCCTCAGCATATGGCCGCAGCACCGGCCCCTCAAGTTGCTCGTCGTGAAATGAGTGGACCTAGTGGGGTAGATGATATCTTGAAGACCTTTGAGGAGATTCGTCAAGCAGAGGTAACACAGACGAATAATTTCCCCTCTATGCCCCCTATGAATATGAGTAATCCTGCGGCAATGGCGGCGGCCGAGATTGAGAGTCTAGCCTCTGGTGATTTGGGATCGGTTGCCACAGAGCGCACTTCAGGAGGTCGTCGTCGCAGACGCCAAGCTCCTACAGGTAATGTGGTCAGTTTGAATGTCTAGACCCACCGCCGATCCGCACGGATCTAAAATCGAGGATTACCAAATCCCTCGCCTTTTTGCAGCATCGACATATTCTGCCAATAGGTTGTTGTATCATCAATAGCATACTGTTTATTCTTTTCCTCTACTTTTTGCTTTTGTTGAGAAAGAGCAACAGCAGCGAAGCGCTGTGCCTTATCTTGGAGACGCTTTAGAATATCCCCTTCTTCTGGTGAGAGTCCTACAGGGGTTGTAGGGAGACCTCCCGCAGGTAGACCTCCAGGTACAGGAGAGGGTTGTCCTTGTCCCTGTCCTTCAGCACAGGAGCTTCCAGGTTTACCTAAGTGGAATAGACAGAGACTACTATTTTCATTAAATAAATATCCAATCAATAATACAATCACTATTGTCATCCAAAATGCAACAAGTACATTTCGTGTACCCATAAATAACACGACAAAAATCAGGAAACGCCGAATCCAAGCATTTTGGAAAAATTGCTCTTGACCCTTTGTAACTTCGAGGGCTAAGAAGCGACCTCCTAAATTCAAGAGAATCATCATCACTCCAATAAAATACGGATTACTATTGATGGTCATTAGTAATGCGTCAAGGGGGTCTATTACTGGCGCAGCAGCAATACCCAGAGCGGCCGTCGGGACACTCATCCTAATGTTAGATACGACTTGATAAAGTGTCCATATCATTCAAGTAAAAGAAAACAACGAGGCCGAGAGCGAGTCCAACGCGAGGGCACCACCACGTTCCAAGTCCTACGAGGCCAACCACAATCAACCGCCAATACGGCTGTTTGTAGAGTTCAACGAGACGATGAGGATAATGAACTTCAAACACGGTGCTGTAGAGCGCAACATACACGAGTAACAGAGTCACTGTAGCTGTACGCAACCATCCTTCTTCTTTCGTTCCTGCGGTAAAGAGATTTCCTAGCTTCATGTCCTGTACGGACTCCTAGTGTATCAGGAGAAACTCACTTGCTGCTAGGTGAACCATATCCAGTACCCATATTGCGTTCACTCAAATCTTGAACAGCAGTTGTATTGACATCTTTTTCACGAATCAAGAACGGATTTTCACCAAGTACCTTTTCACTAAACCACCGATGTTTATCTGTGACAATGCTTGTTCCATCAGAGTCGGTTAAGAATACAGGGACAACAAGGTCTGTCATTCCCTCTGTTCCAGTTCCAGAACGTAGAGCACGACTTACAATGAGTGCGTAGGCAAGTACTGCGAGGATTCCATGTAGCCATCCGTAGCAAGCAGTTATACCAATGACAACAAAAAGACCAAGTACTTGATATTTCATTGAGCGCATACGCTTGAGCACAGAAAACGGAACTCGGGAGCTGTATACACTCACAAGCACAAGAGCCAAAAGTAAGAAATGACCAGACATTACTGAGATTTCATCCTTTACACTCATACGATTTCCACCAGTTTGGGGCGTTACAGGAAGACCTGCCATCTATTGTAGTCTAGTGAAAGGGAGTACGAACTTGAGTATCGATATTTCTTACATTGGAAATTTTATACTGGCATCCATGTTCCATAAATCTGGCACGAGCATTTCCAAGTTGGCCTACACAAATCGGATTTCCAGATTTTAGACAATTCAAATATGTCTTATAAGCTAGTGTTGCTAAATCTACACTATTGGCTGGTGTAGGAATCCCCATTCCTTGTTGATTTGTCGCCCAGTCTTCGCGAAATACACAATTGGGTGAAAATACCTTCTCCTTGAAATCATTTAGCACCCCACTATTTTGTTCAGCACTCTTATATATATATCCGATCCATTGATTATACGCATTCGCATTAGATTGTTGTTGCTGAACTTGTTTAAAAAATGCTTCAAAGGGATTGACGAACCCTTCGGCTAAAGCCTTAGGATAAGTCTCAGATGAGACGAACCCTTCGGCTAAAGCCTTAGGATAAGTCTCAGATGAGACGAACCCCTCAATAGCCAACACCCGCGCAGCATAAGAGGATACAATAAGAATCGCCACAAAAATGAGCGCAAGCGATACCAACGAGCGCATTAGCTCTTCCTAATTTCCTCCGTTATTTACCTCTAGCTTCACTAGGAGTCCTTACAGGACATGGATGGATGTTCATTGAATGATGCATTTCCTTCTGGGGGAGTTGGTTCCGTAGACTGTTTGGAGACGAAAGCTGGGGATATCTCGCGCCGTCAAGAGAAGAAAAAAGCCAGAAGATGTCGGGGTCCGGCTTTACAATATCTCAATAGTGGATGGAACAATGTTGGTCCTGTTAATCCCGACACACCGACAGCTCCGATTACAGCGTATCCTCAGACCAATCCGAAAACAGATATGATGCAACACGCCCCTATAACACAGCAGTACGACTATGAGACCTTTGTGGGTGGGATGGATGATCTTCCCGCGATTCGTCGCGATACAGAGGGACCAAATGCCCTCCAGTCTTCCGCATCCCCATCTTTCTTTGGTGCAAGCCCCGATGAGACACCGAACAATGTTGGTGTTGCGCCTAAGAAGGGTCTTGTAGAGACCTTCACATCTGGGAATGCCCCCTTTATGAATGTAATTGGTGAGGATGAGACCTATCGCTTGACTCCTGACTTTGGTTCAGCATTTGGCAGCAAGGGAGCGCAAAAGGCTTCAGCTCTACCTCTTGGGTCTGGCCCAAGTCCGACAAGTAAAGAGACAGCGTATTTAACACCGACATCAATGATGCCTAGTGGAACACTGCCATTTCCAAATGTAGATAATTTCTGGAAAGACCACGCCCTTTCTGGAGGTCAAAGCTCCTTCTTTGCTCACTTGAAGGCACCTGGTGGTACTCCAACTGGTCCTGTAAATGAACCTGAGGCTGCTACGGATGTCCCTGCGAGCCGCCGTGAGGTATTGACAAAGTTGGACCAAATCTTTGCCCGTTTGGATGATATGGAGCAGTCAAAGAGTGAAAATTCTCAAACAGAAGTTCTATTGTTTATCTTGACTGGTCTTGGTGTCATCTTCTTAATGGATATTGGATGCCGTGCAGCTGCATTGGCAGGTCGTCGTTGATTAGTGCTTGGTGTTCAAGCCGAAATCAATTGGTTGTACTACTTACGAGTTTTGCGTGTCTTGCGATATAGGGTTCTGCTGCGACGAGACTTGCCACCCTTGAAGAGTCCCTTGAATCGTGCACCCAGACCAGGTTTAGCCTTTTTGGCAGCTTCTTTTGCGGCCTTGAGTTTCTGTTCAGACTCTGCTAGAGCAACTTTTTGCTCATTCTTTTGGCGTTTAAGATTCTCTTGTTGTTGCTTCACCACATTTTCCAAGTGCTTTTGCTCTTCTTTAGCCTCACGAGCAGCAATATTCTTCAAGCTCTGTTCAGATTCCTTCTTCTGACGTTCTGATGCGGCTTGTTTTGCCTTTGTCAGGTTGATATAGTATTGCTGCTTTTTCTTGGCTTCCTGTTGCTCTACATAGGTACGAAGTGTGCGCTGGAAAGCCTTAGGCCGCTCCTGTGACTCGTAATTGTAGCGCTTGAGGATGCTGTTGGGCGAATTTCCACGAATCCGAATAGGCTTTTCATTAACCATAAAGTTGGCATAGTAGCGCTGTCCTGCCTTGCGGGTGAGGTTTGTTCTGAATTTTGCTGATTTTCCACTGCGATTTCCTTTGAAATTTTTGGGATTATTTTCAACAACAGTGGCCTTCTCAAGATTTGCTGAAATAGCCTCAGACGCAAGTGTATTGGGGCCAGGCGCCTCTACAGGGGCAGTTGCTGTAGCATAATTGGGTTGAATGGCTGATAGAGGATTTTCCGAGTTATTTGCTATAGTTTCAGCAGTGTCAGGTGTAGGAACATTTGGTGAAGGAGGCTCCTCTGCTGAAGAAGCTGCTGGAACTGAAATCTGCTTTGGCTTTCCTGATTCTTTTGCAATTGCGTCATCAATATCAGCAATGAGCGCATTTACGTTGGCATTTCCAGTAGACTTTACATTAGGCTTTACTGTGGGTTTAGGAGCTTCAGATGCGACCTCTGCCTCCAATTCAGCAACAAGCGCGGCATTTTCAGCAGCCTCCTTATTTGCTTTTGTAGCTGCCGCAGGATTCGTAGCTCTCCATTCCGCAGCAGCGCGTTCGTATTCCTCTTCAACCTCGTCGCCTAATACACTCGGTGTAGCTACAGCATCTTCCACATTATGATTGAGCACAGCACGCACAACTTGATGGACCGCCCAACACTTTTTATCGACAATTCCAGCATTGATTCCTTCACATTGAGGGAGCTGTTCCAAAAATGCTTTTTTAACATCATCAGTTACCTTTGTTGCCAATGGCTGACCAGGAGCTAGCGCATACTCAGATAAAATCTTGAGTTGCGCTTCAGTCCACGCTCCGCCCTTCTGACCACCACCACGCATAACATGAATAGGAGCAGAAGAGGCACCAGGATCGGGCAATAGAGATGCGTTAGGATTAAAACCAGGTGGTGCGGACATAACCAGCGCCTATCTACTGTAAGTGCGTATTCTAAGTGGCTTAAGAATTCCCTACATCGTGTAATAGCTATGGAAGAAGTGATCTCCATTGAAACTACAATCAACGATACGCGCAAGCGAAAGATTCCTTGCCGTCGTGAGCTACTGATTTTGAGTCTTCAACGCTTTTATGCACAACGAGATGATATTCAAAGTCTGATTCCGATTCTTCAAGGTAATGGTGACCTCTCACTGCGTCTGATTGATTGGTTCGTGACGAATTATGCCAAGAAGCACCACGTCAGTTACCTCTTAAATCAACAAGAGTTTGTGGTGTATTTGAATTATAAAAGTCAACTCAAGGCATATTCTAAGAAGCTCTTTGACCCATTTTGTCGTCGTGAGCGGATTCTGTTTCAGTGTGGAACTCACGAACCATTTGAAACAACTGTTGGGCAACTAAACTTTTTCCGTTGGGCATTTGAGAAGAATATTCTGCCGTATATGCGTGACCATCTCGCAGATATTCTACGCGAGGAGAAACTCAGCCGAGCCAATGGAACTCAGAGTTCAGTTAGTTCAACAAGCTCACTGGAGTCAACACAATCGGCTCAAAGTTCCATAACAGCTTCCACGTCGTCTAGTAAATCCACGAGGCGGCGTAGAACAGAAAAGGTGCCGAGTTCGGCCAAGATGTTGCTCAAGCAAGAAACGGAAATTCTACTGACGTTTGACTGAGAATTCATCCGAAGACCGCCTTCATGGTTTGGAGACTAAAGTCTCTAAACTACTCAGGGCCACATTTATCTAAACGTGGCCTTCATGGTGCCTCTGGCATTATTCAAGCCTATTCAGGGCAGTGTTTCAACGAAACACTGCCTTCATGTCATTCAGTTTTGGCCTCATTGCTGCCAGCACATCAACCGCCTTTTCATAAGTTGCTTTCACCTCAGCTTCTGGAACATGACGAGAGTCAAAGTTGCGACTCAATAGCCGATTGCTCACGGTCTGGTCACGAGGTGGATTGTATTCATAAACTGCGGATTGTAATTCACGAGCCACGTTGCGTGGGTCGCGTGTTACATCAAACTTTTGAAAATAGGGATTGGCCAACGACTGTTGTCCATTGACTACATATGGCTGACTCTGACGATAGTCCTTTGTCACAGTTCGTGTATTGATTGGATTCATATCCATTTGGGCAGCCTGGCGCTGGATATCAGGAAAATTCTGACTCGGACCAGGAGCATCTGTTTGCCAGTACTCAAATTGTCGGGCATTAAATACATCTCGTATTGGCTGTTCACGCCGACTACGGAGACTAAATTGCGGCATAACAAGCGGAGGACCACTTGCAATTTGAATGTGCTCCATTCACACTATCTAAACTCAGGACCATCTTTTCTGGTCAGGAGTAACCGTAATGAACACAGTACAATATGTTGTATATGCCAAAGAGCCTCCAAAGCAATATACTGGATTACTTGGAGAGCTGGATGTTCATGTAATTCACCTCTTTCTCGTTGGTGGCGAACAAGGTATTGTAGAACAATCTCACAAGAATCCTGTTAAATTTTACACAGAATTTCTTGAAGAACAAGATATGGTAATTAAATCTGCTCGAATTGATACAACAAAACCCTATGCCCGTGTCTATATTGAAATTGACGCTGAGCAAACAAACCTTGAAGAATACACACAAGCTCGTGATTGTGATCCAAAAGATAAAGATGTGCTGGCATGGAAGACCTTCTGGGTCACCTGTCAAAAGGGAACAACAACAGAATGTCTTGGACTGGGAGCAGTAGCGAGCAAAAAGACACTCTTTCAAGGGAAACACCCACTATATCTTCAAACACTCTTTAATACCATTCTTTCGGGCTAAAGAACAATTACACTATTAGTTTAGGATATTATGAACTTTCTTGCAAAGACACGCAAGAGAGCAACAGATGTAAGTGGAGAATTTGCTGGATTACTCAATGATCGTGCTGAGCAATTTATGAATTTTCTGACGACAAATGCAGATACTGCGTATACTCGTCCTTGGCATAAATTAGAAGCTGGAATTCGTAAGAATCGTCTGCGCCTTTTTGCCGCTGAAGAAGCTGAGCGATTTAATTTCTCTGCCGATGAACAACAACGATTGTTTGATACCCTTATGAAAGCGCTGGAAAAGAAGCAACTAACCAGTAAATCAACCGTTATATATGATCAAGACCAGCAAAAAATTCTGGAAATTAAGGGGTTTAGTTTTCACAAGTCTGCCGATGGAAATGTTCAGTTTCAGTTCAGTGAGCGCAAAACAGGAACAATGCGTCGTAAATCTGAGCCTAAGCAGCTAGCACAAGCTTCTTCTAAGGAGCCTACCCCACAAAATTGAAGCATGCAATTTCAATTTAGCGCATTCAAGTGTATGCTGATGAACGTTGTGGAGTTTCTCTCGCATCATCCTTTACCAAGTGTGGATGGTGTGAGCGTAGATACATGGAGGGATGAATGTCAGACCATTTGGGAAACGTGGGCATCCTGTCTTCCTGATGATGAGGAATGTATCGGCCGACACCTCTTGGAGATTCTTCTGGATGCCCAAGAACATCTGATTCAGGAGTCGGCAACAAGTGTATACGCTACTCCTAAGTGGTCAATGGAACAGCGAAAGACACTTGTTGCTCATCTTCTTGAACGGCCGCAAGTAGAACAACGAACTCATGAGTGGTATATGGAAGCGGCAAATCTTCTTACTGCGAGTCAAATTGGAACTATCTTCAAGGGGCCTCTAACACGAGCTCGTCTTGTGATGGATAAGGCGACTGCAAATGTGGATACGAGTGGGCGCAGAACTGTTGTACTCACAGCAGAACTGAATGCCTTCACTTGGGGCATTCGATTTGAACCTGTGGTCAGCCAAATCTATTGCCATTTGACTAACTCTGTTGTTTCTGAACTTGGACGACTTAAGCATAAGACAGAAGCCCATCTCGCAGCAAGTCCTGATGGTCTTGTTACGGAAGGTCCACCTGATCGATATGGACGATTTGTAGAATTCAAGGCACCTGTTTCACGAGCGATTCTGAATACTATTCCAGATGACTACTACCATCAAATGCAACTTCAGATGGAAGTAGGAAATGTGGAAGAATGCGACTATCTAGAAGTCAAATTTAACTCGCAATACAATTCTAAGCCACCAATCCATCCTGAAGCTCCAGTGTATACAGGATATATCACGACAATTGGTAATGAAGAAGGGTCTCCAATACGCTATCACTATAGTCCACTTAATGAGCAAGATGAACCTACTCTTGCGCAAGATGAGCAGATTCTTGAGTCAACATATTGGACGTGTTCCCAGTGGTTTCTGACAACGGTTCCACGCTCAACCACGTGGTGGAAGTCAGCAAAATCTGCGATTGATGCCTTCTGGGCAGATGTAGAACTTGCTCGTCAAGGGAAGTTTGTTGTTCAGGGCACTCCGCGCAAGAAGAAGGCACCTGTATGTTTAATTGTTGAGGAGCCTTCCGAAGTGCTTTCCAGTGTAATTGTCGAGTAGTAAGAAGACCATCCTCACGATTACACAGTGTTTTTGGATGCCGAACCCAATTCCACCAGCGACGCCATTGCCTTTGGAGCCGCAAAAATGCTGGAAATATATCAGTCCAACTTGTGCGGATACACCGTAAAAGTTCTACTTTTTCTGCTCGTTCAAAAGGGATAGAGTGTACATTAATTCCTCGTGCATAGTAGCACGACTGTCCGTGCGTAACACAGTGTATGAGATAGTATACTGTATTACTCATTAGTATTATATACATAAAATTGGCCTAATGAAAGTCGCACCATCAAGTATAGAGAATGCGATGGGCATCAAAGCATTAATCGCCACACTCTGGCTTGCTTGGGCAACCACAAGTCAACCGCAGGAAATTCATCAAGCCATTGTACAGTATGGCACAACAGGACGTAGTCTGATTGTGGATGCAATTCTTCCCACTCTCACTGCTACTAGCTCTCGTACAGCAACTCGTACAGGAACGACAACTCGCTCAAGTGTAGCAACAGCAATGTCGACCATCACAGCGTTTCCCACACGTACAGCATTCATTTCAGATACTGCTACACGTACAGCCGCATTGTCTAGAACATCCACATCTTCTACAACAGTAAGTCGGACATCCACTTCAAGTCGTACATCAACTGGTTCTACTACAACAACACGAACAACAACAGTGTCTCGCACAACTTCAGCATCTTCTGGTAGAACAAAATCAGCTACGACTAGTTCTTCAACTACTGCTTCTTCACGTTCTTCACGAAGCTCCTCTTCAACAACCTCAGCAAGTGCTTCATTGCGATCTTCACGAACAGCATCGGCGACGACAACAAGTAGTTTAACAACAACCTCTACACGAACAAGTTCTGCGTCTCCAAAGCGTTCAGGATCCTCTAGAGTGTCACCAACGAGTTCATCGTCAAATTCAGTTTCAGCCTCTACAAGGTCAACACGAAGTGCTTCAGTAAGTTCTATTCTAAGTCGTTCAACACATTCTACTCCATCAATTACAGCATCTTCCACTCAATCTGCTAGTTCACGGAAATCCTTTACTATTACAGCAACTGCTGCGAGAAGTAAATCAGCGACTGCTTCTGGAACAGTTACACGAACAGCCTCTACATCTCGCACAAGTACTGCGATTCCTTCAAAAACAGGAAGTAAGACAACAACACGCACATCTACAACAACCGCTACTCTTTCAGTTGGCCCACGACCGAGTCAAACGGCTTCAGCAACATCAAAGGAGTCAAAGTCAGCAAGTACTACAGGAACTGTGACAGCTTCTATTGCTTCAACAAAATCTAGCACTGCTTCATCGACCGTGAGCACAAGCATAACTGGAACAGCCTCACAACGACCGAGTCGCTCAATCACAGCAAGTTCTATTCAAAGCAAATCCTCTGTCCAATCAATAACACAAACCTCTTCAGCTAGACAAAGCAGGTCATCTACCTCTTCTGTAACATCTACAGGGTCTATGTTAACTTCAAGGTCTTCTACAACATCTGTGACAGGAACAACAACATCAACAGGTTCACGAACCAGTTCGGTCTCTTCAACTGGTTCAAGGTCTATTTCAGTGTCTAGGTCTACTACAGGTTCAGGATCATCTTCACGGTCTCCTCGTCAAACTCCTTCTGGAACACTTTCAGTATCTTCTTCTGCCCAGTCTACACTAACCGCAAGTCATACCTCTCGGCTTTCCTCTACTGCAGCACACTCTAGTACGTCTACGACCAGTCTGACACGGTCCGCTTCTACAACTGCGAGTTCGTCTGATAGTTGGTCTACATCGGCCTCTGCGAGCAGTTCTGGAAGTCATTCTGCTTCAATAAGCCCTTCTCAAACAGGATCTGGAACAGAGACAAAGCGGCCTCCAACACCCACAGGAACAATGACAACAACATCTAGTCGCACTGGAACAGGGTCAATATCTGGAACAAAATCCCCCTCTGTATCTGGTTCCTATTCCGCTACAACGACTACTTCACGCACTGGAACGGTGAGTGTAACAATGAGTAGGACTATTTCGGCTAGCAAGTCAGTCTCTGGCTCAACGACAGGGACTCCGTCGGTATCAGTATCTCACTCTGCGTCTTCTGTTGGTTCAGTTACTGCTTCAAGTTCTGTAAGTATGAGTCCATCTGCCTCAACGACAGGGTCTGCCTTTGGAACCTGGACAGGTTCAGCATCACAGAGTCTTTCCAAGACAAGTACTGCTTCAGTATCTGTGTCTAGCTCTGGAAGTGGTTCAACTTCAGGATCTGACTCAGGGAGTAGTTCTACAACGACATCAGGTTCAGTCACTCATAGTGTTTCACCCTCTCCTCATGTAAGTTTTAGTCCTGTAGAAACACTCAGTATATCTTCTTCTACATCTGTCTCTGGTTCTAGTTCTGTCTCTGTAACACATACTGTATCACACTCAGTGACAACATCTCCCTCTATATCCACAACACGCTCAGCACTAGTTTCCATTACTCCTTCTTCTTCTGGGTCATTTACACAATCTGTATTGGGTTCTGTTACTCTTTCTCCTTCTTCTTCCAACACACGGTCGGCAGTTGTCTCCATTACTTCTTCTCCTTCATCTACGCCATCTATTTCTGGGTCCAGCTCTAGTTCTATAACATTCACTGTGTCACCTTCTGTGCCTACAACACGCTCGGCATTGGGTTCTATTACTTCTTCTCCTTCTCCCTCTAACACACGGTCAGCATTGGTCTCTATTACACCATCTCCTTCTGTCTCAACAACTCAGTCTGCATATCCCTCTTGGACAAACTCACCTTCCCCTTCATCCACTCGTTCAGCATCTCGTTCTTCTATAGTAAGTAATTCACCGAGTGCCTCAGTCAGTGCCTCTGTATCAGCATCGCCAAGTCCATCGCGGTCTCGCAGCTCACTGCGGTCGCAGTCGACACGTCCTTCAGTTTCTGTGTCACCTCTACCTTCTTGGACTCCTACAGGGTATCCTTCCTTGTCTAATAGCCCTTCAGAGACAGCAACTAGAACCCTCTCAGCGACACCAACTTCCACCCAGACTCCTTCTACAACTCCTACATTGTCTGCTACACCAACTTCCTCTATGACATCAAGTGAGACTCCATCTGGAACCACTTCTATTACACCTTCTGGAACATCATCAATGACATCCAGTGAAACTCCTTCAGCGACCCCCTCTCACACTACAACACCTTCCACAACTCCTACACTGTCTGCTACACCAACCTCTTCAGGAACTTCAAGTGAAACTGCTACACAAACACAAACACCATCTACTACACAATCCCTATCAGCATCACCAACATCCAGTATAACACCTTCCTCTACATCATCAAGTACTGCTTCACCAACTCTCTCTGCTACTCCATCAATGACACCAACTCAGAGTACAACCTCTACATCAACCCTCACTGCCAGTCAAACAACCTCTAGAACTGCCTCAGAGACGGCATCTAGTACTGCAACACAAACTCCATCTGGAACACCGTCTCAAACATCCTCAATTACACCATCTGGCACTCCATCACGAACATCTTCTGGAACGCAAACTTCTACTCCATCACGAACAAGTTCAATTACACCTTCCACAACAACGACTCAGACGCTTACCGCAACAGCAACTTCCTCTGGAACATCAACACAGAGTCCAACCCGTTCTAGAACACCCTCTGGTACACCGAGTATTACATCTACAACAACACTTACCGCAACAAGGACAACAACTGGAACGTCAAGTCGCTCTGGAACAGCTACAGGAACTCCGTCACGGACGGCGACAAGTTCACGTACTGCGTCAATTACCCCATCGCAAACTCCAACTCCATCCAGAACACCGTCCAATACGGCTTCTCGTAGTGGTTCAGGAACAAGCACGACAACCATAACAGGGTCTCGGTCAGGAACCCCGTCTCAAACACCCTCACGGTCAGGAAGCCAATCAGGAACACCCTCTAGAACACCCTCACGTTCTGGCACACCTTCAGTAACTCCTTCACAAACACCTTCACGTTCAGCAACACCCTCAGCAACACCCTCTAGAACAGCAAGTATAACCTCCTCTGTAACATCTACTGGAACTCGTACCCCAAGTCAAGGAGCCTCTGTATCGCAAACTCCATCCCCTACGCTCTCAGCATCACGCTCTGTAACTGGAACTGCATCAGGTACTCCAACGCGGTCAGGTACACCATCCATTACACCCTCAGGAACTATAACTAGAACAAGAACTACAACAATTACAGCATCACGTTCATTTACACCGACAAGATCACCATCTCAAACTCCTTCACGGTCAGGAACACCCTCTGGAACTCCATCTAAAACATCTAGTGGAACAACTACAAGGACATCAACAGGGACACCAACCCCAAGTCAAGGGTCATCATTGTCTAATACGCCTACACAGACGCCTTCAAGAACAGCATCCATTACCCCATCTGGAACTAGTACATCAACAAGATCTCCTTCAGGAACACCTAGTAGATCAGGTACATCTACAGGAACTCGTTCTCGTTCATCAACCATTACTGGATCAACAACAATTACCCCTTCAAGATCCCTAACTCCTTCTGGAACTCCAAGTCGTTCAGGAACAGCAACTGGTACGCCATCAAGAACACGAACAACAACGATTACGGGGTCAACAACAAAAACACCTTCCCGTTCTCAAACACCTTCAAGAAGCCCATCAAGAACACGCACACCTACAGCAACTCCCTCACGGACTAGACTATAATTTCTAGGAGCATACAATAATGCTTATAGAAAGTTTTTGCGTACACCTCTCTTAGACCTGTACAGGAGCAGCCGTTGGCTTGTCCTTCCAGCTCTTAGACCTGTACAGGAGCAGCCGTTGGCTTGTCCCTATAGAAATCCAGAATCAAATCGTGATTCGGCGCACTACAACTCTCAGGAGTCCCGTGCTTGTAGTTATTTGTTCGTTGAGCATACATTCCACCGCGCTCAAGAGTGCGCGCATAATCCACCTGGTAGCATTGCTGAGATGTCGGCCCCGTTGCCACACGAGGTTCAGGTTTGCTAGGAATCCAGTCATTCAGCAAATCATAACTGGGTAACTCCAAGCCCATCTTATATGGCGCAGCATCATCCAGAACACGTGGGCACTCGCCAACAGCGGGCTTTGCTACGGCTTCGGGAGACGGCAACCATTGTTGTAGGGGAATCCTATTTTCAAAGTCTGTGTGTAAATACTTGTTCTCACTAAAATCCTGGAAGCCCTCAGGAATATTTCCAGGTCCCATCTTCCATGTGGCCTCTAGTCGTGGACGCACGATATTCCAGGTATATTTGAGTTGGTATTGTTCCACCGCCATCACAATGGCAATTATCGCAAATAATGCAAACACGGCGATAAGAGCGCCCATCCTATTCTGAACCCAAGAAAAGACGCAACAAAAAAATTGGTTGCCCACATCACGCCATTTGCGCTACGGACAATACATGGATTTCTCTAGCACTCGTAGCATGCAGGTCGTGAAGCGCAGCGGTGAGCGTGAGGAGGTCAGCTTCGACAAGGTTCTGGAGCGCATTCGTCGTGCAGCAGAGGGACTTACGGTCAATCCCACTGCCATTGCTCAGAAGGTACTTGCTCAAATCTACGATGGAGTCCGCACGACTCAGCTCGATGAACTGACGAGTCAGCTCGCTACCAGTCTTTGTACCGTCCATCCTGACTATGGTACACTTGCTGCACGCATCATCATCAGTAATCACCAGAAGAACACTGAGGCATCCTTTGTCTCTGTGATGCGCCAGCTGGCCAATCAGACCGCTCCGAAGACCGGTGAGCCCGTCAGTTATATTGACAAGTCCCTTGTAGCATTCGCAGAAGAACACGCGGAAGCAATTGAAGCCAAGATTGACCACTCTCGCGACTATCTGCTGGATTACTTTGGGTTCAAGACACTAGAAAAGTCGTATCTCCTCAAGACCTCTTCTGGAGTTATTCTGGAACGCCCTCAACATCTCTGGATGCGCGTCAGTCTAGCCCTCTGGGCCAATACTCCTGGTGGCATTGAGCGTGCCTTTGACACCTATGACCTGATGAGCCAGAAATACTTCACGCACGCTACGCCGACTCTCTTTAATGCTGGAACCCCTCGCCAACAGCTCTCCTCTTGCTTCCTTCTGGCAATGAATGATGATAGTATTGCTGGAATCTACAAGACGCTCTCTGACTGCGCGCTCATCAGTAAGTATGCTGGTGGTATTGGCCTCCATTGCCATAATGTCCGTGCTAAAGGGTCTATCATTCGTGGTACGAATGGAACCAGTAATGGTCTAGTGCCGATGCTCCGTGTCTTTAACAATACAGCTCGTTATGTGGATCAGTGTTTCACTCCTGATACGTTGATTTATACAAAGGCTGGTGTGAAACCGATTGAAGACGTCTCTGTAACGGATGAAGTTCTCACCAGTACAGGTGACTATCGTGCTGTCAACCAACCCGTTCGTCACGAGTATAAAGGTACTATTCTCAAAGTACAGGTCAAGAATGCAATCTCATCCATTCGTGTGACTCCTGAACACCAGATTCTAGCACTTCAAGGTCAAAAGAAGGGCCTCAACTTTGATGTCATCCGTAATCGACTAGAGAAGAACCTTGCCACCGTTCAATTTACAGATGCACAAGATCTTCAAGTTGGAGACTTTGTAGTGTACACAGTCCCAACCTATTGTGTTGACATTGAAAGGCTCTCAGAGGATGACTGTCGTATGTATGGAATTCTGTTGGGTGATGGACACCTCTCAGATAACATGGCACATGTAACCCTTCATTCTGAGAAAAAGAAGGACGTTGCGGACTTTGTAATCAACTATCTTGAGAGTCGTGGAATCAAAACGTTTGTAACAGAGAGAGAGGAACTAACAATTCGGATCCGCTGGTCACCAAATAATCCCTCCTTCAAATTCACTCGTAGCCAACTCTATGATTCAACTAAGGAGAAACACATTGACACTGCATTCCTTCATCTTCCTCTTACCAAAATCGCACAAGTAGTACGTGGTCTTCTAGAAACGGATGGAACTATTGGTACAAAGGAAGTAACTCTAGAGATGACAAGTGATAATGTGATTGAAGGAGTTCGCTATATGCTTCTGCGTCTTGGGACACTGGCATCTGGTTATGACCGTAACCGTATTGGAAATGTCAGCAGTTATAAAAATATTACCACACAAAAGACTTCAAAATCTCTTCGTATTCCTCGTATTCCTGAGATTATGAAATTCTTCTCAGAGTCTCCCGCAAGTGAATACATGACATACTTCAAATATGAAAATAAGTTATTCAGTCGTATTGAGAGTATTGATGAAGAAGAATACGAAGGAACTGTTCATGACTTTGAAATCGCAGATCCTCATGATTATACTGTAGCGCATTTAGGTGTAGCCCATAATGGTGGTGGAAAACGTAATGGAAGCTTTGCAATGTATCTGGAGCCTTGGCATGCGGATGTGGAAGACTTTCTCAAGCTGAAGCTGAATACTGGCTCAGAGGAGGATCGTGCTCGTGATCTCTTCTATGCTCTCTGGATTTCAGATCTCTTTATGAAGCGTGTGGAGGAGGATGGTCAGTGGACACTCTTCTGCCCTTCTGAGGCTCCTGGTCTGGCTGATGTTCACAGTGCCGAGTTTGAGGAGCTCTACACTCGCTATGAGCGTGAGGGTCGTGGTCGCAAGACGATTTCTGCCCAGAAGCTGTGGTTTCAGATTCTAGATACACAGATGGAGACTGGTACTCCTTATCTCCTCTATAAGGATCCTGCCAATGCCAAGAGCAATCAGCAGAATCTGGGAACCATCAAGTCCTCAAATTTATGTACAGAGGTCATTGAGTACAGTGATGCCAATGAGACGGCTGTGTGCAATCTAGCCTCAATTGGTCTCCCTGCCTTTGTGGAGAATAAGCAGTTTAACTATGACAAGCTCCGCGAGGTAGTCTCAGTTGCCACGCGCAATCTGAATCGTGTGATTGACATTAATTACTATCCCACTCCTGAGACAAAGCGTAGCAATATGCGCCATCGCCCTATTGGTCTAGGTATTCAGGGTCTGGCTGATGTCTTTGCTCTGATGGAACTAGAATGGGATTCTCCTGCTGCCGCAGAAGTCAATCAGCTCATCTTTGAGCACATGTATTATGCAGCAGTCCAAGAGTCAGTGCGTGGAGCAATGGAAGAGGGTCCATATGAGACCTTCAAGGGTAGTCCCGCATCAGAGGGTCGTCTCCAACCTGACCTGTGGGGTATCATCCCTATTAGCGAGAGCAATAAGACGCTAGATTGGGAGAGCCTACGCACCTATGTGAAGCGTCATGGAATCCGCAACTCGCTTCTGGTTGCTCCTATGCCGACTGCTTCAACAAGCCAGATTCTAGGCTACAATGAGTGCTTTGAGCCCTTCACCTCAAACATCTATACCCGTCGCACTCTTGCTGGTGAGTATATTGTCATCAACAAGTATCTCCTCAAGACGCTCATTGCTCAGGGTATCTGGACAGAAGAGCTCAAGCAGAAAATTATTGCTCAGAACGGCAGTGTTCAGGGTATCCAGGAAATTCCTGATTCCATCCAGTCCCTATATCGCACGGCGTGGGAGCTCAAGCAGCGTACTCTGATTGACCATGCGGCGGCACGCGGACCCTTCATCTGCCAGAGCCAGAGCCTCAATCTCTTTGTTGCCGATCCGTCTGTTGCCAAGCTATCCTCGATGCACTTCTACTCGTGGAAGAAGGGACTCAAGACGGGTTGCTACTACCTCCGCACAAAGTCAGCTGTAATGGCACAGAAGTTCACAGTCGACCCACGACTCCTTGCTGAGATGGCCTCTAAGGATGACAAGCAAGCCACGCAAGTCGTGAGTACTGTAACAGTGACAGTCAAAGAGACACGCAAGGAGCTACTGGATCGCCTCGCACGAGAGTATGAGGAGGAACAGCAAAAGGCAAAGGAGGCCGCAGAACGCGGTGAAGGTTGTCTGCTGTGCTCTTCTTAGAGTCTATTTAGTTCTCCGACGAAACTGGTCACTAATACGGTTTATTTTTTCTGGTTGTGTAGGTTAATCACACAAACAGAAAACATCAGGACAAATCAGGATGGTCCACGAGAAACTCAAGGCGGACCCTGCTGTATCACAAGTAGGTAAAGAAGTCAGTGAATCTGAAGTCCTTCGTCAAATAGAAAATGCTAAGCAATATTTACAAGCCAATAAGGATGTGATTGCTGAGCGCGTCTATGACGCAATGGATGGATTTAGTCGTTCTGTTCTTGGTCTACAAGGAACTGGCGCAGGATGGGCAAAAGAGGCAACAACTGCTGCAGGGGATGTCTTATGGCCTGAGGCGAGTGCTGAAGTAGTTGAAGCAGCTCTGCCAATTGCCATCCAAGCTGGTGGAGCATTTTCCGTCAAGGGAATTACATTAAAAGCAGATAGCCAACTGATTCAACCACTTGGTGAAATGCCGACGATTAGTTTGGATGGAATTTTTAAACAAGTCAAGGACTACCTCGCTTCAATTGATGAAAAGAATCGTGAATTGGCAGCAGCAATTGGACCAGTCGCACTTGTAAATAAGATGGACCGCGATCCTGGTTTTGGTCCTATACTCCCTTATATGCCATTCCGTGTTCAAATTCCAGCACGCTCTATTCTACCGATGCTAAATGGAGTTCTAGAAAGTATTCGTTTGATGGTGACGGTTGGTAGGTTCCAAAATGATACACTGCGAAAACTCTTGTCTATTGTTCTATCAATTTTGGATGTAAGTCGCGGAGAATGGCGTGATGGGGTTATGTCTCTGCTCGGTGTCTTTTCCTCGCAAGGCTCACTTGTAGGTGTTGTAGGCAAGACATTCCGTTGGGTATACAATTTCATCAGTCCTGATATTCAAGAGCGGATTGAAGATGATTTGTACGCAGGAGGAAAATCAATGTTTGTTGGATTTTGGCTATGGCTACTCAGCGTAGCCTCTCCTGATTTTGTTCGTGCGACCATCAATAATCTTCTAGAAACGGCAAATAAGCAAATTGGAAAGTTAGAAGAAAATGTCAGTGAAATTCAGCAAAAGGCAATTGCTTCTGGCGAAGCACAGGGACTCCAAGTCACCTTTCCTGAATTTCCACTCAAACGGTTACCATCGTTTGACGACATCCAGAATTTTCAGTCTATTTTACATCGTCCTGAAGTCCAATGTTCTGCTGAATTTCAAGCTGTACTCCAACCTGCTCTAGCAATTCCACCCATAAGAATTTTATTAGAGTTGCTGAATTTTCCCACGCTTCCTGAAGATTTACAAAAGGTATGTGCTGGTCGTCCATCCACTGTTTCAGAAAGTTTAGCTGAGTCTATGACTCCTATGATTATGCCAAAACCAGAAGAGATAGTAACTGTAAAGGAAGAAGTTAAGGTAGAAGAACCTGAAGTAAAGGAACCAGAAGTCAAGAAACCTGAGGTTAAGAAGGGGGGTACGCGTCGGCGTTCTCGTCGCCCTTCAAATAAGCGTAATATGCCCACACCTGTTCATGCGGCATAGGGTGGCAAGAAATCAGCTTATCTTTGTCAACATCTGTATCATTCCACGAAGAAACACCTCGCATACGAGAGGCGTCCAACTTGACCCATTCAAGCCCTACTTGATTGGCCAAGACTGCCAGCTGTAAATCACTTGCTGCCAAGATACTCTTTTGACGCTTCTCTCCTTGTTCATCAATATAATCAACAAGTGGTGTTCCTACATCCAACCACCACCAAATAAATTCAGTAAATTTATCTAGCATTAATTGGCACGCAGAATGGGTCAAGAAAAATCCAGCACCTCCGCTGAAATATTCTACTGGTTTGCCTTCAACAGGTTCAGCTCCCATACTTCCCCCAATATATAGGAATTTACTATAGTCTAGGGTAGAGAGAGCACCAAGAGCATTGTTCACATTGAGGAATGTATCACTCCCACACACATAATAAAACGCGCATCTCTCTTCTCCATCCGTCATCAGTTCAATTCCACGCCATTGCTTAAATGTCGCAGAAATATAATCATCGCCCTGTTGGACATTGACGCAACATTTTTTCATTCCTTCTTCAATATCTTCAGGAATATCACCTACATAGAATCGCAATAGACACCCTGCCTCAATTGCATCCTTTCCCCATGTATGATAAATATCCTCTAGCTGTTGACGATACTTGTCTTTTGTTAGACAACCAAAGACAATTATCCCAAGTGGATGCATTCTATCCTCTAAGCAGCTTCCACCTTTACGCCGACAAGTCCGTGTAGGAACTCTAGTAGCTCACGAGGGAATCCCCAGAAACATCCAGGTTTACCCTCAGGAACTGCTCGGCGACTCGTATTTGACTTGTGGGTCAGAGCAACAATGATTTGTTGAGGAGGCATTTCCACTACCTGGCTCTCACGACCTGATAGGAAAGCCTCGCCCTCGGCCATAGAACTATCCTCAAAAGGGCGCTGCTCCCAGAATTTGCGAGTAAAGGTCAGGGTTGCCTCGCTACACCGCTGGCCTAGACTCAGGGTATACGGGGGAACATTGACAGCACTGATCCCAGTCATCAAATCATACATTGCAATCGTTGTACACACCGCACAATTCATCTGTTGACGACCTTTGAGCAGATAGGCAACACGGCGACGAATACTTGTATGAGGGTAGTGGTCATCATCATCCATCATCAGAAGAATATCTGCCCCAGCCTTTTCTACACCAATATTGCGCTTCTGTCCAATGCTTGTTTTCTTGTTTAGAGGAACATAGGTCACCTTGCCCTTCCACTGGTTTTGGAACCGCACAATGCGATGACTCGGTGACTCTTCCGCAGGAGAATCATCTACAACCACCCACTCAATCTTGTCGTGAGGGTAGTCTGTGCTGAGAAGATTCAAACACGCGCTCTCAATAAACTTGGGGCGGCCGTGTACTAGAGTAATTACACTAATTGAAGGGCAATCACTAGGGTTCAGGAGAGGGGGCATATGGCGAGGAAGAGGAGAGTTTGCGGCGATAGCCTCAGCAGTCTCTTTTAGAGCAGCTCCAAGAACAGCAGTAAATTCAGTCTTGCGCTTTAGTGACATATCCAGCATATTCATTGCTTCGCGCACATCAAACCCATTAAATGTCTCTAGTGCTGACTCTAGCATAGCAGTATCTACGGTGGTAAAGTCAGTAGAACAGGGTAGCCAACCAGCCTTGCTCTTCTGAAAATATTCCTTATACAAGGGCAGAGAATTTAGCATCATCCAAGCACCCTTTGCCTCTGCCTCAAGGGCAGTATAGCCTAGAGTTGAACCAGCTGAAAGGCAAATATGACCAGCTGCAGCAGTCGCAATGCGATCCTTTTCATCCTCCTTTAGAAATCCTACATGAATCTTCACATTGGGCGCAAGTTCACGGCCCTCGAGAAGTTTCTCCGTCACATAGACATTCAGAGGAGGGTATCCCTCTTTCCACAGGGGCACAATAACCTCTGCGGCAGTCCGCTTATTTGCCGAGCTACCAATAAACCAGACTAGTCCTTGACGGCTCAGCTCCTTGTAAGGCTTTGCTCCGTCTACAAACCAGGACAGTACCGCATTCAGTCGCCGAGCGCCACCTTTTGCGGTAGACTTGGCAAGAGAATCCGCATCACGGAATAGAGCAATATCAATTTGGTCCAAGTATCCCTTCCATTCCTCCACGCGCCAGTCATTGTCACCAAGCACGATGTTTGCTCGTGCCCAACTAAACCACACAGGTTGAGGAGTGCCAAGATGAATACAGACATCACACACATTCGGTGGCTCACGGACATCAAGGAGCTTTACAGGAGCCACAGGGCAGCCAACCGCGCGACCAGCAATAGGGAGCATCTTAGCCAGTGTATTGGCGTCTTTGGTAAGACCAGTACTAGTATCTTTCTTGAAGACAATTACAACTTGTAGAGCACCCGGCATTACTTGAAGAACTCTATTCAGGTTTAGACCCTTGCGTGTTGGTCTAAGCATTGTGCGCTTGATTAGTAGGAGATGACTGCGGTTCCAGTGCGAGATACTCTATTTGCATCGTGGGTTGACCCAGATGCGTGGATGGAGGTGATGAAAGGAGACCGATGGAAGAAGGTAATTGAGGAAGAGCAAAGGCTAACCCACGACTACACAACACTGCCTAGTGTAAAAGAGCTTATTCAAGACGCAGTAAACGAATACAAGCGTGCCGATGAGAAAAAGAATCCAATCCCTTTCTACACTGGGATTCTTCAAGTCTATTGGATTTCTCAATTCTTCAAACAATGGTCATTTTTGGGTTCGTCTCTACAGCGTACAGCAAGAGATATACAATCTACATCACATGGCGTATTTGTAACAACAGATGTTGGAGATGGTGCGGAAGAATTTGAGCTACAACTATGGGATAACCCTTATGCGACTAAACCTGTTTGGTCACGAAGGCCAGTTGGACCTGATATAGCTGTGTTAGATGATACTGTATATTATTTGGGGGTAAAAAATAAATTAATTTATCAAGATGTATATTGCTGTGATGCGGCTACTGGATTAAATGTTAAACGCATCTATCATGAAACAAATCCTGAAGTAAATTTGACACTTGAGCGTCATTCAACACAAACCATCCTTTTACTGGCTGAGCAATCACAACAGTTTCGTATCTATCATATTCTTGATGGCAGACTTCGGCAAATCAAAGAGAAATACTCTATTCCTCATACATGGATTCTTCCATTACTGAAAGAATTTGGAATTCAATGGATGTGGGAGGAAAAGGGACTTTTACTGACAAAACAGCATGGCCAACTTACTCTATGGAAATGTAACCAACGAGCATCGGCTAAGAAATTAATTTCTATCCCTTGCGGAGAAATTCTTGTTGACCCATTTGCAACATGGGATGGAACACTCCCCTGTCTAGTCCGTGTAAGTGAACCAACAGGGACATCCTATTACCGTCTTACTGAAACATCATTTGAACTCATTCAACCACAGGGGCCATCACCAGTCTCTATTCAACGCATTGAAGGTCGTTCTAAACATGACTATATGACAGTACATGGGTGTCTTGTTACACCTACAAAGAAGAAATCAACAGCCCTTTTAGCGATTGGCTATGGAGCCTATGGAATGCCCTCTGCAGTTGGACCTGTGATGAGTCGTTGGGCACCACTTGTGGAGCAAGGATGGGCGATTCTCTATACCTTTCCTCGTGGCGGTGGTGATCATACGGATGAATGGGCTCGCGCTGGACAACGTGATGGTCGGTGTAAAACGATTGGGGATGTGGAAGGACTGATTAAATCAGCTCAAGTGGAACTTGGTCTTGGCCCAGAGGCAACTGCTATTTATGGTCGTTCTGCTGGAGGGCTGCTTGTAGGAAATATTCTTACGAATCATCCAACTGGCGCCTTTATTGGAGCTGTGTATACTGAGGTGCCTTATGTTGATGTGTTGCGTACAACTACTAATCCCTCTTTACCATTAACAGTTCTGGAGTATAAGGAGTTTGGAAATCCTGCCAAGTCCCTTGAGGATTTCATCTGGACCACTTTACACAGTCCGGCAGATGCTGCTACAACCTTTTCAGCCCCTTCTATCTTCGTTCTAACTCGCACGGCAGTTCACGATAGTCAGGTATTTGCGTATGAATCGGTGAAATGGATACGGCGCTTGAGGAAACAGGCTCCAACAGGACTTCCTAAACTCTGTATGTTGGAATCGGATCAAGGACACTTTACCCCTCCCGATAAGGCTATCTACCAATGGGCTACGGACTGCGCGCTTTTAGAGGCGTGGAGAAAAGGAATCCTCCCTAAGATGCGTCAAAAAATGTAGGCTAGTAGTATAGAAGACGATGGAAGTTATGTCTGAAACTTTTGGTGGATACAATGTGAACAACTCGTACGCTCGCAAGAACCGTAAGAGCCGCAAGAACCGCAAGGCCTCTCGCAAGAACCGCAAGGCTTCTCGCAAGACCCGCCGCAACAACCTGGTCGGTGGCAAGCGCCGCAAGGGCTCCCGCAAGTCCCGCAAGGGTCGCAAGGGCTCCCGCAAGAGCCGCCGCAACAACATGATGGGTGGCAAGCGTCGCAAGGGTCGCAAGGGCTCTCGTAAGGGCCGCAAGGGTTCTCGCAAGGGCTCCCGCAAGAGCCGCAAGTAAACTTGTGGTTTAGACTAATGGTTAATTCATTATAGGATATCGTTTATCCATAAATGAATACTTACTTATGGCCCCGCGTCTTGCGTCCCTTACGAGACTTACGGGAACCCTTGCGCCCTTTACGACTCTTCTTTCCCCTGCGCTTACCGCCGCGCTGTTCAGGAGGAACTCGCGGTCCAGGAAACTCAAAAAATAAATCATTCCCAGTAAAGGTTTTTTCAATGTAGCGTGTATTTGTTTCATATAACCGAAGTGTAAAAAATCTGGGCTCTATTTCATCAACCGTATAGGATTGTCCTGTATATGTATATCCATTATAACGTTCACTACTATATTCTCCATTCTCATCGGCTGTTGCATGAAATACGACATAACGATATCCAGGTGTCATATTCTCGCCACTAATTCGTTTATATCCTTGTCGAATAAGCATATCAATTTCTTGTTCTTGTGTCCCTGTAAGATAATCACGGGCATTTGGTATAACAGGGGTTGGTTCAACAGCAGGAGTTGGCTCAACAACTGCTGGAGGTGCCACTGTCTCTTCGGGAAGAAAGTCATCATTTTCCCAAGACATCTCTCTACTTACGCCCACGAGTTTTATGCTTTCTGTTGCCCTTACGAGCACGAGTCTTTCTACCCTTGCGGGAACGACGACGTCCACCCCCTTGCGCAAGTGCTGCTTCAACCGCAGAGGTTACATCCGTGAGTAGATTTTCATTGTCCCCTTCTATAAGTATATTTATATGTGTTATGATAAGCATAATTGACCCAAGAACATTACGACCATTTTGTGTTTTAATTATATACGGAAACCCACGATATCTTATTCCATCTGGAAATATATGGTCACGAACAATCATCACTTCCGGGCGTCTGCTCTGCATTTCTTGGACTAGACGATCATAAAACCCATCAGGTAGCATAGCTGGTGCGGGAATTTCACGAGTAAGTCCTAGACGTCTTGGTACTGCGGCCATCTCTACTTCTCCTCTATAAATCCATAGCGCTGAATAACAATATCAGGAAACAGCTTACGAAGGTACAGTCGACGATGAAGATCGGTATAGCCGTGTTTCAGTAATCCTTCACGATGTTTCGCTGTTCCATACCCCTTACAACTCAGCAAATCATATTTTGCCGCATCAGCGACATTCTCGCTACACCACTTGACCACCCAATTGTCGTGAACCACTTTGGCCACAATACTTGCCGCAGCAATAGATAGATAGGTCGCATCACCTTCAATAATACACTCTTGCTCCACCCCTTCTTTCTCTATTCTCATCGGCAGAATTCCATCAATAAGTACCCTATATCCTTCTTCAGGGAATTCTACTTGACCATATAAGTCTTCAAGAGCACGACCGAAGGCTACCTGATTCGCCCGTGTTGCCCCCCACGTATCAATTTCAGCTGGCATAACATGACCAACACCGACCCCAATGGCATACTCACAAATTCCGCGATAGAGTTTGTCTCGGCGTGTTGAAGACAACTTCTTACTATCTTTGATATGGGGCACAAGTTCCCGATGGTGGTCGGTCCAAGCATCCTCCTCTGGCCAGCATACAGCACCAGCAACAAGAGGGCCCCACAGAGGTCCACGTCCAGCCTCATCAATTCCAACTTCTACTTTTTCGTCTTCCTTGAATCGTGTCTTGAGCATTTTCTTATATTTGAATACACAATCCAATGATTCAATTTTACCCCCCAAGTAGAAGTATGGCTGGACGAGTTACTCTCGTTACACTGCTACTGTTCTTTTTGGTAGCATTGCTGGTACACTATTTGATGTCGGCAAAGGAAGCCTTTGCTAATCCTCCGTCTACTCCTCTAACAAAGGAAACACTAAAGCAAGAATTGGACACTGTCGCAACCGAACTCTATTCCGATTATTTGAAGCTAACAAAAGAAAAAAACAGTAATGATATGATAAAAGCGCGTATTACATTATATACAGAATTACTAAATAATCTGAATGATTTATACAAGAACCTAGATTCATTTCCTATTCCATCATCCGTAACAGTACAAGATGTTCAACTTGCTAAGCAATTTATTCTTTACACACTAAGCCCTGTATATGTCAGTTCGATTACAACACCAGCAACAGTAAATGATCTTCGTTTATTTATGACTCGTCTTCAGTCCACGACTACATTATTAACTTCAAAGATTCCCTTAGTTCTGGGCTCGGTACAATCAGGGGCAGTAATCCAGCAAATAAATTCAAATGTATCATCAATCATAACTAATACAAATGTATTAATACAAAAACTCCCTATGATGAAACCAGAAGAAATTCCGGTGTTCAAGTCTGATAGATATGTTGCTACTCTAGGACTAGCGTATATGAATTATGTTATTACACCAGCGATGCTCAATGGTCCAACTACACCCGTTATTGATGCACTCCCTGTTGGCACAACGCCAAGTGGCGCAATTTCAACACTTTTACAACCTACTACGATAGCCGCAGTGACTCAACAACCTAGTACTACACCTAGCACGACTGCTTCTACAGGATTCAAGTTTTCAGAACTTGTTAAGAGTTTAATGAGCTATGATGGAATTGCTGCTGCTCAAGCCAAAGCCCAAATACAACCTTCTCCCCCTGTAAATTCAACTGTACTAGCTAGTTTACAACAAGCCACAAAGCCCCAACCAACAACAACCGATATGAATAATCTAAAAGAGTTTGTGTCCGATGAAGTTGATGCTAAACTCGCCAAGTACAAGCTTGGGCCAAAAGATGTTCAAAATATGAATGTTGTTAACCGCAAGACGAATCCTGTAACTACAGAAACTCCTAAAGCATCTTCTAATGCTTTAGAACAAGGCAAGTGGTTTCGCAATGAGAATTCGGAAGCATGTCCCTACGCGACTGGACAACAAGCAACAGGATTTCCTCAACCTAACCCGATTGATATGAATGATTATGTCCGCAAGGATAGTATTCCTTGTTGGGGATGTTCCTTAAAGTAATTACCCATCGGTAAAATTCATCAGGCCAATTAGGAAAAGGCTGACCTGATGGAGAAAGCCCTGTTATTTTTTCTAGCAGTTTTGCTTGTTGTAGCGATTGTCTATACACGGCCCAAGACAGAGGGATTTACAACCTTGATGGGAGTCAATTGGACCTCGATGGACAAAGGTACACCCCCTGCGTGCTATACTGCTCTGCCGATTAAACAGCCGACTGTGGTGAATATCGCAGAAGCTGGCGTTGGTAACATTCAGCCGAGCCCCCCGCCCGCAAGTGATTTGCCGACAGCCCCTGCTGGTCTTCGGTCAAAGGAGACACCTAACCCCTATAAGGACCCTTCTCTTGAACCTGCCAAGTATATCCGCATTTTGGGTGTGAAGGAGGATCTCCAAGCCTTCTTTGGATTCCAAGCTTCTATCTTGGAGCAACGCTCAGATCCATCAATTACGATACCCTTGAATCGTGCTCGTGCCGATATGGCCGAGTTGATTGATGTTCAGTCTGTAATGGAACGCAATCCCGGTTTACAGAGTCGCATAACAAATAAACAACTGGATGATATTCAGTCCAATTTACGTTACCTTCGCACAATGCTCTATGATTTAGAGGCTAGTGGGGCTATTCAGCCTACTGCCTTAGAGGGATTTTTCAATCCTAAGGCTTCAGCCGAAGGATTCGTCTCGTACGAGACTTATCCCAAAGCTCCCGCTGAGGGATTTGCTGATATCCAAGCCAATGATGAAATTGTGACCAAGCTTAAGGAAATGATTGCTTCCTGGACGAAAGTGAAACAACTTACCTCTGCGCCAAAGGCAACTACAGAAGCAACTTCTGGAATTTCACGGATGAACAATCTAATGGATATGTATCTGAATGGAACAGCATCGTTTACCCCAGATGAACTTCTTGAAGAACAGGTTCGTATTAAGACAGCAATTAATGACAGCACAAAAACGCTTCAGATGATTATCAAAGAGTTTAATTTGAATCTTAATCCTGCGTCAACGATTGACCTCCAACCCAAGCCCCTATCACCGATGCCTTCCTCTACTCTTCCTGAGCCAACAACACAGGTAGAATCCACAGAACAACGCGCATCGCTCAAGGAACTCCAAGACTTTCAAATCAAGGTCGTGGTGGAAATTCAACGACTCAATGCGTCTGGTACTTCTGACCCAGTCATTCAAGGGCGTCTCAATGTACTGAATCGCATCAAGGACGAAGTAGATGATGTCATAACAAAGCTTCAAAATGGGTCATATACACCCAATACGGTCCCTATTTACAAGTCTGACATTGAAAAGGCTCTTCCCATTCTTGGTAATCCCTCAAGCCCTCTCCCACAGGTGCTTCGTCAGAACAGTCTCCCTCCTGCGATTGCCAGCCTCTTTCCTGGTGGATTGAGCCCAAAGGACAATGAACAGGCCGCACAAATTACCAATGTGGTTAAGGGATATATGACAAATCTATTTGAGGGAGCTTCTTGGGGTATCAATCTGAATTTCAAGTATGATAATCCGAATATTGCCAAACTTCAAGCAAAGGCCGCCAGTATCCAAAAGCCAATGCCTCTACAGGGTCCTGCACCGACAACAGGAATTCCAGGTGTCCAACCTGGCTCTCGTCTAGAGGGTGGCAGTGTAACAGACCCTGTGTTGACTCCTAGCCCTAATGGCGTGTATCGCACAACAGACAGCTATGACTATGGCCTTCCTGGAAGCTCCATTCAACGCGAGTTTCCTCCACTGAAGGCTGGTGGCTTGGACTGGAAGACAAAAGCACAAGAAATTCGTGAGCAGATTCGTCGTCGTGGCTTGAATCCAACCCAGTTTGGAGCTCTCCCTGTAGATGCTCAAGTCAGTGAGGAATTTAGTTGGCGTGGATATACACAAATGTTGTGTAGTCGCTTGAAGACAACAAGTGATCCCGGTTTACCTGTTACTGTTGGTTGTCCTCCTGACAATTGGGCAGGGTGGAAAGACTAGGGAGCATTTATAACGATATACTAGAGTAGCGTCCCCGATGACGAAAGCAAATGTTATTGTACCTGGACTGGCCTTACTAATAGGCATCCTCATCGGTCTGGTGCTGAGTCGCTCCTTTTTAAAGCAAAAGGAGGGTTTTGCGGAGCCTGGTGTGTGGCCGAACTGTAATGCGTGTGGAAAGAGCTCACCTTGCGGTTGCCCGAGCCCTAGACCGATGTGCCCGCCTTGCCCTCCTTGCCGTGAACCTGACCTGAGCCAGTATGTGCTCAAGTCTAGCATTCCTCCTTGCGCCCCTCAACCGGATTTGAGCAAGTATATGCTGAAGACCGAGTGCCCACCGACACCTGACCTGAGCAACTATGTGTTAAAGAGCTCGGTGCCGAAACAGCAACCCGTAATTCTCGACTGCTCCAAATGTAATAAGCCGAGTGGTGAGTGCCCTCCCTGCCCTCGCCCTCGTTGCCCTGAAGTCAGATGTCCTGAGCCGACTAAGTGCCCTCCCCCTGCCCCTTGCCCTCGCCAGGTCTGCCCGCCGACGGTAGTCAAGTGCAAGGCAGAAGATGCGCCGATCCAGCAAGTACGCCCTTACTTGGCTCCATTAAGTGTTTCAGGATTTGGAATGGGCTAGACTATTGTCTCTTGAACTAAGTATATTAATTCAATTAATTATCTTTCCTTGTATTAAGATAATTAAATGGATACATGCATATCAAACGAAATTATAGAAGGACCATATTACATAACAACAATAAAACACCAATTTGAACTAACAATTAAAAAGAATAAGTATACTGATTATATTCATGTAGGAAATAAACGGTTTAACTTTTGTATTGAACTTGGTATACGTAAGGAAGATGGTATTCCAGTAAACGGTAAACTTATTCAGGTAAAAGCAGAACCAGAGTGTGGATTTCCCACATTTCTTAATCGTGGAGATTCTATTTCTATGATATTAGTAACCTTTCAATTATGTAAAGAACTATATCCTACAGTAACATCTTATGAATTTGATGATGAAAGTCATATTGATTGTGGAGTTCAGATTGACCCTTCAATGCCACCACGAAAGACAATTAAACCAATCTCTTTAGCATATCTATCTATCGCAATATATGGAAAAACTTGGTATGAACGACATTTTAATGCACGGATGATAAATTCAGCTAAATATGAACACTATAGAAAATCAATAGAACAATTACATTTTCCTATTTCAGCCAAATTTTCTAATTTTACAGAATTTATTCAAACCTATTATTTATCGCAATATGTACAAGAAACATTATCTCCATATTTTGACATTGATAAAACATGGAATGAATTTTTCTCCTCAATTCCTAAACATCTTCATTGTGATGTATTTTACAATTGGTTGCCAACCTGTATTTCAAGACTTATAGATTATTCATATTTTGATAGAGGCTGGATGATTGATATTACAACATTGCGTCAACTGAATATTAACATTACAAATAATCCAGTGTATAAAGGTGGGAAACAATCAAAAACACGCAAACGAAAGCATAGTAAACTATATTTTTCAAATACACCACATGGAAGTCTAATTTTATAGGGGAATATCAGGTAGAATGGACACTAAATATTGGGGTCCAAGTGGGTGGGCATTACTTCACCTTATTTCCTTTTCAGATAGGGCCGCGACAAGCCGAACCTTTTGGAAAATGCTTCCCTTTGTATTGCCCTGTAAATTCTGTCGCTATAGTTTAACCACTTATTACGAACAACACCCTATTCCAACACGCCAACAAGATTTTCCTCTTTGGCTGTATAAGGTTCACAATCTTGTCAATCAGAAGCTAAGAGATCAAGGACAAACCTTAGAGCCTAATCCTCCATTTGAAGCAGTCAAGGAACGATACAATGAGCTCTTAGAACAAGGATGTACAAGAACTGAATTTCCAGGATGGAACTTTCTCTTTAGTATTGCTGATAATCATCCTAATTCATCTCCTTCAAAACCAATGCCCGATACTCCAGAGCCAGCCCCGAAGAGTATTGAAGAACGTAATAAATATAATCTCTTAACTCCAAAAGAACGGATACAACATATTCGGCGATTTTGGCAAGAGCTTCCAGATGTATTGCCATTTGAAGAATGGCGTACATTATGGAAGAAATCTGCTGGGCCAATTACAAAAGCAGTACAACATCGTAAATCAACCCTTTGTTGGTTGTACAAAATTCGTTGTGCAGTAGATTCTGCTCTTGAAACGATGAGAAAACAGGACTTTTACGGCCTCTGTAAAGTCCTGCGCAACCATCGCAGTGGATGTGCTACAAATCGTCGCGCCAAGACATGTCGTCGTATACGTCAAGAAGGGTCAAGGAAAACCCGTCGCACGAAGTAGGATGGCGTCTGAATGGACAACGGCGCACACAGTAGTGGTTTTGCTTATAGCACTAGCGTGTGTGAATTACTTGACAGTAAAAATGCTCCAGAAGTCAACAGAAGGTTTTGAAGACAAACAGGAAACAGAAGACTTGTCTGTTTATACTTGGATTACAGAACCAAATTTGATCTATGATGATTTTTATGCTGGAGTCTATGACCAACTGACAAATCAAGCCGACCGCTCAAAGGCAAAAGCAACCCTATTGGCTACACGATGGGGTCAAGATAAATCCTCTGGACCGATTTCGTCATGGTCTATCCTAGATGCTGGATGTGGAACTGGGTATGGCGCGGTTACCTTTGCCAAACTTGGTGCTGGAAAAATAGTCGGTCTAGATTCAAGTCCAGCAATGCTGCGATTCGCTCAAACAAAAGTGGAACCTGCTGCAAAACTAAATAAAGAACAAACTGCTGCAATTCGGTGGCGTGAAGGTAGTCTTGAGAATCCTTCTGCGTGTGCCGCAGGTGAATTCAGCCACATTTATATGTTTTACTTTACCTTCTACTATCTGAAAAATCCTGAAGAATGGTTTCGCTTTGCCAATCTATGGACAAAGCCAGGAGGCAAGCTTGTTATTGAAGTGGTAAATAAGTACAAATTTGACCCCATTCTAGAATCAGCATCCCCCTTTATGGCCTTCAGTCTCCAGAAATACAGCAAGGAACGTATCAAGAAGAGCAAGGTGACTTTTGACAAGTTTGAATATGAAGCCCGCTTTGAATTAACAGATCCAAAGGCAGAATTCTATGAGACTTTTCGCTTCAAGGACAATGCTGTGCGCAGACAAAAACATATCTTCCAAATGCCAAAGCTAGAAGAAGTGGTAAAAATGGCAAAAGGGGCGGGGTGGAAATATGTTGGATATCAGGACTTGAATGCTATTGGATTTGAATATGCCTATCTCTTGGAATTTACGCGTTAAGCGAGTTTAAAGGTTTTAATCAGTATTTTTGGAGGCTGAAATAGATGAGTTCCCCGATACGAGGGTGTATATACGTATTATGGATAAATGAAAGACCGTATGTTGGGCAATCACGAGTGTTGGATGAACAAGGATTGCCGACAAAGCGCTGGAAGCGCCATGTAGCAGATAGTTATCTTCTTGATACGTATCTGTATCGTGCTATACGAAAGTATGGTATTCAGGATTCTGAAATAGTTGAATATATTACTATTGATGATTGTCAAAGTAATAATATAGTATTAACAGATTCTGATACTTTTGATATGACTAAATACACAGAACCTCAACGTAAATGTATTCAACAATTAATTGACAAACTGAATGAGGCTGAAATTAACTGGGTAAATGCTTATAATTCAATGGTGCCAGAAAAAGGGGGAATTGGGTATAATAGTGCCCCACCAGGTGGACAGTTGCCACATAATCCACATACTGAAGAACACAAACAGTATATGAGTAATTTGATGAAAGGTCAAACACGTTCAGAAGAAACTAAACAGAAAATTAGGGAAAAGTTAGTTGGTGTAAAAATGAGCGAAGTAACTAAAGAAAAAATGAAAATTGGTAAACAAAAACGATTTGACACAGAAGTTTTTCCAAAACGACTTCAAGAATGGATAACTCAGTATACAAAAAAAGGGGGACGACCGAGAGATCATTCAAGCGATAAAGATGAAAGAAGAGCAGGTCAATGGCAAACAGATATGATATATAAGAGAAAAATGAATACTCTTAATGAAACTCAGATACAACAACTTACAGATACACCTGGCTGGATATGGGAATTTCCTGATGAATTTATGGAACAATTTATCAATTGGAAATTACAAATTGAAAAATATGGAATTAATCTTATTAAAGCTTCAAAAAATGATGTAAATGCAAAACGGGCGAATATGTGGATGAAGCGTATTCAATCATTAAAACGTAGTAATTCACGATTATTGAGTAGTGAACAAATTGCTATTTTAGAATCATATCCTAAATGGAAATGGGAAAGCCTATGTAATAATTCATTTGATGAAAATTTACAACTATGGATTAAATTCTACAATGAACATGATACGTATCCATCTACAAGAAGTCTAAATAAGAATGAAGCTAAACTTGCTGGGTGGCAATGTAGAATGAGAACAGAATTTCGGCAAAATAATAAACGGTTGACACAAGAAAAAATAACCACTTTAACTAACACACCAGGATGGATCTGGGATGGTTAACCAGAAGCATACTTGAGAGTCCACTCACGGGCGGTTGCCTCATAACGAGGCCTATCACGCTCGTAGATTTGGGCAATCTCAGGAACAAGAGGATCCTTTGGATTAGGGTCTGTGAGAAGGCTACAGATACTCAGTAGAGTCTTAGATACAGTGAGGGCAGGTGACCATTCACTCTTAAGAATATCAAGACAGATTACTCCTGTTGCGCTAATATTTGGATGATATACCTTATTCTGGAATACAATTCGAGGTGGTTTGAATGGGTAGTCCGAAGGGAAATGAATCTCTAGCTTGAAGACACCACCAGCAAAGGGACTATCAGCAGGCCCCAGAATTACTGCATCCCAGATGAACATATTGTCCTTGCGGGGTCCAGCACTACAATTCTCAGGAGTCTCACGCTGAAAGTCCTGGAGTTCCTTCTGAATACGACGGAGGCTCATTCTCTACTTCTCGGTATACTCTACCACTCCCAACCAGACAAATCAATTTTTTGGACACCCCCTATAGAGTCCTATGCAGTGGTTAAAGAGTCTGTTTAGTGGTCCAGAGGAAGAGGAAGTGTGGGAGGTCAATGTGAACAAACTAAATATCCCTGTTGGAAATGCCAACAATAAAGATCCACAGAACCTCTCGTGGGCCAACTATGAGCATCGTAAACAAGGCGGTGCTAAGAAGAATGGAACCCGTCGCAACAATCGCAATCGCCGCAATGAGGTCTGGGAAGTGAATGTCAATTCTCTTGAAGTTCCTGTAGGAAATGCCAATAATAAGGCAAAGGGTAAGAATCTCAGTTGGGCAGACTATAATCGTCGCAAGCGGAATATCCGTGTCCTTGTTCCCAATGAAAATTACGTGTACAGCAGACGGAAATCACGAAAGGCTAAAAGCAAAGTCTCTAGACGTAAGTAGGGTATGGCTACCTCCCCTTCTGGACTTCTCAATGTATTTGAGCCCGGTCTGACTCGAGGCGCTGCTAAACTTGATTTTGCTCCTCACAAGCGGTATTTTTATGTGGAACATCCCGTTGAAGGCTGGCGCGTCTATTTGCGCGCTGCGACCTTTCTTCACGAAGCTGGCCAACCTTTTGATCCTGCAAAATTTCTTGTGGTGAAGCGCAAGGATGCGGACCCCAAGACAAAGGCATGGGAGCCACCAAAGGGACAAATGGAAGGCAAAGATGCCAAACCAGAGGATGCCAATTTGATTGAGCTGATGGCTGAAAATGTGCGGCGTGAAGTGCTTGAAGAATCAAAAATCAAGGTACTACACAATTTGCGCTATACTGGTTTAGTTGTTCAAAGCCGTGAACCTGATTACCCGCCCAACCATTATTTCCAGTATCATATTTTTCAAGCCAATGTGACTCCTCAACAGATTCAAGAAGCTCTTAAGGAATTTCAATGGCTGAATGAACACCCTGCCGCGTTTGAGCGGCTGAGGGCAGATAAACGGGAAAAGGATGCGTTGGCGTGGTTTGATGCGGTACAGACAAAGCTTATGGGAAAATGGTCGCCGTCTATTGTGGCATTATATCTCCAGAGCGCGAAATCACTCTAGTCTATATATTTTGACCGAAAATACAAAGAAGAATATCCCATACTAGGCAACAACATCCACAGCACCAAAGACACGTATGGGATTCATCCTTAGACTGTTGCTCAGAAACAGCATCACTGTCTTTGCGATGCGGAATGGAAATCTGCAATTCATGTGGCTGAGTCTCCACATCTTTTGCTGGTGGTAGAATTGCGTGTAGATGGCGTTTTGGATGCATATCTAAATCATATCTACCTTTTTTGCTCCAATTTTTACTAGATTTGTGCTTAGACTTTTCATTGCCTCCTGTTTGTAATCATACGAGCACTTATGTTCGGCATCAGGGCGATGTGAGGAACAATAGTATCCCCCACAACGGCACGGGAATGCTGTAAGAGGAAGTTTCTTCTTACAACAATCACAACGATTCATTTTATCTGCGGGATATATCTAAAGTCTGCGCGCCAATTTTATCTTATGGAATCCTTCTTCAAGGATGCCCCAGCACTTTCCTGGTGGTCCTACTGGAAACGACAATGGTCACCCACTTCTGTCCATCCACGTCTCTTACGACGAAAGACTCGTGTTGATTACACTAGCCCTCTGCTGGAACTATCACGATGGACACTAAATAACTGCCAAGAGTACTCAGCGTTCCTAGAACAGTATTCCTCCACAGATACACTCAAGTTAGTTGTTCCTGCTCAGCTCTTGAGAGACCATCTTGAACACGGGCTCTTATGTGGGGTAGAATGTCGTCGCAATGGACGACTCATTGGTATTATTACTAGTCGCGCAATGGGAAACTTGAATGGTCTTCCTGTTGGATTAATCACTTGGTTTTGTGTTCATCCTGAGTGGAGAACTAAGGGTATCGCACGACGCCTCTTGTATACCATTGAAGAATATGCTATGCCAACAACTGTATTCATGTTCAGAAATGATGGTGTTCTGAAATCTCCATTGCCACCACTATTTCGACAACAACGGGCTATGCGATACATTTCCCGTTATTCCCATCTCTCTCACCGAATCTCAGAGGAACAAGGACGACCTGAATTTACTACCTATTGGTCTTATAAGTATCCTAATGGATTTGTGCTCAGTAATCCCACCATACCATCATCAGTAGAATACTATAGAATGACTTTGAACAATGTTCGTATCACTCTTCTTGTTCAACCAACCTATGAACGGCAAGGAGATAAACAGGGATGTGAAATTCTTACGTGGGTCAATCATCCAATAACCTATCCGCGCAAGAACCTTGCGTATCTCATTGAAGACCTTATTGATACTTTGCCATACGATTGGGTAGAAGCCCCTCAAGATATGCCAAAGCGCAACAGCTGGAAGGCATCGCAGTCAACCAGTTGGTGTTTGTATGGGTACGATCCTGGAACTCCTACCTTTCGCGAACTTCTCCCTTTAGTGTGTGCCTAGATAGGGATAAACCGTGTCTTGGACAGGATTTCTTGAACTCCTTTCTGATACAACTCCTCACATCCAGTATAGTATTCAACAAGGATTTGCCGAGCCTCCTTGCTGACTTGTTCTAGCTCGGTTATGCCCCCCTGTAAAATACGAGGATGAATATCGGCCCAATCACGGAGAGTTCCAGTGCCAGGATCACGCACTTTACGGAGAATAAAGAGACGTTTGCTGAAAAAGTTCATCACCTTCTTTGTGTGTCCTAGTTGGCGTCCAAAGAGTTGCTTGACAATTGCCAACACAGCTTGAATTCCCTTTGGGTCTTGTAGCTTCAGAATGTGCTTTACAGCAGCAGGACCGCAATTTGCCTCCTTTGCTAGAACAGCATCCATTCCACTGAGTTTTACAGCACCAGGAGCAACACTGCGACCGAATAATCCTGAAAGTTTGCTGATAAATTCAGCGTATTCAGGTTCTACTCGGTCAAAAGTTGTTTTCTCACCAACCACATGGGGATTTGTACTATACAGCTGGTCTAGTGCTCGTAGTCCAGGAACAGACTTGACTGATTTTCCAGCTTCAGGAACAGATGGAGCCAAGACATCAAAACGAGGCATACAGATTCCAGAGGTTGCCTCACCAACAGGTTTGACAGAATACAGCGTATTGGCATCTAGTAGCTGTAAAGCACGCGCTACACAATAACTGACAGTCTTATATCCCACCATTGATTTCAGTGTTTGAATGATATATTGATTTTCCAGTTCACGAGGAACACCAGGATCCAGTTGGTGAGCACCAGGAACACCTACACCTCCTGGACCAACAATTCCAGGAACACGACGAGCAGCACGAGCTTTGGCGCGTTCAGGATCGTCCTTCAGACGCAAAATAGTATCCAGTTCAGTATGTAGTGTTTCTGTAAAACTGACTCCCTTATCAGAATCCCATGTTGTGTTATCTAGACTATTAAACTTGCTGGTAAATGTCTCTTTGGCCAAATAGGTATTGAGTTGAGCAAGTGTTGTAGCATCCATCAGAGGGTCAACATACCGAAAATTGGTCAAGGTCATTGTCATCTTAAAGGTTCTATCGGTGGAACGAATTGCCCCAGTGAGTTTCATATTGGCGAGTAAATAGGCATTTCCATCTGTGCTGTAATAGACATTTTGTCCAGAGCGGTCAGGAAGCAGAGAAATCTCAGGACGCTCAAGGAAACTAAATCCATTCTTTGCCGTTTCACGCCCAATGCGGAGTTGAATAGGGTCGCTCAGTAAATTACGAATAGGATTGAATTGGCGTGCCGATGCTGAGAGAAAATAACGAGATTCTGCTCCGCCACTTTGATTTGCGTAATATTCATCGAGTAAATCATCGTCCATTCCTCCACCGAGCATTACACCAGCCGCACCAGGAACACGAGCAGGGGCACGGCCAAAGAGCCCACCTGGAGCGGCAGCCACAGGAGGGCGATAAGCCAATAATCCTAGAGTACCTCCAGCACCAGGATCATCGATGACTGTCATTGCGAGGGCTCCAAAGACTTGGAAGATACGAACATAAAAATAGGCAATGGTCAAGCACAGACGGCGTGACTCAGGAGTCTGTTCACGGAGCTTGTCTACCTTTTGAAATAGAACAACACCTGTATCCTTACCAATCTTTGGCCGAATGCGCAGATCCTGGAAGATTGACCCTATAGCATCGGCCATGACAAAGACAAATGTACTACACGACGCTGTTTTGGATAGCTTCAAAAAATCTTCAGGAGTTAGCTTGGTAATCATCGCTTGAAAGAGAGTATTCATAAAATCACGATTGCTTTGTGTTGCCTTGAGTAATTCATTCCGTGTTACGGATGATCCTGCGAGTGTGCTTCCACCCAGACCCATCTTCTTATTTAGAGTCTAGAATAGTCTGAAGACGACGCAGACACTTTTGAAGGGTAGCAAGACTGACATCGCATGCAGAAGCGATGCGCGCAAGAGCAATTTCTCCCTTGCGATGGCGCTCACAGATATAGGCTACGATTCCAGCAGCAAGAGATGGCGGAGTATTTTCAGGACTCATTCCTTCACGCTCGGCTCGTTCAGCGAGTGCTTGTGCCTCATCCACCATCTTATTATATTCGGCACGACTAATAGGAAGCTTACTGAGAGGAACCGCAACATAATCAGCGGCTCGTGTACTAGTGAGATTACTCGGTGTCCAACGCTCAGATAGAAGACCCTTTTGCGTAGCTTGTGCTAGAACCTCTTGGAAGAACTTGAAGGCTTTCGTGAAACTTGCATGACTCAAGCTGAACATTGTGCCGACATCCTGTGGCTTTCGGGGAGACCCTGCGCGCTTAAGAGAAGTATACACACAACTTGCCAAGAGACTATCCCGTGAAAGACCACGACGATCGCAGAATCCATTGAGCTTCACATAGAGTTCTTTTGCGTCCTCCATAATGCTCGCACTGATGCCGTGATTGGTTGCTGCGAGAGAAAGGCGGTCAAAGGCTCCGAGTAGAGCACGCTCCTTGTACGGAAGCATATTCCACTGGTGATAGCGTCGTAGTTTGCCCATTGAATACGAATTGCCTTGTGGGAGAATGACTGTTCCTAGTGAGCTCTGAGGAAGACGAGGATCTGAAGGTGCTCCAATACGACTAGGGTCGCCACCACCACGATCTTCTACGCCAAAGTACCGATACTCGGCAGAAGCATCAAGAGGTCGCGCAATGACTTCTCCGCATTTTGTACAACTAATGATATCATCATTCACAAGAAGGTCTTCTTCGGCACCACATCCTGAACATTGGGTAAATTGTACAGTATCTGTTGTTATGGTGGAGACCTCCTTGTGAAAGGCGTCAAGGATAGTTTCCTCTGTGCTCGCTTGTCCTGAAGGATGGAATGTAAAGAAGAGATTATCCATCTTTCTAGGCCTACTGTAGATGCCGTCTACAACACCATCAATTTTATCGCAGAGGATTGAGGAGGCGATTAATGAAGAACCTGAAGGGCATATCAAGTTACTTGATTTGTCCTATGTGCCGCCTCACATTTGGACCCCCATCAAAACCATTTGTACAATGGCCAATGAAGCAGCTATTGCCGACTTGCGCATTTTCTTATACACTCTTCAGCTCTGGAACGAGCACCTTCCAACCCTGTATTTGTATTGTACACAGGGAGTAAAGAATCTTGAGCTAGAGCGTAATTACAAGGGGCACATTGTTTACAATACTTCTCTGGATGCCTATAGCAATACAAATCGTCAGCAAATGGAACAACAGAGTAGTCGTATGGGCCTCAAGAACCGATTTCACGATTTTACAGTGGAAAAATGTAATTTACTCGATTGGGTCTTTCATCACCTAACTCCCAAACAAAAGGAATATGGTGTAGTATTTTGTGATGCGGATATTTGTTGGATGGGTCCTTTGCCAAATATAGACCAGCGATGTCAAATAGGTCTCAGTATGCACCAAATTAACCCTTTGGATGAGCAACGATATGGCATCTTTAACGCTGGATTTTTCTGGTTTCGCCACCAGGAAACAGTGACCAAGTGGCGTGAAGCGTGTAAAACAAGCCGATTCTTTGAGCAAGCTGCGTTGGAAGATTTAACACGAGGTCTAGTAGCGTGGCAGGTGGACCCATTTCCTACAACGATTAATTATGGATGGTGGCGCCTATATCAAGGAAAACAGCGGGCTGAGTATCTTGCCAGCCTTTGGGGATTAAAAAGGGATCCAGAGGAAAAGCATTCAGGAATTGTCATTGATGGTGAGCCGTTAGTCTGTATCCACACTCACTGGCTTACCACTGATTCAACAACCAATTCATTCAATGCCTTTGTTGTAGGTCGCCTTCAATATCTCATGAAACAAAAGAAGGTCTACTCCTTTCTGAAATACTTAGCGCGACTTGGATCCCAAGTAGCTAGCGATGCCATCCGTACCAAGAAAAAATAGGCCAATACTGATTAATGCGATGCCGACAAATTCCTTCAAGGATGGTCGTTCACCAAACATTACGATTGCTACTGCTCCAGTTGTAATATTTGATAATCCATCCCACGCTGAATTTGTCCACGCAAGGCCCTTGTGCTGAATCGCAGTTTGAAATAACTCAAGAACACCAATATAACTCAGGTAGCCAAGAATTTTATAGAAAATATGCTTCTTGCCTTCCTGGAGATATTTGGTGAAGGACCAATCTCCCAGTGCTTCAATGGCAACAACTGGACCAATATATTCCATTTCTTCTAGACCCATATATTTTATACCCGAATGACAGGAATGAGCGGGAAGACACCGCCGAGTCAAGGAACAGAAACACGAGGACAAATTCTCCCTAGCACACCCCCTGAAGACACTGGATTTGTACTACCCAATTACGATTTTGCTGGAAATATTCCTATTCCAACGGATACAAATCCTGGACCTGGAGTGCGCAAAGGTGGTTCCTTTGGAGACATTTATAGTGGAGCTCAAGGTGTAGCCTATTACATGGATGTAGTTGGCTTTGGGGCGTCCAGTTCAGGTCTAACGCAAGGAAAATCATTTCAACCTCTTGGAATTAATTTCTTTATGAAATCTGGCCTTCAATGCACAAATGGTGCTGATATGTGGACCTATTTTCAGGGAATTCCTAAAGGAGATGCTCTTGGGAAATCTGTTCAGCGCGCCTCTAAAGCACTAGGTTGGCCAGAACTACGCGGCTTGGCTCCTGGAATTATGGAAGATGCGAAGGATGCGCTGGATATTAAACCAGTACTAAATGCTGCTTTTGGTTCTGTATATCCTGTATGTGAGCAAGTATCTCTTCCTGTTGGAGATGCTGCTGGAAATGTTATTGATAAGAACACAAAGGAGGAATGGGTCAAGGGACCCTTTGAATACAGAGTTGAAGGAGGTGTGCGCAAACCCTTTCAGACGAGATGGGTCCAAAAGATACAGGGTGGAAACCCCGTTGCCGTATCAAGAGGAGAGTTTGAGGCAGCAGCGAAGACTCACAATCCTGATGGAACACCGAAAAAGGAGGGCTTTGAGGATGGACAAAAGGCAAGTCTTGTTCTTGCTATTGTATTATTTTCTCTTGCGTTTGCTGTAAATCGGATGAAGTAAGCTCATAGAATTTCTATTGCGAAATCACATGAGATATATCTCTAAGCCACAACATTGTAGGCATAGACAGCGGCAACACCACCCAGCACCTCAACCAAGCTGTAGAGGGCAAAGAGTTGAGTGCTCAGGCTTCCACCATACCACAGGCCAGCAGAGACAGCAGGGTTGACAGAGGCGCCACTGACAGAGCCCAGAACGGCCACAATCAGACCGAGCGTAGCACCAATCACGAGCCAGTTTCCACCACTGACAAGGATACTAGTCATCAGCAAAAAGGTTCCGAAGAACTCAGCAACGAGTTTCATTGTTGTCGACGCAGCCATCGTGTTCTGTTCTTGCGGAGATTTCTTTTCTTGGAGGTCTTGCGGCGTCTGCCACCGAATAGATTCGTCTGAATCCGATTCAAGGAGTGTGAATTAGTTGAGGAATTTGTGGTATTCGTTCCAAAGGTAGATTCATTGGCCGCATTTGACATTGATTCAAGACCATCAAGATACTGATTGAGAACATCAGGTAATTCATCTGGAGCCGGAACAGGAAGATCAGGAGTTCGTGTAACAGCTCGTATTTGAGTGATAAAATGCTGTAGGGAAATTGGTTTAGCTGTTGTACAGCTTGTTCCAATAAATTGGATAAGGTCCTTAAATCCGGGATTTTCAGCAAGACCGACAGACTCTAGAGCCTCTTGAAAATAAGGGATTAGTGTTGAGACTGGAGTTTTATACTTATAGGGTTTTGGTTGAATATACTTTGTCTTTAATACTCGCTGTAAATCAGGATGGTTGGCATCGTCAACAAAATACACAGTCTTAGGTGTAACATCTGTTGCTCCACAAGGGCCAGACTCTAGAATAGACTTGACTACTGCCCAAGTCTTATTGGCATACGTACGACCATATTGAGTAAATTGTTCAGCGCGGCGACCAGGATGCATCAAATACACTGCGTCGCAAATCAAATCTTGACGACCAATTGCGGAGTGAATTACATCACGCATAAACTGGACAGATGGTAAATGTCCATTATTACTGTAAATCATTACCCCACGAATAACCCCTTTATCTTTCAACTCAGCTAGACGAGCCATCACTGGCAAAAGACCAGGACGAACAATTCCTAGAGGTGTATCTGATGCCTCTGTTGCGGCCACACGGTCAACAAACCGCGCATAGGCTCGGCCAAGAGGCTCAGCGAGTTCTGGGGATAAGTTCCGTCGAAGATTACTAAAACTATCCTTTGTCTTGAAGAAACATAACATATAAAAAGGGGTAAATAAATGCCCTAGTGTTTCATCCATATCAAATACAAACCATGCCATCCTACACTGTGCGCTTGTGTTTATGGAGTGTCTTGATGAGTTGATGTTCTGTGATGAATCGGCTACTGATACACATACTCTCTAGTTCCTGAATGAAGAGCTTACTGGCATAAGGAATCTGAATGGCACTAAAGTCGGTCGTATTGCCACAACCACGACATGCCCAGACATGGTCTTTGGGATTGACCACAGCAAGCAGACCACACTGGTGGCAGCTCCAACAGCGGAAGGCATCAGAACACTCCACAAGGCGCTCTTTGGTAAACTCAGAGACTCCGTGCGCACATACGGCATCACGCTCCATCTCACCAAAGCGAAGACCACCTTCACGAGCACGGCCTTCTGCGGGCTGACGAGTGAGCATAACAAGAGGGCCAGAAGCACGGCTGTGAAGCTTATCTGCCGAGCAGTGGCGCAGACGCTGGTAGAAGCAAGGGCCCATAAATACATTCACTTCCATCTGACGACCATTATGTCCATTGTATAGAATCTCATTGCTATGAGGGTTCAGACCATAGTGGTCGCGGAGCATTGCGCCAATCTTCTCCACAGTGATGTTGGAGTTGAACGGTGAGCCATCACCTAGCGCACCTACTTCACAACCTAGACGACCAAGTAGAGTCTCAAGAAGCTGAGCAATTGTCATTCGTGAAGGAATGCAGTTATGAACTACCGTTCCATTGGCTAGGAATGTGTGGTGAGTTGCTACACCAATATCATATACTGTCTCAAGTGCACCTACTTCCTTTTTCATTAGGCGCATTGAATATGTGGGAATTGTTGTTACTTCACGTTCAATAGAATAGTGTTCTTTACTAAACCAGGATAGACAGCCAAGACTTTCTGCATATACTGATGCTGATTTCATAAATGAATAGTCAAAGTGAACTAGGTCAGAGGAACGATTTACCTTGCGACGATTACTAATTAGTGTTGAGGTTAGAAGACTATAGTAGGGATTGAGAGGCTTTGTGTTTGTCGTCTCATATAGGTTCTTCACTGCCTCAAGTGCATCAGGAATACTACGCTTGAACTCCATTGATTGGTGTACAGTATTCATTGCCATATTATGCTGAGTTCGTACTTGTTCACAGTAGAGTTCATAATTAGCTGCGATTTCAAGGCGCATTGTCTTTTCAATACAATGTCTGAAGCCAATTGCCTTACGGAAGACTTCATTAGAATGGACAACAAGTTCAATGCTGACACGAGGGTCAGTCTTATAGGTGTCACAAGGATTGTTACAAGGGCGTGAGCGAGTAATGGATGCTTCAACGCCAAGACGTCCCATAAATCCAACAACATCTTCCATTCGCTTCATCATAGATTCTTCAAACCGCTTACAGACACTCTGTGAGAATCCAACCTTACTGAAGGTATTACCGTTAATATAGGGGCTCCAGCCATCACCACCGAAACAACCTCCTAGAAACTCACGTAGAATACTAGAGGGGCATCCTTCATCATAAAGGAACTCTGGATAACTTGCACTCTGTGTCGTACGGCGTCCAATTGTCATTCCAGGAAGGGCAGCAAGGCAGCGATTGAAGGAATACGGTAGATATAAAGTATATGCACGCCCATACTTGGATTCACTATCTTGAATCTTTGGTGTCTTTCCAGTTAGAAGTTGAATGTCCTGTAGAATACTATTGGTATCAGCCATTGTTCCCATATATAGGACACCACTATAATCATCACGTTCCTTGTTATGATAGAGGCAACCATCCGTATATAGGTATCCAAGAATACGTGCAAAGGCAAGTGCTTTCTCGCGTTCTAGAGGAGTATTCATAGAGAGGGTATACTCTCCTGATGATAGTGTCCAGTTCTGTTCAAGCTCGCATTGAATATCCTCTGTTCCAATAGGGCCTAGAATGAGCGCATCTTCATTTGTTAGGTCTTTTGCCTCCTTCCATACTGTCTCACCATCAACTGCCACCTTAAACTTGTGGTCAGGAGTGCACGTTAGGGTACGACCTGTTTCCAGTGTCAGTACTAGTGTCTCCTTTTTCCCCTTTTCTTCAAGGCCGAGAGAATATGATTCCTCAAGACGATTGTTATTCCACGTCCACACTTTTTCTAACCCTTGTGCTGAGAAGGAATCAATTCTCTTGGCAACTCCATTTGGCATTGACACAAGAGTAGAACCAATAAAGCAATGGGGATTGATGATAATATCAGGGACTAGACCCTCTGCCGTCTGAGGCATATCTTCAGGATTTAGAATGAGCCCACAGGTACCTTTCTGGCCGTGACGCGAGCTAAACTTATCACCAATCTCAGGAATACGGTCCTGTCGCATACGAATCTTGACAAAGCTGTAGCCCTCGCCATTGCGGTTCTTGAAGATCTTGTCTACCCAGCCAGTCTCATTGTTGCGCATACAGCGAGAGACATCGCGCACCTGCTTGGCACCAGTGGGAAGCACCATTCCAGTTGGCACACGAAGAGGAACCACCTTACCAATCAGAATGTCCTCTGAGCTCACATAGGTATTCTCAGGGACAAAGCCATCGGCTGCGAGCTTGCTGTAATTGCTATGGCGCATCTGTTTAGTCATTGCGGGCTCTGGCTTACAGAAGCGCTCCTCTTCTCCTGAAGACTGGTTCTTCTTCTCTTCATCTTTGTAGGTGCGGTAGAAGATACTGCGGAAGAGACCACGATCTAGTGAGGCACGATTGATCATAATCGAATCCTCTTGGTTGTAGCCACCGTAGGTCGCAATGGCTACAATGATATTCTGACCACTCATCATCGTCTGAGAGCCGTAGAATTTGCTCATAAAGGGGCTGACTAGAGGTACCGTAGGGTAGCATAGAATGTGTGCCATTGCATCAAAGCGCTCCCTGTAGTTGAGGGCATAGATACCCATTGCTTGCTTACCCATAGCACACTGATAGGCATTACGAGGAGATTGATTGTGATCAGGAAAGGGGATATTGCTGCCAATAGTTCCTAGAATGACCGCAGGGTGGATTTCACAATGCGTGGAATCGGCCTTCTCTTGGCACTGCTCAGGGGTCATTGCGATGTAGGTACCTTCCGTTTCACCAGGATCGATGTACTCGATGAGGTGACGACCCTTAGGGCTCTCCCACAGGAGTAGATGATCCCATGAAGTTAGGGCGCGAATCTGTTCCGCCAGAGTTCCTGACTTGTCGTCTAGGATTTCACGCACTGCAGGGGCAAAGTACAGGGGGCGCAGAAGGCGACCAGGTTCTGTGCTCAGCCAAAGTTCCTTGCGGTCCATCTTCCAGATAATGCTCGTATGGATATGGATGCGACCAGCGCGCTTTGCCTTGCGTAGGTGATTAACTGCCTCGTAAATGTGCTCAGCATCTACCATACCAGTCCACACTCCGTTCAGGAAGACTCGTGTACCAGCGTGCTTCTCTGCTGCGGTAGTGTCCTCTAGGCTACGAAGATGACCGGTATCCTCAAGAGCAGCACGCACAAGCTGGGGGTCTGAGCTGATACTCACAATAGAGGTGGTGGCCATGTTCTTTACCACACCTACACTGTGACCCTCTGGCGTCTCAGCAGGGCAAATGAAGCCCCACTGGGAGTTATGGAGCTTACGAGGAGGAATTAGTTTGCCAGTCTTTTCAATGGGTGTACTCGTACGACGCAAGTGAGAGATACTACTAGCAAAGTTGAGGCGATTGAGCACCTGACTCACACCGATTTTAGTAGGACCACCGAGCTTTGCGCTTCCGAAATTGCCCGTGGCAAGAGAGGACCGAAGACCAACATCAATGATCGTACTCTTGATGATCTTATAGATATTGCTCACATTGACAATATCTTCAAAGTTACCACTTGCCTTCCACGGACCATTGTGGATTTCTTTGCCGAGACTGGCACGAATGTCCTTGACCATCTTGGCGGAGAAGTATGTGCGGAAGAGATTTGCCAGAAGGAATCCAGGAAGGTCAACACGCTTATTGCTGTAGCCATCGCGGTCGTCGCATGTGAGACGACCATAGGCAATAAGAAGCATCTTGCGCGTCATATGGGCAAGCAGACATGCTTTGGCATACGTCGCATCGGCTCCACCAACGTGAGGAAAGAGTTCATCGGCAAGAATATCTTGAACAACAACCGGTTTCTGGTTCTTGATGCTCCAGCTGTTCATGTGTTGAGAGAGCCACGCAAGAGCCTCCTCTTGAGTCCGCGCAATAAGGCCTTCCTGCATACTCTCATCAAAGATGGCCGTATACTTGCTATCAGGTTCAGGGCCAAGAATGAGCTCCACAATGTCCCTGTCTTTTTCTACACCGAGAGCACGAAAGAGAATGAAGAGAGGAATCTCGGACTTGATGCGAGGAATGGCACTGCGTAGAAGCAGGATACTGGGATTCTTGGGGTGGTAGACGAGTTTCACGGTGTTGCTCTTAGGGACCTGCTCATTCGTAGGACCAATGCTCTTGACCTCTACGACCTCCATCTCTTTGGCGACATTACGGTTGTTGCGGAAGACAAAGGGGCGATTCTCAGACATCCGCTCTTGCGAGATAATGACACGCTCACCACCCTGAATGATGAAATACCCGCCAGGATCCTCCGCGCACTCGCCCAGCTGAGAAGGATGAATGTAGCGCTGGTACTGGAGAAGACAATACTTACTGCCGACCATCACAGGAATCTTGCCGAGATGAACGTTAGGGAAGACACGGGTCTTAGTTTGACGAAGGCCGTTCTGAGTATTGTCAATCTGAGTTGTCTTCACACGGACATCAACATAGAGGGGGGCAGCATAGGTCAAGTTGCGGAGGCGAGCGTCATTCGGCATCATCGGCTGAAGACTTCCATTGTTTTCAAAGATGGTTGGCTTACGGATACTGACATTTTCAAAGTCAAGCTGGACCTCATATTCCAGATTAGCCTTTACTCCCACCACATCGTGATTGACCTCCACGCCCATTAGGGCATTCGCCGCGCTGGTAGAGAGACCGGTCGCAGAGGCAAGGGCAGAACGAGGACCTGCGAGAGGAATCTCAGGACTACCTTTGACGAGGATAGGTGAACTTTGCTTGATGATTAGAGGAACCTGTTGTTCTAGAAAGTCATTGAAGCTCTCAATTTGATGAGCAATAATTTGTTTTCCTTCTGACTGGTTAAAGTACACGTCAAGAATATGACGATGAGAAAGGGTTGGCTTACTCATAGTCTGTCGTGCTTGAGGTAGATGTAAGTCGTCACACCAATTTTTTTGAGACGTCGCCATACCTCATAGATTTATTCCTTTTGTGTTTAGACCTTGTATAAAGAAACTAATATTATAGAAATATTCCTTGCCGCGTAAATGTGCACAGAATAGCCCATTTTACTCTGATTATGGCTCCTGTATTTAGATGGAGCTATCGGATCTTCTTCCCGCACTAGTTGTTCTCTTGGTGGCAGCCCTTGTATACACCTTTATGCTAAAACAAAACCAACCTCAAGTGATTGTCATAGAACAACAGCCAGAACGTGTTCCTGAACCAACGGCGACGCTTCCCTATTGGACAGTGTATAGACTGCCCAATTATTGGCCCTCATATCTGTCACCCTATTGGCTCTATGATGTTCCCTATGGTGGACCGATAGTCAATGGGCGAGGTTATTATACCCCTCACGGTAGTCGGTTTGGCTATTCAGGAGTTGCTCGTGGAGGTGGAGGTGGAGGTGGGGGTCACGGAGGCCATTAATCTCGGATATACATAGATAGACGGATGTCTGAATTTAAGGAAGTGAGGATTACGGAAGATGCTATGCCCAAAGTGGGTGGCCGTAGACGGCGTGGAACTCGCAAGGCCCGTCAAGAGGGTGGCGACAACTCAGGAGGTCTAATGCAGCTCGCTGCCCAGAGCGCCCCTGCTGGTTCCATTGACCCCACTGCTCAGAGCCTCGCTGCTCAAATGCAGGGTCAAGTGAAGAACATTCTTGCGGGCAACTTTGGACCGAATAAGCAATGGGGTGGAGATAACTCTGGTGCTCTGATGCAACTTGATGCACAGAGTGTTGGCAAGATGGGTACGCCGAATATTAATGCTCTCGCTGCCCAGAGCCGTGCGATGCTTGAGCAATCCTTTGGCCCTGATAAGCAGTGGGGTGGCAAGAAGCAACGCGGCGGTGATGTAGTTGCTTCAGGAGTTGTTCTAGCCAGCTCTCGTGCTCCCACCCTTCCCGGAGCTCCTCCAGCAACAGCTGTTGTTTCTGGAATTAATCCTGAGCAACCTGCCCCTGTTGGCGGTGGTCGTGTGGTCCTTGCCCCTCCCAAGCGCAAGATGCGCATCTCTCTGCGTCAAAAGAAGCGCGGTGGCTCCGTTGCTCTCGGCGAGCTCAGCAATACTCCTCCTCAACCTGGCGGTGGACACACGCGCAAGGCCCGCAAGATTCACCTGCGCGTCAAGGGTGTCACGAGCCGTCTAGCAAAGGCCAAGAAGGCCAAGAAGACTGCTGAGGCTGCACCCTTATCAGAGGTAAAACACAAGCTGGAAGCTGCGAAAGTGATTAAGAAAGGAACAAAAGCCCCAGAGTCTATGTTGCGCACAATGTACGCAGACCTCTTGATTACTAAAAAGGGACTGTAAAAATTCAGTCTAAACAAATCTGACTAGTTTACTATGAACAGATGGTCCATAGTCACGACTTTTACAACCAATATCAGCAAGCTTATATCAAATACACAGAGCAGTACGGAAAACTCGTCTGTGTATTTCTAAAAAAAGGTAGCTTCTATGAGTTTTATGGCCAGGAAGACTCCAAGACTCAGCAACAACTGAATTCAGCAAAAGATGTCATGGAGCTCTTTGGTATTGCGATTCATGTCTATCCTGGTGAGGGACCTCATGGAACAACTGGATATTTTGGTGGTGTTCCTGAATATACGCTGGATAAATGGGCTGGAAAACTCACCAAACTCGGCTGGACGGTTGTGGTGATCGATGAGATTAAAACTGCGGCCAATAAAGTCAGTAAACGCGAAGTCACACGGATTCTTTCCGCTGGAACTCACATTGAAGTTGCCGAATCTGCCTCTGCCTTTTTCCTTACCTCCATGTGGTTGGATACGGTAAGTCTAGATAAGCCTCCTCGTTTTGGTCTTGTCTCTGCCGACCTGACTACAGGGCAAGTGTATCTGTATGAAGGCCAAGCAACAGGGTCTGCCAATCAATGGCACACGGATGATGTGCGCCATTGTTTTCAAGTCTATCCTCCTCGTGAGCTCCTCCTTCTTGTACGTGGACTCCCTCTAGCCTATGATGAAGATACTCTGCGACGCACCTTTCATCTTCCCTCAACGGTTCCTATCCATCTTCGCATAGCAACAAAGGAAGTACAAGGGGCTCTAGAACAACCTCAAGCCCGTGAAACCTATCTTCGTCAACTCTTTCAACCCAAGACGGCACTTCCTCTGCGTACTTGGCTGCGTGTATCTCCTGATGGTGCTTCTCTTACAGAACGAGCACTCTGTAGTCTTCTGCGATTTGCAGAGGATCACGCACCGAAACTCGCCGAGTGTCTCCAAGCACCAAAGCTCTGGCATCCCAAAGATACGCTTCAGGTGATTAATAATGCGCTGATTCAACTTAATCTTGTGAAACTTGGAACCGCCTCTGACCAGCAATGTATTGAAGACCTCTTTGTGAAGCCGCTTACGGCAATGGGCAAACGCTCTCTGACTGCTCGCCTCTGTAGTCCTCTTACCGATGCCACCCAGATTCAGAAGCGTCAAGAACAACTTCATTGGATTCTAACGGCATCTGACCTAACTCGCACACAACTCCAGACTGGTCTATCGCTTCTGTTTGATCTTTCTCGTCTCCATCGCTTTCTGTATCGTGGGTCTATAACAGCACTTGATGTGGTTCACTATCATCAGACTCTTTCTACGCTCCAGTTCCTTCTTCCTCAGCTTCGTACCAGTCCCTTTTTTCAGGAGCATCTTGTACAAGATATCACTATCTGCCTAGAGCAATTTAGCCAGCAATTTGACTTGGAAAAAGCTAAGAAAGCCGCAGAACAACCTGAGGACTTGGGATGTCTCTTGGATTCCACTGGCCCTAAAACTGCTTCTGTTGAGCAACAAATTCGCTCCATTCATTCAAAAGCAGACCAATGGCTTCGTGACCTTCGCTCTCATACAGGGGTTGACCCAGATGCGATGTACTTCAAGTCAATGGAAAAGACAGTATTTACGCTCCATTGTACAAAGTCAGCGGCTAAACTTGTGGAGCAAGCTCTTACTAGTCTTCCGTCGCAATTCAGTAAACTTCACATTAAACATCTTAGCAGCAATGCGCGGATTGAACATAAGGACCTCGATACATTTGAAGCATCTCTTGATGCCGCTAGAAAGAGCTTACAGCGCACCCTCGCAGTAGAACTCCCTGTAGCGTGTGTTGCCTATAGTCAAACAACGCGCGAACTCTGGCAGCCCATTGAGGATTGGATTATTGATATTGATCTTTCCCACTGTATGGCAAAGACTTCTCATGCACAGGGGTGGGTAAAACCGACGATTGAGGCCGATGACTCTAGTAATCCCTCTTCTCTTTCCATTAAGAATCTACGCCATCCACTTATTGAAGCACAAAAACGTCAGAGCAAACTTGTGACACACGACATTGACTTGGGACATAATGGTGGCGCTACAAGTAGTGAACACGGACAAGGGTGGCTTCTGTATGGAATGAATGCGAGCGGTAAGAGTTCTCTGATGAAGGCAATTGGTGTTGCAGTGTGTCTCGCACAGATTGGGTGTTATGTTCCTGCGACTGAAATGCGCTTGAGGCCATTTCATAAACTTGCTACGCGTATTCTCAATCAAGATAATCTGTGGGCAGGACTTTCCAGCTTTGCGGTAGAAATGTCAGAACTCAGGGATATGTTTCAGCTTGCCGATCACCAGACACTTGTTCTAGGCGATGAACTTTGTTCTGGAACGGAATCAATTTCAGCAACCGCCATTGTTGCTGCTGGAATTCAGTGGCTTCATAAAGCTGGTGCCCGATTTGTTCTTGCTACCCACTTACACGACCTGACTAGGCTCAGCGCAATCACTTCGCTTCCAGCTCTACGCTTCTGGCATCTTCATGTGGAATATGACCGTCTAACAGATAAACTCATTTATCATCGCACACTGAGTCCTGGTTCTGGCTCAACACTCTATGGTCTAGAGGTCGCACGAGCCCTTCATCTCCCCACAGAACTTTTAGATGCCGCCTTTCAGCATCGTCGTGAACTTACAGGAGATACAGGGATTGAAAAGGCCAAGTCAACAACATGGACTGCTGATCTCGTACGATTCAAGTGCGACTGGTGTGAGGCAACGGATGGTCTAGAAGTCCACCATATTCAAGAGCGTCACGAGGCAGAAGGGAGTAGAAATCAAGATGGAACACCGTTGAATCATCCCAGTAATCTTGTTGTCTTGTGCGCGTCTTGTCATGATAAGCATCATAATCAGAGCATTTCTGTACAGTCAGTTCAAGACACAAGTGATGGTCCTCAACGCCCTGTAAATCTTCAACAGTATGCCTATGTGCCTCCATCTTCATCTAGACCCCAGAAGAAAACCCTCTTATCCACCTTTTCCTCTGAACAACAGCAATCTATTCGGTCGCTCCTTCAGAACAATAAACTAGACCCCTTTCAACTGCTTAAACTAAAGCTTGAAACGGATGTTGGAATACGACTCACAGAAGCAAAGTTCAAAACACTCCTCAAGGAGTACTCTTAGTAGCGAGCTTAGAAGCGGCCACCGGCTCCACCACGATTCGGCGTCGACGACTGAAATACCGGTCGGTTCTGTTGCTGTTGGAACTGATTGAACTGCGGTTGCTGAGGGCGGTTGGCAGCATCGGCGCGCTCAGCGGCCTCCTCCTTCAGACGAACATACTCGGCAAACGCCTCAGGGGCCTTTGCCTCTAGGGCGAGCAGCAGCATCTGGTTGTCCTTACGAAGAGTATCAACCTGAGCTTGGAGACCACGAATTTGATTGCCCACAGGATTCTGGGGCATTACACCAACATTCAACACGGACGTCATCTGTTTCTAGCCAGCTTTCGGAAATGCCTCGCCACAAATTAAACGCACTGCCTAAAAAATTGACCACGAACTAGGTTCTAGAGCTTGTTCAGAGAGGATGATTATTCCAATTCGGTGTATGAATGGTGGTTGCGGCTTTATTCTTGCGGACAAGTGGCGCTGGTATCAACAGCGTGTTGCGGAACTGCGCCGTCAAAAGGGACTAGGTAATGACCCTATCTATATTGATGGTACTTCAATTCCCTATACTCCCGAGCGCCAAGCATGTGATGAAGTGGGAATTACAAGGATGTGCTGTAGAATAGCCTTCTTAACGCATCGTGATTTGATTGAGAAGATTTAGTCTTGTTCAACTAGAGAGACTCGCGATGGAATTATTTCTACCGAGCATTGCTGCGTTGTTAGTTACTGCGCTCCTTGTCTTTTTAGTTCTACCTCGTCTTGGTGCGCCTATCTTATCAGTACTGGCACTTGTCCTACTGGCATATGGTGTCTACACTCATTACTATATGTTCTATTCCGAGTATCGCTATAGCACTTGGCAAGAGCGCCTCAAGTTCTATGCGCCGTTTGTGATGATTGCTGGACTCATTCTAGCGATTGTCTTTTATCTCGGATTTTTGTTCAGTACAGGTTCAATTGAAGAACTTCCGGCCACAAATGTTCCTGGACTAAATACTGGGGCTATTGCTGCGGCGAATAATGCGGTTGTCAATGCGTCAAAATCCGTAAATGTGGCAATAAATAATATGAATAAAACGCTAAATAATACGCTAAATAATTCCAAGAAGAATAATGCTGGTGTGCTCACCAATCTGGGAAATATCTTGAGCACACCCACAAACAAGAAGAATAATATTTTATTCTAAGTTATCGTAGACCAGTAATAGAATTAGAATAGTATTTCTTACACGATTCTAATTCACTTAGTAGATAAGGCCGAAATGCCAAAGCATCGTAAAACGCAAAAGAAGCGCGCAGCAAAGGCGCCCGCAATGACCATTCCTGAACTCCGTTCCTCAATGGAGTATATTGTATCCTACAGCCAGAGCCTCGCATCAAAGGGCTCCAAGTCAGTGAAGGATGCGGCAAAGGACTTTGCTGCTGAATGGAAGAAGGTATTTGGCAAGACTCTACCGACAAAGACGGCTGAGCAATATGTGAAGCATATGATGTCTATGCGCTCTCCCCGAAGCAAGAAGGGTACTCGCAAGATGCGTGGTGGTGCTTATGATGATTCTATTGGTGCCCCTCTTGGATACCAACTAGGTCCTGGTGCCGACCTCCCCTACGGTAAGTTTGAACAGTATGTGAGCAAGGGTTTCTGGAATCCAGAGCCAGCCATTCTAGCCGACTGTGGCAAGCAAACTGGTGTGTTGCCTTATCCTGAGACTGGAAGCAATAAGATGAATGGAGGTGGTCTCTTGGATGGAGCAAGCAATGCTCTTGCTGCTATTGGATTCCGCCCCTTTGTAGCTCAAAACCCACCTACACCCCAACAAGATTTACAGACGGCATGGAAGGGACAAGCTCTTGGTCCCGGTCCTAACAGCTACCAGCAAGCATGGACGAGCCACATGAGCAAGCCCGCGATGCCTCCCATTCAAGGTATCGCGACATATGAGCGCAATCTCAATCAAGTTGGCCCTGTTTAAATACAGCCATCTTGAACAAAGCAAACAAGCTTCAATGGTTCAGTTCTTAAAGAATTAACATTGAATCACAAATAGAAGAGGTACGTAGATGTCAGCCTCAGACCCTAGCGCACTCACAGGAGAAAAAGCAAGACGGCTTGCTTCAGAATTGATTCATAGCTTTTTTACAACTCAGCTCAATCCGATGGTTAAACACCATTTGACCAGTTATGACCAGTTTCTTCAACAAGACATACAAGCGATCATCAAGGCAAATAACCCCCTCTTATTGATGAAGAATCCGAAGGCAATGCGTGGCCGTGTCACAGATAATTATAAATACAAGGTTGAAGTATTTATTGGAGGAGAGGACGCAAATGAACTATTTCTAGGAACCCCAACGGTTGCGCTTGACAATGGGAATGATGTCCGTGTATTACTGCCGAATGAGGCTCGTCTTCGTAATTTAACCTATGCTGTTGAACTAACGGCCAATATTTTTGTGCGGTTGACACTTACACTAGACCCTGAAGAAGGCAGTCGTGAGCCCCGTATTGTGGTAAAGACCCTCAATTTTCCAAATCAAATACTTTGTCGCATTCCTCTTATGCTTCAAAGTAAACACTGTCTGCTCAATGGAAAACCTGGAGCAATGCTCGCACAAATGGGCGAATGTGCCTATGATCAGGGTGGCTATTTTATTATTGATGGTTCTGAAAAGGTGCTTGTGACTCGCCAAGAGGCCGCATTTAATACTCTCTGGATTTCTCAACAGAATCAGCAAAAGGACCCCAATGTGGAGTGGTATGCGTCAATGAGCTCGCTGAATCCTGAGACACGTGAGGTGAAGCGTGTGAGTTTCTACTGGCTCCGCGAGCGTATCACACAATCACAAGGATTCAAGAAACAGGTTCAATACCAACAGCCCCTTATGGAAGTCAGCATTCCCTATGTGCTGAAACCTGTTCCCCTCTTTGTGCTCTTCCGTGCTCTAGGTCTCCAGACGGATAAGGAAATACTGCAGCTAATTTTCCCAGACCCTAATCACCCAGATACTAAATTACTTGCGGATATGCTGATTCCTACCATTAATGCGGCAGCACCCTTCTTGGATTCGTATTCAGCAATTCAATATATTGTCAGCTTGACCAAAGGATTCAGCACTGCTCACGTGCTTGACATTGTCCACAACAACCTCTTCCCTCACGTCACAGAGTATAGTGCTCGCCCTGCGTTTTTGGCAGAGTGTGTAAGGAAAATTCTGCGGGCGGTGAGAGGAATTGAGGTACCTCCTAGCCGCGATGATACACGGCACCAGCGGCTCCAAACAAGTGGATTTCTCTGTTTGATGCTCTTCCAAAATCACTATAAGCAATTTGCGAAGAAGGTGATTCTAAATATTGACCAAAAATACGAGTATAATGAATCTATATACACAGATGAAAATTTTGAGAAGATTTTCAGCGAGGCAAATCCGAGAGAACTCTTTGAAGCGTCATTTTTGACAACTGGAATTATGCGTGGATTCAAGGGTAAATGGGAGACTGGTCCTAGTTCTGATGAATCTGGAATTCTTCAGGAACTCAGCCGTATGTCGTATATTGATTTTATGAGTCACTTGCGCCACGCTGTGCTGAATTTTGACACGAGTATGAAACTCGCAGGACCTCGTCGTCTCAATCCCAGCCAATATGGATATTTCTGTACTTCTGAGACCCCTTCTGGAAAGAATATTGGTATTACAAAGAATATTACGATGCTCACAATGGCCAGTACAGCAATGGTCCCTCAGCCTCTCATCCAATGGCTCATCGCAAAGGGTCGTGTTGTCCCTTGTAGTGTAATGACTCCTAGTTTGGCGGCCAAGATGGTTCCTGTCTATGTGAATTCAGGACTTGTAGGATACACGGCACGCCCTCAGCGCCTCAGCCGCGTTCTGCGTCTGATGAAGCGCACAGGATGTTTGCCACCTCTGAGTTCTTCAGGATTCAGTATTCCAGACCGCAAGCTGTTTATTTACACAGATGGTGGTCGCCCTCTACGCCCTCTAATTATCTGTGAGCCTCACGGCACTGCTCCTAAGCTAGAGGATTTTCAGGGCTCTTCGTGGGTTGGCCTTATTACAGGAAGCCTCATTAAGCCTCAAGTTGCGCTTGAATCGGCAGTATTTACAGATCCTCTTGCGGACGATCCTGGTGCTACACTAGAACAGTACGAAGAGCGCCTCTTGCCCCATCAAGGTAAGATTGAGTATATTGATCCTTACGAACACAATGAGATTCTTATTGCCAACCAACCTGAGCATATTGTGGCCAAAGAGACAACTCACATGGAGGTCCACCCGTCGGCCATTATGGGTCTCATTGCCTCTTCAATCCCCTTTGCCAATCACAATCAGTCCCCTCGTAATCAGCTCGGCTCCAGCCAGAGCAAACAGGGTCTGAGTATGTATGCGACGAACTGGAAGAATCGGTTTGATAATACGGCCAATGTGCTCTGTTATGGCGAGGCCCCTCTGACCCGCACGATTTACCAAGACTATGTGGGTGGTGGTCTCTTGCCCTATGGACAAAATGTGATTCTCGCTCTTGGAATGTATGGCGGATACAATCAAGAGGACGGTATTATTATGAATGCGGATGCGATGGCTCGTGGCCAATTCCGCTCCATAAATTACAGAAGCTATGAGGCCTTTGAAGAAAATGATCCGAAGAGCAGAACACAGACTCGTATTGGACATCCGAAAAATATTCCTGGCTGGACAAATTTGAAATCCAGTCTAGACTACAATAAATTGGACGAGTCTGGAATTGTCAAACAAGGTGAGTATGTTGACCAAAATACCGTTATTGTTGCTCGGTATATGACTGGAGATAAGGGCTCAATGACTGATGCCAGTGTAACTCCTCAAGTCTGGACTCGCGGTCGTGTAGAGTCTGTTGTCGTCACAATAAGTCCTGCTGGCCTCAAGCTTGTGAAGATTCGTGTTGTCCACGATCGTACTCCAGAACTGGGTGATAAATTCTGTCTAACAGCAGACCATGAAGTACTGACAAAGAATCGTGGATGGGTATCCATTGCCGAAGTTACTACAAATGACCGTGTTGCTCAATTAAATCGTGAAAAGGAATGTATTGAATACGTAAATCCAAATGAAACCTTTGTATTTGACCATACTGGTGAAATGTATGAAGTTAAGACACAAGGTGTCAATCTCTGTACTACACTCAATCATAGAATGTATGTCCAATCACGAAATTCTACAAAATATGAATTAATTGAGGCAAAGGATATGATGGGTAAGCGTGTAAAATTTAATAGCCATTCACCGACATTGAATCCTGAATATTCTCTTACAATTGGTGCTAAGACATATGCCGACAAGGATATGAATGCGTTCTTGACTCTCTTTGGTCTTTGGATGGCTGAAGGGTGGGTATATAATAGTGAACGTGATTATATTTCTAGACTTGAATTTTCAGCACAAAAACCAGTTGTACAAGAGGCAATTAAACAGGTATCAGAACAATTACAACTCAAATCAAACCTTGTAGAATCTACTGGAAAATATTGTATTAATTCAAAGGAATTGACTGAATTTTTCAAGCCATTAAGTGTGGGAGCAATCAATAAACGTTTACCAAAGTGGTGTTTTGAGTTATCTCAGCAACAAAGTCAGCATTTGCTCGAAGCAATGTGTGCTGGAGATGGTCATGAAACAAAAACATCTCTACATTATGGAACATCCTCTATTGGCCTTCGTGATGACCTACAAATTCTTGTTCAACATGCTGGATATACATCTTCTTATGTGAAGCTAATGAGTAAGGGAGATATTAATGTTGGTAAGAATGGAGTTCAGTATAAGGCAAATGCAGACCATTGGGGAATTTACATTCGTAGAAAGCGTCTATTTCCAACACTCAATCATGGACATGCAAAGACACAAGGTGGTCAATCAGAAAAGATTATTCCGTATGAAGGTAAAGTATATTGTATTTCAGTCCCATCTGAAATTTTCTTGGTGCGTCGTGAAGGAACTATTGTATGGACTGGAAATTCCAACAGACACGGTCAGAAGGGAACCCTCAACGTCTTGTATCGTGGCCATGATATGCCTCGCACGGCAGATGGCATTGTTCCTGATATGATTATGAACCCAACTGCTATTCCTTCTCGTATGACGATTGGACAAATCCTAGAACAAATGTTTGGCCTTGTTGCCGCAAGCACAGGTGCGATTGCCAATGGAACAACCTTTATGAATGAGGGCTCACCGCATGAAGAGCTTGGACAGATTTTGGAGAGTATTGGGCTGAATAAGATGGGCAATCACATTCTGTATAATGGAATGACTGGTGAACAAATGGAATCAGAAGTGTATATGGGAATTGTGTATGGTATGCGTCTAAAACATATGACAGAGGACAAGTGGAATGCTCGTGGCGAGGGCCGCAAGGAACAGCGCACACATCAGCCTACAGGTGGTCGTGGAAATGAAGGTGGTCTGAAAATCGGTGAAATGGAACGTGATGCAATTATTGCTCACGGAAGCAGCAGTTTTCTCCAAGAGTCGATGATGAAGCGTAGTGACGGAACCGACTTTATTATTTGCGATGGGTGTGGAACAATTCCCTTGTATAATGAAAAGCAGGATTTTTACTTGTGCCCAATGTGCGATGGACCAATTCAGTTTACAGGAGAACTCAGTGGAAGCTCTCGCAATTTGGAGCCAATTCCTCCCCCAGTTCGTTCCGCTGCAAAATTCAGCAAAGTGGAAATGCCGTATGCGACCAAACTCTTTTTCCAGGAGATGGCAACGTATGCCAATATTTCAACTCGTATCTTGACCACTCGTGATACAACGCGACTCAAGGGAATGGACCGTGTAGAAGAGCTCACTGAGATTGATACTGCGACTGCCGCACAGCCATTGCCAGTACGGACCTATCAGGATTTGGGAGTGGCCGAACTGAAACAAGCTCCCCCAGCACCGACTGCGTCAGAAGTTGCTGAAGAGCTGGCTCGTCTAAATGCGGAGGCTGTTGAAGCGTATGGACCAATTGCCCCTTTAACACCTGCGGCAGCCCCTGCCCCTCCAGTGCCAGCGCAAGCAGGAACACCAATTCCTGTTCCAACGTCAGTAGGAGCCCCTGCAGCACAAGCAGAACCTGCTCTACAACTCGCCTCTATTGCTCCACAACCTCTTGTCCCTGTAGACGCAACCCTTCCAGTTGCATTTCAGCCACCTGAACCTGTAGCAGAACAAGAAGGTGGAGGACCAATTATACAAGTTGATACTTCTGATGCAGCTCTTGCAGCAGAAGGGCTCAGACAACCAAATGACCGCAATCTCCCTGTAGTTGACGAGTCCGCAGAGCTTCTTGCCGCCAAGAGAGCCACTCGTTCTCGTTCAGCACTTCGTCGTGCTCCTCAAGTCCAACAAGCACCATCATATCAACCTCAAGAAGGTGGTCAAGAAACCCCCTATAGCGCTGGAGCTCCTGTTCAGGTGGTCAAGCTAGGCTAAAAAAATTGGCTCACTCAAAGTCTTGAAGAATAACTAGTAGAGTGATGGAAAATACGACGCTTCAAGACATCGTGATTCGGTCTCGTAGTACGATTCTGGATCTCCTCGAAGAACGTGGATATGAAACTACCCCTTATCGCAAGCTACTTGGTCCCGAGCTTGTTGCGCTTATGTCCAACCCGTTTGCTCTACGTATGACGCTCAAGTCAAAGACGGACCCTTCCAAAACAGCTATTGTGGAATATGTCTTCAATATCAATAAGACGACAGTTGGTTCAGGAGCATTTGTATCAAATCTCTTAGAACCAACTGAGACACCTGAACAACTGGGTAGTATTGATCCCACGACAACAGAAGTGATTGTTCTGTATACCTCAAAGAATATTTCTGAAGATAATGACTCCTACAATACAGCAGCACTTAATGCATGGGTGAATCACAAGCTCCGTATTCAGTTCTTCCCAATGGCGCGGATTGTGAATAATCCGATGAAGCACGTCCTCCAGCCCAAAGTGAAGATTGTTCCTCAAGAACAGCACAGCCAGCTTCTCAAGGATCATTATGCTCGTGCAAAGACACAGCTCCCCTTTATCCGCTTTCATCACGATATGGTAGCCCGTTGTCTAGGACTAGTTCCAGGAGATATTGTGGAAGTTACTCGCCCGTCTCCCAGTGCTGGTGAATACTCTCTCTATCGAGTCTGTACTCCGTAGACATCGTATCCAAATCTCTAGAAGCAATCTATTGGTCAGATAGGATGTCGTGGCGTGACACACGAGCAAGTTTACTTACACAGAAGGAAGAGCTAGACCGAAATACATCATCACAAGCCATTATGAATCGCGCATCAAATATTCAAGCAGATTTGGCAAAATATGTTAATACTGCTGGAATTTCTTCAACGGAAGGTGAAGACCCGAATACACGAGCTGTCAATGCCTCCTTTGGCGATTTGATTCAACTAGAGAAGCAATATAGTAGTCTACTTCGCCAACTAACAACAAAAATCAATAGTGTTGCTCAAGATACCAATGTATCGCAAAAGCTAAATGAGCTAGGCCAAGCACGAAACTCTATTGTTCAACTGGAAAAAGAGGTCACCGCTGCTAAACAAGACGCAGACACTTCCCGAACTCGCCAGCTTTCTATTGAGCAACCTCGTCAAGAGGCAACATGGTATCAAGGATTTGGTGCGAAACTTGGGTTCAATAAGCCACTCAAACAAATCAGTGTACCTTTTTTAATTGGGTTTGGTATTCTAATGTTATTTCTGAGCGGTCTCTTATTACGAGAGTTTTTCACTCCAACGGAATACTATAGCCCCAACGTGATTTCATCTGAGTCTGTATTTAGTGTATTTAGCGATTCTCGCTTCTATGCTATTGCTGCTGGAATAGCCTTTATTGGCATTGTTCTGGGTGTCTTATCTTATACTGGTTATCTTGGAAAGAAGCTAAAGTGAACTCATAGAAATCCACACTCTAAGTAGGATTTGTGATGAGCACATTTTGTGGTGGCACTGGAGGGGTTCCTTCCTTAACAGTAACAGAGCTACGAGACACCTATTCCAATGGTGTTTTACCGGCATCTCTACCGCCTATGACAAATGGACTTGCTGAGGAAACTTGGGTGACTCAATATGTTAAAGAACTAGATACTCAAGGTCGTATTCCCAAGCCCCCTCAAGCAAAGGATACGAGAACCAATATGTTTGATGCTCCCGAAACTAAGGACCCTCTTGCGGTCTTTTCCGAGAAGGAGCGTGAGTTTCAAGATAAGTTAAAGGAAGAGTATTGCTTCTATGAGCGTCGGTATTTCTCTGCACTTGACTCATTTCTCCAAAGCATCAGTAATGCGAGCTTTCGTGGACAGCCCGAAAATGTCGCTGGCAAGCTTGATTTGGCGCGCATCTTAAACCAAAAAGTGACTCTATTTACTCAAGTGGTCAATGGAATTGCCAAGTTCCGTTACCAGCGCAATACTCAATTCCAGAATGACATTAATTCCATTAATCAAACCCTCAAGCAACGTCAGGTAAAGCTTGTACAACAAGCTGACATCTTGAGCCGTGAATCCGCCGCAGCTGATTTACATAAGCAAATGGTGGAATACACTGTGGAGAAGAATAAGGCAAACCAGAATTTGCTGACTGTATTTGGTGTGCTGAATATTATTGCATTTGCGATGGTCTTCTATGTTGCCCAGTCATAAATTTATCCAATAGTAGCTCTTGGCTTCAAAGGAATGGAATGCTTAGATTCCTTTGAATCCTCTTACTAGAGATAGTCCGATGAGTTTGGACCAAAACATAAAGGATGTATTACAGCTTCAGGATGTGGAGTTGGCGAATGCTATGGGAGCTCTAAAGGGTGACCCCGCCAAGCTCTCCGATTTTCTTACGGCGCGTAAGGGTGAGTTATACAATTCAGTCACAGCAGAGCATTCCGACAATTTCCAGAAGGTCTACAATGACTATGTAAGAGCAAGTGAGGGCACAAAGAATATTTTATACTACCATGTGCGTAATAAGGACTTGGACCAGCTACAAGACGCTGTATTTAGCCGCGCAAAGGGTGAGGCTGATGCTGCGACGCATGATAGCCAAAATGCCAAACGTCAATTTGAAATCAACGAATGGACTGCTGGAAATAAGCGTGATACTCTCTTCTTCCTTCAGTTACTCTTTATTGTTCTGGCAGTTACTGTTCCTCTCCTCTATGCCAGCAAAACTGGATTGGCACCCCAATCTGTTGTCTACGGAATCACTGGTCTACTTGGAATTGCTGTTGTACTCACGCTCATCATTCGTTGGCAGTATACGGAGAAGTCTCGTGACCTCCGCTACTGGAATCGCCGTCGGTTTGCCCAAATGGGTGGTCCTCCTACGGCCCCGACCTGCGAGGCTGTTACGGGTCTTGTCAATCAGGGTGTTGCTGGTGTAAAATCAGGTGTAGCCTCTGCTCAAACGACGCTTGAATCTACTGCGGCCCGTGTAGGCAATGCCGCTGCTGCTCTTACTGCGTAAGTAATTGAGTTGAGTTATAAATTGCCACAAGGACTAATAGGAGGCTATGCCAGTAAATCAGCTTGATGCGACATGTTTACCTGGAACTGCGCAGGAACAACAATTCAAGTCATTTTTGGACAAGTGCCGCACAACAAAGGACACACAAACCGCACAAACCTTTTTAAATCAGACCTTTCAAAAATATGTGGAGATTTTTGATTCCTATCGCGCCCAGTTTGACGATTTGCTCAGAGCGGCAGACCGTATTTCTGACTCGACGTCTTCAACATCAATGCAAGGAGTTAATGACCAAATGAAGGCCTATTCAGCCAAGCAAAATACGCTAAAACAAGAGCTAGAACACTATCGTCGGTTGAGTGATTCGGCGGAAAAAAGCTTCTTGGAAGATATTTACAATGGAACGCCAAAGGCTGAGCTGGCACCTACTCTTCAAGATGTATCTCTTTTGATATTTGCTCTTGGATGGCTCTTTATCTCTATTGTATTGATTGCTGTTCGGTGGGCAAGTCCTGGTGGGGGTATGCTCGCAGGAGTATTTACTCTCTTGCTCTTGCTCTTGGTTACCGTTTGTGTGTATGGTCTCATTAAGCAAGTCGCGTAAAATGCTTCTTGTTGAACCTTCAGGTGAAACAAGTCGCGTAAAATGCTTCTTGTTGAACCTTCAGGTGAAACAAGTCGCGTAAAAAAATAGTCTGGCTTCCAGACTTTCTAGACTCTTACGCACCAACTTCAGCTAGTGCTTGTTCATACTCTTGGAGTTCCTCATCATTGCCAAACAGACGTAGATGCTTGTACGTCTTTCCGTCAGCAGGAGCTTGGAACATTTCATTGAGACGACTGCGGAGATCATTGTCTGATAGCTTCTTGCCAGAAGGGTTCTCCTCTGCCATCCAGTTCTTATACGCCTTCTTAAGGTCTGTAAAGGTAGGTGGACTATCATATCCAGCAATCTTACGAATCCGTGCCTTGATGAACTTGCCCAGCGAGTCATAGTCACCCTTGTAGCGCTCACTTGCCTCCATCACAATGGCAGGAACCTTTTGAATTCCACCAGGACAATACTTGGTCTCATAGTAATGGACCAGCAGACTAAACATCGGTTCACGCCAATGCTTCAGCTTCTCTTCCATCATATCATCACGAGGAAAGATGAAGTTATTAGGGTCAATAGGATCACCCTTTGGTACGAACTTACTCTTAAAGGGAATGACGCGCACACGACGCCAAGTACCACCATCCATACTATGGATTGGCGGCAGTTGGTTACACGCAAGGAAGATCTTGCCCGTAATACGGAAGCGCTCTTGGTCCTTGAAGAGTCCACGCGCCTCTACATAATCTTCACCACTAAACTGCTTCATGCGCGCTGAATTAATCGGCTCATGGTCATCAGGCTCCTTCATCTCAATGAATCGGCAACCCTTCACACTGATGATATCAGGATTTGCCGCACCAGAGTCAGGACGCTTGCGCGTCAGAGCAGTCGTCGCAAGAGAGCCAGCATACTGGCCAAGTACACTCGTCATAAGATCAACGAACTTGGACTTACCATTGCCACCTCCACCCGTCATAATGTAGAAGCACTGCTCCTTATTTGCCCCCTCTAGACAGCCAGCCATTAGAGTCAGCACATATTCACGCAGTTCCTCATCAGGGAAGAGCTTACAGAAGAAGTCCTGGAGTTCCTCTTGACGAGGATCAGTAGGATCATAGGGTACATAGGCAATCGGCTCAGCACAATTCGGCGTCACACCAACACGGAGACTGATGTAGTCCTCTGCCTTACCAGGATGGAGCATTGGTTTGTAGCGCAAAGGTTTTCCTTCATTGTCAAAGACTGTCTCACGAAGATGAAGAACGCCATTTGCACAACCTAGAACATAAGGATTCTGATTGATTTGGCGAGCAAAGTCCCTATCGTAGAAGAGCTGTACAGCTTCCTTCATTACAGAGTCCTTAAAGTTTGCATTGTATAGATTCTCCTGAAGTTTGAAGAATTTTGTTGTATTTTCTGCGTATTTCTTGAGCTTTTCTTGAGCATCAGGATCATTTGATGCTGGTGGTTTTAGAGTGTGTCGCGCAGATTCTACCTTGTCCGCAATTTGGTCAGTGATATTCATTTTGATTGTTAGACCATTAGGCAGAGGATTCCAAACGTGGTCAGAGAACTCATACCATTCTGTTGAGCGACCGTCAACAGCACACTTGTAAATATCAGGAAAGAGCCTATAAATCATCTGTGCGACGTGAAAGTGTGTGCCACCCTTGAAGGTCAATGCCGTCTTGACGATGAAACTAATGACATCTTCACTAATGATATTGTTGTACTGGACAGGATTATCTTGCTTTGCCCACATTTTTAGACTGCCCATGCGAAGTCCTGCGCTTCCATCAATGTAACGCATACTTCCCTTGACCCAATCACGACGAAGGTGATCTGTATTATTTCCATTGCTTTTGGATGACTTTTCACTAAATTTCATCCATACATCAAACATTTCTTCAGATGCGTCAATGTTACGTAGACACCAGCCAACACGCATCCAACTATCGTATCCTTCGGCCCGTTCTGCGTTCAGACAATCAGCAAGTCGTACAGCAAGAGCAATTTCATCGTCTGTCATTACGGTTGTATTGATACTGTCCACAAGAATAGGTAGAATCCCTACCATTTCATCAGTAATGTTCTTCTCAGGTTGCGTAGATGAAAGTACAATAGGGTTCTTTAGAGTTGAAATGACAGCGTCTACTTCATCTTGTTTGTCTGCTAGAATACCTAGAGGGGTCTTGCGCTTGTACCGAATACTCAGCAGCTCTAGGAGTTCACGAGAGCTGTAGGTAGTTGTATCCTTTGTACACTTACCGCTCTTGGGATTGTACTTGTACACGGAATCCAGAGTATAGGCAGGAATCGTCGGCTTGGACTCGCCATAGAAGAACCAGCCATTCTTCTTTACCAGACTCTCGTCATAGACATCAGTATCCTTGTTGGTATAGTCGGTTCCTTCAAAGCACTGGCTCACGGCATCGCGCTCGAGCATCTTGTAGCGCACAAATGCTTGACACTCGGTCGTTAGAACAAAGTCAGGACAGACAATATGTACACCATCTTTGACATCCTTTTTGCTAGGGTCCGTATAGGGTGTAGGGCGGAGTGTCACAAAGAAGCGCAGAGCTTGGCGTTCCTTCAGGTCAAAGTATTCCTTCAGAACATTCACCAGTTCAAGAACGAATGCGTGGATAGCATCGGCAGTAAAGCTACGCTGGAGATTGCGATCGGCTGCATAGCGAAAGTCCAAGTCAACGAGGAGAGGAGTCATTCCATCAGGTTTGCGCTGTTCAACAAAGTTGTTAGTCTTGAGGCGCTTGATGTTGAGGAAATCGTCCATCAGATTCAGAAAGACAGGATATTCCTCGTCAGAGACCATCCAGGAGCCCTTATGTGCTCCCATACCAGTCATACTTACCTCATTGCCCTTTCCAGTTGTAACACGGCGCTCATTCAGAAAGCGCTGGAGCTCGCTTCCAAGAAGTGGGTCTGTGTTCATTGTCGTGCTGGAATGCTCGGTGCCGCTGCTCGTCAATTTTTTGGTTGCTGACATTTGAGACAACCTTGTCTGATGCGGGGGTCTAAACTTACTCCGCAAGTATCCCTCAATGTCAGTCAAACGCATCAATGCGGATATTCTGGAATTAATGTCACCAGAGTATGCATCCAATCGGATTTTTTACACCGCCTCAGAATCAAATGTTCGTGAGGGGCTAGCATGTGTGTTTGGCCCAATCGGCACACCATATGAAGATTGTCCAATGCTATATGCCTTTCAGATTCCTGAAGGATTTCCATTTGATAACCCTAAAGTAACCTTTCATACCCATGATGGTCATACACGCTTTCACCCAAATATGTATGTAGAAGGAAAAGTCTGTCTGAGTATTCTTGGAACGTGGGCTGGACCGAGTTGGGCATCTACAATGCGCCTTTCTACGGTGCTTATTACGCTCCAGAGTCTAATGGACAATAAGCCTCTTATGCACGAACCTGGATATGCGTCTGGCTCAGGAGATGTTCACTATCAGTATGCGGATTGTGTGGAACATGCGTGTATGCGGTATATCTTACGGCTAGCAAAGGCTTCATATGGAGTAAAGGGTGTAACCTATCCAGAGCCCTTTTTGCCCTTTGTTGAAGAATTCAAGAAGCAACTTCCAGATATCTTGAAACGTCTAGAGGCCCGTCTCAAGAATCGCCTTGCAGCCCTTCAGCAAAAGGAGCGCGCCTTTGTAAATATCCCCTATAGCATGGGTGGAACAACGACCTATAAGGCTCTGCTGAATGATGTAGTAAAATTGAATCAAAACCAAAACAACTCTTAATACTAGAGTAGAATGTCCGTTCTTGACCATATGTGCCCCAAGTGTGATTACTATATGCCACTTGGAGAAGGAAATCTTGACGCAGAACTTGAAGGCGATGATAAGGCAAAGGCAAAGGACCTCATTCGGTATTGCCGCAATTGTGGTCACAATCAGGAAGAGAAAAAGGGTCTTGTGATGGAGACGATTATTCAGGAGAAGGCCTCTGATGCCTACCGTGTCTTCTTGAACGAGTTCACGAAACAGGACCCTCGTCTTCCCCATAGCAAGACGCTCAAGTGTCCAAATAAGTCGTGCCCGAGCGTAACTGGTGGCGCCGAATCAGATGTGATTTACATCAAATATGACCCGGTGAATCTCAAGTTCCTCTACATTTGTAATGTGACAGGATGTGGAACCCAGTGGCGGAGTCGCTCGTAGGCTAAGACCCTTGAATCGTAATTAGTTGAGGATAGAGCATCTGAATATCCTTCAACACAGATATTGGTTGACATCGTGTATTGCGGAATTGTTCAGATGCGCTCAATAAATACATTCCTTTCAGATTTTCATCTGTGGTTACTTCAAGCCATCGTGCCCAGCTTTTTTGTCCATCGTGAAGCCATCGCGTCACTGCGGACGCTAGCTTTGGTGTCACTGACTTGCGGAATTCAGGTAAATTCCACAAGGTTGATAAAAAGAAGAAAATATCACGACTCATATCCTGTGGTGTTTGTGCTGCGTGGACAGAAGAGAATCCAAAATCAATGAGGATGGCCTCAAGACTGCCTCTATAGGCAAATGTATTTCCATCAATCGTTAGTGTTCGTGAAAATAACTCAGTGGGTCTGACAAGTAAAATGTTTGTACTTTTCAGGTCTCCATGCTGTAATCCAAGTTCACGCTGTAAAATCAACAGATAGAGGGAGAGCTGGCTGAGGATACTCAAAATGGTCAAATCATTTTCTACACACGCTACTTTCCAGTTCAAGTTGCTTTGAAGAAAATCTGATAAAATCGCTGTACCTGAAATTCGTTCTAAACAAAGCCCAAGCCCAAGCTTTGGGTGATGAATAAATTCAAGAACATGCGGAATACAGTGTGAAAATCCGTAGGATTGTAGAGCAGCCGCAGATGCTGCTTGGATTAATCCTTCATGATACAGAGATAAGGAGTGACCTGGACTGAATTTGACAAAACAATATCCTTGACTCTCTGGAGTTTCTCTATATACCATATACAGGGAGCCAAATGTGGACTTCATCACTGGGGTGAATTCAGATAGGGTGGTGGACGCATAAGATAACTGTGACTTGGTAAGTTGCCAACGCGGTATAGAAAAAGGTGACGCAAATTGAATTCCTACTTCGATTGATTGGCGGGTAGAAGACTTGGCCCTCACCCCAAACCTCTCCAGCTCTTTCACTGCAGCTAACATCTAGGTGTTTGCCCTCTAATTATTGTACCGTTAAGTTCCACAATTATGATACAAAAAGATAGAAACCCACATTGTGGGTTTCTATTATATTGGTTTTTCAAAAAAAGTGGAACTTAACACTAGTGTAGGGTGCTTGATTAAGCACCCTAGAGTACCTCAGTCGTCGGCAGAGACGCTAGTCGGGGCTTGAGGGCCTTGTAGGCAGGAACTTGCGCAGGGTCTTTCACAATCAAATAGGCAGCAAGTTCATAGGGATGCTCCCATCCAGACTTGTCGGCACCAAAATAGTCAGACCAGCCAGGTGGGGGCTCGCGCAGAATTGTTCTGCTGGAAATATCAAACCAAATTGTGCTAGTGTCTGTTAGACTAGGGCTTGATTTTGAATTGAATATCGCAGCTGGGACATACTTTTCCTTCCACGCAAATTTGGGAGCGAGCAATAAATCAGGATTCAGTCGCTGGAGATACTGAATATCGGTGGGGAATGTTCCATTCCAGACTCGCATATCCCATACATCTTCCACTAGCTGTTTCCATTCATTAGGATGAAGCCGCTGACTAATGTGAACTCGCTCATGAAGCATAGTTCGTTTTATCTCGCCATCAAGAATGAGTGAGGAGAGACAAATGTAATAGGGTGGGCGTGTGTGAGGTAATCCAGCATCTGCGGAAGGCTCCATCCAGACAACTTGTCCATTCGGCCAAGGCTCTGCGAGGTCAGCTGCTGGAATTTCTCTTTCGACTGTTTTTGGCGTTGGCATATAGGTTTGGCCTCGCCGAGCAAGATTGTTCAGTGTATTTGTCTGAACCTGATTTCTGTATTGGTCTAATTGTTCGGCGCGAAAGAGTGCCTCAAGCCCTTGTCCTGCTGAAATAGGGGGGCGGTCAGGGCGTAATGGATCACCAGACATAAATGCCGCTTTGCTGGAATAAAGCCCCATTCTTCTACTCTAGTAAGATGAAGGTCGTTTTATGTCCCACACACTTTTCACGCCATTATGTGGAGATTCTTAAGGAAGAATTTCCTGGTGTAGAAGTAACACCAGAGAGCTTTTATCAAGTCCTCAATCGTACTCAAGAACCATTTGTGTATCTCTCAGGGACACTGCTACACGAAAAAAATCTTCTTGTTCGTGTCCGCCCTAGCTTTTGGCTTCAGCAATGGTGGATGCTCCACCTTGTAGAGGCTAATCAGTGGATTTTGCGGCTTTCTTCACTCGTGGCTTAGACTTAGACTCGGCCTTTTCCTTCTCCTTCTGTTCAGCCTTCTGCTCGGCCTTCTTCTCGGCTTTTTCTTTATCTTTTACAGCCTTGTATGCCGCTAGTTGCATCGCATCCTTAAAGAGGCTATCTAGTGTCGACTGCCGCGTTTGTTTCACTGCTGGTACAGCCGTCGCGCGAGTCACTCGCCTCACCGCAGGAGTACTCGTCACAGCTCCACCCATCTGTTCAACGAATGCCTTCTTGTGAATGCTTTCATTGGACTCAATTGCGTTCTTAAAGAGAAGATGATATGCCGCAGTTTCACGCTGGGCAATCAGTGTCTCTGGATTTGCGCTCCAGCCACCACGAGGCTTGTAGGCACTGAATCCAGGAATCTGGTCCACGACAATACCAAAGAGCTGACAAACAGGATTGGCAATTTGATGGTCAATGTAATACATATAGTCAGGCTTCAACCCTTTCTCTTTGATGTAGCTCGGCGTTTCAATACGGTCACCTTGTAGGTCAGGAGCCTCCTGTCCCACCTTTGTCTGGATGTATACAAAGGGGATACGGTCACCAGAGGCAGGAGCATTTCCAGGATCACGCGCTGCCATTCGGTTGGCAAGAATCTTATGCGCAGGAGTGGAGGCATACTCGGCACGAAGTGACTTGGAGATGATGAGTGGCTGGAGACCGAACTTGCCTTCAATGAGATCTTTTGCCATCGTCTGAACAATTGCTGCCGCTTTTGGCACATTGCGCTCATTTAGCAGAACACTTAGCGCAGCACTGTAGAAACGCTTGGAAATCGCTGCGTAATCTCGGCGCTTTAGTGCAACACCCATAAACCAGAGGCAATACTTCTTAGGGTCTTCGTACTTGTGGCCGACATAGCGCTTCTTGCTGAAGATGATGAATGGCCAGTACACCTTGTCAAACTCAAAGTCGTGCGGCGATTTAAGGGCTTGAGTGACATATTTACCAGCCTCTTCGGTAAGTTCAATCGTGCGTTCTAGTGCTGCTTGTCCTTCTAGAGGCTTCTTGGTCTTCGGATCCATTGGATTAAAGTTAATGAAGAGTGAATCTGTATTGTGGACGACTAGGTTGCCAGGACCAACTGCAAAGTGGTGATTTTCTGTCTGAAGGTCATAGACATAGTCAATTCCGTCAGAAGCAATCTCATATAGTTTTTTAATGGCAATAGGGTTCTTGCGTTGTTTTGACTGCGTACAGGTAATGCGGAAGACATCAGGCTTATCGGTACGATCATTTAGACTTACAGTGTATCCAAGACGCTGGGCAAGGATAGCCAGCCCACTGGATACTTCCTTTCCTTTTTGGTCCCAATGATAGTTGCCAACCGCTTGTCCAACCTTATCGCCGTCACCAGCATAGAATCCATTCATAAAGGATTGGATTACAGCGGTTGAAGCATTAAGAATTGTCGAGGGAATGCGCTTTTCACGATGAGTATTATAGAAGAGTGTGCGATAGCGTTCTACTGGAGATTTGATATCTCCAACAGGGACAAGTATATATACTCCAGAACTTTCAAGAGTGTCTAGAATCTTTGTATCAAACGGAAGATGCTCTGCCGCTTTGTTTAGAAGATTAGTATCTGCCTTATTAATCGCCCATGAGTATTTGATTCCACCACTTGGAACTTCATAGCGGTCACACGAGCCATCAGCTAAGAAGAATCCCATTGCCCACGCTTCTTTCTCTGTAATCTCTACTGAAGCAGTTTGACCAAACTCTTGTGATAAAGTAGTTGAATGAAGTAGTTCAGTGCCGATGGTAACTTTGGTGGGTTTGACTTCTTTACCGTCAGGTGCGACAAGACTATGGTCTTCCGTACAATCAACAACACCCGTGTGAGTTAGAACACGATACATCTTTTTTGTAGGAGCAAGACGATGACGAATAATGCGCTCTACACGAGTCCAGCCACGTTCAGTCCAGATTTGGATGTTGGTAAGTTCAATCGCCTCCTTTGTTTCGTGCCATGATGCCCAACCAAGAGCCGCGAGCTCGTCGATACGCACAACTTCTGGGGCTTGTCCTTCACGTTTGATAAAGATGGCAGTGTCACCCCTTACTGAATCACCATACACTGTCTCAGCCCGTGCACAGCACTCTGGATTTCCTGAAGCAGGGCCATATCGGTATTCAATCGCAGCTTTGGCAAACATGATTTGTTTGCGACCATAGGCAGTCACTGAAGCAGCTAGAGGCCGCAGACGCACCTTGAAGGTTCCACTGCCAAGCTGACCATACAAACTATTGGCCGTGAGCTTATATGCCAACTGTTCTGAATCCAGAAGGGCAATCTTGAAGGGGTCAGACTCTTTTGCCGCTTCGTTGCGCTTTGCCTTACGGGCTGCGAGAAGACCTGCGACAATCTGAGGAATCGTGCCGACCTTGTCTTGAGCGTAGCGACAGACACGGGTTCCTGCCTTGATTTTCCGTTTGGCCTTGCGCATATCTTCTGGGTCATCAATCATATTGTCATATTCAATGTCTGTGTAGAGGACACCAGGACGATTGTCATACTCATCACTGCCCCACTGCATTGCAATTAGTTCTCCCTTGTCATTGAAGTCCTTGACCCATACAAGAGTGTCGTGACTGATGTTCTCAGAAATGATCGTGGAGGGATACAGAGAAGCAAAGTCAGCAACACCAACAGGAGTTGTGTAGAATCCAGGAGTGGGGTCAAGCACAATTGCACCCTCATAACTCTCGCCATCTCCACCGCCACCGCCAGGAAGAACAGAGATACACTGTTGATTCTCGTAGCAATACTTGAACATCAGAGACTCAATCTTAATGCCTTGACCACGCAGGAAGATATAGGTCACAGGAACAGAACAAACATTTGCCATTGACATACTGTTGTTGAAGACATCTAGCTTCTTGAAGAGGTCCAGCACAAGCTGACAATCTTGTACGCAGTAACGGGCAATGATGGCGCGGTCGGCGGAACTGCCTTCACGCTGCATCTTGAACATCTCTTTCGGCGTCACATCGTCCTTCACAACAGCCCACTTGTTGACTTCATCTACTTCAACATCATCAGGGATTTCCACGCTCAGAAGACCAGGTTCATACGCAACCACATTCAGCTTGTCACACAGAGTATCGCCACCAGCATTCAGTAGAACCACACTGCGCCCAACAGCAACATCCTGTTTCGTCGGTCCAATGGTCAGTTGCCAACATTCCACCTTGTCACAGATGCCTTTGACACTCTCACCGAGAAAGTTGCGCGAGGTATCATCTAGCTTATAGGATGGCAGTTGGTAGCCACGCTTGATGTAGTGATACAAGTCTACGCGGAGACGACCAGCAGTTGTCCAAAGATAGAGGAAGTTGTCGCCAAGAGCACTACTACTGAGGCGCTTCTCTTCTAGTTTCATTTCACCGCTTTCCTCGTGAAGACGATTCAGTTGCTGGACTTGAGGATGATGCTCAATGCCGAGTTGCTCACAGCGCTCCCAGACATATTTTTCATCAAAACCAAAGATGTTGTAGCCCATTAGGACATCAATGTCCTTCGCGGCCATCCAGTCAAACCAGCCAAGAATGAGGTCTTTTTCCTTCTTGTAGCGATACACCTTGCCTTCAGGGATGTCGTCGCATGTGTCGAGGACGAAGATGTGCTTCTCCGTTTCAGTTGAACCGAGCCGTCCAAGAATTGTACCGATTTGGATGATGGGGTCACCGCGCTTGGCCATAGGGAAATCACCGGTGTTGCTCATACACTCAATATCCCAAGAGGCAAGAGTGAAGGGTGCGGTTGCAGCAGGAGGCTTTTCGCACGGGCCAACATCTTCCCAGTCAATCTCTACAACATTCGGCTCATCAAGGTCAAGGTCGGCAGGGTCTACACCGTCTACTGTCACCCAGCCACAGGGCTTCAGATTGCGCAAGTGGAGGAAGCGGAGCATAGGGTCGAGATTTGCCTCGTAGACAGTAACAGGGCCAGGAGGAAAGGGCTTGCCGAGCACGTCAGAGCGATTGCCGATAATTTTGAGTTCAGGAACAGATTTGGCATTGAGAAAGAGCTTCTTGACCTGATGAAAGAGTCCAATGGATGGTACTGTAAGTTTGAACATGGAGACGAGACGCCCCTGCGTGTAGCCAAAGAGCTCCTTGCGCTCACAATGGGCAACATCGATAAGTTTTGCGAGATTAGGCAAGTGAAGCTCGAGATATCCACGCACAGCTTGACGAGCGCGCTCCTTTTCACTGCGAGTTCCTTCAACACCCTTGATGAAGAAGAATGGTTTGAACCCTTTGACATCTAGACGCACAGACTTGCCGTCAGCCGTCTTGCCGAAACAATGGACAATCATACTCTTTTTGGCGAGCTGGTCAAAGAAGAAGTTACCACTCTTTTTCTTGGTGTTCTGGAATTCATCATCATCTTGTTCAGAATCACTATTGTATGCCACGACCTTTTCGGTCTCATTTTCGCTCACGATGGTCTCATCACGAGCGCAAATGTCAAGAAGATGGAGATGAAGCGACATGGTAGTACTATTCTACCGAGCTATCGCTAAGCTCAATTTTTTCCGCTCCGTCTGCGGGTTTTGCGAGCCCTACTCTTGCGCTTGATGACTTCTGCGCCGAAAAAGAGGGCCGCAGCGGGAGCTAGCCGCTGCGAGGCAGACATCAGTTGTGAGAAGAGGCCACCACCGAGTCCACTGAATCCCCCCTGTTGACTGCTACTGCCGCTGCCGAGAGGCTTTGTTGCCTCGCGAAGTGTAGCATTAGTGGAGGCGGCCATTGTCTTATTCAGTGAATTCACTTGAGATGGCGACAGACGGTCTGCCACAATGGACTTGGGAGTATTTACAGGGTCATTCGGAGCAACAGTGGGAGAACTAATCACTTCAGGAGATGTGGGCTCTCCAAGTGTAATGCTCTGTCCCTCTGGCTTTCCAGCATTTCGCACAATGGTCATCATTTTGTTCAAATCAGTGTATTCAGGGATTGTATTTGTTGCTTCTCCTTCTGCGTTCTTGAACATTGTTGACTTGCCGTTCTTATCCACGAGCATCAGAGAAGGGTATCCACTGAGTTTTTCTCCACTGAGACTACTCTGAGGAAATACATCGTCCCGGATTCTTGCCGTTTGAATGGAACGGCCAGATTCGTTTTCCAACTTGGACATCATCGGCTTGAAGCGCTGGCAGTGACCGCACCAGTCAGCATAGACCAGCACTAGAGTGAGTGGTCCAGCGGCAATACGGCTATCCAGTTCACCCAAGTTTCCAGCATCTGTAATATCTACTGGCGGCATCAAGCGCCCCATAACCGATCGGGTTGAAGCCTTTGACTTGGCAGCCTTCTTTGTCTTTCCGCCACGCATCCTACTCTACAGGTAGAAAGAATGGATATTGGTATTCTGATTGCGATTTTGCTTGTGCTGGGCTATTTAGTGCTCTATATCCGTAGCCGTCGCTACAACACGGAGGGATTTGAGGGCTGCTCGACATGTGGTGGAGCCTCTCTCGCCTCGTACCGCACTGGGTTTTAGTAAACCTAGCGCAGGGAATGTAATCAGGGAAAAACGAGTCCATAAGCAGAGGTGTCGCAAGACATGGATATGTTAGTTCTAGTAGCACTCCTAGTAGCATTAGGATACTTGATTCTATATTTGCGGTCTCGGTTGTATCTGAGCGATGGATTCCAGGATTCTGGTCAAGGCTGTCGTACTGTTTTGGATACAAGCCTTGAAGATATTAAACCCTATGTCACAAATCAAGATAAGTATGGTGACTTTGAGCAAGATGTTGTCTATATGAATGAAGGCGGTCGTGACACAACACAAGAGGCAATCAATATGGCACGGCGCAAGTTTCCTTTTGATTGGTCACAACTTCCTCCCAGCAGTAGTTTATTTCAGCAACAGCAAGCCCTCTTTGTGAAGGATCCTGTAACAACTGCTGCCCCTTTTACGAAAGAGACATTCGCCAATATTGAAAGCAAGAAGGTATTGCCTCCCGATGGCAGCTTGACTGAGGATGACCAATTGAAGATGTATCAACCGAAGCCAACCGCTGCCTTGAATGCGGTGGATGGCAAGTCGGTCAATGAGCTCATTCAGAACATCTATGGAAGCAAGGGACTCATAGCCAAAGTCGCAGAGAAGAATAACAATGTCTTTGAAGTGTACGAGCTACAAGAGAAGAATCCAAAGATTGTATGGGAAGATGAGGTCCAAGCAAGTGCGCAGAGCAATGAGCTCGCGTCCAAAGTGGAGCCGTCTCATATGCTTGTATCCCCTGACATTGTTCAGGATGTTCAGAATGATTTAATGCCGTTTGCTCGTGGCGAAAGCGTTGGGATGAAGCGTTCTTCTTACAGCGACTACAACCCGAACCTTGAAGGAATCTTTGGCCCCAAGATGCAATGGCAACAATGGGGCTAAGTTTTCTAGGAACTAACTAGGAGAGTCAAATGGGCGCTTGGTTTAGTTCTGAAGCTGATGATAACAGTTCTTTTCCGAAATCATCTGCTACTAACGGTGCCACAGCACCTCGTGTGAATAATTCTGCCAAGAATGCTGAGGCGGTAAATGTCAATACGGCTGCGGCCAATGGTGCTGCTGCGCCCCGTATGAATAATTCTGCCAAGAATGCTGAAGCGGCAAATGTGGCATCTAACGGTGCTGCTGCGCCCCGTGTAAATAACACAACACGCAATGCTGAAAAGGGAAATCGTAACAATAGCCGCAAGAACAATGCCACTGCGCGCAAGAACAATGCATTGGCCGCAGTAGCGCCGAAGATTAACGAGCCATCTCCTGCTGGTCAAGAGGAGGAAGGATTCCCGCCTAACACACAAGTAAATGTCAAGAACCAAGCGGGTGGTCATAAGCGGAAGAGCAAGAGCCGTAAGGGTAAAGGACGCAAGGGAAAAAGTCGTAGGGCCCGCAAGTGAGCGTAAAAAATTGACTACTCTTCTACACACTGAACTATCATAGTGTAGAAGCGTAGAAGAAATGCCGAGTGACAAGTTTCCTAGCACGGAAGAGTATATTCCCTTTACTTCTGAGGAGCTACAGAAGCTTGGGTATGAAACGCCAATTTCTATGGAAGATATGCGCCTATCAAGTGGTGCCGACTTTTGGGGCCTCTTTGTAGCAAATTCTGATGGCTCTGTGAAAAAGTCTCTGTATAACACCTATGATGATACTGGTAATTCTCAAGATGCCTATCGTGATTCCATCTGGGGAAATTTCACGATTGCCACGAGGGAGGTTGGGCTTGGCGAGAGTCTAGTCCTCCATATGTTCCAGCGCAATGGATATTGTCTGATTGCCCATCGTGGAGCTGAGTACTGGACGATTACGGCGAAGCGGTCTCCCAAGTATTAGACTTAATGAAGTGATTCATATACTTTTTATTTGTTTCTATTCATCAATACTAGAGAAATGGTTGACTCTTCAGACCGCCTACGGAAACTCGTTGCTGGAACCTTTGCCAACTTGTATGCTCAGCAATCCACCATCATTGCGACCTCTACTTCGCACGTCTTGCTTGATACTCTGACACCCGGTGATACAGATCTTGCCAAAGTCCAAAATGGAATCTGTATTAATCCGTGCTCTGTTCCTGCCTATACTCCGTTTGCCAATCTGTTTTCAGGAAGCAATGTTCAGTCTCCTTGTAATAACAACAATCGGATTAATTGATCATCTAGAAGCAAGTTGCTGAATACCCTAGTCGTTTTCCTCCATGAACATTTGCTGGCCTATAGTGCATTGACTCAAGTTCTTTTGCTGGAAATTCTAGAGCTGTATATTGAGCAATTCCTAAATTACCAATCGCATTTGAATATATTTCTTGAACAGCTGAAAATGGTTTAATATAAGATAGTAAATATGCTGAATAACGCTGAAATTCAGGTAACTGGGCAATTGCTGCAATTTCTTCCAATGTCTCTGAATTTTTCAACATCTGTTTTATATGCTGTTTTATCGTAGAATCCTCCAGAATTTTCTTAAAGAATATGTCATTCTTTAATAAAGTTATTGTATCACTAATATACCCCTCTTCTGTCAACCCACGATTAATTTGTTGGATAAATTCCTTTAATTCATGTGGTATATCATCAGAAGCAAAAATCATATATATCTTAGAAGTCTGTTTTAATTCAGGGTATTTGCGCATCATTTCTCGAAATACTTTTGATGTTGCTTGTAAATTTACAGACGATGATAGACTAGTTTGAATCGCAAGTAGTTGAGCCAACTTTGTATCTAGTTTTACTTTATTTAATGAATGTTTTGATTCAATAATAACTAGTTCTTTGTACTGAGCCTTTGGATTTAGTAAGAGTGAATTATTTCGCATTCCTTCAATAACGATTGGAGGAGGTGGTGTGGAATCAAGAAATAGACATCCGTCAAGTTCCGTAATTTCCTTACCAGCAGGAGAAAAGAACTGTTTTATTCCTAAACGGGTAATATGGATTGTTGGTAAGCTTTTTCGTAGCATACTATAAATAAATTCCAAATGTTGCGATTCTTGGATAGTACTATTTTGCTTTACGTAAGTGTAAAATTCATTTCGTAAACTGTTAAGACCAATCTTTAGATCGGAAATATCCTTTTTCATTTCAACAATTTCAGATAAAATCCGTTGAAACATTGGCATGATCATATTTTGATTCATTCCACCTCTGTTCTATACTGTATATACTAGTTTAGACCAATTAAAGATACATAACAACTATTCACTAATGTCTATTCTTCTAGACACTCGTGAACACGGGCTTATTGGATTGCTCAGCAACCCGCAACAACAACTTCCTGTTGGTGATGCGTGGATTCTAGATGGTTCAGGAAACCCCCTTGTTGTTGTAGAGAGGAAAACAACAGCAGATTTTGAAGCGAGTTTTTTGGATGGGCGCTACAGGGAACAGCGCACAAGACTCTTGGCCTTCTGTGCGGAGAAGAAGGCGCGCCCCCTGTATATTCTAGAAGGCGGACTGGATGGAAGACGGAGAAGCCTAGAACGATCTGCGCTACAAAAACTTGTTCATCGGCTGATGTTGCGCTATGGTGTTGCTGTATGGCAAACAAAGGATTTGGAGGATACTGCGGCGACTCTAGGGCTTCTGGCGACACAAGTGAAGGACGACGCAAAGGTATTTGAGGCAGAGACGCTGAGTTATACGGATGTTAATAAAATTACCAAGAAAGAAAATAAAAATAATTGGAGAGCATTTACGATAGCATGTTTACAACAATGTCCTGGTGTATCATCAAAGATTGCAAATAATATAGTTACAACATTTGGTAATTTCGAAAATATATTGAAACAAGATGAAGTAAGTTTTTCAAAACTAAAAACAGGGGAAAGATGCTTAGGTGTAATTGTTGCTAAAAGACTTTATAATCTACTACATTCTATGGAATAATTATGTTTTTATTCCCTTTAGAATTATATATCCATACTTCAAAATTATACCCCATTTCTTTACATGCATTAAACTTTTCAATATTTTTATCTTTATCTAATGTGTATGTCCATTCTGATTTAATTTCTAAAAGTTTATTTTCTTGTGGAATATAAATATCTGGGAAATAGTATTTTATTTTGTTATTTAATGTATATTTAATTCGTGGTACATCTGACCTTACGGTTTTAATATTATCTTCATCATATACTTTAACCAATTCATCCATTGCAAAATGTTCATATCCTTGAATTTTTCTTATTTGTCCACTTGGCATAGTATAATTTTTGAATTTATATGATGTTTTTTGCACTTGTTCTTGAATTTCTGAAGATTGTAATGGATTTTTAACACCATATTTTTCAATTAAAGTATTCTTAATTTTATCTTTAATTTCTTTAGCTTCTAAAGGTGAATTTGCTCCATACTTAGTAATATTAGTATTTTTAGTTTTTTCTTTTATTTCTGGATTTTGAATTGGATATTCAACGCCGTATTTTTTAATCATCGTATTTTTTCTTTTATTTGATATTTCATCCTTTGTAAAAGTGTTATACATGGAATCCTTTGCTTTTTGGTGTATTACTTTATTTTGAAGAGAATATGATACACCATATTTTTCTTTATTTGTTTCAATCATTTTTTGTTTTATTGTATCATTTAATATCGGATTTTCAACACCGTAATATTAAAACAATTTTATAGTTGTACACGACGAAGAAGGCAAATGCGGACGATCCTAGAACTTTCGCTGTTGGATGTCTCCAGCAATGTCCTGGTGTGTCAGCTAATGCTGCAAAAGCTCTAGTGGATGCCTTTGGTGGATTTCAAGGAGTGTTGGCTGCGGAAGAAAAAGGGTTGGCTGAAACGAAAGTTGGGGCGCGGAAACTAGGTCCCGTTGTTGCCAAGAGGTTGTGGGGATTGCTTCATTCCTAAGTAACCACGTATATCTAAACTATCTATAGGTATAGTATATAGAATGACAACCTCAACAGAATATTATCAACTAAAAACTGCAGACTATTCATTCTATTTGACAATTGTAAAAAATAAAGGGTTGGATACTCTTTCTATTGGAGGAAAAAAAGCAAATTGTGTTTCTATCTCTATTAATACACCCGAATCGCTACTTGTAGAACGAGGATACCATAAAGTTGATGAAGCAACCCTTCCTATTTTAGCATGGGATAGTCAATGTGCGATTAGTCCAAACTTACAACGAGGTCTTGGAACTATTCATATGATACAAACAGCACTCTCTGAAGCAAAGAAACGGTATCCGTATATAAAACTGTTTACTCTTACAGATAATAGTACTATTACTTGTGACAATACTAAAGCAATTCTATTATGTTTCTTTTCTATTGCCGAATATTCCAAAACATGGTATGAACGCCAGTTTGGAGCGTATATATACGACGATAAGTTTAAACAACGCTATACAAATGGTATTAAAGTGTTACATGACCCAACTCTAAAGTTAGACTGGGATAGTTTTGAATCATTACTAAAGCCCTATACAACTGCTGAAAATATATCTATCCTAAAACCATATTATGTAAAAACATCAACATATGCTGAGTTTTTTAATCAATTGCTAGAAAAAGAGGGGAAGCGTAAACTGTGCGTATATATTGTCAATTGGATAGATATCTTTTTTACGTATATTTTTCAGTTTGATCCTACAACTGTATTATGGGCAATTCCAGCAGATTCTGTAGAATCAGTTCCCATTGTAGAGGAAACTAGGCTAAATACAAAGCCCAAAAATCAGTCAGGTGGTCACAAAACTCAGCGTAAAAATCGTGCGAAACGGGTTCAACGTGTGAATAGTTCTGACTTTTATGATGTATAAACCATCCTCTCAAAAAATTGATATACCATGTTGATATACCATCTCTTTACACAAATGCCTCCAAGAGATTTATGTAAAGGATGCCGTGAATGTTATTCTGCTATCATGACAGCTATTGTTCAACACCCACATATTGCTGGATTAATGATGGGTATTCCTGTATATTTCCTCTTATCCCTTCTTATCTTTCAAGATACATTACTTATTGTTTCTAAAGAATATGCTTACATTCATCAAACAGCCTCCGCTCCTTATTACACCCTTCTTAGTTTTACAGCAATTGGTTGGTGTATTGAATTAGTAAGTATTCGGTGGATGCTCCCAAATATATTAAATATTTGTGCGTTTGGTCATTCTGCGATTGGCTCTTGGTGGCTTGTAAATTTCGGTATTCTTATCTTTGCTGGGTGGTCTTATATTCCATTACGCATTATGCCAATCCTTCTTGTAGGAGTGTTAACACCATCTGTTATTTGGCATATTACAGGGGATATTATTCGTGCATATACACGTAAACTTGTTCAGGAAATTGAACTACAGCATACTGCGCTTGCTCTACAAACTGAATCGACATTAACACATGATCGTATTGGAGGAACCAAAGAATCAGTATAAATAAATTATCCGACTCTAGTAATAAGATGTCTGGTACAAAGAATACAATAGACACCGAACAGATATCTACTGGCCACTATATTGTAAATCTTGAAAAAACACTAAGAACTGATTTTCAAGGAAATCCATTAAGTTGGCATTATTCAATTGGCTCTAAGCAAAACCCATGTTTATCATTATCTTTTTATGTGAAGGAAATGGGAGAAAAATATGGAACACCATTTATTGAAACTGCAAATCTGAATAACATAGAATCACTTGACGAATGTATTGAACAAGAAGTTAGTGATGTAATACAAGACAAATACCCATTTGGACGAGAATTGTTAGAATGGGTGATTCACCATTTACAACAAGTATATCCGTATATTAAACACATCAAATTATCAGATAATAGTTATATTCCTTGTAATCGTAAATTATTAGACATTGTAGATTTGTTAACTTATTCTATAGCCCATTATGGAAAAACATGGTATGAACAACATTATAATGCATATTTGTCGCCAGAATCAAAAATGAACCTATACAATGAACAAGTAGCTGTATATTCAAGTCCTGAATTTAAATCCAAGTATGATTGGAATACGTTTTTAAATACATACGCGACAACGTCTACAGATTTTGCATTTAATCTCATTAAGACAAATTATGATGAATGGGGTACTATGTATACTAGCGCAAAGACATTTCCAGAATTTTTTAGAGCTCTTAGAGTACATATACCAAAACAAGATAAATGTATGTTTTATAAATCGTGGTTGGAGGCATTCATTAAATCAGTTATAACTATTTATCGTGAATGGACAATAGATATTTCACCTAAAAAAGGTAGTCGTCGTAAACGGAATTCAAGAACAAAGCGTCGTGGCACTAGACATATTTAAGGGGCTGCTTCACTCGTGAAATATAATCCCTCTAATTCTTTTAAGACACCTCTCATAAATGGCTGATTATATATTTTTCTCTAAGTTTATGTAACTTATATCTTGTATTACAATAATGATTCATTTTACTATTATAATCATCATATATATTTGGCAAATGTAATGATTGACTTGAAAGCTCTATATAAGGTAGTAAGATATCACGCATCCTATTTATTTCAAATACATGATTATCAAGTCTCTTATATTCATCATCTAGTTTTTTATACCATACGCATTTTGATGTAGAGACTGGAATACATTTATACTCGGCAGGAAGTAGTTTAAAAATAATATTCGCAATGTGATATTGTGTAATGTTATTACAGAAAGTTGTTATATACGATACTATCTCACTTTCCATAATTATATGTATTATAAAAGTATATTTAAGTAATAAAACCAAGAACTTAGTTTAAACAGCTAGTGAATTGTATATGTAATGGTATATTCACATAAATTTGACATCGCAAGTAAGAAATATATTAAATATTGTAAAGAACTTATTGTAGAAAATTTTGAACGAATGTTTGATATGTGGCTGAGTATTGAGGCTGATATGGAATTTGGTCATGGATATCAGACGATTTTTAAAGAGCAATTTGGTGATTACATTACAACTGATGTAGAACAGCAGTTATTTTTTGCAGGAAAAAATATAATTTATGCGATAAATACATTTATTAGAATAAAGAAAGATAAGTATAAACTTAGTGAATTACTTAAATTTGTTGAAGAATTTGTATCTGAACAATTAAACGATTTTGATAATGATTATGATACAACAGGATGGTATAATGAAGAGATACAGCAGACTGAAGAGATATATCAGACTGAAGAGAATCCTACTAATTAACTCTATATGATATACTCTACCACCAAGTAGGATGGCCGCTAGGACAAATCTTCGTCCTGTGCTGAAAGAACTTCACGACACATCAACTGACCCTGAGGAACAAAAATACTACAAGCTCTTACACCTCATTATCACAGAAGAGGAGCTACCAATGAATCAATCTTCACTAAATGCTCTATTTCGTCGCAATGCGATTCCACAGCGTAACGGGCTAGACTATCATATTGGAATTGATGTTTTGTTTCCTCTTGTGCTTGAACTGAAACCTATTCTATTACAATTAGCAACCCAGTATCCCGATGCCACACAACAACGGAATATTTTACGCATAGCAATTCAAAAACTCACTGGAGAAGGTCAAAAATCATTTGAAAATCGAGGGGTAAAATTCCTAGAATTTTTGTCTATCTTTATCCGAAATAACTACACTCCCAAACAACTCCAGCGAGTACTAGACAATAGTCAACTCTACACCTATCTTCTTACCTTTAATAAAGACTGGCGCTCTGTGATTTCTTCAGCAAACAGAAGAAATCGCAATGCGCTCTTTGAGGCATATATTAATACTCGTGAACCCTTCATTCAACTCCTTGTGACATTATACAACGAAGATAAACATCGTGCAGGGCTCAAGAAAGCTCAAGAACTTCTTCAAGAGCGTCTCTTGGCTGGACTACCAAGTTACACAGAATCTACACCAGATATCCTTAGAAATGTTCTTGAAGAGTATATTGGAAAAGACGTGAAAGGGATGAATTTTATTCCTCCACCATACACGGATGCGTTAGGTGAATCTTGTACACAAAGCGAAGCGATAAAGTATGTGTGCTCTAGAACTGGAAAATCAGTTCTCTTCTGTCCTGAAACAATAACTACCTATGGGCCATCAGAGGAAGATCCTACAAATAGTCTACCTGATGTCTGTAGTCAGCTTGGAGGAAAACGCAAGACGCGGCGCAGAAAGACCCGCAAGTCTAAGACCAGTCGATAACAACATTAATTGTTGTGCGTCTTATCCCTGAGCCCTCTTTTTCCGTTTGATTGACATGTACTTGACAACGAGGAAATGCTTCATGAAGTTGACAATTTAATTCAGAAGCTGATATAGTCACAGTTGAATCTGGCATATCCGTAGGAGAAATAGGCGGTAAACTCATCAAGTCTAATGGATTCAACGCATATAGTGAGTCTAGTTTAAATTTACACGATGTATTCCCAAGTTTTGCTCTCGCAATACAACTATTTTTCACTATGGAAATTATTTTCTGAATTTCCTTTCGTTGCGCCTCTTCACGAATTGACAGGAGATACTCACGAGAGCAGTCCGTAGATTCCATTCTATATGTAATATTATTGCTACATATAGAATCAATTTTTACCTAAACTATAGTCAACATAAAAAGATAGGTGTGCTTACAGATGTTAACTCTACCACCAATCAATGACAAGTTCAGTTGACTGGCGTTTTAGATCTGGTTGGACTTCATTCCAAGTCTCATTGATAGATACTTTACAGTCACGAAATGCTCTGCTAAGATAATCAATTAGTTCATCCGTTGATACACTTACATTTGGTAGGTTTAGCTGAATAGGATTTTGATTGCGTGGCATTGCATTCATTGCCATATTTGATGGTTGAAGAGTGAATACACATGTTGTAATTCCCTTTTGAGCCTTTTCAATAACGTGGCGTTTAATGGAACCAATCCAATTCTGAATCTCCTTTTCCTTGAGTTGGTGAGGAAGAGACTTGAGATACTCACGAGAGCAGTCAGTAGATTCCATTCTATATATAACATTAGTGCTACATATACAATCAATTTTTTGACCTAAACCTTACAGACACTTATCCCATAGAATGCCGAACATCTGCTACAACAAGGTGACTATTGTCGGCCACAAGGAAGACCTTGACCTCTTTGAGCATCATAAGCTCTCGTTTGAGCATTTCCATCCCAGACCAGCAGACCAAGAAGCTAATTGGCATGAATGGAATTGCGCCAACTGGGGAACCAAGAGGCCATATGACCCTGATTCGTTCAAGGTAGATGCTCGTAATACTAACGTTATGTGTGTCAAGTTTGAGACAGTGTGGTCGCCTCCGTTCATGTTCCTTGAGCATCTTCTGCGCACCTATCCTAGATGTTGGCTCAAGCTAGAGTTTTACATTGAGAATCAGCAAGATGGAGTTTGGATTGCATATATGAAAGATGGTGAGCTACGAGAGAAGGGTCTGGATTGGATTATGCCAGAGCCTCGTCTCACGACGTCTGGAGAGATTCTTCTTCTTGAGGATTAAAAATTCAGGAAATCCTTGAGCACATCTGCTCTAGGTTCCGCAGTACTTATCTATGATATTCTTATTCCATTCTTATCATATACCCATATTTCATAGAGATAACCCTCATTAACTGTCGCATCTTCCTTTACTTTAATTAAATCTGATTTATAATTGCGTGTAAATATTGATTTAACTTCAATAATTTTATTTTCCTTTGGAATGTATATATCAGGAAAATAATATTTTGTTTTATTTTCTAGAGTATACTTAATTCGGGGTACATCATTTCTTCCAGTTAGTATTTCATTTTCCGTATATAGCTTAATCAAATCATTTAGTGCGAATGGTTCATACCCTTGAACCTTACGTATTTGTCCACTTGGCATTGTATATTCTTTGATTTTGGCAGAATTATTTATTGATTTTTCAAATATTATTTTATTCTGTATAGGATGTTCAATACCGTATTTAATAAGGCATGTTTGTTTTCGTTTTTCCTGCAAGTATTCAGATTTACTTGGATGATCACAATCATAATTGGTAAAAAATGTCTGTTGTTGTTTTTGTAATAGTTCTTTATTTTCTAGAGCATAATTAACCCCATATCGTTCATTCATTGTATCAATAAACTTAGTATGAATAACTATATTTTGTAAAGGATTGTCTACTCCATATTTTTTACGACAAGTGTTTTTTATTTTTTCTTTAATTTCATTATTTTGAACAGGATGTTCAACACCATATTTTTCAAGATTTGTTTGTTTTATTTTATTTTTAATTACTTCTGATGAAAATGGGTTTGCAACACCATAATTATTTATATTCTTCTCAATAATTTTATTTTTAATTTCTTCATTTTTAAATACATTATCCACACCATATTTCTCAATATTTGTTTGTTTTATTTTATCTTGTATTTCTTTACTTTTACATGGGTGGTCAACACCATATTTCTCAATAAATGTATTTTTTCTTTTTTCCTGTACGTCTTTACTTTTACATGGGTGGTCAACACCATACTTCTCAATATATGTGTTTATTGTTTTTTGTCTAACCTGCTCACTTTTTGACTGATGCTCGACACCATATTTTTGTAAACATGATAAATTATGTTTCTCTTGAGCAAGTTTAAGATTACATTCATTACAAAAAGCACCTCCCAAGTCAGCTATACACCTAAATGCTTTACTATTTTGTTTTGAACAATTACAATGAAATGTTATAATTGAATTTCTAGTTAATTTTTTATAATCGCCAATAAGTATAGCATTATCACGTTGAATTACTTCACTAAGTAAAGTTTTGTCAAACTTTCTGCGTATATTATTCTCACTCATTACTTATACTAATATAACTTGTTTATATATTAAAACACATCTTAAAAATTTAGAAAATCTTTTAGCACGTCTACTCTAGGTTCCGCAGTAGGTTGTTCAAGGGCATTCAAAAAACTTGTTGGTGGAGTATAATTTGCCGTTGAACGAGGTGGCGCTCGCGCACTTCTCTGTCCTCCAGCAGGACTTCCAGGTTGAAAAGTATGCTGGACAATCTGTTCCTGAAAACGTACTTGTGTTGCCCCACCTTTTCTAAGTTCATTTTTCGGTTTTCTACTCTGAGCCGATAACATTGTTTGCATAATTGGAGAGGTCTTGAGCAAATATTCACGTTCATGATGTTTCCAACTGATATACAATAGGTTAGGATAGGTATACCTAACTTCATATCCCTGTTGTCTTAGCATAAAAACCAAATATATTGTCACATCTTGGAGGTCATAGTTGGGCATTCCGAGTATTATCGGGGGAATGGTCCAGCAGATCCAAGGATCATTTCCTTGTTTACTATTTGTTTTAATTCTTGTATATATTTGTTCAAGTAAAGTGTTATATGCTTTTAATCTAACACTATCACGCTGTTTTCTCTTGTCAAACAAATCTCCAGGTCGTAACATAGGGACATCTGGTTTTCCATTTCCTCCATTTCCGCTACCACCAAACATCTAGCAAATTCCTACTTAACAAGATACAACTAGGTTTATCCAACAATGCGCGTCATTCCGCCACGACGACTCATCCTCGCAGGTGGTGGCCTTCGTGTGATAGCGTATTTAGGCGTGCTTGAAGTTCTTGAAGAATATACCCTGCGTCATCATATTCGGGAGTATTGCGGAGTAAGCGCAGGAGCATTTGTGGCACTTCTTCTTGCGCTCGGATACAAACTCTCGGTCATTCAACGACTATGCTTTGAATTTGATTTCTCTTCTCTTGGTTCCCTTGAGCCAGACCATGTACTTGAATTCACTGAGACATTCGGTCTAGATCCTGGAGATAAGATTCGCCATCTCCTTCAACGCATTCTTCATCATAAAGGGTTTGGTCCAACAACAACCTTTCAAGAGTTGGAGGCATCAGGACGAGCAAAGGGGCTTCGCGTTTGGGCCTCTAATCTCAATTATGCAAAACAAGAGGAGTTTAGTGCGGCCAAGACACCAGATATGGAAATTGTTGAAGCAATCCGCGCATCAATGGCCTTTCCTATGGTGTATACCCCTGTGAGACATCCAGTGACAGGGGATATCTTGTCTGACGGGGGTATATATGACAATTATCCTATTTTGGCCTTGACACCAGAAGAACGAACCGATACTCTTGGTATTACCTTTGAATACAGCAAATATCCAGTGGAAATTCACGATGTAGGAACATTTCTTGGCGCTGTTTTTTCAGGATATTATATGCCAGCGTACCAGGCTCTTCTGGAAGCCTATAAGCATCAAACGATTATCCTGAAATGTCAGGAATTTCCAGCGCTCCATTTTTCAGCAACAACAGAAGAAAAGGAATCTCTTGTTGCGGTTGGTCGTCAAGCGACAACTGACTTTTTCAACTCAGCTCAACCCCCTCAGCGAAGGAGGTCCATCTGAGGTTAGTAATAGGGTGATACGTTATTCTTGGGAACACCAATACGTAGGTCACCAACATTCTCTTCGAGCTTCATTGACGGGAAACTTGGCATCGGACTGTTATTTCCAGCAAAGGGTCTGGCGATACCAGCAAAGGGACCGCGCTCACCTTGAGCAGGGGCTCCTGAGTTGATATTTGTGGCTCCATATGCTTTTTGCTTCTTGTAGACACCCATCTTACCATAGTTCTTGCGACGAGTTGTGCGAGGAGCCTTGTTGGTCTTGGCCTTTGCTGTAGAACGTACCACCTTGTGGGCAGCATAGTAGTTCTTGGCCGTGAGCTTGGCGTTCTTGCGACGCATCTTAGCGAAGCGAGAGGCATTCTGGGCAGTGGGGTTCTTGCCGAGCTCGGCCTTAAGATTCGTTTGAGCACTCTTGAAGTTACGTGCCCAAGCAGCCTCTGCGTTAGTTAAAGGGGCTGCGCCAGCAGCACCGGACTCCTTCACCACTTTCTTTGCCTCAGCAACAGCGGCCTCAGCGACCTTTGCCTTTGCGGGAGAAGCAGCGACTGTGTTCAAGAACTCACCAGTATTCTTGCCCTTGTGGACCAAGCTGGCATACCCCATTAGTTGAGCGGCGGTCGGCTTCTTGCCCAGACGACGAGTCAGATTATTCTTGGACGCACGGTAGGCATTTTCCCACTTGGCACCAGCAGCCTTGCGATATACATTTAGAGAGGCAGCGGCACCAGCTGCGGCAGCAGCATTGGCAACAGCAGCCTCGACATCTCCAGCGGCAGCGGCAGACGCAGCAGCCTCAGAGGCCTTCTTTGCTGTACGCTCAGCAACCGAGCCAGCGGCCTTGATGTCAGCCATAAGGGACTCAACATTTCCAGACTCACGCATCACTTTAGCGAGGCGACTGATATTTCCAGCGATGATGTTTGTTCCAACCTTCATTCCACGCTCCTTAAATACAGCGGCAGCGGCCTTTTGCGAGTCAGCAATCTTCTGTTGAGCAGCCGTCAACGGCTTCTTCGGCGGTTTGTCAGCCATTCTAGTTATCCCTTATAAAATTTACGCGAGAACCTGTTTCTTCAAGAACTCCAAGAATCCAGAAGCATCACGAGGCCCATTATATTCGACAATCTTACCAGCGGGGTCTGAGTATAAGAAGGATGGGTATCCCTTAATGTCGGGGGCACTGGCCTTATCAATCTCCTTCTCTTCAATCATCTTGACATTTACACGCTTGTCATTGACAGAGATGTAACCATCCTTCATAAATTGCTTGAACATCGGCTTGGCGTGTTGGCAGTGGGGGCACCAGTCGGCATAGTACATAATAAATGTGCCGCGATCATTGGTCTCGCCATAGCTGTTGAATCCTTCCGCACCACTGCCCAAAGAGATGAGGCGTACTAGAATCAGAATGACGATGGGAACTACAAATAGTGCGACAAATGATGGTTTCATTGAGGGACTTCTGACTAACAGCCAGAAAAACAATATGCTCGGACGCATTGTGATGCTGGTTCATATGTCAGTATCGGCTGCTCAACAAACCCAGAAGGAATTTCAGTTCTATTATATTACCCTCGCAACGATTATTGGATACACCATTCTGATGCGCATCTACGCCAGCGTTGGCCTAGAGACACACCGCGAGCTTCAGTAGAATGATTCCTGTAGTGTGGAATGGAGAGATTACAGTCTGGGAGCCTCGTGCAGGTTTAGATAGAGGACTAGGGAAGAAGGCATTATTCAAGGGCGCAACAGCTTATGCGGAAGCTCTTGCGCGTGGCTTGTCGGGTCTTGAGGCACATCGTACTGCTGAGCGTGTGGCCTATCAGGAGCAATATCGTGTGTTCTATGCTTAAGCCTTTGCCCATTGCATCAAGGCGAGCATGAGACAAAAAAAGAGGATGGCGTGAAGGATATAGCCCTCTGCGGTAGGAACACTGTTATGAGTTACCGCAAAGAGCCCCTTTGCCAGAAGTTGTGTAAATGCGTAAGTAAGAGGATTCGTGAGAACAAGAAAGACTAGGGTCGCATAGAAACTGTATTTGACTTGTTGCCAAATATTCAATTCAGAGGCCATTCTACTCTAGCGGGCTTTTGCGTTTACAGGGTGCTGGACGAGCAGCACCTTGCTGTGACTCCATTTCTTCTTCCTCTTCAAGTTCTTCAAAACTGGTGGGCGTCCATGGTTCACCTGGTGCCTCCACTTTGACTTCTGTCTCAGTTCCCTGAGCTTCTAGAGGAGCACAACGCCCCTTGAGTTCCAAGTAGCGACCATCAAATGTCTCATGAACTAATTGAATGAATCGCATTGCCAAGATACCTAGAGGAACATATTTGGTTGTGTTATCGCAGAAGGGATCCTTGACTCCGCTGAGTACACGGAATGTCCCGTGTGCCTCATCTTCAGGTTCAATTCCATAGGTATACAAGTGACCAAAGCGCTGTAGCTCGGCACGGAGCTTTGTTGCTTCAATTGTTGTCTTACAGACCTGAGAGTCCGTAATGTCTAGCTTAGACACAATAGACATTAAAAGAGGATATTCGCGTTGGAATGTGAACCCCTTTGTTGTGGTTCCAATGTTCTTTTGGAAGGCAACGAAAAATTCTTGGAAGATAGAAGTCATTTCAGAAAGCAGTTCTTGCTTATCCACTTCAGGAATCGGCTGAGTTACCTTATAGAAATCAAATATATTCTTCTTATATGTTGGCGGGATTTTCAGTCCATCAATGTCACGGATTTGCATATTGATAAGATTGTACATATATAGAAAGAAATTACAGGTTTCCCTCTTAATATCCAGCAATGCTGACTTGTCTCCTTTCAGAAGCTTAGTCATCGCAGCCTCGTGCTCCTTTGAAATGGCAAGTTGCGCCAGAGCCGTCTGAAGTCCCTCTTGAGTCTTTTCTGCAGTTGATTTCTTCTCAGCTTCTAGTTTAGCGAGGTTGGCTTGAAGGCTTGTGCTCAGAGTTTGTGCCTCAGCAAGTTGTCCCTTGAGTTTTGTTAACTCAGCCGTTGATGTAGCCCCTGTAGTTGCCTTTGCTGTCGCCTCTGCGAGTGAGCCTCGCAGTCCAGCAATTTCTGTATTTTTGTCAGCTGACTCGGTAGTGAGTTTCTTCAACTTGGCATTCTTAGCTTCAGAATTTGCCCTGAGTGTCGCAATTTCCGCAGTCTTTGCTTGAATGATACGGTCCTTTTCCTCACAGGCTTTGAGCGCAGCAGTCGCTGTCGCCAGTTCCTTCTTAACCTTATCCATTTCAGCGGTCAACTCAGCAACCTTTGCCTCATGCTCTGTGGTTGCTTGCGCGAGCTTTGTTGCGGCATCAGCCGCCGCACTGCTCTTTGCTGCTTCAACTGCCTTTGTCTGTTCTGCCTTCGCATTGGCTAGTTGCCCATTGAGTGTACCAAGTTGAGCAGTGAGGGCCTCCACCTTACTAGCACACTCACGACGAGCAGTCTCTGCTTCCCCGTTTACACTGGCAAGCTCACCCTTCAGCTTTGTGATTTGCGCCTCAAGAGCCTTGCGCTCTGTATCAAATGCAGCTGTTTGAGTGGTCCCTGTTTTTCCAGCTGTAGCAAGTTGAGCTTGAAGTGCTTCAATTGTTGCCTTTGCATCCTTTGCTTGCCGTTCTAACTTAGCCTTTTCAGCCTCTGTGCTTGCTGCTGTTCCTTGTAGTGTTGTGAGAGCAGCCTTTGCTGTACCGAGCTCCTCTTGAATCTTGGCAAGTTGTACTGCTGCCTCCTCTTTTGCCTTTGCTGCGTTTGCACGTGACGCAGAGAGTTCAGTCTCTTTTGCTGCAAGCTTGGCCGTAGCTGCGGCAGCTTGACCTTCGGCATCTGCTGCGTGTTCCCTACCACTCTCTTCTAACGAGGCAGTGAGAGCAGCAACTTGAGCAACAGCTGCGGCCAGTTCAGCTTCCTTTGTTGTGAGGGCAGCGGTAGACTTGTCCACCTCAGCTTGTTTTGCGACAAGGGCTTCCTTTGCCTTTGCGGAAGCAGTGGCAGCAGCGGTAGCGGCCTCCGTAGCTGCGGCATTACTTGCGGTCTTTTCCTTTTGTAACTTAGCAAGTTCACGATGCAACCCTTCAAGTTCAGTATTTTTTGCTGCAAGTTGTAAAGCTTGCTTTTCAAAAGCCTTATTGACTTGAGCCAGTTCAGCTTTTAGGTTATTCAGTTGTTCTTGTAGTGCCTTAGCCTCCTTTCCTCCCTTCTTGGCCAATGCTTCCTGTAAGGCATTGATTTGTTCTTGAAGAGCCGCCTTTTCAGCCTCAGCTCGCACAGCAGCAGCGCGAAGACCTTCAACTTCTGCCGCAGTAGCTTCCAGTCTTGTAACAGTCTCTTTGGCTTGAGCAAGTTCACCACGTAGAGTGGCAATGGTTGCGCGTACCTCAGCAAGTTCACGCTCTTTTTCTGCGACTTGTGCACGAAGAGCATCAGCTTCTGATGTGGCGCCAGAGGCCTTTGCTGTTTCAGCGGCAAGAGCTATGCGAAGAGCTTCAAGTTCTGCTTGAAGAGCAGCATATGCGCCTTCAGCCTCTGTTACTTTTGCCTTTGCTGCTGTGAGAGCTGTAGAGAGTTCTGCTGTAGATGGACCCTCAGGTTCATTAGCCTCTAGTGCTTCTGTCTCTGCTGTTGCGACTGCGGCTTTGGCTGCTTGGCATTCCTTCAAGAGTCTGCGATGCTCTTCCAGGTCAGCGCTCAGTTCACGAAGATGCTTTAGAATTCCCTCAAGACCTGTACCCTTATTTAGTCCAAGTGTATTGGAAATTGCAGTAAAGTTCACCGCAGCTACCTCTTCAGAAGGGGCATCACGCAAAATACGAAGTAGAGCCGTAAGAGCTTCACGCACTTGAGGTAAAAAGGTAGCAGTATTTGGTGTCTTACTGATATTCAAAATACGGTTCATGGGAATCGCGGCAATTTGTTTCTTGAGTTCAGGAGTTGCTTTGCCTTGTACAAGGGCAAGAACATAAACCAAGTCACGCAAAAGATTGATATCGGTTAAACAAGGGCACGCGGAAGAAGCAGTAGAAGGTGTAGCCGCAGTGGAAGTTCCTGTGGCAGTAGTAATAGGTCCTATAGGAGCAGGAAGAGTCTCAGTAGACACCCCCTTATTGGCCACGACTGGCGTGACAGGTTCAGGAGGGCATTCCGTTGTAAAGGTGTCCATTTCCTTCAGCGACTTTGTCAACCACTCTTGAAAATGCTTGTTTCGCTTTGCTGTATTGGAGGTGGAGTTGAGAGAAAGCGCAGCACGCAAAGTTCCAATGCGTGCCTTGAATGCCTTCTTCACAGTATCAATCCCTTCAAAGCGGCACTTAGCGTCCAGGTACCCAACAACCTTTGGCTTGGCACCAATACGGGGAACACCGAATACCTTTTGCATTATGCGGAATTCATCGGCAGTTGTCATATTATAAAGTTGACGGAATTCCCTCTGACCGAGTCCGAGACCAAGTGTTTCGAAACTACCAGAGCTTTTAAATTTGGAGGCATCAAGTTCAATGTATTCTGAAGCAGAATCCACACCAATGCGCAAAAGGGTTTGTTGAGTTTGATTTACGGCGGCAGGATCATTTGGTGATTCAACGATGGGCACAGGAACGGCAAGGGCCTCAGGAACGGCAAGGGCCTCAGGGACCGCAGGGACCTCTAGCCCCTCTGTATTTTCAAGTCCTGCCAGTTCAGCTGGAACTGCTTCTGCTTCTTTTCCTTCAGCTTTTGCTTTTGCGGCCTCAACACCAGCAAGTCGTGCCCGCCGTGTTTCTTCAATAGCAGCCTTTTGTTTCGCAATTGCATTTCGTTGCTTTTGAGATAGCTCTTTTGGCTTGAGTACAGTTGGTTTAGTTACCGTAGGTTTAGCAGGTTCTTCTACAGGCTCAGAGGCCTTTTTGGCGGCCTCTTTTGCGGCAGCCACACGCTTTTCTCCAAAGGATGGTTTTGCGTTTAATTTCTCTTCTGGCTTTGTGTTTGCTGGCTTCTCTTCCGCTTTTGCCTCTGCGGCTGCTTTAGCAGCCCTTTTATTTTTGACACGAGCAAGACGGGTTTTTTCCATTTGCCTAAATTCAGCTGTAATTTTTGGCTTCAAGCGTTGCTTATCATTTTCAGATAAGTGAGGGTCACGATTGACTCTATCCAACATGTTATCTAAATCATCTAAATTATCTTCATTTGAGTCTTCGAATAAATGCTCAATATAATCAGCATCGTCAGTCTCCATTCTATTTAGGCTGAGAAAAGGGATAGTTCATAATATACCATTAAGTGCCATATTCGGGGACACAAAAATTGGTCTAAATGGAGTTCACACTACTTAGATAGAAATGGCGGAGGCTCAAGACGTCAAACTCTTTAATCCCTGGAACTCCACGAATAAGGAAATCACACAAGATGCCATCGAGCGTATCTTGCGTGCTTATGGCTGGCGAGGAAAACTAGTGTCACCTGCGCTCTTCAAACAAGCGTGTGTCCACAAATCCTATGTCAGTCGTCCTGACTTGTGGGCAGAGCAAGCAGCCGCCAATAATGAATCAATGGAAATGGTTCCCAAGCCAGACAATTGTATGGACCTCAAGGAAGCTGATAATGAGGAGCTAGAGTTTGTTGGAGATAGTATTCTAGGCAATATTGTTGCGCTGTATGTGTATGACCGCTATCCTGGTGAGGGTGAAGGCTTTATGACAAAGTTGAAGACTCGTATTGTCAATAATAAGACGTTAGGAGAACTTGCACGCAAGATGGGATTCAGTCAATGGATGATTATTAGTCGTCACGTAGAAGAAGTGTGTAATGGACGAAATAATCTTCGTATGCTGGGCAGTATGCTAGAGGCGTGGATGGGCGCCCTGTATTTCTACGAAGGCAAGGGTGGCAAGGGTTTTGCGGCGTGTCAGCAGTGGTTTATTCGTCTAATGGAGAAGCATATTGACTTTGCGCAACTCATCACGGATGACAATAACTTCAAAGACCAGCTTCTGCGCTTCTATCAGAGCCGTTGGCACCAGCCTCCTCGCTATAAGGAAGTGGAAGTTGTTGGTCCTCCTCACGATAGAACCTTTACTATGGGTGTATTGGACATTCACGGTGGCATTGTGGCGACCTATACTGCCCGCAATAAGAAGGTCGCAGAACAAGAAGCATCTCGTCTCGCACTTGAGGTGCTGGAAAAGGCTGATGCTGATGCGGACACAACAACCGAGTAATTGTTCAGGTATAGTAGATGGCATCCAAAGGAAAGGGTGGACTGAAACTCAAGCTAAAAGGAGTTGAAGTTGAACACCTCACCGAAGATAAGGCACCCGCGCCACCTCAGGAGGCAAAGGTGGATTCAATCTATATTGCTCCGCAAATGTTCAAGAAGCCGAGTGGCGCGCCAGCCACAGTGGTAGCGCCAAAGCCAGCTCCTAGACGACCACCTCCTGTTCCTGCGCTCTCTAAACTCGCAGAAGTCGCTGAGGCACCTGCGGCAGCAGAACTCGCTATAGTACCTGAGGCCGCTGAGACAGCTGAAGCTCCTGAAGCAGAGGCCGCAGGTCTCCTCGACTCGTTACCTGAGTTGCCAGCAGCACCAGCAGACCCTTTTTTGGCCGAACTAGACGACTTGCTACCCCCTACTGCTCCGAAAACAAAGGCTAAGCTGGTGGCAAAAAAACCTGCAAAGTCAGCCCCTTCACTTGGCGCACCTGGCGAGGCACCTGTAGCCGTTGGAGCAGAAAAACGCGTACCTGCCGCTTCTAAACCCCCTGTTGTTCCCGCATCAAAAGCAGTTCCGGCCCCAACAGCAGTCCCTTCCGAACTCAAGGCACTACAATCTGCTGTCAAGGCAACAGAGAATGACAATTACTATCTTGAAGATGCCGCCCCTGCCTATGTTCCAGAAAGCAGCAAGGGATTTATGCGATTCATCACCACCTATTTCGCTGGATTTGAACTGCCTCCTCGCCTCAAGCATCAAGTGATTAATCCTAATGCGTGTGACGAAATCGGTGCCTCTGGAGTTCAAACCTACAAGTACCAAGCCTTTGTTCGTGAATTTATGCGTGAGGCCAGCCCCTATCGTGGAGTGCTCGTGTATCACGGACTTGGTTCAGGAAAGACCTGTACCTCAATTGCTGCTGCTCAAGCACTCTACAGCGATGGTCACAAGAAAATCATTGTAATGACCCCTATTGCGCTCAAGGAAAACTACTTGAACGAGCTGATGTTTTGTGGATTCCGCCATTTCCGCCTCAAGAATGTATGGGTGAGTTTTGACTTGACTCCCAAAAGTATCCAATTGTTTGCTGAGACGACTGTTGGTCTTCCTCGCGCATATATTGATGCGGTGCTTCGTAAACCCCCAGCCCAACGCAAACTCTGGATGCCAGATCTTTCTCAGCCAGAATCCGAGTCCAATTTTGATGAGTTGGCCGATTGGGAGCGCGCAGCCATTCGTGAACAACTCTATGCCTATCTCCAACACAAAATTACCTTTATTGGCTACACAGGAACAACAAATGCCGCCCTGCTGGACATTGCCATTCGTAAGCCAAATTTTTTTGACAATAAGGTGATTATTATTGACGAAGTCCACAACTTGACTCGTTTGATGGCTGGTAAGTTAGAACCATTTTTGACAATTGGCACACGTCTCAAGCAAAAACTGGCAGAAGGAAAGGCATCTGAATTTGAAGTTGCTGCCTCAAAGTACGAACCTATAACACCTGGAACCTGGAAGCCTAAGCACGGTGCTGGAGGTAAGTACTATAGTCGTGCCTATCTCTTCTATCGTCTCCTCTGTCAAGCCAAGAACACCAAGATCATCGCTCTTTCAGGAACCCCTATTGTAAATCGCGCGGTGGAATTCGGTATTTTAGGAAATGTTCTACACGGATATTTTACAGCCTGCCGAGTCAATCTCGCAGGAGTTACAGATGCCAATAAGAAGCAGCTCCAGGAAATCGTCAGAACTCATTCAAGAACAGATTTCTTTGAATTCAAGACTCGTCCTGGCGGCGAAGAACTTTTTTTCACCATTCAATACGAAGGCTACGATAAGGTCTTTTCAGATGAAACGGCGTTGCTTGGAGTGATGTATTATGGAGAGAATGCTACTCCAGCGACAATTCAAGAGCTCGCTGCGGAACTCTTTGCCTCCTTTGCCAAACTCAAGGTTGTTCCTTCTTCAGCACCGGTCTTTGAGAGTCTACCTCTCTTTCCCCCAACGATTGAAGAATTTGATAACAAGTTTGTAGATGAAAAGACAGCCTCAATTATTAATCAAGTCGCATTTGCCAAGCGTATTAGTGGTCTTGTGTCTTACTATAAAGGGTCTAAGAAGGAACTCATGCCAGAGGTGACAGTAGATGAGCTTGTGCTCTGTCCCTTTAGTCGCCATGCAATTCCACAATACGTGGCTGCTCGTCTCAAGGAACTTGATGAGGACCCGCCGAAAAAGTCTTCTGAGGCTGAGGCTGAGGCGGCAGAAGAAAGTGCTGCGTCGTATCGTTTCCGCAGTCGTGCCATTTGTAATTTTGCCTTCCCTGAGGATATTGAGCGTCCATTCCCAGCCAAGAAGGAAGACTTTCAGACTGCGGTTGGTGAATTCAAGGCCCTTTATGGCGATGGTGTAACAGATGTAACAGAAAATCCTCAAGCTGTTCTTGAAGCAGAGGCGGCAGAGCGCGCTGAATATGCTGCAATTGGAGAAGATGACGAAGCCGACGAAGACAAAGCCAAGCCAGCAGCCCCTGTCAAAGAAAAAACAGTCCTGAAAGTCAAGTCGTACGAACAACGCCTCGCAGAAGCACTTGCGAAACTGAGAGAGCGTTCCCCTCAAATCTTCAAGATGGATCCTGCGGCTCCTGAAGAGGAACAACTCAAAACCTATTCTGGCAAGTTTGCCGCAATTCTGGAGCGCATTCAAGCAAGCAAGGGAAGCAGTCTTGTCTACAGTAACTTCAAGACAGTAGAGGGTATTGGTGTTCTGGCAATGGCTCTTGAAGCCAATGGATTTGCTCCTATTCGTCTCACTGGTTCTGATGCCAATCTACAACTTGCTCCTGAGTCACTAGAGAGTTTACGCGACCGTCCTGAACAGCCGAGATACATTGTGTATAGTGGTGGCGAGACAATTCGTGTGCGTCAAACCCTGATTAACTTGTTCAATATGCGCATTGATAAGCTTCCTGCTGGAATTGCAGCAGTGCTCAAGGCAAGTCCTCTTCCAGCCACTGGTAATAAGAAGGGTGAAGCGTGTCGTGTATTTATGATTACTGGTGCTGGAGCAGAGGGTCTATCGTTGACCAATGTCCGTACAGTACATATTATGGAGCCGTATTGGAACAAGGTTCGTACAGAACAGGTCAAGGGTCGTGCTGTGCGTATCTGCAGTCACAAGACTCTACCGTATAGTGATGACCCAGCTGAAAATGAGCGTACTGTTGAAGTGTATACCTATTTGGCAATCTTTGATCCTGAAATGTACAAGCGTGGAGAAATAGACAATACGATTATGATTAACGACGGCGATAATACTTCTGACCAATTTATTCAAGGGCTCGCAAATCGCAAAGAGACCATCAGTGCGTCCTTTTTGAATACCATCAAGGCGTCTGCTGTGGACTGCCAACTCAATCAAGGTGAAAATGAGCGTATTCAGTGCTTTGTTCAAGAGGGACCGATTGACCAGTTTCTCTATGACCCACGCCTAGAGGAAGATATTGAAAAGTCTCGCCAGATTAAGATAGCCTTTGGAATAGATGAAGGTCCAGCTGGACCTGCGGGATCCGCTGTTGCTGCCACTGTTGGACCTGCAGCAGCTGCAAAACCAGCTGGCAGAACAGGATTTGTACTTGGTGGAATCAAGTATATTGCTATAGACCAAGAAGGAAAACAGATGCTCTATAGAATGGAGAATCGTGAACTGAAGAAGGCGTTGGGTGAAGTGGTCCTGAATCCAGAAACGGGTAAAAAGAGTGTGAAATGGTATAGTAAAGAGCGGTAATGCAATTCCAGCCTTTTTTACAACTCATTCGTGTATGTTCCAAAACAAACACGACTGTGGTAACTACATTTTGTCGTGAGCAATTGCTCAAGGAGTATCTGAAGCTACATCAGCCAGTCCAGTATACAATTAAACACATTCCAGTCACTTCACCCCTTCATAAATGTGATGTGTGTCCTACCGTACAAACTCGCGTAAAAACTCATTCTTCGCATCCTTTGTAATGTCATTTGTGTCAAGCTCATAGTCAAAGGCGTGGACCCATCCAACGGTAGCATTGGCAGAGTTTTTGAGGGCAGGGTCGCCGATGGTTAATACAGCTGCATCGCTCTCATTATAGAGTGGCGCATTGTTCTTTGTCTTAAAAGTCATTGAATTATTGGGTGTTGCTTCCAGTGTCACACGACCAGACTTCCAGTCATCAAAACTTCCCTGTGCAAAGGTGAGAGTATTAGGGTAAGTATTATTGTACTGGCTGCGCATATTCACTGAAACCAAATACGGCGTCTTTCCATTAGGGGTAATAACTTTGCGGAAAGTATGACTCGTGCTGAGGGTTGCACTCTCCCAGTTGAACACAAGATCAGAACCAGCAAGACTAATGGTTAATGGTCCCAAATTGAGTAGAATTGAACCCTTTGCTGTATTCAATATACGGCAATCCCAACTGTAGCTTCCACCCTGAGGTTTTATACATTCACCATTTGCGTGAAAATTACCTCCTAACGTTGTACACTCTTGCTGATTATACAAGCGTAGATTATTGTCAGGTGTGGGAGTTCCTAAACTACCACATGCACCAAAGTCAGGATACGAATTACCTTCTCCAGCAATAAAGGCAACCGTTAGTGTACGCCAACTATTCATCGCAAGATTTGCAGAAGTATTAGCTTTTCCAGAACTAGATCCACTACGTAACTTCAAGCCCATCGGCAGAGAAGGAACTCCTGTTTCCACAATTGAGGTCTGTGGTGTTTGAGAAAGTCCCAACTTTTGAGGCATACGGTACTCGGTAAATTGGCTTGTACTGAGTTCATCGCCTCCAATAACTTGCCAAGAAAGCATAGGAGCATCAGGTTCTTGAGTAAGCGTAAACCAGGTTGAAGGAATTGCTGTAAATTGGCCACCAGCACAAGGTTGGTATTCTGTCTTAGAAAATGCACCACCTCCACCTTGAAAGTAATATGAGACTATATAATTTGGTCCCTTACCAACCAACTTCCAGCATTTCTGTTGCGCATACTGTGTTGGAGGTTGGTTCCACCACGTACCAAACATAGTCTTTGTTTCAATTACTGTTCCACTTGCAGATTCAGGATTTCCAAGTTCATTCAAGACAATCACTTGGCCATCATCATTCGTTAAACGGAAGCGTACTTGAGTGTCTTGAGGAGGACGCAGATTTGTAAATGCAACATATTCCACATTTACTGCACGCTTAGTTCCACCAAGTTCACCACCACTAAACTCAGGATACGCTCCATTGCGCTGACCACGACGACCCAAGAATGTATTTTGTCCACGATCAAACCAGAGTACCTCAATACCAGGAATGATGGCAATTTGCTTGGTAAGTCGCGCAGGACGGACAATACCCAAGAAGCGCTTTAGTGCGTCGCGTTGTGTGGGTTCATCAGAAGACTTGGTCTTCGCTCCAAGAGCATCCATTGCCTCCTTAACAGCTCCCCATGTAGGAATTTGGTCCCATTTGGACTTGTTGGTTGAGGAAGGATAGTCAGAACCAGCAGGTTGTCCTCCAGCCTTACGAAAGGCGCTTTGGAGACAACTTAGACTATAAGGGCCACTTGTTGCGTCACTAATATCTAAGCAAAAATCATAATCATCCATTGTGCCACGTTGGAAACAGAGATCGCGTGAGGCATAAGACAGAGCAGAATCATTGGCTACTGCTGCGGTTTTAGCAAGTGCCGAGAAATTATCAAGAGCAATGGCTGTTGAGCTACGACCCTCACGAACAACATTATCCATGAGAGGAGTTCCAGCGAGTTGCTGATATTTCTTGAAACTTTCCAGATCCTTGAGGCCAGCGGCGTAGTTAGATGGCAAAGAGTCATTCAAGAGGCTATTATAGAGTGATCCATCATTTTTGCATCCTGCAGCGGTGATTTGTTGCAAGAGACAATCGCGAGGGAGACGACCATCAGGAAGGGGCATACAGACATCACGACTACGTGCTAGTTCGTACTGAGGGCTTCCAGGAGGAGGGGGCTTGGGGCAACCACTGGCATTTGTAATCAGACTATCTGGGGGAGCAGAAAGGGTAGGGTCACGAGGATAGAGGAGTTGTCCACGCGAGTCAACAGGGACTCCAATTCCACGCTTCGTAGAAAAGGCACATTCCTTGTAACTTTCTGAACCAGCACTCTTACAATCAGTCAATGCTCCACAACGGTCTTTGAGAATTTGCTTCTTGGCCTCCTCCAAATCCCAGAACCAGGTTCCAACAGGATGTTCAAAACTTGGCATAGGACCATTGCGGGTTCCAACTGCACCTTGCGAGACACGAGGAACATTTCCAGGAGTTCCTTTGGTATAAATCCAGCCACAACGAAACTTAGCATTTGGATTTTCAGAACCTAGCAATGTATCAATGCTTGCAACTTTACATTGATTATGCTTGGCAACTAATTCAGGGCTAATTTCAGTGGTTAGACCAAATTTCTGGAGATTCATATCGCGCTGTGTGGGTTGTCGGGTATTTGGGTCCCATGTGGAAAGGCCGAGCATTGAATTTCCCATTAGTGCTGGGTCAGTTTGGGTTGTCAAGTAGGAATTGGGATATTGTTTTGTAAAGCGATTTGTTTGAGCCACTGCAAATTCAGGATGGTCTGTGGGATTCTCGAACCCATCTCGCTGTAAATAGGGAGTCCCTCCGTTGAGCACACTGAGTGCACGGAACATTCTATCTTTCCTTAGAAAAGAAAGATAGAATTTAGTTATAGATTTACTAACATTGTATTCTAGTATTATAGGATAACCTTTTATGCTACTTAGCAGTTTAATGTTACAGATTGATGTTCCATACCATCTACGGTTTTATTTATACTATCTCCACAAGTATAAATTACTTGGCCACTCTTCACACATCCAGGAGCTGGATCACCATATGTACTATTATCGAATGGCACTGATGCTGTAGATTTTCCATCAGCTATTCTCTTAACAGTGTCTGTAATATTTCCACGTAGACGAGCATTACAGTTATATCCGTATGTTGCCTCAACAATCTTGACGGCAGGTAGAGATTCTGTTGCTGACTTCATTCGTCCAGCCCTGTTATCTAATACGCTCACATTCATTCCAGCAAAACTACAATACTTGATATTCTCTACAGTTCCAACAAATGGCACCCAGCCAGCAGCACCTACCGCAAGTTTTGCACGTGTTGAAGGTAATGTAGAATTAAGTTGTTTAGTTACTACCTCGCTTTGTTGTCCTTCAAGTTTAACACTGAGAACCTTTTCAATATACGATACAGTAATTTTAGTTGGCACATTTACTGGACAAGATAAATTTGTCATCAATTCAAATCTGCCCTCTTGTTGTGTTGTAATAAATCCAATGACTTTATTACTTCCTCCAACTAATGCTATTGCAGGCATCATATAGTCAGGACCACCAGTTGTTGTTACATTTGCAACATTATAATTGAGACCAACCGTTCCTAAGCTTGAAGGTATTACAGTAACAGATAAGATAACATTCTCCTTCACCTCTACATCAAAATCGCCAATAGAACCGCCCTTCAAATTTGACATTGATTTTGCTAATAGAACAGGGGAACAACCAGCAATTGCTGCCAATGGACTCTCTTGATTTGCTGCTGGTGTAGCCAAATCAATGCCATAACACTGTTGGATTGCCTCTTTGCGCTCATCGTCGTCAAGTGTATTGTCATTTGCCCGCTTGTGGATTCCATCATAGAATGCCTTAATGTTTGCCATTGAACCCTTGCTACGTGCTGCTGCAACTGCTGCGGGGCTGACTACACCACTCTTATTCACTGGTGCCATTGTTCCATTCGGTGTACAGTAGCGTGCTTGGCGCTTGTCATTTAAGCTTGTTGTACTTAGTCCATTGCCGTAGGTTGGGCCAACAGATGCCCTCTTATCAGTTGCTCCAGTATTTTGCCATAAGTATGATAAACAGTCTGTGCTAACTTGTCCACGAGGGTCATTGATATCACAAGGGGATGTGATTGTGCGACCGAGACAGAATTGACTCTCGTTGTTCCATGCCTCTGTACTTAGTCCTTGTCCTTGCTTTGTCTTACCAGTTGTTGCTCCAATGAAACTGGTAAACACACGATCTGCAATTTGTCCAATGGTCAGACTGCTGCCAAATCCATTGGTCATAAGACGATTTGCTTTTTCCTGATTGCTAGGGTACCCAGTTCCCTCAGTCGTGCATCCTGCGCTTTCAAAGGTCTGTTGGAGACACTCGAGGCTATATTTGCCAGGTCCAGCACCCTTCTTAAAGCAGGGGCTGCTCTCAAGGAATGTCGCGCTAGCTTGTTGCGCAACATAAGGTGCCGAACCGCAGTCCAGTGCCTCTTGTTCGTCAGGAGCTAGGAAGGTAAAGGGAATGAGGAGCTGGAGTTTCATTGAGTCTTTGGCTTGTCCAGGACGCATTGTAGTATAGCTCTCACCGTTGATTTCCTTGAATCCAGCAACACGAGGGCGTGTTCCAGTCACTGCGTCACGTTGGACAAGACGGATAATATCTACACGGAATTCGCCACCAGGTGTTGTGCCAACCAAGTATCCAGCAAGTTCAGCGGTCTCATCACCAATTTCAAGTTCAATAATAGTGCCCTCTGTTAGACTTGCAAGTTCAACCTTTTGTACACCACCATTGAGTACATAATCCTTGACTGGTTGCGCACTTCCAATGACAGTAACAGTTAGACTTCCAGTTCCAGCAACAACAAGTGTTGCTTCGTCACGCCGAGCCTCTCCATCCACATAATGAAATACACCATCTTGATAGCATTGACTACATCCAGGTACATCAAAGTTTTGTTTCTTTTGGCATTCCAGTTGTGACTTGAGTCGTGTACATTGTTTCTTGGAAGTGACAAAGCGATTGGGGTCGCACTTGCCAACCGTCGGGGTGTAGTTCACCACACGGGCTCCCATACGTTTTGCTGCTGCCTCAACATTCATTCGGTCATCTTCAGAAATAAATAGGCCACCGAGTGTAGTGTTTCCATTCGAATCACGCCCCCCTTCAAAGCAGACACCGCAGTTCAAGGCAAAGTTAGAGTCATCAAAGGCACCGCAGTCTGAGGATTTAACCTTTTCGCAGTTCATAATTGCTTTCAACCCAGAACCTTGACTATCCTTATTTAATAAGATATCCTCTGTTGAAGTTGGTTTTAGGTTACGAGAGAGGGGTGTTGCTTTTGCCTCGGCCCCAGTCAATGCTCGCCGAATGGATGTTTCTACAGTTGTTGCTTCGCTAGGTGAGTAGTTAGTTGGTAATAGTACATTATCCTTAGGGTTGACTAAATTCATAATAGGGTTGTATTTCTCAGCACCCTTGCGCACATAATTTGCATGAGCGCCACCAAATGCTGTCTCCACTGCAGGGTTGACGATATCGGCATATCCCTCGCGACCACGACGAGCCCGTCGGCTTGACCGTGTATAGGCCAATAAGCTACCACTTGCGCCTATAAGGACCGCTAGGGGTAGAAGTCCTTCCATCTACTTACTCTAGAAGGAAAGGTTTTACAGATTATCCGGGCGGACTCTTGCGGTAGGATCCATTTCACGGGTAATGATACGAAGCACCACATTCGTTTGGTGCGTCAAGTTAATTAGCTTTGCTGTGTTGAATGTAGTTGATTGAAGTGCTGTTGCAAGAGCTGTATTGGTTGTACTACTACCACCAAATGGCTGTACATCAGGTGTTGCCGCTGTTACAGGAGCAAGAGGGGCTTGTACAATGATGATATTTGCGTATCCAACGCTATTTGGCTGATCAGGATTTGTAGCGGCATCTTGACCAATACCCACAATTAATAGGCCATCGTCTTGTTGCATATAATCCACAAAGTTTTGTGCGGCTTGTGTAATAGGGTTGGCAATGTCAGTCGCATTTAGACCTTTGATTTGAATGCGATTACCCTTTTGGAACATCCATTGGCTAAACCAAGTAGTTGTTCGAATGATATAATATACGGCACCACTAGCCAGTGTAACACTAGTATAGTTTCCATTATACAAAAAGGCAGGTCCTGGTGGAGTAGTTCCACTCGCATAAATATTCTGAATACTGACCGTATCAGGAATATCACTGATGTATTGACCATCAGGACGCTGGAGTTGAATGGTGAGATGGGTTAGTGTAGCAAGAGGAGTAGGGTGATAGACCTTCTGGCATTTCATAAACTTTGGAATCATACCCAAATACCCATCTGAAAGATTCGTTGTATCCGTATACCAATTGGCATCGTACTGGACAACGCCAAAAGCATTGTCTAGATTATTGTCTGTGCCAAAATTATTCGTATCCAGTTCAGGAATACGCACAATAATGTAGGGAAAACTGAGAATATTAATCTTAGATGCTGAAGAATACGTGCCAGATGCATATGTTACAAGATTATCAATTCCTTCTGTGGGCATGATACACTTAACCAGCTCAATACGTTGAATATTGCGGAACTTCTTTGTGGTTGAAGGACTGAGGGTAAAGCCTTGACGATTATTGGCAGGGTCAAAATTCACCGAGAAGTTGTAGCGAGTCTCTTTGACATTCGTGAGCCAGTCACGATCAGCACTATACAAGAAGAGATTGTACTCCACTTCACGGTAACTAATGACATCATCTTGCTTGATGAGATAATCCTGTGGCAGAGGTCCGCGAGGAGCAGGGAGTTGGTTCGGCAGAGAAAGAGTGGGGTTGGCATTGGCATCCCCCAGAAGGCTCGGCGGGCTCATAAACCGAACAAGAGGGTTGGCATCAGAAGGCGCACTACCGGTCTTTGTGGTTCCAGCAACAGGAGCACGAGCCGCCTCCTCTTCGCGAGCCTTTCTAGCATTTTCAAAGAGGGATAAAGCACTGGGCTCTTCAGAGGATGTTGTGAGACTAATCTGGAAATCAGGGACAGTCGGGCGAGTCTCTTTGGGTCCTGCGCGCTCCTGTTGAAGTTGCTCAAAGCGAGAGCCAGTGTCCAGAAGAAGACCTTGCTCAAAGGTGGGACGAGGGGGCACAGTGACACTACCCTGTTGAATAGCTAAGCGTTGAGAGGCCATTTCCATCATTGGCTGATTGCGCGTATCGGCAACATACGTGGCAGCGGCAGCGACAGATTCAGGGACCACTTGTTCACGTCGGAGATACTTCATTAAGTCATTCGTTGTTGCCATAAGGACATCACGATTGAGCTTCGGCAGAGGTTCAGGACCATTCTCATCCCATACCTCTTGCATATAATGACCAAGTGCCTTAATAAGACGTCCCTGTTGCTTCTGGTTCAGACCACCAGCTTGAGCCGAGACCTGTTGGATACACGAATTATACAGCTGAGTTTGATTCTGCTGGCTGAAAAACTGCTGTTCGATTGGCGGTTGCTGACTTATTCCTCTTTGCATCTTCACGAGGCTTCCTACTTGAAGTCTGGTGAGTCTTTTAGTCCTGTGACCGAGCCAAACTACTAGGCTGTTGTATGAGTGGAGGAGGCATTGGGGTCAAAGAAGATATTGCGGAACTTGTACATCCACTTGTCGGCAATCGGGTGCTTACAAAAGTACTTGAAACTCTCTCCTTGTGTCATACACCATAAGAAATACATACTGTACATTCCACATTCTGTGTCTGAATACTGAAAACGACGACCATTACTCTCAAGGCGCAAAGAAGGGTCCATTGTCGTCAAATAGCGCATATACTTGGCCACTTGTTCTGGAGGTTTCATTCCATAACTATCAAAGTAATATGCCTTATGGCGTTTTAAGTCAATGGCAAGACCAACCCAGTGGCTACCTCCTTCATAATGTGGATCCAAGTTAAACACTGCCCCTAGAATCGTCTTTCCCTTCTTACGTTCTTCTTCTAAATCCACGTGACAGAACTCTGGATTCATACACTTTTTGGCTCCTTGCGCATACGGATCTGGCGCAGCGAAATCAATAGGAACCACTCCAATGAACTTGAAGCAAGGTTCTGCTGCTTCCACTTGTTTCAATACAGCGTGGATGTCTTCACTGGTGAGCCAGGTATCCGGTTTCGCCTTCCATTCTATTGGTTGTCCAGGACGAAACCAAGTATTCACTATGCTCTTCTTCTCTTCCGCTGACAGGTCTGAGTGCTCAACAAGACAGCGCCCGTCAGTTTCCTTACAGACCTGGCCGCCGCGATAGTCCCTTTGGCGACGAGATTTGACTTTACGCAGGACAGCCTCAGGAAGACAGGTTGACCCTGCCCGTCGGGCTGCTGACAGGGGAGAACAAGTCGCAAGTCCCGGTTGTTTTGGACTGTGTTTTGCTTTTCTTGTTTTTTGTGGGGTTCTCTTCTGTTGCCGCAGGGGCATCCTATTCTACAGACCCATTTTATCACCAGAGGGTCTAGAGAAGCCCCTTATGGCAAACACAAAAGATACCCGAACCTCGCAAGTAAATACGACAACATTCTGGCATATTATTGTTCCTATTGTTGTTCTATTATTACTCCTCTTCACACTCTTTGTTGTCTACAGTATGCCAGACTGGGCGTTGGATTGTCCCGCCAATGGGGGATTAACGCTACGAAGCGCCGTTGGAAAGCTTTCAACTAACTAGAAGAGGATGTCTGCCGATGGTTGGATGTTTGGATTTTTAGGACTCGGACTCACAGGTCTTGTTGGACTCATTATTGCCTTTGGCTTTGTCACCCAGAACAAGGATAATGGTGCCGAAATCAAGAAGAATCTCGGAATCATTTTCGCAGTCAGTCTTGTAATTGTATTCTTATTTGGTGTTATTTCCTATATGTATTTCACGACAAATGTGAATTATTTGACTCCTTTCTTGCTTGTGATGACCTTTGTGAATATGTTCTTGAGTCTCTTTGCTGTAAGTGCGGCAAGTCTCAATGTCAGCAGTTCCTAGAAAATACAGCAAGTACATTGTGTTGAAGGCGGTAGCGTAACCCACCACCTTGAACAGGAATACTCAGCAATCCTAGACATTTTACAGCAACACGAATCAGTTTTCCAGGACTGAGTTGTACTGAATCTGGCTGAGTTGTCCACGAGTGTGCTGAATAGTACTGAGTTTTTTGAGATGAATCAGCGTGGCTGAGAAATACAGTAAGAATAGTTCCTGAACGAAATGGCTGAAATCGTATTGTTTCCTGAGAAGATTTCAGTACCTTGTCAATATACTGAATACACGTGTCTTGAAATTTACCAAGCGCTTCAATGGATGCCTCATTCCCTTCTAGACTAAGGTCAAGTCGTCCAGATTTACTATCGTATTGAACTACACGAGCAAACGGAGTAAGAAAGCAAAGTTGTGAAAGATTGGCAGCTGTGTATTGGATAGGATACAAGGGGAGTCTCGCAGCATAGTGTTGAGTAAAGGTTGTAGGGTGTTGGGTTGGTGGAAGAATCGCAATGGATTTTGAGTGTAAATGTTCTACTGGTATACAGGCTTCTATGCGAAGCATCCTACCTAGAAGCTATCTATGCGCTTTAGTATCGGTCTAAACTGACGCTTCGTATAGCGATAGGACAAGATGGATGACTTACATCTATTGTGGATTGGCTCACGAGGAACGGGGAAAAAGACACAGGTACATAAGGCACTTCAACATGTTGCTCAAACACGAGGTGTCCCATATACTCCGCGAAAAGCCGTTTGGTCCATTGAAAGCAATAAGCGTCTTCAGCGAGAGTCTGAACAGACAGAGGCGCAACAGGATGAAACAGAAACTCCTCAAGAGGGCGAAGGTATTCCTTATGAAGCGTCGGCGGTTCATCTAGGATTTGACATTGCGCGAATGTCAATGCAAGATAAGAATTATATTGGAAGTCTCTTGGACCGTCTTGGATATGGGTCAGAAGTCGCAGTGGGAAAGAAGAAGCAGGCCGTGAAGCGTATTCTTGTCTTTTATCATGCGCATCTCTTTAGTCACGATAGTGTTTTACAACTTCAAATGGCTCTTGAGCAATATGAAGGAAGTCTAGTGATTTGGTGTACAAGTGAACTACCGCTTCCCTATGAGCTGACAGATTGGTTTGTTGAACTTCCTGTTGCTGGTCGCGATTATACGATTCAACAGATGAAGAGTAAATATGGATCACAATGCATAGATTGGGGTGAGCATTGCGCGCAGACTCTAGAGAGCTGGGCATCCAAACCGATGACCCTTGCGCGCGTTCAGGAAATTCGTGACTGGGTCTATTTCTGTCTCAAGCGCAATTTGCGTTGGCAAGAGGTGATTCAGTATTTCTTGGATGCGCTTCTTGCATCGAGTCTTCCTCCTGAAAAAATGCTGAGAGCCGTTGAAGTCTTATCCAATCAACCTACAACAGGTGGTGGGCAAACGCTGGGAAGTTACCGAATTCCGATTGCGTGGGAACATCTTGGACTTCAATTGGCCACTGTTTTAGCGGCTGACAAGTAGGATGAAGGATTCTACCCTTCCTGTGATTGAACCCCTCTTGGAAGCAGTTAGGGCTGAATATGCCAAGCCAGTTCCCCCGTATAAGATTACGACTGGAACTGCTGAAGACCGCGCCTATATTCAGCAACTTGGAGAAGAGCAAGACCAGTTTGATGAGCTTGGACTTAAACAAGAGTTGAATGCTTCTCTTGTGCGTCAAGAGGCGCAACTTCTGGTCTGTACAAGCACATTGGGCAAATTTCTTGTTGTGCTGTATACAAATGACTATTGGATGCCACCATTTGAAGTGTGGTGGCGTCTTGTACGTGTCATTTGTCCAAAGAAGCCCGTGCGAGTTGCGATTTTTGCTCATCCTAGACAGCGTCTCCTACCACCTCCTGGAACTCGGTTGAAGCCAGAACATATCAATGGAGGATACACTAATCGCTGTGACCCTCAACGTATTGTGATTTATCGCAAAGAAGAGGCGACACGTGTGTTGGCTCACGAACTCTTTCACGCAAATTGTAGCGACCCTTATCATAAAGACACCCCATTTGTTGAAGCAGATACAGAGGCGTGGGCAGAATTGGTTCTCGCCGCTGTTATGGCAAAAGGGAATGCTGCAAAGTGGACCTCGTATTGGCGACAGCAATTGAGCTGGGCCTTGAGACAAGCTGCGACTCTGCGAGACAAGTATCAAGTAGATAATCCTCGTGATTATGCGTGGAGATATGGAGTGGGCCGACTGGATGTCTGGAGAAAGCTTGGCCTTTCTGTTCCTTCTATCCCTACGAGACCCTCTAAATACCAACCTATAGGTAGTTTGCGATTGACTATCTTTAACATCTAGGAAAAAATTGGCAGAACAAATTACGCATTCTAGGATTAGACTAATCGCAGAATGGGTGTGCGTGGGCTACAGAGCTTTGTGCGTCAATACAGCAATCCCAAGATAATGGATGACCTCCTTCATCCTGACAATTGTCGTCTTCGCATTGGGATTGATATCTCCTATTACATGTACAAGTGGCAGGGTGATGTGGAACGTATTCTGGCCTTTCTTCGCCGCTTGGAATCCAACAAGCATCGTGTGCTTCTAGGCTTTGATGGCCGTGCAGAAGATGGAAAGCAATGGGAGGCTCAACGTCGTCGTCAAGTACGTGAGGACGAGCTCAAGTCAGCTCACGATCTTCAAGCTGTTCTAGATTCTGGCGCAGAACTTACAGAAGAACAACGAAAGCATCTTGAGTCAAAGATTGCCGAGCACCAACGTCGTGGCTGGAGTATTTCACGAGAGGTGCGCAATGGAACCAAACGGCGACTCTATGAAGAGAAAATCTGTATGGTCAAGGCCAAGTCAGAGGCAGATGGAATGCTCGCCGCGATGAACAATGTTGGAACTCTGGATATTGTGATTAGTGGAGATATGGATTTGCTCGCAATGGGAGCCAAGTGCCTTTGGACTCCTATTGAGGATGGACTCTCCTTCCGTGAGTACATTCGTGCGGACATTCTTCAAGAACTGGGACTAGGCGACTATCAGTTCCGTTCAATGTGTGCTATGTGCTTTACAGAGGCGAGTGCGGAGCAGAATATCTTTGATATCCGTCAAGCCTATCAAGCGATGCGTCTTTGGAGGAATCTGGAGTCTATCAAAAAACGGCACCCAGAGTGGTTGGTGACGTGGCCAGACGCAGAACACATCTTCTATCGCTCAGTGGACAATGTAGAAGGCTGGGTGCGTGAAGACCAGATTCCTATCTATAAGGCTTTTGTGAATGGTGAACCTATGCCTTATACAGACTAGACTCTGTAATCCTTTAGGAATGTTTCGTATCGAGTCATAGTCTCCTTGTACTTGGCGATTTCTGTTTTTAAGTCTTGAAGAGTAAGGGAAGAATCCTCTTCACTTCGCGCGAGAAAGGCATCAATGATATCCTTATAGAGTTTTTCCTTATTTAGTGTAATAGATTCTTGGCCATCGTAGTCTGAAATTTCTACATACTTGATATACTGTTTGGGAACAGGATACAAGTACATTGAACAATAGGCACCACTTGACCAAGCACAACCTTTTTCACGTAGAATCTCAAGCACGAGTGGGTCAGTTCGTCCTTCAGCACCATAACGAGAATACACTATATGTTCCTTTGGCTTTACTCCAGCCTCTTTACATCTGTGATGATACTCTTTAGTAAATTGATGGCTAAATGTAAATCCACCGTAGGCAACATTAAAGGGGACTTCTACATATTCAGAGTCTGGGCCGCATTGAAGGTCACTTGTTGAGAGTTGCTCTTCTGTAGAATCATTTGGCTCATTCATCAAGTCTACTTCTGACCCTGAATGAGAATCCTGAGTATAGCTTGCTTCAGACTCGGGTACAAGAGATGACATTTTGTATAATGAATAACTATTGTTTTGATTCAATTTTTTAGCTGAACTGAACACCTAGCATTTTATACTGAATAAGTTTCTGTTGAATTCCATTGTCCACACCGTGATCAGGATTACAAAGAGCTTGGAAGACAATAATAGACTGCACCATTTGACCTACATTATGCTGATTCTGTTGGAATTCAATGAGTGTGCTTGATGTCACAGCAAATTCAACAGGAAACATATAATTGCGCCCCTTGTAGGACTTCAGTGCTTCATTGATAAAGCTTCCATCAAGACCACTAGGCTCTTGTTCAAATCGGTCTAGTGCTGTTTTAAATAGCTCACGATTAGCATCACATACACGAATCAGACTGAATCCTACATTGTTGAACTTCAAGTTTCCAGACTCGCGCATAAATACAATGTCGGCTTGTTGATTGATGTATAGACTTAACAGATCTTCAAGACCGCGTCCTGGAAAGAGGAGAATATCTGCGTCAGAAAAAATAAAATAGGAACCTTCAGGAAGCGTACAGAGTAATTCATAGGTCTTTTTCAGCTTGAGTGAACAACCACAAAGATAATGGCCAGGAGCCTTTTGGAGATATTAATTGAACTCCTCTTGGGTCATAAAAATATTCTTATTTTCTACAACCTCAGGATAATGCTGGATTCCAAATGTGAGTACCTTGTGAAGAAGTTCATATTTAGGAGTCCAAATGTAGTACCAAGGAATGGGCATTAGTCTATGAAGAGGATGGGGCTTTAGATGTAGGGTTTACTGGGTCTTCAGGTTCTGATTCTGGGTCATCTGATGAAACATTCAATGTACGAAATCGTTGAATAGTGTGATATGCTTCTTCAGCAGTTTCCTTAAGCTTTACACTAAATTCTTGATGAATTGGTGAATCTTCAGTTAGCTTCGCAATTAGTTCGTGTGCGATAGCATACTGTTCTACAGAATGAAGAGATGTTCGTGACTTAAGAATTCGTGTGATAGCAAGCCAAATTGTGGAATGGGTGACATCTTGTGCGACCTGATTTGTCTTCGTTGTTACAGTCTCCATTGTGGTTAGGTTAATTGATAGATGTTGGTTCAATTTTATTGATGTAAAGAATTATATCTAGTATATATAGAAGATGGATACAGAGTCAACTGAAAATGTCAGTTGGATTACTTTATCCAATGGAAAAACATTTCCCCGAAAGGTTTATTCAGCATATTCAGTTGACGAATTAAAAGAGGTTATAACATGTTGTAAGAACTATCAGGATATTCTAGATGTGTTAAAGATTAATAGATTTTATCATAAATATTTAGTAAAGTTTATAGATGAACACAAAATAGATATTTCTCATTTTAAACGTGATACAACAAAAACGAATAAAACTACCTTAAAGGAAAAGTTGGTTAAGGGTGATAAACATATAGCATCAAAGAATATTAAGAAATATTTAATTAAGAATAAATTCGTAAAAGAGGAATGTAACATTTGCCACTTGCCTCCAGTATGGAATAATAAACCTCTTGTTCTTCAATTAGACCATATTAATGGTGACCACTTTGATAATCGTGTAGAAAATTTACAGCTGATTTGTCCTAATTGCCATACTCAAACTGATACATTTACTGGAAAGAATTTAGCTGTCTATAAAAAGAAGGTATGTTCTGTTTGTACCATAAAGGTATTAAAATCGGATAATATTACAGGGAAATGTGCTGCTTGTATTACTAAAGAAAAGAAAGAGGGTGTATGTATAGATTGTAAAATTAATACTAGACATCGGTCAAATTTAAAGTGTAAAGACTGCTTAAAAATTCCTCGTGAGATAAAAAAGTGTAAAGGATGTAATCGTGAAATTAAACGTTCTTATAATGATGGTGATTATCATAGGCGTTGTTTTAAAGGAATTACAAAAGATGGTGATATCATTGCGTAAGCACTTTCATTCATACTAGAAAAAAAGTGCGTGCTAAGAGGTTCGAACTCTTGCGGATTGTCTCCAACCGTTCTTAAGACGGTCCCCTTGACCACTCGGGCAAACACGCTTATGCACAATGCTCTTAGCCCTTGTGCGAGGCTGTTCCAACATTTGGCGACGCTAAATTCTCTTAATCCCGTAACAATTAAGAGCGTTTATCACTAGCCGCCGAATAATATATAAATAACTTCCAAATTACAGATATGGTTAGGCATATCTATGCTTTGCTTTGTACTTACTTTATAGGATAATTCCCATATTTCCTAGTACATTCCTCCCCAATAGACTCACTCAATCACTCTTTAGACCTCTTAAGCCGTAGCGGGCTTAGGATAATGACGACTCATATACTTCTGGATATTGAAGATGGTCAGCTTCTCACCATCAGGAACCGTCAGTAGCTTACGCAGGGAATCAGCTGCCTTCTGATTGAAGCCAGCAGCCGTCAGCTCAGGAGTAGCCGTCAGGTGGATGGTCTGACCCTCATTCAGGTGGTTGCTCTTGACAAAGGCCGACATCTTGCTATTGACCTCCGTGCGGCTCATCGTGGCGTTCTTGCCGCCGCCCAGAAAGGCAGACAGCTCATCGCTGATGGCTACAGGAGTCTGGAAGTTATTGGGCTTGCGCGGAGCACCATCCTCAGTCGTGCGACTCTTACGACGACGCTTGCCAGCCTCCTTGACATCCTGAGCAGCGCGACGAGCAACGCGCTTCAGGGCTGACAGGGCAGAAGAGGCAGCATCGCGGATAGCCGTCAGCTGCTGCTGCAGAGCCGTGACCTCATCGGCCAGACTGGTCTCAGGGGCGGAAGCAGTAGCCTCAGGAGCAGCGCTGGTACCTGCGGTAGGAGAAGGGGAGGCTGCGCGAGAGGGGGGGGCAGAACCGGTACCTGCGGCAGGGGCAGGAGAAGAGGCAACGGCAGGAGAAGCAACCTTCTTGGCAGACTTCTTGGGTGCATCCACGACCGGTGCAGGAGCAGCGCTGGTACCTACGGTAGGAGCGGCAACGAACTCAGTGGCCTTCTTTACAGTCTTCTTGGATACGGCAGCAGAGGAGCTCATCTCTTTCCAACTATGCTAACTAGACTGTTGAAAACTCATCCAATTTTTTTGCCGAGTTTGGTACGTCACCCTCAAATCCCCTTTGCCGAGTATATAGGGCAACCCTTTTACAGCTCGGCACAGGGGACTGCCTAATGACTAACGATACTATCCCTATAGACTATGGAAAACCCTGTAATCACAGTAGGAATGCCGAAGCAAAAGCGGGTTGTCGCTTCTATTCCTGTTCGTCAATGTGCCAATATCAAATCTAAGAAACATCCTGATGTCCGTTGTCCTCTTGCCGCAGGGCAAGGCGAGTTCTGTACCCGACACGCAAAGAATCCTTCACGATTTCAAGAGGCAACTACAGTTAAGATTTTAGGAAATAAGAGAAACCACACCGCCGCCAAGAAAATCCAGCACTGGTGGAAGTTCAGCAAGTTCCTTCTGAGATTTAAGAGACAGGGTCCTGCAGCAACATTTCCAGAACTCGCTGACAATCAGACTGATTTATACACCTTAGAATCTACTTCAACAATTCCTATTCTCTATCGCTGGAGTTATAGTGATGCTCAAAAACATATTTGGCTATTTGATGTGAGAAGTCTATCCATGCTGAAATCCAGCGAAACTAAACCAGCGCTGGAAAATCCATACACACGAACAGAAATTTTAGGAAACGCGTTGAATTCTTTCCGCTCAAGATGTCAGCAACTCAGAGCACACAAATATTGTCTAGCTCATAATGAAGCTATTGAACTCACAGAAGAACAGTTATGGCATCAACAGGTCTTGGATATGGCAATGAAATATGATGCGCTTGGCTATAGTATGTCACTGAGTTGGTTTGATGCCCTGAGTATTCAGCAACTGTATTTATTCTACTATGAACTCTGGGAACTTTGGATGTATCGTCTCCATTTACCGTCTGCTGTTCGTCATGCGGTGGTTCCAGCGTGGGCATCCAATGATACCCCTTTGTTCCGTTGGCTCCCTCAAGAACTCAGAGGACGGAGGGAAATAACCTGGTGGCGCAAGATGATTCTAGACCTCTTGAATCGTCTTGTGTCGGCTGTACAGAAGGACCATAGAACACTTGGAGCACTCTATGCGATGACAGCATTTGCCATTGTAAGTCCAACTGTGCGGCAACATTATACTTGGCTTGTAGAGATGCCAGAAGACCAAGTTTACTAACCACTGGGATAAGGAGGATATTGAATGGGAATTACACCAGTTGCGGAAACAGGGACTTGATTTTGCCATCCGCTATAGGCAGGGGACACTGTAGAGCAAGCCACAACTCCACGCTGGACCACTCCAGGATCCGCACAACAGTTTCCTTGTCCCTTTACAGGGTTGGGAGGAACATAGATTTGTGCCGTAGAAATCGCTTCACAACTGACGATCGTTACACCGCCAGCTGTTCCAAAGACCGGGTCTTGGCATTGCGCGCATCCAGCAGCCTTATTAGACACAATTTGATAGCTATAGGTTGTACTGAATCCGTTTGTAGGGCTTGTAGAGCGAGGGACCTGCGGCTTTCCATCTGTACAACATACATTCGCTGGCCCTTGATGCGTACTCGAATTGTTTGCTTGACTCTTCTGAGCATTGCGCAGAGTCACCTCAGAGGCATCACGACCCTGCCAGTTGCTCTTGTATTGCGGTTGCTGTTGTTGCTTAATGCGTAGATACTCGGCGTAGTTCATCCTTCTCTACAGTTAGGTGCTAAATTCATCCAAGACGGGTTTAGCACCTAACGCTAGTATACTGTGCTAATTTTTGTATAGTATAGTACAGGGGATAAAGAAAGGACGAACTGAACTCGGCCAAAAAAATTGGATGAACTTTCGTAGCTACTAAAAGACATAGTTGGAAGTAGTATAGAATGGCAAGCAACGTAGTTCTCTCAAGCAACTTTAGCGCCCAGAAGATTTCCTTTAGTCAAGTCAAGCTCCTTGAGAGTGGTGGCAAGCAAGCATACGTCAACTATGACGGTGGCATGTTTGTGGTCCAGACTCCTGATGCTACCCTACCGTATGGTATGAACGTCTTTGACAAGGCTGGTCCTGTGAAATACAGTGTTGAGCTGTCTCTGCGTGGCTACCAGGACAAGGGCTCCAAGATGGAGGCATTCTACAACATGGTCTCACAGCTAGATGAGTTTATGATCGATCAGGGTGTCAAGAACTCCAAGCAGTGGTTCAAGGCCGACCTGAGCCGTGATGTCATCAAGGCCTTCTACTCACCGATGATTCGCTTCAGCAAGGACAAGGATGGTAATGTCAAGCCATATCCTCCTACTCTGAAGGCATCTCTACGCCAGAAGCGTGACTCTCAGGAGTTCGATGTGGTCTGCTATGACGACAAGCGTGAGCAGTACAAGGGTATCCCTCTGGAGGAGCTACTGGTCAAGGGTGCTGTACTACAGTCTCTGATTCAGTGTACTGGCGTCTGGTTTGCGGGTAGCAAGTTTGGTCTAAGCTGGAAGCTTGTCCAGACGATGATCAAGACTCTCCCCCAGAGCAGTCGCGGCTTTACCTTCGTGGATGATGGTGATGAGATGGCTGTCCCTGCCCCTTCGCAGAAGCGTTCTGCTCCTGCTGCAGCACCTGTACCTGCAGCTGCCCCTGTTGAAGAGGACGAGGATGAAGAGGAGGATGAGGTCTTCACTGCTCCCAAGAAGTCTGTTGTTGCTGCTGTTCTACCGAAGGCTGCTCCCCCTGCTCCTGTGGCACCTGCTCAGGAAGAAGACGAAGAGGCTGACGATGCAGAGCCCGTCCCTGTGCCAAAGGCTGCCAAGACGCTGGTGAAGAAGAAGGTGGTGACGAAGAAGTAGAAAGAGTGAAGAAAAGGAAATCTAAAGAGAACAAACCATATACAATTGGAGTGATAGGAAACAATAGTACACAGCGATGACAGGGCACAACCACTCCTTGTGACCCGTCCTTTAGGACCGTTAATTCAGTAGTAGAATGCCCATCTTATGAGTGGGAGGTCATGGGGGCAGAACCCATACGGTCCATCCAGTTAACCCTATTTTTGTTTAATTTCGAATTATACAAAAATAGTATGATAATATAATTATTATGTGTTATTCCATATGTTTCCATTTGAATCCACCAGCACTTTTATAGTTATCTACACCTCTACAGGTTTTACTAATTGAACTATGTGTAATTCCATTTTTTACAGATGCTTCACTTATAGAGTTATATGATTCTATAAATTCATCATTCATAGTGTATTTGCCAACCTGTTTCTTTAAAGAGCCACTTTTCTTTTCTCTTCCTTTGGTAAGAGCCTCTAAACATTTTTCACTTAGAGTAGCTCCCTTAAATCTTGCCCTTCTTTCTTGTGATATCTTTTCACGCTGCTCATCAGACATATTTGCCCACATTTCTTTGCTTTTTTGTCCAACTTTCTTCTTATGTTCTTCTGTTAATTTTTTACCTTTATTTGGATGTGGATTATTTTTGTAAAATTCTCTTACCTTTTCAGCTCGTATAGCAATACTTTTTTGAACATTCTGTTTAATTAACTCACGAGTTTCTTTTGAATGTTTCACGGATTTACCACCTTCCAACATATTATACCCATTTGGAAGAAGTGTATTATACTTTTTAATGTATTCTCGTTCATATTTATCACAATCCTCGTCAAAACAAATACAGATTAACTGATACTTAAATTTATTATTTCCATATTTTTATATGCGTTATAGAGGTATGTTCCCAAACTTGTCTTTTTAGAGCGTTTATGGTCATTCCATCGGTTATGTATATCTTCGCAACAAGATTGACCCACATACTTTTTTCCATTAATTGTATTTGTGACTAAGTATATATATCCCATCCTATCTGTATAATCTATATTTGTTTATATAATCTGAAAAATATCCTTTACTCACCACTATTCAACCACCATAGGAATTCCCTTTTCGCTACACTTGGCAGCGACTGCGGTTAGGACATCAATGCCAATATGGCCGAGTCCAGGAATCTCGTGGCGGTCTTTGCATGACCCACAACACTCTTTAGAGTCATTAAAGTGAACAAGTACGAGCTTCTCCAAGAGACCTTGCTCTTCTAGTTTATTCAGATACACTAGAGGATCACATCCAGCAGCAAAGACGTGACACGTATCAAGACAAAGTTTAATGCGAGGGTCATCGCCGAATCCTTTGATGAACGTGATGAATTCCTCTGGCTTGACGAGAAGCTCTGTTCCTTGTCCCGCAGGAGTTTCCAAAAGGAGAGGACACTCTTCTGTCGCAGCCTCAAGGCAGTCAAGAATATTCTTTCGCATATTCTCTACTGCGACTGATTTGGCGAGTTTCACAGACTTTCCCACGTGAACTACAACCCCTTTCAACCCTGCCTTATTGGCAATAGTAAGATTCTTTTTGAGTAGATCCAGATGCCAGTTGTCAGTTTCATTGCGTGTTGCGAAATTAATAATATACTGGCTGTGGACAAAGACACGAAGAGAGTTCTGTTTCACATACGCTGCACAAGCAGTCATATCAGACTCATCTGCCTTCAAGTTAGAGGATTGGGGGCCGCCGAGAAAGATTTGGCTGGGCCTATCCTTAGGAAGACTTTGCACGGTAGTTAGCAACTTGGGCTTCTTGCCCATGTGGCTGCCGATGTTGTATGTTGCAAAGAGTGTTGAGGCCATTTGAGTGCTTATTGATTGTGGCGTGACTGGATTCAATTTTTTCCGAGCGAAACACTACTTAAATACCAATAATTCTATATGGATAGGAGGTGCTGGAATAGCTCCTATCTGAGAGTAGCTTAGTGGTAGAGCGAAGAGCTCCGTATAGTTCTTAGAACATCGATTCGATTTCGATCTCTCGGAGAAAATAGGTTTAAAGACATACTTCCTACTAGATATAGGAGCTGGTAGAGCTTCTAAATGCCCTCTTCGTATAACGGGATAGTATTTTTCCCTTCTAAGGAAAAGATCTGGATTCGAATTCCAGAGAGGGCTTGCCTCTTTAGTTCAGAAGTAGAATAATCGCCTTGTAAGCGATAGGTCGGCGGGGCGGTACCGCCAAGAGGCACCATTTTGGCCCTTTAGTATAATGGCGAGTACATGGGACTTTGATCGATTGTATCAACGAATGTGATCCCGTAATCCCAGTTCGATTCTGGGAAGGGCCGTGCAGGTTATATTCCTGGCTTTGTTCAATGGTAATTGAACAAATCGAGATTCTCTGGCTTTCTGTGTTTGTATACCCAGAAAGCGTGGGTGGCCGAGTGGTTAAGGCGGCAGTTTCAAGCACTGCTGGCGAAAGCTTCAGGGGTTCGAGTCCCTTCTCACGCAATTATTAATATTTGTGTTTATTTATAAATATAATTACATATTTATAAATACTAATTACGTAATTTAATTTACCAATATACCTGGCATACAACGCTTATGATATTCAGTTTGATTATATAGTCTTTTTATTGGTTTATTGCATTTTTTACATTCTTTTGTAGGTAAAATTGTATCTAAACATAATTTACATTTTGAATTATTTCCACATCTCTGATTTATTTTACATAAACTACATATATTCTTGTCTTTTTTCAGACAATTTAAACATTTACCTGTAGTATTTTCATTTTTTAAAGTTTTATTACAATCACTACAAAATTTTTGTTCATATTTCCTACTATTTTTTCATGTGAAAGTCTCAGTTTGAGAATGACAATTTGGACAAATTAATCTTAAATTTTCAACTCTATTGTCATAATGGTTTCCATTTATATGATCCAATTGAAGCGTTAGAGGTTTATTATTCCAGAATGATAATATATTACAAACGCTACATTGTTCCTTAACAATATTATTTCGAATAAGATATTGTTTTATTATTTTTGATGATATGTGTTTTGTCCCAATTACTAAATTAGTTTCAATCGGTGAAGATTTAGCCTCATTCTTGAAGTGGTCTGTATTAATATTATTATCATTAATAAATTTTTTAATATATCTATAATATGATCTATGTAATTGTAATATATTAATTATATGATTCATATTATTACATTCTTTGATTATTTCAATCATTTCATCTTTTGAATATTCTGAGAAAGTTTTTCGTGAACCTAAACATCGTCCAGATGGTAATATAATTGCTGTTTCGGAAGACATCTATAATATAATACTAATAAATTTTAAGTAAATATAAATCATCTCAAGACATGAGGCACTTGCCGCCCAGTCCACTTGAAGAGCCCTCGCTCTTGCTTACTACCCCTATAATACGCAATGTAGCATTCTTCACTAGTCTCATACACCTTGTATTCGTCTGGCATTGCAGGAGTGGGTGAGGATAGCCACCGCACCTTATCCCCCAATCCAGCAGGAATATTACGCTCTAACCAACGTAAATGCTCAAGGCAAGCGTGAGGCTTCTTAGGTTGAAAGCGAAACTCGTATTCTTCTACAAGACGCAGAGCGAGCCAACAGAGCCAAATATAATGAGGCAAGGCAGCAGAAGCCCACAAGACACTTGGATGTTTCGCAGCGTGCTTCTTGTACCCCCTCTTGCCAGTGGATAGACAAATGGGAGCCTCTCTCAGTACCTTGTCGCCGCCACCATTGACAAAGTGCGCCGTGTATAAGATTTGAGTGTATTCTAGAATCATTTTCACCACGTGTTTATCAACATGCCACCTCGCACAACGGCGAGGATTTGCGCTGAGAAAGAAGATATTCATTTGAGGATGAGAAAAATTGACGTGCACAACTCATCAATTTTTCCCACGAGATGAATACCCAAGTAGAAGAGATTCTATTTACATATATTCTATTTCTCTTCCTCTATTATGTATTAGAGGCTCCTCCAATCAAAATTATGCTGTTTGAATTACTCTACCACATTGTGCCTAATTAGGTACAATGTACTACTATTAAGTGCCTAATTTGGCATTTAATAGTACCATCTTGTTCCAGTGTAAGGACTTCACACACCAATCCATAGAATGGCATCCAATGAACAGCGGTGTACAACCGAGTACACGACAAATGCGTATGGGTGCCAAGAGACGCGCTCTGGGCAATGCGCCACGCTAGAACGCACACAAGAGCTTTGTGAGCATCTTCCAGTACTCTTAGAAACACTTGGTGTCACAAGTATTCTTGATGCTGGATGTGGCGACTGGACCTGGATGAGTCAAGTTTCTCTTGGATCAATTCAGTACATCGGCGCCGACCTTGTTGATGAGCTTCTTCTTTTTCTTCAGCGATACAATTCAGAGACTGTATCCTTTCAAAAACTAGACATCATTGAGGATCCACCAGTTCAAGCTGACCTGTGGATGTGCCGTGATATCCTCTGTTTGTATCCGTATGCTGATATTCAACGTTGTCTTGAGCGATTTGTAGAATCCCAATCCAAATACATTGCGATGACATCCATTGAGCGTATAGAACCTAATCAGGATGGTCTCAAAGGGTTCTGGCGTCCTCTAAATCTTATGCTCCCCCCCTTTTCCCTGCCACCTCCAGATCATTCTTGTTCTGATGGCAAACAATGGTTTCGTCAAAAAACACTGATGTTTTTTACCCGTGAGCAAATCCAAGAATTTCTTTCTACGAATCCATTTACTGCCACCGCTGAAGTTGAATCACAGAACACGCCAGACGACATACAGGACAAGAATGCGCATCTTGTATCCAACATTCCGCTGCGGCAGCGCTCAATCCGTGACCACACGGGGTAAGGACTGTGGTTTCCTTCGTCAGCACAGTCATTTCAATAGGACATTGTTCTTGTTTTTCAACCATTGCTTCAATATATGTATTGACAATGTGCTGGGGGATAGGTCGTGAGTTAGGAGCCATAGGGGCTGGAAAAGGGGCAGAAGCAGAAGGGACTAGAGCAGTATAATGCTCTTGCGCAGCAGGAAGCACAGTTCCAGCTTGGCATCTGAACCGATAGTCTGCGTAGGCTTCTGTGTGAAGCCAAGTAAAGGCAGACCCAAGCACTTCACAGGGGCTACTGAGTTTCATCACAGGGATTTCTCCGCTAAGAGTTCCAATACTCATCATATTGTATTTCATTACAAGAGGTTTCACTTCATGTCCAACCATTCCTTGAATGACTTGCGTTTCACCACCAAACCATTGATCATCTTCAATAGTTCGGATATATGCATGTCCGAGAATATGGAGGGGATATTGTACAAGACGGAAGGACCAAATCGGCTGACCACCAAGTACTTCTCGAATCACGTCCACGAGACATGCATCATATTGATGACTTGTAAGACTTGGTTTTGCAATGGCAATATCTGGTTTGAATCTGCGCAGAGCGAATCGGGGTGGAACTCCACTGAATTCAGACATTGTGCTTGGCTGAATTCTATGGTTAGATTATCTTACCCCCCAATTTTTTTACAGGTTACCTGCCTTCTTGCGGCGGCTGGCCTCCTTTAGAGCATCGCCGAAGCTGGCGTTGCGGTCCTTGCGCTTCATCTCCTCGTAGACGCGCTTGACGGCCTTGTTCCAGGAGCTCATCTTCTTACCGCCGCTCTGGGTCTTGCGACTCTTGCGGTCCTTGCGATTCTTGCGGGTGTTGCGATTCTTGCGAGTGTTGGCCATTTCTACTTAGGGCATCTTAAAAAACGCACGCTACCTAAGAAGTAAGATGGAACTTCCAGCCCAATCCTCAGAGCATAAATCCTTTTATGGGTCACGGATGGGAGTTCGGGACCAACCTGACCTCAGTCAATGGCTTACCTGTAAGCGAGTTTTTCTAGACCATAATTCCCTTAGAGTCCTGTATCGGGACCTTTTTCCTCCTCAGCCAACAGCGGTCTACCTTGACCATAATGCGCTGTATAATGACGGCCTCTTACACAGCTGGCCAGATAGTATAGAAGAGTTAGATTTATCCCATAATCGGTTTACAGACACATCCTTTACGGACCATTGGCCAAGTCAACTTAAGAGGCTTTACCTCAATGATGGAGAGTTAGACACACTTCCACTGAATCTTCCTGAGTCACTTCATACCCTTTGCGTTAATTATACACAACTCAAGGAACTAACTACACTACCAGAACAACTAGAAGTTCTTGAGGCATATTATTGCCGTCTGAAAAAACTCAGTCATCTTCCACCAACACTACATGTGCTGAATTTATCGTACAATTATTTATCGTCTCGCGCTGTATTTTTCCAGCAACTTCCAGCGCTGAGATTTCTGAATTTGTCAGGAAATATGCTGACGTGGATTCCAGCAACTCTTCCAGACTCTATTGAAACACTATTGCTCACTCACAATAAACTTACTGAACTTCCTGAAACACTTCCTAAAAACCTATTACAGGTAGATGTTAGTCATAACCGAATCCGTTCGTGGAAGCCCAAATGGAAGGGTCAACGAATTCAGCAAGTAATTGTACGAGATAATTGTTTAACTCAGCATCCAGAGACTCTAACTGGTCCAAACATAGCAGTGCTGTATTATGCCGACAATTGGAATCTAGAACTCCATCACATCTGTGCTAGACTCATTCAAAATGCCTTTCGTATCTTTCTCTTACATCGTATGCTTCGTCAGATACGACGGATGAAGCAAGTACGTAATGAACTGTTTGAAGTGGCCTATCACCCAGATATTATGGGTCGCTGGAATATTCCAGATACGTGGGATGAATGGAAACACTAGGCTTATTGGACATTGTTACCCATATTACCACCTCTATTGTCATTCACTGCCACTGTGCAAGGGCAGGTTCCAACGGGACCAGGATTGGTGTTGGCCGATGTCTCCTTACGCTGAGTGACGATGGTCTGGAGCTGAGTATCGGGTTGCTCACGTCGTACAGAAAGACCCGCATTTACAGCGGCGTTATTGTTCACGTAGAAGGTATACAGAGCATTATTGCGTGCGCGGCGCGTGACCAGACTTGCGTCATAGACTGTTGTCGGCATTCTAAATAGGCGAATCAAAAATACGGGAAGGTTGGCAACTAAAGAAGGTAGGCTTAGGAGCTGTAGAATTGAGTTGTTCTGCGGTAGGTCCAGGACACGGCGCAGGAGGGTCGTAGCGTTTGTATTGAATGAATCGTGTCTCAGGATTGACTTGTGAAACTGAACAATTAAAGGCTGTCTGTTGGACCCGCTGAATGCGCACAGACTCTGGTACTCCAACACGAGGGTAGTCAAATGCTTGTGTAGGCCCTGAGACAGGGCATCCACGAGCAGCATCTTGCTCTAGAATGCTTGCGTAGAGTGCGACTCTGTTGTTTGTTTGGGGTGGAGGACAGAAATTCTTGCCTTGTAGTTGTGCTAGAATACGGGCTTGGTCACAGCGTATTGCTTGGGCAGTTAGGGAAGCAGTGTATCCACTAGAAAGGGTTGGTGTCCGCACTAGCGGCTGAGTGCTCAAGCATGCTTGAGCTGTCCCGGGGGTGACTGCGGTTGAACTACACGCCATAGAGAATCCTGTTTAATCACTAGAAAGAGCTCAATGAAGCTCTGGCGTATCTCCGCGTGGACTATGCTATTTCTCCTTCTTGTGCTTCTTGCGTGGCTGACAAGTCAAACAGCAGAGGCATTTGAAGATATGAAACCAAAAGATGAGGAAGCAGAACTCAAGTCTGAGGTGAATATTCTAACAACAAAAGTCAGTGAAGTCTTATGTCCAGCCATTAAAGAAGTTTTGCGCCAACTCACCGAAGATAATCTTTCGGATGAATTAAAGGGAACTCCAGAGGGCGAGCGAGACCAAACGAAAGTTAAGGCTGCCAAAGAAAATGCGCTCAGAACCCTGAAACTCAAATCCACTGGCCAAGAGAATAATCCTCAACCAAATCCACCCAGTCTTCTCTTTCCTTGCCCAGCTCCAACGGATCCGCTAGTGATTCCCCAAAATATTGACCAAATTATTCTTGCGACGTGTAAAGCGTGCTCAAAAACCATCGCTGAAATTAAGGAAAAAATAGAGCAATCGCGTGGCTGTCCACAAACCAAAGAGAATTTTACAGTCCTACTTCAAAATTCCTATTATAACCAAGAGGCATTTGAAAATATCAAGGCATCTGAGGACCCTGCGGTGAAACAAGCGCGGATTGCGTCCTTAACCGCAAAACGAGATGCCTACAAGAGAGCAATGTTGAGTTCAGAATATACTCAGTTAAGCGTAGATTACAATACACTTATGGACCTTAAGGCAAAAACACAGGGACTGAGTGGGGATTCACCGGATTATACTGCGCTGAAACCCAATTGTCCATCCAAGTAGCCTAGTGCTTCTTCTCTGTCTTCCCTCTTGTAGACCGCTTGCGTCGTGTCTTTGCGGCTTTTACACGCTCGGCTTTAGCCCTCAAGAGACTTTCCTTTGTTGGTTGGTGTCCCTGACACTCCAAAACAAACGAAGGAAAAGGTCCTGGCTTGCCCTTATCGCGTGTTGCCATACTGACAGCAATCAGTTTCTTGGCGAAGCAATAGACTCCATGAGGAACTGCATCCTCCAGACCCTTCATCATCGCAAGAGTAAAATACAGCACAATTGCTGAATCTAGCGCGCCAATCTGAAGCTCACGCTTGGGAGGAATATGAACCGTATTATATGCTGTACAAAACATTTCTCCAACAAGTAAACACAACAGTTCATTCTTGTATTCAATACCATAGGTCTCAGGAAGAGACTCGCCCACTTGTTTCCAGTGCACAATTTTCAGCGACTGATTTCCAATAATTTCATAACACAGCTGACGAAGAATAGGAACATGAAATCCAGGATTTTGGCACATGAAAATCGGTGAGTGGCGAGATTTTTTCAGGAATCCATACTGTGCAGATTTTCTTGGATGTTTATAAATTTCTTCAATCTCTGGTCCATAGAAAATCAAGTTGTGTTCAATTGCATAATCCAGCAATGCTTCGTGTAATTCAGCAGACACTGTAGGACCTTTAATGCTCTTTGAACATCCATCATAGGTGATAGGCTTCGCCATATTCAGCAAAATCAGTCGTTGATACACTTTATCCCACCGTTCTACCTCGCCCTTTGGCCGAGATAGCTCCAAATACATATTCATCCGCAAAAAATCTTCGTCGCAATAGGAAATACCGTCTACAACTAGAGCGCGTCCCAAGAGGCGTCTGTATAACCACTCTGGCATAACCGTAATATCGGCTACACTGTGATAGTTCACAAAGACCTTATAGGTTCCCTCGTGCATTCCTAGACGCACCGAAACGGATTCAAATTTTGCCTTTTCCAAAATATACGCTAAATACTTGGCATCCTTTTCTGCCGTCGGACTAAAGAAATCATAATCGGGCAATTGTTCGGTGAAATCGTAAAATTTGTATTTGGCGGGCAAATGCGCATTGATGGCCATACCGCCGTAACAAATACGGCGTGTGCGACGCAAAAATGTTTCCACCAAGACAAGAGCACGACGAAGTTCTGGATTACTTGCCAGTTGACGATCACGCAAATCTGCTGCCTTGTCTATGCTTGTCTTCAAGTCATAGAAAATATCCCTCAAATGAGGTTGATGTAAACTTTCAGAGACAATACCCTGGAGATCTTCCTCCATCCTATTATGTTACTTGGTATTAATTATACCGAGTATGATAATGAATTATAGTCCTTATGGTCCTATGGTATCTACAACTTCGGTGCCACAATGCGACCACCATCAGAGTTGGCTTGAGGGAAAGGCTTCTGGATGGGAATGGGCTTCGGTGGAATGTAGCGCAAGAGTTCAGACTTGACCTTCCATGCAGAACTGTAAAATGGTCTCTTATCTGCCGTCCATAAATCTGTCACTTCCTGTTTATCAAAGAAGCAGAAGGGAATGGCTTGAATGCCAAAGGAATTGTAGAGTCTGTCAAGATCTTCCACCTTTGGCGTATTTGTCTCGGATGCCACATGGGGCATAACCAGAGTCCATGCTTGTTTGGTGGATTCAAACGCTTCCTTCTCACGATCGGGAGGGGTCATTAACCAATATCCAGCAGTTGTAATGACTGCTGCTGGTCTCACGGTACTTGACGGTGTGCTAGTAGGACCAAATGGTGTAGGTGATTCACGTCCATAGAGACGGCAATGAACCATAAAGTCCAAGTCTTGTTGAGGGCCAAGTTGTCCCTTGAGGCCAAGCGCATCCAGACGACGGAAGCCAGTAGTATCGGCATTGGTGAGAAGAATGGTGCGTCCCTTGAAGACACTGTAAGGAGTGAAAAAGAGTTGTGACTCAAGGGCTTGACGGCGGAAATCTCCTTGTGGTGTTTGACCAATGAGACTATCCTTGAGTGGCTGAATCTTTTCCGCAATCGCACCGAGAAACTTCATATATGCTTGAGGCTCACGGCTCTGGCTGGGGGAGCGGACAACATAGAGAACAACAAAGAGAGGGTCATTGGCAAGGAGAGGTGGCACACCATCATTTTGACTATTGAACCCTCTAGCAGCAATACTCTTGGCGACCTTGTTCAAGTCACCTGTATTGAGGGATTGCTTGAGACCCCAGTTATCGCGATACACAAGTTTAGGTTCATAGTTGCCCCCATCATAGTCAATTTCGAGAATCAAGCACCGAGACCCAGAGGCAAGCGCAAGTTGAACTGCAGCATCTTCAGCAAAGACACCATTGTCATATGGCCCCATATAGCCACCAAGACGTGTCGCCATAACAGATGTGTTAATCAACAGACGCTGATCATCAGGGATTGTTGCAAAACCAGGATCTAGACCCTTTCGGCTCTGAGATACACCCATCCATCTCGCCGCACACAAGGCTTTTTGTTGTTCGGCCGTCGTAGAAATATTGGCGGGTGTTGCGCGAGTATTGTACTTTTGAATGACATACTTGATTAAATACACAACCACTATAATACAGAGTATAACAAGGACAAATAAAAACCCTTGCCAATATCCTTGTGCATCATAACTCATTGTTGCTAAAGTCCCAGTTAGGACGTCCATCTACTTGCTGGCTCACATTTCTCCAAGAACTTGGCTACGCGACACAATACGAAGCCCAGCATCTCGGGCAGCCTTGACTTTTGTCGTCTCTTTGGCATTATCGGCAACAAGAAGGAATGCTGTAGACTTTGTTACACGGTCTTGGAGTTCCCACCCCTTTTGGCGTAGCATCTCTTGGAGAGCAGCATCACGAAATCCAGTCATTACATAATATCCTCGCAAAGTTGGAGTGGGAGTCGCTGCTGATACGTTGAGAGGAGTCTTTGTCCCTACGGTTGTCCCTACGGTTGTCCCTACGGGACCAAATGCCGCCCGCCAAGAGAGATAGGCTGGTACTGCCTTCTGAACTTCTTCGAAGGTCTTCATCGTTTGACCCTTCGGTGCTGCCCGCAGAGCTGGCCATGCAGTAACATCAGCACACAGTTCAAGCGCCGCTGTAATTTTCCGCTCACCAAATCCCTTTGGCCAATTAGGATACGCATATACCCAAGCTGCCGCACTCGCACCCTCTAGACCTGCCTTAAGAGCCTCTGCGAGATTCTTGCCATTCGTCGGCCCTAGTAGCTCTTGGAGTTTGCCTACAGAAGCAGCCTTGACCTGATGGATAGTCTTCAGTCCACCTTCAACGAGTTTCAGTGCACTCGCCTCTGAGACTCGTTCTACACCAAAGGTGGTCAGGGTGTGGACAAGTTCAAGCGCAAGTTTGGCCGAGTCTTTCTCGGCACTCGTATCAATCGCATTGATGTGGGTGGCATCCCATTTCCAGCGACCTTCAGGGGGCTGTTTCCATCCTGCGGGAGTTACCGCAACAACCGAATCAAGAGTAGGAATCACATCGCCAGAGCGGCGTAGAATGACTTCAGCGCCAGGTCCAAGTTGATTCTCTTCAATAAACGCAGCGTTGAATCCAGTACAATATTCAATCACCGCATTTCCAATCCGTACCGGTTCTACCTGAATGCGAGGAATCCACTGACCAGTTCGGCTAGAGGCATAAATCACATCAATCACCATTGTCTGGGCACGCTGGTCGTCTACAGCTTCCTTATAAGCAAATGCATCTTTGGGAGTTGCCTCAGTAGTCACAAGAGGAATTGTATTGGTTCCCACGACAATTCCATCGCACTCGTAGATGGAGTCTGTGCGACGGCTCTTGAAGAGCGAGGATAGAATACCACCATCTAGAGTAGGTACACTCCTATTCCACGCCACCTCAAACCCCTGATTTTCTAGCCAGGTCATCTGTTGGCTACGCGTCAGGTTACGAGGTTGATAGACACTGTAGGCAACAAAGTGGATTTTCTTGAGGTCATCTACAGAGGGAGCCTTTTGGTGAATAAGCCCATTAACCCAGTTACGTGCCGCAGGAATAGTCGCTTTAGGAACAATGAGTTCTCCTCGTACAGCTACTGAACTCGCCATTCCACAGAGTTTGAGTCCCTGAATATGTTTGATTAGGAAGGAGACATCCTGGCCGACAGAGCCATCACCGCGCAGAAGAAGGCGAGAGGGAGTACTGATTCCACACACCCAGAGGGCTGAGACACCGTCTAGCTTTTCACTAATTACAAAGGGGCCGCCGAGTTTCACACTTGCCAGTGTATCAGGTTTAATCTTTTTTAGCGACGGCATATGATGAGGGAGTTGTACAGCACCTTCAGAGACTGGAGCGCCGACCTGTTGAAGATAGGGGTGGTCAGGGTCAAGGCGCTCTAGCTTTTCTTTGAGCGCGTCGTACTCCGTATCAGATAGGGTCGGCTTCCCTGTTTCATAGTACGCCTTTGAGGCAGCGGCCAGTTGCTTGGCAATGGATGTGGCACTCATTCTATGCTAGAATATTTCGCTGAATACTAGGCCAATTTTTTTGGAGCAGAAAAAATTGGATTTGGGGGCCGAATTATACATCAGTACGAGACAAATGGGTAATTGTGCGAGCGTCGAGTCGGTTGAGAATCTTAAGAAGACTGTTACTTCTCTGGGTATATTGGAAGGCTCAACACGCATTAAGCTTTTCACAACTGTATCTATTACCGAAGAGATGAAGACGAAGCTAGATGCGCTTGAGACAAAGCTCAATGAACTTGATGCTAAGACTGATGTAATCCAACAACTTACTCATGATTTGCAAAAGATGGTAGAATCATCTGTGAATCCAACAGATACCTATCGTGCTTGGCTCTCTCATCTTGTATCAGATTCCTTCACAATGCAACTGCGGATTGTCAACACTTCTCCTACCACAATCAAGGAAGCAGAGCAATGGATGAGCAAGACGCAGTGTGGATGCCACTATGCCGACTATGTGAAGACGATTAATTGGCACTCTCCTAGCCTCAAGTACAAGCTCTCAAATGGACTAATTGTACTGCAGCTCCGTGAACAGCTAGAGTGCCATTGGGATTCTACGATTGAGTTCGTTGCGGATATTCAGCTTCCTGTAGAATGGATTGCCAACTTCTCAATGGAGGATGTTACGGAGAACTATACCTCCAATGAACAAACCTTCTTCACGATGGAGAAGATGATGAATCTGGATCCTATTCAGACGCTTCTTGGTACGGAGATTACTGAGCCAATGTCAATTGGAAGCTTCCTCGCAAGTTGTATGCGGACTCTTGTTACCTGGAATCATAACATCATTCCTAAACAGGTTCATCTTGAGGACGCATAGTCTAACAATCTAAACCTTCAACACATTCCTCCTATAAGATGGAGTGTTGCCAGTGTCATCAACTGATTCAAGAAGGTGTGCCACTAATGGTGTTACATTGTACGCACAGCTTTCATACCAATTGTTTTTTTCTGTTTATGGTAGAAAAAATTAATACCCGCCAGCCATTTAATTGCCCTCAATGCCAAGAGCATATGTTGCCTCAAGAACTTGGACCGCTCATCCTTGCTACAGATACTCAGAATGAGTATGGCGATGACGAAGACGAACAGCAAGAGCAAGACCTTCTAGAACAACTCTGGGATTCCAATCCAGACTTTAAGGCAAAAGCAGATGCTATAAAACAAGCGTCTATTGCGAGAGATAAGGCACAGAAGGACTTTTCTCCAGTACATAGAAATGCTGTAACTGGCTTCAAGACACAAATTGCGACAACGCTACAAATTCTCAAGGGCACTGCTAAGCAAGCGTATACGAGTATTATTCAGTCTCCTGAATACAAGGCTAAGCAAAAGACAACGATGAGTCTAATGCGTAAATTTTCAGCTCTCGTAGAAGAAACCAACACCAGTCGCTGGGAGCTTATCCAATTTCTTCGCAGAAAGGGATATAGATTTACACCATTTTATCACTCTCGATTTTCTCCGTATCGCATTAAACGCCAATTTATGCTGAATTTACTATAGGGTCTAAATTCGTCGTATCTACACCTTTAGAATGGCTGACGCCGACACGAATGGCTCACTCGCCAATTTGCTTCAACGGATGCATACTCTTGAAGCAAAGATAGATGGTTTTTTAAATCGTTCAATGGTAAAACAAGAGTCTGGTGTTATTGCTCTTGATGAATTTGACACATTTCGTATCATCTATGTTCCAGACTGGACACTCAATGAATTCACACGGACAACCCATCGCATGTGGCAGCGAGGTCCTCAACTTCCAGCCGACCTCTATTTCCTCGAAAATCCTACTGAACAACTGAAAGAACAAATTGAGATTCAACTGGGTCAGCCGATTGACTGGACGGAACACTTACTCGTCTTTCGCTACACGGGTTCACGCTCCCAATTCCGCAAGGCAATGGAGCAGAAGCAGATTCACGATATTTTTCTGTATTGGCGCGCAGGTCAAGAGTGTTATGGAAAGCTTAAGCTTCAACCCACAACCCGTGACCTTATCTTAACGAAATTCTTTGAAATTGAGCAACTTCCAGACCAAGCAAAGAATCCACTCTTTTTCCATCGCCATCTGAAGCAATTTCTCCAGCAAAAGGCATATTCAGCTACGATTACCATCGAGTTTGAATTGCCCTATTCTTCTACTCCTCACTTACATTGGTTCACCACACCTCTAGACTTTTCTGCGATGCGTATTTCTCTTCAGAGCATCACTCCAAAACAAGCCACCTTTGAATTCAAGTATGGCAAGGACTATGTCCCTACGGAGACGAAGCTCCATTGGCTCGCCACTGGCCTTCTTGCCTCTACAGCGTAGGCTTTGTCAGTAAAAGCCAATCAGCTGCCAGCCATCCAAGTCCAGCAGTTATGGTATCTCCAACTTGATTTAGGAGAGTATCAGGAGAAGATTTTCCACCGGGCCATAAGGTAAAATATGTTGTAATAAATCGCATTCCTGTTGGTGTATTTTCTAGGTATTCAAATACGCTATGTATGAGAACAAATAGCCAGAACCCAACTGCCCAGTGACGAGCAATAATCCCTGTGGCAAAGTGTAACAGAGAATATTCATCTAGCAATGTCGTCCCCATTCCTATAGTTTAGCTCCATAAAACTGCTCAATGAGCGCATTATTCGCAGCCAAGTGTTCTTCTAGGGACATTTGCTTGAGTTTCTTTGCGTCTTTGATCTTTGACCCTGTAAGGGCCTTACTTGCTGTCTTTTTCGCCTCCTTCTGTAAATTTCCAGTTGGAGCCTCAAATGCCAGCACTTCACGAAAAAAGGTTTCAGCATGCGCAATAGCTCGCCCCAAAGCAACTGGATCTTTAACTAATGCAGGAGCCGCTGGAACTTTCCAGCGAGGAACTTCTGAAATAATCTGAATTAATAACACAAGTACATCTTGGCGTCGTTTTGCAGTCAGTTGTTTATTGGGAAACGAATACAGTTGTAATAAACACCGTACTTCTTCGGTCATTCGTATTGTCCCTTTGGCAGCCAATTCCTTGTAAAGTTCTGTCACGAGGGCAGCAATGAAAAATCCTATGCTACTGCGCGCCTTTTGCGGCCATGCGGGGGGTCCTCTATCGGCAGTTGACAATGACCCACTATTTTCCTTCTTAATCCGATGGTCTTCTTCAATGAGCCAGCGCATCCAAAACATTGCCTTTTCCGTTGCCCCTTCAGAAATTGCTTTTGCAAACTCATCGCCGACTCGTTTCACCACCTGTAAGTCATTTCCACCACGCCACACACGACCAACTGCAGCAGACGATGGGGCTCCAGCGGTTGCTCCACGAACCCATTCATCGTGATGGGCTTCTGCGGGAACACGAGGCATCTTTGGAGCAGGACGACGAGGGCAACTGCGCAGGACAAGAATACATTCAGCCATCGCCTTTTGGTATTCCAGTGTCCCATAGAATTGCTCGGCGGGGAGTTTTGCCCATGCAGTTTGGAGATCAGAAAATCGTCCCTGAAGAAAATGAAAGATACGTGGACTGGCAAGGCCAATATGGTCAAGTGCGTATTCCCATAACAACTTTTGCCATAACTCAAAGCAACCACTACACACAAGATCGGCAGTATAGTGAAGACTCTTTCCAGCGGCTGTAGCTCCACTTTGTTCAAGAGCAACCTTGAAGCTACGCACCGCATCTGCGACAAGATAGCCACTGCGTGTACGCAAGGCAAGCTGTGGGTCTTCTTCTGGAGGTTGTGGGTCCAAGTAATCCATCCTAGTGGTATTTTCGGGAACGAAAGAAGGCATTTGGCCACATTCAATTCTAAAACTCAATAGTAGATGGCGGCTCCCAATCGCGCATGGCAAAAGAATATTGCCGCTCTTTCATTAACATCAACAGAAGGGCTCCCTCAACTGTCGGCAAATACTCAGACAAAAGTAATGGAATTCTTAACAGGAAAAAAGACAAAGACAGCAATCAATACCCCGCGTAAGCTAATGGAGAGAGCCAAGTTTACACACAATATTAAGGTAGCACACAGCGGGTTGCTTTCTGAGTTTATTCAAGGGGAACTCATGATGGGTATACGCACAGCTCAAGAGCAAGCACAGCGATATGCTTCTGAAGCGATTGCTGCTGAGCGTGATGGAGATTATCGTTATGCTGAAGATGTAGAGCAACTAGCCGATGAAGCTCGAGAAGAAGCGCGGTCGTACCAAGATTCTCTTGACACATATCAATCAACTGGTCGTCTCTCTGATGCGGATGTCCGCTGGGCATATGCTCTCGTGAATACTATTGATGAAACCTATGACCCTTATTACCAATCGGTAAGAGATAGATGGCTAACTACTTTGCGTGAGATGTACCCTGATGTACTCGGTCCTGCTCCCGCAGGAGGTCGTCGCAAGACAAGAAAAGCGAGAAAGACTCAAAAGAACAAAAAGAGCAAAAAGAGCAACAAAAAAAATTGAATCTAAACAGACAGCGGTGTCATTTACCCTCTAAAATGCCGAAGACTTCAGGAATTTCAGAGCGTAAGCAGCGCCTCTTCTGGCATTATATCAATACTCTCGCCTACTCACTAGTGAGTTCTATTGATGTCTATCGTGTATCAGATGTAAGCCTTCAGTTTGTCGCCGACATCAGTGGGGCACTTATCCAGCCAGAGCAAGTCAAGTCCTTTGTCTGGGTTCGTCGCCGTGACCGAACCCTCTATACCGTTCTTCAACTTACTAATGGCCTCTATATCTATACCAAGCTCCGCATTGGATTCACTTCATTTCCTACTGGAGTTCTTTACACGGCATTACAGCTTGATCACCTTGAGCGTGTGATGAGCAAGTCTACACGGGAACACTATTTCCGCCGACGGGTCTTGTGAGGACAGCGGATAACTTTTTCGTGTCCAGTTCCTGAATACTTGGGGCCGAGCACATAGCATCCACTAGAACGAGGAAGTAGTCCTTTTGCTTTAAGGGACGCACGACCTGTAAACCCAATGCTCTTCCCAGCCTTGTAGCGTTTGAGCATTTGCCGATTACGGCGCGTGGCCTTGTATCCACCATTCTGGGGCAACATACACGGGCAACCCATTTTTCACCTTCTAGTAGAACATGGGAAAAACCAGGAAACTGAAGAAAAATCTGAGATTTTGGCCACCTAAATACTATCGTGGACTGACATTAAAACAAAAAATACTAAGAAAAAAAGAAATAGAAAGTCGTAAAAAGTATCACTGGACTGATAGTCGCGCATATCGCAAGTTTAAAACAAATACATTAGGAAAAACTAAGAAATCTTCATATACAAAGAAGTGGAATAAACTATTTCCCGAAGCTAAGTCACTAGAGGAACGCTCTAAAGTTACAGGTGTTCCGTTGAAGTATATCAAAGAATGCTATAATAGGGGAATGGCAGCATATAAAACAGGGCATCGCCCTTTTGCGACACAACAACAATGGGGGTATGCTAGAGTAAGCAGTTTGTTATGTTTTGGAAAAACAGCAAAAACTACAGATGCGGATATTGTACGACGCGCAAAAGCTGAGTCGGCATCAGCAAAAAAGTGGTTTGATAAGGTTGAAAAATATAATACATGTAATTTAGACCATTAGTTTAAAGTGGCTTGTTATAATTATACTTTGCAATTGTCAGCAACGAAATTAGGTCTAATTATATTCTGGCCTTGTAGTTGGATTTTTTGTATTATCAATTGACGAATTAGCAATACGATTTGGAGGTGCTGCGTCTTTGGCTTTGGTAGAGGCAGTATCTAGGTCTTTCTCAACTTCCTCAACTTCATTGATTGTGTTAAGGAGGTTGTCCCAGTCATATAGTTTGTCGAGGGTAATATTGTTGCGTAGAGCTGCTTGTTTGAAGAGTTGTATCAAATATGTATAATCTGGCTTGTCAGCGAATCTTAGAGAACGAGCATATGTGGCAAATTCATGAAGCTCATTTGGTAAGTTATTATGAATAAGTTCAATAGGTGTTGCAAGTTTTTTCTCCATAATTTTCTGATACTTTTGTAGTTTAGTTCGAGCTTTGAATCCCTGCCAAGGAAGAGATCCGCGTAGGAAGTAGAGTAGGATATAGTCTAAGCTCTCAAGATCATCGCGACGTGAGTTCTGAATTCCAAGATGAGTATTGATAGATGCATATCGTGGTGTTCCTATCAGAGATTTATGTTCACGATAAGGAATGTGGACATGCGTTTTGGAGTCACGATATTGTTTTGCTAGACCAAAATCTACAATATAGATTTGTTTCTTAATAGGATCAAATAGAAAGTTATCTGGTTTCATATCGCGATGTAGAAAGCTCTTGTTATGAATATTCTCAATAATCTCCATCAACTGAACTGCAAGCTGGAGTGTGGTTTTAAGACTAAATTTGCAATTACAACGTTGAAAAAGATCCTCTAAACTTGGTCCCAGTAGCTGCATAACAAGAATATTGAATTTACCATATGAGAGTTGATATCCTGGAATATATGCATATACATCAGGGATTCCACGAGTTCCCACTAGCTTTTTATAAACAATGTATTCATAATGTAATTGTGAGTATACAAGTTCAACTGATTCAAGTTTAAGAGCAACATTTCGTTTATATTTCATATCATATCCCTTAAATATGATACCGAACGAACCTGCACCTATACGTTCACCTAGCTCAAAGCGGTCTGCGATGATTATAGTCATTTCTAGTATAGTGTGCTTAGACTTTAGATGTAGGTTCAAGTTTGAACTTGCGCTTTAGTAATGAATATGACTGATACCAAAAATAATGTGCCCGATTACAATAGTTATGTATTACATAACTATACACTGATTTGGGTAAATAAAATCTGGATATCTAAGAAGAGATGGCGGCCCTGAAGATCATTAATCTAATCGCGCAATGGCTCGTGCTTGTCGGCGGACTCAATTGGGGTCTTATTGGATTTTTTAAGGTAGATGCTGTTGAGGTGCTTCTACCAAAAACTTTCGCGGGTCTACTCTACAAAGCTGTTGGACTCGCAGCACTCTTTATGGCATCCCTGCGCTTATATGCGATGATTCAACCGACCATTATGAGGTCTGTATAAGACTCGTAAAAAAATTGAATCCGGTCAGCAGCCAATAATGAGTACACCAAAATGTCACTCGATATTCTTCAGCAAATCACTCCGCAAATTACCAACTTTGTTAGTATTTATATGTTGAAACATATTAATACTGGCGATCGACTTATGGATACAACGATCCAGGTTATTCTGACAACTCTCTTTGGTGCATTTATTGCCTTTCTTGTAGCTCTTCTGACACAGGAGGGTCGGCTTATGGAGATGCTCAATCAGTGGCGCTGCCTATGTAGTCGCAAGACCTACAATCCACTCGAGTTCAACCCTGCGGTTGTGCGACAGAAGCCTCGTAATGGAGTCTGCTACCTGTACCAATCACGACTTATTACACCTATCTTCCTCTCATGGTTTCATCTTCATCACGGAAACAAACGCTATATCCAAAAGGTGCCTCAACCCATTCAGTGTTTAGTGAAGAAGGATAAGGAGTATATTCTTGATGAAACTAACTTTGATGATTTCTATGCGGAAAATACAGACCTCAATCAAGACTTCTTTCCCATCTGGCGTCATCATAACGGATTTGTTGTATATGTTAAGGGCAATGGTGATAGGGGGTACTACTTCTATTCGGATTGTGGTGAGGCGATGCGCTTTGCTGTGGACCATCTAAATGCACACTGGGATACAATGAAACAGCATACCACAAAAACAGAAGGAGGTAAGTTGCGTATTTATGCTGAACGTAGCGATGGTAGGATTAAGCCAATTGGCGACGTAAATGTGGCAAAGACCTTTGATAAGCTCTTCTTTAGTCAGAAGGACACAATTCTTCCTACGCTATTGGCCTTTAAGGAAAAGCGGATGTTTCCCAAGCATATGCCAATGGAGAATAAGCTTGGTCTCCTTCTACACGGCCCTCCTGGAACTGGAAAGACAGGGTTCCTCTCAGCTCTTGCAAATTATCTTCAGCGCAACATAATTCTTGTGGATGTCCAGCGACTTAAGACAAAGAAGGATCTAGATGAGGTATTTCGTGGAGTTGAGGTAGACAAGTCTATCTTTGTCTTTGAGGAGTTTGATTGTATGGAGGGTGTGGTCTCTCGTACCATCAAACCAAAGGAGGCTGTAGCAGAAGTGAAGGAGAATCCGATGGCCTTTGCGATGATGATGATGGCAGACAAGGAAAAATCGTCAGAGATGATGGAGGACTACAAGCGAGAGAAGAAGCAAAAGGATGATTCGTTAAACTTGGCCTACCTTCTGACGAAGCTGGATGGTCTAGAGTCTGGCGAGGGGCGGTGTATTGTGGCAACGACCAATCACCCTGAGCTCATTGACCCTGCGCTTCTGCGTCCTGGTCGCTTTGGCATTCATCTGAATCTGTCAAAGGCAACGCACCAGATGCTCGTAGACATTCTGGGGATGACCTATCAGCTCAGCGATGTGGCAAAGGCGACTCTTGCTACGGCCATCGGTACAATCGAGGAAAACAAATGGTCGCCGTGTGAGCTCATTCAACTCTCTGTGCTGAAGCCGAGTCTGGAGGAATGTCTGGAGCATCTGCGTACTGCTCAGCCGACAATGTAGAAAAATTGACGGCTGAACAAAAAGAATTTTTCCAATTACGAATGCTGTTACAAGAGTATATTTACAGTGAAGCGTGTCGCTACCGCGCACTGGATTTCGCCACACCAGAGGCAGACGACGCATTTGTAGAGCGGATTCATCAGCACATTCTACGCTTTCTACGCCTATGGCTAGACTCTCTCTCGTGGGCTGAACGGGACAAGACAGGGCTCTGTTGCCAAAAGCTTGTGGGCTTTCTTGAAGACAATCAAAGTCGGCTCACGGACACGAATCCCCACCATCTTACTGTTGAATTTACGCTTAATAACACTCGTGGCTTTGAAGTCATTCTTCTTCCAAAAGAAATACTCCTACGAGACTATATTCATGCATCTATTTCTTGCGATGAGCACCGATTCTCACTCAAGGGTTTCGTGCCCGAGTTTGCCGAGTTGGACTCCAGCTCCGATGATGATTCCTTGTTGGATACAAGCAGCGAGTAAGTAATGACCGCCACGCGCACTTTTGAGAAGAGTTTTATACATTTCTACACCTTTTGCGGCATACACATTTACATTGTGTTCCATACTTCCACGCACAAGAGGTGTAGTTAACACATAATAGATTGGCAACAAATACGGATTGAGCTGTTTTTGTTCTTGTATGGGTTTCGACTGATTGTCTGCCACACAAAACCCTCTGAGCGCACCCGCAAGCATAGCAAAATTAGCTAGGCTGAACATCTACTTGTACTTATAATAATAGTTTAGACTTTAGTCTCCTGTTTCATTGGAGGGCTTCGTGTCCGAGTTTGCCGACCTGGTATCCAACTCCAATGAGCATAGCATTCCAGACACAAGCAGCGAGGAGTAGTTCGGCATTTGATGTTTTAGTTGCCAATTGTTTATAATGGTCAATGCCCATAGTCGATTTTACAAGAATCTTATCACGAATATGAGTACTAACGAATGGCGTAGACAGTGCATAATAGAATGGAAGTAGATACGGATTGTATAGTTTTTGTTCTTGACTAGGCTTAGACAGATTTGCCGCTACACTAAATCCTTTGAGTGCTCCCACAAGAATAGATACACCTGGAATAATTGATGACATTCTTACCTATCTATAGAAAAATTGGTTTAAGCAACTTATCCACTTTGGACGCAAGATGGCACAAACACAGATGCTTGTCGCCTCAACGGCTGATGAGCGTGAGGAGGTATTTCGGCAGTTTATGGAAACGGATGAACATATGACGATGCTGGTGATTGGAGAAGACCTCTCTCAGGTCACACAACCTATTCTGTCCCTCATTGAACAACGGCTGGTAATGACTGACGTGGTCATTCATTGCCAGAATAACTGGAAGGGAATTCTGTATAAGACGTATGTGGAAGAGAATCGTGGCATTCTAAAAACCATCTATTATCGCCGAACGCTAGATAACTTTGCCAAAGCGCTCATTGCGGAATACGCCCCACTCGTTGCGTTCTTCTAGACATATAAAAATACTATCTAATAGATGAATATTCTAATAGCGTGTCACAAACCGCCCGGTTTTGGTCATCAAGTATTACATAGGTTAAATACGAATACATATAAGGCAAATAAAACACGAAAGAATTCATTTCGTAATATACACAATAAAGGCAATACTATGCATTACTTGAATATACCTAGTAAAATTACATATTTTAACACCAATGGCACTGAACTACCCAATGTACGCCCTGCAAATAATGCGCCAAATTGGTACCCAGATTGGTCTCGTGTACCAGATAATTCAATGGATATAATATGGTCTGAAAATTGTCCTATCAAACATCCATTTTGGTGGGAAGAATTTGATATGCATTTAAATTCGTTTGAAGAACCAGACCAAACAAAATTTTTAGATCCAGAAGGATCTTTAGATGATATTTGGAGACATTTATTACAACACGGAAAGAGAGTATTAAAGAAAGGGGGGAAAATTATAGTCCCTTTGGCATTAGATGATGAAACAATTATAACAGATTCTGACCAATTGAAACTCATTCTACGTATCATAAATATGGAGGCAATTCCTGAGTTTATGTATAGAGTTAATGTAATTGAACCATTTTCTAAAACGCACAAATCATACTTACAAAATTTATTTATAACAAATAAAAATAATGTACACGTTCCACAAAAGTTTTTAGTGTTTGAAAAGCCCTAATATATACCCGCTTGTTGTTTTCTAGACTTGTGAGAATTTTAAATAATAGAACTAGGTTAGGATTTACATTGTGAGCACTCCTTTTGAGTTAACTGAGACGTTGCAAATCCTAACTTCCATCCGCGCTGAATCATATCGTAGTTATCTTTAATTTCTTCAGCGTGATTCTTTGCGCATATACGAGTCTCATTGCTCATCCAATACTTGGTTTTCCAGATTCCTCCATCTTGTACAAAAACTAAAAGGGGACTGTCTTGGTGTGAATGGAGTTGAGGAATATGCCATCCCTCTTCATTTGTTAGAAGATGAACATGCCACATCTATATGATATGGTAGTAAATTATTCCTCTAAATGGGATGTATGTTTAGACTACCTATACTAAGTCTAAAGATACTTGTACTTGAACACAGGATGCTTCAACTGTTTATGCTCAAAGTAGAAGCAATGGCCAATCAGATGTTGACGACGCTCATTCTTAGGAAGACGCAGTTCATCCAAGACCCAATTCATTACGCCGAACCATTCATTACAATGAAGGGTGCGAAAGTAGGCAAGACGTGCGTCAATAGATGATACGGGCATCTTGGGGTGCTAGACAACTACACAGCACCAAACTTCAATTTTTCTAGTCCATCTCATCCTTTTCCTCCTTCAGACGCTTTACAAGGCTGTCACACGCCTTCTCCCAAGTGAACTCCAGCACAGTCTTGCGAGCCGCCTCGCCGTGCTTCTTGCGCTTCTCAGAATCTAGCAGGTAGGACTCAATTGCCACACAGATGTCATGGGGATTACATGCCTCTGCCTCGCCGCCGACAGGGCTATGGGCTATCGGCTGGTAGAATCGCACCGTTGGCTTCACAATCATAGAGTTATCAGCCGTACAGAACTCCTTGAAGCCACCCACATCAGGAACCACTTGAGGAACACCAACACCCATCTGCTCAAAGTTGCACAGACCCCAGCCCTCACCATCGGCGGTAGAAATACCAACATCAGCAACATTGTAGAACAGATTGATGTCCTCATCACGGAAAACCATATCGTTCTGGCTCACCATCAGACGATTGCCGAAACGGTCTACAGGAACGCCACGCAGCTTCAGCTCACGGCTAAATAGTTCAAAGAGCCACCAACCACCCTTCTCACCCTTGTCGCACACACACATCAGGAACAGGGGCTTTGTGGGATACTTGACAATCAGCTCCACAAAGGCCATGATTAGAATATCATAGCGCTTGCGAGGCTGATTGCGGTTCAAGCAGGTAATAAGGAACCCATCCTCAGGGAACCCAATCTTCTTGCGCGCCTCTGAGCGAGGGAGAGGAAAGAAGAACTCGCGCTCAAATCCATGACCCAGAACATCAATAGGGCGAGTGATGCCTTGTCCCTTTAGACACTTCTTCCAAAAGGGAGTAAAGGCAAAAATGCGGTCTGCGTCGCGATTCAGCAGGTCCAGATAGCCCTGTAGCTGAGTAGTGTAGACCTGGTCGCAGTAGACCCACACCTTAAAGTTGCGCTCAATACCGCTCTTACGAATTTCCTCAAGGAAACGAGCGACAACGCCCAGATCATTGTAAATCATGACCACATGAGGCTGCTCGTGACGAATCACATTCGGCAGAACGTTGAATCCGAATCCCTGCTGAGGAGGGGCATTGGGAGGCATATTCTGGCGCTCCATAGCTGCCGCATCTAGAACACGCACATTCGGCGGGTAGAAGCGGAAGTTCGGTGGAACATGAGGATTCTTCTGGAAGCCAAAGTGAGTCACAGAAAGCCAGTTCTGTTTGGACAGAACTTTTAGCATTCCATATGATACCTTGCTGTAGCCCGTAAATTGGTGGGCGTGAGTGCTCACCACGAGGAGCTTTAGCTTTCCAGCAGTGCTACCACCATTTGAGGTAGTGAGGCCTTGTGTTAGTTCAGCAGAAGTGAGGAAACTAGGAAGGGTAGGGACCGCAGAGGTAGCAGTGACCTGCGCAGTACTTACAGTGGGGGCAGAACCACCAAGAACAGCTTCTAGACTCTGGAGATAGGACGGTAGAGGTGCGCTCATACTTACTAGAATAACAATAACACAACGGCTTTAACCTTTTTGGCTACATAGTATTAAGATGGAACTTCTGGCATCCTTATTTCGGACAAAGCCTCGTAAGACTAGGACACCGAAGCAGCAGACAGAGACACCAAAACAGTCCAAACCAAAGTCTCCAAAGCAGTCCAAAGGATCCTTTTACCGCAAGAAGAAAATCCCTGCTGCGCTCAAGCAACAGGTGTGGCTTGGGAACTATGGTGAAGTCTTCAAGACAAAATGTAAAACCTCTTGGTGCTCGAATCTCATCAATGTCTGGAATTTTGAGTGCGGACACAATATTCCAGAATCCAAAGGGGGGGCTACAACCTTAGATAATCTTGTACCGATTTGCCGTACATGCAATGGAAGTATGGGAAATCGGTATTCCTTCACAGAATGGTGTGAAACACACAATCCTATTCAAACTGCTCTTGCTTCTACACCCCCTCTATCCCCTGTACATCCTACCCCTTTACCCCTTCAACATCGCCCTACAACGCGCTCAATGACCTCAGGATGGTGTGTACCTTCCCTTCAACGCAAGGGTAAGTCTAAGATACGACCAGATGCTTGACGCAGCTCAACCTTCCACTTCTCCCACGCACCAAAGAGTTCCTTGCGATACTCGGTGAGTTTGCCCTGTTGATTCATCAACCCTATAATTGCTTGTTTTGCCTCCTCCCAGCTGGTCAGTTCCAGGATGGGAAGATGTTCCTTGATATATCTATACACAAGGTCTTCACCCTCTGACTTGACATACAGGGGAATTGCTCCACATTCAAGGGCCTCCCAGAATCGAAAGGTCTCTGTATTGTGACCACGAGGACAAGGGACAAAGAGGCTCTGGCAAAGGGTCTTCAGGTATTCATCACGATCGAGTTGCTTGGCATCCATCCAGTCAGCAAAGAATTGTGACTTATTTGGGCCAATGGTCTGGAGTGGCATAAGTTCTGCTTCGCGATTATGCCATTTGGTTCCGAAAAAACTCCATAGCAGAGGCTTCTCTCCAAAAAGAGGATACGGCTTCTCAGGGCACTTATTCGGTCCCAGAGGGATGACAAGCACCTTTGAATTACCGTCTAGCTCCTTGCGAGGATACATACGAACAACTCCCTTACAATGCTTGTAGGATACCCAGTCAATTGGATCATTGCAGTGTTCATCAGAAATATGGACAACATAGAAATCCTTTCCAGCCATTTCGTACCTCTGGAAAACAGAAATGTATCGTTCAAAATGAGGTTTCATTACAAAAAATATCGGTGATGTATCGAGTGGTTCATGTGAGGAAGGAACATGAGCTGCATCACAAGGAGGATATCCTAGCACTCGCTCTAGCCAGTCATATTCAAGTAATGACCCTTTTACAAGCCCATCAGTATCAAGTAGTGTAAATCGGGTCTGAGTGGGCTCTACCTTTACAACAACTGGTGGTGGGTGCCGTGCGTCTTGTAGAGCATCACTAATGGGCATCACATTCGGCTTGTTCCACAAATCTTGCGCAGCCTTAATCTCCTCAGGAGTAAAACGCTCATCATTGTTCCACAAGTCACTGTCAAATCCATCAATACGACTAAAATCATTGAAACTGGAGCTCTGATATTTGGGGTCATCATCCTGGTAGCACCCAGCAACTTGAGGCAACAGTACATAGTGTTTCATATCATTGACACGATTGCAAATCATATGGTCGGCACTCGTGTGATAGCCTCCACGCTCTTGGATGCCCTGTAGAATCTTCTGTGCGCCCTTGCGACTGAGGATATAGGCATAGTTACAGAAATGGAAATAGCGTGTGGGCTGAGGCTGACCAAAGGCTTGATTGAGACTAATTTGTCCCCAGCACTCATTAACACGCTCCACAAGTTGGTTGAATCCAGGACGATTCGGTGGTAGGACTCCTCCAAGATACAGCACATCATAGTCAGCTGGAATATGCTTGCTCGCCTCTTCCCATACCTTTAGCCAACCTGGCTGGAACTTGACATCATCCTCCAAAATCAAATAGTTCTCGCAGACAGCCCCTTCACTTGCTAGCTCAGCCCAAAGGGACAAGTGGCTCAGCGCACATCCTAGAATGGCCTTTTTCCAAAAGAAATCATTTGTCTTGAAGAGTTGGGCAATGGCAGGAGTCATTGACAGTGCACGTCCATCCACCGCAGGACGCAAGCAGACTTGTTTGGCCCAATTCTCGTGATTCTGTTTGAAGCGCTGAATACGGTCTCGGCGTCTGGGTAGGCTGATAATATGGACCTCACCAATACGAGGGGCAAAGTTCTCATGGTTCTTGAAGGCCCCACGATGGATGTAGAGACAAGCGCCAGACTTGAAGGTGCGTCGCAGAGACTCATGGCAATACACACTACTGAGTGGCTCAACAGGAATCTTATGGCGCAGACGAAGCAAACTTAAAATGCTCTGGTCGTGGCGATGGCCAAAGGGCTTTCCATCAGGGCGCACACCACCCCACTTGGGCCCTGTAATAAGATCGCGCTGTTGACCGAGCACCCAAGCTTCCGTGAAGAGTTTCCACGCGGGCTTTGAGCCAGCAACAAATGCCATAATTCCACCGACAACTTGATGTGCTGCGAGTTCTTCTGGAGTGACCATAAGTCTGCGGCAGAAGACATCGTGACACCACTGATTGTTATATTGTTCTCCATCCTCAAGCATACAGATGCCAGCTTCTGATGCCTTATTGAGCCATATGCTCGGCCAACGGACAATTACAGAAGCGGCATCCATATACCAGACAAGGGTATTGGCAAGTGTCTCATCTTGGACAAGGTCTTGGTACAGCCACAGCTTCCACGCAAAATGTTGAGGCTCCCACAAGTCAGGAAATGTGGCTACCTTTAGTTCAATCGGTAGACGACGAAGTTCAGCAAAGGGGTACTGAGAGCGGAGCAGACTTAGTTGTATCGTATTCACATCCTCGCCTAAGTAGACACGAACACTGAAAGAAGGGTTCACCTTGACTCGTGGTGCGGTTGTCTCTAGCCATTTCAGCAGAGGCTCAACATACTTTTGTGTGGCAAAGGTTGTCAACAGGGTCTTTCCATTCCACTTGAACTCCTTGAGAGGGCGGTCAAGATACTTGCTTGATGTTTGTAGGGGCTTCAGCGCAGGAGCAGACATAGGGGAATCAACGATGGCAGGACCCTTTGTAAGATCACCACGCTGGATCCCAAGTGCCTCTGCCTCAGCAGTAGTGCCCCCACCAAGCAGAGAAGGAAATCCAGAGAGTTGTTGTCCAGAAAGAACAGCACGCAGTATCTCACGAGCAATCTTACTAAGCCATTGGCGAGCACGAGTAGCATCAACAGCAGGGATGCTAGTGCGTTTGAGCCATTCTTCTTGGTCAGTGTCTAGAGCTTGTACTGCGGCAACAAGCTCGCCCCCCTTGAGCGCGTTGGCATTCAGAAATCCAGCCTCATTAAAATCGATTCCAATATTTTCAGCACCCCAATAAATCGGCACGCAGCCAGCTGCCTTTGCAGCTAAAATCTTCTCTGTGATATAGCCATCTGCACGATTATTTTCATAGGCAATACAAAACCTGTAGTTTTCCAGGAAGGCCAACTTCTTCAACTCACCACCACCGCCCCCAGCAATATCTCCAAATAATTCAGACCCCACGTTATTAAATAGACGGCCAGCTGAATCTACTTTCTTATATTGAGAAATCATTTGGAATGCTGAGTTTCTCACAGGGTTTGTAGGGTTAGATACAACAAACGCACAGAACTTCTTCTTTTGGAGTAGCTCTTCTTTGCTCTTCGCCTTACAGCACTTATCCACTGGCATCGTTTTAGGATTCCGTAAACGATCTTGATCGGCACCAAACCAGTCAATGTACTGAAGCCAGAGGGGGCAACGGCAACTCTTGGGACCATCTGCTGCAAATCCAAAATTGCTCACGACGCCAGGTCCATCGCGAGAGGGTGTATTTTCTCCTGTAATGTGGAACTTGGGCACTGACGTAGGAACCTTAGACCATACATCTCCAAAAGGGCCAAAAATGAGCACATCAATAGGTGTACTAGCAGTTTCAGCGATAATTCCAATACCGCGCACCTTTACAGGAGGATTTAGCTGACGACCTGCCTCATTCAACAATAGAGTCCAAAAATTGTATTCACAGTTGGCAGAGTCCCATAAGTCAGAAAATCCCACGACGATTTCTGTTTTTACCGGTCGTATAGCAGACACAGCAACACCTAGAGCAGACTCCCACTGGCTTCTATGGGCAAGAGGATCCAGCCATGTCGAGAGGGCAGCGCGCGTGACCTCTAGGGCTCCAGGAGCAAAGAGGCCCTCACCAGCCTTGTAATCCTCATTGAGACGACGTAAAGCCGCCGCCGCACCTGTAATGGAATTGTCCTCGTAGCTATAGCGCTCAAATCCGTGACCAAATGCCTTCAGAAGAGGACTATTGTGAATAAAGGGGATGCCATTCCACGCATAATCAAGTAGAATTGCCTTGATGGGTAGAAATCGCGTGTGACTAATTGCCACACCTTTAGGAAAGGCACGCATATCCGTACAGCGTACACGCGGAACAAATTCAACGGCCATCCCATTGCGCTTTGAATGATTGAGTACATTATCCTTGAAAAAAGGGTTCTCAGCAACTTGGCCACCATTGTGGAGAATGACCTTTTCAAAGGGAATAGCATTAGTATCCTTAGCATGAGCAGCAATAACAAGGGGGATGGTCATATTACTACATACGCTCATGTTGGTTTCCATTGCGTGAAGTTCCCAGAGAGCATCTTTCGCAGAACCATAGGTCTCTTGCCACAGAGGCAGGGTGTTGCCATGCGCATCAACTGCAGCTGGGCTCCATGTATACGGAATGCGCAGTACAGGTTTCTGAGAAAGAAGTTCAATAGCACGAATATCTCCATCATCTACATAATCCCATGTCCACACGGCATCGCATTCAAAGCTCCGTACTGGTTGAGCAATAGGATAGACTGAAAGCTCAATCTCATTCAGGACAAAGGGTTTGCGGAGAAACACAACCACCTTCTTTGCTACACGACGGCGCTCGGTGGGAATGAGAAAACCATCTACATCAACCAGCAAATCAAGTTGGCCATATCCCTTATCGGCCCACTCAATCAGATTGCGTCGCTCATATAGCCCCTTTAGAGGTTCACAATCATCAAACCATTCTGTTGTTCCATTAGTATTCAGTATGACTACCTTATGGCCAAGTTTAGTTATAGCGTTGGCAAGGGAAAAGACTACCGTTGGAACTCCATTACTAAAAAAGGAATACTTGAACAAACAAGGAATACCGATAGTAAGCGGTTCCATCTTGTAGTGATGTTCAAGGTTGGTTTAGACCCGTACGTTAAGAGTTGTTGATTAGCATACGCTAGTCTAGACTAATTTAACGACCACTTAGCCCAAGTATACTATATTTAACAGTTAACTAATGTTCTTGTGCTTATGTACATGTTCTTTAATTGCATCATTGGCCAGTTTAAGAGTAAGGTTGGATTCCTGAAGTTCATTACGAACATGGTCAAGCTTAAGTGATGTATCTTTATACAACCTATAATAGTTATCACGCTCATAAATATTCTTTTCTAGGTCTTTCTTTGTATTTCCCAACTCAGTAGAAAGTTTCTGTGTATCTTGAGCAAGTCTATTCATCTTTATCATTTGATAGGTATACGGAACTGCAACAATTGACCCACACACTACTCCAGATACTACCGCAATGCGAGTTGTGATTGAACGGAAAGGAACAAGTGCCATTTGAGTACTATAGTATATTGCTTAACCAAAAATAATCAATTTTTACCGTCTTTAGTCCATCTAGAAATAGATACACGCGTTAGGCCTAGTGGAATGCGATGGCAGCGAGAGTGGCAATAGAGACCATTCCAACACCAAACCCTACAATCAAGTTATGGGGAATCTTCTTAGCATCTTCCAACTCCTTGCGAGTTCGTACAAGCTTATCACGTGTATCAAAATACAAGTCACGAGTGAGAGTATGGTCCTGAATCTCTCGATTGAGGGATGTCTTGGTATTGACCATCTCAGTAGAGATTTTTAGTGCATCCTGTGCCATTTGATTCACCTTTGCAACCTGATGGGCATAGGGAATCAGGAAGAGCGGTCCGCCGACTAGAACGGCACCCATCACACCAGTGCCGAAGCGATTCACTGCTGCGCGAAGAGGAACGAGTGCCATTTGCGTGTTATACTATATTTTGCGCTGAACATCAATTTTTTTACGCTTCCATCATTTCTCTCCACGCCGTTTGAATCTCAGGATTGTGGATGCTGTGACGCCACGCAAGAGCCTTTGCGTGACTCTTATACGTCTCAAGGCGATCTGTATGATGCATAACAGCCTCGTGAAGTGCCTTTGCTCCATCACGGGTGTCATTGCCGCCATAATAGTAGCCAAAGTCCTTCCACGCCTCACAGTTATGGAGTACAGGAAATCCACACCACATGAACTCAAGAGGCATATAGTTATACTCGTTATTGACGTGATGACACAGGGCAATACAATGGGGATAGTTGGTCATTACGGTCGGCATATCGTGACGACCACCATACTCTAGATAGCCCTTTTGAGCAATGGTCAGAAGAGGCTCCACATTGTGCTTGAAATAGCCAGAGGCAATAAAGCGGTCACCATTCAGAACCACAACGCGACACTTGATGTCAGGATGCGCACGAGACCATTCTTCAATAGCAAGAAGAGGAATATAGGCTGCCTTTTGAAAACTGATATTCGGCTCCATAATCAAAAAGGTGGGGACTTCATCAGGTCGACGAGGACGCCATTGGAGATTTCTCTTGCCATCATCGGTGATAAAAATAGGGTCCCAAACATACGGAGCAATGCGCATAGAGTTTTCAGTAGGAGCAACTTGATTCAAACAAGCAGCATATTCAGCATTTTGTCCATAATGAGGACTCGTCCAGATTTCATCTTGCTCTCCAATCACGTGGTGACTGAAATTAATTCCCTGAAAAAACATAGGGGTCTCCACGTCAATATTCAGGATATTTCCCAAATACAGCTTTGCTGTCCGCGCACCTAACATTTTCATGTATTTTCTCAGATTGCTGGAAATACTCATTCCAATTTCCAGGTATAGACCAAGTTGAATAGGCTGACGCAAAATATCCTCAATTTCAGCGATACGACATTTGGCCAAGAATGAAGGAATTCCAGTCAAATCCTTTGGTTTAGCATTCACAACAAAAATCGGCATCCAACCCGCAGCTTCAGCAAGCTTATAAATAATAAAGCAGTTTTGATACAGACCATTATTGTAAATATTCGAATCTGTGATGCTTGCGGTAGCAATCAGGAAGACTCGGCGTTGAAGCAAGGGAGGGATACTAAGGAAATTAAATGCTGGCACAACGCTATCAGATGGACCATCGGTCCGTCGTGTCATACCAGGTAGCTCTTCCACTTTCATTCTTTAAAGCAATACCAGGAAAGTCTTAGACCCTTAAGAGGGTTCAACCAGGAATACGGAATCCCTCACGCTGAAGAAGCTCCTTTGCCCAGCCCTGAAATACACCCTTTACTACCGCAGTAGGCCTATAAGGAAAGGGACACTGGTATACGGCATTGGCCCATGCTCCAACACGAGCCCAGCAACAATGAATTCCTCCATCACAGACGCGCTGGAGAGCATCTTGGCCAATCTGAGTTTCTGCTGGATTCATATCTACTGCATAACGACTCCATTCTACAGAACCAGGTTTTGCTTCACCACACGCCTCTTCAGTGAGACGAATCATTGCTAGCATAAATGACCGATAGGTTTCACGGCGCCAAATGGTCGCTTGGTAGCAAAAGAGCATATCACCCAGCTCTGGCTTTAGGATACGCCAGTTGGAACTGGGTAGTGTCTCTGTCCCTTTTGCACCAGGACACGGCATCAGACGAAAACTCTGAAGTTCAGGATACAACTCCAACAGACGCACGGCATCTTCTAACGCTGACACATTGAGTCCAGGACGCTCAACAAAGAAATCATCTTGAATGGGAAGAACATACTGAATCTCTGAAGGAAGACTATCAATGGCTGAAAACCGACTGCTGAAAAAGTCAGCGGATTTGGTTTGTAGAGTAATTAGCTGAAGTTTGTGTCGCACAACAGCCGATACAATAGCTGGGTCACCAGGAACTTCTGTAGCAAGATAGATTGGCCAATCCAATCCACCTGAATATCGCCGAAGAAGACCACAAAGGCCATCAAGCAAATAGAAGTATTTAGGACAGGTATTAATCACAATTGCTGCGCGCATTCTGTACGGTATACTTGGTTTATAGTTTAGGCCGAGCATGTTAGATGGAAGGAATTCTACAGCTTCCAGCCGTGTGTAGGCTATGTTTTATGCAAACAAGTTCCTATGTTGACCCAACGAGACCAGCGTCTTGGCACGCTACAACCTGTAGACGATACCGTATCGCCTATCCAGGAGAAAAGGTAAGAGAATCTAAACCATTGCCACTACCTTCTACACAAGATGCTGGCTCAACACCCAATCACGGGAAACCCAATCCGAGTGATGAAAACAGAAACGCATCTGTACAAGAACCGCAACACGCTCCTGTGGCTGAGGGAGCAACCTGAGCAGTTCGCTGAGCCGAGTAGACTTTCTCGCTGGGATACTCTGACTATCGGCTCTGTACAATCACGCGTATGGAAAGATGCGCTTGGTACCTGGCCCTCTGCGATGGTGCTTCGTACCACAGACCAAGACACGATTGACTTTCTCCTCAAGGAAGCTCCTAAACAGCGTGAGCTTCTCTTTCTGTCTAAAGCTCTGATGGATGCAGTCACCCCTGAGGCTCTCAGATCAGCTCAATTTGTGAATGTGATGTGTATTGAAGAACTTGGCGAAGTATTTCCCTTTCTCCATACAAAACTTGGTGGCACCTCTACAGATGCAGAACTCGTGCTAGGAATCTCTCTTGTGTTTCGTGCTTCTCGTCTCGTCGGTCTCACGGAGCAAGAGCAGTCCTCTACCCTTGCTAAACTGTATCAAGAGACCTATGGACTCACCTACGAGACATCTGCTATACCCGAATGTCTTGTTCTCATCACTCAACTCTATACCACACCAAAGGCCCGTCGTCAACGAGAACTGCTTAAGTGTTATACAATGAATGTTCAGAACCCTCTTATTGACCAGATACTTCTGCTTAATGAAACGGATATGTCAAAGGCTCTTCCAGCAGCTGAAAAAGTTCAACAACTAACAATCAACAAGCGTCTCACCTATAGGGATGTTATTGAAACGATTCAGATCTTTGAAGACGATACTATTGTTGTTTTTGGCAATGCGGATATGTACTTGACGGACTCGTGGCGTGCGCTCTGGGCAGTTGACCTCTCCAATAAGTTCCTGTCCCTCTTGCGCTACGAGGAATCAGAGGATCCCACAAAGGAACATGAGCTCTTTGGTCCTCGCTCTGACTCACAGGACCTATGGGTAATCCGCGCCCGCGATGTCAAGTCGCGTCAGTGGAACCTCGAGGCGCTGGATTTTGAGTTTGGTCGTGCTGGATGCGACAATGCCATCAATGTGGAAATGCTCAAGCAGCGCTTTGTGGTTGCCAATCCGTGCTTGACACTAAAGAGTATTCACTGCCACCGGTCGAATATTCGTACTTATAATCCTGAGGATTGTATTGATAAGCCCTTCTACCTCTATCTTGACCCTACAGGGCTCCATGACTTGGAACCCAAGCGTGACCTGTCAGCACTTAAGAAGACATGGTCTCAAGCAAAGGCACTTACTCTGAAAGTCAACGCGGCAGATGAGCGCCATTGCCGAACCTTTTTGAAGATGGCGGCGCGTGATGAGACGATTCCGCTGAATCAGAATCTCGCTACAACAACCCTTTTACCCACAGCGGAGGAGACCATCTATCAGACCAATAACACCTTTATGACGACGAACAGTCTATTTTATACCTACAAGTCCATTCTGATGGGTCAGAGTGATCTTCAGAGAGAGCTGTGGGCAAATGAAACAATTGGGCATGTAACCCCCTGTATCGGCGTAGAATCTGTACTTGGCGCTCCCCTCAATGATACAATTGCTTCTCAATCAGCCCCATTTTTGACCAAGTATCTCGCACGACTCTTTCGTCTCAATGAGGCTGGTCATTTTGGAGACTTTTGGCTTCCTCGTGAAGGCAAGGAGATTCAGCAATGGCTCCAGCTCTTCACGTGGCCCAAGTCTGTGATGCCCGTGCTTCCTCGCGACGAGTCCATTGTAGCCTTCGCAAAACAGGGAACCTTCCTCTCCCCTCGCAGTCAGTCCTTTGTCTACGCAGAGGAAGTGGAGGCCCTGCGCAATCGCCTTCGCGACTATGAAGAGACACCCAGCTCAACAACAAAGCAGCGCATTGTGATTTGCCAAGATGATGTGCTTCTTACAACCCCTATTGTTTCGGTTCTAGAATCGGCACTAGAAGAAAAGGGATACCTGGTGGACATCATTTATCCCCAACGGAGCAATCCCAGTTTCCTTGTGGAATCGCTTGTTGGAGCAAATGCGTGTATCGCTGGACCTGGTTGCGAGTGGCTGTACTGGGTCCTACCTCGCAAAGTAAGAGTCGTCGAGTGCCTTTCAGAAACCAAAATCAATGCATATGGTCTAGCGATGGCTGCTGCGGCTGACCTTGAGTACTTTGTAGTTCTTGTACCAAAAGGCTCACCGACGAGTTTGGCTCCCTTTGTCCAGGATAAAGTCCTCGCATCACTAGAGGTTGACCTTCAACCACCTATACAGTCTACACGCTCTACACGCCCCACGCTTTACCTTCCAGAGGAGCACCTTCATAAGGGATTTCACGCCCATAGTGGAGATAGCTTCCGTTCAATGGCGAGGGAGTGGCAGAAGCGAGGGTATGTAAGCATAGAGCCGACCAAGTCGCCATATTGCTGGTTGAATGCTGAGGGTGATGTGCTCTTGTACGACCGCGCCAATTACGATTGGCTAGAACAAACTCCAGCAGACTATAAGCGTATCCTATGTGGAAATCCTGATGCCTCTCTAGTGCCGCGTGGAATCCAGTGGAATTTCTGGCCGAGACGCCCTGACCTCGTGGAGGAACTTGCGCCGACCTACGCACCGACTCCATTCAATGAACGCACTAAGACTCTTGTGTTTTACGGCAAGGTAGAAAATATGGTTCAACGAAACGCGCGTTCATCAGTTGCTGACCTCTGGAACGCGTGTGATGATTTTGATATGCCAGTTGGAGAAAAAGCGCAATACACGTATACGCCTCGTGAGTATCTGAAGGCTATCGCCAAGTCCAAGTTTGGTCTCTGTATGGCAGGATTTGGTCCCAAGTGTAATCGTGAGGTGGAGCTGATGGCAATGGGAACTGTTCCAGTTGTTGCTCGTGGTGTAGATATGGTCAAGTACGCCAATCCTCCTCAAGAAGGTATTCATTACCTCCGTGTAGCTGGAACAACAGCAAATGAACTCAAAAAACAACTTGCTGAGGTATCAGAAGAACAATGGTCAACAATGTCGGCCGCTGCGCATCAATGGTGGAAGGAGAATGCGTCTATTGAAGGCTTGTGGAATGTGACAACTCGCCTTATTACTTCTTAATAATAATCTGTGGTGGAGTATAGTATTGCGTCTGCTGCGTCTGGTCTTCTGCTTTAGTATTACACTTGATAGTACAACACTTTGATACCAACTGAAGAACAAGAATAGTAATTACAATCGCAAGAATAGAATGAACCTCCCTAGAGAGCGAGGTTGCGTCAAACTCAGTTGTACAAGTAGTATTCATTATTGCCTATGTGGAAATGACTAAAAATTGAATACCAATTTTTTTCGGCTGTTCTTACTACTTCTATACAATTAGTAAATGCCCAAGATTACAATTCTTCCGATTGGACTCTTCTACTCGTGGAAGCCGATTGATGTAATTCTTGACCGGTGCGTAACAAGGGCAGAACATGCACTCTTCATTGTGGATCCTGGTGACGATTCTGGTCTGCCGAATAACTGTAAGGCCATTAAGGATGCTTGGGAGTATTACTTTCCTTCTACGTACTACGTTCAGTCGTGGGTAAAAGGATATCAGGAAACTGCGCTTGAACTGATTGGTAAGCATAAGAACTCTTCTTGGGTTATCTTCATCAATACAGATTATCCAGAGTTGTCCCGATTCAAGGCCCTCTTGGAATCTCTCAACACTATTCAGGATGGAGAAGACACGGAAGAACAATAGACAGCGCGGAGGAAAACGTAAACAACTTCGTCCTGGCAAGCCGTATCAGGACTTGGACTATCTTCGCAAAGAGTATGACATTTTTGTGATTATTGGTCACGGAACGATTGATGAAATGGCTCTGAGCCCCGTTCCACCGAATACATTTATTTACAATACAGCCCGTGCTGGATACAAGTGTGGTTCTGTTGATGAACAATTACAACTGGAAATGCTCTCAGATGCGGATCGCACAGATGAAGCAGCAGATTTTTTTGATGAACCAAATACAAAATTTCCAGCGATTTATGAGCCAAATGAATATTTTCCAGAGCATACGTATTCATTCCATAATCACTGGAATCCGAGTATGCCAAATTTGATCCCTCTTGGAGTGTATAAATTTCCAATGATTTCTGAATTTGTAAAGACATGGAATAACTTGCGCAGAACAATTTACCCAATGCTCTCAGAGGCAAATCTTGGGAAGCAAGAAGCAAGAATCAAGGGACTTATTCCTGAATGGGATGGAACATTCTTGTCTCTTGCTGGAAATCTGCTGAGAAATCACGATTTATCCCGTGATTATACACTTTCTGAGATTATGGCGTGGCCAGAAATGACTCCTAAAGGAAAGGGGCGTATTTTTGTCACGTGGTCGTGTCGTTCCTTAAACTTTAATACTATTCCTGCGGCAACAGCAGCGCGAATTGAACGCGTGCGTCGCCTTTCTCTTGAACCACCTCGCACGGAGCTCAATCTTGCAACAGCGAAACGAAATACATTTATTGCAAATAAATTAGCCTTTATTCAAGTCTCATTGAAAGAATTGGAAAAATACAATATTCCACCTACATCAACTCCTGAAGAACTTGCGGAGCAATTGTATCAAAATCGGCTTGCCGAATATCAAGCGACTATTGCTGCTCTAGGTGGGGCTCCTATTGATGCTGGAGCAGGGGCAGGGGCAGGGGTAGGGGCAGGGGCAACACCTCTACCTTCGGCACCATTCCTTGACCCAGCAGGTGACATAGTACCAGCACCTACGGTACCAGCATCAGCACCAACAAAATTCACCGCGACAAATACTGAAAAGGGTGCGTCACGAAATCTCTTTACTCGTCGTAACCGGACAAAATCTCTAACAGAACACGCAAAAAAAGACCCCTTATTCACGCGCTATAAAGATAAATATCATTACGGTAAGTTTGGACTCTATCCACAACCAAAGAAAAATACGATTGTAAAGACCTTCTACACCACTGTTATAGGAATCCCAGAAGGCAATCTGACTATTTGAATATACCCTATAGTCTAAACTATATCATAGATTCGGCGCTTCAGTAATGTCCAGTAATGCGCTCCAACCACGATAGCTTGGGCTTTTGGAGTTGTTGGAGTTCTTGATGTTGATGTTGTTGATGTTGATAGAGTTTTCCGTATTCTTCTCGATACTGGTAAGAAGTTCACTGACTGCCTTCTCTTGCTCCTCTCGCTTAACACGGTATTGTTCAATAAATTCCTCTGTGGAGAGAGTCTTAGTCTGACCCAACTTTGCCTTTGATTCCTCACGTATCCTCTGTGCTTCCTCACGAATTTTCTTGTACTTTTCCTCCTCTTCAGGAGTCGGCTTGTCATTGATATCATAAAGTCGTGCTGAAGTGCGCCACGCAACCCTCTGTAGGTCACTGATGGTCACCTGTAGGTCAGTCCAGAAATACTGGCTAGGATAGCCAAGCACCGTAGGAATATTGTTCCAGAAGTTAGGTGTGGTGAATTCAGGACCGATATCACGACCACGATGACTATCCTGAGCATAGTCTGCTACAGCAATCTGAACTGCGGTGAGGAAGCGCACTTCAGAGATAGGTTCATAGAGATTTTCAGGACTGTAGCGCTCTAGAGGGCCAAGCTCAAGGGGGATACCTCCTTCAGCGTGTTCCAGCAGATAGCAGAACGCCCTGTATTGCTCTGCCGTATAAGACGGCTTCCACTCGTCGCCAACCTTCTTGTGCTCTTCAGGAGTCAGATGAAATGCCATTTCTTTTCTTCTAGTGCTTGGAGTTGGGTAAAAAATGTCAAATCATTTTTTTTACTGCCCCCCTTCCTATCCTTTCAGCACCTCTAGTGTCTTCTCCAGAGTTTCATTCACAATGGCTGTGTTGATGACTTGAAGCGGTGACCACTTTTTGGACTCCAGACCAGCTTTCGCAATTTGAAGTCGTATACTATCATCGCCCTTGAAGAAGTTTATCAAGATGTCCTCGTACATCTGCGTAGAACAATTGCCCAAACAAAGTTTCAAATCAAAGCGACCAGGACGCAAGAGCGCTGGATTGATATGTTCAGGATGGTTGGTTGTGGCAATAATAATGCGGTCGTTGTTGTCTTCAATACCATCCAGCTTCTGAAGCAGGTAGCCCAAATCAATGCGGTCTGGCTTCTTGTTCTTTTGGGCACCTTCGCGCATCATATCGAGAATCTTCTGGCGTTCATCCTTTTCTGTAGTAACGGCAAGCATAGTTGCCCAGTCTGTCTTTTCAGCTGGAGCCTCTTCCTTATTCCCCTGTGCCATAACATCTAAGATACAATCAAACTCATCAAAGACATAGATGTGCTTCTTGGCAATGCTCGGTTTTAGAAGCGCATCCAATTCAGAGCATTTTGTCAGTTCAGCGAAATTAATAATCATCACATCTCGCTGAAGATAATTGGCAATCGCTGAAATAGTTCCAGTCTTTCCAGTTCCAGGAGGACCATAGAGAAGAATCCCCAGTTTATTGTCCATACTGATTGTATTTGGATACAGGGAACCTGTCTTGAACTTTTCCAGGAGGCGCATCAACTGTGGCTTCTGGTCGTAAAACAGCGTATCAAAGGTTTTACGAGCAGAAATCAGTCCAGATGGTTTATCAGAATTTACACAGAGCTTCATACTGGTCGTATCCGCAGCATCTGTCTTCTCTTCTAACTCATACTCTTTCATAAATGCGTGTAGCGCAGTAGGATACAGGGAATATAACCTTTTATCTGTATAACCAACATCATACATATAAACTAATTCTCCATTATAAATTGCTATAGGGCAAAGATTATAACCGAGTGGAAATCCATCTCCAGTATGGTGTATAACGGGATCTTTATGGCGAGAATTAAAATATACATCAAGGAATCGTTTATTATTCATTACGTGGTCTCCTAACTTGACAGAATGACCATTTGTTAGTGATTTTCTAATATCTTGTTGTTTTTTATCTCGGTTCTTGTAGTAATCTTCTTTTACACGCTCGTGTCTGTAAAATGACCGTGTAAATACCCCACCCTCCTTAGGTCGGTCAATGAAATAATAGATGAACTTGTTATACAAATGCTCATCTGCGAGAAATGCGATAAGAGCCGAATTCGCCGCAAGAATGAGCGTCAGAAGCGCATTGTCTAGACCCCTATCGCCAGTATTAATGGCCCGTGAGAGTCCTAGACTAAGGACTGTCGCAAATGCTGTTGCTACACCAGACATTGTTGTATCTACTCAAAAACAACTGGTTGCTCCAATTTTTTACACAAGCCGCATAGTCTCATTTATAATCTTTTCCGTTTCAGCTTTCCATTCAAAGGTATTAATTTTATACTGTAGAAATACTCTATCACAATCATCACCAACACTATCATTGACTCTTAAATAATTAAAGAGAAGAGTATATTTATTCTCATAGTCACAATGATATGTAGTCACAGATTTAAGATTATTTAATACTATGACCTTATAAGGAATAGTTGGTTGATTCGCAGATACAAATTGTAGTGTATTATTTACGCGAGTCACTTTAATAATGGCATTTGTAATAGCCTTTACAGAATTGAGACTCATCTTGTATCCACTCACGCTCCAACTAGTTGCTCCAATTTTTATCACGCATCATAACGCTCTTATGGAAGACACTTCCAACACGATGATTGGTTTACAGTAGGAACCACCGCAGATTCTTGTGCTGAGATGCCAGTAGTAATAGTAAGAATATCGTTTGAATATCTACTGACACTTACACCAGGAATCTTGTTCATTTGCCATCTGACGTGAACCGTAGGTTTATAATACATATCCTTCATCCAGAATTCTACAGGTTCTCTATACACAATAAACATCTGATGCCACATAGTATCATTTAGACAAGACACACGTTTTGCATCAAGAATACATAGGTATAAAGGCCCTTTCATATCCCCTCCTTCTAATGGACAAGGCACTGGCGCACTTGGGTCAATCTTCCACATACATTCCTCTGCAGATAGCTTGCCTTTTAGTTGAAGTTGTAGATATACCGCCTTTTTTGCCCATTTATGTTTATACAATTCTACTGCTGGTTGTGCCTTTTGTGTGCCCTTATAGTGTTCTTGTTTCCAGTCGTCCCATTCTTTGGCGTGTTTATAACTGTGTAGCACAGAGCACGGAGGAGTATCTCCATCAGCATCCATACCAAGTTTTGGCGCCATACTATCGAACTTCTATGTATCTATATCCAACCAATCAGTCCAATTTTTTATTCCAATCCAAGCAAGGTCTTGCCCCACGAATATGAATTCTTAATTACCGCATCTCCAAGCGAAACCTGGTAGCCACGCAAATCAAACAGTGCGCCCTTCAAGAGTTCATCCTTATTGGCGTACTGACTTGTCACATCAGACCAATTGCTCTTACCGAGCAAATTCTTCTCTGTTACATCCGTCTGGGGGAGCCATCCACTCGGTTCTAGATAAGCCTTCTCGCCATTAATCCATACCGCAATATCTGGACGGAAAGAATCATTTCCAACAGCAGTTATACAGACGTGTGTCCAAGTCTCCTTCTTGAAGGCATTCGGCACGACGATGCGCATCTTGCGCTGGTCTCTGTCCCAAAGTTCATAGCACATATCGGCAGTTTCTGCGACCCCTTTTGGTGCTGCGCGAGGAATCGTCTTTGGTTGCCGCTTGGGAGCAACAGCAAATCCATCACACGTAAACTCTTCTACATTTGCTGAAGTGGTCTTCATCAAATCTTGTGGAGTTGTAATATAACCGGGCTGAGCTCCAGAAGGGGGGTCAGGAATAGTAGTGTCCATTCCGCAAATAAGATTCTTCTTACGTTCGGCCAACCCCAAATTTCCACGATTCAAAATCCCAATCCAAACATTGTCAATTCCAGCTCCATTGCCAAAATCCAAAATATGGGCATTGTTGGTAAATTCGTCAAAGCGAACCCAGAACATCATTGCTCGTAAATTTCTCAGCCGAACCACTGAGCCAAAATTCAAATAGGGGTCATCTCCAATCCGTACAAACTGATTTTCTCCATTGAGTTGTAGACCTTCTGTTCTGTCTGGCTTGGGAGGGGACTCTTCCACTTCTGCTCCACCAGACTTATTCACATACAGGTTTTGGGCATAATCCACCATATCATCACGGAACCTCAGCCAAAAGACACAGCCTTGATACATTTCCAGCAACTCTGCGATTTCCTTCGGTGGGGAATTGTCAGGAACCATCTTGTCTGAAAATTTCGTCTCTTCAGCTGGATTACATTTGCTGGAAAATGCTCCCACGCCATCTTTGACAATACGGCAGTAGTCGTAGCGCCCATCGCCGTCCACATCCCGCATATAGTCATCACGACCGAGCACAAATCCGTCACGCACAGAGGGCCCACGAAAGGCAACGGAACTCAGTCCTTCTGTTCCACCGAGAGCACATGCGATAAACTTATCTTGCGGGTTAGACCCTTTTTGGACCATACGACACCAGTCCGTTGTGCTTGAAAAGCGTTGGACATCGGCATATCCTGCAAAATACCGGTCATCACGAATAAAGCCATCTTGCTCTTGTTCGGGACCGACATCTCCACGACGCGGAACTAGTTTCTGCCAAAAGGCACTATTGCCCATATCCACAAGTCCTTCACTATAGCGCTTAGGGAGGCGTTCAAGTCCCAGTACAACAACAAGAAGAAGTAAACTTATCCAAAAGATTCGCTGAACCCAGTGGTCCATTCCTATTTGACGCCCACAGCATCCTTTCGCGAAAATTTCACTCGGGTTCCTTTCTTTGCCTCAACTAGGAAACAGACCCATAATGCAACAACGGATGAAAGGTGGTGCTTTACTTGCTGAAGGGCGTTATGGATGTGCGTTTGACCCTCCGTTGCTGTGTAAACAGAAGCAACCTAAGTCAACAGGACACAAGGTGGGAAAACTCACCACGACTCCTGAAGCGTCAAAAGAGGAGATGATTACACAATGGCTAAAAGAGCGTGTAGAAGGAGCGGAGGACTATTTTGTCTTGATTGAGGCCGAATGTACACCCAAGCCCCGAGCACAACAAAAGGAACCTTCTCTTGACGAATGTACATTGCTTGAGCGAGAACCGATGAGCAAGACACGACAACTGGTTATGCCGTTTGCTGGAAAACCGCTGAAACTTGTGGTCAAGTCAATGAATGTGCTGAATTTTTTCAAGACAGGACAGCATTTGCTGGAAGCTGGAGCGCTGCTTCTAACGGCTGGAATTTGCCATTATGATTTACATGTTTATAATGTCTTATTGGATAAGCCGAATCATCCTCGTCTGATTGATTTTGGAATGGCGTGGCAACCAGAGGCGATTTCTCTTGCCAATGTTGGGGCTCTAGAGCGTGTGTTTGCCCCACAAATCAGCCACCAAACACCAGAATGTGGAATTCAGTCGGTGTTGGCCGATAAACTCAGTGTAGAGTATGCGATTGCTGAAACTCAGGATAAGAAGCTTCCACTCCAACTCTTGAGAAAGTTAACAGGAAAGAAGATTCAGGACCAAATTCAGGAACTTCGTGACTTTGTACGGTCCAGTATTTCCATCCAAGAACACAATTGGTTTTCCTTCTTTACCCTGTATTGGAGCAAGTTTGATGCGTGGGCCTTTGGTGTGATTCTCGCAACTCTGTTTACAGACTTGTTGGTCTTGGATCCACGCTTTGAGATTGACCCAACGGTACTCAAGCGGCGCCCTATGGTGGAACTGGTTATAACAGGATTACTGCGGTGTGATCCTGGAAAGCGTTTGGATGCGGCAGAAGCACTGGAACTTTGGGCACCAGACTCGCCAGTACTCCAACGGCCAGAAGTTAAGAAATGGTTGAACCACCAAAAGGAAATACGGCTCCAGCTCCAGCAAAAGATAGGCACCTTGTAGAATGTCTGGTAGGCCGAAGAAGTCTGTGTCAATACAGCCTTATGCTCAGACTCAAGAGTTTGGATATTATACTGCTCCTCGTAATTTACGAGTAGGAGCATTGGGAATTAATGAGATTCGTAATAGTACTAGTTATGGTGCCCCGAGATTGGCTGAAGCAAATTTTCGTAGTTATGCTGCACAAGGAAACCAGTCTTCAGCAAATCAACTTGCTGCGGCAAAACTCCATATGTTGACAACAGGTGAAAATGTGCCTCCAATGACTGCACGGAGAAATAAGAAACAGTCCAGAACAAGAAAAATTCTTCGTTCGTATGTGACTGGTGGTCTAAATGTGAGTCCAGAAAATTTCAACTCCTTATACAATTATAAGGAATTTGTTGCTGCCCATCCAGTCGCAATGGCGCAATGGGGGGAAATGATTGCGCAAAATGAGGCGGCTGCAGCTAAAGCTGGAGCAAATCTCGAAGCGGAATTGCGCCTACCTAATGCGGCAGGTGCAGGAGCAGCAAGAAAGCGCAAGAGTCGCAAGACTCGCAAGACTCGCAAGTAAAAAATTGAATCTCTCGGCGGAGTAGAATACACGTACTGATGATGGAGCAGAATCCTATGCTAAATGAACCTCTCTTGAATGCTGGCTATGCCACGATTCAAGAGCATCGTCCCATCTACAGGAATAGTACAACCGCAGTATATCCTATGCTTCCTCTTATTCAGCCGATTACTCATCTCAAGGTGGGAACTAAACTTGTGGTAAGTTTGAAGAATACAGAGAATTGGATTGTCTGGAGTCAACGATATTGGTTCGGCCATTATGTTGTTAAACTTCAATGGAATATTATTGGCGAACGCCCAACTGAATTTACCTATCCTTGCTACTCAGCTGACCAACAGAAAGAACTTATTGCCGACGTTTGTCGTCAGCTCGAGACTTACGCGCGTCAGAACGTCTAGTTCGCCTCTTGCTTCGCCTACCGCCCGCAATACGAATTGCCCCTTTTTCACGTGGCACACACATATACGAACAGAAGCTATCGTAATTCAACCCAGAATCTCCTTCGTACTCGCCAGGATAAGAGCGAGAGGCCAAGTCAGGACGATAGATGCGTGCTCCAGCAGCATCCTTATTGGTCACTTCACGTCCACCAGGTTTGTGCGACCACCATCCATTCTTATCTTGGCGGTAGTAATGTAAATCATTTTCTTCATCCACAACAACGCCAATCTTGCTAAATCCAGGTTTACATTGGCTTGGGAAATCAATCAAATACGCATTCTTCACATCGGCCATCGTGCGTCCAATGACATCGCCACAGGTTTTTCCTAACTTGCCACTAAATTCGGGGTGGCCTTTTGTTTTTCCAGGAACGTGAAAATGGCAATCATTCTTGTTGCGACAACTCTCAATGCGCTCTCCATCCTGAACATTCATCGCATAGGCAAAACAATTGTGGCTGTGTTGGATGGACTTGTCGCCATTGTACAGGTCAGGATTGAATTCTGGCTCCACGCCACTCAATGCCCCTTTGATAGGGCATCCGTGCTTTTGGTGATAGGAACAAAATACTTCTCCTGGCTGAACATGATTTTTACATTTACTGCTGCACTGACAATGTAAGGGTTGTGCTGGGCGCTGGCCGCCCTTGTGAGTCCTGCGCCTCGTTGGACGCTTCATCTACTAGATTCGGCAGATTCTCTTGGACTGAATTCTGGCGTTGGAGTAACGCATCGGCGAGTTCTTGTTTGTGTTCCAAGAGCTTTTGCTGGTCTGGAGTAAGAGAAAAGAGTCCTGGAACACTTTGAGAGGCTCGGCGTGGTCCAGTTTCTTGGGGGCGTGTCTCTTTGGCCTCAATAAGTTTAAAATATTCTTCTTCCACTTGCTTGAGCTTGATTTTTTCCATATTGCTACAGAAAAACACAAACTGATTTTCGTGAGTTGGGTGTTGACCGCTGATATATTTTCCATTGTAGCGGCCAGTCAAATGGATGTATTGCCACATTTCACTTTGAAGTTGTTCCAGCACAGTATTGAGAAAGTAGTATTTCTTGTCGATTTTAAAGAGAGTTAAGATTCCATTAAAGGTTGTTACAAGTAAACTGAGTACCCATGTTGTCCAGTAAATTTCCAATTCAACACCATTTGGTCCAGTAGTTCCCGTTGTATATTGGATGGATAAGAGTGCGGGAACAATAAGACTACCAACAGTAACGATAAATCTGCCAACAGTAAAGAGCCACGAATATGCGATAGATCTTGCTTGGAATTCTTCTGTTATAGTAATATAGCGATTAATGAGGGTAATCTTTTGGAATCGTGTGAGTCCGTCTAAATCTTCCAGCAAATACATCATGCGCACGGAGGCTGACCCTAGACGCATACAACAAGAACCCTTGCGTAAAAATTGAACAGTTAATTCACCAGGATGTACTGTAACCGAATCTGTCATGTCGCTCTACTATCCGCAGCCAACTTCTATTCTGGATGAGGCTGTTCCTGAGCACGATGTGTGTGTCATCCCTCGCTCTCTCTGGAGTCAGTGGATTGTCAGTCAAACAACAGAAGTCCTTCTTATCCGTGTAGTAGCTGGCGAGTTGTCCTGGACACTCTATGTCCACAGTCACCACGAGTTTGGCGATGAGCTCATCTGTTTACCCCAGTGGTGCTATGACCAGCTCACCAACAAGCACGCAGATGTTGAGGTAGAGCGACTTGAGGAGATGCCCCCTCACGCGACCAAGATTGTCTTGGAACCGCTGGAGGAGGAGATGCGAAGTGTGGACCTCGCCACTGCCGTGTCAGAGTACTTATCTAATCGCCACACCATTACACAAGGGATGATTATCCCTGTGCCGATTGCAGAACTAGGTGGCTATGTCGCCCATATTCTGGTGAAGGCTACGGAACCCGCAGAGACTGTGCTCCTTCGTGGTGAAGTGCCACTAGAACTCAGTGAGATTCCTCAGGAACAGGGCCAGCCTCAATACACTACCCCCATTCTGCGCATCCCAACACCGTTGCCTTCACCAGAAGGGGAGTCCTTCTTTGACGCCCCTATGGTTGCGACCCCTATTGCCCCCATTCAAAAGGGCTTTATTCCCTTTGGCGGACAGGGCCATCGTCTGAGCTAGCGCATCAGATGACGACGAATTTTTGAATGCGTTTCTAAGCACTCTGCGGTAAAATACAGAATCATTGTGGAAGCAGGAGCGTAGACTAACCTATATCCAAAATACGGGTCAACAAGTTGAGGATTTGCCGCGCGCAGAAGACCATTGGCAAGAAGAATACTACCTGGTGAAATGACAAATGAAAAAAAGAGTAGTTTTACAGGATTTAACTTCACAACAAATTGTGTATTGCGGAATTCATCTTGAACAATCCACTGTGCAAAAGCTGGAAATGTTCCAACAAAACAAATAAACTGAATAACTCCTGTAAGCCACATATACTCTGTTGTATGAAAAAGTACGGCTGGAGGATAGTATAGCATAAGAAGAGCACTATGTTGGAAAAAAGTATTAATCATTCCATAGTAGCTCGCGTAGAAGAGAGGAACTAGGACTGCGCTGTAATCCCCCTCCATTGAATCTTCTGGGGGTAAATAGGCCGACGGCTTTGAGTGCGTCGCAGATACTCATTTACATCAACATTTACAGACATCTGTCGCATTTCCTTAGGAGATACCCAGCGAAGATCAATCACTTCGTTCGTATCCTCTGGCTCTCCAATAAGCTCCTCATTCACCCTATAATAATAATATTGACCGGTGCGAAGTTGGTAAATATCATTGTGATATAACGGGGCACAGAGACCAGTCTCCTCAATCAATTCACGCTGGGCACACTCAAAGGGCGTTTCATCCTCTAGAGGGTGACCCTTTGGGAAGCTCCACTTACCAGACTTGCGTCCTTGAACAAGAAGAATATGGCCTTTGTGGCTTTCAAGAATACAACCAAAGACCTGATTTGCGTCAGAAGGCATTACAATAGAGTACAATTTCCACCCCACCAAAACGGCCGACCAATTTTTTTTGACGGGCCTTTGGATGTATACAGATTTTTTAACTATATTTAGACCAGTGAACATTTTAATTCGGCACTTAGCGCCGCTCTGCGGCGCAGAATATAGGGATAAAATGTCCAATAGTCGCGCTCCAACAAGCATTTTGAAATGCCCGTTGGTCTAAATATAATTGACAATAGTAGTATAAGATACTATGGGTGCAAATAATTCAATAATTGTACCAGATAATCATACTAGAATATTGAATGATATTGCTGAACTTAATATGAAAATTCAATGTCTTATAGATTATGCTAATGGGTTTGGAGTTACAGAAGGTGTCCAGAGAAGATATAAACAATTTAATACACACCTAAAAATGAAATATAGTGAGCTAGACTATTACAGTAAAAAAGAGCAAGAAATGAAAGAAAAGAGGGAAGAAAGGATTTGTGTATTGCGTGACTTATATACACAGATGGAAAATGAGTATGCTCGTTTAGACCAACGAACATTTCAAACCGGCACTTACAGGTTTAAAGGGGGGCAACATAACTAATTATAGAAGATGGCGACCGAAATCCTCAAGCAGGTTCAAGAGAATTGCCCTCGTGATTTGAAGACTATTGAAGATGTCCTTGCGATGAAGTCTGAACGAGGCACTTTTATGGATATGATTGAAAATAAGGTATCCTATTCATATTATGCAACAACTCTTAGAAGTGGTAAATTGGATAGAGCAGATATTGCTGTAGGATTTGTTGCGAAAACTCCTACTACATTCACAATTTCTATTCACAACGACGAGTTTACTCAAACAAAATCTCTAAATGCGGGCGAGTTTCAATTTGCATTCTATGATAATGTATACCCTCTTATTTCGTCCCAGTTTAAGGAGGTTTCTATTTCAAATCTGAATGGTTCTGGATATATAATTTACGCAAATCTTGATTCTGAACCACGAAAGGTTCTATCCGAGTCTAATTTTAGTTTAGGTGATTATCACTTTGTTGCTGGAATTGTAATTACGAATGAACAATCACAGAGTTCTGATGGTAAAAAACTTATTGAAATGAGTAATCTACCAAAGTCGCCAACTATGATGATTGATTATATGCGTCAGAATCCATCAAGTATGGCTAATCCTAAAATTAAGGCTGTTCTTGATAAATGTAAGACAGATGATGAATTTTTTGAAATGGTTGGTGTAAATTAAGGTATATATTGTTTCTGTATTCTTTTACGAGTCTTTCTATCTTTCTTCAGCCATTCAGCATTAAAGGCGTGAATAAAATAGTTCTGGTAGTTCTTCTCCTTGACCTGTTTTATGCTATGTGCTAATGTCTTTTTGATATCCTCAAAATAAATAGGAGATTCCTTCTTGATGTAATGCTTAACCTGATTGAAATACTGCTCTATAGGATTTGAGCGTGGATAATAAGCAACGCTATAGAGTATCTTATTTCCAGACTCTTCAACTGCTTTCTTTACTTCTGGTGATTTATGAAACATCGCATTATCCATAACAATAAGATGGTCTGTAAATTTACCTTTGATATGTGTAATTATGAATTCTGCTAATCGTTCGGCATTTACTGCTCCTTGTTCGTAGAGTTCATACGCAAGAGTATCTTTATTAGTTATAGCAACTAAGAGAGAATAATGTTTGAAGACTTTACTATCGGTTGTTTTTACATAACATCTTTTACCAACATCACAACGAGCATAAGAAGGATGCAAAGCAGGATATAATGCTGTTTCGTCTAAACAGATAATCTTATCCATATGATATTTTCTTGCTTCTTGAATGAAAGTGCTAACCTCTTTTGATGTTCTCTTGGTTTTCCCCTGTAAGATATGGGTTGGTGAATTTTACGCAACCGCTTCCTGGTTTTATTATTATCTCTTAGAAGTCTTCCTATATGAACTCTTGTAAGTGAAATATCGGGATACTTCTTTTCTAATAACACTTTCAAATCACCCATAAAAATATCAGGTTTCTTTTTGAGTTCCTCACGCAGAAAATCAATATGCTCTTTCTTGACTTTATATGCAATTCTATTCTTTATCGTTTTTCTCACAGGAGAACCAGTTTTCTCATACATAGTAATCCAGTCTTGTAAAGAAGACCTTTTACAATCAAAAACTTCACAGGTTTCAACTTGATTTCCAGTTTTCAAAGCATACTTTACAGCGGAGAGTTTATAGTCTTCGGTATGATGTTTTCCCATCTACTCTCTTATTTAGAGTGCCGGTTTGAAATGTTCGTTGGTCTAAACATAGCACGAGTCTGAAGACCCAGTAATGAACACACAAGAATTGATTGATAGCGTATTGATACTTTTGGGAGGTGTACTACAATCGTATGTGGGCCATCTTCTGTTGTGGATGTGGAGGAGTTGTAGTGGATAATAACTATTTTTTAGGTACACTAAAAAAATTGAACCAACATTTTTACAGCAAAATATACGAACAAGATGGCACATATCCCCAAGATGAATGCCTTCATTAATGCGGAGCTGGAGCGCTATGGTCTTCGAGTCGGCTCTCGTCTTCCTGTACTGGAGCGTCTGAACAAGATGATTCTGCTCGTGTGTCAGAAGCGTGGCTTCTGGGCAGATGAGGGAGATGTGGCAGTCCTCGCAGGACTTATTGAACTGGCCTTTGCGCAGGTTGCAGAGCCTTTGAAGATGGTGGAGGAGATTCGTGCAACGCTCCCTGTGACACTACTGTCTCCTCCAGAGGGCGAGCGCCATCCAATGGTACGGCGTAGTCAGATGAAGTGTTAAAAAAATTGACCGGTGTATGGAACAACTTTTTATGTAGGAAACAAACTATGAATATTTCACGCACGATGGCTGAGAAGGTTGCTATGTATCGTGATTTCTTCGCTTCAGAGGAAGAAACCCATCTTATCGTTGTAGGAATGAATGGAGGTGGAGAGGGAAAGACTGCTGCGCTAAGTCTGTATCGTAGCACAGAGGGGAATAAACTAGGGCAAATTATTGTTTATGCCGAGGATACTCCGCATATCATTCCTCCACAAAATAGTACAGATGAAGAAGTAGACGATGTCTATTCTATCCCAAAGACAGTTCACCATCTCTACCACGACTCGGATGAATTACTGATTAAGGGGTTTATAAAGAAGTATGGAAGTCTAGTAAAGGTGGTATACTTTGCGCGTGGGTCTGAATAGAGTCTACCAAAAAAATTGGATAAGGATTTTTACACTATGTCAGACAGAGAGATGAACAACCAGTACATTCCTGCCCACCTGCGTGAGGCCATTCCTCGTGTTCGTTGCCTACCTGGCATCAACCCTGATGAGCCTTACACCTACAAGATGGTCTTCTTCGGCGCGGAGCGTAAGTACGCCGACAATGAAGGCTGGACAAAGGTCGTGCGAGGTTATAAACAACAGCGCCGCCGCAAGGTGCGACTTGTAGATGAGGAGTAGGTGCTCAACATCTAAACAATTCCAGTACTTTTTTTACGCATAAAGCATCCCTACATTTCTTGTGTAATGGCAAAGGCAGTTACACGAGAAATGCTTCTTGGACTGAAGAAAAAGTCTGATGAGGCCTATGCAAAGTCACTTACGAATGATATTCTCAGCATTATTCGTGATGCTGCTTCTAAGGGAGACCGCAATACAACATCATATCGTGTATCCTATGCATTTTCAAAGAATCAACTTTATCTTCAGCCAATTATTTATGCCAATCTGAAGGAGGTATTTCCAGATTGTCGTGTAACGCTTAATATAGAACCACTATCATTGATTCAGCAACTGTTCTGTTATTGTTGGTATCGGCGTCTATCTGTTCTTGTTGATTGGTCTTAGCTACCAATAACACGCCCCTTCAATCAATGAAGCCCCAGCAGGAACCTCATCTTCACGAGGGGAGACCCACGCAGGAGTGTAGAATCCAGAGATGACATCGTGGGTGTCCCAGCGACGACCCATAATTCCAAAGAGGATTTGGATAGCACCTCCGAGTACAATAACAATCTTTCCAGCCTTTTTCAGTCGGCCAGCAAGGGGCATTGCGAGACCACCACATCCAAGAAGAACAATACGAGCCCCAGTGGCTAGAACCTCTTGTTCAAGGTGGTCAACAGCATCCTTCCACGACGCAATACTGCTCGGCCACTCACATTTCCCTTTTGCGACTGATGGACAGAAGTAGGAACGGAGAAAGTGCCAGTCTACCTCTGGAGGTAGGAGACTATCTGCTTTGTCTCCCCATACCCCTTTGCGATTGAAGCGCTGCCCTTTCATTGACTCAGCAAAGGAACTTACTACACATACACTGTGACCCTTGAGAAGTTTCGTCCACCGTGCCTCTTCAGGGCTGTAGTAGGGCTCAAGGGACCTCAGAGGCACTTTGATGGCTGAAGGGTTGATGTTGTTAAGGTAACTAAATTCAATAGTGGCGAGAGTTTGATACCAACATGCAGCAAAGACATCGGCATCTGCTGTAGCCTTCTTGTACTCGTGAAGGAACTCCCACGACAGAGCAGAGTCATTGCTAGGGAAGATACCAGAGTATCGTTCGGCAGCTTTTGCACGGACAGGGTCGATAACACTAGGATATTGCTCTTGAACAAGAATCCAAGTGAGCTCGGTAGAGCCGTGACGACCAATGAGCGCACCCGTATTCTGCGCAAGAGCAGTACGAATGGCGGAACAGATAGCTTCAGACCCAGCCGTCACAGATTCCTCACCCTTTTGCCACTTGACTGAACTACAAAGCGCAGCAGTGAGGTCAGCCATTATTCTATATCTCTCTAAAAAAATTGATTGTTTCTCAATTTTTTCACTAGTGTATCAATTCCAGAATGGAGAAGCTCTATACCAATCGCCAGTCACTGATTGATGAGGTGAAGCAGTACCTGACTGAGCGTGAGACATCATGGTCCGCGTTTCGAATCAGCAGTATCTCTCTCAAGCCCATCTCAGATGCCCTCGCAAAGGTCTTCCTTGTCCTTCGTGAGGAGACCTGTGAGGGAGACACGCATATCCGCCGATTCACTGTGGACATCTTGCCAAATGGCAATGTAGAAGGCGATGATGATTCAGAGCCCTTCTTTGAGGTGCCGATTCAGGACTGGGCACGACGCATTCTGAGGGCCAAGTGATAAAATTGAATCTTTTTTTGTTCCACACAAGAAATATCTAATGGAGTCCAATCCAACTATTAAACAGTTTGCCCCTGTACCCCCACCGCGCAAACTTCCTATTCAAGTTGTCTTTGTACTCAATGATCTGAAAGAGGCGAGTAATGAGGTGCTTCAAGCCATCCGCAAGTTCTGTCAGGACCAGAATCTTCTCGTAGAAACTCGGCGATACGATTCCTACCGGTACAATCACGATCGTGATGAGATTGAACGACTCCCTGCCTTACACCTCTATATCAATACCACCTACAAGGGAACCTTCTACCCTAATCACCGCCCTTTACAGGTGATTCAGGAGTCTATTGACCACTACAGGGCTTCATTGGCAATTAAACAGGAAAAGAATCGCAAGTGGACGGCACGGCTCCACAAGTGGTGGAAGGGCTTTATGAGTCTTGGCCGTCGCAAGACACGGCTTGAGAAGACGCAGGAACAGGAGGCAGAGGAGAAAGCAAAGGTGGAAGAGGCGATCAAGCGACTCAGCGTTAGTCGACGGACAGTTGAAGCGTGGAAATAATCCAGTCAAGTCACAGACGACTTAGAAAAATTGAATCGCCAAACAACATTTTTGTAGAGTATCCATAATGCCTAGCCGAGCCAAGAAGGACAAGCGGAATCTGAAGAACAAGGCAAATCGCTGGGTAAAGATTCTCTTTGATGCTCTTCCTGACCTCTGTGAACGACTCAAAGCAGAAAAGAAATACACTATCTTTCGTGCTAATATCTTTACTAGAGATAAGTTGTATCATATGAATGAACATGGTAAACACTATATTTCAGAGGATAATATGGCTGAGTATACTCAACAAGATGCTGCTCTTGAAGTCTTCTTGAGTTTTAGTGACCATAACTACCATAGTTTCTGGATTCCTATTAAATCCTTTGATAAAATTCATCTGGGATATATTCCACCATATACGTCTTCGGCAATGGGATATCGGTATCATTTCTTTAATACAACCTATGATCCTATTATCTGTCAGTGGATGGAGGAAGTTATCTATAGGCAACTCGCCGTGCGCCGAATGAAGGCCATCAAGCCAGACCTCATTGCGGCCGCGTGGCATCCTCGTCGTGTAGAGCGGTGGATTGAACAAGGGGTTGAGCTGGAGGACCTATAAATGGAAAAATTACTTTTTCCATTATCCCAACTAGCAGCAGAAGACACGCACCTCCTTGCTCCCTACCATCATTAGCTTAATGCGAGGGTCCTCAGGGAGCTCCTTTGACTCCCCTGACTGACTCGCCGCAAGGTGCTCGGCAACCTCTGCCGTGTAGAGGTCTGCGAGGAACTCCTTTGCTGTATCAAAGAGTGTAGGGGCGATCTGAGGGTTCAGGTCACGCAGCTCATCGATGAGCACACACTTGGCCGACAGCATATCGCGTGTCATCATTGGGATAGCCCACCCTTGTTCAAACTTGGTAATATAACTCTGGTCCCAGTAGGAGTGGAGGCTAAGTCTCCATTCCTCAATGGAGCCAGAGGAGCGCTTGACCTGTGCGCCACTCTTGAGTGTGTTGAGAAGCTCTGTGAGAGCCCCTTCCTTCATCATCCACGAGAGAGGAATCCTGCCATCCGTGCGGCAGTAGGCACGGCAGTCACGGACGGCCCACGACTTGTGCTCGGCGCAGTAACGGATGCCAAAGAGATGCTCGATATTATAGTCATTGTACTCATGGTTGCCGCAGTAGAAGCACGACGCCATACGCATCACAAGGCGGCCAGGAGTCAGCACGTTGGTACGGAGCGGGTTCTCATCCATTGTATCACTTGTTTAGGATACATTACTCTACATAAATAAATCAATCAATTTTTTCAACACAAAATATTGATTCATCTAAATCTATTCCACATCAATTATACAGAATGTCGCTCCTCGCTGTATTTCTTCCCATGACTGCTTACTCTGCCTACAAGGTGATGATGGCATCACTTGAGAAGAATGAACTGCTCAAGTCTAACCGACTCCAAGACAATACAGAGATTCGTCAAGTCCACGTGAAGGAAATGACGGAACTGACGTGCCAACAGCTGAAAGTTGAACCAGCTCACTATGTCAATGTCGGTGGCAATGCGAGTTATAGTGTGCCTATTGGTGGTGGCTCAACACTACAAGAAAAGTCTGTTCTTACGATGGCTAAGCTAGAGGATACGACGCTTCTCCACCACCAGCTTCTTGACCTAGACGACGCAGAGGAATCCAATGGGGCAACAGACCAGACTTTCAAGTCGTATTATATCAATGAAATGGATGACTTTAAGAAGGTGATGAAGCACAATAAGATTCCGTCCAATACGATTCCTGCCAACTTTCCGCTCAAGTGTTATACGATTCATCCAGATGGGTCAATGTGGCATAGTCAGACCTATCGTGTTCTGGGCAAGGACAAGTTACGAGTGGCAAAGTACATTGCTTCTGAACGCCATATTCGGACAAATGCGTTTGCTGCCTCGACAATTGCCGCAGTAGTAAGTGGACTGCTCCTCATTGCGCATAAGTTCTAAGCTTTACCAAACAGCTTCATCAATCCAAGTGACCCTGTAATACATCCAGCACCAGCAAGGGCTCCCAGTGATGGGACTTCTTTTGCATACATTAAACCCCAGCCGTATCCAGCCGCCACTCCAATAAAAGTTAATAAGCTGAAAATTGCAGTGGGGAGACGAGGAATGCTGAAAAATCTCAGCGAGTATCCCAAAAATCCTACAAAAATATTAAAGAGAAGGAGTGGAATCCAGACATCTTTACTGAATTCAGGAACAATCTGTTTTACGGAAAATACAGCAAGTAATCCAGCGAGGGCTCCAGGATAGAGTCGTAGGATAGGCAACCACGCTGTTTTTTCTGTCCCTGTTTTGGCAATAAGGAAAATCAGCGTTTCAGTCAATGCGGAAACAAGAGAGGCTCCAACACCAAGAGGAATATTCTTCTTGGCAGTCCCACCATTACCATCCTTTGTATAATAAGAAATCAGCATAACTCCAGCAAAGGCAAGGAAAAACAGTGGCAATAGAGTCCAATCAAAGCTATCTCCTAAAAATAAAACACCAGCTAGAATATTGAAAAAAGGATAGGTGTAGAAGAGGGCGAGAGCAGACCCAGCGGGAAGATGTTGGTAGGACAAATAACTAGTTCCAATATGAATTAGATTCATCAGTCCAAATACGATAGAATTTGCACTGACGGCGAGGCTACCCCACGAGGCTGCCCAATCACGAGGTCCAGCGAGGAGAGCTGCGAGGACGCTGTATGTAGTGAGACGAGCCAAGAGCTGAGTTGGTAGACCGGTTGGAATCTGTTTAATCAAAATAGGGTGAAGAGCCAGTGCCACTTCAGCTACGACTGTTGTTACAGTAGCGAGTTGAGTTGTGTCCATCTACTAGATCTAGAAATCTTCTGGTTCCAGACCAGCATCAAGAAGACGTGCAATGCGCTCAGGGGCAAAGGCGCGAGCAGCCAACTCCTCTTTGATTAGTGCCATCTTGGTTTGGAGTACTCGTTGACGGATGCTAAAGGTAGAATACACATTATTTCGAATCATAACTAGTGTATGTAGGGCACGCTGTGTATTGCGTTCTTCTCCATCGGCCCAGTCAGCATCGGCTAGAGCACCAGCGCCATTGTCACGAATAAAGTTCTCAAGAGTTGTAATACATTTCTCAAGGTCTTGGCTTTTAAAGAGTTGCATCCACTGAGGAATTCGACTGAAGAGGTCAACCATCATTTGTGAGATGGTTTCGTAGGAGATATTGACAATATTGGAAGAGGCAAAGTAGCACAGATAATGAAGAATCATCTGAAAGGCTTCCTTACAAACTTCTGGGCTACAGAGAAGATCCTTGAGAAAGTCAGTGTTGATTGTTCCACGATATGTCATTGGCCAAAGGGAACGATGGACACAACTGTGTAGGATATGGCGCATTAGAGCACGATTCCAGAGAGGATTGATTCCAGCGTAGTTGATGAGAAAGATGTAGTACTGGCTGTATCCAGTGTGAAGCTGTGCGACATGTTCTTGAGGGACAATGACATGGTTATTGACCAGCTGAAAGAGTAACTCACGTTGCTGCCTCTTACTGAGAAGGGTTAGTTCATAGAAGGGTGGGTGTGCATACCACCAATTGTAGTAGTAGTTGCGGTGGATATGACAGGTCTTGGAATCCTCTTCGCGCGTGAGACGACAACGGCGATGATTCTTACCAAAGGCATAGCACCGTTGATAGGTATCTTTTGAGAATTTGGGGTGTTCAATCATCTAGGGGATAGTTGTAGTTCATGTGATTCAATAACCAATTTTTTCTGTAGCATATTCTATAGTCTAGAATACTCGCCTAAAAAAATTGAATACGTTTTTTCCACACTAGAATGTACCACAAGAAACGAACAAGATGGCCGTCCGTATTCCTGAGCACTTTGACAAGTTCTTCGCCCTCTGGAATGTGTTCATCGAGGAGGTTGACGAGGGCGTGCCTATCACGGGCGAGCAGTTCAGTACGCTTCTCAGGATGGATTGTATTCTGAAGAATGACTACAAGACCCTGTACGAGATCGAGTGCGATGAGCGTAAGGCTGTAGAGCAGGAGCTCAAGAAGGTGAAGGAGGAGCTGGCCAAGCTGCGCACTCGTGAGGGCACTGATCTCCTACCTGGCGAGGTGTTCCACGAGCCACACCAGACTCCTCCCTCGCCCATCCAGCTGGTCAAGGAGGAGGACTCGTGCTCATCGATGCCAGGACTTGAGCCCAGCATCGCAATGCCATCGCTGGAGCCTCAAGTACAGAGTCCTGTCACTCCTCAGATGCGCGAGGTCTTTCAGCGCTGGCTGGAGCCGACCCCTGCGATTCGCCCTCAGATTACGCCCTTCCGTGAGGCGTGTGAGGCAGCCCTTCACACGCACTCCCTGCGAGACAACATCCAGCACTCCCCAATGACATTGTCTAGTGAGACTATTTGGCGGCTGTGGGGACCATGTGTGAAGGAGCATAGCAAGGATCTGGAGTGCAAGATTCCTGAGGCTGACACACCTAAGCACACGTGGTCTCCTGAGGATGATGAGGGTCTGTACGATTAAGTTCCAAAACTTTGGAACTTAGACCAACGGGCATTTCAAAATGCTCGTTGGAGCGCGACTATTGGGCATTTTATCTCTGTATTCTGCGCCGCAGAGCGGCACTAAGTGCCGAATTAAAATGCCCACTGGTCTAATATTAGCGCAGTGCGGTACGATTAAAGTCTAGCAACACAACAAAACACAAAAAAAGAGGCGGTGCAAGAAAGGTAAGACCTTTTTGCATTGTCTCTTGTGAATAGGTTTATAGTTTATAGGTTTATAATGGAAAAACGCTAGGGAGTTTCCGTTGTTTTCTTTTGGGTTTTGTGTTGTCTCAGGGGGTGGCTCTACAGGTCATTGCCCTCGATGGCTTTCGCCATTTCAGGGAATGACTCTAGAGGTCATTCCCTTCGAAGTTGCACTCGTCCTCATAGACGATCTCTGCGCCGCGCATCGTGAAGTAGGAGCCGAAGGAGTCCTTGATGTTATGGATAGGCGACGATGGCTCCTCATCCTCCTCAATCTCTACGGGCTCGGCAGCGAGCTCCTCTGGGGTGAGCTGCTGCCGCTGGTAGGAGCCGATGCGCTTCTCCGTGAGCATGGAGTGGTAGAGGAGCTCCTGGTCCTCTACAAAGAACTCCTGGCGAGCGGCAAAGTCGGCGAGGACTGCGCGACGCTGGGCGCGGCCCTTTGGGAGATAGAGCACCTCCCAGCCCTCCATTGCCCGTGCGGCCTCCTCGCGCTCAAGCTTTTCAGCTGCTGACAGCCTCTCGTAGGCGATGAGGTCGTCAATGGTCTGCTTGAAGGTCTTCTCACCGCCCCAGCTCTTCTTGACAGCTGCACCGCCGAGCGCGGGGAAGGCCTCCTTGTCCGTGAGGTTGAGCTTGCCGTCCTTCAGTGCTGCCTCTGCGGCCTTCGCTGCGACCTGCTTGCGCTGGTGCGGCGGCACGTAGGCCTTCTTCACAGGAACGGTCTGCCACTCAGTAGACATTTTGATCCTCTGAAGACTTCTAAAGCTGTTGAGGTGTATTGAACAGAAGAAGAAAAACGTGTTCAATTTTTTTCCAGTCTTCAGCACGGATTTCCCTTTAGCCCTTTAAGAACATAACACAATGGAAAAAGCAACGGCTTTTCCTTTTTTTGTTTGTTTTTTGATGTGTATCCCCTCTGCCAATGTCATCTACGTCTGTGCCGCGAGATGGTCCTCGAGGTCTGTCTTGTAGAGCTCAAGGAGGAACTTGCTTGCCTTGTTACAGAGCTCTGGGTCAATCTGGGGGTTGAGCTCACGGAGCTGGTGGATGAACACTGGTTTTGACGCAGAACCATCACGGGCCACCATTGGAAGTGTACAGTCCTCATCGTACCTGAAGATGTATGGCTTCTCGCGATACTTAGAGGGTGCAAGAATCCACTCCTCAAGCTTCCCAGAGGAGCGCTTGACCTTTGCACCCGCCTTGAGGAAGGTGAGAAGACCAGCGATGGCCTCGTTGTTTTGTACCCACGAGAGTGGGATGGTACCTCTCTCTCGGCAGTAGGCACGGCAGTCGCGCACTGCCCACTGCTTGTGCTGAGGGCAGCTCCGGATACCAATGAAGTCCTCAACCATGTAGTCGCAGTGGTCATCACTACCGCAGTAGAAGCACGAAGACTCGCGCATCGTCAGGGAGCCAGGAGTCAGCACCTTGTTACGCAGAGTAGAAGTAGCCATCGTGTTCGGTTATGACTCTTCTAAAGCTATTGGGAGTATTATACAGAAGAAGAAATCTTATGTTCAATTTTTTTCCAGTCTTCAGCACGTGATTCCCTTTAGCCCTTTGAGAACTCTATGGGAAAAGATTCCCCTTTTGTTGGACACTCACATGAGCTTGATACGCTGAGGACGCCCCTTATTGAAGCGGTAGCACACGATGCTCGGCTCGGTGCTGAAGAGGTCCTTGAGGGTGTCCTGTGCCGCTGCGTTAAATAGCGCGCGTGTTTGCTTTGGCACCAGTGCCACCTCACGCTCAAGAGGATCTGCGAGCTTGGGGTGCTTCATCAGGACTTGGCGTGGCACGAGGTTCTTGCGCAGGAAGACAGACGCGTCTACTGCCTTCTTGGCCTTCTGCGGAAGAGGAAGGAAGTCGGCGAGGGTAAACTGCATCTTTCTCTTTTACAGGAAGGTAGGTAATTGAGTTACACTGAAAAATTGGTTCAATTTTTTCGCCGCAACAAATCCAATGGAAAAAGCAACGGCTTTTCCCACTTATGTTTGGTTTTGGATTTGCCGTACCGGCCTTTGTGATGGATTTGTTAAGTCCCCCAGTGCGGATTTCCCACGCACTCCTTTTGTGTTTGTTTACCACGCGCTGCGCTCCTTGCGCTTCACCTCTGCCCACCCATCGCCGCCGCCAGCCATCTCCGCACGGCTCTGAGGACGCGCAGGGGCTACAGGAGGGCGTCCCGTAGGGATGGCAGGGGCAGGGACACCACGCAGGGCCGCTAGACCCTCTGCCACGCGGTCAGGGCGGAAGGTGCGGTCCGTGTTCCACTGCGGCAGCCAGCCAGCCTCGTTAGGATGGATGTGGGCGCAGGTGCGAGGCGTGCAACGGGCGAAGGCCTTTGCCTCCGCCTCAGACTTGCCACCCTTGAGGGCTGCCGCGTAGCGCTTGGGGTCCGTGTACTCGTGCGCCCAGCACTCACTGCCAGTGAGGTACTTGACAACCGGTGCGCACCACTTGCCCTCTGCGTTCTTGGCCCACTGGCTGCGCGGCGCCTTCTCGTTGCAGTAGAGCCACTTGCACGGGCCGCCCACCTTGCGGAGGTGCGTCTCGCGGTCACGGCCCTTGCCTATGACGACCGTGTTACGGCTCTTCTGGAAGTCGGCGTAGGAGGACATCGTGGCCGACTCGCAGGTCAGGGCACGCATCCGCTCCGCATCGGCCTCCTCAGCCAGACGCTTGGTGCGGGCCGCTGCCGACTCGGCTGCGAGGAAGGCCGCCTCCTCAGCGTCCATCAGGTCCGCCCAGTTGGTGTGGAGGCTGAGGGTGAAGAGCCGCTGAGCTGCTGCAAGGATGGCCTCATCTGCGATGCGGCGCTCGGCAGCCTCGCACAGCCACTGGCTGAGGGGCGAGCAGCACTCGCAGACCCGCGTCTCGGCCTCGCCGAAGGGGTTGTAGAGCTGGTTCAGGGTGTATGTCTTGGCTGCCATCTTGGTCGTTTTGATCGCTTGAAGGCTGGAAGGCTGAGACACAACGGAGACTGGTTACTCCGAATTACGTGTACAGAAGAAGTGGGGAAAAATCTCATTCAATTTTTTTACAAACTTGACTATGTACGCCCGCAGGGCCGAAAGGGCTGACCAATTTACCAATAAAATTGAAAGAAGCCAAAGGCCTCACAGGGGCGCACGAGTTCAAGTTTCAAAAAAAATTGAATGAGATTTTTCCCCACTTATTCCTTACACCCTCTCAGCTTGTAGCCATCTCAGTACCGACCAAAATGGCCTCTTCTACCGAGAACACCCTCGCTGAGATCATGGAGCTGGCTGCCCGCCTTTCGGCCACCGAGCAGGTCTCGGTCGCTCACGCTGTTCTGGCCCTCGCTCTGGGCCAGCCGCTGGAGAAGGCCGCTGGGAAGGCCCGCAAGGCTAAGGACCCGTCGGCCCCCAAGCGGGAGGCCAACTGGTGGATCAAGGCCACCGGTCACGTCCGCGAGATCCTGAAGCCCGTCCTGGAGGCCGAGAAGGCCGCTGGTGAGAAGCCGAACGGCACGGCCCCCGTCCGTGTGGCCTCGATGCTGAAGGACGCTGGCGAGCTGTCGGCTGAGCTGACCCCCTCTGACGAGGCCATCCTGGATGCCTACGAGCGTTTCAAGGAGGCCCCGCCGCCGACCAAGAAGGCCAGCTCAACGGCCTCCAGTGGCTCTGGCACCAAGTCCTCTAAGTCCAAGTACGCGGGCATGAGCGAGGAGGAGGCGGAGGCGGCCAAGAAGGCTGCTCGCTCTGAGGCCGCCAAGAAGGCCGCTGCGACCCGCGCGGCCAACAAGGCGAAGAAGGAGGCTGAGGCTGAGGCGAAGAAGGATGCTGAGGCTGAGGCTGAGGCTGAGGCTGAG